>Ga0182027_10000001_pt1 | contig 534221 bp, 495 predicted proteins | sample 712E1DmetaG_FD_121300 | JGI IMG/M metagenome (GOLD analysis project Ga0182027, IMG submission 121300) | Permafrost microbial communities from Stordalen Mire, Sweden - 712E1D metaG (Illumina Assembly) | ecosystem: Environmental > Terrestrial > Soil > Wetlands > Permafrost | place: Sweden...
AGCGTAGAGCCTCCGCGACTCTGTGTTCTCTGCGTGAAATGCCGTTTCCGTGTGCCCCGTGGTGGAGGGGATTTCTCGCAGAGATACAGAGAGCGCAGAGATGAGACGCGAAAAACTTGACGCCACGGCATGCCTGCCGTACAAGAAGCAAGACATAGCCGCAAGAAGAACAGAGGGAAGCGGGATATAGCCGCAAGCCGAGTCGGACGAGACGCGCACCTGCCTTTTGGGGCGCAACTGATACGCCAGTGTCGTATCTGGCAACAGCACAAAAAGGCCCAAAACTCAGTTTAGGTATTGACAATGTCCATACAATGTGTGATGTTTTGGCAGCAAAGAGGGGATAAGCATGACTGAAGAGCGAAGAGAGAAGGGCGCGTCACGCTTCACGGGCGGACTTGTCCGCCGTCGTGTCCGCCGAAACTTCAGTGAAGGCGGAAGCCTTGGCGAAGGCGGATTCAACCTCATCGAGTTAATGACGGTGCTCGCCATTATCATGATCTTGGCGGGCCTAATCGTCGGCGGGGCGAAATATGCGATGACCAAGGCCGGCCGGTCGCGCGCCGAAGCCGAAATCGCCGCCATGGAGAACGCGCTTGAAAACTACAAAAACGATTACGGGGTTTATCCACCCAGCACCACCACGCGCTTCCAAGTCGCAGCAGGCCCTGCAGGACTGGCAGAAATCAATAATTCCGTTGCATTGTATGCCGCTCTAGCCGGGGGAACCAAGGTATACATGACGTTCAAACCTAATCAGATTCACCTCGATGCGGCGAACAAGCCATACATCGTGGATCCGTTCGGAAGCCCTTACAACTACTACTGCACACAGCCTGTGGCGGCCAATCAACAGAACCAAGCCACATTTGATCTGTGGTCCTATGGACCAGACGGCATGCAGGGTACCAGTGGCACAGTTAACTACGACATCGATAACATCACCAATTGGAAACAATAATCAGGAGATACAATGAGAACATCTTCAGCCACAAAGCGCGCATTCATCCGCCGATGTTTTTCAGGCGGGCCAGTCCGCCGTAGCCTTGGCGAAGGCGGATTCACCATGATCGAGATGCTCACCGTCATTGCCGTCATTGGCATCTTAGCCGGTATGCTCCTGCCGGTTTTGGGCAAGGCGCGCGAGAGGGCGAAGATCGCGAAGGCGCAAACTGCGATTAACGGTTTGGCGACGGCATTCAAAGCCTACTACACCGAGTACGGCAAATGGCCCATCGCGTATGCAGCACCGGCCGCGGAGGATTTCATTGTTGATCACAACGTGATTGCACTCCTCTCCGGTCAAGATCCCAGCTCTGCCACATATCTTCTTCCTGGCCCGAACCCTGTCGCTAGGATTGACGCAAGTCAGGGTGGCGGTCCTCCTGGCGGTTCGACTTACGGCCCGTCAGTCGCCATTGTACAAGGGAACCCGCGCCAAATCGTCTTCCTCGAATTCAAGCAGTCCGACATTCTTAAAAACGCTTCCATCGACCCCAACGCCTATGGGGCTTATTTCGCCGACCCATGGGGAAAACCATATCACTTTCGCTTGGATGTGACCTACGCCAACCAGATCCAGGACCCGCTCCTGCCCGCCGTTGCGTGCCCCGGCAACAATTGCATCACCGCTGGCTTCCTAATCTGGTCGCTTGGCCCAGACGGATACTACGATCAAGGTGACACCGTCGTCGGGGTGCCGCCGCCGTTAGTCGTGCAGTCGTCGGCCTTAAACAACGACAACGTGGTGAGCTGGTAACTCTGCATGACAATGCCGCGAACATGTGGACATGCCCGCCAACGTCTTTGGGGTGGGTTTACCCTCGTCGAGATGCTGACGGTCATCGTGATTATGGGCATCATCATGGGGATCGGGATTCCTGCGGTCACCAATCTGATGAAATCCGGCGGCTTGAGCTCCGCCACGCGTCAGGTCCATAATGCACTAACCCTCGCCCGTCAGTGCGCCATCACACAGCGCGTGTATGCGCGAGTGGTCTTTGCATTCGGCACGCCTTCGACCTTAAACCCGCAAGACATGTTGTATCGCACGTACGCAGTCATGTACAAAAACGCTGGCGTATGGCAATACATTTCGAAGTGGGAGTATCTCCCCGTTGGCGCGGTGTTCCTCAAGACGGTCCCGGGCGGAGGACTGGGAGCGCTGGATGACAATACGAGCTCCCTCCTGCAACAGGGTAGCCTGCCGTTCCCCATTCCGGGGTATCCAGCAAATGTGGGGACTCTCGCCTACATTGAGTTCACGCCGACGGGAGCGGCAACCCCATTTTCCGCCAGTGTTGGTTCCAGCACCTTGGCGATCACAGAAGGCTTTATGCCCAGCAGTGGCACGCCCACACCGACTTCCAAGACCACCGCCGGCTTGTTGGTGAACGTAGCCACCCTTACCGTTGACAACATCGTCGGTCACATCAAGGTGACGCGGCCATGAAACGCTTGATAAAAAATGCGATGCAGAAAGGTTGCCAGGGGACTTCGCCGCACCGACCGCACAAGGCGGGGCTTGCCCCACGCCCCGCGTCTCGCGGGGCAAGCCTAGCGGGACTTGCCCCGCTCAGAGCGGGGTTTACTCTCATCGAAGTCATGGTTGCAATTGCGGTTGTGGCGATTGGTCTGACCGCGGTTCTCGGACTGCTGCCCGGCGCGATCCAATCCGGCCGCACCGCCGCCGACAACACGCTGGCCGCCACGCTCGCCCAAGACGCTTTCGCAAGTATGAGGAGACAGGTGTTAGCCTTAGCCACCACGGGGCCTTCATGGTCGCTGGGACCGCTGGGGACCACGCCATCAATCACCTACTGGGATGCAGCAGGCGTAATAAACACCCCGCCGCTGCCGGATCGCTATTTCCAAGTAACGCGCGCGTGGACGCCGTCGTCATTAATGCCCAATTCCATGCTGATCCTCACCGCCACCGTCACGTGGCCTGCAAACGCGCCGGCAGCCAGCCAAAACAGCAGCATCTTTGTCACCGAAATCGCCCGGTATAACCAATGAAAGCGCGCTTTTTTAACGATGTTGGCCCGAAAACCAGCGGTGGGCCTGCCCGCCAAAGCTTTTTGGGCGGGCTTGTCCCGCGTGTGGTTCTGCACCACGCGGGGTTCACCATGCTCGAATTGATGTGGGCGATGCTCGTCCTAACGCTCATGGTGGGACTGCTTACAGCGGCGGTCAATCAGGCCAGCAAAGCATGGCTGATGAGCGAAAACCGCGTCGAGACATTCGCCGACGCGCGCGCCGCGCTTGACTTCATGTCGCGTGAACTCTCGCAGGCTATCACGACAGCGCAGATTCCTTTCCTTGCGCAGGAAGAAAACCCTTCTTCCCCTTATCAGTTGGGCACACTTACTCCTCTAGTTTATCTTTACTTTGGCAATGTTGCCTTCATTGCCTCTGTCGGCAACGGGGCTTCGGATGGAATGGATCTCACGGAGGTCGTTTACCGGTTGAGCAGGCCGAGCGCTACACACGGAATTGAGCTGTCGCACTCCGGCCTCGGCACTCCTGTCATTCCCAGCGTTTTTGTGGATCCACTTCCGGGGCCATACAAGTTAGTCCGACGCGTCTCTCCATATGCTCCAGCAACGGCAAATTATTGGAATTATGGAACCCAATCCGCCGGTGGCGTACCGTGGGATTTCTACGGTGTTCCACCACCACCACCGGCCACATGGCCAGAAACCAGTTGGCTAAATGGCACTCAAGTGCTCGCGGAAAACGTTGTCTCGCTCCGATTCGCGTTCGTAGACGATCAGAATTCCCCGACCACATACTATCACTGGAATTCCACCACGACTCCGAACGCTTGGGGGAATGAACTCAATACCTCCGTTCAAGCTGCCCTGGGAGGCATGCCGAACCGTGCCCCTTCTCAGGTCCAAATCTCGCTAACCGTACTGGATTCTCGGGCGGCGGCACGGTATAGCGCAGCGACCGATCTGAATGCCAAGCAACGCATCTATCTGGCATCCCAACACACTTTTTACACGTCGGTCTATATCCCCAACCGTCAGCCATGAAAAAACACACCACATTCACTCTTCGCTCTTCTCCCATCTCTCATCGGGCTTTCTCCAAGCACGGCATCGCCTTGGTGCTAACCCTTGCCATTCTCGCCATCGTGACGCTTATGGTGGTGGCATTCGCCGTCAGCATGCGGGTGGAAAACATGGCGTCTCGCAATTTCAACGGCCTTATCGCAGCTCGCGAGCTGGCCAATGCCGCCGTGGACAACGCCGTCGCAACCATCCGCGAAGCAACACCGGCGCGAAACTCGCCTCCTCTCACTTGGGTGACTTTTCCCGGCCACGTTTGGGGGTTTGACGCCAGCGGCGTGCTTCAGAACAAACCGCTCTATTCTTCCCCACTGTCAAGTGACACGGTTAACCTGAACGCCAACTCTTCAATTGTTGCACAAAATAATGTTGAGTTCATGACTCCACCGGTAATTAACGCGGGATGGGTTTATGTCGGACAAAACCCCTACATTGCGCCCGGTGCAGGCAACCCGCTCATCGGTCGCTACGCCTTTTGGGTGGACGATGAAGCGTCCAAGGTGAATATCAATCAAGCTTGGACACGCCCGAATGCGAGTGTGCCTGCCGATGCCTTCGCATACGGTGACGCGCGCGGAGACACGAGTGAGGTGGATCTCAATGCGTTGTTGCCGGGTCTAAATATCGCCCCTCTAATCCAAGCGCAGCGCATCACGCCCGCGCCATACGCAACCATCCAAGAGATTGTGCGCGCAGATCTATCAGTTCCATCTACCGCCTACAACGACTTCCTAGCGAACGAGTCTTATCTGACGACTTTCTCGGACGATGCGGCCAACAGTGCGCCAGACAACGATGTGTTTGGCAGGAAGCGGATGAGCCTCACCTACGCCGCTCTCAACACGGTGCAAAACATCACTGGGGTAGGAGGTGATGGCGCCTATGCGCGCCTGTCAGATAAAAACCTGATGACAGTGTGTGCGGTCCCAGGTGCTGTCAACGCCTTCGCCGACACGGCTAAGTATGGCCCAATTGGCCTAGAGCAAATCATCGCCAACATCATAGCGTATCAGTTTGATCCACAAGTCACAGGAACAGGACCACCCGATGGAGGCGGTGATCCTCCGTCTTACCTCGGTCTGGCAAGGACGCCATACGTCAACGAAGTGAAAATCGTGTATACGGATATGGGCACCGATCCCCCCACAATGTCGCGGATGGTAAGCATTGAGCTTTTTTATCCCTATACAGCGGATGGAACAGGAACATACACACCAGGACCTGACGTGATTGTGCTGAACAACCTTCCTGCGGTTGGGGCACTTGGAACGTTTCAATCATCATTTTTTACGAGCACTATCATTCAAGTTCTCGCAAGCACAACGTTCAGCGCCACGACGCCCTATCAGGTCGTCACTTCCTACCAGGTTGAGCCTTTTTTGTCTTACCCCGCAAACCCCCTCTACCCCCCCACCCCCCCTAAGTATCTGATCTCTCCGGTCACCATAACGGCTGCACCAGCGATCACGGTCAACTATTATCGAGGAAGCTCACCAGTCGCCGGTTATCGTCTAAACTGCGCGCAGGTTCCCCTGCAAACCATCACGTACAACGTGGCTGGGCCACCTTCTCCGGCAGCACCCGTTTGGCACGGCGCCGAAGTGAACGACCCTTGCGTGAATATGAACACCGCATTCTGGACGCCTTACAACACCTCCACCAGCGTAGGCACCTTGGGGAACCAGAATAACGCGTACCATCAGACTGCCGACCCAACGCTTCCCTCGAAGGCCCTTCCATCCAAGATGCACATTCGCGGTGCCGCGATGAAATCGATCGGCGAACTTGGTTTTATCCACACACCATCTCCATGGACATATCTGCGTTTGCAGCCGCAAACTGATAACCCCGCAATTCCCGACTGGGCAATGCTCGATCTGTTTACCGTCGGCGGAGCAACTGCCGGTCGCATCAATATAAATAGTGCCATTGATGCTTATCCTTCATTTACCCCCGCCAGACGATTGGTTCCGTTGGAAGCGTTACTCAATAATGCAGCGTCGTGGTTGGCTAGTCCCGCCACGGTCGCGCAGAGTATTTATGACGGGACTTATAGCAGCAGTGGGAACGGGAACGACATTTTCGGAAACAAGCAAGCCTTTGATACGATCGGCGAAATCTGCGAGATACAAGGTCTAGCAGACAGCACCTCCCTGTCCGAGGCTGCTAAGGAGGCGGCTATCCGTCGTATCGCCAATTTGATCACCGTCCGCTCCAACACATTCACCATCTGGGCCATTGCCCAAAGCATCAAAGATGTGAATAAGAACGGGCTCTATGAACCGCCGACTACAGGCCAAGATTTTATTAGCGGCGAAGTCAGAGCGCAGGCTATTGTGGAACGGTACGAGGACACTACCGTTCCGCCCACCGCCATCAAGTTCCGCACGAAATACTTCCGCTACATCAACCAGTAATCCTCCTTTTTACCGTTATTTACCGCCTTTTACCCCTAGACCACGAATGTCTTGGGTGAGGCCAAGGTCCAAGCCGTCGTGCAACGCGACCCCCTAAATCACTACAGCGTCCTCTATTACCGCTACCTCAATCCGTAATCCGCCTTCGCGCAAAGCTACGGCGGACGCGTCGGCAGACTCGGGACTACGGCGGACACGCTGGCGGTTTCTTCTCTGCGACCTATGAACCTCTGCGAGAGATTCCTTTTCCCCTTCGGCGAACATGACGGGTGCCATCGCCCCGCCAAAATATGCTTGAAAATTGGCCGCGTATGTTCCATATTTCACGCATGGTTCCGCGACTAGAACTTGTACAACGGCTTTTCGAAGCTCTGGAAATCAGCCCCGTAGTGGCACTGCTCGGCCCGCGCCAGTGCGGCAAGACGACGCTGGCCAAAGAGATCGCCGAGCAGCAGAAGGCAACGTACTTCGACCTGGAGGACCCGGAGGATCAAGCGCGGCTGGAGAATCCGAAGCTGACTCTCAATCCTCTGAAGGGCTTGGTGGTGTTGGATGAGATTCAGCGGCGGCCCGAGTTGCTGCCGCTGTTGCGTGTGTTGGCGGATCGGCGACCATTACAGGCACGCTTTCTTTTGTTGGGGAGCGCTTCGCCTGATCTAATGAAGGACGCATCGGAGTCGCTGGCAGGACGCATCCAGTTCGTGGACATGAGCGGGTTCAACCTGTGGGAGGTCGGGGCTGACAAACAGCAAGAGCTATGGGTGCGCGGGGGATTCCCCCCATCGTTCTTGGCAGAGAACGATGCGGCAAGCATGGTCTGGCGGGAGAATTTCGTGCGGACATTCTTGGAGCGCGACCTCTCGCTGCTCGGGTTTCGGATGCCACCGGAGACGATGCGGCGATTCTGGACAATGCTCGCGCATCATCACGGGCAGATTTGGAACGGTACGGAGATCGGCACGTCGTTGGGAGTCTCGCACCACACGTCGCGGCGGTATCTTGACGCGCTGGTTGGCGCATATATGGTGCGGCACTTACCGCCGTGGTTTGAAAACATCGGCAAGCGCGTGGTGAAGTCACCGAAGATATACCTGCGTGATTCCGGCATTCTGCACGCTTTGCTGAACCTCTCGGGATCGGCGGAATTGCAGGCACACCCGAAACTTGGCGCGTCGTGGGAGGGATTCGCGCTGGAGCAAATCATAACGCGCGTGGGTGAGCGCAACGTGTACTTCTGGGCGACACACGGCGGGGCCGAGTTGGATCTGCTGGTTCACACAAAGGGCAAGCGTTGGGGCTTCGAGTTCAAATATCAGGACGCCCCGAAGATGACCAAGTCATTGCATACCGCGCTGGCTGACCTGCAACTGGAGCGGGTCTGGGTTGTTTATCCCGGCGCATCATCCTACGCCCTGCACGAAAGGGTTGATTGTATCGGACTGCGTGAATTGGGGAAGGTGAAGCTATTCGTCTCTTAAGTTTGCGGCCCTATTTCGATTCGGTAGGCCATGCCGCGTATCGAGGTGTCCACGGACTAAACTTGCCCGCCAGATCATCCTGCCGTGTCTTCCGTAACTGCTCCATAATGGCGGGCTGACGAGTCATCAGCCAATCCTCTAATTCATCCAGTGTCTCGACCGACGCCAATACCGAGAGGGGGATTTCCACCGTTTCCGAAGCCGCACTCATGCTCACAACATATTTGTTTCCATCGTTTTGGCAAGCCCGGCTTTTAGCTTGCCCCGAATCCTGCGACCGAAGGCAAGTTGGTTATGGAGCAGGGTTCAGACAGTGCCGCAACCACAAACGTTGCTCTTGCCAATCCGTCTTCGCGTGAAGCTACGGCGGACACGTCGGCAATCAGCCCCGAAGAATCTTTGCGGCCAGCAAGATGTAGCAGGTCGTTTTCGCCGTGATGGTTAGGTCAGTTCTATGAACGTTTCCCCCGACTTGATCCTCTCCACGATCTCAGGAAGCAAAGGACCCAGCCACTGGTTCAAGGCGCGATTAGTGCAGTTGCCCACCCGTATCAGAACAATGGGAATCTTCTCACGCGCGACGAGCCAGCGATCCATGAAGTCCTCGTCCTTCGTCAGGATGATGTGTCCGTTCAGATGCGCATAATTCCAAATCTGAGAATCATCAACACGGGCGAGATCCAGCTCGGCAACATGGAACGCTTCGAGCCCGCTATCCCGGAGGACCTTTGTCAAAGCGGGAGGCAACTGGGCGTCAACGAGAAATTTCACGCCGACCTGATCACAAGGTGACCAGCTTGGGCTGCCGCGTATTCCAGGGCCGCCTTGATGTCCTCAGGTTCCAAGGAGGGAAAGTCCTTGAGAATTTCCAGTTCTGTCGCGCCTGTCGCCAGCATTTCTAATATGTCGCTGACTCGAATCCGCAGGCCGCGAATGCATGGGCGACCTCCGCACTTGCCTTGCTCGATCGTAATACGATCCACGTATTTCATTGGAGAAATAGTACTATAATATACTAGAAACTGCACCAAAAAACATCACCGGCGAAGTCAAAGTGCAGACAGTGGTGGAACGATATGAAGTAGGCGGCACGGCCCACTTCCGCACGAGATATTTCCGGTACGTTTACCAGTAATCCGTCTTTTTACCGACATTTACCCCTAGACCACGAATGTCTTGGGTGAGGCCAGGGTCCAAGCCGTCGTGCAACGCGGCGTCAACAATCAGTACAACTTCCTCTATTACCGCGACCTCAATCCGTAATCCGCCTTTGCGTGAAGCTACGGCGGACACGTCCGCCTTTTCACGCCTCTTCATGCCTTCGGGGCGGTCAGCGCAGCTGCAGGTAGTCTTCCACCGTGAAACCTGCGTCCTTGAGGATATGGCGCGTTAAGCCGCGCCCCAAGTCTCCATAATGCATGGGCACCACCACTGTGCGGTTGTCTCCGGGATGGAATAAAACCAGATGGCTGCCCCGCTGACGATCTTCAACAAAACCCTGCCGCTTTAGAAACCTGACGAGCTCTTGAGACGCAAGGGTCGGCAGCCGTAAGCTTACCTAGGCGACCTCGACATGAACCTCTGCCACGCGCGTGCTCTCCCGTGGGATCGGCAATCCTCGCGCCTCCAACGATTCCAAATAGAGATCGATCGCCTCCCGAATATTCCGCTTGGCTTCGCACACGGTCGTTCCAACAGAATGACAACCCCTCAGCGCCGGCACCCACACATGGAAGCCCCTGGGTTCATCTGGCTCAATGATTACGTTGTATTTGCGAGATATCATACGTTGACCACAGGAATACTCATCTGGCCCAACTTACAGTCTCCCGCTGCCTAAGGCAAGTTGGTTATGGGGCAGGGTTCGGACAATGCCGCAAACCACAAACGTTGCTCTTGCCAACCCGACGCGAATCGGCGAGAGTACAACGTAGAACGCATTCACGGAGACGAACACATGAGCGAGTTGATTTTTCTAGTAGAAGAAGCCCCGGAGGGAGGCTACACCGCCCGTGCCCTCGGTGAATCCATCTTCACCGAAGCCGATACCGTGGCGGAATTGCAGGCCAATATCCGCGATGCTGTCCGTTGTCACTTTAATGAAGGTCAACAGCCCAAGGTTGTCCGCTTGCATTTCGTCCGTGAAGAAGTCCTTGCGGTATGAAGCTTCCTCGTGACCTTTCCGGCGATGATTTCGCCAGGGCACTTCGCAAACTTGGCTACCAAATCACCCGTCAGACTGGCAGCCACCTGCGCTTGACCACACAGCAGAATGGTGAACACCACGTCACCTTGCCACTACACAACCCAATGCGCGTCGGTACACTCGGCGGCATCTTGGGCAATGTTGCCAACCACTTCCAGATTACCCGCGACGAACTTCTACAGCGGTTGTTTTAGCTAGAAGGAAGGAGCCGCCAATGAACGCCACGTATAACGCGGTAAACTTTTGACGGCAGGGAACATTATGAAAGAACCGTCTATACGTACTTTCGACAGCAAGATTCACGAGTTCGTTCGGACCGGATTCAAACCCCATTTTAGCCAGCCGGCGATCGCTCCGAAAGACGATCCCGAGTGGCGCAAGATGCGCGACGCCGGGTCCCGCCTCTGGCTCGATACCGGCGACATGGATGAGGCGGGTAAACTCTGGAACTCGTCGTTCGAGGCGTTGACGACCAATAACACGCTGCTGAACAAGGAAATCCAAAAGGGGATTTACGACAAGCTGATCGTGGAAGCCGCCCGCGCCATTCTCGCCGCCGCGCCGGCGGCCTCGCCGCCAGGCAGGCCGGGCCTAGACTCGCGGAAACTCGTCCTCGAAATCGCTTTCGTCCTGAACGCGCACCACGGTTTGCGGCTTGTCGACCGGTTCGACGCGCATGTCAGCGTCGAGTTGCACACCGATCTCGCCCAAAACGTTGCCGGCACGGTGGCTTATGGCAAACGGTATTTCGCGATTTGTCCGGAACGGTTTTATGTCAAGGTGCCGTTCACCCCGGCGGGGTTGCTCGGCGCGCGCAAACTGGTGCAGGCCGGTGTGCCGATCAATTTCACGCTCGGATTTTCCGCGCGACAGAATTATCTCGCCGCTCTGTTGACCCGGCCCCGGTACGTCAACGTGTTCATGGGCCGTCTGAACTCGTTCGTGGCCGACAGCAAATTGGGCGATGGGATCAACGTCGGCGAGAAAGCCACGCTGGCGACGCAACGCGAGTTGCTCCAGCTCCGGCAGTCGGACCGAACAACCAGTTTGCTCATCGCTGCGAGCATACGTTCCGGCGCGCAGATCGGCGATTTGGCCGGCGTGGACGTGTTGACGATGCCGCCCAAAGCCGCCGCCGAGTACCGCGCCAAGCCGCTCCAGCAAGTCACCTCGCGGGTCAATAACGATCCAGCGGTCACGTGCGCTCCGGGAGTGACTTTTCAACAGTTCAATGCCGACACGCTCTGGGCGGTGCCAGCAGGGCTCAAGGAGTGCGTCGAAACGTTACTAAAACAGGATCCCGACCGTTTTACAGCGGACACGGTGCAGTCGCACTTCGCCAAGGCCGGTTTCGGCGATTTACTGCCGCGGTGGTCGGACACGGACATTCGAACGGTGTCGGCCGACGGCAAGATTCCGGTGTATCGGAAGTGGCAGGCGCGTCTGCAATCGGGCGAGATCGGTTTGGACGCGTTGATGAACATCAGCGCGCTGCAATCGTTCGCCGTTGATCAGCAGGCGTTGGATGACCGTATTCGTTCCGTGCTGAAGGCGGCAAATATTTCCAGCTGATCCCGCAGTCGTGGGCCAGTCGCGAAGAAACGGCGCGCCCGGCGGTCGCACCCTACCACGAACCCCCAGCGGCTTGCCCCATTTCACGGGGTCGCGCCCCTACCACGGCCAGGAAACGGCGTGTCACGCAGAGCTCGCAAAGACGCAAAGAACGGCAGTTAAAATACAGTAGCAGCATCCTTTTCCGTTGCCCGTGCGTGGCGGAATGGCTATTGTTCCGGTTGTTATGGAATCGGATCACAGCTTGATCAGACAGCGTTTGGAGAAGCGCGCGAAATTGTTGGAGAAGGGGATCGACCCGTACGGCGGTTTTTTTGAGGTCAGCGAGTCGGTCGCGGCTGTGCGAGCGAATCCCACGGCGGAACGCGATGTGCGCCTGGCAGGGCGGTTTATGAGCCACCGCGACATGGGCGGAAGCATGTTTGCCGATATCAAGGACGCGACGGGCAAGATCCAGATTTACGTGCAGAAGAAGGCGCTCGCCGCCGAACAGTTCGATCTCTTCAAGCATTTCATTGATCTTGGCGACATCATCGGCGTGAGCGGCAGGTTGTTCACGACGCACGCGGGCGAGCTGACGGTGCGTGTCGGGCACGTGACGTTGCTGAGCAAGGCGATTCGGCCGTTGCCTAAGGAATGGTTCGGCATCAAGGACATTGAGACACGGGTGCGCCAGCGGTATCTCGATCTGATCCTCAACGATACCGTGCGGGAGACGTTCCGCATTCGCAGTCAGGTCATCTCCGAAATCCGGCGGTTCCTCGACGGGCACGGGTTTATGGAGGTGGAGACGCCGATGATGCAGCCGTTGGCAGGCGGCGCGGCGGCGAAACCGTTCAAGACACACCATGACGCGCTCGGCATGGATTTGTTTTTGCGGGTGGCGCCGGAATTATACCTGAAACGATTGCTGGTGGGCGGGTTTGAGCGGGTTTATGAGTTGAACCGCAATTTCCGCAACGAAGGCATTTCACGCCGTCATAATCCCGAGTTCACGATGCTCGAGGTGTATCAAGCCTACGGCGATTATGAAACGATGATGGAGCTGGCGCAGAACCTGGTGACGACCGTGGCACAGAAAATTCTCGGCAGGTTGATCATCAAACGGTTCGACGGCGAGGAGATCAACCTTACACCGCCATGGCGGCGCGTGATCTACCGCGAGATCATCGAAGAACGGGTCGGCAAGGACTGGTTCAAAATCACGTTAGAGGAACGCAAGGCGCGGGCTGTGCAGCTTGGCGTCGAGTTCCCGCCGGGCTCGCCCGACTACGAGGTGACCAACGCGGTGTTCGAGAAGATTATCGAGCCGACGTTGCTGAATCCGACGTTTGTGACGCGTCTGCCGTCGGACCTGGTAGTGCTCGCCAAGCAGAATCGGGAGGACCCGAGTGTGGTGGACGTGTTTGAGCTGGTCGTGAACGGGCAGGAACTCGCGCCGGCCTACTCGGAGTTGAATGATCCGGTCGTGCAGCGCCAGCGGTTATTGCATCAAGCGGCAGGTCACACGGAGGGAATCGACAAGGATTTCCTCGACGCGCTCGAACACGGGATGCCGCCCGCGGGCGGCATGGGCATTGGGATTGACCGGTTGGTGATGATGTTGACGGGTGCAGAGAGCATTCGCGACGTGATCCTATTCCCGCAACTGCGGCCGCAGACATGACCCGCCTGCCTTTCGAACTGTTTCTCGGATTGCGTTATCTCAAACCGAAACGGACGTTTGTTTCAGTCATCACGTTGATCTCGCTGGTCGGCGTCATTCTCGGCGTGTGGGTGCTGATAGTCGTCATCGCGGTGATGAGCGGGTTCGACCGCGAATTGCGCGACAAATTGATGGGCATGAACGCGCACGTCACCGTGACGGGCGCGCTGATCGAGAATCACAATGAGTTAGTGAAAACCATCAGCCGGGCGCCGCATGTAAAAGTGGCGTCGCCGTTTGTGCTGGGGCCGGTATTGATCGAGTTTAATCGGCATGTGCAGACGCCGTACCTGAAGGGGATCGATCCATGGTTGGAAGTCGGCGTCAGCAAGATCGGCCGCTATATCACGCAGGGAAAACTGGATCTTGACGGCGAGAAGGCGCTCATCGGACGCGAACTGGCCAATCAGCTTGGGATTTATCTCGGTGACAAGATCACGGTGTATTCGCCGCGGAATCTCGAGAAACGCGGTCAGGAAGTTTATCTGCCGATGGAGCTGACCGTAACGGGCATCTTCGATTCGGGGATGTTCGAGTACGACTTTGGGCTGATCTTCACGTCGCTGGAGACGGCGCAGGAACTATATGATCTCGGCACGGCGGTGCATGGCATCGAGGTCACTACGGACGATCCGATTGCGGGCGCGCAGACGGTCGCGCGGTCGTTGAACAAGCAGTTGCCGCCCGGTTTGCACGCGCAGACATGGGCCGAGATGAACAAGCGTCTACTTGGCGCGATTCAGGTCGAGAAGACGGTGATGTTTTTCATACTGATCTTCATCATCGTGGTCGCGGCGTTCGGCATCATGAGCACGTTGATCACGGTGACGGTGCAGAAGACGAAGGAGATCGGCGTGATCAAGGCGCTCGGCGCGACGCCCGGCAAGATTCTGCTGGTGTTCCTGCTACAAGGGTTTGTCGTCGGCGTGATCGGCGTGATGATCGGGATGGCGCTGGGAGAATTGACCGTCCACTACATCAATCCAATCAACCATTTCCTGTCGCGGGTTGTCGGGATCGAATTGTTCCCGCGCGAGATTTACAATTTCGCAGCGATTCCGACGTTCCTTACGACGGGAGACCTGTTTACGATTGGCGGATCGGCGCTGCTGATTTGCACGGTGGCGGGATTGTTGCCGGCGTTGCGGGCGGCGCGGCTCGAACCCGTGGAGGCGTTACGGTATGAATGAGGTGGGTGCGTGGGGTTTTAGCTGCGCTTCTGTGAAGCGCAGGAGTCTAGTGTCCGGCAGCAGGCGCTTCGCAGAAGCGCCTCTACAACGACGAGTGCTATGAGTGGAACTCACACTATTCTTGCTGCACAAGGGTTGAGCAAGACCTACACGCTCGGCAGGCAGCGGTTGGAGGTGCTGCGCGGGATCAATCTGCAGGTGCGCCGGGGCGAAGCGCTGGTGATTGTCGGCGCATCCGGCGCGGGCAAGACCACGTTGCTGCATTTGTTGGGCGGGTTGGACTCTCCTGAAAGCGGCGAGGTGAGTCTTGATGGCATGTCGGTATTCCGTCTCTCCGGCACGGAACGGGCGCGGATGCGGAACGAGCGGATTGGATTCGTGTTCCAGTCCTATAATCTGCTGCCTGAACTCGACGCGCTGGAGAATGTTTGTCTGCCGGCGTTGCTTGGGCGCGGCCTACGCGACGCAGTGCAGGCGCGCGGGACGGAACTGCTTCGCGCGGTCGGGCTGGGCGCGCGGTTGGAACATCGGCCGTCGGAACTGAGCGGGGGCGAGCAGCAACGCGTGGCGGTCGCGCGGGCGATGATGAATCGGCCGTCGTTGCTGTTGGCGGACGAGCCGACGGGCAATCTCGACTCAAAAACGGGTGAGGCGATCCTGGAATTGCTGTGGCGGTTGCGGGCGGAAGCTGGCACCACGTTGGTGATGGTGACGCACGACACACACATTGCGCGGCGCGGCGACCGAGTGATGGAGATTGCGGACGGCAGGGTTTTGGGGTAAACAGCAGAGAATCTCGAAGGACAAATGAAAATATATCTGGATGGCAAATACGTTTCGCAGGATGAGGCGAAGATCTCAGTCTTCGACCACGGCGTGCTATATGGCGACGGTGTGTTCGAGGGAATCCGCCTGTATCACGGGAAGATTTTCCGGCTCGACCAACATCTTGACCGGCTATTTGCGTCGGCCAAGGCGATCATGCTCGACATACTGATGACAAAAGCGGAATTGATCGAGGCATGTTGTGAAACGTGCCGGCTAAACAACTTGCGCGACGGCTATATCCGGCTCGTTGTCACCCGGGGAGTCGGCAATCTCGGTCTGGATCCGTTTAAATGCCGGAACCCGTCGGTGTTCATCATCGCCGACAAGATCGAGTTGTACCCGGAAAAAGTGTACCGAAACGGGATCGAACTGATCACCGCATCGACGCAGCGCGTTCATCCGGCGGCGATCAGTCCGTCCATCAAGTCGCTGAACTATCTGAACAACATTTTGGCAAAGATCGAGGCCATCCACGCCGGTACGATCGAGGCGATTATGCTCAACAGCGCCGGCTATGTTGCCGAGTGCACGGGCGACAACCTGTTCATCATCCGCGGCGGCAGGCTGGAGACGCCGCCGGTCAGCGACGGAGCACTGGTCGGGATCACGCGCACCGTGCTCTTCGAGCTGGCAGCCAAACTGAAACTGACCGTGAGCGAGCCGCATCTTACGCGGTACGATTTGATGACCGCTGACGAGTGTTTCCTCACGGGAACCGCGGCGGAAATCGTGCCCGTGGCTAAGATCGACTGCCGGCCGGTCGGCCCCGGCAAGCCGGGTCCGGTTACCTTGAAATTGATGGCCGAGTTCCATAAGTTGACGCGTAATGAAGGAATGCCCATTGCGGCGAAGTAGTCATGCAATGTGACAACTGCAAGAAGAAAGAGGCCACCGTCCATCTGACGCAGATCGTGGACAGCAAGGTGCTCAAAATAGATTTGTGCGAGTCCTGCGCGAAGGAATCCGGCGTGCAGGATACCGCCGGTTTTTCGCTTGCGGACCTGCTGGTGGGCCTCGGCGCTGGGGACGAGATCAAGAAGGAAGGACCGTGCGCGCGCTGTCCGACGTGCGGGTTGACGCAGGCCGATTTCAAGAAGACAGGACGGCTCGGCTGCGCGACGTGCTGGGAGACGTTCGCAGCTGGGTTGGCGCCGTTGCTGAAGGCGATGCACAAGGGCGACCACCACATTGGCAAGGTGCCGACGCGGGCGGCGCATACGCTCGTCATCAGCGAGAAGATCCGGCAGTTGTCGGCGGAACTTGAAAAGGCGGTGCACGCGGAGAAATATGAAGAGGCGGCGGTGTTGCGCGACCAAATCCGCGAGTTGGAGACAAAACTGGAGGCCGCCAGCGCGACCCAGAAGACCGTGTGATGTGTCCGATGAAACTGGAGCAACTGTTAAAGGGCGCGAACGAGTGGGTACAAACCGAAGGCCCGCAGAACCGGATTGTGCTGTCGAGTCGCGTGCGGATGGCTCGCAATCTCCGTCAGCACGCGTTTCCCGGCTGGGCTAAGAAGGCCGAACGACAACGGGCGCTGGAATTACTGCGGCCCGTCATTGAAGGACTGCCAGAGATGGCGGATTGCTTCAGCGAATTGATGGACAACATCGCCGCAATCGACAAGCAGACGCTGGTCGAGCGCCACCTGATCAGCCGCGAGCATGCCGTGAAGAACGTCGGCAGCGGTGTGATCGTCAGCGCGTCAGGTGTGATCAGTGTGATGATTAACGAAGAAGATCACCTTCGAATGCAGGCGATACACGCCGGGTTCCAGATCAAGGAGGCGTTTAACCTGATCGACCGCGTGGACACGGAGTTGGAGAAGCAGTTGGAATACGCGTTTTCGCCGCGGCTGGGTTATCTGACGGCCTGCCCGACCAACATTGGTACCGGCATGCGCGCCTCGGCGATGGTGCATCTGCCGGGGATGGTGTTGAGCGACCAGATCAATCAAATCATCCAGGCGGTGAACAAACTCGGTCTGGCGGTGCGCGGTCTCTACGGTGAAGGAACCGAGGCGATGGGCAACATGTTTCAGGTGTCGAACCAGACAACACTCGGCGAGCGGGAGGCCGACATCATCGAGCGATTAAACAAGGTGGTGTTGCAGATCATCGAGCACGAGGAGAGCGCGCGGCTGACATTGCTTGAAAAAAAGCCGAAGCTGATCTATAATCATATCGGACGAGCGTACGGCATTCTGACCAATGCGCACACAGTCGCTTCGAAAGAGGCGCTGAATCTCCTCAGCCTGTTACGGTTGGGGGTGGATTTGGAATTGCTTCCCGCGGCGACGCGCGCAGTGGTGGATGAGTTATTCGTGCTGGCGCAGCCCGCCCACATACAGAAGTTCGCCGCGCGCAAATTGACCACCGAGGAGCGCGACATTTTGCGGGCGGATCTGATCCGTGGGCGTTTGGCTGTGATGCCGAAGCCGAAGATCGGCCGTGTGCCCCCGCAGGCGCAGGGCAACGATCCGATTGAGTGACAGATAAGGACAGTAATGGAAATGGGCAATTATACGCCGCGCGCCCAGCAGGTGCTGGCGTTGGCGCGCAAGGAAGCCGACCGGTTTAACCATAACTACGTCGGCACGGAACATTTGTTGCTCGGCCTCATCAAGCTCGGCCAGGGCGTGGCCGTCAACGTTCTCCAAAAGATGGGTCTCGACCTCGAAACGGTCCGCATGGAGGTCGAAAAGCAGATCGGCACCGGTCCTGAAACCAAGATGGTCGGCAACATCCCATACACGCCGCGTGTGAAGAAGATCCTCGTCCTCGCGCAGAAGGAAGCGAAGGCGCTCAATCACAACTACGTCGGCACCGAGCACATCCTCCTCGGGTTGCTCCGCGAAGGCGAAGGCGCTGGGGCGCGCATTTTGAAGTCGCTCGATGTGGATATCGAGCGTTGCCGGAACGAGATTCTGAAGGAGCTTGACCCCAACTTCCAGCCGAGCGAAGGCGGCGTCGAGGATGGCGAGGCGCCATCGGGCAGCCCAAAGAGAGAGGGGAAGACGCCCGCGTTACGGATGTTCGGGCGCGACCTGACGGAGATGGCAAAGAAAGGCGAACTAGACCCCGTCGTCGGCCGGAAAAACGAGATTGAGCGGGTCATCCAGATTCTCTGCCGCCGCACGAAGAACAACCCGGTGTTGCTCGGCGAAGCCGGCGTCGGCAAGACGGCCATTGTCGAAGGACTGGCGCAGGAAATCGCCAGAGGCAGCGTTCCTGAGATTCTGCACGACAAACGCGTGGTCACGCTCGACCTCGCGCTCATGGTTGCCGGCACCAAGTACCGCGGCCAGTTTGAGGAGCGCATCAAGGCTGTGATGGAAGAAATCAAGCGCGCCAAGAACGTCATCCTTTTGATCGATGAATTGCACACCATTGTCGGGGCCGGGTCGGCTGAGGGCGCGATGGACGCCAGCAACATCATAAAGCCGTCGCTTTCACGGGGCGAATTGCAGTGCATCGGCGCAACGACAATGAACGAGTACCGCAAGTACATCGAGAAAGACGCCGCGCTGGAGCGCCGCTTCCAGACGGTCATCGTCGAGCCGCCTACCGTCGAGCAGACTGTGGACATTTTGAAGGGCCTGCGCCCGAAATACGAGGCGCACCACCGCGCAAAATTCAGCGACGAGGCGCTCTGGTCGGCGGTTCGACTCTCCGACCGTTATATCACGGGCCGCTTCCTGCCCGACAAGGCAATCGATGTGATGGACGAGGCTGGCGCGCATGCGCGGATTCAGTCGCTGACGCGCCCCGCGGGACTGCAGGAGATGGAACACAAGATCGAGAAGGTCAAGGAAGGAAAGGAAGCCGCGATCAAGGCACAGGACTTTGAACTGGCGGCCGGCTTGCGCGACGAGGAAAAACAGGCGCGCGAAAAACTGGATCAGGCCATCGCCGAATGGAAGCAGGCGCGCGACGAAAAGGAGATCGTAATCACCGAGGACGATATCCTCCAGATTGTCGCGAAATGGACGGGCATTCCGCTGAGCCGCATGGGACTGAAGGACGCCGAGAAACTGCTCCATATGGAGGACGAACTTCGCAAGATCATCATCGGGCAGGATGAAGCGGTCGCCGCCATGAGCAAGGCGTTGCGCCGCAGCCGAGCCGACTTGAAAGACCCGAATCGGCCTATTGGTTCGTTTGTGTTCCTTGGGCCGACGGGCGTGGGCAAGACATTGATGGCCCGCGCGCTGGCGGAGTTCATGTTTGGCGATCAGGATGCGCTCGTCCAACTCGACATGAGCGAGTACATGGAAAAGTTCAACGTCTCGCGGCTGGTCGGTTCGCCGCCGGGTTATGTCGGCTACGAGGAAGGCGGCCAGTTGACGGAAAAAGTGCGGCGACGGCCGTACTCGGTGGTGTTGTTTGACGAAATCGAGAAGGCGCATCCTGATGTTGTGAACATGTTGTTGCAGATTCTCGAGGACGGACGCCTGACTGACTCGCTCGGTCGCAAAGTGGACTTCCGTAATTGCGTGGTCATCATGACCTCGAACATCGGGGCCGAGCAGGTTGGCAAGGCGGGCGGACTCGGCTTCACGTCCACCAAGGAAGAGCACACCTACGAGGACATGAAGAATAAGCTGCTTGATGAGGCCAAGCGCGCCTTCAAACCCGAGTTCCTTAACCGACTCGACGACGTCATTGTCTTCCGCAGCCTGAACAAGACGGACATGAGCAAGATTGTCGAGATGGAGGTTTCCAAGGTCAAAAGCCGCCTGAAATACAAGGATGTCGAGATCATGCTCACGCCTGCGGCGACTGAGTTCCTCATCGAGAAGGGCTACGATCCGAAGTTTGGCGCACGGCCGTTGCGCCGCGCGGTTGAGAAATACCTACAGGATCCGCTTGCCGAGGAAATCCTGCGTGGCAACATCAAGCCGAACGAGACGGTCGAAGTCAGCGTGGCCGATGGCAAACTCGCCTTCAACCAGCTCGCCGCCAGCGCGAGCTGAATGCGCAGAGGATGTTGCCACAATTCCGAGCGGTAAGATTCGCCCGAAACGGTCGGGGTTTGTCGTGAATCAAGAGTGAGTCGCTAGTTGGCGGCCCATCCAGCGGTCACCGGTTCGAGCCGCGCGTTGAATCTGAGAAGACGGGAACCGGCTGTTTGGTGACGACCGGAGTCGGGGTCAAAAGAGCTTCGACCTTCTGCCTGGCTTCGCCCATCTTGGGATAGCGGATTTCCCGATAGCCGCGGACTTCTTCGACGCAGCGCAAGGCCTGGACGCGTCGGTTGTAGGCGGCGTTGTCGTGGATCAGCGAGGGCGCGGCAACAAAGAAATCTTCCACGAGTCGGATGTACCAGTCGCGAAACTCGCGTTCGCGGCGGTGCCATTGCGGCATCACGCCACGCAGCCAGCGCATGTGCTTCAGGATGTTCAACTGCCACTTCTTCGGGCTGAACTTGAAGCGGATCGGTTGGCCGAGGAGAACGAACTCCGGGCGGTTGAGATGGCGATAGATGATTTTGTCGCCGCGAGCCGGGTCAACATGATAGCGATGACGGTCGCGCCGCGTTTTCGCTTCGCTGGTCATGAGATGGGCAACATAGACCTCGTCCTTGATTATCATGGCCTTGTGGAGGTTCCAGATTGTGGCCTTGGTGGCGGCGTAGTCGCGCTCGGCGCTGTCCGCCGCGTGTACCTTCTCAACGAGATCGAGGTACCGCCGGGCGTACTTGCCGGCGCCGAATTCGATGAGATCGTAGAGTCGCCAGACGAGATCGCGCGCGGTTTGTTCGCCGAGTTGGATCGCGCGTTCGCTCCGGTGCACCAGTTCCTCGAACTCGCGCGCCCAGCGGCGGCCCCAACGATGGTTTTGTTTCAAGACTTCCATGCGCTTGGTGATGAACTGCTCGTACGTCTCGCGCAACTCGTGTTTGTGCGCCAACTCCGGCTCGAAGACGAGTTTACGACCGAGGTGAAAGGCTTTGATGTTGTCCTCGGCGGCCGCACCCATCGTCTCGCGCAGACCCCATTCGATGTTGTCCAGCGACAGCGGGAACAGTCCTTTCTGGAAGGCTATGCCGAGCATGACGACGTTGGCGTACAGTTTTGTGCCGAAGAAATGTTCACTGATGCCGCTGACGTTTAGGCCGAAATACTCGTCGGCGCGAGTGTAGCGGCGGATGATTGCCTCCAGCTCGGCCACGTCAAAATCGTCCTTGCCTAGCAACGTGAGGATGGTCGGGGTCTTGTAGGTGTTGACGACCGCCACGGTGTGCTGCGGGCTTCCACACCGCAAATTGCCTTTCGGGTCGAGGCTGCGCGCGGCCTCGAGCGGGTCCACGCCGATCAGCAGGTCGGCCCTGCCGTAGGGGATGATGTTGGAGATGGGCGCGACATCCTTGGAGAACGTGATTTGTGAATAGACGCTGCCATTGCGGATCGCGAGACCCTTCTTATCGCAGAACAGGACGCGGTAGCCATGCTTGAAACCTGCGCGCACGATGGTAGCCGTGCAAACGCCTATGCCCATACCGCCGACACCCGCAAGATACACATGCCAGACATTATCGAAACCGCATGATGCCGGGAGCGGGATATTGGACAGGTCGATCGAGTCAATCGGCTCGGGCAGTTTCTGTTTGTGGACGACAGTGATTTCTTCGAACGATGGGCAGGCGTAAATCTTCGCGCAAGCGGTGTCGGCAACGCACCACGAGAAGTCGGTCTGAATCTTCGCGCCGAACGGCGTGTCCACAATGGTCAGCCCCGGACAGCCGGTCGCCAGCGTGCATTCGCGGCAAAACTCGCACACGTCGGTGTTGATATTGATATGACGCTTCTTGCGCAGGAACCCGTGTTTCTTCATCTCGGCGCGTTCAGCGCGGGCCTCGCGGCGGTGGAGCGTGATGCCGCATTCCTTGTCGGCGACGATGACCTTGACGCCATCGCGGAGGATCGTTTCCTCCAGCAGCTGTCGCCACGTTTCGCGGCTGGCTGGGTCGGCGCGGACAACGGTAACGCCCTCCCCGAGCATCGCTTCAGAAATCCGGTCGATATTCTGCTTGTAGGTGCGCTCGCCGACAACGTCCACGTCCATGCTGGGCGTCGGCTGATGGCCGGTCATCGCGGTGGTGCTGTTGTCGAGGATGATGTAGGTGATGTCCTGGCCCTGCTTCAGCGCGTTGGAGATGCCGAGCATGCCGCTGTGGAAAAATGTCGAGTCACCTAGGAATACAACCTGCTTGTTGGTGATGAACGGATCAATCCCCCCACCTGTGCCGCCGCCCAAACCCATGCCGCTGTAATTGTGCATCAGATCCTTGGTCGGTTCGAACATCAGCATCGTGTAGCAGCCCGTGTCGCCGTGGAAGACGAGGTCCACCGGCCCGCGCCCGTGCCGCCGCCGCATGTAATCGGGGTCCATGCACTGCTTTTTCATTTCGACCAGCACGCTCGCCGAGTCGCGGTGCGGGCAGCCAGGGCAGAACGTCGGTGTGCGGGGTGGTATGCGAACGTCGAAAGTCTCCGTCTGGTGGACCAACTCGACTGCCGCATCGATGCGCCGCACGTCCAGCCGTAGATTCGGGTCATGGAAGAACGTGCCAAGCGGCGCGAGCCGCTCAATGAGTATGCTCGGATTCAAGCCGCGTGCGGACGGGATTCCCTTTAACCCGGCCGGGAACTCCTTGCCCCAGACGTTGGTACGCCCTGCGGCAGCGTTCTGGTTGAGTTTGCCGACGATCTCGGCGATCTGTTCTTCCATGAACCCGCGTCGTTCTTCGATGACAAAAATGCTGCGCACCTGGCGGGCGAACGCTTCCACCAGTTGCGGATCTACTGGATAGCTTACGCCCAGTTTGAGAATCGGCACCCGGTCGGCCACGCCAAGCTCGGTCAATGCGTGTTGCAGGTAACAAAAACCCAGCCCCGACGCGACCAGCCCGATTTCCGCGCGCCAGCCGAGTTTTTCCGCGTCGTAAGGATTGACGATGCAATTGACGCGATAACGGCGCGCGCTCGCCCAAAGCTTCTCGTAGCGCGCCGGTAAGTTCGCTTCCCGGGTCCACGTACGCGGCGGGAGCAGCACGGTGTTTTCCAAGTCGATCGTTGCCGTGTCGAGCACGTAGCGGTTCAGCGTGTTGATCTCTGGAAAATGGTTTGGCCGCACCGTGACGGTGCCGCCGCCGTCGGCCTGATTGGTGGTGACGAGATAGCCGATATAAAGATTCGCTTCGCGCGAGAGTTTATAGCCGATATCAATCCAGTCCTTCAGTTCCTGCAGGCTGCTCGGCTCCAGCACGGGCATGAAAAGATGTTTGCAGAGGTAACGCGAATCGGCCGGCACCTGTGTGGAATCGCTCCACGGGTCGTCTCCGATAATGACGATTGCGCCGCCTTCGGCATTGGCGCCTACGAGGTTGCCGAGCGCCAGCGCATCGGCCGCGACGTGCAACCCGACCGATTTCATGGCGATCATGGCGCGCAACGGGCCCATTTGTGAGCCGTTGAGCATCGCGGCGGCCAGCGCTTCATTGTTGGCAAGACAGGCGCGAATGCCTTTTTCCTTGAGCAGCGGGGCAATGTCCCCCATCGCGTCAAAGAAACCGGCGACGGGCGAGCCGGGATAACCCGACAACAGGTGTGTGCCGCCTTCGGCCTCCAAAGCCCCCTTGATCAGCAGTTCGGCCCCTGTGAACGCTTCAATCCCGGACTGCTGCAAAAATCGCGGATCAACCCTCATGATTTTATTGTGGCCGCGGACACCATAACATACAATCCACCGGTGATGCAAACTCATAAAACCTGGCTGATCATGGTCATGCTGCTCGCGACGGGATGCGCGATGTTTGGCAACAACCGCAAACCATCAATGACGATGCGGATATACGAACAAGCCGACACCGCGTTTCGGGAGGGCCATTGGCGCGAGGTGAAGATTCCTAAAACGGAACTGACGCTGCGCGTGGACTCGTTTCCAGTGCTAACCGAGCGCGACGTGGAAGTGGCCGAACCGTTTGAAACCTCGGGCGGTCTGGCGGTGATGCTGCGATTCGACGCCCATGGTATGTTTGTGCTTGATGAGGTCACCACGCGCAACCGCAGCCGTTATCTCGTTGTCTTTATCAATGACCGGCCGGTTGCCGCCTGGCTGGTGGATCAACGTCTCGTCCACGGACAGTTCCTGCTGGAAGGCGATTTCACCGATGCCGAAGCGCGCCAACTCATCGACGACCTGAACCAAATGGCCAAGAAACACAAATGAGGCGCCGCCGTTTTGCAGTTGTTCTGTTGTGTGTATCGATTGCGGGGAATGTCTCAGCACTTGATCTCTGTCTGCCCACCGACAATGATGCCGTGCTGCGGTCAGGCCACGATGTGGAGTTTTATCAACCAACCATTGAGGGAACGGCGGAGTCAGGTATGTTCGGTTGCGTGCGCCGTGACGGCGCGCGATTTCACGAAGGGGTGGACATCAAATGTTTGCAGCGTGACCGGCGTGGCGAGCCGCTCGATCCCGTGCGCGCCGTAGCCGACGGCGAAGTGGCATTTATCAACGCGAAACCTCGCCTGTCGAATTATGGCCGGTACATCGTGCTACACCATCATTGGGACGGCGTTGAGGCACACACGTTGTACGCGCATCTGAGCGAGGTGGCGGACGGGCTCATTGTGGATCAGCCAGTTCGCAAGGGGCAGACGATTGCGACGATGGGTCATTCCACCAACACGCGCGAAGGGATTTCCCGGGACCGGGCGCACTTACACTTCGAAGTTGATCTGCTGTTGAACCCGAACTTCCATATCTGGTACCCGAAGCACGACCCGAAAGCGCCGCCATTCGGCAATTTCAACGGATTAAATCTGTTCGGCATGGATCCAACGCCGCTGTTCCGGGCCGCCACCACCAATCTAACGCTGCGTTTCTCCGAGTTTGTGGCCCGGCAACCGCTTGCGTTCGCTGTGCTGGTCAGTGCGCGGCAGTTCCCGTGGTTGACAATGCACCCCGAACAGATTCAACCCGTGACAGGGAAGACCGGTCGCATCGTCGCATACGAAGTTGGCGCGACAATGTCGGGGTTGCCGGTCGCAGTCTGGCCGCGCACCGATGAAGAGGTGACCGAAGCGCAGCGGCGCGTCCTGCAACGCGGTCTGCCCGTGCTTGCGCGCGTCAACGAAGCCTCCTTGGCCAGCAGCGGGAACTGCTGCGGTTTGGTCCGGCATCGTACGCGCGGCCGTGGCTGGGAATTGGGCGACAAGGGCCGCGACTGGGTCGAAATGCTGACCTACGCGCCCTGAGGAAGGCGTGAGCGCCCGCCTCCGCAAGCGGTTGGGGGCAACTTAGTGCTACAAACAGGCTGCATCCCAATGGCGGGAGGGGAGGGAAGTTGGCACGGGAGTTGCTTAAAAGATTGTGTAATTTTTCGTTGCAAACATGAAATAAGGTGGCATCTTGTTTTTAGAAAGAGAGAGGTATATGTCTTCTTAATGGGAGAAGAGGTGATCATATATGAAAGACGACGTGAAAAATGTTGTGAAAGACGAGAACCTGTCGGGTTCTCCGCTGAAATTCCCAGACCTTGATCCAAACAAAGTGTTGGCACCGTTGGATGAGTGTGCGATAAATTGCCCATCATGGTGCGCTCACGCGTAATGGTGCTATTCGAGTGTTGGCGCCGTCGGGTTGTATCCCCTTTGCCCAACGACACTGAGCTCGATGAACCAACCTGTTTAGGCAGTCAGTGCCATGTAGTGTGCTGGAGATTGGCATACACAGATTAAAGCCGCCCGCGCCAGCGGGCGGAGGTTAGTCGATGTGAGGAGGCGTCGATTTCCATAAACACCCAGCCTCGTTGTATCGGCAACCATGCGGAGGCGGCCTGAGGGGACTTTGGCGTAGTCAATGCCTTTGTATTGCCGGTGATGGACTACGAAAATCAAATGACCGGTGTGGCAGATCAGGCGGAAATGCAAGGCCAGAAGGACCAGTCTTGGTTGAAGATCGGCGACGAGGAAGTCCACGTTTTAAATCCACTCTGTCGCCTGCGTAATTCTAGGCTCCCCGACGTGCTGGTATACGGCGTTCAAAGATTTACCTTAGAGCGGGTCCATAAAGCGACCGGTGTTGTTCTGGCGCTATGCAATGGCAAACGCACTGTCGCAGACATTGCGAGAATAACCAGACCGCTGGTTGAGATCGCCGACGATGCAGAAGCAATAGAAACTGCAAAAAAACACGTCAAGCTAATCATACACACCATGAGCCGGACGCGAGAGGAGCGCGCTGGCCAGCCGCGAGAACGTAGTGAGTTCCCGGCGCCGACAGTTCTGCTCACCAAAGCGGACCATGACCGGATATTCGGCCATGCGAAATTCATGCCCGTGGAGTATCGCGCGCGCGATTTCCTCCCCAAGAACCCGTCCGAGATGAGCCCTGCGCTTGATCACATCCCGCGCGAGGCCGTTCCGGCAACTATCGTCTGGTACCTTACCCACAAATGTTCGACCGATTGCATGTATTGTTTTCTGGGGAGGAGGAAGGTCGAACCACTGCCCAAAAAGCGCACATTGTCGCTTATAGAAGAGGCTGCCGCCATCGGGGTCTTGCTATTAGAGCCCACCGGCGGCGATCTCCTGCTCTATCCGCACTTGGAGGATGTTCTAACAGCGTTATGCAAACATAGGTTCCTGCCGATAGAGATTCCGACGAAGAGTTTTCTCAGCAAGGAAAAGGCCAATGCCCTAGCGGAGGCTGCCGGCGTTATATTGGCCGTGCAATTCAGTATAGATTCTACCGTTGGTGACGTTGCAGACTACCTTGTCAGGACAAAAGACTATTGCAGCCGCATATTCAAATCAATCGACAATGCGCTGGAAGCTGGACTTCGCGTGAATGCGAAGGCTGTGATTACTCCATACAATATATTGACCATTCCGAAGTTATACCGCGACCTCAAGAAACGCGGCATCAGCACGATACGCCTTGCCGCATATTCACGCAGTGGTTTTCACCATTCCGATGATTTTTTCAATCACCCAGCAAGCTACCAGTGGCTTGAGGAACAGGTGAAGCAGTTGCAGCAGGAGTTCCCCGATGATTTCATAAGCATCCAGAATGGCGCTCCCAAGTTGGCGCCGCCTTCGCCGGAAGCCCGGCAGGCGGCTTGGCCGAAACGGTCGAGTTGTGCCGCTGGACGTTTCACTATGGTGATATGTGCCGGCGGGAAAGTGATTCCGTGTGAACAGATGCCCGAAACGGAAGAGTACTTCTGCGGTGACGTCAGTTATCAATCCATCCAGGAGGTCTGGGACGGCGCCCGTTTGCGCGAGTTGACCTACGGCATACCGAGAGAGAAGTTCAAAGGCCAACCGTGCTATGACTGTGAGGAATGGGAGTCGTGCATTATCCAAAAGGGTATTTGCATTCGCGACCTCGCGAAATATGAGGGATGCATATATCTAACGCCCCCGGAGTGCCTCAAACACAATCGTAGCTATATCAGGACAGCTTAGGTATTTTTTGCGGTGTCCGCATTAACAGCTGCGGGAAGTGGCGAAGAAGGGTTTTATGAGAGAGACGGTTGCACAAAGGTCTGTGCTTGCGCTTAGCTTTGCCCTTTTGATTTGTGTTGGTTGGCAGGTCGCTTTGCTTTCGAGCGCATACTGGGAAAGCCAAATCCGTATCATCACCGGTTTTTGAAGGGTCGCCTGCAATGTGCTCCTCAGGGGAGTGTCAGAGGAAACAGCTCGACGGGGAAGACGGTCCCATTCGCAGTCCAATTTGTTTGCCAATTCCCATCTACTCTCCCGGAACAGTCTCTTTCCGGCTTTCCAGCTTGGAGATTGCCTCTTGGGCAGCCTTGGCAACCAATGGAATTGGGTCTTTCAACAGCGGTATTAAGGATGGGGTTACACTCTTGTCTCCCATTTTCCCAAGGCTATTCGCAGCCCAGAGGCGCACAGCCGAGACCCGATTAGACAAAAGACCCAAGACGTAAGGGAGCAAAACCGACCGAGCCGGCTCAAAACGCGCGTATCCCGCCATTGCCGCACCCGGGACACGCACGCCATAATGCGGACTATGCATGTAGTTAATCAGCGCCTCGGCTTCATCTGCGGTCAGGAAGCCACGCTCATGGATGGCAGCGTCGATCTTCCGCAATTCGGCCTGCGTAGTTTGGTACTCAGGCGTCTTTTCCCACGCCAGTTCGTCCTTCCAATCCGCGTCCGGGATGCCGCCCATCGACTGCCATTGATCGCGAATCAACCGTTGCGTGTCGGGCGACGCCGCTTGGGATGATGTCAAGGGCAGGGCTCGCCGGTGAAGGACCAAGAACGCTGTCGCGATGACAACGAGAGAAACCAAAACTCCGATCCAGACGGCCTTTTTCATAGCGCACCAGATCCCTTTCTGCCCCAGAGGATGCTCTGAGATGCCCCCTGAGTCAAGCAGCGGGCGACTTTGGCGCCGTGCAGAGTGCGGGCGTTCACCCCCGCCCGGCAAATCCTGTTTATCGTTCTCTCGTAGAGGCATTGAGATGTAGCAGGATGCCGAGGGCAAACTCTCCGGTTGGGTGGGCATCCCACAAGGCACTACGAGGATTGTGATGGCATGGCGGGGCCGCCGCAATGCCGGTTCCTCCCACGGTTTTTCACTGTTGACTTTGGTGGGGCCGTCCACTATTTTACACGCCCCCGACTAATAGGAAGCAGAGAGATTTATGAGCACGTTTTTCGCAAAAAAAGAGGAACAAAAACCGCGTTGGTTCGTGATTGACGCAGGTGGCAAGGTTTTGGGCAAGGTGGCCGTCAAGGCCGCCAACATCCTGCGCGGCAAAGAAAAAGCCGCGTTCACGCCGCACGTTGACACGGGCGATTTTGTGGTGGTCGTCAACGCCGAGAAGGTGGTGCTGACGGGCAAGAAGGAAGAACAGAAACAGTACATGAGCCACTCACAGTACCCTGGCAACGAAAAGATCGTTCTAGCCAAGAATCTGCGGGCGCGTCATCCGGAGAAGCTGATCGAGCACGCGGTTAAGGGTATGATCCCGCACAACCGTCTCGGTCGTCAAATCATCACGAAACTGAAGGTGTACAAAGGCCCGAGCCATCCGCATGCGGCGCAGAAACCTGAGCCGTTGGCGGTGTGACCCGGACGATTTCACAAGAATAACACATGCAAACAACGACAAATTATACGGCAATCGGACGCCGCAAAACCAGTGTCGCGCGCGTTCGTCTCGCCGACGGCAGCGGCAAGTTCACGGTCAACAGCCGCCCGCTCGACGAGTATCTGACCATCCCCAATTTGCGAATGCACGCCGTGGAACCGTTAGCGGTTGCCGCCGGCGGAGCCAAATACGATGTCGTTGTGTCGGTGGAAGGCGGCGGGCCGACAGGACAGGCCGGTGCAATCCGTCTGGGTATCGCACGCGCCTTGCTGAAGGCGTCACCAGAAATCAAAGTCGCGTTGCGCGAAAAGGGTATGCTTACCCGTGATCCGCGGATGCGGGAAAGAAAGAAGTACGGTCAACCCGGGGCACGTCGGCGATTCCAGTTCTCGAAGCGCTGACCCCAGAGCGATATTCTCCACTTGCAACGCCAAGCCCCGAGTTTGATAATTCGGGGCTGGTTGCTTTTGGGGGATATTTTGCGGCCTCGAAGGTTACGTGAGTAATTGTGGCGCAAGCGGGCCTTCGCCGCGCTGAAGCGGCTTCGTCCGCGCAGGCGGGAGGCTGGCGCCAAACGGATTTGGATACGCGAAAAACATGAAGAAGATAAAAACAGCCATTGTTGGAGCGAGCGGGTACTCGGGCCAGGAACTCATCCGCCTTTTGCTGCGTCACCCGCACGTCGTCATAACCAGTTTCACGTCGCGCCAGTACGCTGGCAAGGCGGTGGCCGATGTGTTCCCGAAGTTCCGCGGCCTGATTGACGCGGCATTTGTCGAGCCAAATGTCGAGACGATCCTTCAGTCTGGGGCCGAAACGGTGTTTCTGGCCCTGCCGCACGGTGTGGCCGCGGAGTATGCGCCGGCGCTACTGGCAAAGGGCGTGAGGGTGTTCGATCTATCCGCGGATTTCCGTTTGAAATCGGCGGCGGTGTACAAAGAGTTTTACGAGCACGATCATCCCGCGCCGGAACTGCTCCAGCGTGCGGTGTACGCCTTGCCAGAAATCCATCGCGAGACGATTCGCAAGGCCGACCTGCTGGCGTGCCCGGGATGTTATCCCACGAGCGTTATCCTGGGCTGCGCACCTGCGTTGAAACATAAACTAGCGAAACCGCATGGCATCGTTGTCGCCAGCCTGAGCGGCGTCAGCGGCGCCGGCCGCAAGTTGTCGGAAGAATACATGTTTCCTGAGTGCAACGAGTCGGCTCGCGCCTACGGCATCCCAAAGCACCGCCACGTCAGCGAGATGGAGCAGGAGCTTTCATTGCTTGCCGGCGCGGAACTGAAGATCAGTTTCACGCCGCATCTGATTCCGCTGAATCGCGGCATCGTCAGCACGATTTACCTCGACCTCGCCAAGCCTGCCCGCCAGCTGGCGGGCGAGGCCGACGTGCTCGCCGTCTATCGCGAGTTTTACCGCGGTGAACGCTTTATCCGCGTGACCGAGTCGTTGCCCGACACCAAGAACGTCGAGCTGACCAATTTCTGCGATATTTCAGCGCGCGTGGACTCGCGCACGGGCAAACTTATCGTCGTCACTGCTATTGACAATCTCACGAAGGGCGCGGCCGGGCAGGCCGTGCAGTGCATGAATATCGTGTTCGGTTACGACGAAACCACGGGATTACTTTGATGAAAACGCCATTCACGATCATTAAAGGCTCGGTCACGGCGGCGCGCGGGTTTCGTGCGGCGGGCATGGCTGCGGGCATTAAGCCGAGCGGCAGGAAGGATCTGGCATTGATTGTGTCGGACGCGCCCGCAACAGTAGCGGCGACGTTCACAACCAATCAGGTCAAGGCCGCGCCCGTACAGCTCGATATGGAGCACGTTGCGACGAGTGGTGGCACGGCACGAGCGATTGTCGCCAACAGCGGCAACGCCAACGCCTGCCAGGGTAAAGCCGGACGGATTCACGCCCGCGCAATGGCGGTGGCAGTGGCCCGTCGCATCAAATGTCCTGAAGAACAGGTGTTGGTCTGCTCGACTGGGCGGATCGGCGTGAACCTGCCAATTGTGAAGATAGAGGCGGGCATCAAGAAGCTCCTTGAAGCCGTCTCTCGCGACGGCGCACACGAAGCCGCACAGGCGATCATGACCTCCGACACACGAACGAAGGAGATCGCGGTGCGATTGAAACTTGGCGGGCGCGCGGTTCACATCGGCGGCATCGCCAAGGGCGCGGGGATGATTCAACCGAATATGGCAACGATGCTGGCGTTCCTGACAACGGATGCCGAGATGACGCGCGCGACACTGCAACACGCTTTAGGCGCGGCGGTAAAGCAGTCGTTCAACCGCATCAGCATCGACGGCGACACGAGCACCAACGACACGGTGCTACTGCTGGCCAATGGCGCCGCAGGCGGCAAACCGCTCGCAGGTACCGCACTCGCAGGATTTCAGGAGGCATTGGATTTTGTCTGCCTTGAACTGGCCAAGATGATGGTGCGCGACGGCGAGGGCGTGACTAAATTCGTGACGGTGAACGTCCGCGGTGCGGTGAACGACCACCAGGCGGAAGCGGCAGCGCGCGCGGTGGTGAACTCCACGTTGGTGAAAACGAGTTGGTGCGGCGGCGACCCGAACTGGGGACGAATCATGGATGCCATCGGATACTCGCGTGCGAAGGTGCGCGAGGAGATGGTGGAGATCGCGTATAATGGCGTGGTAGCGGTGCGTCACGGTGTGGCGACAAAGGTTTCGCCACAGAGGCTGCGCAAAGCTACAAAGCAGTCGACTTTCGCGGTTGACATTCATCTGCACATTGGTCGCGGGCGTTGCACGATGCACTCCTGCGATTTGACGGAGAAATACGTGGCACTGAACAAGGGCGAATAATGCCAGGTCTTTGTCACTCCGGGCGAAGCGAATGGCCTCTCCGCGGAAGTTTACGAGCGGTAATGCAAGGCCGAGGTTCTTCGCATGTCCCGAAAGCCTCCGACTGTGTCGGGGTAAACCTGCGGGGCAAGCTCAGAATAACAGATTAGGAAAATGCAAGAGATCATCCAGAAAGCTGACGTGTTGTTGGAGGCGCTGCCGTACATTCAGCGCTTCCGTAGCTCCATTTTTGTGGTGAAGTACGGCGGCAGTTTCATGGATTCGCCTGACCCGAAGGTGCGCGCGGGTGTGGCGGCGGACACTGTTTTTCTGGAGGCGGCAGGCATTAACCCTGTCGTCGTCCACGGTGGCGGCAAGGCGATCACCAAGGCGATGGAAGCCGCGGGTATCAAGGCACAGTTCGTCCATGGCTTGCGAGTAACTGACGAGGAAACGATGAAGGTCGTCGAGGACGTGCTCGCCAACGCCATCAACCGCGAGATCGTTGAGACGATCCAAAAACTTGGAGGCAGGGCGCGAAGCTTCAACGGACGCGACGTATTCCATTGTGAGAAACTGATGAAAGACGGCGTGGATCTCGGGTATGTCGGCGAAATCGTCAGCGTAGAGACGGAGGCGGTCAAGAAATGCCTGCGTGTGTCGGTCACGCCGGTCATCAGCCCGATTGGCCTCGGCAAAGACGGTCACGCGTACAACATTAATGCCGACGTGGCGGCTGCGAAACTGGCGATGGCCATCGGCGCACGCCGCTTGGTGTTCATGAGCGATGTGCCCGGACTGTTGCGCGAACCGAAGAACCCGGCAACGTTGATATCGAGTTTGAAGGTCGACGAAGTGCTGAAGTTGAAACAACAGGGTGTGATCGACAAAGGGATGATTCCGAAAGTGGACAGCGCCGTCGAGGCGGTGCGCGCGGGCGTGCACCGCGTGCACTTCGTGGACGGACGGGTTCCACATTCTGTGTTGCTGGAGATTTTCACCGACAAAGGCATTGGCACCGAGGTGGTTAAGTGAGCAAAGCACAAGAGATTATCGCGTTGTTCGACAAGTACGTCATGCCGACGTACAAGCGCTATCCGCTTGTGTTCATGCGCGGCCAGGGTACCCGCGTGTGGGACGCCGACGGCAAGGAGTATCTCGATTTTGGCGCGGGCATCGCTGTGGATTTGCTCGGGCATGGCAGCCCTGTCATCAGTGGGGCGTTGGCGAAGCAGTCGGCGACACTCGTGCACACCTCGAACCTGTACTACACCGAACCGCAGGGATTGCTTGCAAAAAAACTGGTGGAGTTGGTTGGCATCGACGGCAAATGTTTCTTCTGTAACAGCGGGGGCGAGGCCAACGAGGCGCTCTACAAGCTCGCGCGCAAATTCGGCAGCGAGCATGGCGGGCGTTATGAGATTCTCACGTTCCTCGACAGTTTTCATGGTCGCACGTTGGCGGGCATCAGCGCCACGGGACAGGAAAAGGTGAAACAGGGTTTCGAACCGATGGTGGATGGGTTCCGTCATGTGCCATTCAACGACCTCAACGCCGTTGCGAAAGCCGTCGGGCCAAAGACGGTAGCAATTCTGCTGGAAGCGATTCAGGGTGAGAGCGGGGTCCAGCCCGCAAAACCCGATTTCCTGCGCGGGTTGCGCCGATTGTGCGATGAACGCGGATTGCTGTTGATGTTTGACGAAGTCCAGTGTGGCATGGGACGAACAGGTGGGTTCTGCGGGTTCAAGGCAATTGCGCCCGACGTTGTGCCTGATGCGATTTCGTGGGCGAAAGGATTGGCGGGCGGATTCCCAATCGGCGCGGTTTGGGCGCGCGCGCCGTATGCGAACCTGCTCGGACCGGGTACACACGCCTCGACATTCGGCGGGACGCCGCTGGCCTGCGCGGTTTCGTTGGCGGTATTGGAAGCCATTGAGCGCGAAGGATTGATCCGCAACGCGCGGGAAACAGGCGTGTATTTCGTGGAGAAACTGCGTGCGTTGGCTGTGAAACATTCCGCGATCAAAGAAGTGCGTGGCTTCGGCCTGATGATCGGCGTGGAGTTCACAGTCGAGGCGCGACCGATTGCGGCGAAGTTAGCGGAGCGCGGTCTGCTCGGCATACCAGCGGGCACGCACGTGGTGCGATTCCTGCCGCCGCTGAACATCACGCATGCGGAGGTAGACGAGGCCGCGAAGAAGTTGGATGCGACGCTGCAGGATTTGGCTGTGAAATAGGACGCAACGATCAACAGACGGAGCGATGAACATGAAGCATTTACTAACCATCGAGCAGTTGAGCGCAGCGGAGATCGGCGAGATTCTCCATTTGGCGAAGAAACTTAAAGCGGCGCGCGGGAAATCAGCACGAGCGTTGCCGTTGAAAGATCAGGTGTGGGCGTTGATCTTTAACAAGGCCAGTACGCGCACCCGCGTCAGCTTCGAGGTTGGTATCCGCGAACTCGGCGGCTCAACGTTGCCCCTGACGTCGAACGAAATCCAGATGGGCCGTGGCGAGACCGTGGCCGATACTGCCCGGGTCTTGTCGCGATACCTGCACGGTGTGGTCATCCGCACCTATGCGCAACGCGACATCGAAGAATTCGCGCGGGTTGGAACGATTCCCGTCGTCAACGCGTTGACCGATGATGAGCATCCGTGCCAGATTTTGGCCGATCTATTCACCGTCGAGGAGAAACTCGGCAGTTTGAAGGGCAGGAAAATCGCGTTCTTCGGTGACGGCGCATGCAATGTTTCCAACTCGTGGCTGTTTGCCGCAGCAAAACTTGGGATGAAACTATGGATTGCCGCGCCGCAGGGGTTTCAACCATCCGCCGCGCTGGTGAAACGCGCTGGTGACGAGGTCTGCGTGACCGAAGACGCCATCGCGGCCGCTTCGGACGCCGACGTTTTATACACCGATACGTGGGTATCGATGGGCAAGGAAGGGGAGGCCGCGGAGCGACTGAAAAAGTTCACGCCATATCAGATCAACGAGGTGGTGGTACGCGCCGCCAAACGCGGCGCGTTAGTGATGCACTGTTTACCTGCATACCGCGGCAAAGAGATCACGGCCGGCGTGTTCGAAGCACACCAGCAGACCATTTTTGATCAGGCTGAGAACCGATTGCACGCGCAAAAGGCCATTCTGACGCTGCTGGCGCGTTAATGTAGCGCATCGGTGTGGGGTGTCCGAAAATTACAGAATGAATGGGCGTGACCACTATGGCTTCTCAAACTTATTCGTTTTGAAAGCGGTGACTATGACAAAGCTTCAGGCTGGAATTATCGGCGCCATTGTAGTGGCGAGCGTGCTGATAACTCTGGTGATTCAACATCAAGCCCCAGTCAAGCTGCGCGAGGAAAATCAATCTTTGCGCCAACAAATTGCGCAACTCAAAGCCGACACTGAACGCCTTTCCAACCGGGTCACTCATGCAAAAGGCGTGCGCGCTCCACGCCTGCCTGCGCCGCCCATGCAAGTCACCAATCCCCCAAGTGCATTGGCGACGGAAGATTTACAGCCCACCAATCTGTATGCCCGACTAGACAAATCGCCGAAGTTGACTGCCGAGCAGGTCGAATCTTACCTCAAAGCGGCTCGGCGTAATGCGGCAAGCCTCCTGGCCGCGTTTCGCACGACTGGCAACCCGGCGCTGCTGGAGGAAGCGATGCAGCAGTATCCGAATGACCCGCAAGTGGACTTCGAGGCCGTGTTCAAAGAGGACTCTTCACCTGAGCAACGACGCCAGTGGTTGGACGCCTTCAAACAGTCAGCCCCGGATAACGCGCTGGCGAATTACCTCTCGGCGCTCGATTACTTCAAAGCCGGCCAGACGGATCAAGCCGTGCAAGAGCTAATCGCCGCAGACGGCAAACCACAGTTTCAGGATTACAGGCTGGATCGCCTTCAGGATGACGAAGAAGCTTACCTCGCGGCGGGTTACTCCGTGGCTGAGGCCAAAGCGATTGCCTTTCTATCCATTGCGCTGCCGGATCTTCGAGAACTGAGAGATTTGGGTCAGGATATGGTTGGTCTGGCCAATTCCTACCGACAGGCGGGTGATGAAGCTTCCGCGCTAGCTGCCCTGCAAATGGTGGCGAACCTGGGCCAGCAGGCGTCAACTGGGGAGTATATGATTGATCAAGATCTTAGCAGAAAAGTCGAACGGAACGCTCTCAGGGCGATGGATCCCAACAGCCCTTATGGTGGCAACGGCCAGACCGTCCAGGATCGGATCAACCAGCTCACTCAACGAATAGCGGCAAGCTACGAACTTACTAAACAAGGTGACTCCTTGTGGCAAACGATGTCGGATCAGGATTGGATCAGTTATACAGACCGCATGCGGGTCTTCGGCGAACAGGCTGCGATGCGGTGGCTGATCAGCAAGTACAGTCAGAAGTGATTGTTGAGGGTCATTGGTGGTTATTGGGGTTTGTACTCGTGACAGAATCGCCCTGATGCACGCCAACTTCTTTTGCAACGCCACGTTCTTGGTGCGAGCTGTGTGTCGCTCTCTCGGCGCGTACTGTTATCGCCGCGGCCAGACCAGCCGCGAACAATCTTGCCAGCGTTTTCTATGACAGCCATAATCAACCGTCAATGACCGAATCACTGAAACAATCCTATGGGTTATGCCGGCAGATCGCGCGGCGCACGGCGAAGAATTTTTATTACTCGTTCCTTGTCATGCCGCGAGCGAAACGCGATGCGATATGCGCCATCTACGCATTCATGCGGCGCAGCGATGATATTGCCGACAGCGCCGCCAATTCTGCCGTGGCACTGGAAGGACTGCGCAAGTGGCGCACGCAAGTGGACGCGGCGCTTACGCGCGGCGAGTTCGCCGACCCTACATTCCCCGCGTTGGCGGACACGGTGAAGCGATACAACATACCGCTGTGCCACTTTCACGAGTTGCTCGACGGCACCGAAATGGACCAGCGCATAACGCGGTACGAGACGTTCGCCGACCTCTACAAGTACTGCTACCACGTGGCGTCAGTGGTTGGGTTGGTTGTGCTGCCGGTCTTCGGGTACACCGACAAAGCGGCGCTCGCTCCCGCGGAGGCGTGCGGCATCGCGTTTCAGCTCACCAACATCCTCCGTGACGTGAAAGAAGACGCACGTCTGTGCCGCATTTACCTGCCGCGCGAAGATCTGCGACGGTTTGGCGTCGAAGAGGACGACATCATGAACGCTGCCGCCAACCCTTCGGCCTGTGGGAGCGAATTTCATTCGCGATTTGTGGAGCTGATGAAATTCGAGGCCGCGCGGGCGCGGGAGTATTATCAGAAGGCCGAACCCCTGCTTGGGATGATCCAACCCGACAGCCGCGGGGCGCTGGCAGTGATGATTGGGATTTACGGCGGCATCTTACGCAAGATCGAGAAATGGAACTACGCCGTGTTCGATGAACGCATCCGTTTCTCAGCGGCAGAGAAACTGTGGATTGTGCTGAAGAACTGGAGGAGACGCTGACGGTGAAGAACGACAATTCAGTCGCGGCACGAATGCCGCTTCTGCAGGGGATTGCATTAGTTCTGTTGTCGGTCACCATTACGCTCGCAAATGGCGGCCCAAGGCCGTTCCTATTCCTTAAAACGGGAGAAAAATTCGCCACGCAAGAGATGGCAGGGCCGACAGTGAAGGGATTGACCGATTACATCGGACAGAAGCTCGCGGTGTCATTCGAGCCGATGGTGATGAACGACCCCGTGAAAGCAGCGGAGTTCTGTGGAATGAAGAAACCTGCCGCGGGCATCGTGACGCCGGGTTTTTATCTGCAGTACGGCAAACCACTTGGGCTGGAACCGGTATTGGAGACGCGACGCGAAGGCGTGGCGGCAGAACGGTACGTATTGGTTGTTCGCAAGACGGCTGGCGCCGACGTGAAAGCGTTGGGAGGCAAGACCGTGGCCACGACGTTGGCAGCGGAGCCACGCTACGTCATCGACGTGATCCTGCAAGGCGAACTCGGTGAAGAAGTGCGCCTGAAATCCGCGATGGATGTCGAAAACGCCGTTTTTGATCTGGCGGACGGCGCGAAAGGTGCAGCAGACGCCGTGTTGGTGGAAGAAGGCGTATGGAAGTTGTTCGAGAACGATCCGGAACTCGAGCCGAAGCTGAAGACAATCTATCGCTCCGATGAATTGCCGCGCAACTTGGTCGTCCGTTTTGGCAGCGACACCGCGGGCATCGATGCAGAGAAGCTAAAAACCGTGTTGAAAGCGATGAGTGAGAGCGAGGAAGGCAAAACGATCCTCCGCAGCATTCGCGTCCAGGCGTTCGTGGACTTGGACAAAGGACGGTTGGCCAAGGCGGAGGCGTTATTCCTCGGAAAGTAAGGCCAATGTCTCGCGCAATTATCACCCCCGTTTGTCTGGTAATCCTCATCGCCCTCTGTGGCTGCAAAGGCATCGGCAGCGTAAAAATGGAGCCGCGCCAACCGCTGGCGTTGACGCCCCAGGAGGCGGCGAAGTTTCTCGAAGAAGGTCGCGCGTTGTTTGCCGCGCAGCCGCGGACGCTGGAGCGCGTGACCCGCGCCGCGCAACTATTGGAACAGTCGGCTCGCACGTTGCGAGACGATTACGATCCACAGTGGCTGGCAGCACAGGCGCTGGCGTTTTTGGCCGAGAACGGTTCGCAGCTGGCGTTCCGCGAGGATGCGGCCAAACGTGGCATCACCCTGGCGCGGCACGCACGCGAGTTAAAGCCCGACCACGTCGAAGGCCATTACTGGTACGCGCTCAATGTCGGCCTGCTCGCGGACGTGGATCGGGCATACGGACTGGATGCGGTCTGCGAGATGGAGACGGCACTGAAACGCGCCATCGAACTGGATGAACGTTACGATTTCGGCGGGCCGCTTTGCGTGCTTGGTCTGCTGCATCTGCGGGCGCCCGCGCCGCCGGTTAGCATCGGCAGCCCGCGCAAAGGCTTGCGCCTGCTGCAACGCGCCGTTGAATTATTTCCCGATTATCCAGAGAACTATCTTTATCTTGCCGAAGCGCTGCGCGACACGGGGAACCACGACGAGGCGCGAAAGGCGCTCGACAAAGTTCTCCAAGCGCCACCGTGGCCCGACCAGCAGTTTGAGGGCGCCAAGTGGAAGGAAGACGCGCAAAAGCTTTTATTGGAGCTTTCCGGGACAAATCCGAAAGGTGAAAACGGTGGCTTATGAACATTGCCAGCCTCATTGATCACACGATTTTGAAGCCCGAAGCCACGGCGGTCGATATCGAACGGTTGTGCCGCGAGGCGCGCGAGTTCGGGTTTTGGTCGGCCTGCGTGAACCCGGTTAATGTCCGGCAAGCTGCGGCGCTTTTGAAGGGTTCGACCATAAAAATTTGTACCGTTATCGGATTCCCACTAGGAGCCAGCCTGACTGAGTCAAAGGTGTACGAAACCCGGTTCGCCATTCGTGATGGCGCTCACGAGATTGACATGGTACTCAACATCGTCGCGCTGAAGGCTGGTGCTGACAGCGTGGTGCTTTCAGACATCCAAAGCGTCGTGCAGGCCTGCCGTGAAGGGCAGGTGTTATGCAAGGTGATCTTCGAGATATGTCTGCTCGACGACGCCGAGAAAACGCGCGCGTGCCAGCTCTGCGTTGAAGCGGGTGCGAATTTCGTAAAAACCTCCACAGGATTCGGCGCTGGTGGTGCGACAGTTGCGGACGTTGCGCTGATGGCGCGGCTCGTAAACCCGCACGGGCTGGGCGTGATGGCATCGGGCGGCATCCGTTCGCTGGCTGACTTGGAAAAGATGGTCACCGCGGGCGCGACGCGTATCGGCACCAGTAGCGGGGTCAAGATCGTTCAAGAAGCAGCGGGCAAGTAACTCGCCGCGAGCAATGGCAACTATTGACGCGCGCATGCTACCCTCATTCTGGCCCGTTTTTACATGGTTCGCCCTACCAACAGCCCAACAATATCCACGGTGGCAGTATGCAGATGCATACTAGGGGGAACGGATTTCGCGTGTTGCGGGAGAGGCAGTTGTGGTATGATGAACAAAAGATGAAACGCTGGGGAATAATTCTGGTGGCGCTGTTATTCGTTTCAGTTGTCGCCTATGGGAAGACTGAGAAGGTTTGCCTGATCAAGATTGATGGGGCCATCGGCCCAGCCACAGCCAGTTACATTTCGCGGGCGATTGACGACGCGGCGGCCCAGGGCGCGCAGTGCTTGATCATCCAGCTCGACACACCGGGCGGGCTGCTGGATTCCACAAAGATCATCGTGCAGAAGTTTCTGGCGTCGCCTGTGCCGACGGTGGTGTACGTGGCGCCGCCGGGGGCGTGGGCGGGGAGCGCGGGTTGTTTCATCACGGTCGCGGCTGACGTGGCAGTAATGGCGCCAACTACCAGCATCGGTGCTGCGCATCCGGTGAGCATCGGGGGCGGTGGCGGCGAGGAGAAAACCGACAGCACGATGAAACAGAAGTTGGAGAATTTTGCGACGAGTTGGATTGAGACGATCGCTGAAAAACGCCATCGCAACATCGAGTGGGCGAAGTCGTCGGTGCGCGAGAGCAGCGCGATCACAGCGGCGAAGGCGCTGGAACTGAATGTCATTGATCTGATTGCCAGAGATATTCCTGATTTATTGAAGCAGCTCGATGGGCGCGAGGTGAACGGCAAGAAGTTGAAGACGGCGGGGGCGGACGTACACGAGATTGGGATGACACTGCGGGAGCGTGTGTTTCAGAAGGTTTGGAGACCGGAGATGATGTACGTCCTGATGATCATTGTGATTTATGGGATTATCGGTGAGTTGAGCAATCCCGGCGCGATTCTGCCAGGCGTGGTTGGTGTGATTGCGCTGGTTTTGCTGCTGTACATGGCGGCAGCGCTGCCGATGAACGTGGCGGGACTGGCGATGATCGGGCTGGCTATCGTGTTATTCATCGTAGATGTGTTCGCGCCGACGCACGGCGTGCTGACGGCCGGCGGCGTGGTGGCATTTTTCCTGGGGTCGCTGATGTTGTTTGATCGCAGCGAGCCGTTTTTCCGTCTGTCGCTGGTGTGGATTACGCCGGCAACGGGCGTGACGGCGTTGTTTTTTATATTCATCGCTGGCGCGGGATTTCGGGCGCAGTTGCGGCCGGCGAAAGTCGGCGCGGAAACATTGGTCGGCCAGACGACAAAAGCGCTGACGGCGATTGACGCGAATGGCGGCAGGGTGTTTATCGAAGGCGAGCACTGGAACGCGGTGAGCGAGACGCCGATTGCTGCGGGGCAGGACGTGGAGATCGTTGGCGTAAAAGGGCTGACGCTGAAAGTGAAACCAAAAAGTTTCTGAAAGGAGATCGATCATGGAACAACTGATTCGTACATTTGGTGGATGGCTCGTGCCGGTGGTCATTCTGGCGGTGGTCGTGTTGCCGCAGGCAATACGTATCCTGCGTGAGTACGAGCGCGCGGTGGTATTTCGCTGGGGCCGGCTGCAGGCAGCAAGGGGACCGGGGCTGATTTTTCTGATCCCGTGGGTGGACCGGATGGTGCGGATGGACCTGCGCGTGATCACGATCGACGTGCCGAAACAAGAGATCATGACGCGCGACAATGTGCCGGCGACCGTGGATGCCGTGGTATATTTCCGCGTGGTGGATCCCTTGTCGGCGGTGACGAAGGTGGAGAATTTTCTCAAAGCGAGTTCACTGATCTCGCAGACGACGTTGCGCAGCGTGCTCGGCCAGTCGCAGCTCGACGAATTGCTGGCCCAGCGCGAAAAGATCAATCTACAACTTCAGGAAATCATCGATCGTCACACCGAGCCGTGGGGCGTGAAGGTCACGGCAGTCGAAGTCCGCGACGTGGTGCTGCCGGACAGCATGAAACGAGCGATGGCCAAGCAAGCCGAAGCTGAACGCGAACGTCGAGCCAAGATCGTCAATGCCGAAGGCGAATTTCAGGCGGCCGAGAAGATGGTGCAGGCGGCCGGCATGATTGCCGCGCAGCCGATCGCGCTGCAATTACGGTTCCTGCAGACGATGGCTGAGATCGCCAGCGAGCACAACACCACCACGTTTGTGCCGATTCCGATTGACCTGTTCACGCCGTTCCTGAACAAGCTCGGCAGCGCGCCGCCGAAATAAGAGCATCGATGTCAGGCGCTAGAGTTCGTGACTGCGAACTCCCGAATGCGGTCAAGGATTTCGTCCCGGACGCGACGGAAGACAAGCACCTTCTCCTCATCGGTGCCAGTCGCTCGTGCCGGATCGTCGAAGCTCCAGTGCAATTGTCGTGCGGCGCCGGGAAAATGCGGGCACGCCTCGCGGGCGTTGTCACAGACCCTGATGACGAAGTCGAATGGCTGGCCGACGAATTCGTCGAGCGACTTCGAACGATGGCGCGTAATATCCACGCCCGCTTCGCGCATGACGCGGATGGCCAGCAGATGGACGCAACCCGCCGGTTTGGCGCCGGCGCTTAAGACTTCAAACTGCTCGCCGCCAAGCTTGCGCAGCCATCCTTCGGCCATCTGGCTGCGGCATGAGTTGCCCGTGCAAAGAAACAAAACGCGCCTTTTGGCCATGGAACGGCCCTAGCCAAAGTAGCGGCGCTGGAAATACAGCGATACGTTCACCAAACCGATCAGTACCGGCACTTCCACCAGCGGTCCGATGACGGCGGCGAATGCCACGCCGGAATTGATACCGAACACAGCGACCGCTACGGCAATGGCCAGCTCAAAGTTGTTGCTCGCCGCGGTGAACGACAACGTCGCGGTCTTCGAATAGTCGGCACCGGCTTTCTTGCCAAGCCAGAAGCTGACGAGAAACATCACGACGAAGTAAATCAGCAGCGGCACGGCGATGCGCAATACGTCGAGCGGAATGCGCACGATGCGGTCACCCTTGAGACTGAACATCACGAGGATTGTGAAGAGCAGAGCGATGAGCGTGATCGGGCTGATGCGCGGGATAAACTGTTTCTCGTACCAGTCGCGGCCTTTGGTTTTCAACCCGACGAACCGGCTGATGATGCCGGCCAGAAACGGGATGCCGAGATACACGAACACGCTCTTGGCGATTTGTGCCATGCTGACATCGACGACGCTGCCGTGCAGACCGAACAACGGCGGCAGTTTGGTGATAAAAATCCACGCGAACAAACTGTAAAAGAGCACCTGAAACACGCTGTTGAACGCCACCAGCCCTGCGCAGTATTCCGTATCGCCCTTCGCCAGTTCGTTCCAGACGATGACCATTGCGATGCAGCGCGCCAAGCCGATCATGATCAACCCGACCATGTATTCGGGGTAATTGCGCAGGAATAGGATCGCCAGCGCAAACATCAGCACCGGCCCGATCACCCAGTTCTGCAGCAGCGACAAACCGAGCACTTTCCAGTTGCGGAACACATCACCCAATTCCTCGTACTTCACCTTCGCCAGCGGCGGGTACATCATCAGGATCAGCCCGATGGCAATGGGTACGTTAGTGGTCCCGGCTTGGAAGCGGTTGATGAACTGTTCGACGCCGGGCACGAAGTACCCGGTGCCGACGCCGATGCCCATCGCCAGGAAAATCCACAGCGTCAGGTAACGATCAAGGAATGAAAGCCTGCAGCTAATGTGTTCGGTCATGAGTTCAACTCACTTTGATTTGCGGGCGGCGATTTCCAAACTCGTGATGTAATCGGCGGGCTTGGCACCGGCCGGCAGGTGATCGATGATTTTGCGGTAGAGCGGATCATTCCAATTCGTCATGCCGTTGACGTAATCCGGCTTGGGCGTAAGCCGGATATCCATCAACCCGGCGGCTCTGGCCATCTGTTCCGTCTCGGACACAAGCACCGCACCGGCGACGCAACCGATGAGCGCCTCGACCATCCCGCGGACAGCTTCCGGCAACGGCTGCAACAGCGCGAGGTCGGACACTGCGACACGGCCACCCGGTTTCAGTACGCGGGCCATCTCGCGCCATACCTGCGGCTTGTCGGGCGAGAGATTAATGACGCAGTTGGAGATGACGACGTCCATGCTGTCATCGGCCACGGGCAGGTGTTCGATCTCGCCGAGACGGAACTCGACATTGTCGAGGCCGGTCTGTTGCGTGTAAGTGACGCTATTGCGTCGCGCTTTCGTCAACATCTCAGCTGTCATGTCCACGCCGATAGCCCGTCCTGTCGCGCCGACCTTGCGCCCCGCGATGAACACGTCGAACCCGCCGCCAGCACCGAGGTCCAGCACCACGTCGCCCGGTTGCAGCGACGCGATCGCGGTTGGGTTACCACAGGACAAACCCATGTTCGCGCCTTCGGGCAACACTGCTAGGTCGTCGGTCGAATACCCAATGTGGCGCACCAATTCCTCCGCCGCTGCCGGCGACGAGCCGCAACAGGAGACGCCACTGCCGCAACATGCGTTGTCCGTCACGGCGATCTTGCCGTAACCTTCACGAACTTTCTGACGCACTGATTCCTTGTCCATGGGTCGATTCCTTTCGGGGAGCACCCCCGGTAATGTTTTAATGAAGGCGCGGATTTGGTTGCGCACGCGCCGGTAAATCGTCATCTTCGCCTCGCCGTCCGGTAACCAGCCGCCAGCTTCGGCGGATCGAATACTTCGATATTCTTTATCATGACTTTCCTTTTCATAATTTCAAAACGCCGCCAACAGATAGAATCCTGCGCACACCAACAGTACACCGGCAATGTTGCGGATCACGGCTTCAGCCTTCTGTACTTTGATGGACGCTTTCCAAAACGACACGCCGAACAGGATGGCACCGAGCGGCAGGCTGAAACCCACACCGAAAGCCGCCATGAGCGCCATGCCCCACACGATCTGCCCCATCAATACACTGGTGCCGATGACGATGAAAACGCCCGGATTACACGGCAACGAACAAGCCGCGACACCACCGCCCAGAAACAGCCCTCCCAACGCCGCGCCCATCTTGCCTCCCGAAACTGAAGGTTCGCCCTCCTTCCGAACGCGGCTCGGCAGTTTAAAAGGAAGTAATTTCAAAGCTGCCAAGCCCAGAAGAATCGCCACGGCGCCCGCGAACAACTTCCAATAGCGTCCGAGAGACGCCTGCGCCTTCTGGCCGACCAGTCCCGCCACAAACCCGAGAAGAATCAACGCTAACGTGGTGCCGACCATGAACCAGACCGCGGATGTGAATGCCATTCGCCGGTTCACATCCTGACGCGTCCCGGAATAGGCTACCAGCATGCCCATCGCCGGCAAGGTGCAGCAGGCGCTCGCCACCGCGCTCACCAACCCCAAGAGGAAGGCCAACGGCAAGGCCACCGGCCCCGTACTGGCCGTTTGAAGCGTTTCTGTAACCCACTGAATCATGTGCATACCCTCTTTTACATCACTTCTTCGGGCAGCATCCGGATCCGGCCGATGGACCACACCCGCCGGCACTCGATGCACTCACATAAGCCTGAACCAACCTCGTTTCCGTAATCTCTCCCGAAATCGCGCTCATCCCGCGCCCTTTGACCAGCGCCAGCACGCCCGGCAGGGACATTTGCGCCGCGATCCGTTCATAATCGGACGAGCTTGTCTTCAGCGTGAAAATGCCGACCTTGCCGCGCACCTTGGGTCCTATCGTTTGAGCCGCGCCCCGGATTTGCGCCGTCAGCGCTTTGGCGGTTGTTTCGCTCTTGCCCGGCAAGAACACGAAAACCCCAGCCATATCCGTCGCAACCGCGTTCAGTTCGGAAAGCCCGCCGATCTCTTTTACGGCAATCGTGTCAGACGTGGCCGGTATAGCATTTGTTACAGGCGCAGGCGTTAGGTCTTTGATCGCCATCGTCGTAAATCCGGCTACGGGCGTTTCGGCCGATGCCCCATTGTTTTTGATCACAGCCCGCGCCATCATCACCCCGGCGGCGACCAGCACGATGGCACCCAGCACCCAGCGCATTTTACCCGGCGTCCCGGAGGCGTGGCAGCCGCATCCGGGACCACAGGCCGCGGCTTGTTGCTTCAGTAATTCCATATTGTCAGTCGGTTCACGGTTTTCATTCGGTGGATTCATCGGTTATTTCTCCCTTTTCAGCGTTGTATCAAACTCTCTGACATCATCGCGACAAACCCTTCAGCTTGCGCATTGGCACCTTTTCGTTTTGGTTCCGCGCGACCGGTTGTGGCGCGCGGGTGTTCTGCAGATGTTGTTATTCCAGAACATCGGTTTGCTCTGGCGGCCGCGCATGATGTCGCGCCGCAAGAAGCCGATCTCCGTGAAGCAGCCGCGCAGGCAGCGTAACAGCGAAGCATGCACGCCGTCGCTGGCCGGTGACAACGAATACAGAATCATCTTGCCGTGACGCCGCGTCTGGACCAGCCTCGAGCGTCGCAGGTAGGCGAGATGCCGCGAGATGGTCGGCTGCGGCACCCGCAGAATGCTTTGAAACTCGCACACGCAGTGATCACGCTGAGCCAGCAGGTTCAGTATTCGTAACCGCGTCTCGTCGGAGAGCGCCTTGAACAGTTGATTTGGTTTATCCATCAGCAACGCCTATCATATGCGCTTATGCGAATATGTCAAGCGCCGCTGCTTAGAACTTGAACGGCCACTCGCATGAAAAATGGCGGTCGGCAACGAAATAGCTTCGCTCCGGACGGCAGGTCTTGATGGTTGAACGAGACGGTGGTATGATGCATCAGATAGGAGGGGGAAACAGGTGGAAGGAGCATTGATGATGAGAAAGCACGCCTCAATTGGAGTGGTGGTTATTGCGTTGGCGCTGGCTGGTTGCGAGACGCCGGAAGGACGGCCGGACCGCACGGCAACAGGCGCGTTGACGGGCGCGGCGATTGGCGCAGGTTCTGGAGCGATAATTGGCGGGTCGCATCACGCGGGTGAAGGGGCGCTGATCGGCGGAGCGATTGGCGCGGTGACCGGTGGCTTGATCGGGCAAGGTGCGGATCAGGCGGCTCGCGAGCGGGTGGAGAGGGAAAGCCCGCAGACATTGCAGCGCTTTGACCGGGGACAACCGCTCGGTTTGGCCGACATCAAAGCGTTGACTAAAGCCGTTGTGAGTGACGAGGTCATCATCAGTCAGATCCGTAATTCGCGGGCGATTTATCGCTTGTCCACGGCGGAGATCATCGATCTAAAGGACTCGGGTGTCAGCGAGCGGGTGATTGATTTCATGATCAACACGCCAAGTCTGTATCCACCCCCGCCGCCACGGCCGCCACGGTACTACCGGTACTGACGCTTGTCGAAGCCAAGTTCGAGAGTTTGAATCGGGCTTAGCGGGATGGCGTTGGCGCCCGCAAGATTCCTCGGGGGTGAATGATTTGCATGCCCTCGATTTTTCCTATATGGTACAGCGCACTTGGAGAATTTCCCCGCGTGCGACCGGGGAGGAGGCATCGTGGTCATGAAAAAGGCGGATCTACTTACAAGAACGAAGACGGAATTACTGAAGGTGGCGCATCGGCTTGGGTTGCGCGGCGTATCCGCGTTAAACAAGCCGGAACTTGCGGCGCAGATTCGACGGGCGCAGCAGAGGCGTTCAATCAAGACCATCCGGCAGTTACCGTGCGTGGCTGTGGGGGCTCGCAAACTGGCGAACGACTTGAAACGTCGCGCGATCCGCAGTCGCCCCAAGGCAACAACCGCACGCACAGCGGCCAAGGCCGCCAAGCTACCAAAGGCCGTTGCCATGCCGGCAACCAAATGGGAACCGATGGTCACGCCTGCGGCAGCGAAAGAATTGGGTGCGCACAAGTTCGATGTCGCGCCCAAGCCAGTAGCGCGGAAGCAGGTGTTTGTCGAGGAAAACCTGGGCGATTTGCCGGAGGCGTACGGAACAGGACGATTGTTTCTCGTGTCGCGCGATCCACACTGGCTGTACGCGTATTGGGATTTGAGTTGGCAGCAGATGGCGGATGCCCGTAGTCAGGCTGTGGACGGTCGGTTGGTGTTGCGCGTGTTTGAGAAAAACCATGCGCAGCCGATTCAGGAACTGACGCTGCAACATGAGTCGCGGAACTGGTATATCCACGTTGGGAAAGCGGCGACCACGCATAGCGCGCAACTTGGCTACTGGAAACGCGGCGGCGGTTTCCATGTGATCGGCCAATCTCGGGAGACGACCACGCCGTCGGATGCGGTATCGCCGGACGCAACGGCGCGGTTTGTAACGATCCCGCTGGAGTTTCCATTCAGCGAGCTGATGAATTTGATCCGCCGCCACGTGCGGAAAGGCGAACGACTGGCCGATGCGCTTCACCGTCTGGAGTTGTCGGGGTTCCCGTTCCCATTCAAGGTCGAGGTGGTGCTCGGGCCGTGGACGGCGGAACAGGCGGCGGAATTGGAACGGTTGCTCAGCGGGGACATCTTGCGGCGCATCCGAATGGGGTCGTTCGAAATCACCGAGTGGTTGCGGCGTCGCTTGCAGGAAGAACTTGGTTCGGGAGCTGTCCGACCGCGGAATGGTTGAGCGTCGCGCGTGTCAGCTAAACTCAAGGAGGTTATCCGGTGCCACAGGGATATGTCGCGCTAATCTTGCACGCGCATCTGCCGTTCGTGCGCCATCCCGAGTATGAGGAGTTTCTCGAGGAAGACTGGCTCTACGAGGCGATCACGGAAACCTACATCCCGCTCATCAAAGTGATGGAAGGTCTGGTGCGTGACGGCGTGGATTTCCGTCTCACGACGTCAATGACTCCGCCACTATGTTCGATGCTGTTGGATCCGATGCTGCAAGAGCGGTATGTGAGGCACATCACGCGGCTGATTGAGCTGACCGGGAAAGAAATCGAGCGGACGAAGTTGGACCGGCCGTTCCGTGATCTCGCGTGGTTCTACCACAACCGTTTCAAGGAAGCGCGGACGACGTTCTGCGATGGGTATGGCAGGAACCTCGTCGGCGCGTTTCGCAAGTTCCAAGAACTTGGCAAGCTGGAAGTCATCACCTGCGCCGCGACGCATGGGTTTCTGCCGCTGATGCAGGAGCATCCACAATCCGTGCGCGCGCAAATCATGATCGCGAGGGACCATTACCGCCAGTGTTTCGGGTGCGACCCGCGCGGCATCTGGCTGCCGGAGTGCGCGTATGTGCCGGGCATCGAGGATTTCCTGCAGGAGGCGGAAATCCGTTGGTTTATCATGGACACCCACGGGATAATGTTCGGCAATCCGCGTCCGCGCTACGGCATTTACGCGCCCGTGTACACGCCGGCAGGTGTGGCGGCGTTCGGGCGTGACGCGGAATCATCCATGCAAGTGTGGAGCGCCGAGCAAGGTTACCCCGGCGACTGCGAGTACCGCGATTTCTATCGCGACGTCGGGTTCGACCTCGATTTCGAGTATATCAAGCCGTACATCCATCCCGACGGCATCCGGTGTTTCACCGGCGTGAAATACTACAAAATCACCGGTCGCACGGCGCACAAGCAACCGTACAATCGGCACCGCGCGCTGGAGAAGGCCGCCAGCCATGCTGGCAACTTTATGTTCAACCGCGAGAAGCAGATCGAACACCTTCACGGCGTGATGCGGCGGGAGCCGCTCATCATTTCGCCATACGACGCGGAGTTGTACGGGCACTGGTGGTTTGAGGGGCCGGAGTTTCTGGACTACTTCATGCGCAAAGTCGCCTACGACCAGCAGGTGTTTAAACTAATCACGCCAAGTGAGTATCTGCGGATGTTCCCGACCCAGCAGATCGTTACCCCGAGCGCGTCGAGTTGGGGCAACAAAGGTTACTGGGAGGTCTGGCTCGAAGGATCCAATGCGTGGATTTACCCGCACCTGCACGTTGCGGCGGGGCGGATGACCGAGTTGGTCCGGCATTTCCAACGTAACGATCCGCTCTGCCAGCGCGCGCTGCGCCAGGCAGCGCGGGAATTGTTGCTTGCGCAAGCCAGCGACTGGGCTTTCATCATGAAGACGGGGACGACTGTGCCGTACGCGGTCAAGCGCACAAAAGACCACATTCTCCGCTTCACTCGCCTGTATGAACAGATCAAGTCGGGCCGCATCGACGAGCCATGGTTGGCCAACGTTGAGTGGCGCGATAATATTTTCCCTGACCTCAATTGCCAGTACTACGCTTGAGCAAAAAAAGGCAGCACCGGCCCGTGCTCCACGATCGGGTGCTCAGGGGTAAGACTGGCGAGGAGAGTCCCCGATCAGAAGTCGGAAGAACCGGTGCTGCTAAAATGGCCGGCAGACGGATCCAAATGGTTGTGCCGCGGCCCGGTCTCCGTTCTGCCTTTGCTGTTATGTTAAAGAACCGTTCGAGACGACGGCTACGGGTGTTGTGAGCCGCAATTACCGGGAAAAGACAGACCCGGCCTATACTCCTGCTGCTATCGCCGCCGCACCTCCTTCCCCTTCATACCCGTTCATGTGCGGCCTCACCTCTTTGCCAGTACGCCAGATGTGGTAATAGAATCAAGCTAATTATAGCAGAATCGTGAATCCCTGCACGGCAATCTTGCCATGCCGTGAAGTCAGCATTCGTTAATTGGCACAAAGCGGGCATCCGTCTGGCACGATCCACAAGCGGCGACTGAAACAAAAAACTCGTCGCATCGGCGCGCTGAGTTCGGTATTATTGCGGCCCGATGAGGCGGCTTTACACGGTTCTCCATGCGCTGAGCTTTGTCGTGCTCAGTCCAATGTTCCTTTACAAGATGTGGAAGCGTGGGAAGTACCGGGAGAACTTCTCCCAGCGATTTGGCAGCTACACCCCTGAATTGCGGCAGCGGTTGGAGAAAAAGCTGGAGCCGCGCTGCTGGATTCAGGCCGTCAGCGTCGGCGAAGTCAACCTCGCGTTGCGACTCCTCCAGTCGCTCCGCCGCGCGTTCCCGAAGTACCGGCCGGTTCTGACCGTGACCACTTCAACTGGCTACGCTCTGGCTCGGGAACGGTTGCCGAATGAGGTCGAATTGCTGTATTTCCCCCAGGATTTTTTGTGGACGGTGAAGCGCGCCTACAACCTTATCCAACCCGACTTCATCATCCTGATCGAATCGGAGTTATGGCCAAATCACGTCTGGGAAGCCGCACGGAGAGGCATCCCGGTTTTTCTCGTCAACGGCCGGATGTCGCCTCGTTCCGCGCTGGGCTACCAGAAGGTTGGCTGGTTGTTCCGCCGCGTGTTCGGTGAGTTGCGCCTCGTCTGCGCGCAAAGTCCGCAGGATATGGAGAACTTTCTTGCCGCAGGCGTGCCGCGCGACCGTGTCCATATGACCGGCAATATGAAGTACGACGCCGCGTTGCCGCAGAACACCGCTGCCGCAAAGTTTGATCCAGCGCAAATTCTGCGGCAAATCGGCGTCGGGCCGACGTGCCACATGCTCGTCGCCGGCAGCACGCACCCCGGTGAAGAAGAAATCCTGTTCGACATGCTTCAGCAGCTCCGCGCAAAGTTCTCCGACCTGTTTCTTGTCCTGGTGCCACGGCATGTCGAACGCACGCCCGAAATCGTCGAACTGGCGAAGCGCAGGCAGATAAACTTGATACTGCGCAGTAATGTGGGTGGGGCGCGACCGCCGGGCGCGCCGCCCGACTCCGTGCAGGCCCGAGAAGGACTCGCGACTCCTGTCGGAGCAGTGGTGGACAAGCTGGACTGCCTACTGGTGAACACGACCGGCGAGTTAAGGCGCTTCTACCAAATCGCCACGGTAATCTTCGTTGGCAAAAGTTTAGTGGGGCAGGGCGGCCAGAACATCGTCGAGGCCGCGGCGAGTGGGCATCCAGTCGTGTTCGGCCCGCACATGGAAAATTTTTTGGAGATCTCGCGACAGTTCGTTGCTGAGGATGCCTGCGTACAGGTTCAGGACGTGTACGAACTGCGTCACGCGCTACAGGATTTGCTGCAGGACGAACACCTCCGCGTGGGGATCACCGCTGCCGCCCAGCGCGTCATCGCCGCCAATGTCGGCGCGACCGACAGGACGGTGGAATTGATGGCTGCCGCGCTGAAAACCGCAAGCCAGCGAGTGAGATGACACTGGTGAACCGACGTTGGTTTTCGTAGGGAGTTTGCCTTAATATCTCTGTTGGGTAGAAGATGATGTTCCCATTGGAAGCAAACGGCTATGGCGATGATAGCACCTATCAATCCGACGAGCCGAACGGTAGGGAGCGCGGGTGGGCCGGCAAATAATCAGCGGCGGACGCCGGCGCGGTTCATTGCGATTTTCAGGGCGTCGCCGAAACGGTCGAGTTGTTCAGTCGTGTGGAGGGCGGTGACGGCGCAGCGGATCATGTCCTTGCCGACCGGTACACCGGGCGGAACGGAAATCACGGTGAAAAATCCCTGCTCCCAGAGCGATTTCCACATGAAGTAACACGGCTCCTGCTCGCCGATCACAATCGGCAGGGCCGGGGTCTGGCTTTCCCAGAAATCCAGACCGAGTGCCTCGAGTATGCCGCGCAGGTGCCGGTAGTTGGCCCACAACCATTCCCCATGTTCCGGCTCCTGCTGCATGACGCCGAGCGCCGCTTGGGCGCTGGCCGCCGCAGCCGGGCTCAGCGCGGCACTGAAAATAATCTGGCGCGAATTAGTGCGCAGGTACTCGATTACCGCGCGGCTGCCGGCCACGAACCCGCCGGTGCTGGCGAACGCCTTGGAAAAACTGCCCGCGATTACGTCCACCCGGTCCGTCACGCCGAACTGATCGCACACCCCGCGCCCCTGTCGGCCCAGAATGCCGATGCTGTGTGCCTCGTCCACCACAACGGCGGCGCGGTATTGGTCGGCCAGATCCACTAATTGCGGCAGTGCCGCGATGTGGCCTTCCATCGAGTAGACGCCATCAACGACAATCATCTTGGCTTGTTTCGGTTCGAGCTGTCCCAGCACCGTGGCCAGCGACTGCATATCGTTGTGGGCGAACCGCTCGATCTTCGCGCCGCTGAGCAACGCGCCGTCCCAGAGCGATGAATGAATGCTCGGATCCACGAGCAGCGCATCGCCGCGTTGCACGAGAGAACTCAGGCTAACTTCGCACGCCAGGTAACCCGCCGACGTCACGTGGCAGGCCGGCTTTCCGAGAAACGCGGCAAGCGCCTCCTCCAGTTCCACGTGGTAGGCGCGGCTGCCGTTGGCAAGCCGCGATCCGCACGAACTCGTCCCCCAGCGGTCGAGCGCCTGCTTGGTAGCCGCCAACACCCGCGGATGCCGGCTCAGGCCGAGATACTCGTTGCTCGACATCAACACCATCGGCCGGCCATCCACCGTCACCGTCATGCCGTCGGCGGCCTCGATGACGCGGTAGTAGGGTGCGAGCTTCAACCGCAATCGCGTAGTGGCGTCGTCGCCGCAGCGGTCGATGATCGGCTTCGTCTTGTGGTGAAACATGTGCGGCGCACACTAGTGGAAGTGTTCCTCTGCGTCAAGCAAGGCGCACACGGGGTAGTGGCCGAATTTGGATCGTCATCGCCAATGTTTACCCCGCACGGTGGGGCTTTGGTGCAGGCGTATCGGCAAATCAGTCGCGGGCTTGCTCCGACCAGCTCGTATTGGCATACTACGCGCCATGCCGTCACGAAAACCATCAACGATAAAGCCGGCGTCCGGCCCAAATCCTGACCACTGATGAAAGTGTTGGTGACTGGTGCGGCGGGATTTCTGGGCGGAGCGCTGACCCAGGCACTTCTCCGCGAGGGTCAAGAGGTCCGGATTCTGGCCCGCAGAACCAGTCAGCTCCAGCAGTTCGACGGCCTGCCGGTGGATGTCAGGCGCGGTTCACTGGAAGACAAAGCCAGTCTGGTTACGGCCTGCCGAGACATCGAATTGATCTACCATTGCGCGGCGCTGGCTTCCGATTGGGCTCCTTGGGACGAGTTTTATCGGGCGAATGTCCAAGGGGTCGAAAATCTGCTGGAAGCGGCGCGGGCGGTCACCAACCTGCAGCGATTAATCCATATCAGCACCACCGATGTCTATGGGTATCCGGTGGCGGCAGTTGATGAGACGTATCCCATTACCGATATCGGCTTGCCCTATAATCGCAGCAAAGGTCTGGGAGAAAAAAAGGTCTGGGAGATTTATTGCGAGACCGGTCTGCCGGTGACGGTGATCCGTCCCGCGACGATTTATGGTCCTCGCAGCTTGAGCATTGTGGTGGAAATCGCTGCCTTGCTTCGTAAAAAACAAATGGCCTTGATTGATGGCGGGCGAATGTCCGCGGGATTGCTTTACATTGATAACGCGGTTGACGGAATTTTGCAGGCCGCCCGTTCTCCACAAACGATTGGGCAGGCTTACAATTTACGAGATGAGAGCAATGAGACGTGGCGTCAGTTCGTCAGCGTCCTGGCCAGCGGAATGGGGGCAAGCCAGCCGTGGATGAATTTGCCCGGCACGCCAGCGCTGGGCTTGGCGCATTTGTTCGAGGCCGTCTATCGGGTGTTGGGAATTCGACACCGGCCATTATTGACGCGCCATGCGGTCTATCTGCTTTGTCGCACCCAGGGCTATTCGATCAAAAAAGCACAACAGGATTTCGGCTTTCGGTCCAAAATCGGGTTCGCTGAAGGAATGGCGCGGACGCAAGTTTGGTTGGCTTCCCAAGAAGGCCAAGCCGCACTAGCCAAGTTGTAGATTCTCGCCCAATCCATCAGTTGCTTTCCCATTTTTTCATGGCGAGACAGACATTGGTGCCGCCGAATCCGCAGGAGTTACTGAGCACGATGCGCGGCGCGTCGGGAATCGGCTGGGTGACAATCGGGATATCGGCGCACTCGGGGTCGAGTTCGGTGATGTGCGCGGACACGGGCGTGAACCGTTCCTGCAACGCCAGGCAACAGATCGCCGCTTCCATCGCGCCGGCCAGCGACAAGCCATGGCCGGTCAGGCTCTTGGTGCTGCTGACCCACGGCAGTTTGCTGCCGCGAAACACTTCGCGCAGCGCGCGGCATTCGCTGATGTCGCCGACGGGCGTAGAGGTGGCATGGGCGTTGACGTAATCCACGTCGCCCGGCTTCAACTGCGCATCCAGCAACGCGTCCTCAATCGCCCGGCGCAGGCCGTCCCCGGTCGGGTCGGGGATGATCACGTTGTAACCGTCGGACGCCTGGCCCCAGCCGAGCACTTCGGCGCAGATCGGCGCGCCCCGGCGCCTGGCATGTTCGAGTTCCTCCACTACCAGCACGGTGGCGCCGCCGGTGCCGACAAAGCCGTCGCGTTTCACGTCGAAGGCACACGGCGATTTCGCCGGGTCGGTCTGGACGCTGAGCGCGCGTATGGCGGCGAACGGGAGAATGTTGAAGCGGTTGCAATCCTCGGCGCCAACGACGAAGATGATCTCCTGCCGGTTCAGCCGGATCAGATCGGTGGCTAGGCCGAGCGCGTGGGCGGATGAGGAACAGGCGCTGGCACAACCGAGCGAGCCGCCCTTAATCTTGAAGTCGGCGACGAGGTTGATGTAGAGCGAGCCGGGGATGCCATTGACGACGGCCATCGGCGGACAGCGGCTCACGCCGCGGGTGACGATCGTGTGCAGGTTCTCGTAGGCGAGCCACATCGAGCCAACCGAGGCGGACAACAGGCCGGTGCGCGGATTGGAAACAAGCTCGGTCGTGAGTTGGGCTTCGCGAATGGCTTGGTCCATCGCGCAGAACGCGTACAGCGCGTTGGGCGACATCGAGCGGAGCTGATCGCGGCTGATCTGGTAGACGGCGGGATACGTCCAGTCGTCAAAACGCGAGCTGGGGAACTGGAACCCCTTGACCGTGCCGGCCAGTTTCACCGGCACATCTTTCCCGGCAAAATCGGGAAAAAGTTCGACGCCGGTCCGGCACTCACGCAGACTACGCAACACCTCCGGCCGGCTGTTACCGATGCTGGTAATGAATCCGAGGCCGGTGATGACCACGCGCTTCATGGCGCCGCTGGCGAAACTTTCGCGATCTTGTCGCGCAGGAACTGGTTGAGCTTGCCCAGCGTGCGGATTTCCTTCAGTTCCTCGTTGTTGATGTGCAGCTTCAGCACGCCTTCGATGGCGAACACCACTTCGAGCAGGGCCAGCGAGTCCAGGCCCAGGTCCTCGATCAGCCGGGTATCGTTGTTGGCTTCCTTCAACGGCAGCTTGACCGGGGCCGGCTGGTAACGCTCGAGCAAGCCGTAGACGACCGTGGGGATCGCCGTCTTGTCGCCCTTTTCTCTGAACCGCAGGGCCGCCTTCAATGTCTCGGGACTGCACCGCCGGAGTTCTTCTTTGATCTCCGCCAACTCTTTTTTATTCAAAGCCATGATAATTCCTCTCGAGTGGCATCATGCCAGACTTGCTGGAAAGATGCCGTTTTTTGCGGGTCACGGGGCGACGGGCGCTTTGATCCGGTACAGGTGCGACTTGGTGAGCAGGAAGAAGAGGCCATGTCTAACCGTTCGCCGTTTTGCGCTACCATCACTTCAGCTTTACGATGACGAACCGGCTGGCACCCTGGCGTTTGATAAGAACTAGGATGCTTTCTTTGTCTTTCGCCTTTGCTACAGCGTCTTTGCACTGAGCCACGCTGGTGACTTTATCGCGGTTAATCTCCGTGATGAGGTCGCCGGGGCGAAGCTCGGCGCGCGCAGCGGGACTGTTGTCCTCGACTTCGGTGATCAACACGCCTTCATCTTTTTCGTACCCAAGCTCCTTGGCCTTGTCGGCAGTCAACGGGGCGACTGTAATACCGATGCTGGAGGCGGACTCCGTTTCGCCGCCTTCCTCGGCGCCGGTGCCGCCCGTTTCGGCAGTGAGCGTCCCGATGGTCACGCGGATAGTCTTCTCTTTGCCATCACGGAGGACAACGACGTCGGCTTTCGTACCCGGCACGGTGGCCGCAACAAGGTTGCGAAGGTAAGAAGTGTCTTCAACCGCTTTGCCGTCGAAGCGGAGGATAACGTCACCGACCTTGATACCAGCTTTCTCGGCGGGTGAATCCTTATTTACCTGCGCGATAAGTACACCTTTGGTATCAGATAAACCAAACTGTTTGGCGAGGTCGGAATCGATCTCCTGAATCATGACACCGAGCATGCCGCGGGTGACTTTGCCGCCCTTGAGAAGCACGGGCATGACCTGTTTGACCATTGAACTTGGAATGGCGAACCCGACTCCTGCGTACTGTCCAATGCTGGTGGCGATAACACTGTTGATGCCTACAACTTGGCCGTCGATATTTACCAGCGGGCCGCCGGAGTTGCCGGGATTGATTGCGGCGTCGGTCTGGATGAAGTCTTCGTAGCTTTGGAGCGAGCCTTTATCATCGCGCATGAGACCCACCACGCGGCCCTTGGCGCTGACGATGCCAAGGGTCACTGTCTGCGCGTAACCAAACGGCGCACCGATGGCCAGCACCCAATCGCCGACCCGCAATACATCGGAATCGCCAAGCTCGGCAATGGGCAGATCATCCGGCACTTTGCCTTTGATCTTGATGATGGCCAGATCGGTCTTCGCGTCGGTACCGACGATTTCGGCGTCAAAGACACGTTTGTCAGCGAGAGTTACTTTGATTTCGTCCACGTCGTGGACGACGTGGTTATTAGTCAGAATATGGCCTTCCTTGTCCATGATGATGCCTGAGCCGAGGCCGCGTTGTGGGACCCTGTATTCGCGAGGACTGCGTCGACGCGGTGCGCGCTGCTCATCCTGCGGTTGATCGAAAAACCGTCTGAACGGGGAATCTTCGTTAAATGGGAACGACCATTCGAAATTGCGGAACTTGACCACCTTTTCGGAGTAAACACTGACTACAGAGGGCTGCACTCGTTCTGCAGCCGCATTGAAAACACCGCTCAATGCGCGCGCCGCGGCAATATCGGCTGGCGGGGCTGGGGACGCAGGTTTTGCGGCAGCTGACGCGGCTGTGCCGGCAAGAATCGTTGCCGCGCAGAACAAAATGACAATTTGCTGCAATGCTTTACTACGGTTCATTATTGATACCTCCGGTTTTTATTGGTTCTGCCCAAGTCTGACACCGTAGATGGTAACAGCGTTCAACGGGAAATCAAGGCGCACGGGAAAGGATCCGTCTTGAAATCCGCACAGCACGAACTGGCGCAGGCCGTCATGGGAGAATCGGATTGAACCGGCATGACACTCTGCTATAATCGTACATATAGAGGAAAATGGCGATGGCGGCGTTTGCAAATCGGTATCTCGAGAACGTGCCCGGCAGGTATTATGTGGATGATCAGTGTATTGATTGCGATCTGTGCAGAGAAACCGCGCCGGACAACTTCACGCGCAATGAAGACGGCAGCTTCAGCTACGTGTTCAAACAGCCGACCACGCCCGAGGAAGAGACGCGCTGCAAGGAAGCCAAGGAAGGTTGCCCCGTGGAGGCCATCGGAGACGATGGCGCGCAGTAGCCAAGTGAGGCCATAATAGTGACCCCCGCATTGCGCAATCAAGTTCTGCGAGAATGGCGGCAATTCCCGTCGCGCGAGCCGTTCACGCCTGGCAAGGCAACAACGGCAATGAACACGCTCGTACCGTCGGTGATGAAGGGGTTCGGCTTGGAGAAGCGGCTGCAGGAGTCGCAGGTGTTTCATCTTTGGCAGCAAATCGTTGGGGCCGACGTTGCCAGCCATGCCCAACCCGTCAGCCTGCGCAACGGCATCCTCGTTGTCGCAGTAGATCATCCCATCTGGCTACAGGAACTTCAGCGCTTCCACAAGGCCCTGTTGCTCCAGAAGGTTCAGGAACGCGTTGGCAAAAAAGCCATCCGCGACATCTTTTTCCGCATCGGCTGATGTGAAACCGCTCCGCCGCCACGCCGCGTCCGCCATCAGGTTCCTGTCTTTGCTAATGATCGTCATCGGCCCTTCCGGTTGCGCCACCACGACGTCGCGCCACGTCACGCTCGACGTTCCCTTCGTGGCGCAGAAACCCAACTTCTGTGGTCCCGCGGCGCTGGCGATGCTCGCCAACCACTACGGCCACCGCGTGACACAGGATGACATCGCTGGAGCGGTTTACCTGCCGGAAGTTCGTGGGACATTGACGACCGAACTCGCCGACTACGCGCGGCAGTTCAACTTTTGGGTGCGGCAATACCACGGATCGGAAAACGATCTGCGGGAGAAACTGGCCGCGGGTGTGCCGCTGATCGTCCTGGGGCGGTTCGGCAACCGCTGGCACTATTTTGTCGTGCTCGATGTGGATGATTTTCAGCAAACATTGACAGTGCATTCCGATACCCGTGCAAACGTTCAATTCTCGCGGGATGAGTTTCGCCGTTTCTGGGAGCACGCCGACCGTTGGACGCTGCTCATTTGTCCACCCGACCACGCGACCTGGGCGTTGTCGGCAGATGAACAGAACGATCTCGGCGTGTTTTTCGAGCGTACCGGTCAGGCTCCGACAGCAACCGAGCACTATCGCGCCGCGGTCCAGTTGCTGCCCGGCAACTCTTACTTCCAGATGAATCTCGGCAATGCATTGCTCAAACAAAAGCTGTTCAACGAAGCGACGGCCGCCTACGCGCGGGCTGTGTGGCTCGATCCTGAAAATGCCGACGCCATGAACAATCTCGCTTCTGCATCCGCGGAACTTGGCGCGAACCTCGATCAAGCCGTTCGGCTTTGCGATCGCGCGATCGCGCTGCGCCCATCACATCGTGCTTACTACTTCGACACACTCGGCAGCGTTCTTTTGAAACAGGGGAAGGTGGGCGAAGCGTTTGCCGCCTTCAAATCGGCCTTAGCGGCAACCACCGATCGCCAGGCAACGTTGCGCGCTGGTATCCAGCAGCGTCTGGCGGCAGTGCGCGCCTCTGTGGAACAAAGCAACGAATGATGTTGGTGAGACGATGAAACGTGAATTCATTGACGAAGCGGTCCGTCTTTCACTGGAATCCGTCCGGGGTGGGACGGGGGCCCATTTGGCGCCGTTGTGGTGAAGGACAACCGGATCGTAGGATGCGGCAGCAATCAGGTGGTTTCCACTAATGACCCGAGACCCGACGGCGCACGCCGAGATCATCGCCATCCGCGACGCCTGCCGCAATCTTGGCGGTTACCATCTCTGCGGCGCAGAGATCTACACTAGTTGTGAGCCGCGCCCCATGTGCTTGGCCGCCGTTTACTGGGCGCGGTTGGAACGCGTTTACTACGCTCTCACACGCTAGGACGCCGCCGCGATGGGGCTTGACGACGCGTTCTTGTACACCGAACTCAGCCTGCCGATTTCCCAACGCAAACTTCTGCTGCACCCGCTTGCCCGCGATGCCGCCTTGATCGCATTGCGTGAGTGGAACGACAAACCGGGCCGGAAGTTATACTGAGGGTTTTGGAAAAGCCCGGGTTGTTGGCTTGGTCACTGCTTTCGCGTCTTTTTATTCCGCGTCCGCTCGGCGAAGAACAAGTATTGCTGTGCCCAGCCGGCATAAGGACCAAACTGTGAACTGATAAACTCGCGCAGTTGCCGATGCGTTACATTGCGTTTTCGTGGAAAATATAGCCGACACAGTGCGCGTTCGATCCACACGTCGATCGGAAACGCCTGATCGAATCCGAAGGAGAACAGCAGGACGCAATTAGCAATCTTTTCGCCTACGCCGGGCAGTTTCGTCAACTCTTCCAACGCGCGCTCGTGCTCCATTGACCGTAGCGTGTCGAACGTGATGGCGCCGCTGTCTATCATTCGCGCCGTCGCCAGCAAATTCTTTGCGCGAAAGCCCAGCTTGCATTCCAAGAGCTGTTCGTGCGAAGCCCGCGCAATCGCTTGAACGGTCGGAAACGCATGAAAATCGTCTCCGATCGGTTCACCGAAGCGGCGAGCGAGCAGTTTCACGATCTGTCGAATCTGGACGATCTGCTTTGTTGAGCTGGCGATGAACGACGCGAGAGTTTCCCATGGTTCCTGCCGCAACACCCGCAGTCCCCAGTGCCGCCGTACCGCATCACGCAGCGACGCGTCGTCAGCGGGGAAGGTGGCGACGATGTCGCGCAACGAGACATCGAGCGCGAGATAGTGTTGTAGCTCCGAAACAATTTCGGGGCTGTTGTTGTCCTGTGTGCGCCACGAATCCCGCTGCGGCGGGACGCGGCTACAATGCCATTGCAGGATATCGTTCTCTTGCCGCAACCGCCACACCTCGCGTCCCACCACGCCTGCAAACCAGCCGGTCCCTTCGTCGCGGGACCAACGGAACGCCTGGCCGCATTCCAGCGTGCTCGCTAAATCAAAATCAGAAACATTGATTTTATGGTGCATGTTTGCTACAAGCGTTGCGGGGAACCCTAGCGGATGTTGCACAAGGAGGTCAAATCGGTTCACTTCGTCGGTATTTGTGGCACGGCGATGGCCTCGGTCGCTGTACTGTGCCGCGACCTCGGCTACATTGTCACCGGCAGCGACGAAAACGTCTATCCGCCGATGTCCACCTTTCTGGAGTCGCGGTGCATCAGCATGTTCTCCGGCTACCGCGAGACTAATCTCGATCATCACCCCGGCCTGGTCGTCATTGGCAACGCGGTCAGGCGGGGCAATCCCGAAGTCGAGCGCGTGCTGGACGAGGAATGGAATTACTGCTCGCTGCCCGAATTAGTGCGCGATTTTATTCTTCGCGGACGTCACTCAGTGGTGATCGCCGGCACGCATGGCAAGACGACTACCACATCGCTGCTCGCGTGGGTGCTGGAATCGGCAGGGCTGTCGCCGTCATTCCTTATCGGCGGCATCCCGAACAACTTTACGAGTGGCGGCGCACGACTCACCCTTCTTCCATCTGGTGATATAGGCGTCCCGGCCTATGGTCGTTACTTCGTGGTCGAGGGCGACGAGTACGACACGGCGTTTTTCGACAAACGCAGCAAGTTCGTCCATTACCTCCCCAGTACGGTAATCCTCAACAACGTCGAGTTTGACCACGCCGACATCTTTCCTGATTTGGCCGCGGTGAAGCGCGCATTCCGCCAGCTTGTGGCCGTAGTGCCCCACCGCGGGCTTATCGTCGCAAACGGCGAGGACGCCAACGTGCGCGAGGTCGTCATGGGCGCGCAGTGTCGTGTCCGTTTTTTCAGCATCGCCGACTTCGGCGGCTTCAACATCACCTTGGCCGGCGAACACAACCAGCGCAATGCCGCCGCTGTCGCCGTTTGCGCCGCCGAATTGGGGCTCTCCCGCGACCAGATCCAGCGCGGGTTCGCGACGTTCACAGGCGTGAAACGACGCATGGAAGTGCGCGGCGAAGCAGCCGGGATAACGGTGCTCGACGATTTCGCGCATCACCCCACCGCGCTGGTGCAAACCATCCGTGCCATCCGCGGGAAGTATCCGCAACGCCGCGTCTGGGCGTTGTTCGAGCCGCGGAGTAACACGACGCGTCGCAACATTTTTCAGAACGAGCTTGCTGACGCGCTCGCTGAGGCCGATGGCGCGTTTGTCGCGAAGGTGGACCGGCTAAAGGAACTGGCTGAGAAAGAGCGGTTGAATCCCGAACAGATCGTGGCCGCGTTGCGCGAGCGGGGCAAAGCAGCCGGGTGCGCGCCGAACGCCGAGGCCATCCTCGATGCGCTGGTGCCGCAATTGCGCCGCGGTGATGTGGTGGCGGTATTCTCCAACGGAAAGTTTGACGGGATTCACGACAAACTACTGGCGCGGTTGCGTAGTTGGGAGAACAACAAACCGCCAGTCCTTCATCGCGCTGCTGCGGGATCATGACGGACAAGCCGGTGCGCTCCAAAGCGCTTGATTTTCCACTGCCGGCCTGTACTCTGTGTCCCGTTCACTGAGCACTGATTACCGATCACTGAATTTGTGTGGCCCCATCGTCTAGAGGCCTAGGACTCCAGATTCTCAATCTGGGTACACGGGTTCGAATCCCGTTGGGGCTGCCAAAGCTGGCGCGGGCGTGCGGATAGACGAAGTTGATCGCTGTGCGTTGCTTTTGGGCCATTATTCCTTTAAAGTCACCTTCATGAAAGCGGTCACCACCGCGCAAATCCGCCAGCTCGACCAACAGACCATCGCTGCTGGCGTGCCCAGCGCCGAACTCATGGAGCGGGCCGGTGCGGCTGTGGCCAGAACGTGCGTCGGGCTTTTGCGCGCACGCGACCCGCGCTCCATTCTTCTTCTTGCCGGCAAAGGCAACAATGGTGGCGACGCCATCGTCGCGGCACGCCATCTGGCGAACGCAGGATGCCAGCCGACGCTGGTGTTGTTATGTCACCGCTCCGACCTGACGGGCGATCCACTCCTTCACTTTAAACGGTTGCTGGACAGCGTCCGCGTAGTCGAGTCGCCGCGACTGCATGTGCCCCGCGGACGGCCATCAAAAACCGCGGCCAGAGAGAGTGGCCCACGGGAATGTTTGCAGCAGCTTGTCACTGAGACCACGCCGGCTCTTGTCGTGGACGGCTTGCTCGGCACGGGACTGACCGGTGCCGTGCGTGAACCGTACGCCTCGGCAATCGGCTGCGTGAACGAGCTGCACCGGCCTGTGGTGGCGATTGACATCCCGTCGGGGCTGGACAGCAATAATGGCGAAGTCCATGGGATCTGCGTCCGCGCCGAGGTGACGGTGACGATGGGTCTGCCGAAGATCGGTTTGTTGAAGCCTTGCGCCGTGGATTTTGTGGGCAGGATCGAAGTTGCCGATATCGGGTTTCCGCGACAGTTTGTGGACGAGATCGAGACGGACGTGGAACTCATTTCCGCCGCTGACGTGGCACCGGCGCTCCCGGCGCGGCGGCGTAGCGCGCACAAAGGGGAATTCGGCCATCTACTTATCGTTGCAGGCGCGGAAGGTTACACCGGTGCTCCAGTGTTGTGCGCCCACGCGGCGTCGCGGTCGGGAGTCGGATTGGTCACTCTGGCGGTGCCGCACGCGATTCTTCCAATTGTCGCCGCGAATTGTCCACCCGAAGTCATGCCGCGAGTGTTGGACAGCGTCACCGACACGACGGGATTCGGCGCCGTGGCGGTCGGGCCCGGGTTGGGGCAGAGCGTGGAGACGCAGGAGATGGTGCGCGATTTGGTTAGCCGGAGCACGGTGCCGCTGGTGCTGGACGCCGACGGGTTGAACGCGCTGGTGCGGTATCCGTTCCTGCTGAAGCGGCTCCGGGTGCCTGTGGTGGTGACACCACATCCCGGTGAGATGGCCCGGCTTGTGAAGAAGAGCGTTCAAGATGTGCAGGCGAATCGCTGGAAGGTGGCGAGCGGATTTGCGCGTGAACATGGTGTCGTCACGGTATTGAAAGGCGCGGGCACAGTGATCACGGATCCATCAGGCAAACTCTGGGTCAATATGACGGGCAATCCCGGCATGGCCAAGGGCGGAATGGGCGACGCGCTAACGGGAATGATCGGCGCGTTACTGGCACAAGGCTTGTCGCCATTAAACGCGGCGCAAGCCGCCGTGTTTCTGCACGGATCGGCCGGTGACATTGCTCGTGAACGTTATGGCGAACAAGCGTTGCTGGCCACCGATTTAATCCTGAGCTTGGGAGCGGCCTTTGCGGCGCTGGACTAAGCGCGGAGCGCGTGGCATATTCGGCGCTTGTAGGGATTTGCCGGCGTAGCTCAATTGGCAGAGCATCTGATTTGTAATCAGAAGGTTATCGGTTCAAGTCCGATCGCCGGCTCCATCCAGTGTTCGGCCACGAAAAACCACCGGACCAAAACCAACCGTCGCCAACTGCGCGTCACCGGCCAGCGTCTTCAGACCGGGCATACTCCACTGTCCGACGGATGATTTCATCCAGTGATTTCGTCGGCTGCCATTCCGTCAGAAGCCGGATCTTCTCAATGCTCGGAACGCGCCGCCGCATGTCCTCAAAATCCTTCGCGTATACTTCATTATACGGGATGAACTGCAATTCTGACCGGCTCTTCGTGAACCGTTTCACCCGTTGCGCCAGTTCCCGGATCGTTACTTCCTCCGTGCTGCCGATGTTATAGATCTGTCCGACTGCCTGCGGATACCCCGGCAAGGCCACCAACGCCCGCACCACGTCGCTCACATGGCAGAAACAGCGGGATTGTTCCCCGTCGCCGTGGATGACAATCGGCTCCACGCGTACCGCGGCCTGCACGAACCGCGGCACCACCATCCCATACCGGCCCGTCTGGCGCGGCCCAACAGTATTGAACAACCGCGCGATATAAACTGGCAACTGCTTCTCATGCAGGTACGCGAGCGCCAGAAACTCATCCAGCAATTTCGAACAGGCGTACCCCCACCGCGCAAACTTCGGAGGACCAATCAGCAAATCGTCGTCCTCGCGGAAGGACGCCTTCGCACTCTTGCCGTACACTTCCGACGTCGAGGTGAGCAACACGCTTGTGCCGCGTCGGCTGGCCGCCGCCAACACGTTCTCCGTGCCGCGGACGTTGTCCTTCAGCGTGTGGATCGGCTGGCGCACCACCAGCTCAACGCCAACCGCCGCAGCGAGGTGATACACAAAATCCGCGTTCGCGACCAACCGCATCACCACCGCCTCATCCTGCACCGAGCCTTTGGTGAACTGGAATTGTTTGTGTTTGCGCAACGCTGCGAGATTGTCGAGCGACCCAGTGCTGAGATCATCGAGGACGGCGACCTCCTTACCCTCCGCCACCAATGCCTCGGCCAGATGCGACCCAATGAACCCCGCCCCGCCCGTGATGAGGACCTTTTGCACAACGCGAGTATAAGAGCCGCCTCGCAAAAACCAATCCTGAAAAAACGCGCAGCGTCGATTTCGCTGGAACTGGCGGCGGACGGAATCTATACAAGCGGTCATGAACCTCGTCAGGGCGCTTGTCGGTCTGGCAGTTGCCGCCATTTGTTGCACTCACGCAGCAGCGGGCGACGAAGAAGATTTCCCGGTGCAAAACCTGTACAACCTCAAGGTTGTGCCGTTCGATAAACTAAGTGAGCGCTATGTGTCGCGTCAGGGCGATACGGCCCTGAATCTCGAGACCGTGAAGTGGGAACACAGCGAATCCGACCATTTCATCTTCCATACCGAAACGGGCTTTTTGGTGACACAACTGGTCAGTGCGGCCGAGTGGTCCTATGCCGGGATCAAGAAAGATCTCGACATCACGCAGGATTCATTCGAGCGCAAATGCCACCTTTACGTGTTCCTCGACCAGCAGGCTTGGCGGAAATTTGTCGGCGATGGCAAAATGGACGCATGGACGGGCGGCTGGTGTACGGGACGCGAACTGTTCTTCTGGTCGCGTCCGCACTTCAAGTTTCAAGGCCAAACATTGCCGCACGAGCTGACCCATCTCGTGCTCCACCGATTTGTGAAGGGTGACATCCCGGTGTGGCTCAACGAAGGACTCGCCGAATTTGAAGGCATCCGCATCTACCGCGCCTACCTGAAGGCGCGCCAATACGCCCTCAAGAATGTCGCGGACCATCTGAGCCGGGACCAATACATCCTGCTGAAAGACCTGACCAGCGCTGTTGATTATCCGAAATCCAAGGACGAGGTCGCGGCGTTCTACATCGAGTCGCAGCGGCTGGTGAGTTTCCTGTACTACAAGCACGGCGGCATGACGCCCCTGATGAAGCTGGTCAAGTTACAGAGCGAAGGTGCGCAATTCGACTCCGCCTGGCGTGACGTTTACGGCAGCAACTACTCAGACCTGCAGGAGTTCGAAGACAAGTTCATCGCCTATCTGACCAAGACCAAGGAATGAAACCGCGAAGCGTGGAGCGTGGATAGAGGAAATCGCCACCACAGAGACACAGAGAGCACAGAGAAGCTCAGCGTCTCTCCGGCCACTTGCATTTGGCTGGATGAGGCGTACGTTAAGGCAGGAGCTGAGAGCGAAAGCAATAGTAGCGGTAATCGCGAAGGGTAGTGAACCTCTCAGCTCCTCTTCTTTGCCCCGGCCGAGGCCCGGCTTTCTCATCACCAAGTCGCCAAGTCCGAAAGGGAGGAATTATCTCACGCAAAGCCGCCAAGACGCAAAGAGGCAAACAGCTCAGCGTGAGACCCGATGCCGTTATCGTTCAGGCTAGACTTTCTGAATCTTCCCGAACCAATTGTCGGCGAATTGGCCGATCAGGGGCAACGGTTTGCATTGGCCTGAGTTGGCGTTCATGATCCCGAGGACGCACAGCACCAGCGCAGCCACTTGCACGGCAATCATCAGCAGAAACCCGATGTAGAGGAAAAAGAGCAGACGGCAAACCAGGAAGGCGACCAATGCACAGATGCAAAGCGTGAGTGCCTGTTTCGCGTGATAAAGAGAAAACGCATTGTCCTTTTGCGAGAGTGAGACAATCGACACAATCAGGCCAATAAAGGGGATATAGCTCAGTATCGCCATAGTCTTGCCGCTATCGATCTCCTGCTTCGAGAGTTGAGGTCCAGTCGATTGGGTGGGCGTCGTCGCGTCTGTCATAACAACCTCCTTGGGTTTTTGGGTTTTCCCTCGGTCACCTGTTTACCGCGAATGTAAGCTCGCCGCCGCAGATAATCCGTGACGCCCACTCGCGTGTCAATCTTAAAGAGGAGAATCAATCGAAGATGGAGTGTTGGCCGCAAGAATGCGCAGAAGACGCAAAGCGGTAGGGACGGCTCGCCGGAGCCGTCCGTATGTCGAAGCTTCAGCGCAGGCGGGCCGCGCAACACTTGAAGCTACTGGCGGACAATGCTCACACGTCCAGCGCCAATGCTTGTTTTACAACTTCACATCGGGGGATTTTTCGTAGGCTGACCCCATGCGGCATAATTCGTCCAGAGTTTCAGAAAACAATTCATAGAGCAACTTCAACCGCTCAACGTCCTTAATCATACCCACGACTTGGAAGTAAAGTTCGTCCACACCTTCAGGAAAACCACGGCTGCCCCAGAACTTTTGTTCGTCATCCACGACGGAAAAGTGGATATCCGGCTGGGCAACGATCAAATCCCGGATTTTTTGATTGGAAAACAGCCATCGCAATTTTTGTTCATCGTTGCCCTTGATGATGAAAGCGTCATCAAACTCCGGATAGCCCACTGTCACATCCTGCATTCCAAGCCATTTGCCGATGCCACTGAAGACGCTCCGCCGGTAAATGGTAAAACGGAACCCGTCCGGGTTGACATAGGGAGCCCGCATCCGGGTATAAGTGACGGAAGATTTGCCAGTGGAAACCGTATAGGTGTCCAGCGTGACGGTCCATTGACCGTGCGTCGCTTCAACCTTGTCGCCCTTCCAAAAACCACCGGCGATATAATTGCCTCCCGTCTTGGCGCAAAACTGCTGCCAGATTTCCTCTTTGCTGGGGCCAAACAACGTTCGTAAAAAGCTCATAATGATTTTGCTGAATTTATCTCACATGCCCCGGGAATGGTCTAATACAAATGTCCACCAATTTTGGATAACCAAAAAAAGTTCACGAGTTACGGCAGACGCCATACGCTGCTGCTGACGTGAAGCAAAAGGCCGCGGTCGGGCTGTCGAACACGCCGATGACTTACTGCTGATGCTGCTTAGACATCTACTGGGTTTGTTTCTGTGCGTCCTCCATCGTCCGTGAAGCGTCAGTATTCATCTTCGCAGCAGCCGAAAGGTGGCCAACCATGATTAACGCAAAGAGGATGCCGACACCTGCCAACAATGCCAAGCCATGCTTAATCGACCCCATGCAGATTCCATAACCGGCGCAGAGCAAGGCCCCGGTCAGGAAGGGAATCGCCAGAGCATAACAGATAATACCGGCAACCGAGCCGGAACGAAACAGAACGAGTCCAAGAACCGACAAAACCGTGGCGATAAAGACGCAGTGAAGACCGCCTTCGATTGATGGGGGCAAGTAACTGGATTCCTGCGTGGGATTGAGTGATGCTCCCATCGGCGGTTGCTGTATTGATATGTTTTGGTGGCCTGGCACGCATAACGGCTTGCCGCATTTGGGGCAGTCAACCGAGACTCCTGCGCCGCTCTCATCGACCACCAGACTTTGGCCGCAATTGGTGCAAACAAAGATAATGTCCATTTCGCACTCCTAAATTGTTAATGTAGCGCCCAAGAGCCGCGCTCGACTTGGACGAGGAAGCCGCGATCGCGCAACACTTGAAGCTGTTGTCGTATCTTGTCTCGCACATGACGGTTGTCGGGATGCAGTTGCTCTAATTCATGTGCGAAAGTGTAGGCGTCTGAAGTCGTGAACTGCGTTTTGCCGAGGCGGCGCACGGCATTTAGCACGTCCAGCGTCCAGCCGCGCTCCTTCGCTTTTATCTCGGCCAAAGGTTTGACACGACGATATTGAGTGCGAACAGCTTTCTCGGATGCAACTTTGCTGTCTGTGACGACGGCAATCCGAGCGTCTGAAGGGATACGACTGAGCGCAATGTTACAACCGACCCAACCGGCGCGACGCGCGGCGGGCGAGAGCGGCTTGCGCTTTATGATGGCGGAAATCGGAAAGGCAAAACTTGGAATGAGCAGCAAGTTCTTCACGCTCCACGTAGCCAACTCATATTGCATGAAATAGAAATTGGGCGTCGCGTCGCTCCGAATCGCGTCCAACATCGCCTTGTATGCGCCATCGTTGATTGTATTGCCTATTCGTGGTCGCTGACATTTGAGTTGGTACCAGAAGCTGCAATTCGGACACGAGTAATCGCTGGCCTTGGTATTATGAGCGAGCCTGGTCAGTCTCGGCGAAGAGCAGTTCGGGCAATAAAGATTGTCTTCACCCCACGCTTCCGTGACAACGCGGGCACACTGCGAGCCGCTGTGGTACGGGGAAGCCAGTTCGCCGGTCATTGAAAGCTTCATCGAGAGCGATTAGATCACCGACGACTCGACGGTTCAACTCGATTTCACGCGGAGGATTTCGGTTTCACAGCGGACAACGTGCGTTGTGATAAGCTTGGCTGATTGCGGCGTGTGCGACCATGCGGACTGGATATCCGAGTCCACCGTCGTATGGACGACGCTGCCGGCCCGAACCTGAGCGCACGAAAGGAAGACAAACTTCGTCTCGTGGAAGATGCGCTCAGCTTGAATTTCTGGCTTGTCCGACATCGGGGCGGATCGATCGATCAGGCTGACGGAAAGATCAAGATCATTCTGGTTGTAAACCGCGACTTCGACTCGGACGCAGAACTCACGCAACCAAACCTCAATGATTTCCCGGTTAGCGCGCTTGCTGGCGGTCAGCAGGTAGGTGAGATTGAGTTCAACGCCGACAAAGAATCGGTGCAGTCGGATACACGCGACGGCAGTCGTGCCGCCGCCCATGAACGGGTCTAGCACGCGGTCACCTTCGTTGGTGGCAGCAAGAAGGCAACGTTCGACAAGCGCGACCGGCTTCTGCGTCGGGTGTTTGCCGAATGCCTTCTCGCCGTTCTTCGGTGAAGTCATAATCCACACCGTCTTCATCTGTTTGCCTTTGTTCAATTGCCTCATCAAATTGTAGTTGAAAAGGTGTCGGCTCTTCTCGGTCTTGGCGGCCCAGAGGACGGTTTCCGTGGAATGCGTGAAGTAGCGGCAGGACAGGTTCGGCGGCGGATTGGGTTTCTCCCACGCAATATCATTCAGAATCTTGAACCCGAGTTGTTGCATGGCGTAGCCGACACTGAAGATGACGTGATGCGTGCCGGTGACCCAAATCGTGCCGTTAGGTTTCAAGACGCGCTGACAACGCCGCAGCCATTCCGTGTTGAATTCGTGGTTCAATTCGGGACCTCGTGACCGGTCCCAGTCGCCCTTGTCCACCTTGACCATCCGTCCTGCGTGACACGTGATTCCGCCGTTGGAGAGGAAGTATGGCGGGTCGGCAAAAATCATGTCGAAGCAGCCATCGTCCCCATGCTTCGCGTAGATGGCGTCGAGCACTTCGAGACAGTCGCCTTGATAGAGGAAGATGCCGTGCGCGTCGTCGCCGTACACGAGATTCAGCGGCGCGAGCGCAGCGTCCTTCATCACGATGCCGTCGAGAGGGGTTAACCTTTCAGGCTTAGGCTCGTACCGGACTGGTTTGCGCGCTTTTCTCGCCACGATCAGGATCGATCACTTTCCTGCAGAAATGATCAAGATCAATCCGCCTTCGCCAAGGCTACGGCGGACAAGTCGGTGGGTTGATTTCTCACAGAGCTCAGCGACTCTGCGGGAGACAGTTGCCGTTATCGCTTCGGCACTTCACGGCCCAGCTTGGCGAGCACGGTTTGCATGTCTTTCCAGACATCTTTCTTCGCGTCGGGATTGCGCAACAGATAAGCAGGGTGGAACGTCGGCATGATCGGTATGCCGCGAAATGCGTACCAGTTGCCGCGTATCTTGGTGATGCCGAGTTGGATGTCCAACAACGCTTTCATCGCGGTTGCGCCTAGCGCGACTATCACCTTCGGCTTGATCAACTCGATCTGCGAAAGCAGGTAAGGCAGACAGTTCGCCACTTCATCGGGCAACGGCGTGCGGTTTTCCGGTGGCCGGCATTTCAGGACGTTGGCGATGTACACCTCGTGCCGCTTGAGACCCATTGCCTGAATGATTTTCGTCAGCAATTCGCCAGCCCGGCCCACGAACGGTTCGCCTTCCAAATCTTCGTCGCGTCCCGGTGCCTCCCCGATGAACATCAATTCCGCGTGCGGATCGCCGATACCAAACACGACGTTGTGGCGGCACCGGACCAGTTCCGGGCATTTCACGCAGACCTTGGCCCGGGCCTCGATGCGAGCGAGTTCCGGGGAAACCTCACTTGACGACGCTGTTGGAGGACTAGCCTTGGTCGCCTGCGGCGCCGCTCCCGCAACAACGGGCGCTTGACCCAACTCCTCCAACGTCTCGCGCGACACCTCGACGTGCGTGACGCCGGCGCGTTTCATTTCCTCCAGCGCCAAGATGGTGTCGTTCAGAATTTCGTATAACTCGTGCATGTGCTTTGTCGTTGGTAGGGCGCGCTCGCCGAGCGCGCCGCTGTCCATTTCTTTCGGACGGCTCAGCGAGCCGTCCCTACCGCTCCGCCAAGACCGCCGTCATCTCCTCCGGCACGGGCGCCTCGAACTCCATGAACTTTCCCGTGCGCGGATGCGTGAAACCGAGTTTATAAGCGTGGAGTAGGGGACGGGCAACTGAAAAGGAAGATCGTGGACCCGCCTTCGCCAGGGCTACGGCGAGCAAGTCGGTGAGCGGTGAGTGGACACGGCCATAAACGGCATCGCCGACGATGGGATGGCCGATGTGCGCCATGTGGACGCGAATCTGGTGCGTCCGGCCCGTATGCAGCGTAAGTTCGACGAGCGCAAATTCGCCAAGCTGTTTCAGGACGCGATACTCGGTCAGCGCGGTGCGTCCGCGTCCCGCAGTAGCGGGATGGGTCGACATCTTTTTGCGGTCGTGCGCGCTGCGGCCAATGGCCGTCTCTATTGTGCTACTGTTCTTAGCAAAATTTCCCCAGCAAACAGCCCGGTAAATCTTTTTCACACCGCGCGCCTTGAACTGCGCGACGAGGGATTGGTGCGCCGTGTCGGTCTTGGCGACGACGAGGCAGCCGCTGGTGCCTTTGTCGAGTCTATGAACGATGCCGGGTCGTTGGACGCCGCCGATGCCGGCAAGCTGGCCGCGGCAATGGTGCAGCAACGCGTTGACGAGCGTGTGCTCGGTGTTGCCCGCAGCGGGATGCACCACCATGCCGGCCGGTTTATTGACCACGATGAGGTCATTATCCTCGTACAGTACGGCGAGGGGTATTTCCTCGGGCCGTGCTTCGAGCGGTCGCGGCGGTGGTATCTTGACGGCGATCTTGTCGCCGGTGTGGACGCGGTAACTCGGCTTGCCCGTCTTGCCGTTGACGAGCACATGGCGTTGTTCGATCAGCTTTTGCAGAAATGCGCGTGAATGTCCGGGTAATTCCACCTGTAGAAACCGGTCCAACCGTTTGCCACGGGAATCTTCGGTTGCGACATGCGCTGTCATGGCCTGATTTTATGCAACCGAGCGCCGTTGTGCGAGAGCGGAGTGATTACGTCGGCGCAGGTGCGAAGAGAAAGCCAACGCTTAACGCAGGGTTTTTGCCTTGGCTCGCGCTCCTGAATGGAGATATGTGAGCACGGCGAGTGAAACGACGATCATGATCGCGGCGATCACCTGGCTAATCGTGAAGATTCCGAAGTAGTGCACATCGTAGTCGCCCCGGAAGAACTCAACGACGAATCGCAACAGGCTGTAGCCAAGCACGTACAGCCACCAGATCTGGCCGTTGAACCGCTTGTGTTTTGCGAACGCGCTTAGACCCAGGAACAGCGCGACGTTTCCGATGACCTCGTACAATTCCGTGGGGTGCACCGGGATGCCGGCCATTGCGTGGGGCGGCGGAAACGTGACTGCCCACGGCAATAAACATGCTTTGCCGTAGCAACAGCCGGTAAAGAAACAGCCAAGCCGGCCCAGCGCATGGCCAAGTGCAACGCACGGCGCCAGCAGGTCGAGTACCTTTGCCACGGGAAGCCGTTTAGCGCGCAGATAGATGACAGCCGTCAGTGCCGCAACAACGAGGCCACCGTAGAAAACAAAGCCTTCCCGCAGCGAACGCAGTCCTTCCGCGCGCCACGCCGCAATAAACTCGTTCCAGAAAAAAATGATGTGAAACAGTTTCCCGCCGACCATGCCTGCCGCAACAAGCCAGACGCCGAGGTCGGTAATATTTTCGGGCGGCAATCCTTCGCGTCGGGCGCGATGAGTCGCGACGGCAATGCCAATCAGGAAGCCGGCGGCGACCAGGACACCATAGGTATGAATGTCAAGCCACCGCATATGAATGAGTATTGGATACATTCCGTCAGAAACGTTCGTCTAGCACGATGTTGTTCTTTTGCAGCGTCGTACCTTCTTGTTGAGCCAATGCCACCAGCGATTCGGCGTAATCGGCGCGCGCGCGAATTTCCGCTGAGCGCGCCGCAGACAGCAGTGATTCTGCTTGGAGGACGAGGAAGGTGGTGGAGGTGCCCACGAGAAGCTTGGTCTTTTCGGCCTTGTACGATTCGTCGGCGAGTCGCGTGGCGGCGACCGCCGCTTCCACGCTTTTAAGATTGGTCCGGACATGTCCGACGGCGTTGTCCACCGCGATAACGATCTGTTGTTCGAGTTGTTTGAGTTGGAGCAGGAGCTGCGCAGCCTGCAAACGCGCCGAGTGGTAATTGGCACGCGCCTGGCGATTGCCGAGCGGGAAGGTGACTATCACACCCGCCGACCAGACCGGATTATCTCTCGTGTTCACGTCGCTGGCCCAGCTTCCGAGATTTCCTCCAAGCCCGTTCCAGCCGTAACTGGCCTGCAAATCAACCTCCGGCCAGAGTTGGTTGCGGTTGAATTTGACCTGGATGTTCTGCTTATCAACGGCATGTCTGGCGGCGACATAGTCGGGACGCGATTCCAACGCGGCGCGAGTACTACTGGCAATATCCGTTTCGACCATTTCAACCACGGGATAATCAACAGGCAGGAACGATTCACCCTGAAACTCCGCCACGTTTTGCGAGATCAGAAGTTTTAGCGCGTTTTCGTTGTCCTTAATCGTGCGCGCTGCGAGAATGATAGCCTGTTCGCGTGAGGCCACGCCGGATTCCGCCTGAACCACGTCCAGCGGCGACATCGTGCCGATTTGTAGCTTCTTGCGGTTTTCATCGAGCAACTGCTGGGCAAGTTGAAGGTCTTCGCTCTTAGCCTTGTGGTCTTCAATGGCGAAAACCAACTCGTAGTAGGCGTTGTACACGGAACTGATGCTTGCAATCATTTGGTTTATGAACTTCTGGACATCGATGTCGCGTTGTTTGCGCGCGATGCGGATATAGGCTGTGTTCACATCAAACCCGAAATTCTTCAGCAGCGGCTGGGTCACCGCGAATGTGGTTGACCCGGCGTAGAAGCCTGCGGTGTTTGTGGTAAAAAGGCCGTTCGAACGCGTGGGTGAGGCGTTCAGATCGTATGTGGCCCCACTCACAAATTTGCCAGACACATCCAATTCCGGCGACAGCGTCACCGTCTCGGTGGAGGGGCCGACCTGGTTGGGAGTTGTATTGTCGGTGTAGTTTACCGATCCCGAGAGTTTGGGATCGTAAACGCCTTGCTGGAACACGACACCCCAGGAATCGATGCTTGGATTCATGCGCTGTATCTTGATGTCGAAGTTGTTCTGAAGCGCACGCGTGATGCAGTCGCGGATCGTGATGGCCTTCAACGCGTTGGTCGGCCCTTCTGCCATCACGTCCGCCACCATATTGGATGGCGCAACGGCCACTTCGTTTGTTGATCCATCGGCGCGGGTTGATTGCGCGGCGCAGAGACTGAAAACAGTCGCCGCGATGAGCCCGGCGCAACAGCGAGAAGAGAGTGTCGTTTTCATAAATGTCCGGCGCGCATGATACCCGAAAATTGTGGTGAGTCAATGTATCACCCCAGCTCACAGCTTCAGGAACGGAAACTTGGAATCATGGTCTGTCTGGTCTATAAGCAGCGGCAATGAAGAATATGACCGGCATCACAAAGCGAGTCAGGATAGGACGTGCGCCATTCTTTGAACAGGACAACATCACCATACTCAATGAGGATATCCTCACGACGGCTGCAATCTCCGACATCTCCATTGATCTGATTGTCACCTCCCCACCGTATAACGTGGACATCGCCTATGCGACACACAATGACCGGTTGAATTACGGTGAGTACCTGGATTTCACACGCGCTTGGTTGACTAAATGTCTTCGGCTTGTGAAAGACGATGGGCGTTTTTGTCTGAACATACCGCTCGACAAGAACAAAGGTGGACAACAGAGCGTTTGCGCCGACATCACAACCATCGCCAAGAGCGTAGGTTGGAAGTACCACTCGACGATCATCTGGAACGAGCAGAACATCTCCCGCCGTACCGCTTGGGGCTCGTGGCGTTCCGCATCGGCTCCATTCGTGATCGCGCCAGTGGAAGTCATTGTCGTGCTTTACAAGAACTCGTGGAAGAAAAACTCGAGCACAGGGGTGTCGGACATCACGCGCGATGAATTCATGGCGTGGACGAACGGTGTTTGGGCATTTGGCGGCGAAAAAAAGAAGCGAGTGGGTCATCCAGCGCCTTATCCCATTGAACTTCCAAAACGATGCATCAAAATGTTCAGCTTCGTGGGCGATACAGTGCTCGATCCGTTCATGGGCAGCGGCACCACGTTGCTCGGATGCCGTCAGTTGAAACGAAAGGGGATCGGCGTCGAAATCCACCGTGGTTATTGCGAACTGGCTGTAAAACGGCTGGCTGAAGAAGCCCGCGGGACCCCTTAATAGATAAACGGCTTGTGCAGGTCGAACGCGTTTGTGATGACGCGGATGTCGTCTGGTTTCTGTGCGTCCTCGCGAAGGAGCACCTCGACGATGTCGAATCGGAACTTGATCTGCGGGTTATTGAGCAGGCGCAGGTAATCGAGGGCAATGCGGATCATGTGGCGCTGCTTTTCCTTGTCCACAGCTTCGCTTGGCGCGCCGTATTGTTCTGTCTGACGGGTCTTGACCTCAATGAAGACCAGCGAGTCCTTCTGGCGGGCGATGATGTCGATCTCTCCCGCGTGGCTCTTGAATCGGCGCACGAGAATCTTGTAACCGTTGTGGCGCAAAAACTTCACCGCAGCATCCTCACCGCGCTCTCCGAGTTCAAGCTGCGCCGTGGGATTACTCGCTCGTTTTCTGAACCAGTTCCAGGGCATGACGCACCGGTGCGAAACTTTGGCGGTGTACGGGCGACGGCCCGTGTTGCTCCAGTGCGGCCAGGTGTTCGGGCGTGCCGTATCCTTTGTGCCGCGCGAAATTGTACTGTGGGAATTGCTCGTGCAACTGGATCATCAGACGGTCGCGCGTGACCTTGGCAATCACACTGGCCGCGGCGATGGAAAAACTCTTCTCGTCGCCGCCGACGATCGCCGTCTGCGCAACAGGGAACCCGCGCACGGGCCATCCATCAATCAGCGCGTGGTCGGGCCTGCACGGCAATGCGTTGAATGCCGCCACCATCGCCCGTTCGGTGGCGCGCAGGATATTGTCGCGGTCGATGACCTCGACGGAAGAGACGCCAACAGCCCAGAAGACATCGAGATTGGCGGTGAGTTCGGCGAAGAGGCGGTCGCGCTGGCGCGCGGTGAGCAGCTTCGAATCGGTTAGTGTGTTGTGATGGAACTCTCGTGGCAGAACCACCGCCGCGGCCATAACCGGTCCCGCCAACGGGCCTCGCCCCACTTCATCGATGCCGGCAACGAGTTTCGCCCCGTTCTGGTACGCCATCCGTTCGTAGCGAAACATGGCTTGATATCCCCCCGTCTCGACCCAACATCTGCGGAACGAACCATCTGCAAACGCCGTTCGTTCCCACGGTGCGCCTGAATTCGTCAGGCCTCTTCGATTTTCGTGGCGGTCTTGCCGACGCGGTTGCGCAGGTAATAGAGCTTGGCGCGACGAACCTTGCCGGCGCGTTCGACTTCGATCTTCTGGATGAACGGCGAGTGCAGCGGATAGATGCGCTCGACGCCATAGCCGCCAACGACCTTGCGGACGGTGAATGTCTCACAAAGACTGCGTCCCTGTTTATTGATTACAATGCCTGAAAACAGCTGTATGCGCTCGCGGTCGGCCTCTTTGATTCGCGAAAACACGCGCACCACATCACCCACCTTGAACGGCGGCATATCCTTGCGCAATTGCTGCTGCTGAATTTTCTCAATCACATTCATGGCTCACATCCCTCGCCGCCCCATCATGGGCGCATTCTAGTTCTCTTTTTCCTTTAATAAATCCGGCCGTTGCTCCCGCGTTCGTTTACGCGCCTGCTCGGCGCGCCACACGGCAATCGCGCCGTGGTCGCCCGACAACAGAACTTCGGGCACTCGCATCCCGCGGAACTCCGGTGGCCGCGTGTACTGCGGTCCCTCCAGCAATCCGCCGGCAAATGAATCCTGGTGGGCGCTCTCGTCATCGCCGAGCACACCCGGCACGAGCCGCACCACGGCATCCACCAGCACGGCTGCGGCCAGCGCGCCATTGGTCAACACGTAATCGCCGATGCTGACTTCTTCATCGACGAGCGCTTCACGTACCCGCTCATCAACGCCCTCGTAATGTCCGCAGAGGATGAGCAAATGCGATTTCTGCGCGAACGTCTGCGCCCACTGTTGAGTCAACGACTGGCCCTGCGGCGTCATTAACACGACGCGTGTGTCGGGGCGCCGCAACGCCTCCACGGCTTCAAAGATCGGTTCGGGCTTCATCAACATGCCCGGGCCGCCACCGTACGGCTTGTCATCCACCACGTGATGCTTGTCGCGCGTGTAATCACGCAAGTTGTGGATCCGCACCTGAACCAGTCCACGCTCGCGCGCCCGTTTCAGGATGCTTTCGTCCAGCGGCCCTTCAAAGATCCGCGGGAACAAGGTCAGGATATCAATCTCCATCCCGCTTGCGCATCCTGCGGTTATTGCCCCGGTTCAGCGGGTGATTCACCCGCCGCAGGCGTTGACGGCCCGCTCCCGCGACTGCGCGGCCCGCCGGGTTCGATAATCTCGATCATGGCGCGTTTGCCCTGTTTGGCGGCAGCGCCAGTCAGCAGCGTGCGGATCGCCATGATCGTGCGTCCACTCTTACCGATGACCCTGCCAATATCGGTCTGGTTGAGCCGCAACTCGAACACCACCACCTGATCGCCATCCACTTCCCGGATCTCAACCTGTTCAGGATAATCAACCAAAGCCTTGACCACAAATTCGACGAACGCTTTCATGTTGCACCCACTTCGTTCACACATCGGGCTTCCCGATCGCCCCGTTTGCCCGGCCCGAACGCGTCGTTACGCTGTCGTGGGCTGGGACGCGGTCTTCTCGGCTCGCTTCAACAAGCTGCGCACGGTCTCGCTCGGCTGAGCGCCTTTCTGAATCCAATACTTCGCCCGCTCAAGGTTGACCGTGAATTCCTGCTTCCGGTTGTTCGGATCGTAGGTTCCGACGTTCTCGATGAACCGTCCATCGCGCGGGCTGCGCGCGTCGGTCACCACAATTCGATAGCATGGAACCTTGTTCGTCCCGACCCGTCGTAATCTGATTCTAACTGCCACTTCGTGTTCTCCTCTCCGCTGCAATTCTCAATTACCGGGCAAGCCGCGGCATCCCGCCTTTGCACGTGAACGCCTTCTGCATCTTGCCCATCCGCTTCATCATTTGTTTCATCATTCCAAACTGCTTTAACAATTCATTCACGTCGGCCGCCGTCGTACCACTGCCTCGGGCGACCCGCGCGCGCCGACTCGCGTTCAAAATTTCCGGGCGGCGGCGCTCGTCCAGCGTCATGGACTGGATAATCGCCTCGACGCGCTTGAGTTGCTTTTCCCCGCCGCTCAAGTCCTTCATCTTATCCATTCCGGGCAACATGCCAAGCAGATTTTCCAATGGGCCAAGTTGCTTGAATTGCTGGAGTTGCGACAGAAAATCCTCCAACGTAAGGCTCTGGTCTTCGATTTTCCGCTGCATCTCCTCGGCCTGTTTCGCGTCGAACGCCGCCTGCGCCTTCTCGACGAGACTGACCACGTCACCCATGCCGAGGATACGACCCGCCATGCGTTCGGGGTGGAACGGCTCCAAATCATCCAGTTTCTCGCCAACCCCGACGAACCGAATCGGCTTGCCCGTGACCGCGCGCATGGATAACGCAGCGCCGCCGCGCGCATCCCCGTCGAGCTTTGTCAACACGATACCCGTCAGACCCAAAGCCTTATCAAAGTGCTCGGCGATGTTCACAGCCTCCTGTCCTGTAGAAGCGTCTGTCACCAGCAGGATTTCCTGCGGCGACACGGCTTCCTTCATTCGCACCAATTCCTGCACCAGCTTTTCGTCGATGTGAAGCCGTCCTGCCGTGTCGAAGACGATGGTGTCCTGATACTGCGTTGTCGCAAACGCCTGCGCCCGTCGGCAAATCTCCACCACGTTCTTCTCGTCGCGCACCGAGAAAACAGGAAGCTGCAGTTGTTTGCCAAGCGTCTCCAACTGGTCAATCGCAGCCGGCCGGTACACATCGCAAGCCACGAGCAGCGGCTTGCGCCCCTGTTTCGCCATCAACCACGCCAATTTCCCACAGGTCGTCGTCTTGCCGCACCCATGCAACCCGACCATCAGCCAGTTCCCGGGAATTGCGAATTGCGGATTGCGAATTGCGGATTCAGAACCTCCCCCCATTAACGCGACCAATTCATCGTGCACGATCTTGACAATCTGCTGCCCCGGCGTGACGCTAGTGAGCACTTCCTGACCGAGCGCGCGCTGTTTTGTGCGTTCGATGAAATCCTTGGCGACCCTGTAGTTGACGTCGGCCTCCAGCAGTGCAAGGCGCACCTCGCGCAGGGCATCGGTGACGTTTTTCTCCGTCAACTTGCCGTACCCGCGCAGGTTTTTCAGGATGCCCTGTAGTTTGCTGGACAACGTGTCAAACATGGCCGCAGGGCAATATCAGTCTTCGGGAATCCGGCGCAAGGATATTCCCCCATGGATTCCGGGGGAAATCGGCAGAAAAAGACAGCGCTTCTACAACCCACGGGAATGGCGCGGCGATGGCAGACCGCTACTTCTTATCTTACTTTTCCATCTCTTTGGCGGCATTCTCGCCCGGCTTGAGTCTGTTCTGCTGCTGCATAGTGCGTTGCTGAACACCTTCCATGTACTTCCACACCGTAGACAATCGCTGCCAGTACTAGAATAAAGAACAGTTTTTTCATTCGTCCACCCGCTCGATGTTCGCGCCGAGCGCGCGCAGTTTGGCGTCGATCCGCTCGTACCCCCGATCGACGTGATAGATGCGGTTCACTTCTGTCTCGCCTTCCGCAGCCAGTCCGGCCAGCACCAAACCGGCGCTGGCGCGCAGGTCGCTGGCCATCACGGGCGCACCGCTGAGACGTTTAACGCCCTTGATGATCGCGCTGTTGCCCTCCAAAGCAACGTTCGCGCCGAGCCGCGCCATTTCGCTGAGGTGCATGAACCGATTCGGAAAAACTTTCTCCGTGATCACGCTGATACCCGGTGTCAACGTCATCAGGGCGCTCATCTGCGCTTGCATGTCGGTCGGGAACCCCGGATACGGCATCGTAATGACATCCGAGGAAGTCAGGTTTCCACGGCTACGGACGCGAATATTGCCGTTGGCGCGCTGGATGTCCGTACCGGACTCTTCCAGCTTGTCGCGCAGGGCGCAAAGATGCTCCGCGTGCGCGCCTTTGATCTCAATGTCGCCGCCCGTAATCGCCGCGGCAACCATGAACGTTCCAGCTTCGATGCGATCAGAAATCACCGTGTGCTCCGCGCCGTGCAGTTGCTTGACGCCTTCAACCTCAATGATGTGGCTGCCGGCGCCTTTGATCTTTGCGCCCATTTTATTGAGGAAGTTAGCCAGGTCCTCAATCTCCGGCTCGCACGCTGCACTCTCGATGGTGGTCTTGCCTTTGGCTAGCGCGGCAGCCATCAGGATGTTTGCCGTGCCGAGCACTGTCGAGCCGAATCGTCCGCAAAGGAACACATCGGTGCCGACCAATTCCTTGCACTGCGCGTAAACGTAACCGTTCTCGACGGAAATGTGCGCGCCGAGTCGACGCAATCCTTTGATGTGCAGATCAATTGGGCGGTCGCCGATAATGCATCCACCGGGCAGCGAGACCGTGGTCTTCTTGAGGCGTGCGAGCAGCGGCCCGAGCAGGCAGACGCTCGCGCGCATCTTGCGCACCCATTCGTAGGGCGCCACGCCGAGCGGATGTTCTGCGCAGACGCGCAGGATGCCGTGCTTGGCATCAAACGATGCTTCGACCCCGAGGAACTTCAGGATCCGCACCATCGTGTCGATGTCCGACAGATTCGGCACGCCGCGAATAACACATGGCTCAGCCGTAAGCAGCGTTGCGGCAATGATAGGCAGGGCAGAATTCTTCGAACCGCCGATGTGCACCGTGCCTTTCAGCGGTGTCCCCCCGCTGATGATAAGTTTTTCCATAGCTCCCTCCTTGGTTAGAGCTATTCCGCGCGCCGGGTTTCCCCACGACTCCCGACGCGGAAACTGCAACCTGATTGTTAACGAACGCGTCCTGCTACCGGGCCCGCGCCACGATCACGCGCTCGTGGCCCTGTAAATCTTTCACAACTTTCGTCATCTGTAAACCGTGTGCCGCGCACAACCGCTCGACAGCCGCGCGCTGGCCAGCCCCGAGTTCCAAGGCAAGAATGCCGTCAGGAAGCAGGAAGCGGCTGGCGTCCGAAACGATTCGCCGTATGACTTTGAGCCCATCCTCACCCGCGACCAACGCTTGCACTGGCTCAAAATCTCTTACCTCCTTTGGCAGCCCCGCCAATTCCCCACTGGCGATATACGGTGGATTTGACACCAACACATCCACCCGCAAGCTGTCAGGTATTACCAGTAGCAGATCGCCCTGCAGAAAGCGAATCTTTTTTTCAACTCCGTGCCGCGCAGCGTTACCCCGCGCCACCGTTACCACCTCCACACTGCTATCCGTGGCGTAAATCTCGACTCCGTCCAGCTTCTTTGCCAACGCCACCGCGATGCAGCCGCTGCCGGTGCACACGTCAATGATCGCGACTTGTGACTCGTGACTTGTGATTCGTGGCTTAACTTGCTCCAGCACCGTTTCGACCAGCAACTCCGTCTCCGGCCGCGGAATCAACACTCGCCGATCCACCGCGAACTTCAATCCGCAGAACTCTGCCTCGCCGGTGATGTACTGAAGCGGCTCGCCCGCGGCGCGCCGCTTCACCATCTCCCGCAACTTTTCCAGGGCCGGCTCGTCCAGTTCACGCTCGAACTCCAGATACAGATCGAGCCGCCGTTTCCCCAACAAGTGCGCGAGCAGCAGCTCGATATTCAGCCGCGGACTTTCCACGCCATGATTCTCCAAGAATGGCGTTGTCCGATTGATGACATCCAGGATGCGCACGCCGCGAGAGTAACACCGGCGGATAACTCAGGAAAGGTGAAAGGGCACTACAGAATCATCACCTGACTCCGTCCCGCAGTCGCGCGGGGAAAGCGAGGCGCGCCTTCAGGCAAGCTTGGCAGAGACGAGTTGGCTAACGGCGCGGTTGTCGGCCCGGCCGGCCGCCTTTTCCTGGACGGCCTTCATCACCTTGCCCATGTCGGCTTTTGTGGTGGCACTGAGTTCGGTAATGGTCGTGTTAACGATCTGTTCGAGTTCAGCGGGTGAAAGCTCGGGAGGCAGGTACGCTTTGAGCACGGTCAATTCGGCAGTTTCCTTCGCCACGAGATCGTTGCGGCCGCCTTTCTGGAATCCCTCGATGGCGTCCTGCCGTTGTTTGATCTGTTTTTTGATGACGGCGATCACGTCGGCATCAGTGAGCGTCTCCTGCTTCTTCTCCATCTTGGCGTACCCAAGAGCCGATTTGAGCATGCGCAACGTCGAAAGCTTCATCGTCTCCCTGGCGCGCAATGCGTCTTTCATGTCTGCATCGATCTTTGTGGCGAGCATGACGGCACGGTAGGCAGGATGGAACAGCATGTCAATCTTCAACCTTTGATGACGCCAACAGGCCGCAGGCGCGCAACTTTTCGCGCGATGCCAGCATTGTGGCAGACGTCCACCACTTTCTCCACGTCCTTGTAGGCCCACGGCGCTTCCTCCAGTGCGGTGCCATGCCCTTGGGACATCATCACCACGCCGCGTTCGTGCATCAGGCGCTGAAGGTCTTGGAAACTGTGCTCTTTTTTGGCTCGCGCGCGGCTCATCATCCGGCCCGCACCGTGGCAAACCGTGCCCCACGTCTGTTGCATGGCGGCGTCGGTACCGACGAGCACAAACGAATAGCGTCCCATGTCGCCGGGCACCAGCACAGGCTGGCCGATTGGCCGGTAACGTTCTGGCAACGACGGATGGCCCGGCGGGAATGCCCGTGTCGCGCCCTTGCGGTGGACGCAAAGCAGTTTTTCTCGGCCACCGATCTTGTGTTGTTCGAGCTTGGCGATGTTATGTGGCACGTCATAAACTAGTTCCATGCCAAGAGCGTGCGGCGCGATGCTGAGCGCATTGAGAAACGCCTGTTCCGTTTTAATCATAAGAACCTGGCGATTGGCAAACGCGTAGTTCGCAGCACAACGCATGGCCGCAAGATACTCTTGACCCTCGGGTGACCGCACGGGCGCGCAGACAAGCTGACGGTCAGGTAGTTGGATGCCGTACTTCGCCGGCGCGTTCCGCAACGCCTTGATGTAATCGTCGCAAATCTGGTAGCCGAACCCGCGTGAGCCGCAATGGATCATGACGGTAATCAATCCCTTGGACAGACCCATCGTCGCGGCCGCCTGTTCGTCGTAGACTTCATCCACGACCTGCACTTCGAGAAAGTGATTGCCGCTGCCAAGCGAGCCGAGCTGGCCTTTGCCGCGTTCGAGCGCCCGCATGGTGATATTTGACGATTCAGCATCGGCCATCTGCCCACGTTCTTCGATATAATCCAGGTCTTCGGGCCTGCCGAAGCCGTAAGCAATGGCCCATGATGCGCCTTGCTGCGCGCAGCGGCGTTCGTCGTCTAGCGACAAGCGCAAATTGCTGCCATGGCCAAGACCACACGGCACGTCGCGAAACAGTTGGGTGATGAGATCGTGAATGCGCGGGGCAACTTCCTTTTGTTTTAGGCTGGTGCGCATCAGCCGAACGCCGCAATTGATGTCGTACCCGACGCCGCCGGGAGAGATCACGCCGCCTTCGTCGGGATCGGTGGCTGCACAACCGCCGATGGGGAAGCCGTAGCCCCAGTGAATGTCGGGCATGGCCAGTGAGTAGCTTTGGATGCCCGGCAGGGTGGCGACATTGGCGACCTGATCTAGTGCATTGTCGCCAAGGATGTGCTCGATCATCGCTTCAGAAGCATAGATGCGGCCCGGCACGCGCATGCCCGACATGTAGCTGACAGGTAGTTCCCAAAGCGCGTCGGCAATCCTTTGCAGCGGGTTCACAACAACAATCTAATCGGCTCAAGCCGCGCGTGCAAGACGACCCTGGCGACGACGCCTCGCGGAGGCGCAAGGAGGTATTGCCAAGAGCGGGGGAATCCGATACAAAGCCGTTGGAGAAACGCTATGTGGAAGAATTTGTTGCCGCAGGAACACCTTTTCTTTGACCTGTTTGAGCAGGCGGCCGATTACGCCGTGGAAGCGGCCAAACTGCTGTTACGGATGACAGAGAACTACGCCGATGCCGACTTGTTGGCGCGCGAAATCGAGGCAGTGGAACACGCCTGCGACGAGGTGACGCACAAGACGATGGATCGGCTCAATAAATCGTTCATTACGCCCATCGATCGTGAAGACATTCATGCGTTCATCGTCAAGTTGGACGATGTCGTAGATTTGATTCAGGCGACAGCAAACCGTCTTGCGTTCTTCAGGATCGACAAACCGACGCCACACGCCATCAATCTCGCCAAACAGATCCTGCGCGGTTGCGAGAAGTTGAAGGATGCCGTGCAAGGGATGCACAGCTCCGAGCACTACGAGATGGTTATGCGCGATTGCATCGCCATCAACGAAGTTGAAAACGCTGCCGATGATCTTCTGCGCGATGCGCTGGCGGAGTTGTTCGCGACTGAGAAAGACCCGATCAAGGTCATCAAGTGGAAAGACATTTACGAGACGCTCGAACGGGTCACCGACAGCTGCGAAGATGTGGCCAACGTCATGCAAGACATCATCGTCAAGATGACCTGACATGGCTGCGTTTCTCCACGATCTTGCCCAGATCTTTCAGCACCCGTATATCGCGGTGATTTTTTTGGCGGCGCTGGCCTTCGACTACGTCAATGGCTTCCACGATGCTGCCAACTCCATCGCCACCGTAGTGAGCACGCGCGTATTGCGCCCGTTGCAGGCGGTCTGCTGGGCAGCATGGTGGAACTTTGCCGCCGCGTGGTTCTTCGGCTTATACGTGGCTAACACGGTCGCCACGTGGGTGCAGCCCAAGTTCGTGACAGTGGATGTGATTTTTGCCGGCTTGGTCGGTGCTATCATTTGGGATTTGATCACTTGGTTTGTTGGATTGCCAACGAGTTCGTCTCATGCGCTGTTGGGCGGATTCGGCGGCGCAGCCATAGCCTATGCGAGAACCTGGAGTGGCGTCCTGCACATGGCTAAGGTTGTTGTCACCGTGGAGTTTATCGTCCTCGCGCCGCTGATTGGTCTGGCACTCGGGCTGCTTTTCATGACTCTGCTTTTGTGGGCGTTGCGGAGGGTCGCGCCCATCAAGGTGGACCGCTACTTCCGCGTGGTTCAGTTAGGCTCCGCTGCGGCCTATAGCCTGGGGCATGGGGCCAATGATGCGCAGAAGACCATGGGCATCGTCGCCGCATTACTGTACGCCAGCATTTGGCAAAAAGACCAGGCAGCCTTCGCGGCGGGCAAGATGCAGTTCCCGTTCTGGATTGTTTTGGTGTGTCAGTTAGCCATCGCATTGGGCACGATGGCGGGTGGCTGGCGCATCGTGAAGACGATGGGCATGAAGATCACCAAGCTGCACCCCCACAGCGGGGTGTGCGCGGAAACTGCGGCGGCGATATCGCTCTTCACGTCATCCGCGCTGGGCATTCCCGTCAGCACCACACACGTAATCACCGGCGCGATTGTCGGCGTCGGCTCCGTGCAACGGATGTCCGCGGTACGCTGGGGTGTGGCGCGCAACGTAGTATGGGCTTGGGTACTGACGATCCCATGCTCCGGGCTTGTTGCTGTAGGTGTGTTCTGGGTGATCAGCGCAATCCGTGCGCTGACCAGCTAGCCTAAGTATTTCATACTTGCCAGAAGGCAGTCATGAAATATCCACCTCAGGAGTGCCGCGCGCGGGGGCACGACGCTCCTGAGGCCGACTCATTCACCCCTAACTGGTTTGAGGCTTGCGAAGAATCTCTTCCTGCACTTCGTGGTGGACCACGTGGGACGCGGTAAACCTTCACGCCTCGACACAGTCTGCAAGGACGAATTGTGATATTGCAGTGCTCACTGCCGAAAGGCATGCGGGAGCAGTTCTGCAAGTTGATGGATGCGGACGCGGCGCGGGTGGCGTGAATCGACACAGATGACGAGGCAGTCGCCAAATTCAGCCAATACCTGCCGGCAGGCACCGCAGGGAGTGGGATTCGCACTCGGCGCGGCAATGGCAATGGCGCGAAAACAACGATGACCGTCACTGACCGCCTTGCCGACGGCAACGCGTTCAGCGCAAATCGTCAGCCCATAGCTGGCGTTCTCGACGTTGACGCCCGTGTAAATCTTGCTGCTGGCAGTCAGGAGCGCCGCGCCGACGCGAAACCGGGAGTAGGGGGCATAAGCGTGGCGGCGCACTGCCCGGGCCTCGGCGATCAAGCGGCAAAAGGTGGATGGCGCAGGGTTCACAGCGTTCCGATAAACTCCGTCAGCAGTTTGGTCAGGTTCTCCTGGGCGGCGGCGGCCACTTGCAGAACTTCGTCATGCGACAGTTTTTTGCTGCTGATACCAGCGGCAAGATTAGTGATGCAGGAAATGCCCGCAACCTCGATGTTGTGGTATCGCGCGATGATGACTTCGGGCACGGTGCTCATGCCGACGGCGTCGGCTCCGATCCAGGCGAACGCCTTGACCTCCGCCGGCGTTTCGTAGACCGGGCCGGTCGTAGCCAGATAAACGCCGCGCCAAATGGGCAGATGCAGTTTCTCAGCGGCGTTTTCCAGTTTTTCACGCAATCGCGTCGAGTACGCCTGTGTCATGTCGAGAAACTTGATGCCGCCATTCTCGCCGAGACCGCCGAGCAACGGGTTGACGCCCATGAAATTAATGTGATCTTCGATGATCATCAGATCGCCGGGCTTGTACTGCGGGTTGATTCCGCCCGCGGCATTGGTGGTGATCAATGTCTTGATGCCGAGAGCATCCACGACGTGGATAGGGTAGGTGACCTCGAGCAACGTGCGTCCCTCGTACAAGTGAAAGCGCCCCATCAGGACTGCCACCTTTTTACCTGCCAACTCCCCGAACAACATTTGGGCCGCGTGACCCGGCACAGACGATTTTGGGAAGCCGGGTATGTCACCATATGCAATCACGACCGGATTGGACACCGCTTTGGCGACGTCGCCCAGACCCGAACCCGTCATGAGCGCTAGATCCGGTTTGAACCCGGCCAATTTCGACTCCAGAAACTCCTTGGCCTCCTTGACATTCGGTATCATCGATCGTGCCTGTTTCTCGAACAATACATTCGCCGATCAGGGGCGACTACTGGACTCAGGAGCAACCCATGGAGTTGCCGCAGTTGAGGCACTTGTAGCAGGCGCCGTTGCGGACGGTGATGGCGCCGCAGATGTCGCAAATGGGCGCGTCCTGCATGAAATGCTGGACGGTACGGTTGAGTTGTTGGACCGGCGTTGCAGCATCATCAGCCGGATTGCACGAGGCCGGAGCCGGGCGCGGCGGCTGGTCGCCCGTTTGCTCCAGCTCTTTTACAGGGCGATTGACCGCTTTACATTCCTGTTCCGCCACTTCCTTTAATGGCAGCTCGGCCTGGCCGGCGATCGGTGCGCTGGCCTCTCGGTAACCGGGGATGAACCCATGACCAAGCCAGCGGAACAAGTAGTCAGAGATGGACTTGGCGATCGGGATATCCGGATTCTTGGTAAACCCGCTCGGCTCAAACCGCTGGTGCGCGAACTTGTTGACCAACGTTTCCAGCGGTACGCCATATTGCAGCGCGAGACTGACCAGCGTGCCGATGGTGTCCATCAAGCCACCAATGGTTGAACCCTCCTTGGCCATCGTAATGAACAGTTCGCCGGGCTGCTCGTTCTCGAACAGACCGACGGTGATGTAACCTTCGTGGCCCGCGATGTCGAACTTGTGCGTCACGGCATGGCGGGTGTCGGGTAATCGGTGCCGCTTAGGGGTGCCCAGTCGTACGCGCAGGTTTTCCAACTCGGCTTCCAGTTCGGCCAGACGCGCCTTCAATGTCCCGGCCTCCGCGCCGCTGGCCGTGGCGGCCGACTCGCCGTTGTTCTTGGAGGTCGAAAGCGGCTGCGACCGTTTGGAACCGTCGCGATAGATGGCCACGGCCTTCAAACCCAGCTTCCAGCCTTCGATGTAGACGTTCATCACGTCCTCGACGGTGGACTCTTGCGGCATGTTCACTGTTTTCGAGATGGCACCGCTGAGTAATGGTTGCACGGCGGCCATCATGCGCAGATGCGCCATATAGTGGATGCTACGTTGTCCTTTCGCGGGACGAAACGCACAGTCGAACACGGGCAAATGCCCGTCTTTAAGGTGCGGGGCGCCTTCGATGGTGTCGTTCTTATCAATATACCGCACGATGTCCGCGATCTGATTTTCATTGTAGCCAAGTTTCTTCAGGGCCATCGGAACGGTGCGATTAACGATTTTCAACATCCCGCCGCCGGCAAGCAGCTTGTACTTCACCAACGCGATGTCGGGTTCGACACCCGTGGTGTCGCAATCCATCATGAACGCAATTGTGCCAGTGGGTGCCAGGACTGTGACTTGCGCGTTGCGGTACCCGGAGCGCCGCCCTAGTTCTACCGCCGCATCCCCACAGCGTTGCGCCGCTTCGCGCAAATAGCCCTGGCAGCTCGGGTCAATCCGTTTGACTGCGTCACGGTGCATCTCGACTACCTGCAACATCGGCTCGCGGTTCGCCGTGAATCCAACAAATGTGCCGAGCCGCTCGGCCATGCGAGCCGATTGCGTGTAGGCGTGCAAATGCAAGATCGCCGTGAGAGCGCCCGCAATCGCGCGACCTTCATTGCCGTCGTAGGGCAATCCCAGCGCCATGATGAGCGAACCCAAGTTGGCGTACCCCAGTCCCAGCGGACGGAACTTGTGGCTGTTGGCCGCGATGGTTTCCGTCGGGTAACTGGAGTTGTCTACAAGAATTTCCTGCGCCGTGACGAAAATCTCCACAGCCGCCTTGAGGCGTTCCAAGTCGAGGGTGCCATCGTCGTGGAGAAACTTCATCAGGTTCAGCGACGCGAGGTTGCAGGCGCTATTGTCGAGGAACATGTACTCGCTGCACGGATTGCTGGAGTTGATCAGCGCCGTGTTCTTACACGTGTGCCAGCGTTGAATCGTGTCCTCATACTGGACACCGGGATCGCCGCACGTCCAAGTACCCTCGGCGATGCCGCGCATCAGGGCGCGCGCCTTATACGTAGGGCCGGGCTTGTTCGGGTTGGTTACCAAGTGCGTCTGCCAGTCGCGGTCATCGAGCACCGCCCGCATGAAATCGTCGGTTACGCGGACGCTGAGGTTCTCATTTTGGAACAACACCGACCCGTACGCGTCGCCATTGAAATTTCCGGAGTAACCCCGCTCGATCAGTACCCACGCCTTTTTCTCTTCGTTGATTTTGGCTTCGATGAATTCCTTGATGTCTGGATGCCAGACTTTCAAGGTGTTCATCTTTGCCGCACGGCGCGTTTTGCCACCGGATTTAACGACGCCGGCGATCGCGTCGTACACCTTCAGGAACGACATCGGGCCGCTGGGCAGGCCGCCGCCGCTGAGTTTTTCACATGAGCTACGGAGCGTGGAAAGATCGGTGCCGGTCCCGCTGCCGTACTTGAACAGCATGGCCTCGCTGCGGGCCAGTTCCATGATGTCTTCCATGGTGTCGCCCACCGACTGGATGAAGCAGGCCGAGCACTGCGGATGTTCGTACTGCGACCTTGAAGGTTTGATCGTCCCGGAGACGCGGTCGAAGTGATAGTTGCCCGCACTGCTGTGATTACCGACGTTGTACAGGTGGTGTAATCCGCAATTGAACCACACGGGCGAGTTAAATGAACCATATTGGTTTACGCAGAGCCATGTGAGCTCGTCATAAAAGGTCTCGGCATCCTTGTTGCCGGCGAAATAACCCTGCAATTTCCCCCAGTCGGCAATCGTGCGCGTGACGCGGTGGATCAGTTGCCGCGCGCTCTGCTCCCGCTCCGACGTGCCGACTTCGCCGTAGAAATATTTCGAGACGACGACGTTGGTTGCCAGAACCGACCAGCTCTTCGGGGCCTCCACGTCTTCCTGACGGAAGAGGATTTTACCTGTATCGTCGGTGATCTCCGCGATGCGCCGTTCCCACTCGATCTCGTCGAACGGATTGATACCCGCCTTGCTGAAGACCCGCGACACGACCAGCCCGGTTTTTCGTGCCGATCCATTGGGCGCGTTGCGTCCTGCGGCGGCAGGATGGCGCTTCGGCGTCTTCCCGTGATTTCCAGCGGACTGCATCTCAGACACGACTACTTGGCGAGCAACTTTGGATTTGGCAGACGACACCGCCCCCTGCTTCAAACCGATCATCTTGTCCTCCTAGCGAAGTTGTACAAAAAAATTGTGTAAAAACGGAGGCTGCGCATGCTCAACGGCATTCCCCAACCCCCATTGTATTGTGCCGGGTGGAGACTAAGACCCCATATGTTGTGTTTCAAGCAAAAAATCATCGTCTGTTCCGATTGACTCGATTTCGTTGCGTTTCCGTAACGTTTTTTTTGTGATGTTGCCGGCATTCCAAAACCACAGGACAGCCATCGAAACCCCACACCCCGCGGATTCGGGCAATCAGGTACCGTTCGTAGTGCTGCGTCAGACACCTCACGTCGTTGACGAACAGGGTGAATGTTGGCGGATGCGTGGCTTTTTGAAACGCATAGTAAATCTTGAATCGTTTCCCGCTCACGATTGGGGGCGAATACGTTTCCAACGTTCGCTCGATCAACCGGTTCAGTTGCGGCGTATCGACGCGCCGCGCCATCTCCCGTTCGACCCGTCCCAGCAATCCAAACAACTCGCCCAGCCCAACGCCCGTCTTGGCCGACGCAAACAATACCGGCGCCCAGCTCGCAAAAAACAACTCACGTCGCAACGCCTCCAGATATTCTTCGCGGAACGACTTTGGTTGGCTTCGCCGGTCTTTCGTCGTCTTCGCCTTCCCACTCATCGCCGACCGCTCTTGTTCCGCAGCAAGATCCCATTTGTTTACGAGAATCACGCAGCCGCGTCTCGCCTCGGCGATCTGGCCCGCAATGCGTTTATCTTGTGTCGTCACACCGGCCACAGCATCGAGCACCAGCACGGCGATATCACACTCGCGAATGCTGCGCTCGGCGCGCATCAGACCGAACTGGTCCACCGACGATCGGATCTTGCTCCGGTGCCGCAACCCAGCTGTGTCCACCAACATGTACGGCTTCACCGCGTCGCCCTGCCGCAACATGAAGGGCACATCCACCGAATCACGCGTCGTGCCCGGAATCTCGCTGACGATCGTGCGGTCATCCTTCAGAATCGCGTTGATGAGCGCGGATTTCCCTGCGTTGGGGCGACCGACCACGGCGATCCGCGGGACCGGAGCGGTCTCGATGGCCGTCGATGCGACAAAGCCGGTGGCGATAGTGTCAAGCAACTCTGGCACGCCACCACCGTGAGCAGCGGAGATAGAAAACATTTGTTCTAATCCCAGCGCCGAGAACTCGGCAGCGCCGGCGACACGAGCTGCATTGTCGGTCTTGTTGACCGCAAGAAAAATGGGTTTGCCGCTTGCGCGCAGCTTCCGCGCGATCTCCTGATCCAGAGGCGTCAAACCCTCGGCCACGTCCACGAGCAATACAATGGCGCTGGCCATTTCGATGGCCACCTCGGCCTGACGCTGTGTCGCTGCGGCCAGCGCGTCGACGGTCTTTTCGTCATCCATGAACGCGATACCGCCGGTGTCCACCGCCTCGAATGTCTTGTCGCGCCAGTGGGCTGTCGCGCTGATGCGGTCGCGTGTGACACCGGCCTCGTGGTGCACAATAGCAATGCGGCGGCCAACGATTCGGTTAAACAGCGTGCTTTTACCGACGTTTGGCCGTCCGACGATCGCCAGGATGTTATGTTCAGAATTACTCATCAAGCCACAGGCGCAGCGCGGGTCAGGCCTCGCATGCCTGACCCGCACTACTGTCCACGAGAAACTATAACGAGCATGGCGTGTGTCGTCCAGTCTTTGCTCGCGCGCAGGCGCTTTCAAAACCGGGCGTGACAAACGATTTGCAGATATGGCGCCTCGTGATTGCGGATCGTGGTGTCCTGGTCAAAGAAATCGAACCGTCGTTGAAGCAGAAACCCGGCACCCGCTTCCATGGTCAGGTTGGGCCGAACTTTCCACAAACAGCCCGGGCCGACACGAATGGCCATATAATCCAAGGTGGCATGGTCCAACTTTGGCACACCATGGTCGCTGCCAAAACGATCGCCTACCACGAAGGTTCCCGACTCGACGCTCGCCCCCAGATAAACTTGGAAGCGGTCGTTCACGTCGTATTCCAGCCGTGGGTTGGGGAACACCAGATTCAGCGTCCACTCATCGGCGAATTTCCAGCGGACGCCCGGCGCCGGGAGAACCGGGTTATGGCTCCGCAAGTCCACGCGCAAGCCAAAGAACCATTGGAGATCGGCATTGGCCAGATAAGCGGCGCCTAGGACGAGTGGCGCGTTGAAATCACGGAAGTTCGAGTCCTCGAAATCGCTGTACATCCCCGGCTCCAGTTCGGCGCGCACGAGCCATTGATCGCCAAGCTGGTAGTCCAGACCGATCACCGCGCTGACCTGCTGTAGCGTATCGGGCACGGGTACATGACGTGGCACGTTGAACGAAAACCGCTGCCATTCAAAACCAAACCGCAACAACAAGTCCTTTGTGACTTGGGGTGAGAAGACATATTTGACGTCCGCGCTATGTTCGCTCACGGAACCGGCGTGCAGGCCGGCGCCACGCGTACTCGCGCCGCCGGTGTATACGTACTGGACGTCGAGTTCCTCCGAGACGGCCATCGGGTTGCCCGCTGCCACCGCTGCGAGCGGCGCCAGCAATCCCGCGAGGGCCAGCATCAAACCAACGTTCCTTTTCATCAAAACCTCACCGCATGTGGGGACGTGCTCATCGCTTAATCTTCATGTCATCCTGGAAATAGCGAATCTCTTTCTTGATCTCCTGCAGCATGATTGCGCCATACGCTAGGCGTTCGGTCCCTTTGGTGAACCTCAGCATGGGCGCCGAAAAGAAATCGTCGCGCCACACCAACGATCCCGATTTGTTGCCGACGCGGATCGGCCAGATTTCGTAGAGCGTCGCCGAGGTGTAATAGTTGCCGCTGACGTAATATTCCACGTCCACCATCTGAAAACGATCGTCCACCGCGAGTTCATAGAAAGCGCCGAGGCTGATTGTGGCATGGTGATCGGCGTCGAACATGGTCCAATAATAAAATGGCGCAAGCGCCGCGGCGCCATTAGTGCTGCCGAACAAACCGATCCGCTGCAGAATCGGATGGAATTCATGAGCGACCGGAAGCTGCTCCCCCAACATCGCACGCAGTTGCGCCACGGGTAGTATAGTTTCCCCTGTGGTTTCGTACGGCAGAATGCCCCCAAGCCTCCGTCGCTGAAAGGAAGCCGCGCGTGCAAACAGTAATTTGGTCCAGCAGGAGGCAATCCTGTCCGGGTCGGAGTTCTTACCAACGCAACCCGTCAGTTCCCGCGCCTCGGCGCGGGAGAGATTGAGTTCCGACTTATCTGGCGTGCTAGCCAGCGTCTTGTCCAGCAGCCACCGGATTGAATGTTGGTTGGACTTGAAGCTCAGCCGCTGAAGGTCGCCGGGTTCGCACGGGTCATGCAACGTCTGAAAAGCGTAAACCTTCAAGGCTTCATGCGGCGTCGCATCCCATGTCTTCAGTTGTTTGGCGGTTTCTTCCGCTGAAATCGGCACGGCAAAACAAGTCTCAGCGGTGATTCCATTGGGGAATTCCATCAACGGACCGCGTTCGGCAAGAATCTCGCCATCGAGCATCCGCTGGAGATCCACTCGCGAAAAACTGCTGAACCGATTTAAACTCTCCAACGGACCGGGTCCTTGTGGATACGCCGTGGAACCCACGATACCGCACCACGCGACGCCCAGCCAAAATATCGCCCGCTTCATGGGCAATACCTCTGCTGAAAACGACCGGCAAAATCAACGCAAATCTCGCGCTATAGCATGCGGCTAGAACTTCTCGCGGTGAAGAACTTCGGCCAGGGAACGCTTAGGCGGCATCGGCAGGGACTCGGCCGCGTACCCGATGGCGACCAGACCGATTGCCTTGAACTCGGCCGGCGCGCCGAGCAGGCGGGCAATTTGTGGCGCGTATGGTTTCTTGTCGCCCGCAACCCAGCAGGAACCGAGTCCGTGCGCTCGCGCGGCCAGTAGTATATTCTCGATCGCCGCACTGCCGTCCTCGAGGTAGTACTTGGTGTCGCGGCAGAATACAATGACGCACACCGGTGCGTTGGCTATGAATCGTCCCGTATCGACGATATCTGCAATCGCGCGTCGTGTCTCCGTCTTCGTGACAACGACGAATTCCCACGGCTGGACGTTACGCGCCGTAGCGGCAAGTCGCGCGCAGTCCACGATCTCTTCCACGATGGCCGCAGGGACGGGTTCCGATTTGTATATGCGCACGCTACGGCGCGTTTTCAAGGCTTCCAGAGCATCCATCGGTTTTCCTTTCTGTGTCTTGCGGTTCTTATGACAACCTCCCGTGGTCGCCCAGGACCCGGATGCGGTCGCGCAATTCGGCTGCGCGCTCAAACTTTTCCATTTCAACCGCCTTGCTCAACTCGCGCTCGAGTTGTTCTCGCTCGCTCAACGGACGGTTCTTCTCGATATTCGCCGCCGTCTCTCGGAGCGATTCCAGCGACCGTTCGCGCTCGACTTCGTGCGTTTGATTGTCCAGTTCCGGCAATGCCTCGATCTGCGCTATGGTCTCGTGGAGGATCTCCAGAGCGCGACCGTGGGCGCTAGCTTCCAGTTCCAGCATGGCGCGCGCCATGGCGTTCATACGGAGGACATAGGGGCGCCATTGTTCCAGGTGCAGACGGTCTTCCTTCCGCCGCGCATACCGGTGAATAAACTCGAACAGTTCCAGATTGCGCTTCGTGTCGCGGACTGTGCGTGCCCAGTCCTGAATCTGGAATAGGTGCAGGTAACGGTAGTAGTACAGCACGCTTTCCTCGAACAGTTCGGCGCATTCATCGGCGCTGAGCCGAAAGGAAGCCTTCAAGTCTCCGTCCTGCCCCGAAACGCTTTTTGGGGATCGCATCGCGGCAAGACGGGCGTGCTGGAAATCCAGCACCGATTCCATGTCGTGCGGATGCCGGCCATCGGGCCGACCGTCCAATTCATACTGCTCAATGCCGAGCGGCGTGCGGACCTGCATGATCGGCCGGCCATCCACGCCGCGCGCGACGCACACGGCGTTCTCCGGATCGTAGGGCCAACTGGCCAGCAGCGCTCGCAGGTCAAGGCTGTCGCTTTTCATAAAAACTCCACGTCAACTTGCCAAGACCACAGCAACTTTGCAACTTCCATCCGCATTGGCTAGAGCCGCCCCAGTTTTCCTTGAAGCTTTCCCCCACCCGAGAAGCTTGGCGCAGATGGACCACCCTGGGTTCCACGCGCCGGGACTCCGCTAAACCACTGTCGGCCCCACCGCTGCGCCCGCCGCATTTCGCCCATGCCGACCAACTGCGCGACTAACACAACGACAATTGGCAGTTTTAACGCTGGAGCTGAGCCACGATGGACCAGTGACTCAGGACAACCCGTGAGTTCGCGGCAAACTGAAGGCGCCAACCGGCGTTGGCTCCAGCGATTTTGTTAGGTGGTTGATTCACGCTCGATCTGTTGGCTGACTATTTTCGCACCCAATAGCTGGCCTGAGATAATCAAGGCAAGTATCAGGCCCAATAGCACGCCACTGACCAGCGTGAGGTATGTGTGGACTATATTACTCGCGCGAATGCTCAGCACGACCCGGCCCATGTCCAGCATCAAACCAAAGACTCCTTTGGCGATGCCAACCATGCCACCGAGGATAAACGTTAATTTGGCCCAGTGCTCTCGAATGCGCCTACTGTCGAAGGGAACAAAAACGTAGCATGTACAGCCAACGATTAACGCCCAATCACAGATAACCGAATATTTCATGAGGTCGTACCCCTAATAATTCTCTGCTTTTCACCGGTGAGTCAATGTCCTTTTTCAGCTCTCCCATTCCTGCCAAATCACATATTCACCCGATATTTCCCATATGACCTGACATTCGTTCGTTGTTGCCGAAAATGAAGTGAGTGGCCGCTGCTTACTTCTTGGAGCCGTGAGAACTGCCGGTTTGGAGCTTATCCGTCGCGGACTTGTCCATGCGGTCGTTCGCCTCATCCAATTTGGCCGCTTCTTCGATGGCGCGCAGATACTTTCGCCTGTTCAATCTATCCAACCAAAAAACCAGACATGCCAGCGCAAGGATGATTACGCCGCAAACTACCCTTTCCACTCGCCCGCCGACCATTAGCCAGACACAAAAAGCAACCGTTGCTGGCATAGCTATCCATAGCGTAATTTGGTCATACCGCAAGGTCTTGCGAGCGATCTCCGCCTTCCAGCGTAGAGTTTCCGGGTCGCTGTCACCCGACTTGGGCAAGGATTCGAGATACTCGGCAACGATTGCTCGTGCTTTCCCAACGTGTTCGTCCGCCACGAGGATCTCTCCAGCCGCAGCCATGTTTAATGGCAACCCATCCCAAACCGCGTCTCTCCGTGAACGGATGGTCGCTTCGATTCCCTGATTCTGGAGCGTATCGACCAGAATTTGAGCTTCCAGTTCGTCCACGAACCTATGAACGACAATCATGGTCTCAGTACCTTGAATACCGTATGCGCAACCACTGTGTAAGTAGTTTTACCGACATTTCCCATAATGCGCCTAATAACGCTACCTTTGCCGATAGCCTCGGTCAATACCATTCCACTGCCCCCCCACCTGGACGCCGGCCTCGACAGCCACACCCTCAGTAGGGGATTCCCAATGCGCAATCCGGCAACGCCGCCGGCACCCAAACTTCGATGCCATCCGCGCTGGTGAAGAACCCCGTTCGACCGTTCCGTCTCTGCGGGTATTCGATGCGAACCTTGACCGGCGGGAGGTGTTCGCTTATAAGGTGTATCACGTAGTTGTTTTGTGGCCAACGTAGCTCAGCTGGTAGAGCAGCGGTTTCGTAAACCGCAGGTCGTCGGTTCGATTCCGACCGTTGGCTCCAGTTTTTTGAATATGATTCGGGCCGCTGCCGCAATGGCGGGTCGAATCCAATTTGGTCGTGCTAGGCGGGGAGGTAGCGGTTCCCTATAACCAGCAACCCGCTCCAGCTGGGCCGAATTCCCCGTGCAGGCGGCGACGTGGGGGCGCACTTCGCGGCGCGGCGTTGAAGGCCGGGTCCGATGCAATGGTTGCCTGCGAACCCCGCCAGAGTCGGAAGACAGCAACGGTAAGCTCGATGTTCCATGTGCCGTCGGGTCGCCCGACTGGAGCTTCAACCGCGATGGGTAAACCGACGTTGTTGGTCGAAGCGGGGTGCACGGCCGTTTTTTTCGGTGATCGGTAATTGGTGATTGGAGATCGAATCAACCAGTCACCAGTCACCAGTTGTAGACTTATGGCACAGCAGCAATATCAAGTCCTGGCCCGCAAATGGCGGCCACAGCAGTTCGATGAAGTCGTGGGCCAGGAACACGTGGCGACGACTCTGAAGAACGCCATCGACCAACAGCGGCTCGCCCATGCCTATCTATTTGTCGGCCCCCGCGGCACTGGCAAGACGTCAATTGCGCGTATCCTTGCCAAGGCGTTGAACTGCGTGAAAGGCCCGACAGTCAAACCCTGCGATAAATGCGATAATTGCCGGGAAATCGCCGAAGGCCGGTCCCTTGATGTGCTGGAGATTGATGGCGCGAGCAACAACGGCGTCGAACAAGTGCGCGAATTGCGCGACACGGTGCGATACGCCCCCGCGCGCGGCAAATTCAAAATCTACATCATCGACGAAGTCCACATGCTCACCAAGGAGGCGTTCAATGCTCTCCTGAAAACGCTGGAAGAACCGCCGGCGCACGTGAAGTTCCTGTTCGCCACGACCGAGCCTCAGAAGGTACTGCCAACAATCCTCTCTCGTTGTCAACGGTTTGATCTGCGCCGCATCCCTGCAAATCTCATTGTCAAACGGCTTCAGGAGATTGCCAGGGACGAGAAGGTGAAGATCGACGACGCGGCGCTGTTGGCCATTGCCCGCGGCGCCGAAGGCGGGCTTCGCGACGCTGAAAGCGCGCTCGACCAATTGATCGCTTTTTGTGGTGATGAGATTGCCGAAAAAGACGTGCTCGCCGTGTTTGGTCTCGTCGCTCACAAACAACTTGCGACGCTGACCGATGCGATCATCGATGGGGAAATAAATGTAGCGCTTAAAGTGCTCAAGGAACTCGACGAAGCCGGCAAAGATTTACAGCGGCTGTTGGCTGAACTGCTCGATCATTTTCGCAATCTGCTCGTCGTCACGCTCGTCTCGAAAGATTCGAAGCTGGCCACCCCGACAGACATTGGCGTCGAACTACCCGAAACCGAACTGGATTTGCTCAAGGCACAAGCGCAGCGGATTGATTCCGATATCGTGCTGCGGGTCATTGACGCGCTGGCCGCGGCGGAAGGCAAACTGCGGTACGCGCTCTCGAAACGGATCCTGTTCGAGATTGCGGTGGTTAAAGCCATCAAAGCGCGCGAAACGGTCAGCCTCGACGCGTTGCTGAAGAAACTCAACGAATTGAAAGGCAACCCGGGCAACAACCCTTCTGCGCCGGTGCCTGCTGCGAACCCCAGACATCAAAGCGGTCGCGCCAACCTCGACACTCGTGTCGTGGCTCCCACAACCGCCGCCACTCCGACAGCCTCATTGGAGGACGCTTGGACCTACGCCGTGGAACATCTCGGCAAGGTCACGCCGCTGGCGAAGACCTACCTTGTCGGCACCAAGCCGTTGCATCTGCAAGGTAATGTGGTCGTGATCGGATTCGATCCTGAATTTGCCGAACGGCGCGAGTTCGTGGACACCGCGCGCAATCGCGAACTGCTCCAGAGCAGGCTCGGCGAGAAACTGCGCATGAACGTGTCGCTGAAGTTCGAGGTGACCGATGACGCGACCGAACCTCCGGCCACACCACCCGCGCCGCCGCCGAAAGCGCATGGGACGCCTGCGGTCGATAGCCTCGCGACTCCGGGGGCGGGCAAGAACCTCGACGAGTTTCGCAACGATCCATTGATCAAGAAAGCGCTGGAGATTTTCAAAGGTACAATCGTCGAAGTCAGAAAGTAGCAGCGTGGGCGTTTTGCCCATTGGAAGGACACGATCATGGCTAGTTTAGGCAAATTACTGAAGCAAGCGCAGAAAATGCAGGAAGATATGCAGCGCATTCAGGAGGAGTTGACCCGGCGTGAAGTCGAAGGCAGCGCCGGTGGCGGCGCGGTCAAGGCAGTCGCCAAGTGCGATGGCTCTGTCGTTTCGATCAAGATCGATCCCAAGGTGGTCGATCCGAAAGACGTGGAGATGCTCGAAGATTTGGTGCTCGGTGCCGTAACCAATGCTCTTCAAACCGCCAAAAAGACGCAGGAAACAGAAATGGGCAAAATCACGGCGGGCATGAACATCCCGGGGATGATGTAGCGGCGCTTCTGTGAAGTGCCGGGGTCTCTGCGTTTCACAGAAACGCAGCTACAATGATAGTGAAAGATGACGCATGGAATATCCGAAACCAGTCCAGAATCTCATCACGCAACTCTCGCACTTGCCGGGCATCGGCAAACGCGGGGCGGAGCGCATCGCCCTGCATCTATTGAAGGCCGAGGCTGACGACAGCAAACAGTTGGCGCAGGCGATTCTGGAAACCAAATCGAAGATTCACAACTGTTCGCGGTGCGGCAATTATACCGAGCAGGATCCCTGCGAAATCTGCGCCGGTGCCCGGCGTGACCCGAAAGTGATCTGTGTAGTGGAAGGTCCGAACGACATTCTCTCAGTGGAACGCACCGGCTCGTTCTGCGGTGTTTATCACGCGTTGATGGGGCGTATCTCGCCGCTGAACGACATCGGCCCGGAAAAACTGCGCATCGCCACGCTGCTGGAGCGGGTCCAGCGCGAAAAGCCGACCGAAGTGATTCTCTCGGTGGGCGCCGACGTCGAGAGCGAAGCCACGGCGCATTACCTTGCCGAGCAACTCAAGCCGCTTGGCGTGAATGTCAGCCGGATCGGGCTTGGATTGCCCGCCGGCAGCGCGGTGGAGTCGGCCGACGAAGTCACGTTGTCTCGCGCCCTCGAAGGACGAAGGAAATTGTAGCCGCGAACCCCTTTCGCGGCATTACCTGAACCGCGAACCCGAAAACCGGCATTGAACTCTCGCAAAGCCGCTAAGTCCGCAAAGAACCAGTTCTTGCTCGGCTTGGCGTCTTTGCGTCCACGTGAAACGTGGTGAACCTGGCGCGAGCCAGCTTCGGAATACTACAGGATTACTCGCTCCGAAAGTGTTTCGGGGTTACAATACAAATGGATGAAAGTTCACGGCAGAGATTATCGCGCAGTATGGATGGGTAGACAAGATGTCGTGGTCATTGACCAGAGGCTGCTGCCGCACCGGTTCAAGTTGCTCCGTTTGAAGAACCATCGTGAAACGGCGCGCGCCATCGCGACCATGATCGTCCGCGGTGCGGGCACCATCGGAGCGACGGCGGCCTACGGCATGGCGCAGGCCGTGATTGAAGCACCGGCACGCGGATTCAGCGGGTACGTGGAGCAGGCCTACCGGCGCTTGCTCCACACGCGTCCCACCGCAGTTGACCTGAAGCACGCGATTGATCGGGTGATGGGGTGTGTCGTTTCCCGTCGGCCTCGCGGGAGCTCGGCCCTCCAAACGGCAGTTGTGGCCGAGGCCGAGCGCATCGCTGACGAATATGTCGATCGATCGCGGCGCATCGGCGAGGTCGGGTTGCCGCTGATCCCGCCGCGGCGGCGGGACGGCACGCGAGTGCTCACGCATTGCAGCGCGGGTTGGCTGGCGTTGGTGGACTGGGGAAGCGCGACCGCGCCGATTTATCTGGCGCATCGCAAAGGCCACAAGGTGTTTGTTTGGGTGGACGAGACACGCCCGCGCAATCAGGGGACGAATCTCACGAGTTGGGAACTATTGAATGAAGACGTGCCGCACAAAATCATCACCGATAACGCCGGCGGGTTCTACATGCAACGCGGCGAGGTGGATTTGTGCATCGTCGGCGCCGACCGCATCGCGGCCAACGGGGACACCGCGAACAAGATCGGCACGTACCAGAAAGCGGTGCTCGCCCGTGAGAACGGGATTCCATTTTACGTGGCCGCGCCGAGTTCAACAATTGACTGGAAATGCCCGACGGGCGCGAATATCCCCATCGAAGAACGGGACGAGGATGAAGTGCTGTTCATCAGCGACGTCCGCCTCGCGCCGCGCGGCGCGCGAGCGGCGAACCCGGGTTTCGACGTGACGCCCGCCAAGTTTATCACCGGCATCATAACGGAGCAGGGGATTGTGAAGCCCGGCGAGTTGCGGAGATTGCGGTGACGCCGACGCCACAGCCGGGGATCGAAGCGGTCATCTTCGATTTGGGCAATGTGCTGATCGCGGTGGACGAGACGCGCGCGTTGGACCGGATGGCGGCGTGCACGGGCAAGACCCGGCGTGAGCTGGAGAATTACATGATGCTCACGCCGTCCGTGAACCAGTTGGCGTGCGGCGAGTTGTCATCGCAACGGTTCTTCGAGATCGTGCGGCAGGACACCGGGTTCGATGGCGATTCTGTCGAGTTCGCGCGCATCTGGTCGGACATTTTCGCGCCGATTGAGCCAATGATTGCGCTGGCGCGCCGGCTCAAAGGGCAGGTGACGCGCCTGATTCTGTCAAACACCAACGCGCTCCATATGGATTACGTCCTCAGGCAGTTCCCCATCGTTCGTGAATTTGAAGGGTTGGTGCTCTCACATGAAGTGGGGCTGCTGAAACCTGACCCGCGGATTTACGAACTGACGCTGCAACGGTTTGGGCTGCGGGCCGAGCGCGCGGTGTTCATCGACGATATTCCCACCAATGTCGAGGGTGCGCGGGCGGTGGGTCTGCATGGAATCCACTATCAGAACCCCGATCAAGTGCGGCTGGAGTTGACGAAACTCGGCGTTGCCGGTATATAGGTGTGCGACAATTCTCGGTTCCCCGGTAGCTCAATGGTGGAGCGAGTGACTGTTAATCACTAGGTTGTAGGTTCGAGCCCTACCCGGGGAGCCAATCTTGTGCACACAGCAACAGGGTGTTACGCAAAAACCAAGCGTGACGCCTTGTTGTGTTTTTGGCCTGAGTAGTCACCGGAGTAGTCACACCCCGTTTGCGGTTTGCACGGTGGAGCCTTGCCAGCGCACCCCGCCCGGCGGTATCATAAGCGCGTTTAGAACTAGGAGGCCGCCATGAAATTATTGGGCGTTTTGCTTTTGTGTTGTCTCGCCATACAACCGTCGTTCGCCGACGAAACAAACCTGACGCTTACGGTGGACGGCGTTACTTACTCTAACGTGAAGTTTGGCACGGTAACGCCATCATCGGTGACGATCTTTCATAGGGGGGGCGTTGCGTCGATCCCGCTCGAAAAACTGTCGCCAGACCTACAGAAGTAGTTCGGCTATGACCCGCAGAAGGCAGCAGCCGAGACGCTTCGCGTTCAGCAAGCAGCGGCAGCGGCCATCGCCGCAGCGAACACGCCGGAGGCAAACGATTACCGGAAGTTACAGGCGGAGTTGAAACAAGCGGAATCAGACACGGCGCACATGGTAAACATTGCCGGCGCTGCGCGGACGGCATTGGCGAGAGCCAGGGAGACGATCGAGAATCCTCCGCAGATCGTCACCCGCACGCATACAACGATTCCCGGTACGCCGGCAGTCTATGACCCGTACGATAGTAGACGGATGATCCGAACGGGCAGCCCTTCGCGGCCCGGCCCGGACAAGGTCACGGTTCGCACAGACGAGGGCGCGGTGTCGGCGGCGGAGGCGGCGTTGCCAGATCTCGAGAAAAACGCGGCTCAGCTGGAAGCGCAACTGGCGTCGGCAAATGAAAGGCTTGCGGCATTGCGGCAAAATGTGGCGATCTCATTGAAGCGGGGGCAAGAATCGAGTAGCAGCTTGCCGGCTCTGGCTGTGACGAATCAGGCCAAAGCAGCCACGAACACACCAGAAGCGAAAGCGGTCAAAACCGATGCCGACCTCGCCGGTCTTCAGAAGCAGCGAGCAGAACTCATCAAGCAACTGGCCGATGCGCGAAACTTCCTCGAACGAGCCAAGAGTGCTCTTGCGAAGACGCCACTGGCAAAAGGACAAAAGTTTAGCTATGATTCTAAGCAGCAGGTAATATCGGGTGCGCCAACCGCCAAGGTGACTTCGGAAATAGTTTTTTGGACTGAGGATAGGGGCTTGGTGGAGACAGGGAAAGAGACAGGGAAAACAAAACGCAAAGTCTGGAGCATGGAGGATGCGAAAAGAGAAGGCTACGTCATCGTGCCAAATCCCGACCTGCCAAAATGCAAAGAAGATGTCCACTTTTACCAGTCCCAAGTTTCTAAGGGCGAGACTGCGCTTGCTGAATTGGACAAACGAATCAGCCAATTCCCGCCGGTAGGTGCGTCTGACAACCAGCATAAAAACCCGACTGCTACAACTCCCAATCCACTGTTCGCCGCACCTCCTCCGCCGCCAAAAGGGTATATCCCGGCAGAACCCAGCTTCTCCAACGCGCCAGCGGCCAACCGGAGAGTACCCGTACCTTGACTTGTTGGTGGCGTGGCGTATGGAATAATCACAACGTGAGCGGCGGCGGGCGACGGCCTGCTAGGGGCTGGGCGTGCCTATTCACACCCGGCCCACCGTTTCGTCGGAATAGGACATCGAGTGTTCCAAGACTTCATTCAATACTTGCGCGCACCGCTGCGCTTGGCATTGGGGTGGGAATGGTGATGTTCGATGCGTGTGCAGTGAGAGGGTACTTCAATCGGGCGACAGGAAAGAAACTGTACCGACGTACCCTCATCGTATTGTGGAGCCTGGCGACACTGCCTGCGATTCTTGCCGTCGTATTGAGGTTGGTAATACAGACTCGCTTTTGGCACTTGGGATTCTGGGAGTGGACCGGGTCGGTAGCAATATTTCTGTTTTTGGTCTGTTCAGTTTGGCTCTTGCCGGAACATGTTCGTGAATAGCTGATGGGTGGCGTTTCATACAGAGACGCCGAGAAACGCGGGCAGAAAAAATGCCTTGCGAAACAATTAGGTTATTCTCGAGTGAGGCGTATGCTGGCATTGGTCTCAGCGAGTTGCTTCACTCTGACCAGAACCTACAACGATGCTGTTGTAGGAAGAGGCGAATGCGATGATCATCAAGAACCTAACCAGTTCGGCAATTCAAGCGGTTCATAAGCATATCGGCCTGAAGCGAGTACTGCCCGAAAACCAACCGGTGGTGATTAAGTGTCCAGAATGTAAAACCGAATTTGGTCAGTTTGAGTTGATTTGTCCTCACTGCAAATACGATCTTCGGGGGAAGTGGGACCTTAATCCCGGACATGCGTCACAGCGGGTAACCCTGCCGGACATAATAAAGGTTGTCCTACCGGATAAAAGGAAAGTGTGCATGACGATGGTTGGAATCCCGCTTTTCCTTGGTCTGGTTTGGTTGCTCGTTTGGTGCGTCCGTCACATCTTTAGGTCCTAATAAATCCACTCGTATCTGGACTCGAAACCCCCGCTGAACGCGTGAGCTGTTGGGTTCGGCGCGATTATGATAATCAGAACGATGACCGATACTAGGAGACACATGGCAATTCCGGCAAAGATCGTCTTGCTGAGCTTGCTCGTCGCATGTTTGATGGGTTGCGCTACCGTCCAAACGGAATCCAGCGCCGCCGATGATCCGTTGCATCCTCGTGTTGTGAATGGTCCTTACGAGAAGATCTTTCAACTGGCGGAGCAATGCGCCTATAAGGCTTTTCCCAATGGCAACGTTCGCAGTGAATACAACATGGGAGTAATTACGGTCTCGGATTACTCGTTTTGGACCGGAGAAACAGTGCTGCAGATCAAGGTTGCCGTCAAGCTGGACGACTCTGTCCTGTTGGAAGTGTCGGCTCGTGGATTTGGTTCACAGGAGGGCAGGTTTTCCGGGGCACAGCGTCGTGATATCGAGACATTTCTCAGGGTTTTCGACCAGGCATACAGCATTGAGGCTCAGCAACTCCGCCTGCAGAGCAGATAGTCAGCGTCCAACCCAATGTGGTTTTTCCTTGGTGGGATCACCGTTGCCACAGGATTTGTGCGGCTTCCAAGGGAACTGCAACACCGGCGTGGTGCGGTATCACTCGGGCCGTATAATCCATTGCCGGCCGTGTTGCGGGCACAGTCGCGCGATAGGCGTAACCGCCGGCCGCGCCTGCCAGTTGGCGAGCCCGCCTCATCTCACGCCGTACTGGAGCGCTGCCGTTGACTCCGTCGGCATAAAGCTCGACTCGCACCGCCTTGGGATCCAGCTCGCCGATATGGACCTCAACCTCAAACATGTGCCGCGCCTCTTGAGTTGCGACTTTTACTTCTCCGAAGTGCAGGTTTCCCCACTTGCGTTCCATCTCTTGCCGCCAACGGACGACCCGCCGGCCGACTGCTCCCTTATCGGCAGCGCGCTCACGGTACGCTGACGCGGCCGGGAGATAATGTTGTTCTGTGTATTCTCGCACCGTCCGGTTGGCGGAAAAACGCGGCGTCAATCGCGCCATGCTTTCCCGCATTCGCGCGACCCAAGCCGTGGGGATACCTTTCTCGTTGCGTGTATAAAACTCAGGGATCACTTCGCGTTCGAGGAGATCATAGAGCGCCTCGGCCTCGGCAGCGTCCCATGCAGGATCGTCGCCATGTTCCCGGCCGTCGCCCAACGCCCACCCCACTTCCGGCGTGTAGGCTTCGGCCCACCAGCCATCCAACTCCGACAGGTTGAGGCCACCGTTGACTAGCACCTTCATGCCGCTCGTCCCGCAGGCCTCCCAGGGTCGCCGGGGCGTATTGATCCAGACATCCACTCCCTGCACCAAATTCTCGGTCAACAGCATGTCGTAGTCACTGAGGAAGATTACGTTCGCACGCTTCCTGTTCCGCCAGATGAATTGGATCCATTCTTGGATCAGAGCTTGTCCCGCCTTGTCCGCCGGATGAGCTTTGCCGGCAATGATGAGCTGCACGGGGCGTTGGGAGTTGGTCAGTAGACGAAGCAATCTATTTGGGTCGTGCAGCAGCAGGTTCGGCCTTTTGTAGGTCGCGAAGCGTCGCGCGAAGCCGAGCGTCAGCGCGTTTGGATTCAGCATTTGTTTCACTTCCTCCGCTGCTTCGGGTGAAAAGCCGGAGGCCGTGATCTGTCGGGACAAGAGTGTCCGGGCGTATTCAACAAGAGACTTGCTGGCGGCGGTGCGAAATTGCCAGAGCCTGGCGTCGGAGATGCGGCGCATGTCCTGCTCCATGGTTTTCGTCGTCCCTAGCCAGCGGTCCTTTCCACAGTATTCCGTCCAAAGATCGTCGGCCGCCACCGAGTCCCAGGTTGGCATATGGACTCCGTTGGTCACGTGTCCGACCGGGATTTCGTCCTCCGTCCAACGCGGGAAGAGCGGCAGAAAGATGTGCCGGCTCACCTTCCCGTGCAGGCGGCTCACGCCATTGACCGCCCCGCTCCCACGGATCGCCAGATAGGCCATGTTGAAACTTTCCGACGAGTCGTTCGGGTTCTGACGGCCAAGGGCCAACAGCTCGTGGCCCGAGATGCCGAGTCTATTCTGGGCGTACCGGCCAAGGTATTGCTCGATAAGGGCCGGAGTGAAGCGGTCGAAACCGGCGTCCACCGCCGTGTGGGTGGTGAATAGGTTGCCCGCCCGCGTGATGGCCAGTGCGACTTCAAATGGCTGGCCCGTCTGATCCATGAAACTTCTGGCTCGTTCCAACACTGCGAAGGCTGCATGCCCTTCATTCAGGTGACAGACTTCCGGTTTAATACCGAGCGCGGCGAGCAACCGCCATCCGCCAATCCCGAGCAGAAGTTCCTGTTTGAGGCGCAGCTCGGGTCCGCCGCCATACAATTCGCTGGTAATCCCGCGATGAACCGGGAAGTTTGCCGCATCGTTGGTGTCCAGCAGGTAAAGTTTCACTCTGCCGACTTGGACCTGCCAGGCGCGCAGCCAGACCGAGTAACCCGGCAATGCGATCTCCAACCGCAACCACTCTCCATTCGGTTCGCGCAACGGCGTGATCGGCAGTTGCCCGGGATCGTTGTATGGGAAAAGGGCTTGTTGGGCTCCGTCCTTGTCGATTGCCTGTCGAAAATAGCCTTGCTGATAGAGCAGTCCAACGCCGACCACTGGCACGCCCAGATCGCTGGACGCTTTTAGCTGATCGCCGGCCACATTGCCCAGTCCGCCCGAATAGATCGGAAGCGCTTCGCTCAACATAAATTCCATGCTGAAGTACGCGACGCAGGTCAGGGGTGATTGCGGGTAGGTTTGCTGAAACCACGCGGGTGCCTTGGCCGCGTGCTTCTTGGATTGCACGAGAGCGTCTGTCCTGCCGCGAAAATCAGGATCGGCCAGCACGCGTTTAAACTGGTCCCGCGAAACCGTCTGGAGGACGACCCAGGGGTTATGCGTGAGTTCCCACAGCGCGGGATCGAGGTGCCTCCAAATCTCGTCCGCGCAATGATTCCACGACCAGCGCATATCCAGGGCAAGCTCGGCCAGGGCACCAAACCCATCGATCTCCATCGGTAACAAACTATATGCCGGTTTGCCGACTCGCTCTTGTCTGTTCATGGTCAACTCTTAGCTTTATCCCCAGTGAAGAGACGCCGACCCGATGATCATGGGATCGTCTCCTTCTCAAATCTCTTTGTGCAAGCATGACGGTACGTCAGCAGAGTGACGATTACCAGCGGCACCACGCCCACCAGGATGAACGCTAGGTCCACCGGCAGACGCGCCCATTCCAGCGCCGTAATAAGCGGTTGGTCGGAAAACGCCGGGCTACGCGCATGCCAGTAGCCGTTCCTAGTTGCGTCGAGCAACTGCAGTACGCCGCTTGGGAACAAACTCAGCACGAGCATCCCGGCCAGCGCCACCCGCGTGACAGTTCTACACTCATCCGGCCCGTTTCCCTTTCTTTCACTTGGAAAAACAGTGCGCAGCATACACGGCTTGCTCGGTTGGAGCAAGTCAGCGGGACATCCCAGCTTGACCGGCATGCGCCGCCAACACTCCCGCCAATGTCATTGACTCGGTCGCAGTGACTGCCTATATCATCAGGCGCCCAGACACGTTGTGTCGGGGTGTCGAGGCGCGGGAACAATTCACTGCCGTTTCGGCGCGAAGAAAGGATTAGCTTCATGGAAGCGGAAAACACGCAATCTCAGAACGTACAAATGCTGCGCACGTTGCCCGGCGACGACGTGCGCCAGATTATGTGGCGGTTTACCGACCGCTATGATTTGCAGATGATGGTGCAGTCAACCCGCGCCGTCGCACGCGGTCCAGTTGCGCGCCTCGTCGCCAACGGCGGGCGCAACACACACGACTGGACAACGGAGAAGGCCGCGTTGTTAAAGCATTTTGACGAGTCCGGCATCACCGCGGCATTTATGGACCCGTCCGAAGGCGGCTACATCGAGGGACCGAAGAATCTCGCGCTGGCGCTGCTGGCGTTCGAGTTGTCGTGGGTGGACGCCGGTTCGGCCACGGCCAGTCTCGCCGGCAACCTCGGTTTGTCCCCGATCCATGAGCGTGGCACGCCCGAACAACGCGCGTATTACATGAGCCGGGCCGTGCCGCCCAAACCGGGTGAGAACCGTCAGCCGTGGCGGTATGCGTTCGCGCTGACCGAGCCGCTGCCGTTTGTCGGCGTCGACACCGGCATGCTTTGCGGCAAGTTGCGCATTGCAGAGTGGAAGGAAGGTCAGGAGCCAATCCTGCAAGTGGACAAACGCGGCCGATTCATCACGAACATGGGTTATGCCAACGTCGTCACTGTCGCGGTGGACACTGACGACCCGCGCATCAAAACCAGTTGCATGATCACCTTGGAGGAAACCGACCCCGGCGTGTTCGACCGTGGCGCTCCTACGAAGAAACTCGTGCACCAACTTTCTTCAACGTGCGACCCGGTGTTCAACCTCAAAGTTCCAGCCAGTCGGATCATCGGCGGCTATACCGTCAAGGACGGCGTCATCATTCCCAAATATTCGCACGCGGAAATCATCGAAGCGGTCTTCCGTCGCACGCGCGTGACCGTAGCGCTGATGAGCTCGGCAAAATTGCTTTCCGCTGTCGAGCCGGTCATTCGCTACCAACGCGGCCGGTTTCGCGGCGGCGGCGCCGGTCAGCCGGGCACTCCACGTTACGACCTGGGTCTCCAGCAAAAAGAAGACACCCTGCACCGGCTCATCGACGTCTGGGCGATTGGCGAAGCCAGCGCATCGCTCGGTTTTGAGGCAGCGCGCATATTCGACCGGCTCGATCCACTGGAAAAAGTCAAAGATCTCATTCTCGAAGAAAAGGGTCTGGCAGGCCGCGTGGCGTTCAAAGCGCTTACCAAGTCCGCGCAGGACGGCGTTGAATTCTTGAAGCTCGCGGCGCAACCAGCGGCGCAGCGCGATGCCGCGCGGTTCGACGCGCTGCAAAACGATCAGCTGGTACAGTTTGCCACACTCGATTCGCTGGCCAACGTTTTCTGTCCGGCGTGCAAACTTTGGAACACCGGTTACGGCGCTACGATGATGCGCGAGGCCGTGAGCCTGATGGGCGGCTACGGCATCACCGAAGATTGCCCCGGATTCCTGCCGATGAAATGGATGGACGCGCAACTCGAAGCCACGTACGAAGGCCCCGAAGCCGTACAGCGCCTTCAACTATCCATCACGATGGGCAACGAACTGTTCCTCGTCCAATTCCAGCAATGGATTGTCGGCCTGCGCCGCCGCGCCGACGAAAAACCCGGCACCGGCGCCTGCGCGCTTGCCACCGCGATGGACCTCTGGCTCTGGACGTTCCGCCATCTTCAGGTCGCCAGCGACGCCGAAGGCGCCAAGCTCTACCACAAAACGCGGCAGGGCGTGACGTTTGCGTTGGCCGATGCATTGGCTTGGTTGCTCGCAGCGCGCCAGCTTCTCCTCGATGTCCGCGAACTCGAGGTCAAAGGTGCGGAAAACCCCGCGATGGCGGATGGTTTGCCGGGGCTTGTCAACTTCTACACCGATCTGGGTCATGTCCAATGCGCCCGCGCTGCCGGCGAAGTCGGCCGCATTTGCGCCGAACTCGTATTCGGTTACCGGCGCGAAACCGCGCCCGATGTGGTCGCTGAATTCGCCGCCATGCGCGTGAAACTCGACGGCTCGCTCGCTGGTTCCCGCCTCGCCAAGGACCGCGCCGCCGAAGCCCTGACGAAGGTGATGATCCCAGAGGCGCTCGATTATCCGATGTAAACGGCTGTCCGATACGCGACCGGCGGATTGCCCGCCCCTGCCGACGGATCGCACGACGCGACCGTCGTATCGCCTAACCACCGTGGCGTATCGCAATCCGCCAGTGACGGATTACAATCCGCTGGCGGCGTATCGCAGTACGCCAGCGACATATCGCAATCCGCCGCCGCAGTTGCGGACACCAGAAACGCAGTATCGCACGCCGTTGCAAGTAGTTACGAAGATTACGCTAGGGTTTGCCCTGCCCGAACCGCCCAAAAAGGAACTGAGCTTTACGGAGTTGACCCCGGCCGCCTCCCAACCATAGGCAGCCCCACACCCCAGCAGTCCCTCGCCCGCGCCCGCATACGTTGTCAGTTAAAAGCTACTTGCAGGTTTAATCGGTCTGCCCTTCCAAAAATAGTCTGTAATAGTAGCCACTCCTGTACCTGGACCTCGCGGAGTCCACCATCCGCCGATGTCTCTATCTCTTTCGTCCGGGCGTCCAAGGTATCGGCCTTTGGGAACTTTCTTATACGCGCCCAACGCCGTTGTGTACTCAAAATCACCATACCTCTCGACGACAATCGTGTAACTGGTGTCGTCATAAACGCCGGTCAGACCCTCATATAGAACAGTGTGTCCCATCCACCGTCCCTAACTAGAGCGCCCTCGGGTAATGCCTGCACCACTTTAACGAAAAATAGTTTCGCCTTTTCCCACTCTCGTTGCTGCCGTTCTTCCTCTTGTCTTTGTTCTTCCTGCCGTTTTTGTTCTTCCTCCTGTCGCTGCAGAACTGCGGCTGTGACTCTCTCTTTGCGCTTTTCTGCTTCTTGGCGAGCCAATTCCTGCTGCTGACGGGCTAACTCTAACTGTTTCGCTTCTTCTTGGCGGGACGCCGCTGCCTTTTGCGGATCGTATCCAAACCGCTTCTGAAGCTCTGGCGACAGCTTCTCCAACGGTATCGAAGCAACGCCTGTGCTGTGACGAACGCTCACCGATGATGGTGTTGCCGTGCCAAACGTGACGTTTGAGTAAGTGACGCCGTCCACGGTAAGCGTCAGATTGGATTCGGCGGCGAACGCCGATTGTATGGCGAGACAACACAGAATCAAAAAGCCAGCTAGCCTCATGGCAACATCCTACGATTTTCCTCGTAGGCAGAGAATAGGTCCGACAGAGATTCCTATCAAGCTCGGAATGACAGACCGGCGGAGCCGGCAAGTTTGCCGGTAAGCCTGCGCCGCGTTTCAACTCCGGCCACGGCCAGCTTGACGCCCGGCATGCGTTTGCTACATACTCCCCATCGCCGAATGCCGTGCGGCGATCAGTTCGAGCGTCATCAGGTGGAATCAATGAAGCAAGATTCATGGGAAAATCGCGTGACCCGCGCAAATTATCAGGCCATTCGTGAGCATGGGACGCCCGGCATCAATGAGAAACTTGAAGCGATGCTCAAAGAGATGGCCGAGTCAGATGATTCCAGTCGTAAGAGGGAGCGACGCACTCTCGTCGTTTCGATATGCACACTGATTGTTGCTGCTTTCACCCTTATCGTATGTGTCATTGGGTATTGGCATCAGATCGCAGAGTTCTTTCGACGGCTGAGATTCTAGGCTCTCTCAGATATGGATAACCTCGAATATCCGACAGATATATCTAATCGTGAGCAGGAGCTTGGCTTCGAACTGATTGAGCTTCGAGATCCGGCAGGTTTGATGGAGTCATTTGATTGGGTTCTGGTAGTAGCGAAGGTTCTCTCTGATTCGGACGTTATCGTGAAGACCATCTGCTTGGATGCGGTTATTTACAAGCACCGGCGATTTGGTTGGATGAGACTGTTCGGTAGTCCGTTCTAGGGTATTCCAGCCACTTGGCATCCGCGGCAATGATTTGTTCTCCGACCCACAGCAGGCCATTATCGAGGCCAGATATGGGTCAGATGACATTACTAAATTTCCTGTTGAGCCGCGCAAGTTCGAGTTCCGGAAAGCCTAATCAGGAAGTCCGCTTACCCAAACCAGCCCTTTCCCCGTCACAATCCCTTCGCCGCGCTTCAACTTCGGCCACGGCCTGCTTGACGCCCAGATTGCGTTCGCTCAGCAGTTCAGAGCAACTCGACGAATTGTTCTTTAGTCAGACCGGCGTCGCGGATCAGGGCGCGGAGTGTCCCCTTCGCGAGTTCGCGGTGATTGGGCACGGTGAGGCGACGACCAGAGGGATGACGCAGAATCATGTGGCTGCCGGTTTGGTGATCCACTTCGTAGCCGATTTTCCGGAACGCCCGAACGGCGTCCGCTCCGCTACAGACGGGCAGCAGGCTCATACCGGTACTTCGATGACCTCTTCCGTGACGGGGCCGGGCAGTGGTTCGCCGTGTTTCTCCAAGCTGTGGAGGTAGCCTTGGATGGCATCGCGGATATTGGCCATCGCTTCCTCGCGGGTCTTGCCTTGGGAGACACAGCCCGACAGCGCGGGACATTCGGCGACAAACACGCCGTCCTCATCCGGCTCGATGATGACTCGGAATTTCATGCGGTCACTATAACCGTCCCCGCGTCGCAAGGCAACGCCGGAAATCTGCCAGTACGACTGCGTCGACGCCCCGCCGTGCGGGGTAAGCCGAGTGTCGCTTACGAGACATCGAGTTGTCGTCCACGAGAAACTTCAAATCCGGCCACGGCCTGCTTGACGCCCAGATTGCGTTCGCTCCATACTCCCGAAAAAGCATGACCACACCCCAACCAACAGCGAACCGCCAGAAGATGGATGTGGACATTATCTGCGTCGGGTTCGGGCCGGCAACTGGCGGGTTTTTGACGACGTTGAGCCGCGAATTGGTCAACACGGACGGAACGCCGAAGCTGGAGAGCACGGTGTCGCCGGGAATGCCACCACAAGTGATCTGCTACGAGCGGGCCGATGACATCGGGTTCGGCGTGTCGGGGGTGGTTACGCGCGCGCGCGGGATTCGCCAGACGTTCCCAAATCTCGATCCGTCGCAGATTCCGATGTGCGCGCCGGTCAAGCGTGAGAAGGTGCTTTATCTCCTCGACCCGATTGGAGCAAGCCGGCGGTCACCAACCCTGCGCGCGGCGGATAAGCTGATTCGCGCATTTAAACGCGTGCTGCCGTTCGAATTGGACGCGCTGGCGCTGCCATACATCCCGCCTTACCTGCGCAAGCACGACGGAATCGTCATGTCGATCGGGCAGTTCAATCAGTGGGTTGGCGCCCAGTTGATGAACGCGGGCACGGTGCAAATCTGGCCCGGAACACCCGTGGCCAACCCGCTTTTCGAAGGCGACCAAGTCACCGGTGTGCGGCTGGTTGACCAGGGAGTGAACAAACAAGGCCAGCCCGATGCCAATTACATGCCAGGCATGGATATTCACGCGGCGCTTACGGTGGTAGGCGATGGTCCGGCTGGACCGGTCGGACGTGAACTCGACGAACATTTCGGCATGCCCGACGGCCATCACAAACGCGACTGGGCCATCGGCATGAAGATGGTCGTGAACCTTCCTGAGAACTGTCCGCTGGAGCCGGGCACGGTGTTACACACGTTCGGATATCCGGAGCCGGAGATTTTTGGATTCTTCTACGTGCATCCCGACCGTGTGGCGTCACTTGGGATTTTCGTGCCGTCGTGGTTCGACACTCCCATTCGCACCGCGTACCGCTATCTTCAGCACTGGATGTTGCATCCATATTTGTGGCGTTATCTGCAATGTGGCACGCTTCGTTCATGGGGCGCGAAGACGCTTCAGGAATCGGGCCGTAGAGGCGAGCCGTATCTTGTGGGTAACGGTTACGCCCGTATCGGCGAAGGTTCGGGAGGCACTAACGTTCTCACGGGTAGTGGTGTGGATGAAGCGTGGACGACCGGCACCCAATTGGCCGGGGCCGTTATCGAGTTGCTGAAAAAGAAGAAGCCGTTCACGAAGGAAAACCTCGAAGCTTCATACGTGAAGCGCCGCCGCAACAGTTGGGTCGAGGCGGAAAACCGCATCGCTGAGAAATCGCGCGACGGTTTTCATCGCGGTGTCGTCACCGGCTTGATCGGTATGGCGCTGGCCGGCGCGACAAGGGGAAAACTCGCTCTTCCCATCAGGTCGCGTGGTCCCAGCGAACACACGCCGAGCCTGGCCGAATACTATAAAAGTCGCATATCGCTTGTTGAGATCCAGAGAATTCGCCAGGAGTGCGTCGCCAAAGGGGTTGGCGCCCACAATGCGCTCATGGATCGGGCCGGTTGGCCGGCTATCCAGTACGACGGTAAACTCCTTGTCTCGCACCAGGACGCCCTGTTAATGGGCGGCAAAGTCCAAGCCCCGGCCGGTTTCGCCGACCACGTTGTGTTTCTATATCCAAACCTCTGCGAGCAATGCGGCACGAAGATCTGCATCGAGGTCTGTTCAGGCCAGGCCATCACGCCCGGCGTGGACGGCCTACCGATGTTCGACCGTGAGAAATGTATCCACTGCGGCGCGTGCGTCTGGAATTGCCCAACCCCGCACCCCGAAGACGCCGAGCGCTCGGTCGTCGAATTCCGTGCCGGCCCCGGCGGCCTGCATTCAGCGGAGAATTAGATCAATAACCGCTAAAAAACCCGAAGATGCAAGAGGCTTTGCGGATCTCGCGTATTTCCTCAGGGTTAGCTTGGTTTCTAAAAAGCTGTACGGCAAGATGAAAGCGCTTGTTGGCGGACCTCAGTTCGCCGGTGGCACAGTTATGACTTTAGGTCCTTGCGGGGCTGTTTCAGCAACAGCCTGTTGTGCCGCTTTGTCGTACGCAGTTCCCCCGTTGATGCTACAGCCAGTGACGAACCCGTCGCGAAAATCAGCTTGCGCTGCAGGTGCTGCCAGCGAAACTCGCCGGATTGACATGCCGTGCCGTTGCCGTAGAATCAGGTGAGCGTCTGTTGACTTTTCGGCGTTCCGGTAGAAGCGGTCCAATGAGTCTAAGACAAGGTCGGACATTTCATGACAAGAGAGAAATCGAGTCGAATTGCGTTGCTGGCAGTGTGCGGCGTCGCGCTCATTGTCGCTGTCGTTTGGGGACTGCGATATGTCGCGTTCGCATTGTCCCACGAGTCCACCGATGATGCGTTCATCGACGGGGACATCGTGCCGATCAGCCCGAAGGTGGCGGGCGAGGTCATGCTGCTACACATCCGCGACAATCAGGACGTCAAGCAGGGCGATTTGCTCGTAGAGATAGACCCGCGCGATTACGAAGCGCGGCTCGCTGCAGCCCGGGCGGCCTCGGACGGAGCGACCGCACAGCACAAGGTCGCTCAGATCGACCTCGAAAAGTCACGCTCGAGGCTCGTCTCACTGGAGGCCGACACCGAACAAGCCCGCGCTCAGGCGGTAGCCGCCGAGGCGCAAGCGACGCGCGCCGATGCCGATTTGAAGCGCGCCCGTGAACTCCTCCAGACTGGCGCCATCGCGCCACAGGATTTCGATCTTGCACAGGCCACGGCGCGCTCGGCGAATGCCACTCTGGAAGCAGCCCGGCGCAAGACCGCTTCCAATGAAGCGTTGGTGGCCGAGGAGCGGCAGCAATTAGCGCACAATCAGGCGCAGATTGATCTGGCGGCAACAGAAATCGAGCAGGCACAGGCGGCAGCCAGGCTGGTCGACTTGGCGCTTTCCTACACGAAGATTCTTGCTCCGAGCGATGGGCGGGTGACGCGGAAATCGGTGGAAAAAGGCGCATACGTCCAAGTGGGCCAGATCCTGATGGCACTGGTGCCGCGTGATGTCTGGGTCACGGCGAACTTCAAGGAGTCGCAACTGACGCACATGCGGCCCAGTCAGGTTGCCGAGATCCGCGTGGACGCCTATCCCGATATGCGATATCGCGGCCATGTGGACAGCATCCAGGCTGGCAGCGGCGCGCAGTTCAGTTTGCTGCCGACGGAGAACGCGGTAGGCAATTACGTGAAGGTTGTGCAGCGCGTGCCGGTGAAGATTATGTTCGATTCGCCTCGCGCTGACGGTCATCTACTCGGGCCCGGGATGTCGGTGGTGCCCATTGTGCGAGTGGAAAGTTTACATGCACACATCCCGTTGACCATTTTCGTCGTTGTATGTGTGGTGGTGTGTCTGGTTGTTGTGATCGCGATCGTTCGTGCCGCGTTTCGCGAGAAACCGAAAGCGGCGTGAAGAGATTGACGCAGCGATGAGCGCCACGCCGGAAACGTCCGAGCCGGGTCAGCCGTGGCACCCCCGCCATAGTCCGTGGTTGATCGCCGTCTCGGTGATGCTGGCGACGTTCATGGAAGTGCTCGACACTTCCGTCGCCAACGTATCGCTGCCGCATATCGCAGGTAACCTTTCGGCGACCACCGACGAGTCCACATGGGTGTTGACCAGTTATCTTGTTGCCAACGCCATCATACTGCCTGCCAGCGGCTGGCTGAGCAATTACTTCGGCCGGAAACGGCTGCTGATCGCATGCATCGCCATCTTTACCATCGCGTCGGCGATGGCCGGCGCCGCCCCTACGCTCGGGTGGCTGATCGTCGCCCGCGCACTGCAGGGCGCCGGCGGCGGGGCGCTTCAGCCGTTGTCACAGGCGATCCTGCTGGAAAGTTTCGCCCCCGCCGAACGCGGCGTGGCAATGGCGGCGTTTGGGATGGGCGTGGTCGTGGCGCCTACAATCGGGCCGACGCTGGGCGGGTGGATCACCGACAGTTACTCGTGGCGCTGGATTTTTTACATCAATCTGCCCATCGGGTTGCTGGCCATCCTGATGGTGCGGGCATTCGTCGAGGACCCGCATTACATCCACAGCGCCAAAGAGCGCGCTCGTGGCAATATCGATTATATCGGGTTCGGTTTAATGGCAGTCTGGCTTGCTACGCTCCAAATCATTCTCGACAAGGGACAGGAAGACGATTGGTTCTCGGCAAAATGGATTTGTTGGGCTGCGGCGATTTCGGCGCTGTGCATGCTTGCGTTCATCATTCGCGAATTACGCACGGATCATCCGATCGTTGACCTGCGCATCCTGAAGAACCGCAACTTTGCCGTCGGCATCGGCCTTATGGCGATCGTCGGGGGCATTTTGTATAGCACGATTGTGCAGTTGCCACTGTTCCTGCAGACGTTGATGGGATACTCAGCGTTGCTTGCCGGCTATGCCCTAAGCCCGCGCGGTCTGGGAGCGATCCTTGCGATGATCGTCATCGGCCGCGTCACCAAGCTGGTGGACAACCGTGCGCTCATGGTGGGCGGGTTCGTGCTGCTCGCCTATTCCTCTTACCTCTTTGGCGATATCAACCTCGATATAGGCATGGCCAGCGTGATCTGGCCCAACATCCTGAACGGCATCGCAGTCAGTTTTATCTTCGTCCCGCTCACCACCGTCACGATGAGCACGCTCCGCAACGAACAGATGGGCAATGCCAGCGGCATCTTCAATCTGATGCGCAACCTCGGCGGCAGCATCGGAATTTCCGCCGTCACAACGTTCATCGCCCGCAGCACCCAGATCCACCAGGCGATGATGGTTGGACACCTTACGCCGTACGATCCGGCGTACCGACACGAGCTCGGGTATATTCAACAGATGCTCACCCCGCAGGTCGGCTCGTTCCTCGCCACCCAGCAAGCCCACGGTGTGATCTACAACACGCTGATCCAGCAGGCGAATCTCTGGGCGTTCGTGGACAACTTTCATTGGGTCGCCCTGCTCAGCCTGTGCTGCGTCCCTGCAATCTTTCTTTTCAAGAAAGTCCGTCACGGGAAGATGGCGGCCGCCCATTGAGCACACTCGTTGACGCTTCCGTTTCCTCGCCCAATTATGTGCTTGCCTGACCGCCGGCGGTCGGGCATTCAGGATATGACAGTAGAATCCTTGAGGAAGCAGAGTATATGAGCACAGCGTACCAAATCGTTGTTTGTGGCAGCATAGTACCGGACCCATTGCAAACATTGGAGCCGGTGGCGGGGCCGGCGTTGAAAAATGAAATGATGTTGCCCGCGATTCTCGATCCGTGGGCCAGCCACGCGCTGTTCGAGGCGGCCAATCTCGCCAAAACCGCTCCCGGCAGCAAGGTTTGGTTGGTTAGTCTTGGGCCAAAGGCCAAGCTCCAACAGGTCATGATGACTGTCGCACAGAAAGTGCCGTTCGAGTTTGTCGCGCTCGATGGCTCAGCCAGCGGGTTTACCGAGGCAACCGATGCGGCAACGGCGTTGGCGGATGCAATCAAGGCGATTCCCGGCATCGACATGGCGAAGCTGCTGGTGTTCGGTGGCTGGGAATCAGCCTCGCGCGGCGCGGGAGCGACGATGCAGATCGTCGGCGAACGACTCAGTATCGTGAATCAATTTCAGGGCGTGGATCAGCTCACTGTCGGCGCGGACGGTTCACTCGAAATCCTCGAACGCGTCGAAGGTGGCAAACATCAGGTGTCAAAGTGCGTCGGACCGCCAGCGGTGCTGGGGTGGGCGACGGGTAACCTGCCGGAGCCGCCGAACAATCCACAGATCGGCATGGCGAACATGCGCGCAATCATGCCGGCATTACAGAAGGCAAAACCGGTCAAGGTTGGCGCGGGCGTGAAGTTCGCAAGCGTCACGCTGCCGAAGCAACAGCGTCAGACCAAGATCGTCAAAGACATTTCTGCCGACGAGATCGCAAAAGATATCGTGGCGTGGATTACGAATGACTGAAGCCACAGATGCACACAGATTGTCACGGATAACTGAGGATTATAAATGGAAACCATCCTTGTTCTCGTACACACGGAAGCGGACGGCTCACTGGCCAAGTCCGCCCGCGAAGCGTTGCACGTGGCCGCCACGCTGAACAAGGCGCTTGCCGGCTCCAGCCTTGTCATCGGACTGGTTGGCGAAGACGTTCAAGCGGCGGCGAATTCCATCGCTGCATGCCCGGCTACGAAGTATTTCGGCGTTGCCGGCAAAGACTTCGGCCAGTCACGGTACGCCACCGACTCCGCTGCAGCGGAAGCGATTTGCAAAGCGGCCCAAGCCACGCTGGTCATCGCTCCGGCGACTTCGCGGTGGAATCGCGCGCTGCCCGGCGTGGCAGAGCGCGTCGGCGGACGCGCCGAGACACACGTCACCGGTGTGACAGTGAGCGACGGCAAGATTGCAGTTAATCGCTGGTATTACCGCCAGCGCATGGAAGCGACACTCACCCGCACGCAACGCCCGTGGTTTGTGCTGATTGATCCCGGCAGCCAGCCCGAGTGCCAGTGCGGCGCGGGCACAGCCAAGATTGAAATGGTTGCCGTCAACCTGCCCGACACGTGCAAACGAACCACGGTGATCGGAATCCGCGCACCGGCGGCAGACCAGCAGACGATCCGTCCTGATGCGAAAGTGTTATTCGTGGCGGGCGCGGGTTGGACGAAGAAACAGTTGGATGGACAAGCTCACGTGCCGGAAGCCGAAAAATTGATCTTGGAGTTCCTCAATCTTACCAAAGCGTCATTGGGCAGCAGCAAGTCGTTGGTGGATTTGAGCGGCGAAGGACAGGCGGTGTTGCCGTTCATGACGCACCTCAATCAGATCGGACAGACCGGCTCAACGCCGAGGCATCCGAAAGGACTTTCCACGTGTTGCCACGGAGAAGAACCGCACGCAGTCGGCTGGCGATTCGTCAGCGAGCGCCGGGCCGTCAATCTTGATCCCAACTGCGGCTGGGCGCACGGCAAAGCCGACGTGCTTTACGTCGCCGACGCGTTCGAGGTCATGCGCAAGGTCAACGCCCTACTGGCAGCGAAAAAACAGTAGCCGCAAAGCCGTAGGCGCCGCACATAATGCTGCGGCAAAGGCGCAGGAGTTACAAAAGGGTCGCGGTTGGCTGAAGCGAATGGTTCGACTCTATTTACATCTCTCCAAAACCACCGTGATGTCTGTGACCCCTTCCTGATAAGGGTACTCTTCGTGAGCAGCTCTGTATGAAGTTGTAGAACATCCCCAGATGTAATAGTTGGCCGTTATATGTGGCTTTGGTGAGTCGTCGTAAGTGTACACGAAGTTCACAAGTTTTGTTTTGACCCTGCTCTTCCAGCTACTGAATTGGCCGCCTGTTGGGCTGGTTTTTGTCGCCTGAATAACGGCTACGCCATTGGAATCTGTCGAGCCACCTAGGATTGAAATGTCCGACAAAGGAACGCCCGCCTCGTCAACCATGCGGAGACGAATAGAGTAGAGACTTTGTGGCACGCCTTGCCGATGGGGTGCACGCAAAATGGCAGCCACACAGATGAGAGATAGTACATAACACACGATCGTCGCGACAACGACGGTCGCATTATATGTCTCGCGGCGAGGCCGAAACCATATGCTCACAGCAAGAAGAGCCGCGCATGGGGCGACAATCATTAGCCCGAACATTACTAAGCCATAAGCGTACCACCCTTCAGCCTCGCCACCACCAGACCGCAAGGAGAAAGCTTCCTTGAGCCAAAAAATGACAACCAAAGCGCACGAAGCCGTGAATGGAAACCAGCCTAGGAAAGCCCACTTGGATTTTTTGCGAATAAGAAAGGAGTGCAGCCAGAGAGCGAGGTAGAGAGTCGCTACGCCAAGAATAATGGGATGAATAGTCATTCAGTTGTCCAACAACAATATTATCAGCACATACTCACATTGCCTACCCAGTCTTCATCCTACCTTCAGGAGCCATGATGCGCCGCTCGCGCTGAACCGTCAACGGCATTTGGTTTGTTTGGCGCGGTTCACAAACAAGAAAAGGAGTAGCCGCAAAGCCGAAGACGCCGCATGTCGTGCTGCGGCAAAGGCGCAAAAGACTACCCGTGGCGATCAATGGACAGGATGACCAAGCGGCGTTCCGTAAGCGGCGATATTCGTTTGCATGGCGGGGCTCAAGTGTTTGACCAGCTCCGCATTATACGTATGCGACGTCGTATCGGCCCAGGTGTTGGTGCCGCCGCTATCCCGATAGGCGGCGATTGCATACCCGCGCGAACGCGCCGCAGGCGACCCGGCCTTGACCTTGGGATCGACATCGGTCGTCATGATGGAAATGGTATTGTCGCTGTTGCGGAGGATATCGAACGTGCGGAACTGCTGAGGAAAATCCCGCAACGAAGGGACTTCGACCTCCCAGAAGCCATTTTCCGGATGTGTCGGGTCAGATGACGGTTGCGGTGTCACCGTGTTTAAATGGCGATGCCCGGCTATCAACAGAATGAGATTCGGATAGTTGTGGAGTGTGGCGATCAAGTTCGTGTCGGTGTAAGCGGAATAGGGGGAGAATTGCGGGGCGCTGTTCGTACTGAAGAGGCTCGCTTGCGGATTGATGGGGATATGAGCCGCGAGGATCATGAGCTGGCCTGCGTCCTGCCCCATCTGAAGTTCGTTGGTGAGCCAGGCATAGCGTTCCACATCCACCCAGCCAGCGCCGTAAAAATACACATTGCCATCAGGGGTGATTGATTTACAGATATCGTCGAGCACGATCACCTTGATCGGCATATTCGTTATTGGCTCGAACGTATAGCAGCCCGAATTGCTGGCAATGTTGGCCTGCGTGAATCCGTGCCCCACCGGGGACGATGCGGTATTGAAGAATTCGCTCATATAATTCACGCGCGAAATGGTGTCCGTAGAATAATCCGTCGCGACGGAGAGGCGGTTCTTGTCGGCGACGACGGTTGGAGGCGTCGCAAAGAGGTTCGTAGGTCCACCTTTGATCACGTTGCCGTAGCGTGTGGTCCCATCGACAACACCCACATACATGCCGGCCCCCTCCGTGGCATTGTTGGTCAACGGGTTGGGATCCATGTTGAGGACCTCGGTGCCGACCTGGGCATTCCGGACTTTGTCGGTCACGTGTTCTGTGCCCATAAATAACTGATCGTGGTTGCCGACGACCTCATACCAAGGTATGGAAGGGTCAAGCCCGGCGGCCTGATAGGGTTTCTGATAGTCGATCTTGGTGGAGCCGAGGTGAGCGCCGGAACTTGGTGTAATATACTGTCCGTCCATAACATCAATAAACCATCGGAGTTCGTTAAACTGAGCGCTGTTGGCCACATCACCGAGACAAATACCGAAATCGAAAGGTGTCTTACGATGCAAGGCATTGATGGTCCTGACGGCGGCGTCGAGGACGTGCGTTGTGGAGAACATGATCGGCGAGTAGGCCGATATAAAAAGTCCCCCTGCAGCAAAGGGCGCGCTCCAACCGGTGTAAGGCAACTCGGCCGGAGATTCTTTGTCGGTGATATGGATGTCGCTCATGGAGAAGTAAGACAAAAGCCGGGCCGCATTGGTTGCTTCCGTGTGTTCGGCTGGCGTCAGGAACAACCGGCCCTCATCCTCGCCGCGCCCCGCCTTCCACGCACTGTAGCCATAGCGTTTGTATAGCGAGACGTCCTTCGGGAGAATCTGCGGTGTGTCCTGCGGTATGGCGACCGGCCTGACCGTCTGTTGGCGTGTTGTTGGAACGGCTCCGCTTCCAGAAACCGGAAGCGATAGCAGAATCGACATGCTGATGATGTGGAAATTATTGAGCTTCATGTATTTAGTATATCATGCATCGGCGGAAAACGCGATGCGTAAAGCAAACAGTTTAAGGTTGGTCAGTCGCCGCCCAAGAGGATGCTTTCTTATATCCTGAAAGAATGGTGAACCCTTTTGCGGCCAACTGTGGGTGAATATGGAAACGTTATCCGACGCCAGTCACCGCCGCCGCGTGTACTCGACAAATGAACAATCCGCTTTGTCTTCCCGCGCGGTCTCGATCCACTGACTCCGGTCGTAAGTCGGGAATTTCGTGTCGACGCGGACCGAAACGCCAGCCGCTTTTCGAGACGACGACCCATTGTTTGCGTGGTATATTGTTATGCGTAATGAAACGCAGACCGCTCATCATTGCGCATCGCGGGTTTAGCGGGAAATGTCCCGAAAACACGCTGGCGGCGATTCGCGCCGCGCTCGCGCTCGGCGTGGACATGGTGGAGATCGACGTGCATGAAACGCACGACGGCGAGTTGGTGGTGTTCCACGATTACCGGCTCGACCGTCTTTGCGGCGTGCGGGAACGCGTGCGGGACGTGACATGGGCGAGACTGCAGCGTCTCAATCCCGCCGTGCCGACATTGGCAGACGTGTTGCGCGTCTGCCGCGGACGTGCGCGGGTGTTGGTCGAAATCAAGCGGGCCGATCCGCGCAAAGTCGCGGCGACAATTACACGGCAACGGATGGAGCATGAAGTAATCGTTTTCTCGCAATCCGTGGCGTGTATGAAAACGTTGGCGGTGGCGAATCCGCGGATTCCTCGGTTCGGCGTAATTGTGCGCGATCTCCGGCATTCAGCCCGTCGTATTCAGTCTTCAGTTGTGGTTCGAGGCGTGGGACTGAATCGTCAACTGCTGACCTCGCGTATGGTGCGCAACCGCCCGCCTCTGGCGAGCTGGAAGGTGTTCGTGTGGACGGTGAACCGCGCTTCGGACATGCGTAGGTTTGCGGATTGGGGCGTGGACGGCATCATCACGAACCGGCCCGATGTGGCTCTAGCCGCGGTGACAGCAGCGGGGAGCAGGTGATTTATGGGTACGACGCTTCTTCTTCGTCTTGCGCCGAACCAGCGGTTCGACTGTTTGCGGTGTGGGCGGTGTTGTCGTCGCTGGCACGTGGCGTTGCGCGAACGCGAGATCGTGGAGTTGCGAGAACACGATTGGCAGGGCGATCCGCAGGTGCCGGCGGACAACAATCCAGTGACGATCATCGATGGACATCCGTATCTCGCCCATAAGGCGAACGGTGAATGCATCTATTTCGACCCGGAGACGAAGCTGTGCCGGCTGCAGACCCGGTTTGGATACGACGCGAAACCGCTGTGTTGCCGGTTGTTTCCGTTCAATCCGGCCGCTGTGTTGCCCGGGGTCGTCTCCTGCGCTGTCCGGTTCGACTGCCCGGCGGTGCAACAGAACCACGGATCGCCGTTGACCGCGCACCGGGACCGGATCGTAAAGCTGTCCGGCGAGATGGGATTGACCGGTGACGTGAAGGAAGCAGCGCTGGAGAGATTGAAACCGGACATGGCAGCGCGACTGGCCGAGTCGTTTGCGGAATTGGCTGCCAGCAATGCCAACACCGACCTGGCGGTGGGCAGTATTGCTCTGCTGTTGGCGGCGCGGCATTTACGTCCACTCGGCGAAAATTTCCTGAATGACCGCAAGACGATGCGGGAGATTCTGCCGAGCCTGATGACGAAATTCCGCGAACGCGCTGCCGCACAACTTGAAGATGCCAAGCCACTCGGCGCAACAGATCGCATCCTGTTCCATTCCTGGCTGGCAAACTTCATGCGGCGCGATGAAGAGTTACTCGATCAGTCGCACGGTCGTCGCGTCCGTCGGATGCTGCAGTTCACGGCGATTCTCGGTGGGCATGGAAACCTTCACAACTTGGGTGCGGAACACCCGTCGGTGCCGCTCGCTGACGCACGGCTGTTCTCCGGGAACACATCGGAACCGTCCAGCCCGGCGGTGTGGAACTGTTGGAGCCGGTTTGTGGACGGCCGGTTGCGAACGTTGCAGTTCTTCGGCATGGCGTTGGACGGTATGGGATTCTTTGCCGGCGCGCAATCGCTGGGCACGACGTTCGCGCTGGTGTCTGCCGTCGCTAAAGTGCAGGCCGCGGCGGCGGGGCGAGCGGGTCGGCTGGAAGCAGCAGACGTCGAATATGCCGTTGGTGCGGTGGATCACGCTTTTGGCCGTTCGAGGTTGCTTAGGCTCCGTCCGCAGCGGTTCGTTGCGGAATGGTTCGGCGATCCTGCGCGCTTCGCGGCGGCGCTGCGGAGTTTGGGCGTGACGCCGCGAAATGGGTGATCGGGCGGCGCAAATCTTGTCTTGCGCCTCGGTGAGCTTGGGTTATTCTTGGCCCTGTAAAAACCGACAAGGAACCGCATGCTTCAGATCATCTTCAGCCAGCTTAGCGCCAAAGAGATGGCGGCGATGCCGCGCAAACTCCAGCTCGAATTGCTTGATGGGTTTCAGGTGTTGCCGCAGGATTTCGAGAAGGCCGACGAGAAGTTCGGCCAACTGATGCGCGCGGGCAAACGCATCTACCGTTACCGGGTCGGCGACTACCGCATCTACTTCGAGCGTCAGGACGACGTCATCGATGTCCGCTGCATCCTTCACAAGAACAGCCTGAAGGATTTTTTCTTCCGCACGAAACTGCCGATCTCGGAAGACCAGTTGCTGCAAGAGAACCCGAAATTCTGGCAATTGGTGGAGAACAGCCCGAAGAAGTAATTGCCGGCCATGAACGTCCTTGTCACTGGAGGCGCGGGCTTCATCGGCTCTCACACTGTCGAAGCCCTGCTGCAGCGCGGCCACCGCGTAAGTGTGCTGGACGACTTTAACAATTTCTACGATCCCTCCGTGAAACGTCGCAACGCCGCGGCGTTCCGGGGGCGCGTGGAACTGATCGAGGTGGACATTCGCGACATGGCGCGGCTCAAAGACGCGTTCACAAAGGGCCGCTTCGAAACAATAATCCATCTCGCGGCGCGGGCCGGCGTGCGACCATCGCTGGCGCAGCCGCAGCTTTACACCGAGGTCAACGTTCTCGGCACGCAACACTTATTGGAATTGGCGCGGACATTTGGTGTGCGCAAGTTCGTCTTCGGTTCCTCATCGAGCGTGTACGGTGTGAACCAGAAGGTGCCGTTCAGCGAGGACGATTCGATCTTCAAACCGATTTCGCCATACGCAGCGACGAAACTTGCTGGCGAGGCGCTTTGTCATGTCTATCATCACCTGTACAAGCTCGACATGGTTTGCCTGCGGTTTTTCACCGTGTACGGCCCGCGACAACGGCCCGATCTCGCCATCCACAAGTTCACACGGGTGATCGTGGCCGGGAAACCAATTGAGTTGTTCGGTGACGGCTCGGCTCGGCGGGATTACACCTATATCGACGATATCCTGCAGGGAATCATGGCTTGCGTGGATCAGACATTCGGATTTGAAATCATCAACCTTGGCGAGTCACAGACGACTTCGTTGCTGGAACTGGTGGCGCTCATCGAACGAGTGGTGGGTAGGAAGGCGGCGGTGCGGATGTTGCCGCCGCAGCCCGGCGACGTGCCGGTGACATTTGCTGACATCGCCAAGGCGCGGCGGCTGCTCAGCTACAATCCGCAGGTGAAGATCGAGGCTGGTCTTCCGCGGTTCGTAGAGTGGTTCAAGGGGCAGGCGTGAGAGAGATAGGCACGCAAACGACGGGCATCCAATCCGACCGCCCGGCATCGGCAGGTTTCTGGCACTGGTTGGTGGTGGCGCTGGCGGTGTTTGTTGTTTTCTTCCAGCTCGGGACGCGCGGGCTGAACGAGCCCGACGAAGGCCGTTATGCCGAGATCGGCCGCGAGATGGCGGCGACAGGCGACTTTCTCACTCCGCGGTTCAACGGCGTGACTCATCTCGCGAAACCGCCGCTGACTTATTGGCTGGTCGGACTGAGCATCCGTGCATTCGGCGCGAACGAGTGGGCAGCGCGATTGCCGTCGGCCTTGGCGGCATTGGGGACGTTGCTGGCGGTGTACCTGCTGGCGCGTAGCGCTTGTGGCGAACGGACGGGGTTGTGGGCTGTGGCGGTGTTGCTGTCGAGCGCGCTGTTCTTCGGCATGGCGCGGTTGATCACGACGGACATGCTGCTGACCTGTTTCGTCGCGTGGAGCGCGTGGAGTTTGTGGCGATGGGCCGCGTCAGAGGATAGAGGCTGGCGGAAGATTCTGTGGTTCTATGTGTTCCTCGGACTGGGGATGATTACCAAAGGACCGGTGGCAGTGATGCTGCCGTTGTTCGCAATGGCGGGACTTCGGTGGCGGAACCCGACGTTGCGGTTGCGACAGATGGGTTGGGGAAAAGGTGCGCTGATTTTTCTGGGAATCGCGTTGCCGTGGTTTGCGGCGGTTGCAGGAACCGACTGGGAACGCTGGCGCTACTTCCTTGGCCGCGAAGTGGTGGGGCGCGTGGTCACGACAGTGCACAACCGGACCGAACCATGGTGGTACTTCTTGCCGGTATTGGCAGTGGGATTTTTGCCATGGACGCCGTGGTTGTGCGGCGCGGACGCTCTGCGGCGGGAAACCGGGCGCGGCAAGGAATTGGTGCGTCTGTGTGCCGGATGGCTGTTGCTGGGGATCGTCATGTTCTCACTCAGTCAGTCGAAACTGGCGACCTACATGATGCCGTTGTTGCCGCCGTTGGCGATTATTGTGGCGGTGATTCTTGGACGTGTTGGCGAATTAGAACGGGACGAGGGCGTCAACCGGTGGTTATGCGTGGGGGCATCTGTGTCGGGGCTGTTGATGCTCGGTGCGGCGGGGGCGCTGGGGATGGTGGGGGCGACAAGGTTTTATGCGCATGCGGGATTTGTTATTGCCGTGCTCTTGCTGGCGGTCGCCGGCGGTCTGGTTTCAGTGTGGCTGTGGCGCCGGCGCGGGTTGACAGGGTTCGCCATTGGACTGACGGGGACGACGCTGGCAGTGTTGCTGGTCGCGATAATGACGTTTTCCTCATTTGAACGGAGCCTGGGCAAGAAGGCACCGGCAAAGTATCTGGTGGAGCGGATATTGCGCGAAGACCCCACGGGCCGGGTTCCGGTGGTGTTCCGCGGGTATCTTCCGCGGGGATTGCCATTCTACCTGCAGCGACCCGTGCTCTGGTATCATCGCACCTTGAATGAAAAGGCAATTGAAGAAGGAGGTGTGTTTGAGTTGGATATTGTGTGCTCCGACACGCCGAACTATCTGGCTGGACCGCAGCAACTGCAAAATCTGCTGGCTGGGCCGCAACGTGTTTTTTGTGTTGCATCGCGCAAGGACTTTGCCACCATGCCCCGCGAATTGCGGGACTTGGTGCACGAACTGGACGAGGTTGGCGAGTGGGTAGTGTTATCCAACCAATCTTCGCTGCAAACAGGAAGGTAATTGATGAAAGTTTTATTGGTGGGAATCGGGCGTTGGGGCGCGAATCATTTGCGAGTGCTGCATTCGTTGCCTATTGAGTTGTTTGTGGCGGAACTGGACGCCAAGCGGCTCGAATCGGCCAAGGCGCTCGGCATCGACGGCAAACATCTGTCCGCAAACCACCGCGATTTCGCCGGTCAAGTGGATGCTGCGGTGGTCGTGACACCGGCCCAAACGCATTTTGAGTTGTGCCGTCAATTCCTGGACGCCGGCAAGGACGTGTTTGTAGAGAAACCGATCACGCTGGAATCCAAAGACGCAAAGGTACTGGCCGAATTAGCCGAGAAACGAAAGCGCATCCTGCAGGTCGGCCACATTTTCCGGTTCGATCCGGCGTCGAAATGGCTGCGTGAGGCGATCCAACAGGGCAAATTCGGTCGACTGAAAATCCTGCGTGGCAACTTCAGCGGATTCAAACGTCCGCGCAACGACAGCGGCGTCACGTTTGCCGACGCGATCCATTTCGTGGACCTGTTCAATTTCATCCTCGGCAAACCGCCGGTGCGCGTCACCGCATTACTCAACGATTTCATGGGACGCGGCATGGATGACGAGTCGTTCATCGCAATGGATTACGAGCCCGGTATCTGGGCAACCGTAGAGACGGGTTACCATTCGCCCGGAAAATACCGGACGGTCGAAGTACTAGGCGATGAGCTCAGCGCAGTGTGCGACTACAACGGCGCACAGTATAAAATCAAAACCTACCAAAACAAACACATTAAGGCCGGCAAGGACATCAAGACAGAGGAAGGCGCGACGCAACAACTGGAGTTCCCCCCCGAGGAACCGTTGTTGGCGGAGTTGCGCGCGTTCATCGACTCGATGCAGACTCGCAAGGCGCCACTGGCCGATGGCTGGGCAGGACATGACTCCGTCCGCGTCATCGAGGCAGCATTAGAGTCGGCCAAGGCAGGTAAAACGGTAAAAATATGAAAAAAATTCCTCTTTCACGAGTTTATCTGACGGACGAAGTCAAACAGGCTGCGATGAAGGCCATCGAGTCCGGCCAGTATATCCTGCAGAAGGAATGCGAGGCGTTTGAGGCCGAACTGGCGAAGCACACGGGCACCAAACACGCCGTGCTTTCTTGCAATTGGACGGCTGCAATGTTGATGGTTCATCAGACGATGAACTTGAAATGCGGCGACGAAGTGCTCGTGCCGTCGCACACCGCGTTCCCATCAATCGAACCGATGTGCCATTGGGGCGCGAAGCCGGTGTTCATCGACATTGATGACACGTATTGTATGGACGTTGAGCAACTCGAAGCCGCGATTACGCCGCGCACGGTCGGCATTTTACCCGTCCACCTATACGGTCATCCCGCGAACCTCGACCGCGTCTTCGAGATCGCAAAGAAACACAAACTTTGGGTGATCGAAGATTGCGCGCAGGCGCAGGGTGCGAAATACAAAGGCAAGATCGTCGGCTCGATGGGTTTCTGCGGTGCGTTCTCGTTCTTCCCGTCGAAGAACCTTACCGTGATGGGCGACGGCGGCTGCATCTGCACCAATGACGATGCGTTGGCCGAGCGCATCCGCAAACTACGCAATCACGGACGTCAGGACAAGTACCACAACGACGAGATCGGTTACAATTTGCGGTTCAATGAAATCCAGGCCGCAATCGGCCGTGTCGGGTTGCGGCATCTCGATGCATTGAACGAAGGCCGGCGCAAAGTCGCTGCCCGGTACAACGAGCGGCTCAAAGACATCGTGCAGACGCCGCCGGCGCGCGACTGGGCATATGCGGTTTATCACATGTACGTCATTCGCTGCGGCGACAAGCGCGATGCGCTTGCGAAGTTCCTGCAGGAACATGGAATTGGCACGGGCATTCATTACCCGGTTGCCAATCATCAGCAGCCTGCGATCAGCAAGTTGTTCAAGGATATTCCGAAACTGCCGCGCACCGAGAAGGCCGTGGGCGAGATTCTGTCGCTGCCGGTTTACGGAGAACTTTCGCTGGAAGACGTGGATTGCGTCTGCGACTGCATCGCCGAGTTTTACGGGAAGAAATGAATTGGAGCATTTGTAGCCCGCGAATCTCACCCCGCATTCTTCGGGGCGAGTTCGCGGTGCGTCGGTTCAGCCCCGAATACGATTCGGGGTACAATTAAAATGCAACCGCAACCGGAAATCTCACTGATCGTCCCGTGCTACAACGAGGAGGGCAACCTCCGTCCGCTGGTGAAAGCGATTCATGACGCGGTGGACCCGCTCGGTATCGGGTACGAGGTCGTGATTACCGACGACTGCAGCACCGACGGTTCGTGGACAGCGTTGAAGGGGATTGCGGCCGACGACCCGCACGTGCGCATCCAACGGTTCCAGTTCAACTGCGGCGAGTCCGCCGCGAGTTGGGCCGGCATGCAGTCGGCGCGCGGCAAACACCTCGTCACGATTGATGCCGACCTGCAAAATGATCCCCGCGATCTTCCGAAGTTTCTTGAGGCGCTAAAGAGGGCCGACTGCGTATGCGGCACGCGCGTGGAGTCGCGTGGGCAGGGGGACAACTTCATCCGGATCGCCTCGTCGAACATTGCCAACTGGGTCCGGCGGAAACTCAGTGGCGACGAAAAAATCACCGACTCCGGCTGCACTTACCGCGCATTCAAGCGGGAGTGCATTGTTAATATCAGATTCTGGCGTGGCGCTCACCGATTCCTGCCGCAACTCATCGAGATGGAGGGTTTTAGCGTCGCGGAAGTTCCCGTCACCAACAACCCGCGTTTCTCCGGCCAGAGCCACTACGGCGTCTGGAACCGGCTGTTCAAATCGTTTGCCGACCTGCTCGCCGTGCGCTGGATGAAAAAGCGGGTGATCCGCTACCAAATCATCGACCATGTGAACTGAGAAGGTAGGGACGGACCGCCGGGCCGTCCGAACACCAGGAACAGTGCGGCGCGCCCGGCGGTCGCGCCCCACCAGAACACAAACGTGTGAACTAAAAGGAGGGCCGTTATGAACGCGCCCATCATAATTGCTGCCACTTGGATCGCCCAAGAGCACCGTGCATTCGGTTTGGACTGGACATATCTGGATGCGCTTGGATTTCTTGGACAAGCGGTTTTCTCGTTCCGGTTTATCACTCAATGGATTGCTTCAGAAAAAAAGGGCGAAAGCGTAATTCCCGTATCCTTTTGGCATTGGAGTATTTGGGGCAGCCTCATTTGTTGTGCGTATTGGATCATGCAACGCAAACCTGTTGGCATCCTCGCCTATTTACCAAATGTTTTCATCTACTGGCGCAACCTGCACCTGATTAAAAAGCACCGGCTTGCCCCGACCGCCGCCGTGCCGAGCCAGACGCCCAAGGAAGAAGCGCCAGAATAGAATTGCCTCGCGGCAATGGTTGAACCTTGGTAGAGGAACGGTGTCCAACCACCGAATACGGAGGTACATCATGAACAACCTGCGCAAACTGGCGACGATCTCGGCAATTCTGTGCTTTACTTACCCGCTCTACGCCGCGGAGAAATCCGAAGAAGGCGTCGCGCTTACCATTTATAACCAAAACTTCGGAGTCGTCCGCGAACGGCGCAAAGTCAACGTCGCCGAAAAACTTGGCACGATCCGCTTCACCGACGTTGCCGCGCAGATCGATGGCACCAGCGTCAGCTTCAAGTCGCTCACCGATCCCGACGCCACCGTGTTGGAGCAGAACTACGAGTACGACCTCGTCTCGGCGGACAAACTGTTGCAGAAATATATCGACAAGCCGATCACCGTGCTCACCAAGGATGGGTCGCGGTACTCCGGTAACCTGCTCAGCTTCGACGGGAACCAACTCGTCATCCGCCAGTACGGCGAGAAAGGCGATCTCGCAATGGTCCAGCGGGGCGACAACGTCAAGGACATCCAGTTCAGTGCGTTGCCCGAGGGATTGATCACCAAGCCCACGTTGGTTTGGAAGCTGGCGACCGATAAAGTCGGCGACCAACTCATTGAGGTCGCCTATCAGACCGCCGGCATCAACTGGCAGTCCGACTACAACGCCGTGCTCAACGCGAAGGACACGGCACTCGATCTCAGCGGCTGGGTCACGGTCAACAACCAGTCAGGCGCGACCTACAAGGACGCGAAACTCAAGCTCATCGCGGGCGATGTGCGACGTATCCAACCACCGCAGTCCATAACAATGGCCGGAATGGCGAGACGCGCCATGTTGGCTGACGAATCATCGGTCGGCTTCCAAGAGAAATCATTCTTCGAATATCACCTTTACACGTTGGGCCGATCCACAACCGTGGCCGACAATCAGACCAAGCAGATCGAATTGCTCAAGACTGCCGACGTTCCCGTGAAGAAGGTCTTCCTGTACGAAGGCGCGCCGCAATACCGCTGGTACGGCGGGCTTGTTACCGACACCGGCTACGGCAGCGAGCAAGGCAACAAGAAGGTCAGCGTCATCATCGAACTTAAAAACTCGAAGGAAAACAACATGGGCATGCCGTTGCCCAAAGGCAAGGTGCGGCTTTACAAACGCGATCCAGCCGATGCCTCGTTGGAATTCATCGGCGAAGATCAGATTGACCACACGCCGAAGGACGAGACCGTCAAACTACACATCGGCGACGCGTTCGACATCGTTGGTGAACGTAAGCGGACGGATTTCCACGTGGACAACGCCGGCCACATCATGATCGAGAGCTTCGAAATCCGCGTTCGCAACCACAAAACCGAACCTGTGGACGTGTTGGTGAAGGAACCGCTATACCGTTGGAACAACTGGGAGATCACACAGGCCAGCGCGAAGTGGACGAAGTATGACTCCAACACGATTCACTTCCCGGTCACCGTGGCAAAAGACGGCGAGCAGGTCATTACGTACACGGTAAGGTATACGTGGTGAGAGAATTTCGGGTTGTGCAGGGCATCTGATTCAGATTATACGTAAACAATGAAGAAGCGGCTTTTCAGAATCGTCGCGTGGGGGTTAATAGCCATCGGTGCGTACGTGCTAATAGGCAGTGGGGTATTCTTAAAAAAGCACGTCTTCGCTATATCCGACGAGGAAGCACACAAACGATTGGCGCGATACGTCAAACCTGAGATTAACGAGAGATTGTCAAAGCTCTGTATGGATGATTTGACGGACGCTCAGAAAACAAATTTGCAGCGGATTGTTAGGTGGTCCGTATACGACCATGACACAGCGTTAACCATTGCAGCCCGGAAAGATGTTTTTCTCTTTTCCCTTGTTCTGAGTTTGTTCTCGATTCTGCTCGGATTCATACTTTTCATTTGGAAAAGACTGAATGACCTTTCTGAAATAGCCAAACAGAAGTGAGACTTGTAAGGTCACGTCTCATTATCCATCAATTTGGCTTCGGCTTGCTCAAAAAAATCGGCCGAGTTTCTTGTCGCGCGCTACTTACCACTAGGCCAACCGCTACACCGTGTTACTGACGCTTTAGTAAAATAGTGATTAGCACTCATCTCACAAACACAAGAAGAAGGCGGGCTGGGGCCAGCCCGCCCTACCGGGTCGAGGTAGGGCGCGGTGGCCCACCGCGCCGCTAAGCCCATCGCCATTTATGAGACTGCTTCTGGTGGGATGTGACTCCGTTGGACCTATCGTTCAGCTTGTTCCAGATTCCCGCATTGGTATTTCCGAGCAGATGTGCTTTCATCACGTTTCCTATGGCGAGTCGCGGAGTTATTTTCGACATGGACGGCACGATCACGGTGCCGGTGTTCGATTTTGCGGGGCTGAGGGCTGAGGCGAACATTGGCGACCACGACCTGCTCGAATACATGCTGAGGGCGACGGGCGTGGAACGCGCGCGAATTCAGCGCGTGATGCGGAAGTACGAGGACGACGCCGCGGCGAAGGCGAGACTGAACCCCGGCGCGCGGACGGTGTTGACGTACCTAGTTAGGCGATGTGTGCCGATGGCGTTGCTGACGCGGAATTCGCGGCGGTCGGTGAATACTGTTTGCCGGAAACTCCGTCTCAAATTCGATTTTATTGTTACCCGCGAAGACGGGCCGCACAAGCCCGCACCGGATTCGATCCTTAAGATTGCGCGGCGATGGAATGTGTCGCCGCATGAAGTGTTGATGGTTGGCGACTACAAGTGGGATGTGCTTTGCGCGAAGAATGCCGGCGCGCCGTGCGTGGTGCTGGCGAACGGCGATGAGTTGCCGGATTGGGCGCGTGAAGCGAATTACGTAATCAAGCGGCTGACGGAGTTGATTCCAATTATTGAAGGGGAGCGGACATGACGAATTGCGTAGTCGGAATCGTGACTTGCTCGTCGCGGGCGGAAGCGCGGCGGCTGGCAAAAACGCTGCTCGACAGGAAACTAGCCGCGTGCGTGAACATTTTGGACGGTGTGGAGTCTCATTACTGGTGGCATGGAAAACTCGAACGAGCGAAGGAAACGATGCTGTTAATTAAGACTACGAACGCGAAGGCGCGCGCGGTGACGAAGACGATCAAAGCGGCGCACAGTTACGAGGTGCCGGAGATTATTTTCGTGCCGATCACGACGGGCGAGCGGACGTACTTGAGGTGGTTGCGTGGTGCTGTCAAAACCTTGACTGTTGTGGTGGCGATGCTGGTGTTGAGCGTCGCGGCGCGTGCCGACCGGATCGACGATCTTGTCAGGCAAATCGGCGTCACGAACGACGAAGAGCGCGCGGATGCGATTGAGAAACTGGCACAGACCGGCGGGGCGCGGGCGCAGGAACAATTCCGCAAGATGGTGGCGTCGTCGAACCCCGACCAGCGGCAGATGGGCGTGGTCGGGTTGATGCAGACGAGCGATGCAGACGCTGATGTCGAGTTGGTGCGGGCGCGGTTAAAAGACGATGCGTCGCTGGTGCGGTGGTCGGCGGCGCTCACGCTGGGCCAAAGCGGTTGGCAGGAGGCAGTGCCGTGGCTGGAGGATGTCGCTAACACAGATGCCGAGGAATCGGTGCGTGACGCAGCTGCGGATGGATTGAAAAAACTGCATGGCGGGATTCCATGGCTGCGATCGCTGCCCGCGGCGTTGGGACAGGCGAAGGATTCAGGGAAACAGGTGCTGGCGTATTTTTACATGGGCGGTTCGGAGATGTGTGAGGAATTCGAGGAAGGCGTGCTTTCGGACGCGGAGGTCGTCAGCGCATACAGTGCGTTTGTGTGTGTGCGCGTGAATGCATCAGCGCAGACGGAGGCGGCTGCGAAGTTTGACGTGCGCGGCGCGCCGACAGTGTTGGTGTTGGACAAGCAAGGCGGCGAACTAGCGCGAGTGTCGGGTCTGGCGGAGAAGGCGATGCTGCTGGCCCCGCTCAGAGCGGGGCTGGCGCAGTCAACGGAAGGGTGGTCACGCAGTCGCGGAATGACGTTGCGCGAAGCACGGGAGTTGGCGGCGAAGGACCCGGCCGACGTGGAGGTTAATTGGCGCGTGGCGCAGGCGTATCTGAACGATGGTCGCGAGGAGCTTGCGGATCCGTACCTGCGGAACATCATCGGGCACGACGATGAGAACCATTACGGGCACACGGCGGACGCGATATTTGCGTTGGGATTTTGTCTGGGGCACCGGGGCAAACACGGCGGCGCGGCGTACTGCATGGAGCATTTGCTTGCGCGCTGGCCGGATTTCAAGGATAAGGACAAGGCGTTGTACTGCCTGGGCTTGAGTCAGTTGGCGATGGGAGAACGAGGCAAGGGCCGTGCGGCGTTGGAGCGATTAATCCACGAATGTCCGCAGAGCAGCGCGATTGGTTCGGCGCGGTTGGCCATTGAGAAGCTCAAGGCAAAAGACTTGAACAATGATAAAAGCAATTAGACTGTGCGGGATCGCGCTCGGCGTGACGGCGGTTTGTGTTGCACCCGCGGCGCGCGCGGAGACCTTGTCACCACACGATCAAATGGCTGTTGTTGAGGCGAACAAGTTTGTCGAGCGCGGGAACGAGTTCAAAAAGAAGGATTCGCTGGGCCGAGCGAAGGCTGAGTATGAGCGGGCGCTGAAGGTTTTCCCGCGCCATCTGGACGCGCTCTACAATCTCGCGGTCGTCTGCGTCGATTTGAAGCAACCTGATGAGGCGATCACACACTACAAACATTATCTCGAGTTGAAGAACGACGATCCGGATGCGTGGAACCAGTTGGGCGTATTGCTGGACGAGAACAAGGACAAGGCGGGCGCGTTGGCGGCTTATGAAAAAGCTGTGGCCATCGCCCCGGAGTTCGGGCCGGCGCATCACAATCTCGGCGTGTTGCTCGAGGAACAGGGCAAGTTGGACGAGGCGCGGCAACATCTGGAGTTGTTTATAAAGTTGGAAGAGGAGGCTGGGCGGCGCACGGCCGAGGCATACTACAGTCTCGGCGTGCTGGAGTTGGAACTGTTGCACCTCAAGGACGCCAAGAAACTACTGCAGAAGGCACTGGACACCGATCCGGGCGCACCGGTCTACAACAACGCAGTGGGCGACGTGTATCTGGCAGAGAAGAATCCCAGCGTGGCGCGCGTCTATTACCAGAAGGCCATCGAGAAAGATCCAAAGTCCGCAGTGGCGTACAGCGGCTTGGGGGATGCGCAGCGAGGTTTGGGCGACCACGACAAGGCACTGGCATCGTATCGGAAGGCGCTGGAACTGCGACCGGATTACGGGCTGGTGCATTACAAACTTGGTTTACTATTCGAGGCGACCAATCCCACCGACGCAATAAAACATTTTGAAAGTTATCTGCATTCTGGTAATAATCTTAAGTATCGCGAAGAGGCTGCGGCAAAAGTGGAAAAACTGAAACAGGGAACGAAAACCGCCAACTGATACGGCTGTATTATGTCACAACATCAAAGTCTGAAGTCAGCGAACAAGATTACGACGCGTCGCAACGTGCTGAAGCGGTTCGAGCGCGTCGAGGTATTGAAGAAACAGGGACGTTGGAAGGACGGCAACCGCGTTTTTGGCCTGCCGAAGACCAAACCGGAGTAACCACAACACGGTTTCCGTGCCGATGACGGGCGCGTGGGCCGAAATGGCGTTCCAATGAAGCATCGTCATAACAACAGAAGCAGATCATAGATCAAGGAGGTCAGTCAGGTATGAACTCATTCACTCATTTTCACAGATGGCACAATGGGATGCTGGGCATTTGTCTGGCGGCAGGTTTGCCGCTGGCAGCGCAGGCCGATTCGTTAAAGGAACCTGAAGCCGCGCCGGTGCCCGCCGCGTCAGTGGCGGCGGCGCCGGTGTTGAAAGCCAGCTCCGAAGGACAAACCGGGCAAAGCTCGCCCAGTCTGGTGGTTGTCAATCACGGCGTTGTGAAAGGCGCGCGCTCGAACGTGCGCGCCCGTCCGGGCCTTAAGGCCGAGCCGATCATCCAGCTCAGCAAGGGCGAATCGGTGATGATCGTCGAGCGGAAGACGGTCAACGAAAACGGCAAGACAATCGAGTGGTTGCGCATCCGATTGCCGTCGCAGGCCAAATGCTTCGTCAGCGCGCAGCTTGTCGCCAACGGCGTTGTGAAGGCCGCCGATGTTTATGTGCGGTGCGGGCCGAGCGCGAATCACAACACCGTGGGCAAGCTGGTCAAAGGCGATCGAGTCGAGGTCGTGAAGACCGAAGGCGCCTGGCTACAAATCAAGCCGACCGCGCAATGCACGGGTTGGATTTCAGCCGAACTGGTGGATATCACCCACGAGCCGGTTGCACCCGAAGTGGCGCCGACTGCGTCTGAAGTTGTGACACCGTCCGCCCCGGCGGGGACAGTCGTGAAGGTTGTGGACACGGACCCGGACGTGATCGTCCAGTACGTGACGCTGGATGGCATTTTGCAGGCCGTGACCGAAGACGGCGCACCGGCATTGTACCAGTTGATGACGCCGGAACTGAACCGGCTGCAACAGCGGATATGCTATCTGGAAAGCAACCAGGATAACCTGGATCGCTTCGAAGGCAAACATGTCCGCTTGTCGGGCAACGAGCGCTGGCGCAAAGGCGACCGTTACCCCGTATTGGTGATTGATCGCATCGGAATGGTGTGGTAACCACACATCCCGCGATGTCGGCACGAATCATTGATGGCAGAGCCATCGCGGAGCAGATCAACGCGGAAACCGCTGCTACAGTCGCGCAACTCAAGGCGCGCCATCAACTCACGCCCGGCCTCGCCGTCATCCTTGTTGGCGACAACCCCGCCAGCGTTGCTTATGTTTCGTCGAAGGACAAGATGTGTGCGCGGCTGGGGTTGCACTCCGAGCGGATCAACCTGCCGGCCACGACCAGTCAAGAGCAACTGCTTCAAATCATCAGCGACCTGAATTTCAAAAAGGAAATCCACGGCATCCTTGTTCAATCGCCGTTGCCGCGGCAGATCTCCGAGGAAGCCGTGTTCGCAGCGGTCGATCCGACCAAGGACGTAGACGGCTTCAGTCCGATCAACGTCGGCAAGCTGGCGCTGGGCGACCAGACAGGATTCGTTCCTTGCACGCCCGCCGGCGTCCATCAGCTTCTCATCCGAAGCAGCGTCGCCATCGAAGGCGCACACGTGGTGGTGTTGGGCCGCGGTCGCATCGTTGGTCGGCCCGTGTCGCTTATCCTTTCGCAGAAATCGAAAAACGCCAACGCGACGGTTACAGTCTGCCATTCGCGCAGCAAGAACCTCTCGGAGATTTGTAGGTCCGCCGACATTTTGATAGCCGCCATCGGTTCGCCGCGCTTTGTGAAGGCCGACATGGTCGGTAGTGGTGCCGTGGTCATCGATGTTGGTATCAATCGCATCGAAGATAAAGCCGCTAAGAATGGATATCGGCTCATTGGCGACGCGGATTTCGAGGCCGTCAAAGAAAAAGCATCGCTCATTTCGCCTGTCCCCGGCGGTGTCGGCCCGATGACCATCGCAATGCTCATGCACAACACCGTCCGCGCCGCCAAACTGCGTCACGGGATTGCGTGACGGAAGACGCCGCGCACAATTGAATAATGAATAGACGCGACTCCAAGTCGCATTCTACGCATGGTCGCTCCCACCGGTTGAGAAGTCCATTCGGTTAGGCACTGGCAGTGAGACCATGTAATATTTAGCTTGTGTCGGTGCCGGCGTGGGACTAGCATCGGCCTGCGCTAGGTGAGGCACTAATTTCAGCCCGCAAAGGGCCGGACCATTAAGAACAGGAGACAGCAATGCAAAGAATGCGACATGCTTTTTTGACCCCGACACGAGTGTCGGGACTAATCGTTGGATTACTCATCGGGACCGTGCTCGGATCACGACCTTCCGAAGCGCAGTACACCGCCAGCTACCAAACCAACATCATCAGCGGCGTGGCTAGCAACTGGGCGGGCGACTACATCGTCGGCAGTAACTATGTTTTTGACGCGCTGCAGATCATTAGCGGCGGCGTGCTGTCGAACGGCATCGGCTATTTGGGCTACGAGTCGGCCGCCAACAACAACAGCGTGGTGGTCCGTGGCAGCGGGTCGGTGTGGAGCAACAGCTACGTCTATGTCGGCTTCTACGGCAGCGGCAACTCGGTGGTGATCAGCAACGGCGGCACGGTGGTCAGCAGCTCCGCCTTGTTTATCGGCGACACCGGCACCAGCACCAACAACAGCGTTGTGGTCAGTGGCAGCGGGTCAAGCTGGAGCAACCCGAGCATCTTTGTCGGCGAGACTGGCAGCGGCAACTCACTGGTGATCAGTAACGGCGGCACGGTGGTCAACAACTATGGCTATATCGGCCAAGGATCCGGCAGCAGCAACAACAGCGTTGTGGTCAGTGGCAGCGGGTCGGTCTGGAACAACTCGATCGGCGTCTTTGTCGGCAACCAGGGCAGCGGCAACTCGCTGGTGATCAGCAGCAACGGCACGGTGGCCGACCCCATCGGCTATATCGGCTACAACGCCGGTGGCAACAGCAACAGCGTGCTGGTCACTGGCAGCGGGTCGGTCTGGAGCAACACGACCGAGCTCGATGTCGGCCACTTCGGCATGGGCAACTCGCTGGTGATCAGCAACGGCGGCACGGTGGTGTCAACTAATCTGTTCGTGGGGTACTACCCAAGTTCTTCCAACAACGTCGTCACGCTCAACGGCGGCAACTTGACCGTGACCAACCCCGCTCAGAGCGGGATACTGGATGTCCGCCGGGGCACTCTCACTTTGAACAGCGGGACCATCACCGCGGATACGCTCCTGCTCACCAATGGCGTCAGCAGCATCGTCATCTTCAACGGCGGCACGTTGACAACCAGAACGGCCACTATTGGCACCGGCGCGGTGCTGCAGTTCGCCTTGGGCACCAACAGCAATCCGGCGGCGGTCAGCAGCAACCTGACGCTGGGTGGCACTCTCAACATCACCGATGCGGGCGGGTTCACGAACGGGACTTACTACACGCTTTTCAGTTACGGCAGTACGCTGACCACCAACGGCACTGCCGGTATCCTGACGATTGGCACGACACCGGATACGAACTGGGTCTATGTGGTGGACATCAGCTCCAACCATTATGTTAGGCTGGCCGCGGAACCTCCACCGCCTGTGGCCAGTTTCAGCGGCAGTCCGACCAATGGTGTGGCACCCTTGCTGGTAACGTTCACCAACACCTCGAGCGGTTGGATCACCAATGGGTTTTGGAACTTCGGCGACAATAACACGACCAACACAACAGCCCTCAGCCTGAACTACACGTACACCACCGGCGGCACCTACACCGTCAGCCTGACAGTCGGAGGCCCCGGAGGCACCAATACCAGCGCTCTGACCAATTACATTGTGGCGCTCACTCCGTCGCATCTGGTGGTCAGTCCGGCCAGCCGCAACTACGGCATAGTGACTGTGGGTCAGACCAGTAATCAGACGTTTTCGGTGATTAATACCGGGCAGCAGACGCTGACTGGCTCTGTCTCATCCATCACGAGTCCGTTTGCGCTTGTCAGCGGCAGCCCATACACCGTGACGGGAGGCGGGACAGGAATAGTCACCGTCAGCGCCAGCGGTAGCAGTGGAATCTTCACCAGCTCGGTGATATTTGTGAGCAACGGCGGCAGTTCGACCAATGCCGTGATCGTTCTTATGAACGCCCCGCCCGTTGTGACCGCCGGTACCGCGCAAACCGTGGTGCTTCCAACCTGTGCATTGCTCAATGGGAGGGCGACCGATGATGGATTGCCGCATGGGATTCTGACGAGCACTTGGAGCCGGGTCAGTGGCCCGGGCCCGGTGACTTTCGGCAACGCCAATGTCACCAATACGACCGCCTGTTTCTCAACCAACGGCACATACACGTTGCAGTTGACCGCCAGTGATGGCGCCGCCTCCGGAAGCGCCATCGTTACTATAACCACAAGGATCCCACCGCAGATTACCGAGCCGCCGTCAGTGACAACGAACAAACTTGCACAAGTGGGTGACCTTGCGGTGGTGGCAGGAGGCGAGCCGATATGTTTCACGGTTGTGGCGTATTCTCCTGATACCAATTCGCTGAATTACCTGTGGGATTTCGGCGACGGCGCGACAAACGATCCATGCCATGTATTTACCAACTGCGGCCCGCATGAGGTGAGCGTGGTGGTCAGCGACCCATTCGCTTCGACCAACGTGACCTCGACGGTGGCAGTCGGCTGCTTGCTGGACATCACCAAGATGCAGGTCAAGTTGAACTTTGCCAGGACCAACTCCGACAGTTGCACTCTTACTGCCACGCTGGAGGATCTCGTGGCGGGCTACGATCTGACCAACAAGGTGGTGACCTTGGACGTCGGCGGGGCACAGGTGCCGTTCACTTTGGACAAGAAGGGGAAAGGCAAAGGCGTGAACCCTTCTGGGAATGGGAGCTGCAAGCTGGCGTACAACAAGAGAACGCATCTCTGGACCTTGACCGCCAATCTTAAGAAGGGTTCATGGCAGACACCGTGGGCAAATTACAGCATGATTAATTCAAACATACCGAAGCCAGGGATTCTCATAACGAACTTCCCAGTGATCTCCGTGCTGGATACCAATGCGTTTGTGGGAATAAGGAACCTGCATTACACAGCGAAGTACGGCAAGTCCGGCTCAGCAAAGTGATCAGGCTTCGTCCCGCGTGCGCGGGACTGCGGCACGGTCAGGCTGCCGCCGTCTTGAGGGGCGATTTTTTGGCGCGCGAGCGTTTCTTTGCGGGTTTCGCCTGTCCGAAGACGCCCAGTTTGCGGAACCGTTTGTAGCGCGCGTCCAGCAGATCGGAGGTCTTCTCCGTCAACAGCGCATCAAGGTGTTTGAGGATGCCCCTTTTTACCGCATCGGCTGCAGCATCATAGTCCTTGTGTGCGCCGCCGAGCGGCTCGGGAATGATTTCGTCCACGACACCCAACTCCAGCAAATCTTTAGCGGCCAATCGGAGCGCTTCGGCGGCTTGGGGCGCGTTGGCGCGATCCTTCCACAAGATCGCGGCGCAACCTTCTGGTGAGATGACGGAATAATAGGCGTTTTCCAGAATCAGTACCCGGTCGCAGACGCCGATGCCGAGCGCGCCACCCGAGCCGCCTTCGCCGATGATCACGGCCACCGTCGGCACTTTCAACACCATCATCTCGCGCAGATTGACGGCGATGGCCTCGGCGATGTGACGTTCCTCGGCGCCGATGCCGGGGTATGCGCCGGGCGTGTCGATAAAGCAGACGACGGGGAGATTGAACTTCTCGGCAAGTTGCATCAACCGCAAGGCCTTGCGATAACCTTCGGGATGCGCGCAGCCGAAGTTGCGCAGCAGGTTCTCCTTCGTGTCCCGGCCTTTCTGCTGACCGATCACCACAACACGGTGGCCATTGATGGTTGCCAGCCCGCCAACGAGGGCACGGTCGTCGCTGAACCGGCGGTCGCCGTGCAGCTCGACAAAACCGGGAGCGATGCGTTGGAAGTAATCGAGCGTATATGGGCGCTTCGGGTGCCGCGCGAGCTGGACGCGCTGCCAGGCCGTGAGGTCCGTGAAGACCTGTTTTCTGGTCGCCTCGAGCTTCGCCCCGATGGAGTTGATCTGAGCGGACAAATCGATGTTCTGTTCGGTGGCCTGTTTGCGGAGCGCCTCCAGCGCCCGCTCCAGCTCGACAATCGGTTTCTCAAATTCCAGCGTGTAGAGTTTCATAATCTCAATCGCGAATAGTCACAGTCGTGCCGACGGGCAGGATGGTAAACAACTCGGCGATGTCGCCATTGAGAAGTCGGATGCAGCCCGCAGTGGCCGCTTTGCCGATGGAATTGGTATCCCACGTACCATGCAAACCGTAGCCCGGCACATCGATACCGAGCCAATGAGTGCCGAGGATGTTCTCGGGATCGCCGTACGCGATCATTTTGCCATCGGGCCGATGCCACTCGGGATTGGCGATGCGGTTGATGATCTTAAACTCACCGGTCGGCGTCTTGCTGAACTGGCCCGTGCCAATCCGGTAGCGTTTGAAGAACTTGCCGTTATCGGTCAACGTCAGCACGTTGGCCGACTTGCTGACCGTGACAGCGAAGTGTGGTTGATAAATGCGTAGGCGATCGCCCACGCGTATGACGTCGCGCGTCAGATTGTTGGATTTTTTGATTAGTTCCACGGTGGTACCGAACTGCCTGGCAAGTTTGCCGAGCGAATCGCCCGCGACGATGGTGTAATCCACCTTCTCCGGCGCGGGGACAGGAGAGAACAGAATCGACATGTTGATCTCGCCAAGCAGGTCCAGCGCCCTGTCCGAGGCCGCGAGGTTGTCGCCCAACGTCTGCAATGCGGCGCGGGCATCGGCGAGTTTACCCTCGCTTTTGAGGGCGCGGGCGCTTTCGACTGCGTCATTGAGGGGCGTTGTCGGGATCGCCGGAGCCATTGGCGCAGCCGCCGGTGTGGCAACGGACGCCATGTTAGTTGTCGGTTGGGCCGGGGCAGACGGGGTGGATGGAGCGCGGCCGCAACCCGCCCACCACAACGCCAGCACGGTTAGGCCAATCCATTGTTTTTTCATGACTGCAGGTCGCGCGCCACCAAACCCATGGAAGGGTAACGGCGCGTGACATCCTTTTCCAGACATTTGAAGATGACAGCTTCAACGCGGGCCGGCAAATCGGGCACATCATTGCGTAGCGGCCGAACGTTGTTGTTGAAGTCGGCGTATTTCGCCATGACCTCCTGCGGTGATGAGCCGGTGATCGGTGGATAACCAGCGATCATCTCGTAGGCGGTGACCCCGAACGCGAATATGTCGGCCCGCTCGTCCACTGGTTCTCTGGCAATTTGTTCGGGGGCGAGGTATGACGGCGTTCCCGAACGCGTGGGCAGTCGTTTGGGTTCCGACGGCCGCTCGATGGCGAGGTCGAGGTCAATCAACTTCGGATCAAAGGATTTCGGAACCATAACGTTCTCTGGTTTGAAGTCCAAATGTAGATAGCCGCGCTGGTGGATGTGAGCCAACGCAGCCGCCATGCCGACCAGCAACTTTAAGCGGTTTGGGACCAGTTGCGGGTCGTGGCGCAGGATGCGCTCTTTCAGGTTCGGCCCCGGCACGTACTCCAGCAACGCATAATGGTGGTCGCGAAGATCTCCGTGCTCGAACAGACGCACGATGTTCGGGTGCTCCAGATGGCTCAGGACTTCGCAGCCCCAAGAGAAGACGTTGACAGACTTGCGGTCCGACTCAAGCTGTGGCAGTAGCACGCGGAGGGCATACTGGTTGCCGTCTTCGTCGGTGGCGAGATAGATCGTCGCCATGCCGCCCTGAGAAAGTTTCCCCAAAACTTCATAGTTTGCGAACGTTTGTCCAACCATGGCGTCGAGTAGACTACCTGAAAAATCCACGGTTTGCAACGGAAATACTTGTGGAAACCGCGGCTCTTACCGCCGGTCGTCAGTGATTGCCGCGTCTCGGCAGGTACTTGCCGATGAGCAAGTCGAGTTTCCTGCGGGTTGCGGGGCGTATCGCGTCAGGCCGGGTCATGATGGCGCTGGCCAGCGCATGGTGACACGCGCAATCGGCGTCGGGATCGATCGAGTTGACGGCGGACCGGATGATCTCCTGGGCAGTGTGCGCATTCTTCTGGAGGTGGCCGAGGACCATCTCCACGGTGACCGTCTCATCCGTCTCGCGCCAGGAATCGTAGTCGGTCACCATCGCCATCGTCGCGTAGCAGATCTCGGCTTCACGGGCGCAGCGGGCTTCACCGAGGTTGGTCATCCCGATAACGTCCCAGCCCATTGCCCGGTGGAACAACGATTCCGCGCGCGTCGAGAACGTGGGACCTTCCATATTCACGTAGGTGCCGCCATCGTGCGCCGTCGCGCCCACGCGCCGCGCGCAGGACGCCAGCATCGCGCGCAGCTTTGCGCAGACCGGATCAGCGAACGACACGTGCGCCACCAAGCCCTCACCGAAGAACGTTAAATCCTTGCTGCGTTTGGTGTGGTCGATGAACTGGTCCACCAACACGATGTCAGTGGGCTTGTATTCCTCCTGAAGACTGCCGGCGGCGCTTACACTGATGATCCAGCCGACGCCGAGCTTTTTCAAAGCGTAGATGTTGGCACGGTGATTCAATTCGCTGGGCAGAATCTTGTGGCCGCGGCCGTGGCGGGGCAAAAAGACCATCTCGCGATCGCCGAGCCGCCCGGTCAGGAATTGGTCGGATGGTTTGCCGAACGGTGTCGCCACTGTAACCCACCGTTTCCGGTCCAGCTCGGCCATTTCATACATTCCCGAACCGCCAATGACGCCGATTTTCATGGCCTTGTCCTCGTTTGGTTGCGCAGTATCCCAACCTTTCCGCTTACCAATTATGGGTTCGCACCGGTTCGCACAAGGCGAATGAACCGCCTGAATCCCGCACTGACTGGCTGTTTATCTGATGCGCCTCGGGGCCATCGTCTCCAATTGCGAGGGTCATACGGGCGTCGGCGACGTAGCCTGACGCGCCGACTTCGCCGACAATGAACGGGTTGATGTCGAGTTCCATGATTTGCGGGTAATCGAGCGCCAGTTGGCCGACCCGTTGCAGTCCCAAAGCGATGGATTTCATATCAACCGGCGCCTGGCCTCGCGTCCCTTCAAGCAGCGGGTACGAGCGCGTGCCTTTCAACATCTCCATCGCTTCCTCTGCGGTGACGGGTGCCAACGCAAAAGTGACATCCTTCATCACCTCGACGAATATGCCGCCCAAGCCGAACATCAGCATCGGTCCAAACTGCGGATCGCGCGTCATGCCGAGTATCACCTCGCGGCCCTTGGTTCCCATCTTCTCGACGTATATGCCGCTGATATTGGCCTTTGGGGCGTGCTGTTTCACGCGTTGCAGGATGAGGTCGAAAGCCTCGCGCACCTCGCCGGCGCCGCGTAGGTTGACTAGCACGCCGCCAAAATCAGATTTGTGAATGACATCCGGCGAAACGATCTTGAGCACCACCGGATAACCGATCTGGTCCGCCGCGCGCGCGGCTTCGTCGGCGGTCGTTGCCAGCGTGCCGGGCAGGGTGGTGAAACCGTAGGCTTTCAGTATCTGTTTGCCTTCGATTTCGCCGATCTGGCGGCAGCGATCCTTGGCATACGAGTCCAGGATGGTCTTGATGCTGCTGTGATCTACTTTGAAGTTGGTCACCACGCGGGCGGGACGCTGCCGCCACATGCCGTAGTCGTACATCGCCTTCAGCGCGGCGACTGCGCGGTCGGGTGATGGATAGTTTGGAATCCCGAGCGCCATCAACTGCTCATTGGCGGTCGCTATTTGCTCGCCGCCGAGAAACGCCGCCAACACGGGTTTCTTTCCCTTTTGGGCTGCCGCCAGCCTCTTGGCCAACTCCAGCGGCTGGGTCATGTTTTGCGGCGTGACCACGACGACTATTGCGTCGCAGTTTGGGTCCCCCTGCAACAACTCGAAGGCTTTCACATAGCGGTCGGGAGGCGCGTCGCCTACGACATCGACGGGGTTGCCCACGGCGGCGGCGCTTGGCAGGAACTCGCGGAGTTTCCTGACGGTTTCCTCCGTTGGCGGGACCATCTTCAGACCGAGCATTTCAACGGCGTCGGCGGCCATGATACCGGGACCGCCCGCGTTGGTGATCACCATCACGCGGTTCCCCGCCGGCAACGGCTGCATGCTGAACGCCATTGCGTAATCGAACAACGCCTCGAGGTTGTCCGCGCGAATGACGCCCGAACGTTTGAACGCCGCGCTGTATGCGGCATCGGCACCCGCGAGGCTGCCCGTGTGCGATGACGCCGCCTTCGCTCCGGCCTGCGTGATGCCGACCTTGAGGATAACGATCGGTTTGACTGCGGAAACTTGTTCGGCCACCTTGAGGAACTTCTCGCCTTCGGTGATGCTTTCCAGATAACCGGCGACAACCTTCGTGTCCTTGTCGTCAACAAGCGCCTGTAGAAAATCTACTTCGTTGAGATCCGCCTTGTTGCCGAAGCTGATGATTTTGCTGAACCCCATCTTCTTGCTGACGGCCCAGTCCAGGATTGCCACGCAGAGCGCGCCGGACTGCGAAAAAACAGAAATGCCGCCCGGAGGCGGCACTGAGTTGGCGAACGTGGCGTTCATCTTGTAGTGCGTATTGATGATGCCAATGCAGTTCGGTCCCATCAACCGCATCCCGCCGGCCTTGCACAGGTCGGCGATTTCCTTCTCCAGCGCGGCGCCTTTGGGGCCGACCTCCTTGAAGCCCGCGGTGATGATGATCGCCGCCTTCGCGCCGGCATTGATGGAATCCTGGATCGATTCCTTGACAGCCTTGGCGGGTACCACGACGACTGCCAGGTCGATCTTGCCCTTGTATTCCGTCAGGCTGCGGTAACATCGCCGCCCCAGAACTTCGTCGGCCTTGGGATTGACCGGGACAATCGTTCCTTGAAAACCGCTGTTGATCAGGTTCGCCAAGACTTCGTGGCCGACTTTGCCGGGTTGATGAGAAGCGCCGACGACGGCCACGGTTTTGGGTCTTAGTAATGACTCAAGCATTTGTTCTTTCCTTCTGAAGAATAACCCGCACGGTTTACAGGCGAAGCGACTCTATGTCAAGGATTGCGCGTCATGACTGGACACCAGCGGAACGGGCCGGGGTGACGACGGATGTCGGTGACACTCATTCCGGCAGGCACGGATGCGCGGCCAGCAGGTCAATCTTCATCGTCGGATCTTCGCCGCGCCTGAGCTTGTCCAAGGCGAGACGGATATCGGCGTTATCCGGGGCAAATTGTTCCAAACGGCGCAGTTCCATCGTGGCGGTCGCTTTGTCGTTAAGCTTCCAGTGCAGCATGGCAATCTGATAGCGGGCGGCGAGGTTTTCCGGGTCGACGCGAAGTGCCTGCCGGTAGTTGGCAAACGCCGACGGAATATCACCGTGGCGCGCGGCTAGGCGGCCGAGATTGATCCATGAATCCGTTGAGTGACGATCCAGCTTGCTGGCCGCGCGAAAGGCCCGTTCTGCGCCCGCGTCATCGCCGGACTCGGACAAGACAATGCCAAGCAGGTTGTGGAGATTCGCGCTGCCGGGTTCCAGCGTCAACGCCTCACGGGCGATGGCTAGCGCCTCGCGATTGCGATGACGACGCAACAGGAAATCGGCATATTGTATCCATGGCTGCGGATTGGCGGTGGTCCCCAGTGCCGTGATAAAGTACTTCTGCGCCTCAGAGAATTGTCCAGCCTGCTCCGCAAGATCGGCAGCCAGCAGCAACGCGGTGGTGCTGCGTGGAGACAATTGCAGACCTTCCTTCAGCTTCGCCCGGGCTTTCGTCAGATCGCCCTTGGATTGGTAGAGAAACGCCAGTTTCAATTTCACCGGGGCGTCCTTGGGTGCGAGGCGTTCTGCGTCAAGCAGTTCTTGCAACGCCAGGTCATCCCGGCCGTGGGCGAAGTATTCCTGACCCAGATTGGCGCGTACAATCGCGCTGTACCACGCCAGCTGTTTGGTGCGAGCGTAAAAGGCCAGAGGATTGGCCCATTCGGCGTTACGAGCGACTGTTCGTGCCGCCAGTGCCACGATGATCGCGGCGAATACACAGCGCGCGGTCCACCATGCCGCTCTTGTTTGCAACCACGCCTGTCGCTGTTCCAGTTCTCGATACGCGACCAGTACAGCCAAATAGAATCCAATAGATGGGACATAGATCCAGTGTTCCGCCATCGTAGCGTTCAAACTGACAATTCCCAGCGCGGGCAGGGCCAGCAACAGGAACCACCACGCGCCAAACAACACCAGTGGCGAGCGCCGTCTTGCCCAGACCGTCAACGCCAACCATGCGCTCAATGCCAGCACACCAGCCGCCGTCAGCATCGGCATCCACGGACCGGCCAATACCACCTGCCGTTCCATGTGCAGTTGTGCCGGCCAAAACAACAATCCAAAGTAGGTCGCCAGTGAGCGGAATGGGATTTGTACCCGTAATGCCAGTGGTAGTGCCCACGTCACGTCAGCCATACGCCCCTCACCCGTCAATGCCATGTGCCGCAGCAGGCAGAACGCCGCGCCCAACAGCAGATACGGGGCCGCCAATACCAAGGCATTCCACCAGCGCCGCTGTGGTGACGGATACGCGATCAGTGCGTACAGGATTACCAGAACCGGAAAGCTCAATGCGCTTTCCCGGCTGAACAGCGCCACCAAATAGCAGGCCACCGAGCCGACATATGCCCCAAGAACGCCGCGCCACGCTGGGTACGATCGCTGCGAGATGTCCAGCAACAGCAGTGCTCCGAGCATGCCTGCAAATGCCATCGGATCGGCGCGTCCGGCAACGTAGGTGATGGCGTTGGTGTTGATAGGATGAACCGCGAACAGCAGCGCCACAGCGCAGGCCAATCCTTTGCCGCCGAAAAGTCGCTGACACATCGCATACACCAACAACACGCACAAAGCGTGAAGCAAGATGTTGGTCAGGTGGTAACCGAATGGATTCAATCCCCAGACCATGTAGTCCAGCATGTAGGAAAGCGTTTGCAGCGGGCGATAATGCGTGGCGGCACTGACGGTGCGACCGTGAAACAGGTCGGTGCGGAATGCCGCCCCTAGATAACTGAAGTTGCGGATGTAACTGTTGGAGTTGACGAGCACCTCGTCGTCCCAGACGAAACCATTGCCGAGCGTGTTCCAATAGGTGAGCGTCGTGACGACAAACAGCAAAAAAATCACTCGCGAATGGCTCCACTTGATCATGCGTTCGCTTTTCTACCAGAAACCGCAGGGGATTTACAGACGTTCCGCACCCTGTTTGCGGAGACGGTTGACCAATCCGTGCGCCTGACGGGTCGGTTCGGGGATGCGGAATCGTGGTGCACAACGCAACGCCAGCCGCACGGCCGTCGGCAAATCGATCCGGTGCCCTATACTTATATAGACCGGCTGAACACCCGTCCGCGTACGCACCGCACAGCCGACGGCTTCGCCTTTGTGGATCAATCTCGCGCTTGCGCCGTGCCGTCTGCCAAGCCGCTTGTACTCGCCGACGAGAATGCTCTTGGCGCAACCGATGGTCGGCACATCCAACAACCAACCGATGTGACACGCGATGCCGAACCGGCGCGGATGCGCCAATCCATGCCCGTCAATCATCACCACGTCAGGCATGCACCGCAGTTTCCGGAAACATTTCAGCAGCACCGGCGCCTCACGAAACGACAACAGCCCCGGCACGTACGGAAACCGCGCGCGATCAACGATGGAAGCAGTCTCGACCACCTCCAGCGCCGGCAACTGCAACACAACAACCGCCGCGAACAATCTGTTGCTGTTCTTGTCGTATGAAATGTCCGCCCCAGCGACGAGCGGGTGACGGGGTAGGGGAGCGGCCAATCGCGTGATGATTTTCCCGCACAACTGCCGCTGAATTTGCACTGCTTCCTTCGGCGTCACGTTCCAGCGTTGACGATGAGCCAGCTTCACGGGAAAAACATATCATCATGCCGACGCCATTTGCGAGCCGCAGTCTGTCGCCCCAGTTTGTCATCCTGAGCTTGTCGAAGGATCTCTAACCATTTGCAAGCTGACGCAAGCTGTAACGAGCCGCACTCCCTGATCGAGGCAAGACTTGAATGAAGGACGCCATTTTGCTACACTGACGGGCATGGGGATGCTTTACTACGGCGACAACCTCGACATCCTCCGTCGCTACGTGAAGGATGAGACGGTTGACCTTGTCTATCTCGATCCGCCGTTCAATTCCGCCCAGAACTACAACGCCTTCTTTCAGGAAAAAGACGGCACGGCAGCCGCCAGCCAGATTCGAGCGTTCGAGGACACGTGGCACTGGAACGTCGAAAGCGAGCGCGCTTATCAGGAACTGGTCACCCAGCCCGGCAAGGTCAGCGAAGTCATGCAGGCGTTCAAAACCTTTCTTGGCACGAACGACATGATGGCCTACCTCGCCATGATGGCCCCGCGCCTCGTCGAACTCCGCCGCGTACTCAAGCCCACCGGCTCGCTTTATCTCCACTGCGACCCCACCGCCTCGCATTACCTCAAACTGCTTTGTGACGCGATTTTGGGAAAAGACAACTTCCGCAGTGAAATCATCTGGAAACGCACAAGTTCCCACAACAGCGCAAAAAGATTTGGGCCAGTTCACGACGTAATTCTGCTTTACTCAAAAACGGACGATTACCTCTGGAATCAAGTTTTTCAAAGCTACACGGAAGAATATCTCGAAAGCTTTTATCGTTTCTCTGACTCGAAAGGAAGATTCCGAATTGGCGATTTGACTGGCGCGGGAACTCGAACGGGTGAATCCGGGCAAGCTTGGCGCAAAGTAAATCCCACGGAAGCCGGGCGGCATTGGGCTGTCCCAACTAAAGTCCTGGTCGAATTGTTTGGCGACAAAAGTGAGGGCTGGTCAGTCCAAGAAAAATTGGATGCGCTCGACAAGGCAGGTTTGATTCATTGGCCGCCGAAAGGCAAAGTGCCCGGATTCAAACGATACTACAATCCGAACGCTGGCGTTCCAGCCGCTGATGTCATCACTGATATTGACCCAATCGCGGCTCAGTCCGCCGAGCGTCTCGGTTATCCGACGCAGAAGCCGGTGGCGTTGCTGGAGCGCATCATCCAAGCCAGCAGCAATCCCGGCGACGTGGTGCTCGACCCGTTCTGCGGTTGTGGCACGACGATTGACGCAGCGCAGAAGCTTGGCCGAGAGTGGATTGGTATCGACATCACGCAACTAGCCATCACGCTGATCAAGAAACGGTTGTTCGACACTTACGGCTATGACATCCGGTTCGTCAGCGCGAGCAGCCCGGAACATCCGGTCGCGGGCGTCGCGGAGAGCAGTGACGCGACGGTGGTGCGCGTGATTGGCGAGCCGGTCTCGCCCGAAGATGCCATGAAGCTGGCCGAAGATGACAAGTATCAGTTCCAGTGGTGGGCGCTCGGCTTGGTTGGTGCGCGCCCCGAGGAGCAGAAGAAGGGCGCAGACCACGGCATCGACGGCAAGATTCTGTTCCGCGACGACCCGAAGTCCACGAAGCCGGAACAAATCATCATCCAAGTCAAGGGCGGCAAGACCAGCGTCAAAGACGTGCGGGATTTGCGCGGCGTGCTTGACCGCGAGAAAGCCGCCATCGGCGTATTGATTACATTGGAGGAGCCGACTGCGCCGATGAAAGCCGAAGCCGCCAGCACCGGATTCTACGTTCACAAAACGAATCAGCAACAGTATCCCCGGCTGCAATTGCGGACGGTGCAGGAACTGATGACCGGCAAAGGCATCCAACGCCCCGCCAGTGCCGCCGCCGTGGACGAAACCTTCAAGGAAGCGCCGAAAGCGAAGGCTAAGACCCAAGAACATTCCCCTTTGAAGAAGCAAGACAAAGAGTGGCAAGGCTTCGACAATACCAAGCAGTAAAGAAAACAACCGTAGCAGATGCATTTCGGTTGTGATCCACGATGACTGTGCACATGCAAGCACAAAGACATCACGACCTTGGATTCTTGATTATCGCCGTTCTCAAGCTCGTCAAGGGCGTGCTGCTTCTTTTGGTTGGCCTCGGCACCCTGTCGTTGCTCGACAAGAACGTAATGGCGCGAGTCTCACACTGGGCGCACGCATTGCCCATTGACCGACATGGGCACATCGTCCAGAACCTGCTTCTTCGATTGGGCCTCGTGGCGAAAAGGGACATTAGATTGATCAGCGCCACGATGTTCTTCCTTGCTGCGCTGCTGCTGACGGAAGGCGTTGGCCTGTTGCTCGAAAAGGTCTGGGCGGAATATCTGACGTTCGTCTTTACGGCGTCGTTTATTCCGATCGAGGTGTACGAACTGACGCAGCGCGTGACGCCCGCGCGCCTCGTGGCCCTGGCGATCAACGTTGTCATCGCTGCGTATCTGGCGCTGCGCCTGCACCAGTTGGAACGCCTGCAAGGAATGCGCAAGGGGGAACTCGTCCCGCCCCCGGTGACCATGGAGGTGTCGCAACGATAACTGACCTGCGCAAAAGGGTGTTTTTGCGAAACGAACCCAAATCCGGCGGGCCAGAAGGGATCAGTCCGCTTTTTATCACGAGGCGGTGGCGGTAGCCGGGTGCAGGTCTCTTTGTTCAATCCCTGGCTTCGACCTCGGCGATTTCTTCCGTCGTGAGCCGAAAGTCCATGGCGCCAATTATGCCATCTACCTGCTTTGCATTGCGCGCCCCGACGATGGCGGCGGTCACCGCCTGATGACGCAGCGTCCACGCAATGGCCACCTCGCCGGGGGAACGTCCATGCCGCGCGCCGACGACCCGCAAGCGTTCCGCCACCGCGAGGTTCTCGGACAATTTCGGTTCCTGAAACGACGGATTGCGGGTACGCCAGTCGTTCTTGGGTAACGAGGCGACCCGTTCGTGCGTCATCGCGCCGGTGAGCAATCCCGACGCCATCGGCGAATACACAATCACTCCGATCCCCTCGCGTTGACAGTATGGAAGCTGAGCCGATTCCATATCGCGCCTGATCAACGAATACGGCGGCTGGAGCGACGTGATTGGCGCAATTGCCTGCGCCTTCTGCATTTCTTCCACGCTGAAATTCGACACGCCGATCCAGCGCACTTTGCCTTCCTTCTGCAACCGGGACAGGGTCGTCCAACCTTCCACCGTCTCGGCCAGAACATCCGACGACCAGTGAATCTGATACAGATCGATCACGTCCACGCCGAGCCGGCGCAGACTCGCCTCGCATTCGCGGCGAATCGAATCCGCGCGCAGCGATGTATGCACTTCGCGCTTCTCGTTCCAGACCATCGCGCACTTGGTGAAAACATACGGTCGCGCGCCGTGCCACTGGCGCAATGCCTCGCGCACAACCTCCTCCGAATGACCGAGTCCGTACACCGCCGCCGTATCGATCCAGTTCACGCCGAGTTCGAGCGCGCGATGAATCGCCGCGATGGATTGTTTGTCGTCCTGATCGCCCCAGCCGAACTGCCAGTCGCCGCCACCCACCGCCCACGCACCAAAACCGATCGGTGTAATCTCCAAATCCGAATTGCCAAGCCGTCTGCGTTTCATGATGCAGACAGTCTAGCACAGCGCGAAATTCTGTCGAGTCGTCGTGTGAGCCGAAGCATACTGTCAGTATTCCGTCGTTGCGCCCTGGCAACGATTGGATGGATCGCCAACCCATGCTATTCTTGGGTCGTGGATGGTTTGCTTTCTCAGTTGTCGGGTTCATCGTCGAAACAAGGCGCGAAACTCAACAGGCTCGGGGTTGTCGTGTTGCTGCTCGGATTAACCAGCGCAGGCCTTGTGTTTTGGATTGGACAGCGCCGGATTGCGGGACAATCAAAAAGCGGAGCGACGGCCACTGCGGAAGGCGACTGGCAGGATAGCACCCTATCAGTTCAGGATTCCAAAGCCGCCTCTCGCAACGTTGAACTGTATTACGGCAAGCTCGGATTTCTGGTGGTCAGTCTGTCCGACTGGTGGGAACGTCCCGAATCGAAAGCCATCGTCCTGGCAACCGCTTCAACCCTGATTGCGGCCGGCTGTTTTTTTGCCGCCCGCCACCTGTCCCCCGACGCTTCGTCACTCCCCTGACAGTGCAGTACGGCGGAGCGGACGGCTCGTACAGCCGAAGCATTGCGCCGAGACGCCGCAATGTCGCTTTTACGGCAATCCGTCCCTACCAGCCTTCGAAGCCTGAGTGTTGTTATTCCACGGTCACGCTCTTCGCCAGGTTTCGCGGTTTGTCCACGTCGCAGCCGCGCAGAACAGCGATGTGGTAGGCGAGGAGTTGGAGCGGGACGACGGTCAGCAACGGCTCCAGGCAGTCGAGCGTCTTTGGCACAAAGATGACGTCGTCGGCTTTCTTGCGGATTTCGTCGTCGCCTTCTGTGGCGACCGCTATGACCGGGCCTTTACGGGCTTTGACCTCCTCGATGTTGGACATGACCTTGTCGTACACCGCGTTCTTCGTGCAGATGAACACCGACGGCGTGCGCGGCTCAATCAGTGCGATCGGGCCGTGTTTCATTTCGGCCGCGGGATAACCTTCGGCATGGATGTAGGAGATTTCCTTGAGCTTGAGCGCCCCTTCGAGCGCTACCGGGTAATTATATTGGCGGCCGAGGTAGAGAATGTCCCTGACCTCGCAGTATTTCTTCGCGACGGCGGCGATGGCGTCGCTCTGCTGGAGGATACGCTCCATCTTGGCGGGAATCCGCTCCAACTCGCGCAAGATCTCCGCGCCACGGGTGGCGGCGAGGTGTCGCATGCGTCCCATCAGTACCGACAGCAACACCATGATGGTGACCTGCGAGGTGAACGTCTTGCTGGCAGCCACGCCGATCTCCGGGCCCGCATGCATGTAGGTGCCGCCATCCACTTCGCGGGCAATGGTCGAGCCGACCACGTTGACGATGCCGAGCGTGCGATGGCCGCGCCGCTTCGATTCGCGCACGGCGGCAAGCGTGTCGATCGTTTCACCCGATTGGCTGACGGCGAAGACGAGCGCGTGTTTCTCTACCGGAGCGTTCCGGTACCGGAATTCGCTGGCGTATTCCCATTCCGCCGGGATGCGGCCCAGTTCTTCCAGCAAGTATTCGCCAATCATCGCGGCGTGAAGCGCGCTGCCGCAGGCCACGAAAATGATGCGGTCAACCGCGCGAAGTTCAGCCGGGCTGAGACTCAAACCGCCGAGGTGTGCCGTGGCTTCCGGATGGCTGATGCGGCCGCGGAACGCGTTCTGGACGGTCTGCGGTTGTTCAAAGATCTCCTTGAGCATGAAATGCGGGTACTTGCCGCGCTCGACATCCTGCGCGGAGAACTCGACCTCGCGGATCTGGGGACTGACGGCCGACGCTTCAATCGTAGAGACTTGAAAATCGTCGCGCGTGAGCGTGACGATCTCGAAATCGTTGAGGTACACGACGCGGCGCGTGTGCGCGACGATGGCGCTGACGTCGCTGGCGAGAAAGTTTTCGTCGCGGCCGACGCCGACGAGCAGGGGACTGCCGCGGCGCGCGCCGATGATCATGTCGGGATGGTCGGCGTGAATGACGGCGATGCCGTAGGTGCCGGCAACCTCTTTGAGGGCGCGTCGGACGGCTTCCGTGAGGGCTGCGCCATCGGTGTTGCCGGGGTCGATCTTCGTTTGTTCATAGCGCGCGCCGATGAGGTGGGCGAGGACTTCGGTGTCGGTCTGCGATAAGAATTTGTGGCCTTTGGCGAGCAACTGTTCTTTGAGTTGCTGATGGTTTTCGATCACGCCGTTGTGAACGAGCGCGAGTTTGCCGGATTGGTCGAGATGCGGATGCGCATTTTCATCGGTCGGCGCGCCGTGCGTCGCCCAGCGAGTATGACCGATGCCGGTGACGCCTTTGGCGGGCTGTTTGCGGAGCACCGCCGCCAGATCGTTGATGCGGCCTTTCTTCTTGCGCAGTTCGAACTTGCCGTTGTTAAGGATGCAAAGGCCTGCGGAATCATAACCGCGGTACTCGAGACGGCGCAGGCCGTCAAGAATGATGTCTTGGGCGGGTTTCCGACCAATGTAGCCAACAATGCCACACATAGGCACTCCTTCTGAAAGTCGCGCGATGACGATCCAACCGCGCCCGGAATGTTCGCAGGCGGTCGGCGGCAATGGCGGATCGCTCTCGCGTGGACTTTCTCTGCGTTGTTTTATATTCCGCCGACGCCATAGAGTTTAATCCGGGGTGGCCGCTTTGTCAATTGACGACAGGCGGGGCGCCGGGTAAAATTCGATCGTGATGACAACCAGCGGGGCGATAAAGCCAATTGCGACTTCCAATGTGCTGGCGGTGATCATGGGCGGTGGCGCGGGCACGCGCTTGTTTCCATTGACCAAGGAGCGTGCGAAACCGGCGGTGCCCATCGCGGGCAAGTATCGGTTGGTGGACATCCCGATCAGCAACTGTCTGAACTCGGATTTCCGCCGGATCTACGTGCTCACGCAGTTCAACTCCGTTTCGTTGCACCGGCATATTCACCAGACCTACCGGTTCGACCGGTTCGCCGGTGGTTTCGTCGAAGTTCTGGCCGCGCAACAGACGCCCGGGAACATGGAGTGGTACCAGGGCACGGCCGATGCCGTACGCCAGAATCTGCGGTATTTCCTTCAGGAAGAGTACGATTACATCGTCATTCTTTCGGGCGACCAGCTTTACCGGCTGGATTTTCGGCGGGTACTGCAGCAGCACATAGCTACGGAGGCGGACATCACCGTTACCGTCATTCCAGTCCAGCGCAACGAGGCGAAATCGCTGGGAATCCTGCAGCTCGACGCGGAGAAGCGCATTGTTCGTTTCGTGGAGAAACCGCAGGCCGCCCGCGTGCTGGACAAGTTGAGTATGCCGGACAAACTGCGTGCATCTTTGCAGATGAAGAGCGGCGAAGAGCAGTTCCTGGCATCAATGGGCATTTACATATTCAATCGTGAGGTGCTGCGGAAGGTGTTGGCCAACAACGAGACGGCTTTCGGCAAACACATCATTCCAAATGCCATCGATCGCTGCCGCGTGTACGGCTTCGTCTTTCAGGGGTATTGGCAGGACGTGGGGACGATCCGCTCGTTCTTCGACGCGAACATCGAACTGTGCGCATCCAAACCCTCGTTCAACTTTTTCGATCGCAGCTATCCAGTCTATACGCACGCGCGGTTTCTGCCGGCGTCGAAAATCGTCAACAGCCGGATTCGGAATTCGTTGATTGCCGAGGGGTGCATCATCCTGAAGTCGCGCATTGAAAAATCGATCGTTGGCGTCCGCTCATTCATCAGCAATGATTGCACGTTGAGCGAGACCATTATCATGGGATGCGACTTCTACCAGGCGCACCACGAGGCGCATGAGCCCATCCCGATGGACATTCCGCACATGAGTATCGGCCGTGGCTGCAGGATTCAACGAGCCATCATTGATAAGAACGCCCATATTGGTGATGACGTGATCATTACGGACAAGACCGGCGCGCCCGACTTCGATGGTCCGAACTACTGCATTCGCGACGGGATCGTCGTCATTCCACGGAACGCGGTGGTTCCCGCAGGCACAAGGATCTAGACTGAGTTCTCTTTTTAACCCCGTCTTCCGAAATCAAAGTCTTATCAGTTCCATTCAGCTCAGGCTGAAACGCTGCCATCGTTCCGGTGGTTCGGGCGGGGGCGGCAACTCTTTCAGGGGGCCGAAGCTGGTTTCGTAAGCTTGTACCTGCGTCTTGAGCACATTCGCGATTCGCTGAATGTGCGCCGGGTTGACGAGCACGCGGGCGGTGAGTACCGGGCTCGGATGACAGATGACCAGAAAATCCAGGATAAATTCTTCGCGGGTGTGTCGGATCAGGACGTTGTTCGCGTAGTTGCCCCCCAAGACGGGGTCGGGTGCGACCAGTTGGGCATAGAGACCTTGGGCTTGAACGGCGCCAACCTTTGGGAGGTCTGGCGGCGGCTCGGGCAGGGGGCCGAAGTTCTTGCTGTAATGGTCAATGTTGTCCCGCAATGTCTTCAACAGGCGCTTGGTGTGCGCGGGGCTGAGAATGACGCGCGATGCCAGCCGCGAAGGAGTGGCGTAGGTGGCGATGAAATCCAGAAAGAACTCCTCCCGCGTGTGTGAAACCACCATCGCCGTGGCGTACACGCCAGCAGCGACGGCCTCAGGTTCCTTGAACTTAAAAGCGTTGGGTTGCCCGTCGGGAGGTTCGTTCATCGGCGCTCGATTCCTTTTCTTATCCATGGTGCAAACAGTCGTTTACCCGATGCCACAGATTTGTTCAACCACAGAATCGCGGCGCCAGCCCGGCAGAGCACCGTTTGTTGGCAGCGGCAGTAACAGGATGTGTGACCCTCTGATCGGGCGCGGGTGGTTACCCCACGATTGACATCGGGAAATGTTTGGGCATTATAACGCGGTTTTCATGGGTCTCCGCTTTATTGCTATTATTATAATTGTTGGGGTCATTACTGTGGCCGCGCGACCGGCTTGCGGCGCGGAACAAGTGCTGACCAAAACCATCAGTCTTCAGCAGTGCATTGAACAAGCGCTGGCCCGGAATCTCGATTTGAAAATCGAGCGCATCAATCCGAAAACCGAGTACTGGTCTATCGTGCGGGAACAATCAGTCTTTGAGCCGGTCGCGATGGGCCAGGCTAATTACGTTCATGCCGACGACCCTTTGGATCCCGAGCAGCGAGTTGCGACGGGACTTGCCTCGCTGAGGCAGCAGCGGCTGGAGTTTACCCCCTCGCTGACTGGCCGACTGCCCATGGGCACGCAATACGAGTTGTCGGCACATGACACGCGGTATTCCGGGGATTTGGTGACCAATTTCCTGTTTACTGGCGGCACAGCGCTGACGTTGACGCAGCCGTTGCTGAAGAATTTCGGCTTGGGCGCCAACACCGCGGGGATACGCGTGGCGCGCAAGAATCGTGAGATCGCCTCATTGGGGTTGACGCGAAAAGTCATCGACGTGGTCAGCGACGTGAGCATTGCATACTACGAATTGGTGTTTGCGATTGAGAACCACAAGGCCAGCCTCGAAGACCTGCACAGCGCGGAAAAATTGTTGGGCGAAGACCGCACCCTGGTGCAGGCGGGGATGCAGTCGCCGCTGGAGGTGACGCAAGCGGAAGCCGGGGTCGCGGCTCGGCAGGAAGCGGTAATTCAGGCCGAGGTGCAAATCAAAGAACGGGAAAACGCATTGCGCCTGCTGATGGCGGAGGACATAGAGACAGCCAGTGACAGTTCATTGTTACCGGTGGACCAGCCGACTGCCGAGCCAGTCGGGTTGAACCGGGCCGACAGCATCAGCACGGCGTTGGAGCAGCGTCCAGATTATTTGCAGGCCAAACACGAAGTGGAGCGGCGCGGCATAATGCTGCAGTACAATCGGCAGCAGCTCTGGCCGCAGATTGATCTGAAGGCCAGCTACGGCTTGAATGGCACCCAGCACACATTTGGCGGCTTGGCTGATGATGTCACCAGCGGCGACCATCCGGGATGGAGTGCGGGCATTGTGTTCACCATGCCGCTTGGAAACGGCCGGGCGCGCGCCGATTTCGAAACCGCAAAACTTGACCGAGAACGGGCGCTGTTGAACCTGAAACGACTGGAACAAACCATCGTGGCTGAGGTGGCCAATGCCGTGGCGCGCGTGCGCGCCGATCTCAAACGCGTCGATGCCACACAGGCGGCGAAGCGGCTGGCCGCGGAATCTTTGCAGGCTGAACAACACAAACTGCGCGAGGGTCTCTCCACGAGTTTTCTGGTGTTACAGGCCCAAGCCCAATTGTCCGCCATGCAGTCGGCCGAGATTCACGCCCGCGCCAGCTACAACCAGTCGTTGATTAACCTGGCCCGCGCCGAAGGATCCACGTTGCGCAAACGGGGGATCGTGGTGGACGAGAAGTTCTAGTCCGCCGCAGGAGGATTAATCCGCCTGAGGCGGTATCGTTGGTAGGTCACGTTCCAAATTTGTAGCCGCACCCTTCACGGGTGCGTTTGCTTTCACGGGTGAGTCCGCGCCGTTGACCCGATTGCCTAGCCCGGAAAAAACAAAATAAGTGTTGACGGTTGCGGGCGTTTTTGGCATTCTTTGTCCCAAGCTAAATTAGCGCGGGGACTTCTGGTTCAACAGGTTGGTTAGGATAGACAGGTTGGTTAGGATAGCCAAGACGGCAGGGGGACAGTTCCTGAAAAAAAGTTGAAAAAGATGTTGACGGCTATGTGAGTTTATGCCAGTTTCTAGCTCGAAGTTAAAAAAGAGGTTGTTGGTGCAGAAGCTTCTGCATCGCGAGTTGGTGAAGAAGTACTAGGAGATGTACCCGGGCGTAGAGCGACAATGGTTAGTTTTGTAAAAAAACAAGGTGGAAGTCATGTGGGCGTTGTGTGTTCAGCGCCCACCAGCTTCTACCAAACACGAGAGACCAGCGCTGACTGGTTCGAGGTAAACAACGAGGAGGAGTGACCGATGAAATTGATGACACTGAATGGCCGCAGCGACAAAGTTAAGAATTTCCGTTCGAAGAGGCGCGAGGATCGTTTTATCCAACGCGTCCTTGAAATTGAAGCCTTGGAAACACGCCTGCTTCTGAGCGGCGTGGGCACGGGCCTTCACAAGAAAAAAGTCACCTTCACAGACTCCGATGGCGACAAGGTAACCGTCAAGCTGACGGGGCCGTCAGGCGCGTACTTCGACATTATGCTGACTGGCGCGGCTACTACTGGCGCAGACATCGAGTCGATTCTCATTCACGGCGGCACGGCCTCCTCCGCGCTTTCCATCACGGACACGCCCGTGAAATTCCACGGACCCGTGGTGGGTGTCAGCCCGTCGCTCTATTCCAATGCAATAACCAATGTGGGTATAATCGACGCCGTCAGCACAACGGCCCTCAGGGGTATCGCGCTCAGCGGCGCGATTGTTGCCGACATCGATTTGCCCGGCGTTGCTGTTGGCAGCATCGGCTTGAACCCCGGCAAGGCCCCGATCATCGATCGGATCATGACGACGGTCACAGGCTCGTTCCCGACGTATGCTGTACAAACTCCTTTTGTCGATTTTCATACGATCACCGTTGGCTCGGTCACGGGCAGCATTTCGCTCACTGGCCAAGTCGGTGAAGACTTCCTCGGCGCGATTACCGCCACCACTGGTGGAATCCACTCCATTGTCGGCCTCAATGCGCTTCTGACCAGCACCGTTTCTGCGGCAGGTAACATCGATAACATCCAAGTGCTCGGCGCCGGTGGTGCGGACATCTCCACCACCGCCGCGGGCAATCTCACGCTCAATATTGGCAACGGCGGCATTACCGTGCCGGCCAGTGTCACCGTGGGCGGTCACTTGAATATCTCAGTTTCCGGCGGCGGCATCGTAGGTGGTACTGTTCTAACGGCCGGCAACGGAATTTCCGGCGGTGACCCGACGAGCACGACGGATACGATCCAGATCGCCGGCGCCGTTGGCGCCGCGACATTCCATGCGACGGGCGGCAACATTGCTAACATGACAGTTACAGGTACGGGCGGACTGACCGGCACGCAGATCATTGCCGATACCGGCACTATCGGTATCCTGACCGCGGATCATTTCAGTGGCGTGTTCGTCAATTCAGTGCTGGGCAGCATTGCCGGGATCAGCGCGCATACGGCTACCGCCACCGCAGCGATTGGTACATCCTCGTTCCACGCCGGCACCACGATTGGCCCGATCACGGCACAGAACGATAAACTGAACGGGATCGGCATCAGCGCTTCGAGCTTCCGGGCGGATGACGTAGGAGATGCAGCCTTGACAGGCGGCTTTGGCGCGATCACCGCGGCAGTCACCGGCGGTCCTGGCGCGATCGGCATCAGTAATTCCGCGTTCAGTACGGCTGGCAGCTTTAGTGGCGCAATCACAGTAACAGCCGGAGCGGCGGGTGGCGCGATGGGCGTGGGCGACGCGATTGTCGGCACCACTGCGGGCGCGACAATCTTCAGCGCCCTCGGCTCGTTCTTGGGCCCGATCAATATCACCGGTAACATCGACGGCACGGCTCCAACCGGCGCAGCCAACGCTGGTGTATCGTTCCTGGCCGGCTACGACATCGGGGCGAACCAAGTGATCAATGGTCCGGTTCCACCGACGGATGATGTGTTGGGTGCTTCGACCGCATCGCCCCATATCACCTCAATGACCGTGACGGGCAATGTGAATGGTTTGACGCTGGCGGCTGGCATATCACCGACAGATGCTATATTCGGCGGTTTGGCTGGCACGGCAGATACGTTGAACGCGCCGCTCTCGAGCCTTGGCACGTACTCGGTGACCGGCAGCACGAAGAACTCGCTGTTTGAAAGCGGGACGACATTGACACTGTCAGATCTGCATCAGGTCTTCTCGAACAACACGGTGATTGCGTTTACCGGTGATGTCGGAGACATCTCTCTGAATGGGTCATTTGCGAACACGACACCGTTTGCCGGCAACACCATCACGGCGTTGCAGGGCAGCATCGGCAACGTGCTCATACACAATAGTTCACCGATCGGCACCGATGCAATCGGCGCCGGAAACACACTGAACGCTCATACAGGCATCGGTGACATCGTCGGTATCACTGACGGTACCGGCACCGGTATCAATACCCTGACTGCGACGGGCAACAAAGCTTACAACTTGGTGGCCGGCACGGGCAGCGTCGGCAGCATCATCGGCGTGGCCACAAACGCCACTGGCACCAGTGGTATTACTAGCCTCACGGCAGCGGGCATTAACGTGGGTACAGCAGTGAGCGCGGCGGCTACGACATTCTTGGGCGCGAACCTGTCCACGGCTGACAATACGGCCGTGACAGCCTTGCTCGGCACGGGCGGTGTGGTTGGTTACACCAACGGCACAGGCTTCGGCATTGATCCGGCCACGATCACCGCGACGACCAGCGTCGGCAACGTGGCGGGTGTTGTTAATTCCACCCTTGGCCAAAATGGTTTGGACAGCGTGACGGTCACTGCGGGTACGACGATTGGGGATATTACCGGCACGACCATCGCTGATGGCGTTGGTCACACCACTACCGTCGGTATCCTGTCTTCGCACTTCACGGCGGGAGCCACAGGCACGGGGACCATTGGTAATGTGGTTGGCAGCGCTACCAGTTCGGTGGCAGCCATTGATCACTACGGTATTAACAGCAGTGATTTTAACGCCGGCGGCGGTGTTGTCGGGACCGGGCATATTGGCAATGTCACCGCTACGGGTACTGCGAATGGCGCGACCGCTGCGATCAACGCCTATGGCATAAAGGCCACGACTATCCAGGCCGGGTACGGTGAGGGTGGGATCGGCACGATTGGAAATGTGACTGGCGCGGGCACAGCCGCGACCACCGTCGGAGCTGCCGTAGCACACGGCATCAGTACCACGACGGTTATCCACGCCGGTGCCGACGCCGCTGCCACCAATGGCACGGGCACAATCGGCAACGTCAGTGGCACCGCGACCGCCAGCAGCATTAATCCGGGGGCAGGGGCCAATGCGACGGCTATTGGTATCACCACCAACTCGATTCTCGCAGGCAAGGGCACTGGCTCTGGCGCCGTGGGCAATATCTCGGGTACTGCTACGGCTACCGTAAGCAGCTTCACCGGCCAGACTGCGCTGGCTCAAGGCATTAACGCGTTGACGGTTACCACGGCGGGCACAGCCGCCACTGATAGCATCGGAACCGTGACGGGTGCGGCGACGGCATCGTCAACTGCCGCCAGTACCGGGACCGCAACGGCAACGGCAGAAGCTATCAAAGGCTCAGCGTTCACGGCCGGCTCGGCCGGGTCGGGCACAATCGGCGCAATCACGGTCGGCGCGACCGCGACAGCGGTTGCCCCACTAGGAAGTGCGACCGCCACCGCTCAGGGTATTGATCCGACGACGTTTGCAGCCGGTGGCACAGCCACAGGCAGCACGGGTGGTATCGGAACCATCACCGCCGGCACGGCGCTGGCGCCGATTACGGCGACCGCCACGAGCGGAACAAACGCGAACGCAACGGCAGAAGGCATTTCATCCGGCACGTTCCAAGCGGATGCTGGCGGCCCAACCGGCACGATCGGCGCGATCACCGCGGCGACGTCAGCTAACGCGACGTCCAACGGCGTAGCGAGTGGCGCAACTGCGGTCACGAGCGAAGGCATTCTCAACTCGACGTTTACCGCCGGCACCATTACTGGCGCGGCCACACCTGGCACGGGCACGATCGCTGATGCTGGAATTACGGTTTCGGCGTCCGGCGTGGCGATTGCCAATGCCGACACGGCCACGGCGACCGTTTTGGGGTTGGATACCAACACGATCACGGCAGGTGGCGCGCAAACCGGCACCAATGGCGGTGGCGTAGGTAAGATCGCTACCGTGGGCGGCATCAGCGTTACTGATTTCGGTAGTGCGACCAGCACGCTGGCTGCAGCAGCTGCGACCGCTACAGGAATCTCGGCCGGCACGTACTCGGCGAATGGCTTGACCGGCACCATCGGCGCCATCACCATCGCCGGTAGCGGGACGGCGGAAACAGTCTCCGGCTTGGCGGCGTATGCCACCACGGCGGGTGTGAACGTCAATGCGACGGCGAAGGGTTACGGTATCACAGGTGCGACCTTTAACGCGGCCAACGGCGGCGATGTCGGCACCGGCATCGCAACCGGGACGATCGGCGCGGTCACGGACACCGTAAAAGTTATCGCGACGAACAGTCAGACAAGTAACGTGGCCGGCACCGGTAAGGCGGATGCGGAAGCATATGGCATCGCCAGCGTAACGTCGTTCATTGCCGGCTCCAACGCAGCGGGTGGCACCGGCACCATCGGCGCCTCGGGCAGCACGGTCATTGCGTCGGCAACGGCCAATGACGTTACTCCAACTGGCGCTGTGGCGACGACGTCCATCGCGTATGGTTTTGACAACTCGGGTAACGTTATCAAGGCTGGGTATAACGCCAGCGGCGGCACCTTGGGAACGGGCACGATTGGTAGCATAACCGCTACCGGTACGGCGGTGACGAACGTTGCGGCGGCTGCGACCACCACGATCTCGAAGGCGGTCGGTATCAGTGGCACTATACGCGCGGGCAGCACAGGCAACCATGGTGCTGGCACAATCGGCAACATCAGCGGCACAGCCATGGCGACCGATAACGCCACTGCCGTCGCCATTGCACTAGATAACTATGCGTGCGGTATCGGCACCGCAACGATCCAGTCAGGCGATATGGATGGGACAGGCGCAGGCGCGGGCATGGTCGGGACTGTAACCGGCGCCGCCACCACCAGCGCGCTCGCTAACTCGGGGGCCTTGGGTATCAGCGGCGTGAGTGTCCTGGCCGGCACGAGTATCGGTAATGTCACGGGTACATCGGCAGGTGCGACCACGATTGCCAATGCCATCGGTATTAACAGCTCGGTATTCCAGGCTGACGGCGGGACGACCGGCCTTCTGGGCACAATTGGGAATATCACCGCCTCAACTGCGGGTGGTACCGCTCTCACTGCCTATGCGATCAATGGCGCCTTGTTCAGCTCGATTCAGGGAATTGGGACCATCACGGTCACAGGTGGTGGTGTCACCGGCAGTCAGTTCGTGGCCGGCACCAGCTATGGCGCGGTGGGGGCCGACCATGCTGGCAGGCATAATGCGACGAGCGCGGCCACAATCGGCAACGTCAGCATCGCTGGGATCTTAACTAGCTCAGACCTGATCGCTGGCGTCGACTCAGGCAACAACGTATTTGGCGATGTGGCTGGTACGGACGTGTTGCTGTTGGCGGCTAACGGCACGATTGGTACCGTCACCATCGGCGCTGGAGGTACCGCTGCCGCCGCTGTCAACGCCGCTGCAAACCGCACAACTGCGATCGAGGCTCACACGATCGGCCTAGTCACGGTTGGCGGCAACGGGGCCGTTACCGTGGTGACTGGCGGAGACGACTGGCAGGTGGACACGAACATCAGCAACACGCTCACTGCCGCCGATGCGCGTGTGCGCACGCTGTAAGCAACTGAGCTAAACAACTAACGCTAGTGCCCCGGTGGTCGTAAGATCACCGGGGCGTTGGTTTTTAGGGCAAAAAGCGGTGTGTGATTTTATCCGCCTCAGGCGGATTAGAGCGCCTAACAAAACTGCGTTCTCTCCCGTAGGCGCACCCTTTATGGGTGCGTTTTCCCAACGCAGGCTAAGCCGAGTCCGCGAGACGCTCCGCTCCGAGCGGAGCAACTCCCTGCAGCTACAACAGGAAGCAGCATTTGGGCAACACGTCCTTTACATCGGGGCGCAGTCGCACTACCATTGCGAAATAAAGTTGTTGGTAGGGGCAGACTACGTGAAACGTGGTAAGCTGCCGGCCTGCAGCCGCGTTGCTCCGTATCTCCGTCGGAGATTCAGAGCTCACGCGGCGCAAATCAGGAACGATGGTGGAGGCGTTATGGAATGGAACGAAGGTTATGTCACTGACATTGAATACATCCATGGGTTTTACCCGGAACTGGCGCCGGAACAACTTGCAATGGCTGCGCTGCTCCGTGGGATAAAACCGCCGTCGCTCGAAGAAGGATTCACCTATTTTGAACTGGGCTGCGGACAGGGCTTAAGCTTGAATTTATTGGCGGCCTGCAATCCCCAGGGCCGATTTTATGGAAACGACTTCAATCCGACGCACGTGGCCGGCGCGCAGGCGCTGGCTGATGCCGCCGGGCTGAAAAACGTCACGATTCTGGAAAAAAGTTTCCAGGAATTACAGTCAATGGACTTGCCCCGGTTTGATTTCATTTGCCTGCACGGGATTTATTCCTGGATCAACACGGAGAATCGCCGATTCATAGTGGATTTCATCAGAGGACGCCTTAAGCCCGGCAGCCTGGTTTACATCAGCTACAACTGTTTGCCGGGATGGTCGGCCACGGCCCCATTGCGGCGCTTGATGACGGATTATGCCCACGCCAGCGGCGGGGGAGTGCTGACGCAGCGTGTGGAAAAGGCGCTGGCGTTCACATCGCGATTGCGGGATTTGAAGATGGGGTTTTTTATGCCAAACCCCGCGCTGGATGCCCGGCTGGCTCAAATCCAAGCCGCCTCGCGCAATTATCTAGCCCATGAATACTTCAACAGAGACTGGACTCCCTTCTACCACTCCGACGTGGTGCGCGACATGACGGAAGCGAAACTGTCGTTTGTCGGTCCGGCCAGCTATGGCGAACAATTGGAGTTTCTGTTGCTGGCGCAAAACGCGCTGGCGTTGTTGGCCGAGATTCAGGAACCAGTTCTGCGGGAGACCATCAAGGATTTTCTGTTGAACCAGCAGTTCCGCAAGGATGTTTTTGCGAGAGGAAAGATCGGCATGCAGATAAACGAACAGCGGGAATTGCTGAAACGGAAACGGTTCATGCTGGCCACGCCCCGGGCCGATGTGCCGCTTACCATCCGATTCATAGTTGGCGATGTCAATTTATTGCCGGATGTTTACAATCCCGTGCTCGACAAACTGGACAAAGGGCCGTGCACGCTTGCAGACCTGTCTGCAGCTCTTGTGCCCGGCAAACTGACACAGGAACAAGTCGAGCATGTGGTCTTGGTGATGTTGGCGAGCGGGCACGTGTTGCTGTTGCCAACGGGTTTTGAGGACGAACGAAAGAACGCCACCGACCGTTTTAATGCCGTGGTTGTGGAACGGGCGTTACAGGGCGATGAACTGCAGTTTCTCGCCTCGCCGGTGGCTTGCAGTGGAGTTCACGCGGACCTCGTTGACCGTCTATTTGTGAGCGCTCTAAAGAAAAAACAGGAGCCGACCGCATATGCTTGGGACGCTCTGCACGCGAGGAACCAGGTGCTCATCAAAGACGGGAAACTCCTGTCCAAACCCGAGGAAAATCTTAAGGAGCTCGCGGAACGCCATAAACTGTTCATGGAAAAACGACTTTCAAGACTCCAAAAGCTCGGCATTACCTGAACACCGCTTTTGTAGCCCCGACACTCGCTATCGGGGTCCATGTCGGGGAAGATAAACTGGAAGTATTTTGTTCGCAGACAGTTACGTATTAGAATAGATGACGTGGACAACAGTGAAAATGGAGTATGACATGAATGCTCAAACGATGATGTGTTGCAGTGGTACCGGGCGGTGTAATCGGGTCTTGATTACGTTGGTGTTGGGATTTGCTGCCTCGCTTGGATTCGTGACGACCAAAGTATGGGCGACGGATTCAATCCAGTTCACCGAGACAGTGAAAGACCAAGTCGTATGTGTAACCAACCAAGGGGTGGAGACGTGCGGCCCGCATGGTTTTGGGCGGTTCACAATCAACGCGAAAATCAGTCTTGCGGGGGTGATCATCAATCAGTTCAACACAAATACCCCCGTTTATATCGATGTGGGTGACGGTGTGGGTGATTTCATTTTTTCCGGGTCGTTGAAGGACGATCCTAATTATGTGGTCGGGAAGAAACGAGCCACAATTGTCCAAAGCCACGGCAAGAGCAAACCGGTGATAGACTTGCAGGTTGGCTTAACTTGGAACTGGAAGGAGCTTAGTGTCCATATCGTGGGCAACCCCTCAGCTTACTATCCTTACTCGATTTTTCGCGATCAGGTTGTGGATGCAGGAATCGTGAATGGCTCAAGCTCGGCAGTCATCTATTTTGGCGATACGATTAGTCTATTCGACGATGTGACAGTGGTCGGTAATGCGAAAACAACCACCAATGGTGTGGTCAACCTGTTCAACATCAAGATCAAGGGCAAAGGTGTGTCCGCGGGATTCTAGGCGTCGGTCACTCTTGTCCGGCGAGTCATCACCGCAACTTACCGAACCCCCTAATATATTGGTGTTGTGTGAGATAGAGCTTGCCACGCCGAAGGCGTTGGCGCAAGCCACCGGCCGAGGGGGTTTTGACGCCCGTCACACCGAAGGCGATGGGCAACCTGTAAACTGATTTAGCGCTGATTTTACATTGACGTTTGGGGCGGATTCGGTTACAAGCGAAAGTGGGTGGAATCAACTTGGAGGTAACAACTATGAAGACGGGCGTGGACGTTGTGTTGACGAAGCAATTTTCCAAAGGGTGTCTGGTTTTGCTGACTGTAGTGTCAGCATGGCTGATGGCCACTGTGCCGGCCAGCGCGACGGTCAGCGGCGTGGTCATCAGCAACAGCGTGGTTGAGTTGGGTGTGAACCCTGATGGCCAGCTCATCGTTGGCCCGATCGGCCTGACATACATCCCGACTGGTGGCGAAGCCTTGGCTCCGGGATGTCCCTGCGAAGGATGGGGAGTTGGTGACACAAACAGTGGCGTCTCCGGCAAGGCGGATCAAGCGCAGGGCATCGTTAACATGACGCTGGAAAGCTTCACTTTTACGCCCACCTCTGCGGTTTCTGTTGTGGTTGTGGGTCCACCACTCCTAGACCTTGCTAGCAAGAAGCGCCAAACGTTTCTCGATGAGATCCCGGGAACATTTCTTGTGACTCATGACTATCATCCGTCCATCTCTCCCAACCTGTTTGAAACGACCGTGACCATTGAGAATATCAGTGACGACGTGGTTGACGTGCGCTATCGGCGCGTCATGGATTGGGACATTCCGCCTACGGAATTCAGTGAGTTCGTGACGATCGGCGGATTGCCGGCGACGGCAGTAACCTCTTCGGATGACAACGGTTTTTCAGACGCCAATCCCCTTGTAGCGCCCCAAGCTCCGGTCCTTCCCGGCACTCTGGACGTAAATTTCGTGCACTCTGGACCCGCTGACCATGGGTCGCGCTTCGATTTTAATTTCGGCGACTTGGCGCCGGGTGAGAGTGTCCAGTTCAAAATCTACTACGGAGCGGCTGGCTCGGAAAACGAAGCGATGGCAGCCTTGGCCCAGATCGGTGCCGAAGTCTATTCCTTGGGTGAGCCGGGCCATATCCCCTCTACGGGACTGCCTAATACATCTGCTAATACGTTTATTTTTGCCTTTACCGGCGTGGGCGGAACACCGGTCATCCCAGCTAACACGGTTTGTATCCAGGATGACCGCACCAATGACCACATTCTGTTTGATCTGGGCACCGGGGAGTACACAGTCACCCGGTGCAGCGGTGGAAGCCCGCTTACAGGAACCGGTCGCGTACAACAATTGGGATGCATCACGGTGTTGCGGGATGTGTACAGTGGCCGAAACTTATTCGCCATAAGCCAGAATGGCTCCTGTGGCACACACGGTCAGTTTCGAGTGATCGATCGCAGCAGCCGGATGCTGATCAGTGGTTTCGACAACGATGTAACCGATAACACTTGCTCATGCGGCATACTGCAGTTTCGGAAGTAAGCTTCTCAAGCAGGCACCTCGCTCTCTGCCAGCGCAAATCGGCGGCCGGCGGGGTGCTTGGTTTAAGGTTCGCGCCGAACGACAGAACGGTTTCCTGTAGCGGCATCTTGCACTAAACTGCCTCGAGAGGGTAGGCCGCGATCCCGCTAACAACGAGTAAAACCACCGGTGTTTGGCTGGTAGGGCGCGACCGACGGGCCTTCGCCTCGCCGAAGTTGGCTTCGGCCACGCAGGTGGGCGCGCCGCTGCTGTTTGCTACAGTGCCGGTTCCTTAGGTGCGCCCAAACTGATCCGCCATCTAAAATTCGGCTTGCTTGTTTTGCCCGAAGTGCCCTTAATAAGCGCCGCCTAAACCAAAGGGAAAAAGGAGATTATCATGGCAGACAAACGCGTGAGTGCGGAACAACAGAATGAAAAACAGGAAAAGAAAGCGGTAGAGAATACAACCAGGGCCGCTGTGGAACAGCCGGCCAAGGCTGTGACTGAACAAACTCAAGGCCTCAAGTTGCATTACGACGAATCGGCACACGCGACGTATTCGAACCTTTGCCGTGTCACTGGCACACCTGAAGAAGTCATCATGGACTTTGCGCTGAACCCGAATTCGTTCGGACCGGTGATGGATGAGCAACTGAATGTTGATCACCGCATTGTGATGGGCTACGAAGCCGCTAAACGGACGGCTTTGGTGTTGTTGGAAACGGTACGCCGTCACGAGGAACGATTTGGCGAAATCGAACTGGATCCTCGCAAACGATTGAAGGGTTTCAAAACAGTATAACTGCTTGTTTTTCCGCGAACCGGTGGCGGGCTTGGTGGGCAGCCCAGCTATGAAAACGGCCAGAATGCGCCGGAAAATCCGCTGAGCGGCAAGGCAGGGAGCTGTGTGCTTTAGTCGTGGTCGGGGTAATGGTTTATGACGCAAGAAACGAAGTTTGCTCGGTCCTACAACGAGCTTCAGAAGATCCTCGATGAGATCGGCTATCTGAGCCGCAGCGATCTGGCGCTGGATGAGTATCTGGGCCAGTTCCTGAAACTGACGCTTGCCGCCATTGGTGGTCAGGGTGGCGCAATCTGGATGACGCAGGAGACGGGATTCCAGCCCGTTTACGCCGTGAATTTCGCTGAGACGGGATTCGAAGCGGACGAATTTCAGCGACAGAGCATTTACAATGCGGTGCGCGACGCGGCGCAGAACAGTCGCCCGGTGGTCGTTGCCGGGCGGTCGGATGCCGAGGCTGCCTTGCAGGAACCCAAGGCCAACGGCATCATCAATCGGACTGCATTTCCTTTTTTTTACGTGCCGATCATGATGAAGGAAGATGCGGGAACGGTTTCTGCGATGGCGGTTTTGCAGGTCTGGGCATCACCCCAGGTTGATCCTAAATTCTACAAGGATTTCGTCGCCTTTTTGCAGGGCGCGGCGAAACACGCGGCTGTGTTCCTTCGGGCACGACGGGCGGAATCACTCGCGGGCACGACGGACAAACTGAACCACCTTCTACGGTTGGCCATTGAACTGAGCGGGCAACTGGACACAGTGCCACTTGCGATGGCGATTGTGAACAGGGGCCGGGAAATTACCGGCTCCGACCGTTGCGCTCTATTTGGGATTAACGCTGACGGCAAAGTCCGGGCGCTTGCTGTATCGAATGTCGAGGTGATCGATCAGAAGAGCGCGCTGGTGCAAGCCCAACTCCGGCTCGCCGAAGACACCCTAGCCGCCGGACAACCAACCCTGTATCGCAAGAGCGCTCCCAAGACGGAGGCGCAAGGTGAGATTGCTGATTACTTCTTTCACAGTGAGGCGCAGGAGGCGCTGGTTATTCCCCTGGTAGGACGTGATGGGAAAAAAACGGGCGTGTTGCTCTTGGAAAGCCACAGGGACAAGACTTTCGACCCAGTCATGCGTCAACTTGGAGTGGCTGTAGCTACCCAGGCCGGACGGGCTTTGGCAGCAGCACAAGAGGTTAATGCCATTCCATTTCTGACACTTATCAAACGCGGGCAGCGCGCCATAGAGGCATTGCGAGCCAATCGCAGGAAATGGCTATTACTCAAAGTTGGTTTGCCCGTTGCCGCCGTGGCGGTGGTGGCGCTCTTGCCTTGGCGGTTTTCCGTAGGGGGTGAATGTAGCGTCGTGCCTCGTGATCGCGCCCCGGCGGTAACGGAGGTAGGTGGGCGCGTTGTGGAGGTGTTCGTCAACGAAGGGCAGGTCGTCAGCAAAGGCCAACCACTGGCGCGCGTCGATGGCATGGACTTGCAGCAGGCATTGCGCGTGGCCGAGCAGGAAAAGGCGAAGTACGAGGCTGAGGCGGACCATTTACAGGTGCTGGCTGAGGAAGGCGGTCGGCGCGTAGCAATGCTTCAGGCCGCCCAAGTGCAGCGCCAAATCGAGCAGATACAGCGGAGACTGGCCAAGACTTCAATTACAAGCCCCATCAACGGAGTGATCGTGACCAAGGATCTGCCGTCCCGCACTGGGGAGTTGCTGCCGCTCGGTGGGCGGTTCTGTGATATTGCCGACTTGAGCCGGTGGGAGGTTGTGACCCGCCTCAGCGAGAGCGACGTGGGTTTGGTGGATGATAAACTTCGCCGGGGCAAACGGCTTACGGCGCAGTTTCTGTTGCGTTCCATGCCGAATCGCAATTTGACCGCCACCATCAGTGATGTAAAAGCGATCAGCCAACTATCTTATCAAATTCCTCGCGCCAACGTCTTCTTGGTGCGGGCCGAGGTCTCTGCCCTGCCAGAACTCCGGGCAGCTCTCAAAACCGGCTACACAGGTCAGTGTAAGGTAAGACTGGGCTGGCGTCCGCTGGGTTACCTGGCGACGCGGCGATTTCTTGATTATATCAGAGTGCATTGGCTGTTCTAAATCGAGGGCTTGAATTGTGATCATCATTGTTTGCTTTTTCCTGAGTCTTGCGGTCAGCGCCGCCGCCGAGCCGTTGCGCTCGACCGGTATGGTGATGCCTTATCAACAGGTCGAATTGGCTGCCAGCAGCGACGGCGTGGTCACGGATATACCGGTCAAGGAGGGCGAGTGGGTTGTAGCCGACCAAGTCCTGGCCCGTTTGGATTCGGCGCGTGAAGCGTTGGAAGTGGATTATTCAAAAGCAGTCCTTGAAAAGCGTTTGGCCGATTTGGCGACCGCAGAGATGTTATTCGGCGAAAAAATCTTCAGCAAGAACCAGGTCGAAGAGAAGCGGATTGACGCCAAGCTGGCCGAAACCCAGTATCGCTTGGCGCAAGGGAAGCTGCAGTCCCGGAGCATTCGCGCACCGTTTGCCGGGCTTGTGCTGCGGCTTTATAAACAACGTGGCGAATCGCTGCACAGCCTCGAACGATTCTCAGAATTGGCCGATCTGAGCCGAGTCCAGATCACGCTCTACTTGGAGGCGGCTAATCTGCTGCAAGTAAAACCCGGGCAGATGGCCGAGGTGATTATTCCTTTGATCAGGCAGGAGCCTTTCACCGGAGTGGTTGACGTCGTGGACCCGGTCGTGGATCCCTCGAGCGGGGTTTTCCGAGTTAAGGTGCTGGTAGATAATTCCGACCGGCAGATCCGTACCGGTACCAAGGCCAACGTTCTGTTACGGGAGCAGGCGGCGGATGTCACCACCAAATGAGTTGTTCGGTGCCAACACGCCGCTGCCGCGGTTGCGCTCCGACCTTGTAATCAGCCCGCAGAAATACCGGGGAACGACCAGCTTTGTCATAAAGGATCCGATCGCGCTGCGGTACTACCGGTTGGGGGCGTACGAACTGCACGTAGCGGGGCTTTTGGACGGGAAACGAACCCTGGCTGAAGTTACGGACGCAATACAACGGCAGTTTCCGGACCGCGCCGTTGATCAGCAAACCGTCATGCGCATCCTTACCCATTTTGCGCATATGAGCTTTCTCCAGCTGAGCGGCGAGCAAGCGCAGCGGTTGTTTTCGCAGCTTTTGGCCAACCGCCAAAGACAGAAACGCCGCCAGACGTTCTTCACTCTGGCCGGCGCGTTAGTGTACTTCAAGATATCGTTGTTCGATCCCGATTTGCTGTTACTGAAGCTGGAGAAGCGGCTGCGGTTTATGTGGAGCCGGTACACCATGATCGCGCTTGGCTGCCTTGCGGCAGTCGCGCTGGGTTTGCTGTTTCAGAATATGGATCGGCTCTACGCGCGGCTGCCAGACTTCCTGACCCTGCACAACTTGATTTGGCTGTGGGTAACACTCGTAGGGGTCAAGGTCGTGCATGAATTTTCGCATGGGCTGATGTGCAAGCACTATGGCGGCGAGGTGCACGATATGGGAGCGATGTTCATCATACTGACACCCTTTTTGTTTTGTGACGCAACTGACTCATGGATGTTCCGTAATAAGTGGCACAAGATCGCGGTTAACATGGGTGGAATCCTGGCCGAACTGATCTTAGCGTCTTTGGCCGTGATGGTCTGGGCGTTTACGCCCGCGGGTCTTGTGAATCAGCTGGCATTCAACGTGATGGTTGTCTGCAGTATCTCCACGGTTGTGTTTAACGCCAATCCTTTGATGAAGTTTGATGGATATTACGTCCTTGCCGACTGGTTGGAGATTCCCAACCTGAGAGACCGAGCCCGTCAGCAGGTGACGGGCGTTTTCATGAGCCTTTTTACGGGACGGCCAGCGGCGGCGGGCATGAGCGAGCCGAGCACGTTCCGCAGGGTTGCTTTCGCCTTTTATTCGGTGGCGAGTTACCTTTACATTTGGTATATCATGGTGCGGATTTTCGGCAGTCTCGGAAGGAGGCTCGAACCGTATGGGTTGGCGGGAGTCGGGAGAGCTTCATTGGTGATCACATATGCTGCAGGGATTCTCATTCCAATATGGGTTTTTATGAAGCAACTAATCCCGACACTTCGGAAGGAGGGGTTCAGCGGGTTTGTGCCCGGCCGCGCTGTGAAGCTGAGTGGCGGCGCCGCGGCAGCCTGTATGCTTTTGGCAGTGTGGCCCTGCAAACTGCGGGTCACTACGAGTTGTGTTTTGGACGGTGTCAACCGCATAGGGGTTCATGCCAAATCGGAGGGTTTCCTGCGAGCCATTAAAGTGCGAGAAGGGGAATCGGTTCGCCGCGGCCAGTTACTGGCAGTCATGGACAATGAGGACTTGGAGGGTCGAGCGGCCTATCAAGCATCCCAAATGCAGCTTGTTGATCTGCGAAAGCAACGGGCCAGTGCCGCAGACGACTTGGTATCGGTAAACCAATTGAATAAGGAGATTGCTGAACTGGATGCCGCGAAACTTACACTGGAAGAACGGTTGGCCGCTCTGGAAGTGAAGTCTCCCATTGATGGCGTAGTGCTCACAGGAGATTTAGATGCCCAGCGCGGCACGTATTTACATGAAGGTGACTTTTTCTGCGAAATACTACCGACTGGAAAGATTAACGTAGTAATCGCCCTCACGGAGCAGCAGGCGAACTTGGTACGCGTGGGACAGGCGGTGGAGTTTCGCATCTACTCGTTTCCAGGAAAGACGTTTTGGGGAACTGTGACCAGGACATTCACAACGGCGAGCCGGGAATTGCCACATGCGGCAATGGCCGGGCGGTTTGGCGGCGAAGTCCCAACGGAAGTGGATTCGTTGGGCCGGGAACAACCTGTTGATACGCTTTACCAGGCAGAATCGCAGATTGATAATACGGACAACCTTCTGCGGCCAGGGATGAGCGGGCGCGTTAAAATTTCCTGTGGTTGGTCCACCCCGCTTCGCATTATCATCTCGCATCTTAAACAAATGATCCGTCTGGACATTCTCGTCTGACAGTTATGCAGTTCCGCTGATGGCGCATCGACTGATGCGACTGGTGGATGCAAGCCTTCTACCCCTCATGGGAGCCCGCGGTGCGGTTCACAAATAGATCAGGCTAGTCTTCAGCCTGGTCGATCACTTTGATAAAGCAGGCGGAGTCAGGTGCTTCCAGAAGACGGCGGCGTACGTCATCTTGGCGTACCAGCCGCGCTAGATTGCCAACAACGCGCAGGTAGTCGGTTACCATTTGCTTTGGCGTGCCGATAAGGAAAATAAGGTGGACACGCTGCCCGTCCTTCGTTTCAAAATCAACACCCTCGGAACTGCGACCAACCGCAATGAGAATCTCCGCGCACTGATCGGTGCGGGCGTGCGGGATGGCGACGTCGTGGCCAAGCGAGGTATTGCTGACGCGTTCGCGCTCGATGATTTCCTGAAAGAACGCCTCGAAATTGTGGATGCACCGGTGCTGAGCCAATAACTCGGCGACTTCCCGCAACGCCGCCTTTTTGTCCCTGGCGCACAGGTTCAACTTGATCGTCTCCGGGGCCAGCAAAGACGCCAGCTTGGACGGAGAAGTTCGGGTTGGCTTAGACATTTGCCCCGCTCCACTTCAATTTCTGCCGCAGCAATTCAAAGTACGATTGTCCCTTTGGCGTCGCCAAGTGCACCGTGTGCGGGCTGCGGCGTGCTTCCACTTCATCGCCGACCCGCATCCGCGACTGTACCCGGCCATCCACGGTCAACAGCAGTTCGCCAGCGGCACTCATTACCCTACAGCGCGCCACCGAGTCCGGACTGGCGATCACCGACCGATTGCTCAACGCGTGCGGACAAATCGGTGAAATAACAAACCCGCGTGCGTGCGGCAGCATGATCGGCCCCCCAGCACTCAGCGAGTACGCAGTCGAACCCGTGGCCGTGGCGAAAATCATGCCGTCGCACATGTATTCTGTCAGCAACTCGCCATCAATGGCGAGCCGCAGCCGCACGATCCGCGAGAACGCGCTCCGCGACACCACCACGTCGTTGAGCGCGTCGCTGGTCTCCAAACGCCTGCCGTCACGCAGCAACGCGGTGCGTAACTCCTGGTGTTCGGTCACGTCATACTCGCCACGCAGCACCGCCGCAACCGCTTCGACCAATGCATTACTGCGGACGCTGGTGAGGAAACCGAGGCGACCGAGATTGATTCCGAAAACAGGCGTGGTGGCGCCGCAAAGTTCACGTGCTACCCGCAGCATCGTGCCGTCCCCGCCCAGGACAATAAGAAGGTCGGCCTCGCGCCCGATTTTGCGGATGGCGCAGCCCGCATTGGGATGACGAGTGATCGCGGCAGCCTGATGATCGAGGAGTGCAGCGACTTTCCTGTCCCGGAGCAACCGCAGCAAGCGCGCGACGCATGCGCGGGCTTGGGGTTTTTCGGGGTTTGCGACGATGCCAACGACTTTGGGAGCGTGCGCTTTCATGGTTTGACCAGACCAATAAGGAATTCCTTGTTGCCTGCGGGGCCGAGCAGGGGAGAGTCCACCACGTCGAGCAATCGAAGCCCGAGTTTGGTTGTCGCGAATGCTGTCACCTTCGTTTTCACCTGTTCCCGTACGGCAGTATCCCGCACCACTCCACCTTTCTTCACAAATTCACGCCCCGCCTCAAACTGCGGCTTGATCAGGGCAATCAGTGTGCCGCCCGATTTCAGCAGACCCACCGCCGCGGGCAGCACTTTCGTCAACGAGATGAATGATACATCAATCGTTACTATGTCCGCCATCTCACCGATGTCCGCCAGCATCAGGTTCCGCGCGTTCAGCTTATCATGCACCATCACGCGCGCGTCCTGCCGCAACCGCCAGTCCAGCTGGCCTTTGCCGACATCCACCGCATGGACGTGGCGCGCCCCACGTTGCAGCAGACAATCTGTAAACCCGCCTGTGGAGGCGCCGATGTCTACACACACAGTATTTTGGCAGAACACCCCGAAAGAATCCAGAGCAGCTTCAAGCTTGTGCCCGCCGCGGCTGACGTACTTTTCCGCCGCCGCAACCTCCAATCGCGCGGTTTCCTCAACGAGATCGCTGGATTTCGCCGCCACTTGGCCATTCACTCGGACAGCGCCAGCCAAAATCAGTCGTTTGGCCTTCTCGCGGCTGGGAACAAGCCCGCCCGCAACGAGTTGCGTGTCAAGACGAACGCGCATCCACGGCTCCGTGCGCCCGGGATCCCTTGCTGGAAGCAGCGATCTTGCCTTTCACTTCGGCCAACAGGTCGTTGATCTTCGCGACCGCGGTCGTGGCGTTAAGACCGTACTTGTCCTGCAGTTCCTTGTTTGTTGTGGCGTGTTCAATGAACTGGTCGGGCCAGCCGATGCGGGCCACCGGCGTCTCGATCCGCAGGTCGCCCAGCGCTTCCATCACCGCGCTGCCGAAGCCGCCCGGCAACGTGTGGTTCTCAATGGTGCAAATTACCCTGACAATGCGGCCGTACTCCTCCAGCATGGCACTGTCGAGCGGCTTGCAGAACCGGGCGTTGATCAGCGCCACCGAAAGTCCTTGGGCTTTGAGCGCGGCGGCTGTTTCGCGGGCGATATCGCCCACCGCGCCATAGAAGATCACGGCCACGTCGGTGCCGTGCTGGAGCACTTCCGCCTGGCCAATTGGCAGGTTCGCAGGGTGCTGCTTGATCGGTACGCCTTCGCCGGCGCCGCGCGGATAACGGATCAAGATCGGGCCGTGATGCTGTAGCGCCGTCCAGAGCATGTCCACCAGTTCGTCCTCGTCTTTCGGCGCCATCAGCGTGGCGTTCGGAATGCTGCGACCGTAAGCGATGTCGAACAGTCCATGGTGCGTCGCGCCGTCGTTGACCGACAATCCCGCGCGATCCATGCAGAAAATCACGTCGAGGTTTTGTAACGCCACGTCGTGGATGATGCAGTCGTAGGCCCGCTGCAGGAATGTTGAGTATATGGCGCAGACTGGATGATACCCCATTGTCGCCATGCCAGCTGCGAAGACGACCGCATGCTCTTCGGCAATCCCCACATCGAAGAAACGGTCGGGCTTGGTCTTGTGGAGCTTGCCGAGGCTGGTGCCGCTGGGCATCGCGGCGGTGATGCCAACCAGCTTGCTGTCCAGTTCACTGAACCGCAGCATTGCGTCCCCGAACACGTCCTGATAGTTCGGCGGGGTGCCGGGCGCTTTCGGCGAATCGCCCGTGGCGATGTCGAATGGCCCGCAACCGTGAAATTTCTCAGGATGCTGAAGCGCCACGTCGTAGCCTTTGCCCTTTTTGGTGAGAACATGTAGGAGCACGGGCTGAGTTTGCTTTTTGCAGAACTCCAGTGAATCGATGAGGAGTTTAGTATTGTGCCCGTCAATCGGCCCGAGATAATGCAGACCGAATTCCTCGAACAGCACGCTCGGCACGAGAATGCTTTTGATTGCTTCCTCGACTTTGTGCTCGATCTCAGCGATGTCGGGGCCGAGCCGTTGCAGCACGTTGGCGAGCTTCTTGTGTGCAGCCTGGTAGCGAGGGTGGGTGACGACGCGGTTCAGGTAACCTGCGATCGCCCCAACGTTCTTGGCAATGCCCCACTCGTTGTCGTTGAGCACAACGATAAGTCGCTTCGTAGTATGTGCGATGTTGTTCAGGGCTTCGTAAGAGATGCCGTTAGTCAACGCCGCATCACCGACGATGGCAACTACGTGTTCATCTGTGCCTGCCTTGTCGCGCCCGGTCGCTATGCCCAATGCCGCGGACAACGCTGTGCCCGCATGCCCCGCGCCAAACGCATCGTAGGGGCTTTCCGCGCGACAAGCGAATCCCAGCAGGCCGCCAGTTTGGCGCACCTTCTTGAACCCTTCGCGCCGGCCCGTGAGCAGTTTGTGGACGTAGGTTTGATGGCTGACGTCCCAGACGAACTTGTCTTTCGGGCAATCAAACACGCGGTGCAACGCGATGGTCAACTCCACCACGCCGAGGTTCGGGCCGACGTGCCCGCCGTTCTTGCTAAGTACGGTGATGATCTCGTCGCGGATTTCCTGCGCAAGCGTCTGCAATTGGTCGAGCGTCAGCAGTTTCAAGTCCGCTGGCGAATTGATCATGTCTAAATAGCGACCCACTTCAGTTTCCTAGTTAGAAATCGGTAGAACTGATACGACCGTTACAACAGGTTCGCCTCGTTTTCGCCCTTGGTGGCGCGAGCGTCCCGTCTGCGGTTATTCTCTGTTTCCCCTGTCTCTTCCTCGCCTGTGAACGGCTTCAAGATCGCCGAGCCATCGGTCTTCTTCGTCAACAACTCGATTTTCTTCTCAGCTTCCTCGAGTTTCTGGCTGCAAAACCGCACTAGCCGGGTGCCTTCCTCGTATTTCTTCAACACGTCTTCCAACGGCAATTCGGCCCGCTCCATATCGGCCACGACTTGCTCGAGCCGCTGGATAGCATCCTCGAAACCCGGGCCAACCTGTCCGGTTCCCGTGCTGGCTTCGCTGGAAGTGCGCTTTTTCTTCGTCATGACGTAGGGCAAACGTTACCACAGAGCCGAACCTCCATCAAGCCCGATGCGCGCGGGCCGACCGCGAATGAGAACATTTGCTTTCTGGGGTACAGAGGACGAATAATATAGCTGTCCGAGGCAATTAATGAAAGGATCCATCAGGGCATTTATAATGTTTTTCACCATCTTCTTGTTGATCTATAGCGTCGCGCACCTGTACATCTGGTTGCGCCTTGTGCATCCTCTGGAAATCACCGGCGTGTCGCTCCGGCTGCTTCAGGCGTTGTTCGTTCTCCTGTTTCTGTCCTTTCCGTTGATCCATCTTGCCTTCCGACAACAGAATGGTTTCCTGATCAGCGCCGCAAACATGGTGAGTTCCGTCTGGATTGGCATGGTTGTCTATTTCGTTCTAGTCATACTGGCCAGCGATCTTCTACGTCTCATCATCTTCCGTGGGGTCTTCGATGGCCGAGCCGTGTCGGCTGTCGTCACAACCATCGTGGTGGCGATCACGATTTATGGCTTGGTCGAGGCCCGCTCGATTGGCATCACCCGTCTTCAGGTACGGATGACGAATCTGCCCAGCCAACTGGAAGGCCTGCGCATCGCCCAGATTTCCGATGTCCACATGGGACGGATCGTCCGCGGCCCACGGCTCGAACGAATCGTCACCATGGTCAATGACCTACATCCAGACCTCATCGTCATTACCGGCGATCTCGTTGACGCCGAGGCGTTGCACATGGAAGACATGATCCACCCGCTCCGCCGTTTGAACAGCAAGTACGGAGTCTTTGCGGTCCCCGGCAACCACGAATATTTTGCGGGGATCGACCGGTCTCAAGCGTTTACCGAACAAGCCGGGGTGACCATGCTGCGCAATCGTTGGGTGACCATTGCCGACGGGCTGCAACTCGTGGGACGGGATGACCCGGTTGGTGCCCGCGTCACTGGCGAGAAGATCCCGTCGTTGGAAGAAATCATGCGCGGGACTGACCGTTCCAAGCCGACCATACTGCTTTACCACACTCCCGTGACGACGTTCGAGGAACTGCAGGCCCAAGGCATCCAACTGCAACTGAGCGGTCACACACACAAGGGGCAACTCTGGCCATTCAACTACATCGTCAAGCTGATCTACAAGATGCCCTACGGCCGATTCACGTCTGGCGACACTACCATTTATGTCAATCGCGGGACCGGCACATGGGGGCCGCCAATGCGCGTAGCCGCCCGACCCGAGATCACGCTGATCACTCTCACCTCCAAGCGTTGATGCTCGTTCCAGCGAGCACGGAACTGAGACGATCATCGTTGTGTCATAAAAGAAAAGGCGTCCCGCTTGCACGGGACGCCTTTCTGTTGGAATAACTAACTCTTGAAAAGAATTAGTACCGGTTGCTGCCGGCAAACTGACGTTCGCCGCCACGGCCACCGCCGAAGTTGCCACGGGGGCGATCTTCACGGGGCTTGGCTTCGTTGACGGTCAACGCGCGACCATCCAATTCCTTGCCGTTAAGATCAGCAATGGCCTTGGTGGCCTCTTCCTGCGTTCCCATTTCCACGAATGCAAACCCACGGGACTTGTTGGTGAACTTGTCCATGATAAGGTTGCAAGTGCTGACGTTGCCGGTCTGTTTGAACAGGGCCAGAATGTCGCCTTCAGTGGTGTTGAATGACAGGTTTCCTACGAATAGCTTGGTAGCCATTATATGTTATACTTTCTGCTGCGGTTAGGAGGTCTCAGTGACTGTTCCCGATGGATTCGGGTTTCGGACTGTCACCGAGCTGCTAGGCCTGACTGACAATCTACCAATCTCACTGCAACTGCTTCTATCTGCGAGCGCGACAACAATAGAGCATTCCGGCGAAATAGCAACAACTGATTTCAGGAGGCCCCGACGACGTACCTGACCTCAGAACAGTTACGCGGCGAAGGTTTTAGCAGGCATTCAGATTGACCTTCGACTGATCGGGTCGCATGCTGGCGTAGACGTATGACGACGAAAGATTCTACCAACAAAGTGACCAGACCTTTATTGGATTGGTTACTTGAGAAATATCCGGACACGCCGAAGAAACGGGCCAAACAATGGATCACAGCGGGCCGGGTCAGCGTCAACGGCGTTGTCATCCGCCAGCCGAATCGAGCAATGCCCGATCCACAGGACACGTTGGAAATGCAGGGCCGTCGTTGCACCTCGGTGACGCTGGAACGGGAATGGCGGATTCATGCGCGGCTCGGGTTGTTGTACATCGACGCCTCGCTGGCCGTCGTCAACAAAGGCGCGGGACTGCTCTCGGTGCCCGCGCCGTACAGTGATTTGTCGGCGCTGAGCGTTCTCGGCGATTTCCTCGCAGGCCGGTTGCGGGCGATCGGCGGCGCGACGGCGCGTCGTCGGTTGCCGCCGTCATTTTTGCATCTCACACCTCAACCCGTCCACCGGCTCGATCAGTTTACGACGGGCGTGCTGTGTCTGGCGATGAACCCGACGGCGCGCGCGCGGCTCATCGAGCAATTTCAAACACACAGCGCGACGCGCCAGTACGTGGCCTTCGTGGATGGTCGTCCCAAAATGCCGCGCGGCACATGGCGGCACTGGCTGCGGTTTGACGACGACAATCTGCGCCAGCACGTGTTGTCCGAACGCGCGGCCAAAGAAGCCGGCGACGACGCGCAGGAGTCGGTGACGCATTACGAAGTGATCGAGGAGTTCACGATCCGCGGCACGGGCCGCGTCATTACGAAACTGAAATTCAAACTGGAGACGGGTCGCACGCATCAGATTCGCGTGCAGGCGGCGCACGAAGGTCTGCCGTTGATCGGCGACCGCACGTATCACCCGCTCTATCACGCGGCCAAACGGGACCGCGCTGTCGTGCCGATCGAGTTTACGCGGCAGGCATTACACGCCGAGGCTCTCACTCTGGAACACCCGGACAAACCCGGGACGCGTATGACGTGGACCGCCGCTCTGCCCAAAGACCTGCAACAACTCGAAGCCACGTTGCGCGCTGGCCGGGAACAAAAGAGAACCACATGAGTTCACGACAAATCATTGTGGTCGGCGGAGGCGCGGCCGGTTTTTTTGCCGCCATCAAGTGCGCCGAGGTATTGCCTGGCGCCGACGTGACGATCTTGGAGAGGGGATCGGAGTTTCTTGCCAAAGTCCGGGTTTCCGGCGGAGGACGCTGTAATGTAACGCATGCCTGCTTCGATCCGAGGGAGTTTGCGACCAGATTTCCGCGGGGCGAGCGGGAGTTGATCGGACCGTTTCAACGGTTCGGGGCAAACGAGACCGTCGCTTGGTTCAAAGACCGGGGCGTGAAACTCAATGCCGAGTGTGACGGACGGATGTTCCCACTCAACAACTCGTCGCAGACGGTCATTGATTGTCTTGTCGGCGCAACCAAGACGGCAGGTGTGAAGCTGCGGACGAAATGCGGAGTGGAAAAGGTTGTCCGACTTGCGGATGATCAATTTGAACTCACGCTGTCCAGCGGTGAAACACTTGTCTGTGACCGGCTGTTGTTGGCTACCGGTGGGTGCCGCATGGCGGAGGCCGGCCAGTTGGCGGTCTCGCTTGGACACACATTAGAGCCACCCGTGCCATCGTTATTCACATTCAGCTTGGAGGCGCCGTGGTTGAAGGAGCTTGCCGGGATCTCGGTTGAATCGGTTGAAGCATCGGTGCCGGACATGGAATTGCGGGAGCGGGGTGCGTTACTGGTAACACACACGGGTTTGAGCGGCCCGGTGATCCTGCGTCTCTCCGCGTGGGGAGCGCGGGTGTTGCATGATCGCGATTACCGGTTTCCGTTGCACTTGTACTGGCTACCGAAACTCGATCCGGAAGAAATTGCGACGGAACTTCAGTGGCGTCGCAGCCAGCAACCGGCGCGGCTCGTGGTGAATACGCCAATCCCGCCGTTGCCGGCCCGGTTGTGGGAACAGTTGGTTCTCGCCGCGGGAGTGAAGCGGGACACACGTTGGGCTGCGCTCGCGCGCGCTGAGCAACACAATCTCCTCCAGCAATTGATACGGACAGAATTACAGGTGACCGGCAAGAGCCTGAACAAAGAGGAGTTTGTCACTTGCGGCGGCGTGCGATTGAACGAGGTGAATTTCACGACCATGCAAAGCCGGATCTGTCCGGGACTCTTTTTTGCAGGTGAATTGCTCGACATCGACGGGATCACCGGTGGCTTCAATTTCCAAGCTGCCTGGACCACGGGCTGGATTGCCGGCAACGCCATGGCCGGCGCATAAGCCGATGTTTCACCACCAAGACACCAAGTTATAAAGGTAGGGACGGCTCGCTGAGCCGTCCGCCTGCCGCGATTCCTATCTTGCCCATCCCGCTTCTAATTCGCTACAATCCCACCCATTCAGGAAAGGACGAATCACGAGTCACCGATAACCAATAACCAACTTTAATTCGCGTAGCTTCGGCTGCTGTCCGTAACGAAACCTAGGAATTTCGATCGAAAGACAGCGCTTGAGATGCGCCCCGACTGGGGCGCATTGAAAGCGTTCTTTCGTGGGCCCTCCTAGGTGCCTGATATGGGACGCAAGTAAATGCGTCCCGCTTTTATTTCAGGCACCAGAGTCCCCACGGAAGACAGTCACCAGACAGGGCTGATTCGCACGCGAGCGAACCATGCCCATGCCGAAAAACGCAAAGAAGTCACGCGGCATCGTTTCCTGGCCGGAAGAAGAACGGCCACGGGAACGATTGCTTTCGCGCGGTCCACAAGCTCTTGCGGATGCAGAGTTGATCGCGATTCTGGTTCGCGTTGGCTTTCGAGGCACGAGCGCAGTAGAACTTGGCCGACAAGTCCTAAAGCGATTCGGGTCGCTCCGCGCAATGGTGGAAGCACCAGTTCTTGCGCTGTTCGACGTGAAGGGACTGAAGGGCGCAAAGATTTCCCAACTTGTCGCGGCGATGGAAATCGCTCGCCGCGTGGCCGTTCCGACCAAGCGCAATCAGCTTAAGATCAAAAGCACCAGCGTAGCAGCGGAGTATTTGCGCGAACGACTGCGCGGACTTTCGGAAGAACACTTCCGCGTTCTCTACTTGAACCGCCGCAGCGCCCTGCTGGATGACGCACTCATGGCGCAGGGTGCGGTGGATTCTGTCCATCCACCGCTGCGGAACATCATTTCTCGTGCATTGCAGGTAAACGCCAGCGCACTCATCGCGGCTCACAATCATCCTTCCGGGGCGGCTGAACCAAGCGAATCTGATCGGCTGTTGACGCGGGACTTGATTGCCGCCTGCCAACCCATCGGCATCCGCGTGTTGGACCATCTAATCGTCGCCGAACAGGCGCACTACAGCTTTGCTGATTCGGGGTTGCTCGGCGAACTCACACTTCAAGTCACGGGGTAAGCACTATGGAAGACGAACTCAGACACCGAGTGATTGAGAAACTCCAGAAGGGCGAAGACCTGTCGGCAGAGTGGGCGCGGTTCTTGTTCCCGCCGGAGAAACGCGAGTATGAACTGGTCTATCTCGGCAAGGAACGCGAGGAGGACATCCTTGCCAACACGCTGGCCGTACCGCTGCAACCCGTCCGCACCTTCGGCAAGAACGGCGGCGACGCTTGGAATAACATGCTGATCTTCGGCGACAACCTCCAAGTGATGAAGTCGCTGCTGGAATTGAAGAAGACCGGCAAGCTCTGCAACGCCGACGGTACGCCTGGGGTCCGCCTCATTTACATCGACCCGCCGTTTGCCACGAAGCAGGAGTTTCGCGGAAGCCAAGACCAAAAGGCATATCAGGACAAGATTGTTGGGGCACAATTTCTCGAGTTCCTAAGAAAGCGCCTCATTTATCTCCGGGAACTCTTGAGCGATAAGGGCACAATTTATCTGCATTTGGATCAAAAGAAACTTTATCAGGCTAAACAGATCGCTGACGAAATTTTCAAGGAATCAGTCTTTCGCAATCATATCGTCTGGTACTACACAAACAAAATACCGGATTCTAGAAAAGGCGTATTCACAGTAAGCACCGACCACATTTTGACATACGGCAAAACCCGTGACGTTATATTCCACACCCTTACGACTCAGCGAGAGAAGCCGATCAAAGTTTCCAAATTCAGCAAAGTCGATGGGGAAAAGGTATACGACAAGGACGCCAGCGGTAAAGGAATCTATATCGAACGCACAGAAAGGATGATGGACAACGTTTGGCAGGTGGCACTGCTTCATTGCCAGCCAGAAGTAACCGGCTTTCCCACCCAGAAACCGGAAGAAGTGCTACGACGAGCAATAGAAGCCTCTACCAACAAAGGCGATCTTGTACTCGATGCTTTCGCCGGTAGCGGCACAACCTGTGCAGTGGCTGAGAAATTGGGCCGGCGATGGATCTCGATTGATTGCGGTAAACTCGCCATTTACACGATGCAGAAGCGTTTGCTCAATCTCCGGAAGGAAATCGGCCACAAAGGGCCAAGGCTCGACCCCAAACCATTCACCCTCTACAACGCAGGGTTGTACGACTTCTCCAAGCTGAAGGAACTGCCGTGGGAGTCATGGCGCTTTTTTGCCCTGCAACTGTTCCAATGCCGTGACGAGCCGCACAAAATCGGCGGTGTCCAACTCGACGGTTACCTCAAGGGCGCAAGCGTCCTCGTGTTCAACCACACGAGAAACCCCGGTGCACGGTTTACCGAAGAAACGCTCGACGAAATCCATGAGGCTGTGGGGTCGCGAGTCGGCAACAAGCTCTTTATCATCGCACCGGCGCTGACATTTGGTTTCCAGCAGGATTACATCGACATGCAAGGCGTCCGCTACTACGCACTACGGATTCCGTATTCGATCATCAATGAACTACACCAGCGCGAGTTCACGGCGCTCAAACAGCCGTCGGACGAAATGGCGGTCAATGACACGGTGGAAGCGGTCGGCTTCGATTTCATCCGCATGCCCGAACTGAAGTTCAAGTGCGGTGTCGGCAAGCGCAAGGGCGAACTCCTGAAGGAAGGTTTTATTGGAATTCAGACGTTCAAGAGCGAGGCGGTGGTGCGCGAGCCGTTACGCAAGAAGGGCAACCTAGAAACGCTCTCAATGGTGATGCTGGACTACGATTACGACAGCGAGGTGTTCGACTTGGACGCGGTGTTCTATGCCGACGAATTGGCAAAGGCCAACTGGGAGGCACGGTTCCCACTTGAACCACTCGGCGGCAAACTCATGGCCGTGTTCATTGACATCTACGGCAACGAAGCGCGGGTGGTATTGGACGCGAGCGAGTTTAGAGCGAAGGCCGGTAAGAAGGCGCGGAAGGCGGTGGCAAAATGACAACGCGCGGCGACCGGCAGACATTCCGCAACGAAGACCTTGTCCTGAAAGTCACCACAGACATTGACACGAAGAAGTGGGACGAGACCAAGTACGAGGCATTTCTCGATGAACTGTGCGGGACACGCGAATACCAGAAGGAGGCCATCCGCACGACGTTGCGTTATCTGCTCGGTGGCAAGTACGCCGATCTTCGAGAACTGGCCAAGGAGAACTTCGACGATAACGAGGAGATTCAGCACCGGTACGGCTCGTGGGGCAACATGGAGAAGCATCTCCAACTGCCCGACCAGCTTTCCTGTTCGATTGATCAAGCCACAGCGACCGGCAAGAGTTGGGTGCTCTATGGAATCGCGGCGATCCTACTGGCAGAAGGTGTGGTTGATCGCGTGTTGGTGTTGTGTCCTTCCAACACGATTGAGTCTGGTCTCATGGAGAAGTTTCGGACTCTGGCCGGTAACTCCGACTTGCGCGACTTGCTGCCCAAGGGGGCAAAGATCAGCACCCCGAAGATCATCAATGCCTCCGAAAGCATCGTGGAGGGCTCGATTTGCGTGGAGAACTACCACGCTATTCTGGAGCACGTGAAATCGTCGATCCGCGACAGCTTGAAGGGCAAAGGAAATCGCGTGGCCGTGCTCAACGACGAAGCACATCACGTCGCCAACGAGAAGGATACTCAGAAGCGCAAATGGAAGGAGTTCCTCCTGAATCCGGAGTACGGCTTCCGTTTTGTCCTTGGCGTTTCCGGCACCTGCTATGTCGGTGACGACTATTTCGCGGATGTGGTTTCCCGGTACTCGCTGCGTGAGGCGATTGAGCAGCGCTTCGTGAAGACGGTGGACTACGTGTCGCAAATGCCGGTTGAAGTGGAGAATGCCGAGGACAAGTGGCAGTTGATCTACAAGCGGCATGAGGAGTGGAAGCGGAAGCTCAAGAAGCGCGGCATCCGTCCGCTTACAATCATCGTTACCAAAGACATTCGGGCTTGTGAACAGGTGGCTGAGGAGTTGGCCGACTTCCTCAAGGAGTGGGAAAAGATCTCGGCTGACCAAGCCAGCAAGAAGGTGTTGCCGGTCACGTCTTCTGCCAAGCACCAGCCGAATATTGCGCGGCTCAAACTCGTGGACAGTCCAACCAGCAAAGTGGAGTGGATCGTCTCTGTCGCGATGCTCAACGAAGGCTGGGACGCCAAGAACGTTTTCCAAATCGTCCCGCACGAGGAGCGGGCTTTCAACAGCAAACTGCTCATCGCGCAGGTTCTCGGACGCGGATTGCGGCGACCGGTAGGGTGGACGGGCGAAGACCCGGTCGTGACCGTGTTCAACCACGATGCGTGGTCAGGACGAATCAAGCATTTGGTCAACGAGGTCTTGGAGATCGAGCGGCGGCTATCGTCGTCGGTCATACCGGGTTCGCCGCACCATTTCGACCTGCATAATCTGGATTACACGCGGGAAGAGAGTGTGACGGAGTACACGAAGAAGGGCGAATACGAACTTCTGAAAGATGGTTACGTTGATTTGCCGTCACAGGTCGAAGCCGAGGACATCTCCATCGAGTTTGAACGCGCAGTCACCGGGGAGCACTCCAAGTTCACAGCGCGTTTGCAGCACAAGACCTACAGCGCCGAAAAAATCGCGGAGCAAATGTACCAACGGTTGAAGTCCGTTGACGAGGAGTCGAAGGACGCCAACGACCCGAAGGACCGGACGAGTTATGCGAAGAAGTTCCCGTTGGAAAAGTGTCAGGAGATTGTTGAAGCATCGCTGAAACGCACAAAGATCAAATCCGGTCGAGTCACCGAGGAGAATCGCCAGAAGTTTCTCCAAGCTTTAGGCACACTGATGCGAAGGTCGGCCAAGCGCGTCGTTTACAGACAGAAAGCGAAAGCCTTGATGATCGTGAATACGGCCGAGCGGCAAGCGGAGAGTTGCAGTGCCGCGGAGTTGCGACGGAAGGACAAGACGATCTATTTCGGCCCCGGTTGCGAAAAAACCTTGGTAGACGAACAAGTCGAGTTCTTCAACGAGGTTATAGACGAGGACGGAGATTTCAGTGGGGCAGCGGTCCCGGTTGCCAAGACCTCCGACTTCAAGACACCGCAGAATCTGGTCATCGCCGACGCCGGCAACGAGCGGAAATTCCTGCGCTTGCTCACCGACGCGCAAAACGCCAAGGCAGTTGACGCTTGGTTGAAGAATGCGTCACAAAGATTCTACCCGATTGAATATGCGTGGAAGAAGGGCGCACACCCGAAGCGCGGGGAGTTTAATCCGGACTTCTTCATCAAGAAGGGAAACGTGATTCATGTCGTGGAGATCAAGGGCGACGAGGAGATTGCCGAACCATCGCCCGAAAACGTGAAAAAGCACGAATACGCCGTCGTCCACTTCGACCGGCTCAATAAATGGATGAAGAAGGAAGGTTTGCCGGTACGCTATCAGTTTAACTTTCTCACACCAAAGGACTACAACCAGTTCTTCCAGAAACTACGCGACAACGACCTTGATGGTTTCCGGTCAAAACTGGACGTGGCGCTCGGCAGGGCTGACTAAACCTAAGGTGTGAGCGAGCTACCTTCACGTCCATACACCCTGTGGAACGTGATCGTTCATTCGCGATAGAAAAGATGTCGCCGAATCCTTCTGCGCAACCTTGTGCGTTACACTCGCTCGTTCCCGCGAGGTGGTCACTTCAGCTTTTCGGCGGTTTCACTTCCGATTCGAACTCGCCGTCGACAACGAGGGTGGTGATTAGATCTCCGTCTTTAACTGTTTTAACTGTTTTAACGATTTTGCCGTCTGCCGTGCGGGTGATGCTGTAGCCGCGTTCCAAAGTGGATTTCGGACTGAGTAGATCGAGTTTGGCGCTGGCCTGTGCCAGGCGATGGGTTGTTTGTTGCCATCGTTGATCGAACCCCGCGTCGAGCCGCCGTTGATCGGCGTCAAGCCGTGCGTTCCATCCCACCACGCGGGATTGCGGACTGAGGAGTCCGAATTTCGCGCTGGCGGTTTCCAGCCGCGACCGTTGGCCGGCGAGCGCGCCGCCAGTCGCTTGCCCGAGCCGGTGCCGCAGATCGTCCACTTCCTGCTGGTACTGGCGAATCAACTGCGCCGGTTGCTGGAAGACATAACTCGAGGCCAATTCCGTGAGTATTCGACGCATGTCGGCGACGCGGAACCGCAGGTCTTTTGCCAGCCGCGTCTGGCAGTCGCGGAGTTGACGGACAAATTCTTCCTTTGCCTTCACGACCAGTTCTGCCGCGGCGCTCGGTGTCGGTGCGCGCAAGTCAGCTACAAAATCCGCAATGGTGAAATCAATCTCGTGGCCGATGGCTGAGATGGTTGGAATGGTTGAACGTGCAATGGCGCGGGCAACCACTTCCTCGTTGAATGCCCACAGATCTTCGAGCGACCCACCGCCGCGGGTGACGATCAGCACGTCGAGTGGCAATGTGCCGGCGGCGTTGAGCGCGTTGAATTCGTCGATGGCAGCGGCAATCTCCTGCGCTGCGCCTTCGCCTTGAACGCGGACTGGGTTGATGACGATGTGGACGTTCGGGAACCGTCTCCCAATGACATTAAGGAAATCCCGGATGGCCGCACCCGTTGGCGAGGTAACCAAACCGATACGCTGGGGCAGGAGAGGGATCGGTTTCTTGCGTTCGGCAGCGAACAGCCCTTCCTTTTCCAGTCGGCGTTTCAGTTCCTCGAACGCCAGTTGCAGCGCGCCGAGGCCTTTCGGCAGGAGTTGGCGTACGATGATCTGGTACTGACCTTGTCTCTCGTAAACACTGATGTCGCCGAACGCGATGACCGCCAAACCATCCTGTAACTTGAACTTTACACCGGCGGCAGGGCTGCGAAAGAGCACGGCAGCCAACTGGGCGTTGATGTCTTTGAGCGTAAAATAGACGTGACCAGACTGCGGCGTGCGGAGATTGGAGATTTCGCCTTCGACCCAGACCGACGGGAATTTATCTTCCAGCGCGCCTTTGATGCGGCGCGTCAACTCAGTAACGCTTAACACCTGAGCAGGACCGGTCGGCATGGCAATACCCAAAGTGGCGCCGCTTCGCCGACTTACGGCTCGTAGTCCTCGTTCGGAAACTCGGGCTTCATTACAGGCTTGTAGCCTTTCGGCGCGGGGATCGGGAACGTGACGATCTCATAAACGCCTACAAATTCACGTCCGATCCAGCGTACAAACCCTTTGCCGATGCCGTATGGGATCGCCCCGCCGCCTTGCTCGGAGCTGGCCTTGGTGATCTGATTCGGCACTTCGATGACACCGAACAGAACATTGGCGAAACCACGGCCAAGTTTGCGCAATGCGTTTTGGCCTTTGGGTGTTTGGTCTGTCTCCGCTTGCGCTGTCAACGAGCCGAGTAGGAGAACAGCGACGAGGCCGATGAGTAATTTGGATTTCACGGTAACAGACTATACCCCAAACATTGCAACACTTCAATTTCTTTCCCTTGCGCCGCCCGCGGCTGTCGCATAGGTTTACTGGCGATGTGAAACTCCGCGGCAAAACGGCGTTGGTTACGGGGGCCGCCAAGCGGATCGGACACGAGATTGCGCTGGGGCTGGCACGACGCGGCGTGAACGTCATCGTACATTACCAAAGCTCAGCCGCTGACGCCCGGCGCACCGTCATGGAAATCAAGGCGCTTGGCGTGGACGCACTCGCCGTTCGAGCCGATCAATCCAATGCCAAACAGGTGCGAAGCGCGGTTGCCCGCGCCATCAGGCATTTCCACGCGATCGACGTGCTTGTGGCTGGTGCCGCTGTGTACAAGAAGACTCCGTTCGACACGCTGACCGAAGCAGACTGGGATTTCCACATCGACGCCAATCTCAAAGGCCCGTTTCTGTGGGCTCTTGAAATCGGTCGGCACATGAAACGGCGCAAACAAGCAGGCAAAATCATCCTCTTTGCCGACTGGTCGGCAATCCGTCCTTACGCCGATTATCTGCCGTACTGTGTGTCCAAAGCCGGTGTGATCTGCCTTGCCAAATCATTGGCGAAAGCGCTCGCCCCGCGCGTCCAAGTCAACGCCATTGCGCCGGGACCAATTCTGTTGCCGCCCGACGTAGGTCCACGAGAACGCCGTGCCATTGTCAACGCCACGCTTGTCAAACGGATTGGCAGCCCACAAGACATCGTCAATTCCGTGCTGTTTCTCATTGAAGGCAGCGATTTCATCACGGGGCACACGCTGGTGGTGGACGGCGGACGATTGATTGCGGATGCGTAGTGGTAATTGCAGTCGCGATCACTCGCGTTGCCGCAAAGCCGAGTCTGCGAGACGCCACTCGCTGTGTAGTGGCAAAGGCACATGGAAGGATGATCCCATAAAATCCTTTGAGTCTTGGTGGCTTGGTGGTTAAACTTTGCCCAATGTTCAAGGTTACGAAACGAATCGAGTTCTGTTACGGACACCGGCTACTCCAGTATAAGGGGAAATGCCGGCATCTGCATGGGCACAACGGAGTGGTTGAGGTGGATTTGCAGGCCGACACGCTCGATGCGCGCGGGATGGTGGCTGATTTCACAGACGTCAAACATGCGCTGAAGACGTGGATTGATGAGACACTCGATCACCGGATGTTGTTGCGCAAAGACGATCCATTGGCGTCCATGCTTGAGCAGCAGGGCGAACCATCCTTCCTGATGGACGAGAACCCGACCGCCGAAAATATTGCCAAACTCATCTACAGTCACGCGCGGACGCAGGGCCTGCCCATCCTCGATGTACGCGTCTGGGAAACGCCGACTTCCTGCGCAAGTTACAGTGGTTAATGGAGTCATCGAAGCATGGCAATAGAATAGAGGCCTTATGATCAAGTATCCGCACGTCCATGAATGGGTCGAACGCATGGCGGCCATGTGCCAGCCGGAGGAGATATATTGGTGCGATGGTTCAGAAGAGGAACGCCAACGGTTGACCGCCAAGGCCATCAGACAGGGTGAGTTGGTTGAATTGAGCCAAAAGAAGATGCCCGGTTGTTACCTGCACCGTACTGCAGCCAACGACGTGGCGCGCACCGAGCACCTGACTTACATCTGCACAAGCTTCCAGAGCGACGCCGGTGAGACCAATAACTGGATGAGCCCGCGCGTGGCCTACCGCAAGGCCCGCGAGATCTTCACCGGTTCGATGAAGGGCCGCACGATGTATGTCGTACCGTTCGCAATGGGCCCGATCTATTCGTCGTTCTCAAAGATCGGCATCGAACTGACCGACAGCATCTACGTCGTGTTGAACATGCGGATCATGACCCGGGCGGGAAAGACGGCTCTCAACGCGCTAGGTCCGCGGGGCGAGTTCACCCGTTGCCTGCACAGCAAAGCGGACTTGGACGTCAACCGCCGGCTGATACTGCATTTCCCCGAGGACAACGCCATCTGGTCGGTGGGCAGCGGCTACGGCGGCAATGTCCTGCTCGGCAAGAAGTGTCTGGCCCTGCGAATTGCCAGCGTGCTGGCACAACGCGAGAAATGGTTCGCAGAGCACATGCTCATCCTTGGTATCGAAGAGCCGAACGGTCGCGTCCAATACGTGGCCGCCGCGTTCCCCAGTGCCTGTGGTAAAACCAACCTAGCCATGCTCTTGCCACCGAAGGGCCTGAAGCAAAAAGGCTATCGCATTTGGACCGTGGGGGACGACATTGCTTGGATGCGCGTGGACACCGACGGGCAGTTGTGGGCGGTCAACCCTGAGATGGGTTTCTTCGGCGTCGTGCCAGGCACCAACACGTGCACCAACCGCAACGCAATGCTCACTATTCGTCGCGACACGATTTACACCAACGTCGCCTTGCGGCCCGACGGCACTGTTTGGTGGGAAGGGCACGACGATCCGCCGCCGCGCAAAGCCATCGATTGGCAGGGAAGATCGTGGAAGCCGGGCATGACTGACAAGAACGGCAAACCGATCCTGTCCAGTCATCCCAACAGCCGCTTTACCGCACCATTCACCAACTGCCCGACGCACTCGTTCCGCTACGACCAGCATCATGGCGTGCCAATCTCGGCGATCATCTTTGGTGGCCGCCGCAGCACACTCTGTCCGCTGGTTCACGAGGCGTTTAATTGGGACCACGGTGTCTATGTTGGGGCGACCCTGGCTAGCGAACGCACCGCGGCCCAAGTTGGCGCAGTTGGTGAAATCCGTCGCGACCCGATGGCTATGCTGCCGTTTTGCGGCTACAACATGGCCGATTACTTTGGCCACTGGCTGGATATGGGCAACCACATTCAGCGACAGCCGAAGATTTTTCACGTCAACTGGTTTCGCACGGACGAAAACGGCAGCTTCCTCTGGCCGGGCTATGGTGAGAACCTGCGTATTATCGAGTGGATACTTGGCCGCTGCCGCAACGAGGTCGCCGGCGTGCGCACCCCCATCGGCTATGTGCCCGATCCCAAAGACATCGACATGACCGGGCTGAAACTACCCAAGGGTGCGATGCGCAAGCTGCTGGCGGTGGACAGAGAAGCTTGGCTGGCCGAGTTGGATTCCATCCATAAGTTCTTAGATCAGTTCGGCACGCGCCTTCCCGACCCGATTTGGGCGCAGCACGAAGCGCTCCGCCGGCGTCTGCTCACAACGAAGAAATAGCGTCGGCCAACTCGGGTGCCTGTTGCGGCGAAGGCGATTGCCTTTGGCGCGCAATTGGGTAAGATAGGTCCGGTTTCTTATGAGAATCCTCCGTTACAACCAGCCAGGCTTTGCCGAGGCGTTGGCGCGTGCGTTAGCTGCGTCGAGCTTGTTCGACCAGACGATCGAGGAACGCGTGCGCGGCGTCATTGCCGCAGTGCAGGAACGCGGAGACGACGCGCTACTGGAGTTCACCGAACGGTTCGACAGTGTAAAATTGGTAGTGGCACAATTGGCTGTGACCGAGCCAACTCCGGCGGTGGATGCCGAGTTGCGTAAAGCTGTGGCAACCGCGCAGGTGAACGTCGCGGCCTTTGCGAAACGCGCTTTGCCAAAGGACTGGCAGATGCGGAATGCGCAGGGTGGACGCGTAGGCGAGAAATTCGATCCGTTGCAGCGAGTCGGCGTGTACATCCCCGGCGGGACCGCGCCGCTGGTATCGACGGCGATCATGACTGTCGCAATTGCCAAGGTCGCGGGGTGCCGCGAGATCGTGGCCTGCACGCCTCCAAACGAGGACGCAAAAAATCTCATCAATCTGAGTCTGCTCTATGCGCTGCGTAAAGCCGGCGCGACGGAAATTTACCGGGTGGGCGGGGCACAGGCGATCGCCGCGATGGCGTTGGGGACACAGACCATCCGCCGTGTGCAGAAGATTTTCGGGCCGGGAAACGCGTATGTCACCACAGCGAAACGGCTGTTATTTGGTCATGTCGGCGTGGATTTGCTGGCGGGACCGAGCGAGATACTGGTGATCGCCGACGATTCAGCGGATGCGCGATTCATAGCCGCCGACATGCTGGCGCAGGCCGAGCACGGCAGCGGTCACGAGCGGGTATGGCTCGTGACGACTTCAGAGAAGATTCTGGAAGCGACACAGCGGGAGATTCAACGGCAGCAGCGAGCGCTGAGCCGCGGTGGATTCATCGGTCGCGCGCTTGACGCGAGCGGCGCGTGCGTATTGGTCAAGGATATGAAACAGGCGGTGGACGTGGCGAATCGGTTCGCGCCCGAGCACTGCGAGGTCATGACAAAAAATGCCGCGAGGCTGGTCTGCGCCATCAAAACCGCAGGCGCGATCTTTGTCGGTCCGTGGACGCCGACCGTGGTGGGCGATTATCTGGCGGGGCCGAGCCATGAATTGCCGACGGGCGGCACAGGCGCGATGTTCGCGGGCCTGACGGTGGATCAATTCCAGCGGCGGGCGAGCGTGGTCGAGTTCTCGCAGTCGGCGCTGCGCAAATCCATGCGGGCATTGGAGACGATTGGCGCGGTTGAAAGGCTTGATGCGCACGTCGCATCGGCGCGCATTAGATTTGATTCGCGGAAGAAGCGGTCATGAGCTACGCACGGCCGGCGGTCGAGCGGATGAGCGGCTACGTGCCGGGCGAACAACTCCGTGGTGGCAAGGGTGCGAGCCTCATCAAGCTCAACACGAATGAGAATCCCTATCCGCCATCGCCAAAAGTGGTGGAGACGCTCCGGAACGCGTTGGACACGCGGTTGCGGTTGTATCCAGACCCGCAGTCGACAGCGTTGCGCGAGAAATTGAGTGCGCGTTACGGGTTTCCAGCCGGCCAGATCTTCATAGGCAACGGGTGCGACGACATTCTGAACCTATGCGTGCGGGCGTTTTGCGATACAGGCGCGAAACTGGCGTATTTCTGGCCGAGTTACTCGCTATATCCGGTGCTTGCAGAGATTCAGGATGCCACAAAGGTTGAACTGCCGCTCGACGACGAGTTTCAGTTCGAAGCGCACCCATCATTGCTGCATCGGCTCGACGGCGTGAAGCTTGTGTTTATCACGCAACCGAATGCGCCGAGCGGGGTATGGCTCCAGCGCGTGGAACTCCAGCGCGTCATCGAGGAGACCGACGGCGTTGTCGTCATCGACGAGGCGTACGTGGATTTCGCAGCGGAGAACTGTCTGGATTTCGTACGCGAATACGACAACGTGATTGTCGCGCGGTCGTTCTCGAAATCATTCGCGTTGGCTGGCATGCGGATCGGGTGGGCGGTAGGGCCGACGGAGTTAATTGGCGCACTCGACAAGGTGAAGGACAGCTATAACGTCAATCGCCTCAGTCAACTCGCTGCCGAAGCGGCCTTGGACGACTGGCCGTATTTTGAGAGCACGACCAAGAAAATCTGCGCCACGCGAGCGCGTGTCGCGACGGCGCTGGAAGGATTAGGTTTCTTTGTTTATCCTTCTCAGGCGAACTTCGTGTTCGCGCGACCGCCTGCGCCATGGTCGGCCAAGTGGTGGGTGGATGAATTGCGGGCGCGCAAGATTCTGACACGATGGTGGGACGCTGAGCGGATCCGCGATTTCGCGCGGGTGAGCGTCGGCACGGACGAGGAGATGGATAAGTTTTTGGAGGCCAGTTCTGTCATTCTGAGCGAAGCGAAGAATCTCTGAATGGAAGCGAACCAAGCGAGGCAGTTATGAGGCACTTCTCCCGCGACAGTGGGATCAGGGTGACAACGAGAAGAGGATGAGACCATGAAAAAACGAATCGCTAAGGTTTTACGCAAGACTACGGAAACGCAGGTCACGCTCGCGCTGGCAATCGACGGCAGCGGCAAAGCCAAGATCAGCACGGGAGTGCCGTTTTTTGACCACATGCTGACGTTGCTGGCAAAGCATTCTTTATGCGATTTGACAGTCAAAGCGAAAGGCGATCCCACCGTGGACGCGCATCACACTGTCGAAGACATCGGCATTGCCTTAGGGCAGGCGTTTGTGCGGGCGCTAGGCAACAAGCGTGGTATTCGCCGCTACGGTTGGGCACTGGTGCCGATGGACGAAACGCTGGCGCAGGCGCGTGTGTCACTGGACTTCAGCAATCGGCCATACCTCGTTTTCACGGCGAAAAGCTGGAGTCGCATTGCCAACGTCGAACTCGGACGCGGCAACAGTTTTCGTGTCGGCTTGGTTAAGGAATTTCTACAGGGATTCGCCAACGAAGCGCGGTGTAACCTGCACGTGGACGTGTTACGCGGCGACGAGCCGCATCACGTCGTCGAAGCTATCTTCAAGGCGTTGGCGAAAGCCATGGACCAAGCCTGCCAACGCGACCCGCGTGTGAAAGGCATCCCGAGCACCAAGGGACGCCTCTAGCTCACGCGAACTTTGTGGTACAGCTAGTAGAGTAGCCCGGATGCGTGCGGACAGCCTTACTTGGGATATCCCACTGTTTGCGCGAGGATGATTTTCTGGTCGGGGCGCAGTTGCATGGCTTTAGACAGTGATGGACGATCGACCATACCCCGTACGACCGTTGCTAGGCCTTGCGACGCGCAGTACAGATAAACATTTTGGGAAATGAAGCCCGTATCTGTAGCGCTGTAGAAGTTCTTGTTCTCCTCGGACGCGTCCTTCATTTTGGCAAAGTCTGCCACGAAAATAAGGTTTAATGGCGCTTCCTTGATAAATGGCTGTCGTCCCGTCGCCTCGCGGAGGTCGTTAGTCACAACCGGCGTCAGAACGTGCGTCCGCGCTTCATATAGATAAAGTCCTTCAGGCAGCGCGACGTAAACATCAATCTCCAGCCAGTTCCTTGCAGTCGGCGCAGTCCGTTTGCCCGATTCCGGTCGGTTGATGCCATTTGCTGCCCAGAGAAGATTGGACAATTCCTGCAATGGCAATTTTTTGGAATCAAAGCTCCTTGAAGTCTGGCGCAGTTCCAGCGCCTGCATCAGGGGTTTGCCGATTTCTGTTTGCGGCGGTGGCAGCTGAATCGGCTTGGGTTCTTGCGCATAACCAACTGCCAAACCAATGATATATATCGATAAGACAAGCGTTAGTAATCTTTTCATGGCGTTCCTTTCTGCGCGTAACTGTACGAGATGATCGGTTGCGCAACAAGGCCGGAAATTTGAAAAGGCTTGCCCGGCACGAAGTGGAAATTGTAACTGCCCCGACACCAAGTGTCGGGGCGGCTACAAAAACTTCACAGCGATTTCAGGCAGTCATCGAGTTGGCCGAGCAACTGTTTGATGGTCTCAGGCGTTTCGTCGCCCATATGGGCGATGCGGAACGATTTGCCCTTGATCGGGCCGTAACCGCCGTCGATGAGCACCTTGTATTTGTCTTTGAGCGTCTTTTGGAGCTTTGGAACGTCGATGTTCTTGTTGTTTTTCACGCAGGTGAGAGTGATGGACTCGTAACCGGCCTTCGGGAACAGCTCGAACCCATTCGACTTCGCCCATGCGCGGGTCATCTGTGCCATCTTCAAATGACGGGCGTAACGGTTCTCCAGTCCTTCGGCAAAAAACTTATCCAATTGGTGTTTCAATCCATAGATGTGCGGGATGCTGGGTGTCGAGGGCGTCATGTTCTTATCGTGGTTGGCTTTGAACTCGAGGAAATCAAAGTAGTAGCCACGTCCCGGAATCGTCTGGGCCTTTTTCAGCGCGCGGTCACTGACGGTGAAGATCGCAAAACCCGGCGGCAGCGCCCACGCCTTCTGCACGCTGGCCACCAGCACGTCGATGCCGAGCGCGTCAGTCTCTATCTTCACACTCGTCATGGAACTAACGCTATCCACAATGAACGTGACGTCGGGATACTTCCGCATCACAGCAGCGATGTCGGCCAACGGATTCATCAAACCCGTGGAGGTCTCGTTGTGGACGATGGTGAGGGCGTCAAACTGACCTGTTTTCAACTTAGCGTCGATCATCTCTGGCAGGATCGGCTGTCCCCATTCGACCTTGAGAGCTTCGGCGTCCTTGCCGCAGCGCTTGGATACATCAAACCACTTGTCAGAAAACGCTCCGCAGCAGCAGTTGAGGACATTCTTGCCGACGAGGTTGCGCACGGCGGCCTCCATCACGCCCCATGCCGATGACGTGGACAGAAACACCGGGTTTTTTGTGTAAAGCACTTGTTGAAGTTTGGGCTGGATGGATGCGTAAATCTCTTGGAATCCCGAGCCGCGATGGCCAATCATTGGCTGCATCATGGCGCGGAACGTGTCCTCGCTAACCTCAATGGGGCCGGGGATATGCAATTTGACGTGTGGAGTTGTCATAGATTCGCCTTCTTCCTTTGTTCTGCGTGCCGCAACGATGGCATTTCAATATCAGAACCGGTGCCAAATATCAATCCATTTCCAATCGACATGGGAGGTTTTTCATGCCGAAGACGCCAAACGTTGGGATGATCGAGTGAAAAACTCACGGGTCGCGCACCCAAAGGCTTTTTCCTTGAGCGCGCATTAAACACACCGTAAAATGCATGTTCTATGTCACAAAAAACCAGCGACATTGACATCAGCTATGTGGCGTACTTGGCGCGCCTCCAGTTGACGGAGGTGGAGGCCGCGCGATTCTCCGCTCAACTCAAGGACATCCTGAAGTACGTTGAGAAGCTCAACGAACTGGACGTGACAAATGTCGAGCCAATCCTGACACGAGTGGCGGGGCTGTCAAACGTGCTTCGCAAGGACGAGGTCCAGCCGTCCATCGCATCCGCCGATGTGTTGCGCAACGCGCCGCAACAGGCGCGTTCGTTGTTCATTGTCCCAAAGATTGTGGAACAGGGATGACGATTGCGATGATGTTGCACACCCAGACGATTCACGAGCTTCGTGTCCGATTGCGACGTGGCGATATATCCGTGCGCGAGGTGACGCAAGCAGTGCTGGATCGAATCGCGGGTCTGGATGGCAGGATCAAGGCTTACAACTGGCTCAACGCAGACGACGCGTTGACGCAGGCGGAGGCGATTGACCGCGCCGGAGTGGCCAAGGACGGCAATCCGCTCGCAGGTGTGCCGATTGCCATCAAGGACTCGATCAATGTCGTGGGCCAGCCGTGCACGTGCGCATCTAAGATTTTGCAGGGCTACATCGCACCGTACGATGCGTTTGTCATCCGCCAACTGCGCAGGGCCGGCGCGGTGTTACTCGGGCGCACCAATATGGACGAGTTCGCAATGGGCAGTTCGACCGAAAACTCGTCATGGGGTGTGACGCGTAATCCATGGGATTTGGAGCGGATCCCGGGTGGATCGAGCGGTGGGAGCGCGGCGGCGGTTGCAGCGGACGAGGCGATTGCGGCGCTCGGGAGTGACACGGGTGGATCGATTCGACAACCGGCGGCGCTGTGCGGCTGCGTGGGATTGAAGCCGACGTACGGGCGCGTCTCGCGGTATGGGCTGGTGGCGTTCGCATCGTCACTGGATCAGATCGGCCCGCTCACGAAGGATGTTGAGGATTGTGCGGTGTTGCTCGGCGTGCTGTCAGGGCACGACGTGAAGGATTCGACGAGCGTGGCGCAGGCCGTCCCCGATTACACGCAAGCGCTTGGCAAAGGCGTGAAAGGACTGCGTGTCGGGATACCGAAAGAGTATTTCGTCGCGGGGATGGACCGAGAAGCGGAAGCTGCGGTGCGCGGTGCGATTCAGAAGCTGCAGTCGCTCGGCGCTGAGGTGGTTGAGCTGTCGTTGCCACACACGGAGTACGCGGTGGCAGTGTACTACTTGATTGCCACAGCAGAGGCGAGCGCGAATCTGGCCCGGTTCGATGGCGTGCGGTACGGCTTGCGCGTGGCCGGGGATGACCCCATCGAGATGTACCGGCAGACGCGCGGCGCGGGGTTTGGTCCGGAAGTGAAACGGCGGATCATACTCGGCACGTACGCACTGAGCGCGGGGTACCACGATGCCTATTACCTGCGGGCGCAGAAGGCGCGGACCTTGATCCGAGGCGATTTCGAGAAGGCGTTCGAGAAATGCGACGTGATCGTTACGCCGACATCGCCGACGGCGGCATTCAAAGCTGGCGAAAAAGCGGACGATCCATTGCAGATGTACCTAAGCGACATCTTCACCATCAGCGTGAACCTGGTTGGCATTTGCGGCGTGAGCATCCCGTGCGGGTTCACGGTTAATCCGAAGTTGCCGATTGGACTGCAGATTCTCGGCAAGTCGTTTGGCGAGGAGACAATTCTTCGCATGGCTCACGCCTATGAGCAAGCGACAGATTGGCACAAGCAGAGGCCAAACCTGTAAACACATGCAATACGAAACGATCATCGGACTAGAGGTGCACGTGCAGGTCAAGACGGCCAGTAAGATGTTTTGTGGCTGCGCCGTGGCCTTCGGCGCGCCGCCAAACACGCAGGTTTGTCCCGTATGCCTAGGATATCCCGGTTCGCTACCGGTGATGAATGAAGAGGCGGTGCGGAAAACAATTTTGGCCGGCCTGATGCTCGGGTGCGACATCACCCAATTGTCCAAGTGGGATAGGAAGAACTACTTCTATCCCGACATGCCGAAGAACTACCAGATCTCGCAGTACGATTTGCCATTGTGCCGAGGCGGCGGCATGGACATCAAGTTGGATGGTGGCGAGACGAAGCGGATCAGGCTGACGCGCATCCATTTGGAAGAGGATGTGGCGAAGAACTTCCATTTTGAGACCACAAGCGGCGTCGATTTCAATCGTGCAGGATTACCGCTGATGGAGATTGTCAGCGAACCGGATATCCATTCGCCCGACGAAGCATTCGCGTATCTGACGGCGCTGAAAGAGATTCTGGTCAGCGGCGGTGTGAGCGACTGCGACATGGAGAAAGGGCAGTTGCGATGCGACTGCAACGTGTCCATTCGGCCTATCGGCCAGAAAGAGTTAGGCGCAAAGGTCGAGATCAAAAATATGAACATGATCTCGGGTGTGCGCCGCGCCCTGGCTTATGAGATTCCACGTCAGATTGCTGCGTTAGAGAAGGGTGAAAAGATTTCTCAGGAAACACGCCGTTGGGACGACGCGCCGGGCATTACGTCGGTGATGCGGGTTAAGGAATACGCGCATGATTACCGGTATTTCCCTGAGCCAGACTTGGTGCCGGTGGTGGTGACGGACAATATGCTGGCAGAGATTCGGAAGTTACTACCTGAATTGCCCGAAGCGAGGCGGCATCGCTTTATGCAGCAGTATGGTTTACCGGAGTACGATGCCGGTGTGTTGGTGGCGGATATGGCATTGGCGGCATACTACGAGCAGGCAGCGGGACAGTCGAAGAACCCAAAGGCTATTTCGAACTGGGTGATGACAGAACTGCTCGGCAAGCTGGCCGAGGCCAAACAGACGATTACGCACTGTCCGGTTGCGCCGCTGCAATTGGCGGAGTTGGTAGCGCTCGTTGACGGTGGCCAGATCAGCGGCAAGATCGGCAAAGAGGTATTTGTGGAGATGTTCGCCAGCGGAAAGAGTCCGTCGCTGATTGTAAAGGAAAAGGGTTTAATGCAGGTTAGTGACACCGCCGCCATCGAGGTGTTTGTAGATGAAGCGATTGCCAAGAACCCACAGTCGGTGGCTGATTTCAAGGCGGGAAACCAGGTTGCGATCAATTTCTTGAAAGGCTATGTCATGAAGCTGAGCCAGGGGAAGGTCAACCCGCGGTTGGTCGGTGAGATTCTGCTCAGTAAGCTGCGAGGCTCTTGAGAGTTTACCAGCGTTGTACAGGCGAGGCGACGATCATGTGCCGTCTTGACGGCATCGGGTCTAACAGGTAGTGTAATCGATGCGGCGGAAGAATCATGCCAGTACAAGACGAATATGTAATTGAGATCTTACGAGACGTTGGGCTGATCACGCACGAGGACCTGCAGAAGGCCAAGGAGGCAGCCACGGCCAATGGCACGGGGATCGTGAAAGCGCTGGTCCAGATGGGGCGTGTCACCCAGATGGAGGTGTCCAAAGCGTTGGCCGGCCAGTTCGGAATGGACACGGTCGACCTGGCCGAATACAAAGTCCCCGAAGAGATCATCGCCTTGGTCCCAAGACTCGTCGCTCGCCGCTACAAGATTATTCCCGTCCATAAGCATGATAACACGCTCACTGTGGCCATCGGCGATCCAATGGATGTGGACACGGTGGATAGCCTCCGCTACATCCTCAAAATGAACGTGGAGGTAGTTGTCGCGGCGCCGGACGACATTGAGAACTCGCTGACGCGCTATTACGGGACGACCGATGACACGGTCGAGAACATGCTCCAAGAAATCACCGAAGGTGACGTGGAGTTGACGGAAGGCGTCAAGGTAATTGAAAGCAAGATTGACGATGGCTCGCAGACGGACGCCGACGCGCCCATCATCAAGCTGGTGGGCTTGATGATTCTCGAAGCGTTCCGGAACCGAGCAAGCGACATTCATATCGAGCCGTTGGAGAAGAAGCTACGGGTGCGTTACCGCATTGACGGTGTCCTGCACGAGGTCGAGAGTCCCCCTAAACGGTTACAGGCCGCGATCATCAGCCGCATCAAAATCATGGCCAACATGAGCATCGCGGAGAAGCGGGTGCCGCAGGATGGACGCATTCAGATTCCCGCGATGGGGCGCATGCTGGATCTTCGTGTTTCGGTATTGCCGACCAATCATGGAGAGAGCATCGTCATGCGTATCTTGGACAAGTCGAGCGTGCTCTTGGGATTGGGAGATCTGGGGTTCTTTAGCGACGACCAAGTGGTGATGGAGGGGTTGATCGGGTCGCCTGATGGCGTTTTTCTGGTGACGGGGCCGACCGGTTCCGGCAAGACGACGACTTTGTACGCATGCCTGAATACCATCAACAAACCGGATCGCAAGATCATTACCGTTGAAGACCCAGTCGAGTATCAACTGTCCGGCATCAACCAAGTGCAGGTCAATGCGGAGATCAACCTGACATTTAGCGCGGCATTGCGCTCCATTCTGCGTCAGGCACCGAACACCATTATGATTGGTGAGATCCGCGACTTGGAGACGGCGAACATCGCTGTGCAAGCGTCGCTAACGGGGCACTTGGTCTTCTCGACGCTGCACACGAACGACGCGCCGTCGGCAATCACGCGATTGATCGACATGGGCGTGAAACCATTCCTAGTGGCGTCCGCCGTGCGCGCGATCATGGCGCAGCGGCTCATCCGCAAAGTGTGCCAGCACTGCAAGGAGCCGTACCGTCCGACTCAGAGCGAGATGGATGTGCTTCGGTTGAACCCGGCCGAGATCGAGAAGGCGAGTATCTTCCGCGGGCGCGGGTGCGGCGAGTGCGCGCGGACCGGCTACCGCGGTCGACAGGGCATCTATGAGATTTTTCGGTTGGATGAGGACGTACGCCAGCTTATTTACGAGAAAGTGGCCTCCAGTATCATTCGGAAGCGGGCGCGCGAGTTGGGGATGCGGACATTGCGTGAAGATGGCGTCCGCAAGATCATGGCAGGCATAACAACTCCTGAGGAAGTGATTTCGATCACGCAAGGCGATGAAGACTAATGGGGCGTTGCCGGTGAGTAACTGAGTGAACGGAGACAGTTTATGGCCGCACAAATGGACGATCTGTTACAGGTGGTAGTGGACGAAGGCGCATCGGATTTACACCTAGCCGTGGGTGTGCCCCCGATCATTCGGTTGCACGGGTCCTTGATCCATATGGATTTGCCGTTGCTGACGCCGGAGGACACGGAAACCCTGATGAAAGCCATCACGTCGGAGAACCACATCCAGCGGGTACGTGAGCAAGGTGGCACGGATTTCGGGTTTGCGTTTGGTGATCAGGCGCGGTTCCGCGTCAGCATTTTCAAAGAGAAGGGCAACTACGGGTTGGCACTGCGCCAGATTCCTAACAAGCTGATGTCGTTGGAGGAAATCGGATTGCCGCTCTCGATAAAAGATCTGCTCTACCGGCCGCGCGGGCTGATTCTTGTGACCGGACCGACGGGTTGTGGCAAGACGACGACGCTGGCCGCGATGCTTGATATCATCAACATCGAACGCGACTGCCACATCATTACCGTCGAGGACCCGATCGAGTACTACCACCCGCACAAGAAGTGCATCGTCACGCAGCGTGAGATCGGCGTGGATGTGCCTGACTTTGCCGAGGCGTTGCGACGCGGGTTGCGCCAGGATCCCGATGTGATGCTCGTTGGCGAAATGCGCGACTTGGAGACGATGGAGGCGGCGATCACCGCGGCGGAAACCGGCCACTTGGTGTTTGCCACGCTGCACACCACCGGCGCCGCACGCACGGTGGATCGTATTGTGGATGCCTTCCCGACGAACCAACAGGAGCAGATCCGCACGCAGTTGGCCTCATCCATTCTGGCGGTGATTTCGCAACTGTTGCTGGTCCGAGCGGACGTCAAAGGGCGCATCGCATGTTTTGAGATCATGATTTCTACGCCATCCATCCAGGCGCTGATTCGCGACAACAAGACGTTCCGGATCACTTCGGACATTCAGACCGGGGCCAAACATGGGATGGTGACGCTGGATTCCAACTTGATGAGTCTGTACGAACGCGGGTTGATCAGCTACACCGACTTGGTTACCAAAGCGCAAGACCCTCAATCGATCATCCAGAAATTACAGGGACCGGACGAAGGGCGGAGACGTTGATCCATGTTTGAGAACGAAGCAGCGGTATTGTCGGAGATGGTTCGTGAGCGAGAACTGCTCACCGCGGAGCAGTTTCGGGAAGTCCAAGAGGAACGCGAGCGCACCGGCAAACCACTGTCGCAGATCATTGTGGACTTCGGCTTGCTGAACGAGGACCAACTCCTGCGGGCGGTCGCAGACCATTTAGGTCTGGATTATATCGATTTGGAGGGTGTCGAGATTCCCAAGAACGTGGCACGGCTGATGCCGGCGGAAGCGTCACGCCTCTACCAAGCGGTGCCGGTCTCACTGATGGGCAACATGGTGACCGTGGCCGTCATGGATCCGTACAATCCACTGCTGAGTGAGGAACTTAGTTTCGTGCTGGGCAAGGACGTGCAACTGGCCGTGGCGCCGGGCAAGCAGATCGAAGCCGCAATTTCCAGCTACTACGGCGCGGAAAGCGAGTCCATGAAGGAAGTGCTTCAGGACGTGGAAACGCAATTGGCCACAGACGAATTAGCGGTGGATGTGTCATCGGACGCCGCCGCAACCCAACTGGAGGAAATGGCCAGCCACGCGCCGATTGTGCGTTTTGTGAACCTGGTTCTGTTTCAAGCGATTCAGGATCGGGCTAGCGACATTCATTTCGAGCCGTTTGAGGACACGTTCAAGATTCGTTACCGCGTGGACGGCGCGCTCTACGAGATGGCGCCGCCGCCCAAGCATCTGGCGCTGCCGGTCATCTCACGCGTCAAAATTATGGCCAATCTCAACATCGCAGAGCGCCGGTTGCCACAGGATGGGCGGATCCAGACACAGATTGCAGGTCGCCCCGTGGACTTGCGCGTGTCCACGCTGCCGACGCAGTTTGGTGAGTCGGTCGTGCTGCGCGTGCTCGACCGGTCCGTAGTCAACCTCGATTTGGAAAACCTCGGCATGCCGACCGACCTTTTAGAAAAGCTCAAAGAGTTGGTTACTTTACCCAACGGCATCATCATCGCCACCGGCCCGACGGGTTCTGGCAAGACGACCACGTTGTACTCGTGTCTAAAACGGGTCAACAAGATTGACGTGAAGATCCTGACCTCCGAAGACCCGGTGGAATACGATCTAGAAGGCATCATGCAGGTGCCAATCAACGAGACGGTTGGGCTGACGTTTGCGCGGGCACTGCGGAGCTTCTTGCGACAGGACCCCGACATCATCATGGTGGGCGAGATGCGCGACTTGGAAACTGCACAAATCTCCATTCAAGCGTCGTTGACGGGCCACTTGGTGTTTACTACGTTGCACACCAACGATGCGCCTGGTGCCGTCACGCGCATGATCGATATGGGCGTGGAGCCGTTCCTGATCACCTCCACGCTGCGAGCGGTCCTTGCCCAGCGTCTCGTGCGTCTCGTTTGCAAGAAATGTAGCGTCGCCTATGAGCCGACTGATGCCGTATTGTCATCGTTGGGATTGACCCGCGAGTCGGTGCCGGGCCGGTCGTTTTTCTACGGCAAAGGTTGTCCGAGCTGCAACAACACGGGTTATCGCGGACGCAAAGGTCTGTTCGAGTTGCTGGAGGTTTCGGACCCGGTTTTGGAGCTAATCGGACAGCGTGCCCCGGCTGGTGCCATTCGCAGCCGCGCGTTGGAATTGGGCATGCGGCCTCTGCGCGAAGACGGGATTCGCAATATCCTCGATGGTGAGACGACGGTAGAAGAAGTATTGAAGTACACATAAACGGGCTGGAACAGCAGAAGCAAGAAATTGCTATGGCAAAGTTCAACTACGTAGCTTTGGATGACAAGGGCAAGAAGCTCAACGGCGCCGTGGAAAGCGATAGCCCAACCACGGCGGCGGCGCGTATCCGTGAGATGGGTTATTTTGCCACCAATATAACCGAATCCAAAGCGTCGGACCAAGCCCCCAAGATCAAGAGAGGATCCACCCCCGCGCCCGGCGCCACCCCGGTGTCGGCCGGAGCCAAGGTGGAGAAAAAGGGTTTCGGTAAAATCGAGATCAAAATCCCGTTCATTGGCGGCAAGGTCAAGTCCAAGGTGCTAACGGCATTTACGCGACAGTTAGCCACGCTGATTGACGCGGGTTTGCCCTTGCTGCGCGGTTTGAACGTCCTGCATCGGCAGGAGAAGAATGCCGTGATGAAGCGCGCGCTGAAGCAGCTTGCCGAATCGATTGAGGGAGGCAGCACATTCAGCGAGGCCATGGCGCAGCATCCGAAGATATTCACGCGACTTTATGTCAATATGGTGAGGGCCGGCGAGGCTGCGGGAGCGCTTGATGTGACCTTGAACCGCCTCGCCGATTTTTCGGAGAAAGCGCAGAAGATGAAGGGCAAGGTCATTTCGGCAATGGTGTACCCGATCGTGGTGATCTGTGCCGCGTTTGGCATTCTCACCTTCCTAATGATTGTCATCATCCCGAAGTTCCAGGAAACGTTCAAAGATTTGCTGGAAGGTGAGCAGCTCCCGACGTTGACGCGCTTCGTCATGGGGGCCAGCAATCTCGTTAAGAACAAGTTCCTCTATGTTGCTGCGGGGATTGCGGTGTTCGTCATTTTGGTAAAATTGATCGGCAAGACCAAAAAAGGTGAATACATTTTTGACAAACTCAAACTGAACGCCCCCGTATTTGGGTCGTTGATCCGCAAGGTGGGGATTGCGCGGTTTGCGCGCACGCTGGGCACATTGATTGCCAGCGGTGTGCCGATCTTGCAGGCACTGAACATCGTCCGCGACACAGCGGGCAACGCCGTCATTGCCAGGGCTATCGTTCAGATTCACGACTCGGTCAAGGGGGGTGAGCGTATCATCACGCCGTTGGAGGCCTCCGGCGTATTTCCGCCGATGGTGGCCAGCATGATCGATGTCGGTGAGGAAACCGGTGCGTTACCCGATATGTTGATGAAGGTGGCTGACATCTATGATGACGAAGTGGATAATGCGGTCGCGGCCATGACCTCCTTGCTGGAACCGATTATGATTATCTTTTTGGCGGTGGTCGTTGGCACGATCGTTATTGCGTTGTTCCTGCCCTTGATCACCCTTATCAGCAAGATGGGTTCCTCAGGATCGGGAGGCTAGACTTGTCGAGGAAGCGACTGGCAGCGCCTGCTATAGTGACGGCAAAAAATTCAATGAAAATCGGCATTCCCAAGGAGGTTGTACCCGATGAACGTCGCGTGGCGTTGACGCCCGACGCGGTCACACGTCTGGTTAAGACCGGCAATGAAGTGTTGGTCGAGGCCGGGGCTGGCGATAAGGCTTTCTTGGCCGATGGTGACTACCAAAGCGCTGGCGCGAAGATTGTTTCTCCAGCGGCGGTGTTTGGCGAATCGGACTTGGTCGTCAAATTTCACAAACCGCTCGATAATCCGCGACTCGGCAAACACGAAGTGGACGCGTTGCGTGAAGGCGCAGCGCTGATCGCCTTCCTCTATCCGGCGACCGATCCAGAGTTGGTGAAGCGGTTGGTGGCGCGGCGCATAACCGCGTTCAGCATGGATCTCATACCGAGGATCACGCGAGCGCAGAGCATGGACGCGCTGTCCTCACAAGCAAATGTTGCCGGTTACAAGGCTGTGCTTGTTGCGGCGGAAGTGATGCCGAAGTTCCTACCGATGATGACGACGGCGGCCGGCACGATCCGTCCTGCGAAGGTGCTGGTGCTCGGTGCCGGTGTGGCAGGGCTGCAGGCGATCGCCACGGCGCGCCGGCTCGGAGCGGTCGTCTGGGGTTACGACGTGCGGCCTATCGTGAAAGAACAGGTCGAAAGTCTAGGCGCGAAATTCCTCGAATTCGATTTGGGGGTGAAGGACGCGCAAGACACAGGCGGTTACGCAAAGGAACTTTCCGAAGAAGCGAAGCGCAAGCAACAACTAATGCTATCTGAGAAGACCAAAGAGTTTGACGTAGTTATCACCACCGCATTAATTCCCGGCAAACCAGCCCCGCGCCTCATCACAAAGGAAACCGTAGCGGGCATGAAACCGGGTTCAGTGATTGTGGATCTTGCGGCGGAAACGGGTGGCAACTGCGAGTTGACCGAACCTGACAAGGAAGTCGTCAAGAACGGGGTGACCATCATCGGCCCGACCAATCTGCCCAGCACCGTGCCGGTGCACGCCAGCCAGCTTTACGCCCGCAACGTCGTCGAACTGATCAAGCTGATCGTCAAGGACGGGAAATTGAACCTCGACTTCAACGACGATATCATCAAAGGCGCATGCGTCACGCACGACGGTCAAGACTGCCGGGTGACCCAGTAGCGTACTACACCCTCGTGTCGTAATCGTCGTGGGTGCCGATCCAGTACCACACGATCAGGTCACCACATTCTTGGCCAAGTGCGCGGTACTTCTGGCTGATGCGGATGGACCAGACGCCGGGCTATAAACTTCCTTGAAGTGGAGGGACACGTGAAACGGGTTATGCTGCCACAGCCGGTACTTCTGTCGGGCAAGCTCTTGAATGTCGGCAGGCAACCGCTCGAAGCACTTCCAGAAGGAGGGCAAAGCTTTCGAGTTCAAGGCAGGTCACGGAGCGGGTAGCGCTTGGTTACGCTCGTTTTCTGTGCGTGCTGAGCTAGTGCATGCCTGTAGGTAAATCTGATGGAACTCGTCAAGAACAGCACGATCTCCAGCAATCGCAAAGGAGGCAATCCAAATTACTAGTTGGATGATTTCGACCCATAATGTGTTGTCCTGTTCCGTATCAAGTTTAAATCCCTTTTCATCGGCCACGCGTCGAATTTCCTCGTGGAAATCCTGTCCAATCTTGCGACACAACTCCCAAAGTCCTGTGGTCATTTGTTCCGGCGTGAGCACACTCGCAGACTCGTCTGATCTATCTTGAGATGCGGATGACATGGAGATTTTTCTGTCGTTTTGCACGCATTTTCTTGCGGAAACAAAGCCTAATTTGGCGGCGGCTTATACACAATCCGAAAATCAGCGACGCGCCCTACCGGCATCTGAAAGCGCTACTAGTGTATCGACTTTATCTTGTCACGAGAGATTGTTTCTCAAGTCGCGACCAGTACTAAAACAGCGTGTGATTTGTCTGGCTTAGTGAGGTCCTGAGCAGCTTCAACGCCCGCCGTTACTTTCGTTCAACTGTTTCACCAATTGAGTGGTGAAGGTCTTGGCATCGCCGAATAGCATCAGAGTCTTGTCGAGGTAGTACAACTCATTATCGATACCGGCGAAACCGGGATTGAGGCTGCGCTTGATGACCATTACCGTGCGCGCCTTGTCCACGTCCAGGATCGGCATGCCATAGATCGGGCTGGATTTATTGGTGCGGGCTGCCGGGTTGGTGACATCGTTCGCGCCGATGACCAACGCGACGTCGGTCTGCGGCAGTTCAGCGTTGGCGTCGTCTAACTCCAGCAGTTTGTCGTAGGGAATATTAGCTTCGGCAAGGAGGACGTTCATGTGCCCGGGCATGCGGCCGGCGACCGGGTGAATCGCAAACTTCACGTCCACGCCTTTCTTGGTGAGCGCGTCGAACAGATCATGTACGGCGTGCTGGGCTTGGGCGACGGCCATGCCGTAGCCGGGCACGATCATCACCGAGTTGGCATCCTCGAGCAATGCTGCGGCATCTTCCGGTGTGGCGCTGCGCGCGGTCTTTTGCTCTTGCGCGGCGGCGGAGACCTGCACTTGGCCGAACGCGCCGAACAACACGTTGGCAAACGAGCGATTCATCGCCTTGCACATGATGATTGAAAGAATCAAGCCCGAGGAACCATCGAGCGCGCCCGCAATGATGAGCAGTTTGTTGTTCAACACAAACCCCATCGCCGCTGCGGAAAGTCCCGCGTAGGAGTTCAGCAGCGAGATGACGGTGGGCATATCGGCGCCGCCAATCGGAATGATAAATGACACGCCGAACACCAGCGCCAGAACCATCAGAACGGGAAAGAGATGCGTCTTGGTGGGATCAATGATGAGCACGACAGCAATGACCACCGCCGCCGCCAAGAGCGTCAAGTTCACGAAATTCTGGCCACGATACGTGATGGGGCGAGTGGGGAGTATCTCCTGCAATTTGCCAAACGCCATCAAGCTGGCGGTAAACGTCAGGAACCCGAGCAAGACCTCCAAACCAAGCGCAGTCATCTTGAAGTGAGTGAGATTGCCAACGGTGAGCACGCTGCCATTATCCAGGTAGTATTCTGCGGTGCCCACCAGCGCAGCCGCGAGCGCGCCGAACGCGTGCGACAACGCCGTTCGTTGCGGGACGGCCGTCATGGGCATCAACGCCATGGGAACGCCAATGGCCGAGCCGACCACGACGGCCACGAGAATCCATTGATAACTGGTGATGCCTTTGTGCAAAAGTTCTGGGTTCAACAACGTGCCGCCTACCGCCAGCAACATGCCGACGATACCGGTGATAACGCCCCGTTTCGCCGTCGGCACAGCACTGAGCCATTTCAGCGCCAGAATGAAACAGGCCGCTGAGGTCATGTAAATGGCGTGAATGATCTGGATGCTCATGGCTGCTTCCGCTCCTGCTTCTTGAACATCCTCAACATCCGATAGGTGATCATGTAGCCACCGACGATGTTGATCATCGAGGCCGTGACCGCCACGGTACCGAGCACAGTGCTAAGGGTGGTCTTTTGTTCGGCGGCGATAACGATTGAGCCGACAACGGTGATCGCCGAGATCGCATTGGTCAACGACATCAGCGGCGTGTGCAAAAGCGGTGACACGCGACGAATCACCTCCAGCCCGAGAAACGTCGCCAGCAGAAACACATAGAAGTTCGAGAACAACAGTTCTGAGTTCATCAGGTTAAATCTCCCATCAACCAGACCCTCTTCATTTACCGCAACGCCGGTCTGCTGTCAAACTTGCATGGCAGGATCATTGCTCCAGACGGACAAGAACAGGACGGGATGAGGTCATTTGGCATCGGTCGAGGCAAGCCAGTCGCGAATAACATTCGCTTCTGCAATAGGGATTTGGTAAACAACCTACGGAGCTCCCGCAGACACTATGTTTGTCGACACGCACGCCCATTTGAGTTTCCCCGAATTTGCCGACGACCTGCCACAGGTTATCGAGAGCGCGTGCGCCGCGGACGTGAAGAGCATCGTGAGCGTAACAACCGATTTGGCGTCGGCACAGCAAACGCTTATGATTGTCGGCCGCTTCTCCAACGTGTTCTTGGCCCTGGGGTTGCATCCCAACAACGCATCGCCAGCATCGCTGCAATTCCTCCGCGACATGGCACGGCTGGCCGGCAATCCAAAAGTGGTGGCGATCGGCGAGACGGGATTGGATTACCACCGCGAGGCGAAGAATGATGCGGTGCTACGACAGCAGCAAAAGGATTTGTTTGGGGCGCAACTCGAACTGGCGAAGGAGTTGCGCCTGCCGGTCATTATTCACAATCGCGACGCGGATGAGGATACACTGCAAATCCTGCGCACTTATGCCGGGGGCCTGCCAAAGGATTGGCGGCCATGGGGCGTGATGCATTGTTTCGCCGGTGACGCGAGATTTGCATTGGACTGCATCGAGATCGGCCTGCTCATCAGCTTCACGGGCGTTCTAACGTTCAAAAACGCGGCCACGCTGCACAACGTGGCGCAGAAGGTTCCGCTCGATCACGTTCTGCTGGAAACAGATTGTCCTTATCTCGCGCCCGTGCCGCATCGCGGGAAACGGAACGAGCCATCTTACGTTCCACTCATTGCACAGGCGTTGGCGGAAGTGAAGGGCGCGCCAGTAGAAGAGGTGGCGGAAGCGACGACCGCGAACGCACAACGGTTATTCGGCACCCTGGAGGCGCTTCGATGAGTATCGGCGTATCCCAGTGGGTGTTGGCAGCGTTGCTATCGATACTTTTTTTGGCCGTCCGTTTTTCATTGTCGGATTCTTTATCCTAAGAAAAGCCGGCAATAAGGCGGCACAGTTGTACATGCCCGCAGATGAGAACGTTCGTGTTGTGCCAGAGTGCAGCATCGCGGAAGCGCGAGTGAAAGAGGGGAAATATCCGGAAGCGATTGCCGAATACCGTCAGGTGATTGAGAAGTTCCCGGCCGACGTGTATGCGCACGTTCGCATTGCGGGACTAGCGACCGAGCACCTGCACGATTTGAAACTTGCGGAGACGGAATTGCTCGCCGCGCAAGCCAAGGCGGTGTAGGAAGATGCGGTGGCATTGATAGCCCATCGGTTGGCCGACTTGTATCAGCATCAGTTGAACAGTCCGCAATGCGGGTTGGATGTGCTGCTGAGCGTTCAGGGGTACCTGACCAGCTCGAAGCACCTGAAGCTGATGGAGGAACGGATCGATCTCCTGCGGCAGTTGGCGGAGGGCCATCAAATGCCACAACCTCCCAAAAACATTCCGTTGCGGAAATCACGGTACCGAATGTACGACTGAGTGCTGCGCGGATTACAGGCTGCGGTAATAAAACCCGGCGTCTTCGGCCGTTTTACGTGGGAAAAGATTCTTCAGATCCAAGAGGACGGGCGGATTCATCTTTGCGCGCAACTGGTCGAGGGTCAGTTGACGGAAGGCGTTGTGCTTGTTGACGACCAATACACAGTCCACCGTTACGACTTGGTCAAACGCTTTATTCTCAACGCCGAAATGTTGACGCACGGTCTCAGTGTCCAGCAAAGGATCGCAGCCAATCACGGATGCGCCCTGTTTCTGCAGATACCGGATTGTGCCGAGCACCTTGCTGTTACGGATATCGGGCACGTTCTCCTTGAAGGTCAAACCTAGAATGAGCACGGTGGCGCCCTTGACGGCTTTGCCGGCTTTGCGTAGCGCGTCGATGACCATCTCGCCGACGTAAGTGGCCATCGAGTCATTGAGTTGCCGCCCCGCGAGTATGACCTGCGGATGATAACCCAATTGTTCGGCGCGATGGGTAAGGTAGTAGGGATCCACACCGATACAGTGGCCGCCAACCAACCCCGGATGGTGCGGATGGAAGTTCCATTTTGTCGCTGCTGCGGCGAGCACTTCGTCGGTGTGCAACCCGAGCCGCGCGAAAATTAGCGATAATTCATTCATCAAGGCGATGTTCAGGTCGCGCTGGATGTTCTCGATGACCTTCGCCGCTTCGGCGGTCATGATATTCGGCGCGTGATGGACACTCTTGGCGACAAGTGCGTAAAGCGCGGCGACTTCTGCCAACGTCTTGGCGTCGTGGCCGCTGACAATTTTCACAATCTTGTCGATGGTATGCTCACTGTCTCCGGGATTGACGCGTTCCGGCGAATAACCGAGTTGGAAATCGCCGAGCCGCATCCCCGAGCGTTTCTCCAAGATTGGCAGGCAAACTTCCTCGGTGACACCGGGGTACACCGTACTCTCGAAGATCACCAACGAACCACAGCTCAAGTTTTCGCCGACAATCTGCGTGGCGCTGGTGAGCAGGGACAAGTCCGGTGCGTTTTGTGCATCCACTGGCGTGGGCACGGCGACAATGATGTACCGGCAGTCACGCAACCGCTTGGGGTCGGTCGTTACGGTGAGATTGGGATTCTGGATGTCGTGCGCCGGCGTTTGGTGATTGCTGTCAACGCTGCGTTGCAGTTCGGCCACCCGCTCCGCGTTAACATCAAAACCGATGACACGCAAATGCCGTGCGAACGCGCATGCCAGGGGCAGACCAACGTAACCCAGCCCAACGATGCCAACGGTACTTTTCGGTTTTTTCATCAGCGGTTTGATGGCTATTATAGAACCTGCCTAATGACGGGAAGTCAAGCCGCGGGCGCAGATTCCCGTGGCAACAGTCGCGCCACGATCAATGTGGCGATGGCACATACGGCCGCTCCAAACGCCACGGCGAACGGTGTGCTGGTGGCGCGGGCGATTGCTCCCGCGAGCAAGCTACCGAATGGGCCGAGACCGATGAAGGCCAGTACGTAGATGCCCATGACGCGGCCGCGCAGTTCATCGGGCGTGCGCAGTTGGACAACTGTGTTGGCGGTGGCGAAGGAAATGGTCATGGCCCAGCCCGCGCCGAGCAGTAGCAGCGCCGACAGCCAGAGTGTCTGGGAAAATGCAAACGCAAACATCATCGTCGTAAACCCGAGCAAGCCGCCGACGAACAGCCGACGGTAGTGCGGCATGTCGCCAATCGCAGCCAGCGTAAGGGCGCCGAGCAACGCGCCGACGCCATTGGCTGAGACCAGATAACCCAAGCCCGTCGGGCCAGCCTTTAGGATGTCGCGGGCAAAGACGGGCATCAGTATGCCGTAAGGCAAAGCGAACAGGCTGACCACCGCCATCAGTAGCACGGTGGCGCGGATGACTCGGTTGCCCCACACGTAATGGACGGCTTCGAGCGTTTCCCGTTTTAGCGAGCGGGTAACCGATTGAGGAACCGTCGGCGGCAACCGCATGGCCAAGTAGGCTACGATGACAGCGAGGAAGGACAAGCCATTCAGAAAGAAACAGCCCGCCTCTCCGACGGTGGCAATGAGCACGCCCGCAAGCGCGGGGCCAAGCACACGTGCACCATTGAACATGGACGAGTTCAGCGCGATGGCGTTCATCAGGTTGTCCTTGCCGACCATATCGACGACGAAACTCTGGCGAGTGGGCATATCGAATGCGTTGGTCACGCCGAGCAGGAAACCGATGAGTGCGACGTGCCAGACGGTTACAACCTTCCAATAGGTCAGGGCTGCGAGGGCGAACGCCAGCAGCATGGCCGCCGTTTGCGTCACGATAAGAACAGCGCGTTTAGGCACTCGGTCAGCTATTACGCCCGCCGGCATCGTCAGCAAGGTCATCGGCAGTCCGCTCAGGAACGTAATCAGACCCAACAGGAATGGCGAATGGGTGAGGTCGTAAACCAACCAGCCCAGCGCGACCGTTTGCATCCACGTTCCGATGAGCGACACCAGTTGCCCCGCGAAAAAGAGGCGATAGTTACGATGGCGGAAGGCAACAAAAGTACGGCGCCAGTCTAGTTTTGCCGTCACCACGCGGCGGGCTTGCGCGGCTGCATCGACGGGGACTGTGGCGATGCGCGGCGACCCGCCTCGACGATCGTGTCGGGGCTGGTCGCCGGAATGCTGATGATTAGACGCTTGCACGGCGTAGAAAGAGCCAAACTCGGGGTCGGTAGCGCCGCTACACAGCCTGTACCGTCACGTCCACATTGACTTCGTCGCCCGCTGCCTGCAACTTCGACCTCAGTTCAGACAGCGACACATGGGGCGGAATCGCCACGCGCATCGTCAACGCGAACATCGGCGCTCCCGTGACCGGTGCGCTGACAGCCTGCGTTTCGAGAGACTCAATGTTTGCGCCGAGTTGATATAACGCATGCGCGAACCGGTGGACAATGTCCTCGTGATCAAGGCCGACGACACGCACTTGAAAAGGCACGAATCCCTTATTGGGGCGCGCGGGCGAGGAGGGTGTCTTCTTGGCCGTGACCGTGAGGCCCAGCTTGCTGGCAAATGGCGGGAATTCTTTTTGGATCGAGGCAATCTTGCCCATCGGCCCGGAAAGGAGAAGCATGAGCACGAACTCACCGCCAAGGGTTGCCATGCGGCTGTCTTCGATGGTGCAGCCGTTTTTGAAAAGGAACTCGGAGACGTCATTTACGATCCCCGGTCGGTCGGGACCGATGGCTGTAAACACAAGATTCGCTTTCATAATACCTGTCATTCTGCGGGACAGACCGGTGCGAGGCAATCCGATTCTGTGGGCGTGTGGCGATATGGAGAAGATTAGGAAGCGGAAGCCCTTACAGTAAACGGGTCATCGACTCCGATGGTCTGCTCTCCGAAAACCGGGTCATTCGCGGGGAGCAGGTCAACTCGTGCCACCAACCCGGTTGGATTCACGTGACGGCCCGGAGTCGAGGGGAATTGCTGTTGCATTTCGCGGGTGGATTCAATAAACATCTCTCGCTGCGGTTTCTGCAAACTGAAAGGATTGCAACTTGTGCCAGTGCCATTCTATCTGAGTTTGAAGAACCAAGTGGCGGTCATCACCGGCGGCGGCGGCATTCTGTGCAGCGTGATGGCGAAGGCGTTGGCCGAGTGCGGAGCCAAGGTCGCCATCCTCGACCTGAAGCCTGATATGGCGCAGAAGGTTGTCGATGAAATCACCAAGGCCGGTGGCGTGGCGCGGGCGTTCACCTGCAACGTGTTGGAGAAACAGAGCATCGAGCAGGCACACGAGCAGATCAAGGCGGCGCTCGGGCCGGTGGATATTCTGATCAATGGTGCCGGCGGCAATCATCCCAAGGGTACAACCTCGAAGGAGTTCCTCGCCATCGAAGATATCACGCAGAAGAAGGATGGCATGATGACGTTCTACGATCTGACGGTCGAGGGCATCCAGTTTGTGTTCAATCTGAACTTCCTCGGCGCGTTCTTGCCGACGCAGGTGTTCAGCAAGGACATGGTGCTCAAGAAACACGGCACCATCATCAATATCTCCTCGATGAACGCGTTCAAGCCGTTGACGAAGATACCGGCCTACAGTGCTGCCAAGGCGGGCGTCAGCAATTTCACACAGTGGCTGGCGGTGCATTTCTCGAAGGTCGGCGTGCGCGTCAACGCCATCGCCCCCGGCTTCTTTCTCACGGACCAGAACCGCGCCCTGCTGACGCAGCCCGATGGTTCGTTGACGGCGCGCGGCAACACCATCATCACACACACACCGCAAGGTCACTTTGGGAAACCGGAAGACTTGATCGGCACACTGCTGTGGTTGCTCAGCGACGAAGCCTCGGGCTTCGTCACCGGACAAGTCATTACGGTGGACGGTGGATTCAGCACCTTCAGCGGCGTGTAAGGTGAAAGTTCAACTACACACGTCCCTCACACAGTCGCTCCGGCCAGATGCATTTCGATACAGGAGAACAGTATGGACTACGTTGCCCAACTGAAGGCACTGCCGAAGCGGCACGAGTTTTTCATTGGCATTGACAGTGACGGCTGCGCTTTCGACACGATGGAGATCAAGCAAAAGGAATGCTTCTGCCCTGCGTTCATCAAGCATTTCGGCCTGCAGGCAGCTAGCAAGTACGCTCGTGAAGTCTGGGAATTCGTGAACCTCTACTCGCGTGACCGTGGCTGCAACCGTTTCCTTGCCCTGCAGAAGGCGCTCAAGTTCGTCAGCGAGCGGGATGTATTCGCCGAGCGTGGCCTGAAGATTACCAACATCCCGGCGCTGGATGCGTGGATCAAGGAAGAGTCAAAACTCGGCAATCCCACGCTCGAGGCCAAGGTCAAGGCCACCAATGACCCCGCGCTCACCAAGATTCTTGCGTGGAGCAAGGAAGTCAACAAACGCATCGAAGACATGGTCTACAGTGTGCCGCCGTTTCGGTGGGTGAGGCAATCGCTGGAGAAGATTCACACTATAGCCGACGTAATTTGCGTAAGCCAGACACCGGTCGAAGCGTTGGTGCGTGAGTGGGAGGAACACAAGATTGATCACCTCGTCAACTTCATTGCCGGCCAGGAAGCCGGCACGAAGACCGAGCACATCAAGTACGCCACCGGTGGCCGGTACGCGGCGGAGAAGATTCTTATGATCGGCGACGCCCACGGCGACCTCAAAGCCGCCACGAGCAACAAGGTGCTATTCTTCCACATTGTTCCCGGGAGAGAAGAGCTGTCGTGGAAACGGTTCTACGAAGAAGGCACGGAGAAGTTTTTCAGCGGCACGTTCGCCGGCGCCTATCAGCAGGAGCTACTCAAGGAATTCAATGCCGCCCTGCCAGAAAGAGCACCGTGGCAGAAGTGAGCCCAATTGAGCATCAACCAAGGAAACAATCATGACCACACCACAATCTGAAATCGGCCTGATCGGCCTAGCTGTGATGGGTGAGAATGTCGCCCTCAACATTGAAAGTAAAGGATTCCCCGTCTCCGTGTTTAACCGCACGGTTTCGAAGGTGGACGATTTCATAAACGGTCGCGCCAAGGGGAAGAAGTTTTTCGGCGCGCACTCGCTGCAAGAATTCGTTGCGTTGCTCAAGAAACCGCGCAAGATCTTTATGCTCGTCAAGGCCGGCAAGGCCGTGGACGAATTGATCGAGCAATTGCTGCCGCTCCTTGAAAAAGGCGACATCCTGATCGACGGCGGCAACAGTCATTTTCCCGACACGATTCGCCGCGCGCAATACGTCGAAAGCAAAGGCCTGCTCTATATTGGCACGGGCGTGTCGGGTGGCGAGGAAGGCGCATTGAAGGGGCCGTCACTGATGCCCGGCGGCAGCCCGGCGGCATGGCCGCACGTGAAGAACATCTTTCAAGCGATCTGCGCCAAGACGCCCGACGGCGAACCGTGCTGTGACTGGATGGGAGAGAACGGCGCCGGCCATTTCGTCAAGATGGTCCACAACGGCATCGAGTACGGCGACATGCAGTTGATCTGCGAAGTGTACGACTTGATGAAACGCGGTCTTGGTATGACCAACCAGGAGATGCACAAGGTATTCGCCGAATGGAACGAGGGCGAACTCAACAGCTATCTCATTGAGATCACGCGCGACATCCTTGTCTACAAGGACGAGGAAGGTAAAGAAGTGGTGGACCTGATTCTCGATGCGGCCGGCCAAAAGGGCACCGGCAAATGGACGGTCGTCGCGGCTCTCGATGAGGGGATGCCGTTGACGTTGATCGGCGAAGCCGTGTTCGCGCGCTGCCTCTCGGCGGTGAAAGAGGAACGCGTCGCAGCGGCCCAAGAGATCAAACCGAAGGTCAAGACGTTCAGTGGCGACAAGGCGAAGTTCATCAAGGATCTCCGGGCCGCGCTCTACGCATCGAAGATCGTCAGCTACGCCCAGGGCTACCAACTCATGCGCGCCGCCGCAAAGACCTACAAATGGAACCTGAATTACGGCGGCATCGCGCTTGTATGGCGGGGCGGGTGCATCATACGTTCCATGTTTCTCGCTGACATCAAGAAGGCGTTCAAGCGCAATCCCGACCTGGTTAACCTCCTGCTCGACAAGTTCTTCAAGAAAGCGGTTAGCAGCCGCCAAGCTGCATGGCGGCGGGTCGTGGTCAAGGCCGCACAACTGGGCATCCCGACACCGTGTTTCAGTAGCGCGCTGGCGTATTTCGACGGTTACAGGTCTGAACGGTTGCCCGCCAATCTATTGCAGGCGCAGCGCGATTACTTCGGCGCGCACACGTACGAGCGAGTCGATAAACCGCGTGGCCCAGCCTTCCACACGAATTGGACCGGTCACGGCGGCACGACTACATCGCAGACATACGTGGTCTGATGCGCGGCAATCAGAAGACGAACGTCAAGACCGCCAATAAGCGCGGCACCACCGTCAACTACGACCCGAACCATCGCCCCATCCTATGGAAAAGCATCGGCGGCCAGTGTTTGACAGTGGCCAATGTCGGGGCTATTGATGAAGGCATGAATGAACGGCACGTGATGGATTTCACGATGGAGGAGCCGTGGCGGGTTTTCCGCATCATGGCGGAGTTTGTAGACGGCTCGCGGGAAGCTGTCGAATTCATCAAGAAACACCGGCCCGGTCCCTCGTCCCCGGCGCCGCACTGAGATCATCGTGTACCGAGTCAGCCAACTTCCCAGCGGCCTGCGCGTGGTAACTGCGGAGATGCCGCACATGGAGAGCGTTGCCGTCGGCCTGTGGATCGGCGTCGGCGGTCGCTACGAGGCGGAACGGGTATGCGGCGTGTCGCATTTCATCGAGCACATGCTGTTCAAAGGCACCCGCCGTCGCTCGGCCAAGGAAATCAGCCAGACCGTCGAAGGCATCGGTGGTTACCTCAATGCGTTCACTGGAGAGGAGACTACGTGCTACTACGCGCGGGCCAGTCACCGACATCTCGACACGCTGTTGGACGTTCTTGCCGACATGTATTTGCAACCGCAGTTTGCCGCCACCGACATCGTCAAGGAGCGCGACATCATCAAAGAAGAATTGCGGATGTACCGGGACCAGCCCGACCACTACGCGCAGGAGTTGCTCACCGAAACGCTCTGGCCGAATCACCCGCTTGGCCGTTCCCTAACGGGTTGTCCACGTTCGCTCGACCGCATTGATCGCGCGGCCTTGTTGGACTACAAGCAGCACAAATACGTTGCGGCCAACACGGTCGTGGCCGTGTCGGGACACTGTCTCCACGACGATATCGTGCGGCGGGTACAAAAGGTCCTGACCACGCTTCTGAAGCGGGGCGGCGAGCACGCGCCGCAATTCCGACCGGCGTGCAGTACCCAGCGTGCGCCCAAGTTGCGCTTCTGCCAGAAGAACGTTGAACAGTCCCACCTAGCGCTCGCGGTCCGCGGGTATTCGCGGCACGACGAGCGACGGTACGCGCTGAAACTCCTGAGCGTGCTCCTCGGCGAGAACATGAGTTCGAGACTGTTCCAAGTAATTCGTGAGCAGCACGGGCTGGCCTACTCGATTCAATCATCCACCAGCTATTTCGCCGACACGGGCGCATTTGTGGTTTCGGCTGGGCTGGACAGCAAACGGTTGCCGAAGGCGCTGCGGCTGATCCTGCGCGAACTGCGGCGTGTGGCGGAACGGGCGCCGACAGTGCGCGAACTGCGGCAGACAAAGGATTACGCGATCGGCCAGATGCGATTGAGCTTGGAAAGTACCGCCAACCAGATGATGTGGCTCGGCGAACATTTGCTCGCGTACGGATTCATCGAGACACCGGAGGAAGTGGAGCGTCGTGTGGAAGCAGTCAGTGCGGATGCATTGCAGCAGGTCGCCGCTGACGTGTTCCGCGATCACCGGCTCAATGCCGCCGTGATCACGCCTTGCGGCGACGAACAAACGCTGGCTCAGCGCCTGCGGTTCGCGTAGGGAGTCTTTGCCCGCTTGGTGAATGAGAGGAAGTTGCGCTTTCTGCTCTTGAAGGAAGACGCGGGCTACCGGTTGCCGAGTAAGATCGCGATGCGCAAAGGCGCGCGGAAGCTGACCCGGGAAGACAAGTCGCCGTTACAACTGAGCCTGTTCGAGCAGGTCGCCGAGGAATGCGTCAATGCCGACGAGCGAAGCGTAGCATGGTACTTCGAGAAGCAGGGCCAGTTGCTTCGGTGGTATCGGAATCTGTCGCGGCAGGACTATCGGATTCAAGGCTGGCGGAAGCATGGGATTTATCCCGATTTCATCGTCTCACGGACGAGCGAAGTGTACAAGACGGACTTCGACAAAGTCTTCGTCGTTGAGTCCAAAGGAATCCATCTGAAGAACGACGACACGGACTACAAGAATAAGGTGTTCAAGCTGTGCAACAAACTCGCCGAAGCAAGAAGTTGGACGGAACTGGGGCTGGAGTTTCCCGAACGAAAGATCGTCTTCGAGTTGGTGTTTGGTGACGAATGGCAACGAAAGTTAAATCAAGTACTAGTCGGCAAAGAATAACGTCGGGCCATTCCCAGCTCTATCCGCGTGAATCTGCTTAATACGCCCGCGCCATGACAACGCGCTGGGCGGACGGTGCGCCGGTGAGGATGCAGCGGCCTTCGCCCTTCGCCTCATCGGGAATCTGATCCGCGAAGGGGATGCAGCGCACTGTAGTTTCGAACCGCTTCGCCATCTCGTCTTCCTTGTCGTGGTCACCGGCCCAGTGGACCCAGGCGAAGCCGCCTCCGTCTTTGGCGAAGAACTGTTCGAATTCCTCCAGTGTGTTGATGACCCGGGTGCGTTTGGTTCGGAAGACGCGGGCACGTTCGACTAGCTTGCGTTGCATCAGGTCGAGCGTCGGTTTGATGGACGCGAGCGCCTCGGCGCGGGGAAGGAAGGTCTTGCGACGTTTGCGGAGGTCCTGTTCAGATTCGCCTTCCTTCTCCAGCATGAATCGGCGCACGACGCAAAGACTGCCTTTCTCCAAATCTTTCGGGCCAATCTCGATGCGCAGGGGGACGCCTTTGGCTTCCCATTCGTAGTATTTGGCACCGGGCATGATGCCCTCGCGGTCGTCGAGCTTAACCGTGAGTCCTTGTGCCTTAAGTTCGGCGGCGATCTTGGCTGCCTCTTCGAGCACGCGCGTTTTTTCGGCATCATTTTTGAAGATTGGAACAACGACCACATGGATTGGAGCGAGCTTCGGCGGCAACACAAGACCATTATCGTCGGAGTGTGTCATGATGAGTGCGCCGACTAGGCGCGTGGATACGCCCCAACTGGTGGCGTACACGTAATCGCGTTTGCCGTCCTTGTTGAGGAAGATAACGTCGGCACTTTTTGCAAAATTCTGGCCGAGATAATGGCTGGTGCCCATCTGGAGAGCTTTGCCGTCCTGCATCATGCCTTCGATGCAGAGGGAGTCGAGCGCACCGGCGAAACGTTCACCGGGCGTTTTGCGACCTTTGATCACCGGCACGGCGGCGACGTTTTCGGCGAAGTCGGCATACACATCGAGCATGCGAAAGGTTTCCTCCAGCGCCTCCTTTTCGGTGGCGTGGGCGGTGTGACCTTCCTGCCATAGGAATTCGGTGGTGCGGAGGAAAAGGCGGGTGCGCAGTTCCCAGCGCACGACGTTGGCCCATTGGTTAATGAGGATGGGCAGGTCGCGGTAGCTCTGGATCCAGTTCTTGTACTGTGCCCAAATGATGGTCTCGCTGGTTGGCCGGACGACGAGCGGTTCCTCCAGTTTGGATTCGGGATCAACGACTACCTCGCCGTTGATGGATTTGAGGCGGTGGTGCGTGACAACGGCGCATTCCTTGGCGAAACCGGCGGCGTGTTGCTCTTCGCGGGTGAGAAACGAGAGCGGGATGAACAACGGGAAATAGGCGTTGACGTGGCCGGTGGCCTTAAAACGATCGTCCAATTCGCGCTGCATTTTTTCCCAGATGGCGTAGCCATGGGGTTTGATGACCATGCAGCCACGCACGGGCGAATGCTCGGCGAGGTCGGCACGCTTGATCACGTCCAGATACCACTGGGCGTAATCCTGTGCGCGCGGCGTCATGCTGGCGGGATCGGTTGCCGCTGTTTTTGCTGCTGGTTGCTGACCCATGAGAAGCTATCCTCCGTGCGAACACCGTTCTCTGTAACGCATCGTCGCGACGAATTCGAGCAGAAAAACGCTGAAAAAGGCTTTGACGCAGTCGCCTGACTGCGTATAATGCAATTGGCCGTTCTGCACGGCTAAACCAAGGAGGGTTTAAGATGAATGCCGTACTGGCAACGGGTTTGTTGTATGCATTTCAACAGTCCGATGTTCAGGGACAAGTTATTGTGGGTATCTTGTGCCTTGGCTCAGCACTGACATGGACTGTTGTGCTTACCAAGTGGCAGCAACTTCGCCGCACCCGTAAGAGCGGGCAAGCGTTTCTCGCCCAATTTCGTCACGATTCCGATCCGCTGCATCTGTTCATCAACAATTTCGAGATGGCGGACTGTCCGTTGTATAACATTTATCGCATGGGAGCTGAGGAGGTGTCGTCGCGCTTTGGCAACGGTGGGCGAAAAGTCGCAGGACGGTTACAACCGCTGGGAGGCCACGATGGGGGCTTGGCGTTGGCCGTGGAAACCGCGGTCGCCGGGGCCGAGCCACAGGTGAACCTCGATATGTTGCGGAACGTGCTGGGGCGGGCGATCGACGCCGAAGTGATCAAGCTGGAGTCGCAACTGCCCATCCTTTCCACGGCCGTGCAGGGCGGACCGTTCCTGGGTCTGCTAGGCAGCGCGTGGGGCGTGATGAGCGTGTTCGGTTCCATGGGACAACAAGGGACTGTGCGCCTCGGGGCGGTGGCCCCGGGCATCTGCGCAGCGTTGCTGGCGACGGTCGTGGGACTATTCGTGGCCATCCCATCGTTGTTTGCATTTAACTGGCTGGCCTCACGGGTGCGACACCAGACAATGGAACTGGAGAATTTCGCCGACGAATTCATCGCGGCGGTGGAACACAACTACGGGGCGAACTAAGTTATGAGTCGAGTCGCAGGACGCCGGCGCTACGGGCATCTGCATCAGATCACCGAGATCAATGTGCTGCCGTTGGTAGACCTGCTATTGCAGATGTTCATTGCCGTGGTGATCTTTTTCCCCGTCGTTGAGTACGGCATGAACGTCAACCTGCCGAAAGGCACCACCGACCCAATCAAGCGCGAGCAGACACGCACGCTGTCCGTGGACAAAAGCGGGCACATGTATCTTAACGACGTTGCGATGACGTGGTCGCAACTACGTGCCCAGTTCAGTGATCTTACAAAAATCAATCCGCCGGTGACGATTCTAGTAAAGGCCGATGCGGCAAACAATTATGGCGCGGTCATGGAAGTGCTTCAGGAACTCCACGCGGCAAAGATCACACGCGTGGCGTTGATAACGCAGGAAGACTCGCCCGGGCGGGCCAACTCGATGTCGCCATCCGCGCCGCCCCGTAAGCGTTCGGGGCAGGCCGTCGCACAATGAACGATGGCGATCACAGATTCAGACGCAACTTCATCACCTGCGCGGCGGTGCACGGCGTACTGATTGGAGCGCTCGTATTTAGCGAAGCTTTCATCGCGCACAACCAGAGCAAGCCGCCCTCCGTGGTCGAACTCATTACACCTGCTGACATCCTTGGCGATTTGCCGAAGGGTGACGGTTATGGTCGCGGCGCGTACGCGCCGTCCCGCAGTCTTGAGGAAACGACCCCGGCTGAGCCGGCGCAGCACGGCAACAGTGGCCCGAGCGAGAATGCTCCAACGCCCGAAGAGCAACCTGCGCCGCCACAACCAGTCGTAAAAAAAGCCGTGCCGGCTTCAAAACCCGCACCGGTTGAGCCGGGCGAGATCGCGATTCCGAAGAAGAGCACGCCGACGAAGAAAACAGCAGTGGCCGTCACGAAGCCAGCGCCAAAGGATTCAAAGCCAGCGTCGCCAAGTTCGGCTGCCGCGAAAGCGAGTAACGCCGCGAAAATGACGACAAAAACGGCGAGCGCGAAATCGGGCGCGGGCAGCGGGAGTAGCACAGGCAGTGCGGATGCGGTTCGACAACGGCTAGCCAGCGCATTGCAGGCACAGGAGGGTGGGACGCCGTATGGGGACAACAAACCTGCGGGCGGCGGCACGGGCGTGAGTCAGTACGGTCATCTCGGTTCGCCGGATGGCGCGGAAAATGGCGTGGCGGGCGGCATCGGTAAAGGGTCGCCATTCTGGTGGTATTACCAGCAGGTGCATGACCGATTGTATGAGGCATGGGATCAACCAGGCGAGGCATTGAATTGGGACAAGCGAATCATGACGACGCTCAGCATTCGTGTGGCCCGCGACGGCCGCGTGGTAGCCGTGATACTGAAAAACGCGTCGGGCAACAAACTAATGGATAACTCGGTGCTCGAAGCGGCCAACAGTGTGCCGCGGTTGGACCCGTTGCCCGAAGGATTAGGCGGCGAATTCGCGGACATCTTGGTGAACTTTCGGTTGGAGAATTCAAAGGGATGAAGCAAAGCAGGTTCGCATTCATGGCGTTTCTCTTCTGCGCGGCAACAGTGCTGCGTGTGGCGTCCGCGCAAGTGGACGTGGTCAAGGGCGCGGGCAAACGCGCGTTCGCCGTGAGCGGTTTTTCCGGCGATGAGGTGCTGGCGGGGCAGGTGACCGGCGTGCTGAAGAACGATTTACGGTTGTCGGGCTATTTCCAGTTGTCGCCGTTGGCTAGCGCTGAGTTTGTGCAATCGGGCACCGTGCGCGGGGACGGCGGCGGTGTGACAATCGAGTGCATTGTCACCGAGGCGGCTACAAAGCGGTCGGTGCTCACCAAGGTTTATCAAGGTTCCGCGCAGGAGTTGCGGCACGTCGTGCACAAACTCAGTGACGACATCGTCCAAGCCATCACGAAGCAACGCGGCATCGCGCAGACGAAGATTGCGTTTGAGTGGACGCGCAACGGTGTCAAGGAACTGGCCGTGATGGATTACGATGGTTACAACGTTCGGCAGTTGACCCACGATAAGAGCATCAGTGTGCGGCCGCGATGGTCGTCGGACGGCCGAAGGCTGGTTTACACCAGTTACAAGGGCGGGTTCCCCGATGTGGTGGAAGTGGATTTGTACACTGGCCAGCGGCGACGGATCGCGAATTTTCCGGGTTTAAACTCGGGCGCTGCGTTCTCTCCCGATGGTCAGATGCTGGCGCTGACATTAAGCAAGGACGGCAATCCAGAATTGTACACGATGAGCGCGACCGGTGGTAACCTGCGACGGTTGACGCACACACACGGCGCAGAATCGTCGCCGACGTGGTCACCCGACGGCCAGAGCATTGCGTACGTGAGCGACAATCTCGGCACGCCGCAAGTGTATTTGATTAGTCGCGATGGCGGCGAACCAACGCGGTTAACGGTGTCGCCATCGTATAACACGGAGCCGGACTGGTCTCACCCGACGGCCGGTTCGGAGATGAAGCCGATGCTGGCGGTGACATCGCGAGCGAGGAAGTTTCAGATCGGGATTTACAGTGCGAGCACCCGCGAGGTGATTCCGGTCGTGGCCGACGGCGCGGACAACGAAGGGCCGTCGTGGGCGCCCGATGGGCGGCATCTGGTTTTCACCAAGGCGGTGAATTGGCGGCCGCGGTTGTATCTGCTTGACGTGATGACTCACGAACAGATACAATTACCTGTTATAGAAGGTGACGCGTCCGAGCCTGCGTGGGGGCCGTGATGCGCACAACTGCCCAAACAACCACGTTTTGCAGGGAGGATAGGTCATATGATGGTATTACGCTTAACTCGAACTATATTCATGGTGCTGGTAACCGCGGTGGCATTGATCATTTGCCAGGGATGCAGACCGAAGCCAAAACCGCAGCCCCTCGGCGAATTGGGTAGCGTGCCGGGAATGGAGACAGGCAGTGATGTGGCCATGGGATCATCTCGTCCGCTTGGGGAACTCGACATGGCGAACGCGCAGCGCGGGATGTTTGCGCCGGTGTTGTTCGCCTTCGATAGCGCGAAAATCAGCCAGCGCGAGGCAGCGAAATTGCCGGCTGTTGCCCGGCACATGAAAGCGAATACCAGTAAGACGCTGGTGATTGAGGGGCATTGCGACGAACGCGGTACGGCGGAGTATAATCGCACGCTAGGCGAACGGCGCGCGCAGGCGGCCCGTGAGGAGTTGGTAAAGCTTGGTGTGCCCGCCTCGCGGATCACGACCATCAGCTACGGCAAAGACAAGCCCGCTAATCCCGGTCACGACGAGGCGGCTTGGGCAGAGAACCGCCGTTGCGAGTTTGCCATCGCCGGCCCGTAGTGGCCACAAAGCGCGTTGACAAAGCAGTGGTGCGGGTATAAGCTTAGAGACTGGAGTCATCGATATCTATGGCAATTCAACTCGCAACGTTTACTGAGATCCATCTGATTCTTCTGCTGATCATCATTTTTTTGCTGTTCGGCGGCAAGAAACTGCCCGAACTGGCGCGGGGACTAGGTGAAGCGATGCGTGAGTTCAAGAAGGCTTCGCGCGACTTGCATGATGAACCGCAGCAGACTGTAGACAAATCCGCGCAACTGCCCTCTGCGCAACCGACTGCCAGCGCGTCACAGCACCCATCCGAGCCTAAGCAGGGCTAAGGCTTTCTCCAGTGCGTCCGTGGCTTTCGAAGAAGAATCCGCCGGACGAAATGCAGATGATTAACCATGCCGCGTCCGACGAAGGCGGCGAGGTCAAATCTTTCTGGGAACACCTCGATGACCTGCGCCGGATGATGTTCAAGAGCTTGGGGGCGCTGGCCATCACTTTTAATCTGGCCCTGGTGTTTGCCAATCGGATTTTCGGATTTCTCACCTGGCCGTTACGGCGGGTAACGGACCATCCGGAGAACTTCCTCCTGAGCCTGAACGTGACGGATTCGTTCGTGCTCTCGGTGAAGCTAGCGCTTTACGTCGGTTTGGTGCTTGCGGCTCCGGCGATTTTGTATTTCGTCGGCCAGTTCGTGTTGCCGGCGCTCAAGCCGAAGGAGAAGCAGATGCTCTGGCCTGGGTTCGCGGCGGGCACGCTCCTTTTCATTCTCGGTGCGGTGAGTTGTTTCTTATTAATCGTACCGCAGACGTTGCGGGCGTTCATACAGGCCAGCCACTGGTTGGGGATCGAGCCGCGGTGGACGATTGACAGCTACATCGGTTTCGTTACGCAATTCACGTTGATGATGGGACTTACGTTTGAGATTCCGTTGGTCGTGCTGATCCTGATGCGGATCGGCATCATCAGCTACAACACGGTGCGCGCCGGACGGAAAGTGTTTATCGTGCTGGCCTTCACGATCGCTGCGTTCCTCGCGCCGCCCGATCCGCTGTCGATGATTCTCATGGCGCTACCGCTGGTGCTACTGTTTGAAATCACGATCTGGCTGTCGTGGTTCGCCGAGCGCAAACGGCAGTAGGAACACCGCCTACTCGTACTTCTTGTGGAACTTCGGCTCCGCGCCGTCGGGTTGCGGCTGTTCGGCGGAAGCAGATGGCTGCGATTCGGTCTTTTGTGGCGAGGGCTGCTCGACGCTGGGAGGCTTTGATTCTTCGACGAACATCATGCGCAGGTCCGTAAGGCTGGTGCGGAGAATCTTGGTTTCGTCGGAGGTTAGGTTGTTCTGCGTCTTGCGTTCGAGCATTTCCAACATATCAATGAACAGACGCGCTGCCGGCAGGTTCTTCTCCGCTTTGCCCGTGGCGGGGTTGGCGAGCTTGCCGAGCGTAATCATCGCCTGAGTGTTGAACAAGCCCACCAAGTCTAGGAACCGCAACGTGTCCTCAGTCGAACCAATCTTGTCTTTTTGGATTTCCGCCATATCAATCCTCTATTGATTTCGTCGCCGTAGTGGCGGGCGGCAATTTAGTTGGTGCCGCCACTCAACTCAGTGGCATCGGCCGACCGTTGTCCTTCGCCCAAACGTTCGGTGCCGCTCCTTGGAGGCGCATCGGCGTGCCGCAGGCGTCGCGGTCGCGACGGCTGATACGGTTTGACGAACGCCTCATCGAAATCATAACCGCTCTTAAAGTCATCACGACTATCGCGTTCTTGTTTGCCAAGAATACCACTATCCACCATGTTGAAGACGATTTCGCCAAAATCCTCGCACCGCTTCACACCCCAATAAGACAGGACCGTTTTGGTCATTGGCCCGAACTGCTGTAGCGCGTAGCGGCGCAGTCCTTCAAGCAGTTCCTGGCCTGTGACGTGGCGCGGAGTGGCCTGACCGGCCTTCTCGGCCTTCTTCTGCAATTTCACCGTGAAATCCAGTCCCGCACGTACAAACAGATAGGCATCACGGTCGTAGCGCGGATCCCTATTCAGGATTCGTTCGATGCCCTCTTCAAATTTGATCTTTTGCATCCTACCTAGACCTCGTTTCCACGGTTTCCTCGGTCGCCAGCTTCGGGTGATGTGCCCGCCACTGTTTCACCGCCGTGCCCAACAATAGCGCGCCTATCAATACCGCGACAAGCAACTGTTCCTGTTTTGTCAGATTGAACATCGCCACCATCGCTACACAACCGAAATATGGCGCACATTATCCATGTCGACAATCACTATTTTCCCTGCGGGTCTTGGGGTGTGGCCCTACGTCTGCGGGATTACCGCTTGGCTGGTTCTCACGCAAAGCTGGCCAAGAAGTGGACAGCTGTGCAACTCGGTGTGAGCCGGTTTTGTTCACCCCAAAAACTCGCGTGGGTCGGTGATCCGGCCCGTGAGAGCACTGGCGGCAACTGTGTACGGCGACGCAAGGAACACTTGCGATTCCGGATGGCCCATGCGGCCTGGGAAATTCCGGTTCGTCGTGCTGATGCATTTTAACGGCTGGTTCATGCGTCCGAACGTATCGGTCGGCCCGCCGAGACAGGCGGCGCATCCGGGGTTCATGCTCATCTGCACGCCGGCATCCACGAGCACCTGCCAGATGGTCTTGTTGTTCAGCCGGGTCATATGCATCTCGACGACCATCTCCGGCGTCGCAGGCACGCCGAAGGTATCGATCTTCACCTTACGGCCCTTGACGACCTCGGTGAACGCAAGGAAATCACTGAACTTGCCGCCCGTGCAGGAGCCAATGTAGGCGCGGTCGAGCGCGATGTGGCCAAGCTCTTTCGCCAGCTTGCAGTTACTGGGGTTCGGATGGCACGCAACCGTCGGCTCGATTTTCTCCAAATCAAACTTCTGGTCGGAGACGAACCGCTGTTGGTCATCGCGCTCGCAGAAGACAGAGTCGTAGGTGGATTTCGTCCCGTTGATCTTCGTGCGCTCGTTGACGTAGGCGAACGTCTTCTCGTCAGGCTCAAATATACCGTTCTTGGCACCGGCCTCGATGACCATGTTGGCAATGGTCATGCGGTCATCCATTGAGAGCGACTTCGCCCCGGGACCCTGGAACTGCATGGCGCGGTAGGTCGCCCCATCAACGCCGATCTTGCCGATAATGTGGAGAACGACATCCTTGGCCATCGTGCCGCGCGGAAGCGCGCCATCGAACCAGAAGCGCATCGTTTCCGGCACTTTCAGGAGAAGCTTACCGGTGCCAAGAACGAAGCCGGCATCCGTATTGCCGATGCCGGTGGCAAACTCGCCAAATGCGCCCGCCGTGCAGGTGTGCGAATCGGTACCGAGTAGGACCTCACCGGGACGCGTATGACCCCTGGCCGCGAGCGCCGTGTGACAGACACCGGCGTAGTGCGAGCCGTACTGTCGTGTGTAATTGCCCCTTCTTGGGTCGAACACCCACCTACCGTTCGGATCATCAATCACGTCGTAGAAATATTTGATGCCCTGTTCGCCGACGAATTGGCGCAGGATGTCCACGTTGCGGCTGCTCTTGGAATCCGCGGTGAAGATATAATGGTCGGGGATAATGACAATCTTCTCACGATCCCAGACCTTGGCGTCCTTTCCGAACTCTCGGTGGAACACACCGATGGTGCCCGGTCCGCAGACGTCATGGGTCATGAGTATATCTACGTTCACCCAGACGTTGTCGCCGGGTTGCACCGTCGTCTTGCCCGCCGCGCGAGCCATGATTTTTTCCGTAAGCGTCATGTTCGATTCAACCAATTGACAATACACAAAGCGGCGCGCGGACGCAACCGTGGTGCCGGAGCGCCGGAAGTGGGCGGCCTTGGCGGCGGATGTGCCAGCGCTCAGACGCCGCGTGCGGCAGCGTGGTATTCCTGCAGCGGCCGGACTTTCAATCCGCGCTGACGCAACGTTTCAATGTGGCTGCGCAATTTGCGCTTGCGGCGGCGCGGTGGCGAGGGCATGTTACGCGCATGGATCAACCACCAGTTGCCTTTGCATATCCGATGCCCAACCAGCCACCTCGTCGCACGGGCTGGATCGTGTACTCCGTCATCGTCACGTTCTTCTTTCTTGTCAGCGTGCTGGCGAATTGCGTCCTACTGGCCTTTTGCTTCAGCGACAGCATGCCGAAGCATATCGAGCGGCGCACGGGCTATTTGGAACAGTTCGTGGACGGCGACCCCGATGCCCGCGACAAGATTGCAGTCATCTATTTGACCGGCGTCATCGCGTCTGATCCGGGCAGTTCGCTCGGTGAGGACAACATGGTCGGCGACATCAAGGAACAGTTGCGGGTTGCGCTCGATGACAAGCACGTCAAAGCGATTGTGCTTCGCATCAACTCCCCGGGCGGCGAGGTCGTGGCGTCCGATGCGATTTATCAGGCAGTGGCGTCCGCGCGCGAAGTGAAACCCGTTGTCGTGAGCATGGATTCGGTCGCAGCATCCGGTGCGTACTACATCGCAGTGGGAGCCGACTACATTTTCGCCACGGACATGACAATTACAGGAAGCATCGGCGTGATTCTTGAAAGCTTCACGTTTACCGACTTGATGGGCAAGGTCGGCATAAAATCCTACACGTTCAAGTCGGGCAAGTACAAAGATGTGCTCAACCCAACCCGCGAACCTACCGAGGACGAGAAACAACTGGTGCAGACGCTGATCATGGAGGTGTATGACAAGTTCGTCGGCATCGTTGCTGAAGAACGCGAAATGGACATTGAGGAATTGAAAGACGGCCTGGCCGACGGACGGATTCTGTCTGGCAAACAAGCGTTGGACGCCGGGTTTGTGGATGGGATTGGTTACTTCGAGGACGCCCTCGGTAAGGCAAAGGAACTGGCCAAGATCAAGAAGGCGAGGGCTATGCGTTACGTCATCCCGTTCTCGTGGCGCAATGTTTTCCGTCTGCTCGGCCAGAACGACCGCGCGAAGATCCAGCTTGAACTCACGCCCAGCCAACTCAAACTGCAAAGCGGCAAACTCTACTTTCTGCCTGCCTACATGTTTCAGTGAACTGGAGGCCGGCTCCACGCTACGGCCCATGTCATGCGCACAGTTTCAGCACCGCGTCCACCAAACCCGGAATCGTATGAACTGCCGCTTCTGCCGCAAATTCCAACCCGTGCACCTTGGCGGCAGCGGTTGTTTGCGGGCCAATGCTGACTATCTGCAACCTCGGGAATTGCTTCAACAACGCTGGCACGTCCACCAGATCACAGAAATTCGTCACTGTGGATGAACTGGTGAACGTGATGAAGTCCGCGCCCTCGGCGAGTAACCGCGCCCGATGGCCACTGCGGTCTTCCGTGTCGGGCACGGTTTGATACGCGTCGAGGTCATCTACGATCGCCCCCAAGTCTTCCAACCCGCGCGCCAGCTGCTCATCGGCCAAGTCCGCCCGCGGCAGCAGGAACTTCAGGTTCTCGCAGGAGACGGACTTCTTGAATTCCGCAAGCAACGCCTCGCCCGTGAACTCGGCCGGCTGTAGATCAACTTCCAAATGCAGCTCCGCCAGCTTCTGCGCAGTCGCCGCGCCGATGGCGGCGATCTTCACCGCGCCGAGCGACCGCATGTCCTTGTACTTTGTGAAGAATTCGCGGAAGAACGCCTCGACGCCGTTCGGGCTGGTAAACACCAGCCAGTCGTACAGACCAAGGCCTTCGATCGCCTCGCGCAACGGCCCAATTTTCTTCGGTGGTTTGATGGAAATCGTAGGAATCTCAAGCACATCGGCCCCTAACTCCGTCAACTGCCGCGCCAATTCGACGGCCTGCTCGCGGCTGCGGGTCACCACGATCCGTTTCCCAAACAGCGGTCGCCGCTCGAACCATCTGAGCTGATCCCGCAATCGCGCCACTTCGCCGATCACCGTCACTGCGGGCGGCTTGAAATCGGCGTCGGTAGCGACTTTGGCAATCGTAGCGAGCGTGCCTTGAATAGTTTGCTGTTGTCCCGTTGTACCCCAGCGCACCATCGCCACAGACGTGTCTGCCGCCGCGCCATGCGCCATCAATTCAGCGGCAATCTTGTCGATGCGTTCCACGCCCATTAGGATTACGCGCGTGCCGGAGAATTTGGCGACCTGCTCCCAATTGACCGCTGTCTCTTCCTTGGCAGGATCTTCGTGACCCGTAACGACCATGAACGCCGAGGCCAAGCCGCGATGTGTGACCGGAATCCCCGCGTACGCCGGCGCGGCAATCGACGAACTGATTCCCGGCACGATCTCAAATTCAATCCCAGCTTTCTGCAATTCCCGTGCTTCTTCGCCGCCGCGTCCGAACACGAACGGATCGCCGCCCTTCAAGCGCGTGACGATTTTGCCTTCGCGCGCCTTGGCCACGAGCAGCGCATTCGTCTCGTCCTGAGTCAGCGTGTGTCTTTTCGAAGTCTTGCCCGCAAAAACCAATTCCGCGTCAGGGCGGGCATATTTCAGCAACGACGGATTCACCAGGTTATCGTAGAGGATGACATCCGCCTTTTGAATGCATTCCACGCCGCGCACGGTAATCAAGCCGGCATCACCCGGTCCTGCACCCACCAAATACACTTTGCCTTTTCGTCCCATCTGCCATTCAACTCTATCGTGGCGCTTCCAGTCCGCCAAGTTCTAACTCGGCGGAAGCTTTCCCTGTTTTTTAGGAGCGGGTTCCCCCGTGCGCCACGTGCCCGTGGAAACGAGGCCACGTGGCAACCGCGAGCGGTGTCACATCAGACCAATGCAGCAGACTTGCCCAGGGCGGAACAACCCGCTACACTGCGCGGCATGGCTCGAAAGACCGCTGCGAAGTCTTCTTCTCTGGTGGATACACGTGTCATCTACTGCGGCGACAATCTAGAGCAACTGAAGAAACTGCCCGATGCCTGCGTGGACTTGATCTACATTGATCCGCCGTTTAACTCGAACCGCAACTACGAAGTCTTTTGGGGCGAAACAAGAGAAACGCGCGCCTTCGACGACCGCCATGCCTCGACGCAAGCCTACATCGAGTTCATGCGCCCACGCTGCGTCGAGTTGCACAGAGTTCTGAAACCGACCGGCAGCTTTTACTATCACTGTGACTGGCACGCCTCCCATTACGTCAAAGTCATGCTCGACCAGATTTTCGGAGAGAATAATTTCCATACTGAAATCATTTGGAAACGGACGAGCTCAAAGGGGCTCGCCTTTCGGTCATTCGCCAACAACCATGACACGATCTTCTTTTATACGAAGGGCGACAACTTTACATTTAATCGCGAATACTTGCCGCACAACGAAGAATACGTAAAACAATTTTACAAATACGTCGAGCCGGAGACGGGTAGGCGTTATCGCCTGGACAATCTCGCAAATCCGAACAAAGACCGCCCGAATCTCACTTACGAATTCTTGGGTGTCACACGCGTCTGGCGCTGGACGAAAGAGCGCATGGAGGAAGGTTATAAAAAAGGCATCGTCGTCCAGACGAAGCCAGGTGCTGTGCCGGCAATGAAACGCTATCTCGACGAGCAAGAAGGAAATCCTGTTGATAGTATTTGGACGGATATTCCGCCAATACAATCTCAATCCGAAGAACGCCTCGGCTACCCGACGCAGAAACCCCTTGCTTTGTTGGATCGCATCATCAAAGCCAGCAGCAACGAAAGCGACATCGTGCTCGATGCTTTTTGCGGTTGCGGCACAGCGCTCGTCGCCGCACAGAATCTCAAGCGGCAGTGGATCGGCATCGATGTTTCGCCGACAGCTTGCCGGGTGATGGCGAAGCGATTGCGTGACGTGTGCGGCATGAAGGAAGACGAGGCGCTCTGGAAGATCGGACGGGGCTTCATCGTGCGTGGCCTTCCTTGGTCGGAGGCGAAGCTGCGCGAGCTTCCTCCGTTTGAATTCGAGAACTGGGCCGTCATCGCGCTCGGCGGCATCCCGAACAAAACGCAGGTCGGCGACCACGGCATTGACGGTCGTATTTACCCGGTCAGCGCCGCCGCCGACCGCATGAGGGTTGCTGAGGGCAGCCTATCGTTCATGGACGACTGGTATCCGATCCAAGTGAAGCAGAGGGACAAGACCGGCTCGCCCGACATACGCGACTTCGAGGGCGTGATGACCACGCACGAACGAAAGAAGGGGTTCTTCATCTCCTTCGACTATTCGCAGGACGCACTGACCGAGATCGACACCTTCTTTCGCAAGACCGGCAAAGTCATCATCCCGCTTACCGTCCGCGAAATCCTCGACGAACAAATTGCGAAGAAGCTGGCGTAAAATAAAAAAGAGCTATGGCGAAAATATTTTCAGAACGATGGGAAGTAACTGCCGATTTGCCCGAAGGCGGCCAGGCTCACGTCTTCAAAGTTGTTGATAAAAAAGGTGGCGGAGTCGCCGAGTATGTTCTTAAACGACTCAAAAACCCGCATAGACTTGATCGTTTTAAGAAGGAATATGAAGCACTCCGAAAACTTCGACATCTTGGCATCGTTCAGGTGATTGATTTTGATTTCGGCACGGAGAAACCTTTTTTTGTCACCGAATTTTGTGAACGGGGAAACCTCGCCCAGCAAGAGCAAATGTTACACGCGCCGGTATCAACGAAGATTCTAATCTTTTTGGAGATATGTCGGGGGCTTCAAGTCGCTCACGACAATGCAATCAGTCATAGGGACATCAAACCAGAAAACGTGTTTGTCAGAAAAGATGGAAGTGTTGCGTTAGGGGACTTTGGATTATGTCACGATCAGGCAGAAGATGTGCGATTAACAGCCAGCAGTGAACCGATCGGCTCACGACATTTTATCGCGCCTGAATATGAAGATGGACGAGCCGACCAAGTAACGCACGCAGGTGACGTTTATTCACTCGGTAAACTTTTGTATTGGCTACTCAGTGGAGGAGTACTTTTCTCTCGCGAGAAATTTAGAGAGCCACGATATGACCTCCGAGCTATCCTTAAGAGTGGCGAACCAGTCATCGACCGGTTGATGGAGCAATTCAACCTTGTTCTTGATAAAATGATTACTGTTCGACCTGAAGATAGAATCCCCATCAAGGAGGTGTTGCGACAGGTTCAGCGAGCCGAACGTTTATGGACACTCGAATATGCTCTGCCCACAAGTTATTTGACTGGCGGTCTGTGTAGGCACTGTGGCCAAGGTGATTATGTCCAGTGTAATGATTCGCCGGTGAATTTTGGCATTGAGCAACGTGGACCGCAAACCTTAAAGATTCTTGTGTGTAATTGGTGTGGGCATGTGGAACTTTTTCGCCCAGACAACACTTCTCCAGAAAGCCCGGCGCGACAAACGAGCAAATAGCAAGGACACTTCATCGCCGGGATCAACGCTTGATTCTTAACGCGATGCAATTTCTAAATCGCTGCTTCGGTGGTCGCGGACAATTGGGCTAACCCTCCCGGTTAGCTCCTCTTCATTCCAGTACCTGTTTTGCGGCGCGTTCGCCTAACTCGTGTGGGTCGCTCTTTGGGCCGATGGCTTCGGTTCTGCTAAAATCCCTGCCATCAGGGCTGAACTTCGCACAGATGATCTTCATTTGATCCCCGTCCACCGCGACGGAATTTTTGGCTTGAATCCAGGGTAGCGAAGTGATTGAATCCAGCTGTTGCGAGGTTGCGGCTGCAAGAAATCAGACGACACACTTGGCACCGACGTGCTCACCGATGTGGTGATGAAGTAATGAACCAAGGCAATTTACCGCCAAGGAAAGGCAAGGTATAACGTGAAACTGAATCTACTCATCGTACTGCTCTGTGGACTGGCGACAACCGGCTTCAGCGCGCCTGCAAGAGTATCAGACGCTGTGCCCCCGAGAAACGTGCGGCTCGAACAGGTGTGGGAGAGCGCGCCGCTGCACTTCGAGGCGAATCAGGGACAGACCGACTGCGAGGTGGAATTTCTGGCGCGATCGGCGGCGCACACAGTGTTTTTGACGCGGTCGGAGGTTGTATTGGCGTTTGCCGGTGGCGTGGCACCAGTGCGGCTCCGGTTGGTCGGGGCGAATCCGCAAACGGAACTGCACGGGTTGGAGACGCTGCCGGGCAAGGTCGCGTACTACCGGGGACACGATTCGTCGTCGTGGCAGGAGGACGTGCCGTTGTTTGCGAAAGTCCAATACGCAGCGGTGTATCCCGGCGTGGATCTGGTGTACTACGGCAACGACCGGCAGTTGGAATGTGATTTTGTCGTGGCACCGGGAGCTCGACCGGATGTCGTGCGGCTGGCGTTGGATGGGGTTGAGAAGATTGAGTTGGACAGCCAGGGAAATCTGGTGCTGAAGACCGCGGCGGGGCGGTTGGCATGGAACAAGCCGCACGTGTACCAAGAGCTGGGCGGGCAACGGCAGCCGGTCGCGGGCGAGTTTGTGCTTCACGGAGAGCGCGAGGTGGGCTTCCGCGTGGCGGCGTACGACGCGCGTCGGCCGCTGGTGATCGACCCGACGTTCGTGTACTCGACCTACCTCGGGGGCAGCGGCGAGGAGAGCGAGGAGGGGTTGTGGTTTGATGCCACGGGCAACGTGTTTGTGTTTGGGCAGACGCGCTCGATAAACTTCCCCAACTCGACCCTCGGCCCCGGCGGTGATCTGGATATGTTTCTGACGAAGATCGGGCCGACAGGCTCGTTGATCTTCTCCAAGCGCATCGGCGGCAGCGGCACAGACGAGGGTATGACGCGGGTTGATACCAACGGGAATATCTTTGTCGCCGGCACCACAAGCTCGACGGACTTTCCGGTGTTGAATCCAGCGCAAAGCACTTACGGCGGCGGCAGCCACGACGCATTCCTGATGAAGTTTAGCAGCAGCGGTACGCTGGCGTTCTCAACCTATCTCGGAGGCAGCGGCGACGAGACCGTGTTTCTGGACTTAAATGCCAACGACACCCAGGTCTATCTGTCCGGTCAAACCACATCGGCAAATTTCCCGACGCACAACGGTTATCAGAACAGCTATGGCGGCGGGGCGCACGATTTGTACGTGGCGAAGTACAACTCGTCCGGCACGCTGCAATACTCGACATTGCTTGGCGGCAACGGCGATGACGATGGCCTCGCATACGTGAAAGCCGACGGCACGGTCATCGTCATCGGTGATACGTCATCGACGGATTTCCCGGTGTCGGGCACCGGTTATCAGCGCAATTACGGCGGCGGCAGCAACGATGTATTCGTGACGAAGATCGCCGCGTCGGGCAGCAGCCTGACTTATTCGACCTACTTGGGCGGCAGCGGTGATGACACTTTGACTGACGGTCAGGTGGATACGGCCGGCAACGCGTACGTCTGCGGTCATACCACTTCGAGCGATTTACCGACGGCGAACCCCGTGCAATCCACGTACGGCGGCGGAGGCAGTAGTCCGTATTTCCCCGGTGGCGACGTGTTTGTGGCGAAACTGAATCCGTCCGGCGGCATGATCTTCCTGACCTACCTGGGCGGCGCCAATGACGAGCAGGGCACCATGCAAGTGGACAACTCCGGCAACATCTATGTGATCGGCCAGACCGCATCAGCAAATTTCCCTACGCACAACGCGGCCCAAGCCGTTTACGGTGGCCCCACGGCCTCGTACCTCTATTTGGGCGATGTGTTCCTGACGAAGCTCACCTCCGACGGCCAGTTCGTGTATTCAACGTTCCTCGGTGGCAGCGGCATCGAGATGATGGGCTTACTGCAGGTGGACAGCTCCGGCAACGCATTGGTTTGGGGAATGACCGCCTCTGACGATTTTCCGACGATGAATGCGGCGCAATCAACGTACGGCGGCGGCAGCATGGACATGTTCATCACCAAGCTCAATGCCAGCGGCGTTATGCAGTTCTCGACGTATCTGGGCGGCAGCGGCGATGAAACGGGCGAGGTCTTTTGGGACACCACGGGCGGCGCAATCTACGCCGGAGGCATGACCAGTTCGACCGACTTCCCGACCACCGCCGGTGTGGCCCAAACCACTTACGGCGGCGGCGCGCATGACCTGTTCGCTGTCAAATATAACGCCGCTGGCCAGCGCCTATGGTCCACGCTTGTCGGCGGCAGCGGCGATGATACAGGGTATCTCATTCCCGACATCACTTCTGGCGGCGTGTACGGCGTCGGCGAAACCACCTCGACGGATTTCCCGCAGGTCGCCGCGCTCCAGTCCGGTTACGGCGGCGGCAGCAACGACCTCTGTGTCGTGCGCCTCGACTCCAGCGGCAAGTTCGTTTACTCGACATATCTCGGCGGCAGTGGAACAGAGACTGGGTTCGGTATCCCTGACGGCGCTGGCCATCTTTACGTTTGTGGGGAGACCACGTCGCCAAACTTCCCGCTGACCAACCCATTGCAAGGGACTTACGGTGGCGCCCAAGACGTCTTCGTGGTCAAGATTAACGAAAGCGGAACCGTGACCTGCTCTTACGCGCTCTCTGCGAGCAGCACCAACGTGGGTGCCAGTGCGGCCAGTGGCAGCGTTGGCGTCACCACGTCAAGCGGCTGTCACTGGACGGCCAGTATCACCAATAGTTGGATTCACACCTCCAGCAGCGGCACCGGCAGTGGGACAGTCAGTTTCACCGTGGATGCCAACAGCAGCACCAACAGCCGCTCTGGCAGCATCACCGTTCAGAGCCAGACGTTTACCGTGACCCAAGCTAGCCTGAGTTGCAGTTACGCGCTCTCCGCGAGCAGCACCAACGTGAGCTACAACGCCGCCAGCGGTAGCTTTGGTGTCACCACATCAAACGGCTGTGCGTGGGCGGCCAGCACCACCAATAGCTGGCTCCACACTTCCAGCAGCGGCACCGGCAATGGGATAGTCAGTTACACCGTCGATGCCAGTAGCAGTACCAACAGTCGCTCGGGCAACATCACAGTCCAGAATCAGACATTCACCATTAATCAAGCTGGCCAGAGTTGCGCTTATGCACTCTACGCGGCCAGTACCAACGTTAGCGCCAGCGCCTCCAGCGGCAGTTTCGGCGTGACTGCGACCGCCGGTTGCGTCTGGACCGCTACCACCACCAATTCTTGGCTCCACACCTCCAGCAGCGGCACCGGCAGCGGGACAGTCAGTTTCACCGTGGACGCCAACAGCAACACCAACAGCCGCTCCGGCAACATCACTGTCGGTGCCCAGTTGTTCACCATCAATCAAGCCGGTCTTGGCTGCGCCTATGCGCTTTCCGCAACCAGCACCAACGTGGGCGCCAGCGCGGCCAGCGGCAGCAGCTTCGGTGTCACCACATCAAACGGCTGTGCGTGGGCGGCCAGCACTACTAACAGTTGGATTCACACCTCCAGCAGCGGCACCGGCAACGGGACAGTCAGTTACACCGTGGATGCGAACAGCGGCACCAGCAGCCGCTCCGGCAGCATTACCGTCCAAGGCCACACCTTTACCGTGAACCAGAGCGGCGTGGGTTGCGCCTACGCGCTCTCCGCGACCAGCACCAACGTGAGCGCCAGCGCCTCCAGCGGCAGCAGCTTCGGTGTCACCACATCAAACGGCTGTGCGTGGGCGGCCAGCACTACTAACAGTTGGATTCACACCTCCAGCAGCGGCACCGGCAACGGGACGGTCAGTTACACCGTTAATGCGAACACCGGCAGCGGGCGCATCGGCACATTGACCGTTGCCGGACAAACCTTCACTGTGACCCAAGCTGGGGCCACGGCAGCGACGCCGCATGACTTGGCGGTACTCAGCATCAAGCCGCCGAAGAAGATCACGCTGACGAGCAAAAAACCGTCCGTCACGTCGTCGGTTACCGTCCAGATTCAGAACCGCGGCACGGCCAGCGAGGTGATTTCCAACGCGACCGTGCTCGGCAACGCCGTCACGTTGTCGGTCGAATCCGTCACCAACACTTGCTCCGGCTTGACGCCAACGTTGGTCCCGCCAACCACGTTTCCGATCACGGTCAAGTCGAAGGGAAAACTCACCGTGGCGTTTCACGTGATGTTCAGCACCAATTGCGTGCCTGATCCGCTGGCAACCACCAAGACAGCGCCGCACAACGACTACCGTTACATCGCCACCGTCCACACCGAGGCGATTGATGGCATTGCCGACTCGTTTACTGCGGACGACACGTGCCCGCATGGCCCGTTGGGCAGTGTGCCGTACGGCACGGGAACGACCGTGGACAAAGGCTGCGGCGGCAAGAACCCCGACGGCACGCTTGGCGCCGACGTACTGACGGATGTGGTGGTGAAGTAGATCGTGGTATCTGCAGAACGAGGCTTAAGTCAACGAGACTTCTCGTGCAGCCCGTTCTCCTAACTCGTGTGGGTCGTTCTTCGGGCCGATGGCTTCGGTCCTGCTAAAATCTTTGCCGTCGGGACTGAACTTTGCAGCGATCAACTTCATTTGCTCGCCGTTCACCGTCGCGTATGCAGCATACGGCACTTGGCAACCGCCGCCCAACGCTTTCAAAAAAACGCGCTCAGCTTCAGCACACGCCAATGTATCCGCATGATTTATGGTGGCCAGCAATTCCTGCGTTTCCATGTCCGACTCGCGCACTTCGCAGGCAATGATTCCCTGTCCCACGGCCGGTATCATGACGTCGAAGTCCAACTGCTGCCAATGGAACTGTTTCGATTTCTCCCACAATCCGAGCCGCTTCAGCCCCGCTGCGGCGAGAATGACCGCATCCAACTCATTGTCGTCCGCGAGTTTTTGCAGGCGCGTTTCCACATTGCCGCGAATCTCCTTAATCTGCAGTTCTGGCCGATGCGCCAGCAATTGCGCGCGACGCCGGATGCTGCCTGTCGCCACGCGCGCTCCCTTGGGCAACTCGTCGAGCGTTGAATACCGTTTTGACACGAACACATCGTGCGGATCCTCGCGCGGCGGAACTGCGCCGATCGTCAGTCCGTCGGGCAACGTCGTCGGCAGATCTTTCATGCTGTGAACGGCAATACGAATCTTACCGCGCAACAACTGCTCTTCGATCTCCTTGGTGAAAAGTCCCTTACTACCTATTGCCGGCAACGACGTTTCGGCGAAATTGTCCCCGCTGGTCTTGATGATCTTCGTTTCGACCCGCAGGGTTGGTTGCGCATGGAGAAGCAGACCACGGATGAACTCAGTCTGCGCGAGCGCCAGTGGGCTGCCGCGGGTGCCGATGACGAGCGTGTTCACAGTTGCGGCAACTTCGGCAGAAGGTTGATGATCCAGAACGTGATGAGCGTGAAAATGAACACCGCGATAACCGTCATGGCGAATTTCCGTCCACGAACCGACGCGACCGTCCGCGCCGACAGCACCAACGCGTAAGCCATCCACACTGTCCATGCCCAGACGATCTTCGCCACAGTCAACTGACGCACGATCCGATACGAAATAAACCCGCCGATCATTCCCACGGTAAACAGCGCGAACCCGACAACAATCAGCCGCAGTGCCACCACGTCGAGCTGTTCCACTGGCGGCAGTTGCAGGAACGACGTGGTCACCAGTCGCGCTTTCAACTGTTGCTCCTGCCACAGGTACATCGCGCTCATCACCGCAGCCAGCGCAAACGCCCCGCACGATAACAACGCAATCGCCGCGTGGAACTCGATCCACGGACTCCGGACATCCGGTGCTTGGCGCGCCACATCGATCGGCGCCAGCAGCGGCACCACGCACAACGCCAGCACGGCGGGCGCCGTGAACGCGCCGAGGAACAACACGCGGTATGACGGTCCAATCAGCAAATAAAACAGTACCATGCCCCAGGCGATAAACACCTGAACCTCGAATGGGTTCGTCAATGGACAATGCCCAATCTGCATCCCACGCAGGTACAGGAAGAAAGTGTGCAGCGCGAACCCGAAGAGCATCGTCAGGAAATTCCAGCGATGCAACTGCGCCGATGCGGTGCCAACCTGCAGCCGACGCATTGTCAGCACGATGCTCGCCGCATAAAACAACTGCGCCAGCCAGAGGAATTCCCGGTCATTCATCGCGGTAACGTTTCCGAAGTGCTGCCATCTGCTTCAATAGCGCAGGATAACCGCGCCGGAAGAATCGTTCAAGATCGCGGCGCAACCTTTTGGCAAAAGCGGGGCTTGCGCCACCTGTCGAAATCGCGATCGTGATACCGCCATGACGAACTACTGACGGCACGATGAAGTTGCCGGCCGACGGCGGAGCAACGCAGTTGACGAGTAGTCGGCGCCGTTTGGCCTCGGCGCAAACGCGACGGTTTGTCTCCTCGGAGTTGGTTGCCGCGACGACAAGACAGGCTCCGCGCAAATCGCCCGCGCGATATGGACGTCGCGTCCAGCGGATGCGTTTGGTTTGTGCCCACTGCCGAATCGTTGCCGTCGCTTCGGGGCTGATTGTCGTCACCGTCGCGCTAGTCGAGAGAAGTGTGCGGATTTTTCGCGTGGCAACCGGACCACCGCCAACGACAACAATCTTTTGTTCCGTAAGATCGAGAAACAGTGGGTAGCGCATGAAATTGGCGCCGGGGCGGCGGCTGCGCCGCCCCGGCTTCGTACTTGGAAGAGCTATAAGCCAGATTTTGTGTTCGATAGCCATTTATCTATGCGACCGGTACCCGCGGCTCCAACGACGCGGGCCGCGTCTCGCCGCCTATTTGGTCTTGCTCCTGATGGGGTTTGCCGTGCCTCCTCGATTGCTCTCGGAGCGGTGAGCTTTTACCTCGCCTTTTCACCCTTGCCAACCTTCGCGCTGACGCGCTTAGGCGGGCGGTTTGTTTTCTGTGGCACTGTCCGTCCTCCGAACCCGCTAATGCGGGATCAGAGTCCCCCGCTTGCACGGCGTGAGCCGCGTTGCGGCAACGTCGCTCTCGCGGGGCATCGCGCCCTATGGAGTCTGGACTTTCCTCCATCCCGACGCGAGGTCGGGACAGCGGCTATCCACTCTTCCAAATTCGGAAATCAAATAACGTCGGCCACCGCACCCGTTCGTGTCAGTTCGCCGCACAGTATAGAACACGTCCGCAGAAGTCGCAACTGGTCAGCGTGTCGGCGTGCTTGGCGTTGTGAATCATCTGTGGCGTCAGGTGCAGGTGGCACCCGCCACAGTTGCCGTGTTGGATCGGCACAATCGCCAGGTCTCCTTTGCTCCGCAGCAATCGTTCGTACCGCGCGAGCGCGCTGGGGTCGGTTTTCTGCGTCAGTTTCTCGCGTTCCGCTTGCAACTGCGCCAACTCGTGCTCGATATTCTCCGCACGCTTCTTCAATTCTTGTTTCCTGGTCTCAGCTTTTGCCGTCAACTCCTTGATCGTGGCTTGCTCTTCCTTGATCTCGAGCTGAAATTGCTCAAACTTCTCCATGAATTCCAGCTCGTGATCTTCCACATGCACGATTTCTTCTTCGACCTTCGCAATCTCCTTCAGCAAGGCCTGATATTCTGTGTTCGACTTGATCAGGTTCAACTGCATCCGGTACTTGATGATCTGTCCGCGATCCGTTTCCGCTTCGATTTCCAGCTTCTTGCGTTCGGACTCGAGATGTTTCTGTTGCTGCCGCAATGAATCCATGTGCTGCGAGGTTTCGCTGAGCCGCTGATCCACCGCCGCGATCTCGACGGGGATGCGCACTTTCTCCGTATTCAACTGCGCGATGCGCCGGTCCCGGTCCTGGATGACCAAAAGTTGTTCGAGAATCGCAAGCATGATCTGGTTCCGTGTGTGCGGAGTGTAAAACTTGTCGTCAGGCCGTGTCAATCTTCCGCGCCCGTTTGCGTTTCGGTGCGCCGCTGCGGCCTGCCAGCAGTTTATCCACATATTTGCCGATGATGTCAGCCTCCAGGTTCACCAAATCGCCCGTGCGCCGTGTCCGCAGGTTGGTCACTTTGTGTGTGTGCGGAATGATCCAGACCCGGAACCAATTCCGCCCGTGCGCCGCCACCGTCAAACTGATCCCATCCACGGCAATCGATCCTTTCTCGACGATGTACCGCGCAACCGCCGGTGGAGCTTCAACCTCCAGCACGTAATCCTTCCCCGACTTCTCGTAGCGACGCACACGACCCGTTCCGTCCACATGACCGAGTACGAAATGACCGTCCAACCCCGCGTTCGGCCGTAGCGGCCGCTCCAGATTCACCCAGTTTCCGGGTTTGACTGCGCGGAAGTTCGTACACCGCAGCGTCTCGTTCAGAACATCGAACCGCAGCGAACCGTTTCGCGCGCCGACGACCGTAAGGCAGGCGCCGTTGACCGCGACACTGTTGCCGACGCGCAACTTGCTGCCGAGCTTCCTCGATCTCACGACGAATTCAGTGGATCTTGGCCCGGAACGAATGCTCTCCACCCGTCCAGCTTCCTCGACAATTCCCGTAAACATGATTCGCAAGGATACCGAGCGCGCTGACCTCTGTCGAGGAGACTTCACTTCATCGAACGCGACGAAGAAGCGTGCGCACGTCGCCCAGCCTGACGCACCCCGGCGTTGCGGTCATCGCATTTGCGGCTCCACAGGCGATCCCCAGCCGCACGGCCTCCAACATTGATCTCCCATTGTTTAGTCCACAGGCGATTCCTGCAAGCATCGCGTCGCCGGACCCGATTGGACTCCGAACGTCAACGCGCGGCGGCTTGAATACCCAGCCATTTGCGCTGAGGGTTTGGAGGACGTGTACCTCATCCGAACCGTGTGTTACGACAACCCACTGGGCGCCGAGCTTCGCCAAACGTCGCGCAGCAGCGCGTAGTTGTTTTGTCCCGTCGCATCGTACGCCTGTCGCCACAGCAAGCTCGTCCTGATTAATCTTCACCAGAAGCGGTTTCCGCCTCACGGCATCGATCAGTTGTGTGCGCTGCGTATCAACCAGGACGGGAAGGTCGTGTCGGTGCGCTTCCTGAATCAACCGCGCGTAGAAACCGTATCCACAACCGGGCGGAACCGTACCGGTCAGCACGATCAGCTTCGCCTTCTGCATCTCCATCTCGAAGCGAGATAGAACGTCGCGCACTTCGTTCTCCGTCAGTGCGCCCGTTTCCTCGACTAGTTCCGTCGTCGCGAATCCCTTTGCAAGCAGCGTTTGGCAAATCCGCGTTTCAGTTGCGACATGGATAATGCGTGCGCCAATGCCGTGTTTGCGCAGCGATTTCTTCAACAGCGTGCCGCGACGTCCACCCGCGACGGTCAACAACCGCGCCTTCGCCGCCAACTGCCGCGCCACGCGCACAACGTTAACGCCTTTGCCGGACGCGATTTCAATAATCTGCTTCGCGCGATTGACCTTGCCAACGACGAATCGCTCGTACTCTAAAGTCCGCTGCCACGCCGGCGAGAGACCGACGACCAAAATCATGGCGCCACCGATGCCTCAAGCAGCATTTCGTTGGTCCCACGTACGCGGGACCAATGACAATCACGCAACCGTACCGCCTGCCTCACCTGTGCCACACCTTTGCCCCCGACTGCCGGCACCGCTAGGCATCCGCCAATGATGATCGGCGCGTGGAACAACGCCACACGATCCACAAGTTGCGCATCGAACATCGCGCCAAGCATTTCGCCTCCGCCTTCCACCAGTACACTTGTTGCGTTCATCCGTCCCAGCGCGCGCAGAGCAGCGCGTAAATCCACGCCTCCTCTCTTCCATGGCAATGTGATGACGGTGATACCTTCCAGTGGAAGGTATCGTTGCCAATGGCCGGGCGATTTGTCGCTGGTAATGACAATCGTGCGGCTCCGGTCCGCGTCGGTAAACAACTTCGCGTTCTTCGGACAGCGCCCTCGCGCATCCACCACGACGCGCCATGGTTGCTTCGTGCATCGCACCCCGTGACGCACAGTCAGTCGTGGATCATCATGGATGACCGTGTTCGCCCCGACTATGATCGCGTCAACCTGCGCCCGCAGCTTGTGGGCGTACCGCCGTGCTGCGTCACTGGTGATCCATTTCGAGTCGCCTATGCGCGTTGCGATCTTGCCGTCCAGACTCATCGCTGCTTTCGCGATCACCAACGGTATGCCCGTAGTGATCCACTTGTTGAACGCCTCGTTCATGCGCGCCGCTTCGTCTGCCAGCAAGCCCGACTCGACGCGAATTCCCGCGCGCCGCAGTATGGTCAGACCACGCCCGCTGTGCTTCGGATTTGGATCTCTCGCCGCAACGACGACGCGTTTTATGTCCGCTGCGATAATCGCGTCTGTGCACGGTGGCGTTCGTCCGTGCGTGCAGCATGGCTCCAACGTCGCGTACAAGGTGAGGGCGCGACCACCGCGCTCGCCACTCTGCTTGTGCTTGGCGTGTCCTTCCATATTCCTCAGTGCCAACACCTCCGCATGCGGTCCGCCCGCCTTTTTGTGCCAGCCTTCGCCAATGATGCGCCCGCTACTGACCAATACCGCGCCGACCGCTGGATTCGGACTGGTCTTTCCCAACCCGCGCCGGGCCAGCGCCAATGCCCACCGCATAAAGCCTTGATCCTGACACGTGAACTTCATTGACAGCAGGATAAGGATAGAGTTGCTGTAGGGCAAGCTTCCCCGCAGGCCACCGACGGTGGGCGCATTTCTGTTATTTTCTTTTGCCGGGACGGTCTGCTAGAATAATCCGCCATGGAGGGTTCACGATGAAACGATTGAGCGTTGCTGTATTGGTTTGTAGCTTGTTGGTGGGATTGTGCGGCTCAGGCGCAGCGATGGCGTATGACTTGCCGGCAGTGAATCTCGGGTTCACCAGCTTCATGGACGGCGGGCCGCCCGCGGGACCGGGGTTCTATTTCCAGCAGTACTTCCAGTATTATCACGCCGACAAGTTCACCGATGCCAGTGGCAACCATGCACCACCCGGCAGAATGGACGCATACGTAAGCCTTTCACAATTGATCTACCAGTCAAATCAACCGCTGCTTCTTGGCGGGAAATGGGGCATGGATGTCATCCTTCCCATCACGGGTTTTGATCTCGATTCCACTCCCCTCACCAAGAATGGCGCGGGCATCGGGGATCTGCTCATAGGCCCGTACCTGCAGTGGGGCCCGATCATGGGCACGAACGGACCGATCTTCATGCACCGCATCGAATTGCAGTGCATCACGCCCACCGGACGTTACAACCGGAATGACGCCCTGAATCCCGGCAGCAACTTCTTCTCGTTCGACCCGTACTGGGCGGCGACACTGTTCGTGATGCCGCACTGGACGGTGGACTGGCGTCTCCACTACTTGTGGAACGATCAAAATGATGAACCAGGCGGTGGAGCGAAGACACTGCAAGCGGGTCAAGCGGTTCATCTGAACTTCTCCACAGCTTATGAAGTGTTACCGAACAAGTTGCATATGGGCTTGAACGGTTATTACCTAAAGCAGGTCACCGACACGGATATCAACGGGCAGAACGTCGGTGGCCGCCGCGAGCAGGTGCTCGGGCTTGGCCCCGGTGCCGTGTGGCATTTTTCGCAGAACGACCATTTGTTTCTTAATGTGTATTTCGAGATGGCGGCGGAAAACCGGACGGAAGGCGAGCGTGTCAACATCCGTTACGTCCACCACTTCTAAAAGTCACAGACATACCCTCGAAACAATTGTCTACGGTTCGCGGAAGCGAACGCGTGGAACGCGGCGAACATTCTTCTCGCGGATCGCCGGTTGGATTTTTTTGACGAGAACTACGCGATAATGTTAAGGGTGTGGTCGGCAACACGAGCGTGCAGCCACGAAACGAACGGTAGACGAGGTAAATCATGGCGACATACTTTGCACGCGGTGGAGTCAATGACAACATTACCACCCCTGACAAGCGCGAGGCGTTGGCGCAGGCTTTGAATGTTATCAACCGCCCTTTACGCAGGGTGCTTTTGCTGCCACCGGACCATACGCGATTGAACTCCGATGCGGGAGAACTCACCCGTCTGCTTTACGAGATGCTGACACCGAAGGTCGAGGTGGACATCATGCCGACGCTCGGCATGCATACGCCCATGTCCGCTGAAAAGTTGCGGATGATGTTCGGCGATAGCGTCCCGTTGGATCGGTTCAAAGTGCATGACTGGCGGAAGGGCGTCCGTCATGTCGGCGACGTGCCGGGGCGGCTGCTCAAGGAATGGTCGGAAGGCCGCGTGGACTACGATGTGCGCGTCGAGGTGAGCAATCTGTTGTTTGGCGGATACGACCTTATCCTGTCGGTTGGCCAACTTGTCCCGCACGAGGTGGTCGGCATTGCAAACTACACGAAGAACATCATGACCGGTGCGGGCGGCGCAGACACGATTAACAAATCACATTTCCTCGGCGCGGCCTACGGCATGGAACGCATGATGGGTCGGATCGACACCCCCGTCCGCCGCCTGTTCAATTACGGCGTGGAGAAATTTCTGGGCGATCTGCCAATTGTGTATGTACTGACAGTCATGGAAAAAAGCAAAGCCGGCCATGGGATGATCATGCGTGGGTTGTGCATCGGCGACGACATGGAAACCTTCACGCTTGGCGCTCGGCTCTCCCAGAAGGTTAACCTCGACCTGCTCGACAAGCCGCTGAAGAAGGTGCTTGTCTGGCTCGATCCACAGGAATTTAAGAGCACTTGGCTCGGTAACAAAGCGATTTACCGCACACGCATGGCGATGGCCGACGGTGGTGAACTCATCATTCTCGCACCCAGCCTGAAAGAATTCGGTGAAGACCCCGAGATTGACCGGCTTATCCGCAAGTACGGTTACCACGGTACACCAGCCACGCTGGCCGCTGTCAAGGCGAACGCCGAACTGCGCAACAACCTCAGCGCTGCTGCGCATCTCATTCATGGCTCAAGTGAAGGACGGTTCCGCATCATCTACTGTCCATGCCCGCAAATGAAACCCGATGCCATCCGCTCGGCCGGATTCGAAGCCGGCGACCTCAATGCCATGATCAAGCGCTACCAGCCCGACAAGCTCAAGGACGGTCCCAATCGCCTGCCCGATGGCGAGGAGTTCTTCTACATCAGCAACCCCGCCCTCGGCCTCTGGGCGTTGCGAAGCCAGTTCGCGGCTTAACGACAGCTGATCGTCAAGGGTAAGGCTTGGGCGGCGAGACGATGTTGCTTCTGGATTTAAAAACGGCTAATGAAGAACAATGCGAAATGCTTCGTTAGAGGCATTCAATTAATAATATGGTAAATAACAACGAACTACAAAATAGACAGCAGTCCGACCGATATGTCGGCGCGCCGGATGCTTCTCCACCCGGGGGATCGAAGATTGCGAAACCAAAATCGAGCCGCCCGAAAAAAGTGGTTATTGGCGCGTTATGTGTTTTGCTTGTCCTCGGCGTTTTGTGGGTTGTCCACAGACGCCACGCTGCCAGCAAGCTCAAGAGCCTCTCCGCGCGTACCGGGCCGCCCGCGGTACCGGTCGTGGCTGGCACGGTGGCTCAGAAGGACGTTCCGATTTATCTCGACGGTCTCGGTACTGTCCAGGCGTTCAATACCGTGACTATTCATGTCCAAGTCGATGGCCAGTTGCGAAAAGTGGCGTTTGTAGAGGGCCAAGACGTGCGCGCAGGAGACTTGCTCGCACAAATCGAACCACAACCCTTCCAGGCACAGCTTGAACAGGTTGAAGCGAAGAAAGCCCAGGACGAGGCGCAACTGGCCAATGCCAGGCTGGATTTGAAACGTGACGCCGAGCAACTCGCAGCCAGAATCATCGCCCAACAGGTGTACGACAACCAGAAGACACTCGTTGACCAACTCACCGCAACGGTCAAGGCCGATCAAGCGGCAATTGATATCGCCAAGGTGCAGCTTGGCTACACCACGATCGTTTCCCCCATCGATGGTCGCGCCGGCATCCGCGCGGTTGACGAGGGAAACATTGTTCACGTCATCGACCCGAACGGATTGGTGGTGATCGCACAGTTGCATCCAATCTCCGTGGTGTTCACGCTGCCCGAGCAAACGCTCGGTCAGATCCAACAACACAAGGCTGCAGGCAACATCACCGTGGTGGCGGTGGATCGCGATAACCGCACTGTGCTGGGCGAGGGGAAACTGGCCGTGATTGACAACCAAATCGATACCACGACTGGCACGATTCGCCTCAAAGCGACTTTTCCAAACGATGATCTCCGTCTCTGGCCGGGGCAGTTTGTGAATGCCAGGCTGTTGTTGACCATCCGCAAGAACGGCGTCGTGGTTCCCGCCTCGGTGGTGCAGCGCGGACCGGAAGGCCCATACGCGTTCGTGATCAACGAAGATCAAACCGTCAAAGTCCAACCCGTGAAGGTGGTGCAGATTGAAGCTGGCCAGGCCTTGATCGATGAAGGGCTGCAGGCCGGTGAATCGGTGGTCGTCGATGGTCAATACCGCCTGCAGAATGGCTCAAAGGTAAAGCTGGCTCCGACCGCGAAATCTGCGGATGTCGGATCGTAACGGTTGACTGTTGTGAATGTTTCGGAGCCATTCATTCATCGGCCTGTAGCCACGTCGCTATTGATGGCGGGCGTGGTGTTGATGGGGATGTTGGGATACTTTCTGCTGCCGATCTCTGCCTTGCCGCCGGTGGATTTTCCCACGATCCAAGTGACCGCGCAGTTTCCGGGCGCCAGCCCCGACGTTATGGCTTCATCGGTCACGACGCCATTGGAGCGCCAGTTCGGCCAGATCAGCGGCCTGTCGTTGATGACCTCCGAAAGTTCTTTTGGCAACTCGACTATCACGCTTCAATTCAATCTCGATCGTGACATCGATGCAGCGGCACAGGATGTCCAGGCGGCGATCAACGCCGCCAGCGGCGTTCTGCCGAAGGACATGCCGAACCCGCCCACCTACAGCAAGGTCAACCCGGCCGACACACCCATACTCACGCTGCAGGTCACTTCCGATACTCTGCCGCTGGAAAAGGTCAACGACCTGACCGACACCGTGCTGGCACAGAAACTGAGCCAGGTAGCCGGGGTCGGCTTGGTGACTATCGAGGGCAACCAAAAACCTGCCGTTCGCGTACGCGTGAACCCGTCAGCACTCGCGTCGCTTGGGCTTGGCCTTGATGACGTGCGCCTGGCGCTCATGCAAAACAACATCAATGCGCCAAAAGGAAGCTTCGATGGCCAGCGACAATCGTACACCATCGGCGCGAATGACCAGATCCTAACGGCAGCTGAGTACAAGCCCATGATCGTGGCCTACAGGAATGGCTCGCCCGTACGGCTCGGCGACATCGGTGACGTGGTCGACAATGTGGAAAACGTGCGATTAGGCGGCTGGGTGGGCAGTCAGCCGTCGGTCATCGTGGACATCCAACGCCAGCCGGGCGCCAACATCATTCAAACGGCGGATCGCGTGAAAGCGTTGTTGCCGCGGCTCCGTGCATCCATCCCACCTGCGGTCAAGGTCTCGATCCTGACCGACCGCACCGAAACCATCCGGGCATCGGTCCACGACGTCCAGTTCACCCTGTTACTCACGGTGGGATTGGTAGTCATGGTCATATTCGTCTTTCTGCGAAAACTTTGGGCCACCATCATTCCAAGTGTCGCACTGCCATTGGCGGTGATCGGTACGTTCGGAGTCATGAAACTGGTTGGCTTCAGCCTGGATAACCTTTCACTGATGGCGCTGACAATTTCCACCGGGTTCGTCGTCGATGACGCCATTGTGATGATTGAAAATATTGTTCGATTCATCGAGGCAGGCGAGCTGCCCATGCAAGCGGCACTCAAGGGCGCAAAACAAATTGGATTCACGGTCATTTCGCTCAGTGTTTCACTGATCGCGGTCTTTATACCGTTGCTCTTTATGTCGGGCATCGTGGGCCGGCTATTCCGTGAATTCGCCATCACACTGAGCGTCGCGGTGGCGGTTTCGTTGGTTGTCTCCCTCACGCTCACGCCGATGATGTGCGCCCGTTTGTTGCGACCGGAAAAAGAGAGCGAGTCCGGCCGCCTTTTCCGTATGACCGAGCGGATGTTTAAGGGGATGTTGGATTGGTACGATCGCGGTCTCCAATGGGTATTGAAACATCAGCCATTGACTTTGGGTGTGGCTATTACAACTCTGGTGGCCACAATCTGGCTTTACATTATCGTACCCAAAGGTCTGCTGCCGCAGCAGGACACCGGTCTGATCGTAGGCGTGACCGATGCTGCGCAATCCATATCATTCAAAGCCATGGTAGAACGTCAGCACGCTGTCGCCGACGTTGTCCGCAAAGATCCAGATGTGGTCAGCGTGGCGTCGTTCGTCGGCGCTGGCGCGGTCAATCCGACTGTCAATACGGGCAGACTATACATCAACCTCAAGCCTCGCGACCAACGACAAGCCAGCGCCAGCCAGGTCATCGACCGGTTGCGCGAGGCGACCAAGGATGTCGCGGGGATTTCACTGTTCATGCAGGCAGTGCAGGACGTTCAGATCGACAGCCGCGTCAGCCGCACCCAGTATCAATACACCCTGCAGGATGCCGACGAGTCCGAACTGTCACAATGGGCGTCGAAGTTGCTCGCCAAACTGCGCACACTGCCGGACCTGACCGATCTGGCCACCGACCAGCAAGCGAATGGGCTGCAACTGAGCATCGACGTTGACCGCGATACAGCATCGCGCCTGAACGTTCTGCCACAGGCCATCGACGATACTTTGTACGATGCCTTTGGCCAGCGCCAGGTGTCGATCATGTTTACCCAGCTCAATCAGTATCGGGTCATTCTCGAGGTCGAACCCCATTTCCTGCTCACCCCCGAGTCGTTGGACAAGATTTACGTCAAATCATCCACCGGTCAGATGGTGCCACTGAGCGCTTTTGCCCGCTTGAGGACAGTGACCGCCCCACTGGCGATTGCTCACGAAGGCCAATTCCCGGCGGTGACGTTGTCCTTCAACCTGCGCCCGGGTAGTTCGCTCGGCGCCGCCGTTGACGCCATTCAACGGGCCGGGCAGGAAATCGGATTGCCCGAGACGGTGATGCCCACCTTTTCCGGCAGCGCCGCAGAGTTCCGTTCTTCGCTGAAGAGCGAGCCTTTCCTGATTCTGGCGGCGATCGTCGTCATCTACATCATCCTGGGAGTGCTGTATGAGAGCTACATTCATCCGATTACAATTCTTTCCAGTCTACCTTCTGCGGGTGTTGGCGCATTGCTGGCGTTACTCATCTGCCGTATAGACTTGTCGATGATCGCCTTGATCGGGATCATTCTGCTTATCGGTATCGTGCAAAAAAATGCGATCATGATGATCGACTTTGCGCTGGATGCAGAGCGCGAGGAAGGGTTGCCGCCGGAAAAATCGATCTATCAGGCCTGCCTTCTGCGGTTTCGGCCCATTATGATGACTACGATGGCCGCATTACTCGGCGCGTTGCCTCTGGCTTTGGAACGAGGCACAGGCTCGGAACTGCGCCGTCCACTGGGCATTTCGATCGTTGGTGGCCTGCTGCTTTCCCAGTTCATCACGTTGTATACGACACCGGTCGTTTACCTATATCTGGCCCGATGCGAGCAGTGGATTCGGCGCTGGCGCGCTTCTGCCGGTTTGCTGCCGGTCGTGGAAAAAGTTGAAGGTGAAAACAATCCATCGGTGCCATGAATGTCTCCGAGCCATTCATCCGCCGTCCAGCGGGAACATCGCTGTTAGCGGCGGGCTTGTTTCTGCTGGGGATCGTGGCGTATCATTTTCTGCCGGTTGCGGCGATTCCACGCGTTGACTTTCCAATGATCTCGGTCTCAGCGTCCCTGCCGGGAGCTGACCCATCCACGGTCGCTTCCTCGTTGGCCGCCCCGCTCGAACGCCGATTGGCTCAGATTTCCGGCGTTACGGAGATCACTTCCATCAGCACGCTCGGCGGTACCTCAGTGACCATCCAATTCGACCTAGACCGCAATATTGATGGCGCGGCACGCGATGTACAAGCCGCCATTAATGCCGCCTACAGCGAGTTGCCCATCGATTTGCCTAACCCGCCGACTTATCGCAAAGTAAATCCGGCAGACGCACCGATCATGGTCCTGGCGATGACTTCCGACACATTGCCGCCCGCGCAAATTTTCGAATATGCCGACACGATTATCGGCCAGAAGCTCAGCCAGGTAGATGGAGTGAGCCAGGTCAGCATTAGTGGTGCCGAAAAATCGGCCGTGCGCGTCCAGATCAACCCGGCGGCGTTGACTTCGGCCGGTCTAAGCCTCGAAGACGTGCGCTCGTTTCTGGGGCAGGTTTCCGTAATCCTTCCCAAGGGCAGCATTGATGACAAACAGGTTTCCTACACGCTTACAAGCAACGACCAACTGGTGGATGCACGAGAATATCGCCCGCTGATTTTGTTTCAACGACACAATGTTCCCATCAAGCTCAGCGCCATGGGCAGAGTTGTGCAAAGCGTTGAGAACGTCCGTCTAGCTGGTTGGGCGGGAACGAAGCGCGCGGTATTGATTATCATTCAGAAACAAGCCGGTGCAAACGTCATTAACACAGTGGACCGCATCAAGGCGGAGCTCCCTCAGCTTGAACGCTGGGTACCGCCTTCCGTTAAAATATCGGTGCTCAGTGACAGGACAACGACGATTCGTGCCTCGGTGAACGACGTTGAAATTTCCCTAGCCTTAAGCATCAGCCTTGTCGTGATGGTGATCTTTTTTTTCCTGCGGCGGTTCTGGCCGACGTTCATCGCGAGCGTGACCGTGCCGTTGGCTCTGTCTGGCACCTTCGCCTTCATGTATCTGCTGGGTTACAGCGTGGACAACCTGTCCTTGATGGCAATCACCATCTCCGTCGGGTTCGTCGTCGATGATGCCATTGTCGTCATCGAGAACGTATACCGGTACATCGAGCAAGGCCAGACCTCGCTGCAAGCCGCGCTCACCGGTGCCAAGCAGATTGGTTTCACGGTGATCTCGATCAGCACATCGCTGGTGGCGGTGTTCATCCCGTTGCTGTTCATGGGCGGATTGATCGGGCGTTTGTTCCACGAATTCGCGGTGACACTGAGCCTAGCGATTATTGTGTCTGGAGTCGTCTCACTCACACTGACACCGATGATGTGCTCGCGCTTTCTCAAGCCAGAATCCGCTTATAAAACAACTGGTCGTTTTTATCGCGCCAGCGGGCGGGTGTTCAACTGGTTGCTTTTGGGTTACGAGCATGGCCTAAAATGGGTCTTGCGCCATCAAGGTTTCATGTTGCTGGTTGCATTAACGACCTTTATCGCCACCCTCGGGCTTTACATCGCCGTGCCCAAAGGTTTCTTTCCGCAACAGGACACCGGTACGATGATCGGTGTGACCGAAGCGGCGCAAGACGTATCGTTCGCCACTATGGCGCGGCTTCAAAACCAGGTGGCCCGGATCGTTCTCGAAGATCCGGCCATCAATACGGTGGGTTCATTTATCGGGGCGTCCTCCGGCAGCTCGACCGCCAACAGCGGCCGCATGTTTATCAGTCTCAAACCGCTACGCGAGAGAAAGGTGCGTGCCGACGAGGTCATTGCCCGGCTCCGCCGAAAATTGTCGGGCGTGACCGGCATCACATTGTATCTGCAAGCCATCCAGGACATCCGGGTCGGCGGTCGACTCGGCAAAGCCCAGTTCCAGTATGCTTTACAATCGGCCGATCTTGACGAACTCAACCACTGGGCTCCACTGCTGGTGGACAAGCTCAGCAAACTTAAACAACTCAGGGACGTCAGCAGCGATCTGCAAATGAGCGGCCTTCAGGCCAACGTAGTTATCGACCGTGATGCCGCATCCCGCCTGGGGGTTTCACCACAAGCGATTGACGACACTTTGTACGACGCTTTTGGTCAACGCCAGGTCGCGACGATCTACGAGCGATACAACCAGCACCACGTCATTCTGGAAGTCGAACCCCAATATCAGTTGGATCCGTCATCGCTGAGCAAGATCTACGTCGAGTCCAACACCGGTATAATGGTGCCACTGTCCAGCGTCGCCAAGTTTACCACGAGCAATACCGCCCTGTCCGTCAACCACCAAAGCCAATTTCCCGCGGTGACCATTTCTTTCAACCTGCCACCCGGCGGATCGCTTGGCCAAGCGACGGAACTCATACAGAATGCCGCTCAGCAACTGCGCATGCCGTCGAGCGTGCGAGGCGGTTTCCAAGGCACGGCGCAGGTGTTTCAAGCTTCTCTGGCCACGATGCCGCTCCTGTTGTTGGCGGCGCTCATCACCGTGTACATCGTCTTGGGAATGCTCTACGAGAGCTTGATACATCCGCTCACGATTCTCTCCACGCTGCCCACGGCGGGCGTCGGCGCGCTGGTGGCGCTCATGTTCTTCGGCATTGACCTTTCTCTGGTGTCATTTATCGGCATCATACTCCTCATGGGCATCGTGAAGAAAAATGCCATCATGATGATCGATTTCGCGCTGGAAGCCGAACGCCATGAGCACCTGAGCCCGGAAGACGCGATCTACAAGGCCTGCGTCATCCGTTTTCGACCGATCATGATGACCACGATGGCGGCGCTTCTGGGATCAATCCCGCTTGCAATCGGAATCGGCACCGGTTCCGAACTGCGCCGCCCGTTGGGCATCGCGGTTGTCGGCGGTCTGTTGTTCTCACAGGTCCTGACTCTGTACACTACCCCAGTGGTTTATCTGGCTTTCGAGCATTTGCGGCAGAGAGCCAGGCTCCGCCGTCATGCCCCGAACAGGTGAACTCACCACGGCCTATTAATACCGCTAATGGACGCGGTCGTGTGGGTGACGATGACAATTGAGCGAAGTACGTCAAGCTGCGATTCGCGCTGTCATTGCCGTAGTTCAGGCAAAGAAATGACATCGAAACTTTCGATGACACCAGTCTTCGTGCTAAACACAGGATGCAGAAGGAATACAGTCTTGGGCGGTGGTTGATTTGTAAGCGAAGCTCGCAGGCTTGCCACAGCCGTACTGAGAATCGTATTCAGTTGTCCAGCGATCGTGTTCGCCACGGCGCTGTTGTCTGCCTTGTCCGCTATGGATGTGAGTTGCCAACCATCTTTGAAGTTAAAAGTAAAATCGCTCTTGGCCAGAAAATTGAATGTCGTGACGCGGTACGGCTTTTTCGGATTGGGCAAATAGATCGGGGTTACATTCAGCGCGGGACTTTTGTCATCACTGATATTCGTTTCGGCGGCCTTGGACGTTACCAAGAAATATAGTTCGGGCTGATAGAAAATGTAGCCATCCTTCTTCAGATCGCAGCCCGATCCCCAACGATCATCCGGCCCTTTGGACGGGAACGGTCGAATCGTATAGCTCGCGCAGCCGGCCAGAACCAGTGAACCCAATGCGACGAGAATGGAGTAGGGGATTCGTGTTTTCACGGTAAACATTTTCGGTCGATCGCTTGACGTACTCAAGCATTTTTCGAAGAACACCGCGACCTATGGCTTGGCTTTCACCAAGCCGGGCGGGAAGAATTTCACCACAAAGTAGGTCGCACGGTTTGTACCGATGTTCCGCAGGCCATGCGACTCATTCGACGCCTGAAAGATGATACCGCCCGCCTCCACGCGATTCGTCTGGTCGTTCTGTACCACTTCGAGCGTGCCTTCCTTCAGGATCATCACTTCTTCCTCTGGATGCCGATGCGCAGGATGCGGCGCTTTGCCCGGATCGAGCGTGGTGATATGACACTCGAGACGGTCGAGCGTGGCCGTGGGCATGTCGAACGCCTGCCGTCGCTCGCCTGTCTGTGTTTGGACAGGCTTAAAGTTGTTCCAGTCGAACACGCACGAATGCGTCGGTTTGGTGGTGGATTGCGCCAATGCCACTACTGCTGCCGTGGCAAGGATTGAAACCGTGGCAACAACGATATCTTTACGTGTAATCATGTGCTCATTTGTCTCGCAAACCACAAATCAAGTCAAGCCAGTGAACCCGGCGGCGAAAAAACATTGGTTGTCTCTCGTGAACTTGTCTGCCGCCGTGTCAACGGACTATTGCAGGCCTGCCAACTTCTCACGGAGTGTGTTGTTATCGGGAAACAATGCCGAGCCGCGCCGCCAGGCCGCTCTTGCATCATCGGTGTAGCCGACCTTTTGGTATTGCTCGCCCAGCAGCACGTAGGTTTGCACGAACTGCGGCTGGGGTGATTGTGTCTCTTGCTGCTCAACCAGGGTGACGAGGTTGTCTATGACCTCGGCTGATTTGTTCATTTCCGCCGGCCAACGCGACAAGCAGGCAGCCTTCCAAAAGCGCGCCTCCCAGTTGGACGGGTCAAGGTTCAAGGCTTGGTCGAAGCTTTGGTCGGCTTGCATGGCCAGGATGGTTCGATCACGAATGTCCTCAGTCGTCCTCAGTTTCTGGATATAAGCCTGGCCCAGTGCGGCTGAATACTCGGCAGCCGACGGGTCAGCCTGGGCGGCGTGCTCCAAGTCCGTGATTGCCGCGTCCAACTGATTAGTGTCTCGCAGTTCCTTCCACACCGCCTGTTTTTGCGCGTAGCTGGCTTGTGGCGAAACCAGCGTTTGCAGCGGTTGACTCAAGACCACGGCAACGGCGGGCTTCGCTGTCGGTGGAACAGGGACCGGAGAGGGTGGCAGCACCGCGACGACAGAAACCTGCGCAGGTTCGACGGGCGATTCCAGGAGGCTGTGGTCTGCCTCCGGTGTCTCAGCGGCGCTCACGCTTGCCTCGGAAGTTCTCGGAGAAGGTTTCGCGCTCGGTGCCGGAGCTGTGACGGGCTGACTGGTTGTTGTGGCTGGAGGCGTCAGACTCGTTTGCCATTTGATGATCGCAATGACGGCTGTTGCGGCCAAACAGGCACCAATCAATGCCAACGTGGGTTTTTTCACATTTGTTTTCCTTTCTCTGAGGTTGGTCTTCCAGACGGATTCCTTGCGCGCCGACGGAGTCGCCGCTTCAGGATTCTCCGACGAACCCCTTCCGTGAGGCTTTCATGATCCTGAGCACCCGCCACAGGTTCAGGACGCAAGCCACAAGGAGCAGCAGGCTCGCGCACCTCATGAATGTCCCCAACAAGAACGGGAAGGGATTGTTTCGTATGATGCCACGCGCGACTGCGTCGTTCGCATGCTCCGCAAAGGCCGATGCTCCGACCGCGAAATGGTGGGCGATGGTTGCTCCGCCGCGTGCTGCAAACCACGCGATCGCCGATCCGCCAAAGGCGTAATACCCGACCGCAAGTCCGCCAACGGCCCACCAGCCGATGCTGCAGCCAGCGAACGTCAGCAGTCCCAGCCCCACACCGCCAATGGGCACCAATCCAAACGCCGCTCCGCCGATGGCGATGCCTCCGACGGCGACCGGCGCGCACGCAAACGCGCCGATGGCCATGTCCCCGCCCAGGGCGATCCAGCCCTTGGAGGTCGTCGGTTTTCCGTCGGCAACCCGTCCCTGACGGAGGTGAAGCAAGGGCAGACCGAGGAACGACCATCGACTGCGATACTCAAAGGGTTGGATAGCCTGCCATGGACTCGCCAGAGCCCTGCCGGCCCTGGCTTCTTCAGCCCGGATGTGGCGCAACCGCCGGCGATGACCAACGCCTAGAATGAACGACCCGACATAGCCCATGCTCAGAACGATGAGCAGCGCGGTAATCAGCAATGGCTGCGATTCCCAATAGATTGTGGGAAGAAAAACCGTGGTCATCACCGCCAGACAAAACACGGTAACCAGCACGAGGCGAATCCACGCCGATCGAATGAGGTACTGCCGTTCGCGCGCGGACCGAGCTTCGTGCAACCTCGTCTTGACGCCAGTCCATGCGCCCTGGATGCACAGCAACGGCCCAAGAATTGTTCCGGCCCAAGCCAACAAGACGGATGCCGTGGCCATCGCGCTTCCCTTGGCTGCCGCCGCGCCAACAGTTGCCGCCTTGGCTGAAGTTGCGAACCCGGGCAATGCTGCGAGCACGCCGACCGTGAACGCTTTGCCAGGCGTTGTCTTCTGCAACGCGCCTTCCACGAATGCGGCGACCTGCTCAGTCAACATCGTGCGTCCGCGTGACAACCGTTGTTTCACCGCATCCTCGCTCAACTCCAACTCCTGCGCCACGCGCTCGACCGACTGCTGTTCGCGGTAGAACAGAATCAATGGCTCGCGGTACGTGGCGGGCATCTGTTCCAAGGTGCGCCAGAGAATCGCCTCTTCCTCGCGGCTGACGGCCCGTGCGGAGGGTGACATCTCAGTCGTTGGCACTTCGGCAATCGCATCCAATGATTCGGCAACTCGCACCGGCTCGCGTTGTCCGCGGCGCATTGCGTTGTTCACCAGATTCCGTGCGATGCCACAGAGCCATGCGCGCAGCTTCGCCGCGTCACTCAGCGCGTCCAGTTTCTGCCAGGCTGCGAGGAAAGTTTCCTGCGCGATGTCCTCGCTCAGGCTCAGGCTACCGGTCGCGCAGTAGGTAATCGAGCAAACCAAAGACTGGTAGCGTTCGACGATTCGCCCGAATGCCTCACGGTCACCCGTCAGGCTCCATTCCACCAGTTGCGTGTCGGTAAGTTTTTCGGCTTCTAAAGTAGTTTTCATGTTCACATATCAGTGGCCCAAACGTGGGAAAAGGTGACAGGAAAAATGAGCCGCTTTCCAAGCTGTCATCGTTTAATCGTTATCGTACCGTTAGGTATGTCCCACAGGAAGACAAACAGGTGATTCCAGAAAAGAGAGAAACTTTTTCTGCGCATTTTGCGCATCTTCGCGGCCGGCTACTTTACAGCAACGATTATTTCGCAAGCTCGACCCGAATGTAGTCGCCATCGCGAATGGACTTCAGCACGCGAAGATCACCTTCAAGCACGCCCAACAGGTTCACCTTGGTGACAAGGCGGCATTCGTTGCCTTTCGAAACCGGAGTCGGGCCGAACGGGATTGCCAGCGATTTGCCTTGGACCCAGAAACAGATCGTGCCCGGCGGCACAACTTGCTGTGCGTCCGGTTCCAGTCCTGCATTTACCGGCACGCTGAAATAGACTTCCTCACCCCAGGTGTTCGCGCTGGATGAACACGGAATAACGCTGAGCAGCTTCTTGGTATTCGGCGTGTCGTTCAGGACGCCGAACACCTCGCCATTCTCCCATGAGATTCGAATCCGCATCTGAGGTTCGCCACGTTCCGCATGGTAACCCGGCTCATCCGCTATACTAGATCGCAGGTGTCAGCCGGCATCCAGTGCTGGTCTTTTCCCTCCCACTTGACGTTGCATCCGATGGGATTGGTCATCGGCTTGCTCACAGGTTTACCCGCCAGATGTTCCCGCAACGCATTCTCCAGATCGTTCACCGTCATCTTGCTGGTGTCGCGAGGAGTGTCCACCCCGCGACCGGTGTAGATGAGTTTTCGGGACCGGTCGAACACATAGAAATGCGGTGTCCGCAACGCGCCGTAGGCCAACGCCACCTTCTGGGATTCGTCGCGCAGATACAGCCAGGGAAATCTCTTTTCCTTCATCCGGGCGACCATATGCGGAAAATCGTCCTCGGGATAGGTGTTCTTGCTGTTGGAATTGATGGCCACGAACCTGACTCCCTAGGGGATGAACAGTTCAGCCGTTTGTCGTGTTACTTCGTCCGACCCGGTCACGTAGGGACAATGGTTGCAGGAGAAAAAGATCACCAGCACTTTGGCGTCGTTGAAATCCACGAGCTGGTAGGTCTTGCCGTCCGTGGCGGGCAGCTTGAAATCGAGCGCCTTGTCTCCAATTTGTAGTGTGAATGCCATGGCTACCACCATTTCCTGCTTCTTTAACCTTTTTTATCTTATCGCGTTCGATGCGTGGCCGGCAATTGGTTTGTCGGCATGACCGTGACGTACCACTATGAATCGGTTCTCCGTCGGATCTTAGAGGTTGGGGCGCTGCAATCGTTCCCGTGCATCCGGCGCAGCGTAGGCCGCCAGGACTTCACCGAAATAGATGCGGTGATAATCGCCGTTTTTGTACGCTGATTCCTTGATGTCATCGGCGAGATGGGTGGGGATGACCTCATTGGTGTGCACGATGCGGCACTCGTAATGCACCACGCCCTGTTCGATGATGGGCGCCCGCACGTTCTGCGCGGCGACAGGCTTCAACTTCGTGTGGGTGAACTTTTCACCATTCCGGCCCGATGCCGTCCCGCAGTACTGTACGGCATCTATCAGGTTGGGCGGCAACACATTGACGGTGAACTCAGGTACCTCTGCCAACCGGCTGTAGGTCCACCGGCTCGGTCGCACGAGCACAATGATGATGGGCTTGCTCCAAATCTCGCCGCCCGTCATCCATCCGATGGCCATTACATTCGATGTGCCTTTGGAGTTGACACTGCACAGCAACAGCCCGTCGCTCGTCAAGACATTCATCGTTTCCTGCCATAGTTCGAATAGCTTGATGGGTTGTTTCATCGTTCCCTCCGTTGTGGGGTAGTTTACGCTCACGCGGCACCGGCCGCAATCTGATCAAACCGGTCGCGATGAGAAATCGCCCCTACTTTTCCTTGGAAAAATCCTAGCAGAAATGGAAACGGAACGCGATCCACAATATCCAGCCAAATGACGTAGCGGCGCATCGCGCCCAACATGTAAAACCGCGCTATTAAAGTGCATTGCCTACTTGCCAGTGGGTGAAGAAGCGCGTATACTTTTTGTTCCCAAACAGTGAGATGTTCTTCGCGGCGTGGGAGATGACGGAGAACCGCGCGACCGCGTTCGCGAAGAGAGGGGTTACAATGGGTGTTCTTCCGTTTCCTACGCGGTCTGAGAGTGGCGGGCGCTGGCGGGCGCTGGTCCCACCGCAAAGGACACAACCTCATGCTTAGTTTATTCTATAGCTTGCGCTTTCGCTTACTGCTGGTGGTGGCGCTGGGCCTTTTACCGGCTTTGGGCCTGGCGTTGTACACGGGCTTGGCGCAGCGCAAGATGGCTGAAGATAGCGCGAAACAACTGGCGCTGCAATTGGCGCGAGAAGCGGCGTGGCAGTACGAGTCTCTGGTGACGCACAGCCGCGGGTTGCTCGTGGATTTGGTGCAACGTCCTGAAATCCGGGGAGATGCGACCGCGGGTACCGCGCTATGCATGAATTTGCTGAAGTCGCACCCGGAGTACAATAACATCGGGGTCGTTGGCCTCGATGGTACGGTGCTGTTCACGGCCCTGGGGGCGTCCCCCTCCGTAAACATTTTTGACCGTTTGTATTTCCAACAGGCGCTGAATACTCGGGATTTTTCAACGGGCGAATACCAAGTCGGACGGATCACGAAAAAAAGGGGAGTCAGTTTTGGTTATCCCGTGCTCGACGCGACCGGCGGCGTGCAGGCGGTTGCATACTGTGTGCTGGACCTGGATTGGCTGGGACGGCTGCTGACCGAGGCACGACTGCCGAAGAATTCCACGCTGACCCTGATCGATGGCAACGGGATGATTCTGGTGCGGCATCCGGAACCAGAAAAATGGGTTGGTCGGACAATGTCCGAAGTCTCCATCGTCAAAATGGTCCTGTCGTCGCGGACGGAAGGCACGGACGTCGGTCTGGGCGCGGATGGCGTGCAGCGCCTCTATGGGGTTGTCCCGCTGTCGAAAAACGGCGAGACCGGGAAGACATGCGTGGCCGTCGGTGTTCCGACGGCGCTGGCGTTTGCCGAGCCGTACAAGATCGCGAAGCGGAACCTGCTCTATCTCGCAATCATCGCTTTATTGGCGATGCTCGTTGCGCGAGTGGTGGCGGACCAGTACGTTCTGCAACCGATTCAAGCCATGGTTCGGGCGACAAAACGTCTGGCCGTCGGAGACCTCAGTGCACGCGCTGCTGTGTGGGGTCGGCATGGGGAACTGGGGCAACTGGCCGGGGCGTTCGACGAGATGGCGGAAGCATTGGAGAAACGGCGGATTGAAAGCCAGCAAGTCCAAGCCACCCTCGCCAGTGAACGGAACCTGCTCCGGCTGCTCATCGACACTTTCCCGGACCTCATTTACGTGAAGGACACCGAGGGGCGGTTTCTCCTTGGCAACGAGGCCGTCGCCCACGTCATGGCTGCCGTCTCGCCTGACGAGTTAATCGGGAAGACCGACTTCGATTATTATACGAAAGAACTGGCTGACCGCTTTTACGCCGAAGATAGGCAGGTACTCACGTCGGGAACACCGCTGAAGGACATGGAGGAACGTTACACGAGTTGTGCGGGTCCGGCGGGGTGGTACTTGACCACGAAGGTTCCCATTCGAGATGCGGATGGCAACATCACGGGATTGGTGGGGATCAGTCATGACATCACCGCGCGCAAACAGGCCGCGGAAGCGTTGCGACGAGAGCGCGACCTGATCATGCGAATCATGGCGACCAGTCCAGAGGGTGTTATCATGGCGGACCCTCAAGGCCAGATCACCTATGCCAATGCGCGGGCTGAACAGGTCATGGGTGTCACAAATAGCGAAATGTTGCAGCGGGCCTACAACGCGCCCGAATGGCAGATCACCGACCACGAGGGCCGTCCGTTCCCTGAAGAGAAACTGCCGTTCGCGCGCGTGGTGGCGACACGGCAGCCCGTTACGGACGTGCGGTACGTCATCGAACGGCCCGACGGACAGCGGGTGTTCCTGTCGGTGAACGGCGCGCCGCTCTTGGATCAAGATGGCGAAGTTGATGGTGTTGTGCTCACGGTCGAAGATATCACGGCTCACGTCCGCGCGGATGAAGAGTTGTACCACTCGCGCGAGATGTTGCAGTACGTACTCGATAACGTCCCACAGCGGGTTTTTTGGAAGGATCGAAATTCCATTTATCTTGGCTGCAATAAACTGCTCGCTTTGGACGCCGGGCTGACGTCTCCCGAGGCAATTATTGGCAAGAACGACTTCGAGCTGTCGTGGAAGGAAACCGCGGCGTTATACCGGGCCGACGACAAGGAAGTCATGGAAACCGGCACGCCCAAGACCGTTTACGAAGAACCGCAGAACCGGCCGGATGGGCGGACGTTGTGGCTGCGCAGCAGCAAGGTGCCGCTGCATGATCGCGATGGCAAGGTCATCGGTGTTCTCGGGACATACGAGGACATAACAGAACGGCGGCGGTTGGAGGATGAATTGCGCCAGGCCCAGAAGATGGAGGCGGTTGGACGGCTCGCGGGCGGAATCGCCCACGACTTCAATAACATGCTGACCGCCATTCTTGGCTTCAGCGAATTGACGCTGCAACAACTCCCGGCCAACAGCCCGCTTCGTCGCCATGTCGAACAGATCAACAGCGCCGCGAAGCACACCCAATTGCTAACGCGACAACTGTTGACGTTCAGTCGGAAGCAGGTAACCGATCCGCAGCTTTTGGCGCTTAACATGCTGGTGATCGATACTGGCAAGATGCTGCAGCATCTTATTGGCGAGGACATTGGGTTGGAGATTCTGCCGGGCACGGAAACCGACATGGTGCGTGTGGATCGCGGCCAGATTGAGCAGGTCATCATGAATCTCGTGGTTAACGCGCGGGATGCCATGCCGCACGGCGGGAAACTCATCATCCAGACCGGCAAAGCGGTCCTGGATGAAACGTATTTGGTGCGGCATCCGGGGGTCGCTCTCGGGAACTATGCCACGCTATCGATTAGCGACACCGGCCACGGAATGACGCCTGAAGTCAAGGCACACTTGTTCGAGCCATTCTTCACCACAAAACCGAGCGGGATGGGGACCGGGTTGGGACTGGCCACTTCCTACGGCATTGTCAAACAGGCAAGTGGATACATCAGCGCATACAGCGAGGCGGGCAAGGGCACAACGTTCGTGATCTACTTGCCGCTCGTTGAAGAAGAAGCCAAAACACAAGCGCCAGAAGCCGAGACACCCAAGCCGACTGGGGGCACGGAGACGATTCTTCTAGTTGAAGACGAGGCCGTCGTGCGGGAAATGGTAGGCATGGTGTTGCGCGAGCTTGGCTACAAGGTCCATGAAGCGGCCAACGGCGAAGAGGCGTTGCTCGTCATCGAGCGGAACGGCAAACAAAATATCGATTTGTTGATCACGGATCTCGTCATGCCGCGCATGGGAGGCAAGGAATTGGCGTCACGCATGCAGGTATCACACCCGAAAACAAAAATCCTCTTCATCTCCGGATACACGGGGGAATTAGTCGTCCGCCAGGGCGAACTCGCCCCGGACACCGATTTCCTGCAGAAACCTTTTGTCCCGAGCGTTCTTGCGCGCAAAGTTCGCGAGATCCTCGACGGCAGAAAAAAGGCCCGTCGTTGACGCGCTAGTTCCGATTATTGACGGCCGGGCCCGCACGGCGACTATAAGTCCCGGCGCGCTGGTTTCATCAATCCTTTTTCTCGCGGGAATGAAGGTTTTCTCTCTCGCGGCGAGCCAGCCGCGAGGTTTTCAGTTTGCGGGCGCGGGCCTCAAGTTTTTCGGCCACGATATCGAGTGCGCTGATCACGTTCGGCCCCGATTCCTCGGTGCTGATGGTGGCATGTGGCAGATCGCAAATGACGTGCACGACGAACTGCCGCTGCGAAGGATGAGCGCTGACTTTGCGGAGATGCACTCGCGCCCGTAGGGCGCGGGGCATGTAGTGTTCGACACGACCAATCTTCTCGTCCACGATGTCTTTCAGTGAGTCGGTGAGTGTAACGCCATCGGCTTGAATCAGAATATCCATGAACTTCCTCCTTTTCAGGTTGTCAGTGGTTCTTCGGGGCGTTGCGCGTCGCGAATCAATCCCGCTCCATACGGGGTCAATCCGTTTTATGTTGGCAGCACGAACCGCCTGTGCACACTTTCTTCAGGATTTTCTCCATAGGACAGAAACACGTCAATGACGACTGCAATAAAGTGAAACCGACGAATGTGGTCAACCATAGCCAGTACCGACTATGCAAGTACGCAAGCAGCAAGCTGGCGAGAATGAAAATGCCTGCAAACATCCGGACGTAACGTTCTGTCGTCATGATCCTTGGTCCTCCATCATCGTTCACGGGAACGAGCTTCCGATCAGTGCTCCCAACAACATCCCATGTAAGATGCTTGACCACGGGTTATTCGTCAAGTGGCGGGTTCCCGTGGTGCAGCTTACAAGCGGAAGAGAGCGGAAGAGAGCGGAAGAGACCGTAAGAATGGGGGTTGCGGGGTGGGGTGGGAAAGGTTACGTGGCTGAACGCAGCGGTAGGCGTTCTGTCGGCTTGTGTTCTCAAAGGCGCGCAGCAAATCGCCCCAAATTCACGTTGCGAACCGGCGGTATTTTGCATATCATATAGAACCTTCGACTGAACAACCTGCAGTGCACAGCGAGCAATGGCAACTTAGATTACGGAAGGTGTGTATAACGAGGGTGGAGCGCTGACAGCGTAAGTTTGAGATGATGACTCCGCTGACGGCTTATGAAGTGGCCGGTAAACTTTGAGAGGCAGGACTACGATGAGTGAGAAAACCATCAGCGAGGCCGCGCGAGTTGCGGCCATGGAAACGACGCATCCGAGCGGCGATCCGCGGTTCGCGTCGGTCGATCAAACGATCGAAAGCTACAACCGCGAACCAACCTCGCTGATACAGGTGTTGCATACCGCACAGCAGACGTTCGGTTATCTCAGCACCGACGTGTTGCTATATGTGGCCGGCGCGTTGAAGTTGCCGCTGTCACATATTTATGGCGTGGCGACGTTTTACCACTTCTTCACGATGGTGCCGCGAGGCAAACACCAGATCATGGTCTGTCGCGGCACAGGCTGTCACGTGTGCGGCTCGGAAACGATTCTCGACGCGATGGAGAAGGAGTTGGGCATCAAAGACGGCGAGACGACCAAGGACGGCCTGTTCAGCCTGACCACCGCCCGCTGCATTGGCGCTTGCGCGTTAGCGCCCGTGATATCGGTGGGCGATGACGTGCATGGTGGACTGACTGCCGACAAGATTCCGCAGTTCTGCAAGACCGAATTGAAAAAGTATGTTTGAGGAGTTGTCCTTGCACATTTTGGACATAGCGATGAATTCACTCAGCGCCAACGCGATGCAACTGAGTCATGTGGACATTCGATTGAACTATCGCTCCGATGAACAGGAAGTTCAGTTCAGCTCGCGGGAGTTGACCCCGAAAGGAAAGGTGCGTGTATGAACCTTGAACAATTGAAGGCGCTCAAAGATAAAGCCCAACGGCAAGTCTCGTTGCGCGAAGGCGGCAAGAAGTACCGCGTGATGATCAGCATGGGCACCAGCGGCATCGCGGCCGGCACCCGTGAGGTGATGAAGACCATGCTGGATGAGATTGAGAAACGCGGCATCGATAATGTCGAAGTGCGGGAGACGGGCGAACACGGGCTGGAGAACATCGAGCCGGTTATCACCGTCGAGGAAGCGGGCGGTGAGCAAACGACATATGCGCAACTCGACGCGGAGAAGGCCAAAAAGATCGTTTCCGAGCATCTGCAGAAGGGGAGTAAAGTGGACAACCTCGCGGTTGGCAAAGTAAAGAAGGCAGAGTAACCCCGCATGATTCGATCACACGTATTGGTTTGCGGCGGCGTGGGCTGTATCAGTTCCGGTTGCCATGCCGTTCAAGAGGCGCTCGCATCCGAATTGAAGAAACGCGGTCTGGACAGTGAAGTCCAAATGATCGAGACCAGTTGCATGGGGCCGTGCGATCTCGGTCCGGTCATCCTTATCCATCCTGACGGCACGTTCTATCAGCGTGTCACCGCGCCGGACGTGGCGGCATTGGTGGAGGAACATTTTGTCAAAGGCCGGCCATACAAAAAACTGCTTCCCAAGGGCAAAGTTGGCGAGAACGTTGTCACCACCGCGCGCGACTTCGCTTTCATGGCGAAGCAGACGAAGATCATTCTCGATAATTGCGGCCTGATCGACGCGGAGAATATCGATGAGTACATCGCGCGGGACGGCTACGCCGCGCTGGGCAAGGTCTTGACCGGTATGACGCCCGACCAAGTCATAGCGGAGATCAAGGCCAGCGGCTTACGCGGTCGCGGCGGCGCCGGGTTCCCGACGGGCGTGAAATGGGATTTGATGCGACGTGCGCCCGGCACACCGAAGTACATCATCTGCAACGCCGACGAAGGCGATCCCGGCGCGTTTATGAACCGCGCGGTGCTGGAAGGCGATCCGCATCGCGTCGTGGAAGGCATGGCCATCGGTGGCTACGCGATGGGCGCGAATCGCGGGTTCATCTACATTCGCGCCGAGTATCCTCTGGCGATCGAACGCCTCAAGATTGCCATAGATCAGGCGTACAAGAGCGGCCTCCTCGGCAATAACCTCTTCGAAAAAGGGTTTAACTTCGATATCGAACTTCGCATCGGCGCGGGCGCGTTCGTCTGCGGTGAGGAAACCGCGCTCATGCGCTCCATCGAAGGCAAACGCGGCCAGCCGCAACCGCGACCGCCGTTCCCGGCGCAGCGCGGTCTGTGGGGCAAGCCATCCAACATCAACAACGTCGAAACCTGGGCTACCGTCCCGGTCATCATCCGAAACGGCGCCGGATGGTACAACAACATCGGCACCGAGAAGAGCAAAGGCACGAAGGTCTTCGCGCTGGCCGGCAAGATCAAGAACACCGGTCTGGTTGAGGTGCCTTTCGGCACGACGTTGCGCGACATCATCTTTGAAATCGGCGGCGGCATACCCGATGGCAAGCAGTTCAAAGCCGTGCAGACGGGCGGTCCGTCGGGCGGCGTCATACCCGGGCAGCACCTCGACACGCCTGTTGAGTACGAGGCGTTGCAGAAGCTCGGTTCGATCATGGGCTCGGGCGGCATGGTGGTGATGGATGAAGACTCGTGCATGGTGGGCGTGGCCCGGTTCTTCCTCGAATTCTGCTGCGATGAAAGCTGCGGTAAATGTCCGCCGTGCCGTGTTGGCACCAAGCAGATGCTCAATCTGTTGGACAAGATCTGCAGTGGCGAAGGCACGCTCACCGACCTCAATCAACTCGAGCAGTTGTGCACCATCGTCAGGGACGCCAGCCTCTGCGGCCTGGGCCAAGCGGCGCCGAACCCGGTGCTGACGACGCTGAGATATTTCCGTCATGAATACGAGCAGCACGTTCGCGAACATCGTTGTGTAGCGGGCGAGTGCACGGCGCTGCAACTCTCGCCATGTGAGAACACCTGCCCATTGCATATGAACATCCCCGGCTTTCTCCAGTTGCTCAAGGAAGGCCGGTTGGACGACGCGTTCGAGCAGGTGGTGATGGACAATCCGTTGCCCTCCACGACGGGCCGCGTTTGTCAGCACCCGTGTGAAACACGTTGCCGTCGCGCTGGCATGGATGCCTCAGTGAACATGCGCGAAACACACCGTTACATCGGCGACGTCGCGTATCAGAGTCACGTCGCAAAGAAGGTGTTGAAACGGATTCTCAAGCGCAAGAAACCCGCCACGGGCAAGAAGGTTGCCGTGATCGGGGCCGGCCCGACTGGATTGGGCGCGGCGTTCTACCTGGCGCTTCTCGGTCACAAGGTGACGGTTTACGAGAGCGCGCCCGACGCGGGCGACATGTTTTTTCATTACGCGCTGCCGCAGTACCGGTTGCCAAAGCGCGTTGTGGACAGGGAATTTGCGTTCATCCGCAGTGTTGGCGTGCAATTCAAGTTCAATGCCGTGCCTGGCAAGACGCTGAAACTCGACAAGCTCGCTCGTGACAACGATGTCGTGTTTCTGGCCATCGGCACTTGGGAGGAAATTGCGCTCGGGATTCCGGGTGAAGATGCCGAAGGTTTGTACGCCTCGCTGGAGTTCCTCACCGCCGTTGCATGTGGCAAAAAACTGCGTCTCGGCGAGAAGATTACTGTCATTGGTGGCGGCAACCCGGCGATTGACGCCGCTCGCAGGGCAATGCGGATGGGGGCCGATGTCACCATTGTTTATCGCGGATCGCGCGAGGACATGCCGGCGATTCCGGACGAGACCGAACAAGCGCTCGAAGAGGGCGCCCATCTTATCACCATGGCCGCGCCGGTCCGGGTGCTCGTCGGCAAGGACGGACGGGTTACCGGTCTGGAGGTTGCCAAGATCGTGCCCGGCAAGTTCGATTCCCGCGGCCGGCGAACACCGGTCATTACAAAGGAAACGCGTATAATTCCATGTGGCACGGTCATCAAAGCCATCGGCGAAAAGCTTGATAGCCGTATAACCAAGGCGCTCGGCCTCGAAACCACCCAGTGGAAAACGATCAAGGTGGATCCCTGGACGCTTCAGACCAGTAATCCGAAGGTGTACGCCGGTGGTGGTTACGCGAGCGGTTCCGCCAATGTCGCCGCGGCAATGGGCTCGGGCAAGAAGGCCGCGAAGATGATTGACGAGGCATTGACCGGCCTGGACCGCTTCGAGGAGTTGTGGCCGAAATTTGAGTACGATTGGACGATCCCGCCCTCCGGGCAGGGCGGCGCGCGCAACCCGGCGCGGTTGCTGCCGGTGGAGGAACGCAAGGGCACATGGATTGACGTGTCGCCGACGTTTACCGAGTGGCAGGCCAAGGCGGAGTGTTTGCGCTGCTTGCGTTGCGACATCAAAACCGGCACGGACGGGAAACCTCGCTGACCCATTACGGTGAAAATACCATGATTGCACCCAAAAAAATCTCGCTGCATATCGACGGCAAATCCTGCGAGGGCGATCAAGGCCAGACGATCCTTGAGATCGCGCGCGCCAACAAGATTAATATCCCAACGCTCTGCTATCTTAAGGAGCTGACGCCTTGGGGCGGTTGCCGCATGTGTATCGTGGAGATCGAAGGCAGTCTAAAAGTCGCTCCGTCCTGCACCACGCCGGCGATGGATGGCAGCAAGATCACCACCAAGAGCGACCGCTTGTACCAATTGCGCCGCGCCACGCTGGAATTGCTCTTCAGCGAGCGCAACCACCTTTGCCCGATGTGCCCGTATAACAAGGGCGATTGCGGCCTGCAACACCAGGCCTACATGCATGGAATGGACAGCATCCGGTATCCTTACCTGTACCCGGCGTTGCCTGAGGACGTGACGGGCAGGTACTTCGGAATCGACCATAACCGCTGCATCCTTTGTGCGCGTTGCGTCCGCACCTGCGATGAGGTGGAAGGCGTGCACACGCTCGACGTCTCCAACCGCGGCATTAAGAACCTGATCGTTGTGGACATGAACCAGAAGTTTGGTGAGTCCACAAGTTGCACTTCCTGTGGTGCTTGCGTCGCCAACTGCCCTACGGGCGCGCTGTTTGACAAGGCGGCGGCGTTCCGCGGCCCATTGGCCAGTTGCCAGCAGGTCACTACGACCTGTACCGAGTGTCCGGTCGGGTGCGGCCTGAAAGTTTACATCAAGGAGAATCGCATCGTTAACGTCTGGGGCGACCCCGATTCACCCGTCAACCGCGGCCATCTTTGCGTCAAGGGTCGCTATCAAACGTGGGCGGAGCCGCGCGAGCGCGTTCTCACGCCGCTGCTCCGGAAGAATGGGAAGCTTGAGAAAGCCACTTGGGATGAGGCGCTCGCGGTCATCCGCAAGGGCGCCAAGTCTGCAAATAAAACCGAGAAGGCCCTGCTCGTGGCGCCGCGTGTGACCAACGAGACCGCAAAAACCATCACGACCGTTTCCGACAAGGTTGACCGGGTTGGCATGTTCGTGCCGGCCAACGAAGCCGCGCTTTGCGCAGAGCCGTCATACACCGCCGACGCGCTGCAGAAACTGCAGGATGCCGACGCGATCATCGTCATCGGGGCCCAACCCACCACCGACAACGGCGTGGTGGCAGCCCGCATTCGTACCAGCGTGCGCCAACGCGGTGCCAAGTTGTTGGTTTTCCACACTCACAAGAGCGACCTCGATCGATTCGCTGACATTTCTGCCAACATCGTCAGCTTGGAACACAAGTTCTGGGATAAGGTGGCGGCTGTGCTCAAAGGCGTGCAGCGGCCCGCCGTGGTGTACGGCCCGAACGCCATGACGTCGATCGGCGTGACCGTTATGGAGCGTCTGATCAAGATTCTCGAGAAGAACCCGAGCGGACGTGAACCGCTTCTCATTGGCTTGCCGATCAGCCCCAACAGTCTCGCGCTGGCAGGCACCGGCATCGAGGCCATCGAGGACGTCGCGCCATGGCTCGATGCCAAGCCGATCAAGTTTTTGCACATCGTGGCCAGTAGCGCGCCCGACGGTGGGGCGCAGATTCTACAAGAAAAACAGGTTCCTGAACTGCTGCAACAGATCGACTGCGTAGTGGTGCAGGCCGCCTACGCGTCGCGGCTGACGGAAGCCGCGCATGTGGTGCTGCCCGCAGCGATTTGGTGTGAGAAATCCGGGACGATTACCAACTTTGAAGGACGCCAGTTGTCCCTGCGGCCGGTATTGCCGATGAGTGGCGAGGCACGGGAAGATGGAGCGATTTTGGAGACTGTGTTCGCATGAACAAAACCCCTCGAAAGAAAACGACAAAAAAATCGAGTCGGCAACCGGCTGTAAAGACCATGGCACAGCCCGTTGCTCCACCCAAGGTGCGGGTGGCGACGATATGGCTCAGCGGTTGTTCGGGCTGCCACATGTCGTTTCTCGACCTCGACGAACGGTTGGTGGAACTGGTCAAACTGGTGGATATCGTGCGCAGCCCAATTGTAGACGTGAAAGAGATTCCCGACGTGGATGTAGGCATCGTCGAAGGCTGCGTCAACAACAACGAGCAGGAGCACGAATTGAAGGAACTCCGTGCCCATTGCAAGGTTCTGATTGCGTTGGGCGATTGCGCCGTCAACGGCAACATTCCATCGATGCGCAATCGGTTCGCATTGTGGGATGTACTGCTGCGCGCGTACGAGCAGACCGAGAGCACGAAAATCAGTTGCATCCCCAACGATCCGGTGGTGCCGAAGTTATTGCCGAAGGCGAGACCGCTACAGGAAGTGGTGAAAGTGGATTTGTCCGTTCCCGGATGTCCGCCGGATGCCGATATGATTTGGTATGTGTTGACGGAACTACTGGCCGGCCGGATGCCGAAGTGGAACGAGAAGAATTTGAGGTACGACTGACATGACGAACAAGACAATCACGATCAACCCTGTGACCCGCATCGAGGGGCACGCGAAGATCACAATCCACCTTGGCTCCAATGGCGAGGTGGACGATGCCCGATTCCACGTCGTGGAGTTTCGCGGGTTCGAGAAGTTCTGCGAAGGCCGCCACTTCGCTGAGATGCCGCAGATCACGCCGCGCATATGCGGCATCTGCCCCGTCAGCCATCTGCTGGCCAGCGCCAAGGCGTGTGATGCCATTATCGGCACGGAGATCCCGCGCACGGCGAAGATGCTGCGCGAGCTGATGCACATGGGTCAGGTAATTCAGTCGCATGCGTTGAGCTTTTTCCATCTGAGCGCGCCCGACATGCTGCTCGGCTTCGACGCCGATCCCGCTATCCGCAACATAGTGGGTCTTATCCAGCAGATGCCGGACGTCGCCATCAAAGGCGTGCGATTGCGTAAGTGCGGCCAGGAAATTATCAAGGCCGTCGGCGGCCGCAAGATCCATGCTGATTTCGCCGTGCCGGGCGGCGTCAACAAGGCTCTGACGCCGCAGCAGCGTGATGAGTTGTTGAACAGCTTGCCCGAAGCATTTGAGCATGCCCGGTTCGCACTAGACCTGCTCAATGGATACCACCAGCAGCACCTCGATGAGGTCGAAAGTTTTGCCAATTTCGACTCGAACTACATGGGCTTGGTTCAGCCGGACGGCGCATTGGAGTTGTACGACGGCAACCTGCGCTTCTGCGACGCCAAGGGCGACATCGTGCACGACCAGATTCAGCCGTCGAAATACCTCGACTACATCGGCGAGGCGGTCGAGGCGTGGTCGTACATGAAGTTTCCGTTTATCAGCAAACTCGGTTACCCGCAGGGTATGTATCGCGTCGGACCACTGGCGCGTTTGAATATTTGCAGCCACATCTCGACGCCGAAGGCCAACGAGGAACTGAAAGTCTGGCGGGCCAAGAGACGGGTGCAATCCAGCACGTTCTATTATCATTGGGCGAGACTCATAGAGGTGCTTTACGGCTTGGAACGCGCGGAGCAGTTACTGAAAGACCCGGCAATCACCAGTACCGATCTCCTCGTGTCCAACGCGCCGACTCGACCCGAGGGCATAGGCCTCATCGAAGCACCGCGCGGTACGCTGATCCATCATTACTGGGTAGACCAGAATGGCCGGGTTGGGAAGGTCAACTTGATCGTGGCTACGGGACATAACAATCTCGCAATGAACCGCGCCGTACATGCCGTGGCCAAGAAGTACGTCAAAGCGAAGAAGCTCCAGGAAGGCATGCTCAACCGCGTCGAAGCAGCCATCCGTTGTTACGACCCGTGCCTGAGCTGTGCGACGCACGCCATCGGCCAGATGCCAATGATTGTTGAGGTTTTCGACACACAAGGTGGATTGCTTCAGACGCTGCGCCGAGATTAACCAATCGCGGCAAATGCGCGGCTTTGACCTCGGCCGAACGAGGTTGGGAGTAAACCTCCAAAAAGACAGGCGCGACGGACAAAGCCGTCGCCGCGTGTCGGAAGATTTGTGATGCAACCGATTCGAATTCTGGTGCTGGGTTACGGCAACCCTAGCCGACGCGATGATGGCGTCGGCTGGTGCGTCGTCGAGGAGTTGGCGCGCCGGCAATTGACGGGAATCGAGTTGCTGACCGCCCATCAACTGGACGTGGATCACGCCGAGACGGTCAGTGGTTTTGAAGCTGTAATCTTCGTGGATGCTGCCACTACCGAAAGTTCCGGAGCAATAGTGCAGGCCGATGTCACGCCATGTGTGCGAAGTCATGCTGTGGCCCATTACCTCACGCCGGGGGATGTCCTGGCCTTGTGCAAGGTGTTGTATGACCGACAGCCGAGAGGAATCCTTTTCAGCATTCGCGGACACGATTTCAATTTCGGCACGGAGTTTTCACCGGAGACAACTGCCGCCGCCACGGAAACGGTGGGGCGAATCGCGCGGTTGATTCATGATCTTTAATCATGCGAGGTGGCTTGTGCATGAGATGTCCATTATTGAGGCCTTGCTGGACGCCGTTGAGCGCGAACGGCAGTCACATGCCGATGCGGGAGTGGTGACGGTGCATGTCCGGGTCGGCCAATTGCGGCAGGTTGAACCCGAAACACTGCGCTTTTGCTACAACGCCAGTGTTCGTGACACGCGTTTGGCCGGCTCACAACTGGAGATCGAGGCAGTGCCGGCCACGGCGCGTTGCCGTGCTTGCCGCGCTGAGTTTCCCGTGGAAGATAACTGGTTCGAATGTCCGCGCTGCCGGTCGATCGGCGCGGAACTGCTCACAGGCCGGGAATTAGACCTGACCAACATCGAATTGGAGGAACGACACTGTACATAAGCCGCCGGTGACAATGCTATGAACATCAAGGTTCTTAAGAACGTACTCGAAGCCAATGATAAGTTGGCGACGCGCATTCGCGAGCAGCTTGCGGCCAAAAAGATAACGGCCATCAACCTGATCAGCGCTCCCGGCGCGGGCAAGACTTCGTTGTTGGAAAAAACCATTCCTTTGCTCAATCACCATTATCGTATCGGCGTCCTGGAAGGCGACATTGCCACGACGCGCGATGCCGACCGGATCGCGGAACTGGGCGTGCCGGTCATTCAATTACTTACGGGAGGCGCTTGCCATCTTGAGGCGCCACTGGTTCATCGCGGGTTGGGCGAACTCAATCTGGATGCGCTAGACGTGGTGTTCATTGAGAATGTCGGCAACATCGCTTGTCCTGCCGAGTTCGACCTCGGTGAGAAGGCCAAGGTGGGTATCCTGAGCGTCACTGAGGGGCACGACAAGCCCGCCAAATACCCGTTGCTGTTCCACGAAATCAGCGCGCTGGTGCTGAACAAGATCGATCTTTTGCCGCACACCAACTTCGATTACGAGGAGTTTCAGCGCGATTTCCGCAAGCTTAATGCCGACGCGCCAGTTTTCCAGGTCTCTTGCCAGACGGGGCAGGGGATTGGCGAATGGACGCACTGGTTGGAGCATGTGGCGGAGGGCGAAGCCTGTTTTGCGCCGCACTCTCACGATCGGCACGTCCTCGACGGGATTATCCAGCCGCATCCGCATAAACATTAGTCATGAAAACCCGGGTGCAAGCAAAGATCGTCGGCCGCGTCCAAGGCGTTGGTTTTCGTCCCACTGTTTATCGCTACGCCACGCAACTCGGTCTTGCCGGGTTCGTGCGCAACGACCCGCACGGCGTCACTCTCGAGGTCGAAGGGGAAGAACAAGCTGTGGAAAAGTTTTTTGAGCAACTTCAACTGGATCCACCGCGCCAGGCCGTGATCACCGATGTTGAGAAACGTGTGCTCAATGCCAATGGCTACGAACATTTTGAGGTTGTCGAATCCATGGCGACGGGCACAGCAGAAGTTCATATTTCGCCTGACTTGGCGACATGCGACGATTGCTTGCACGAGTTATTTGACCCGCAAGATCGCCGTCACGGTTATCCGTTCATTAATTGCACCGACTGCGGCCCACGTTTCACGATTATTCGCGATTTGCCCTATGATCGTGACAAGACTTCGATGGCCGGTTTTACGATGTGCGCACCGTGCAACCGCGAGTATCACGAACCGCGCGATCGCCGGTTCCACGCGCAACCTGACGCCTGCGAAGACTGCGGACCCGGACTTGTCATTCTGGGTGAAGCGAAGAATCTCCGAACCACAACGGCAAAAACCCTTCTCCCGCAACCGCGAGAGCGGGTTGACAACGCGGAGGTGATCGCGCGAGCGGTGCAACTCCTCCGCACCGGCCAGATAGTCGCCATCAAGAGTCTCGGCGGTTATCATCTTGCCTGCGATGCCGCGAACCCGGAGGTCGTGGCGCGGCTTCGCCAACGCAAGCATCGACCGCACAAACCGCTGGCTGTGATGTTCCGTGACATCGCGACATTAAAGCGTCATTGCGAAGTGAGTGAGGCAGAGGAGGCCGAGTTGCTGTCGGCGGCGCGACCGATTGTCGTGCTGACATCCAACTCTCCAGCACTTCAACGCTCTGTCACTCCCGATTGTTTAACCATCGGCGCGTTTCTGCCGTACACGCCGTTGCATCACCTGTTAATGCAGTGTTTCGACGCTCTGGTGATGACCAGTGGCAATCTGGCCGACGAGCCGATCGTGAGCGACGAAGCTGAATTATTCACCCTTTTGGGGCCGGTTGCGGATGCGGCGCTGTCACATAACCGGCCGATTGTCCACAAATGCGATGATTCGGTGCTGCGCTTCGTCAACGGTCAACGGCAATTCTTACGGCGCGCGCGCGGTTTCGTGCCTGGCGCCATTCGGTTCGCGGCGGATTCTGCGCACATATTGGCCGTGGGTGGAGAGCTGAAGAACACATTCTGCCTTGCTCGCGATGGGTATGCGTTTCTTTCACAGCATATCGGCGATTTGAAGGAACACCGAACCCACGAGTACTTCGAGCACGAAATCACTGAATGGCAGAGGTTGATGCGCGTCCGGCCTGAAGCCGTCGCCTACGACCTGCATCCGTCGTATCTGTCAACCAAGTATGCCAATCGGCATCCCGCCGCGAAGAAGATCGGCGTTCAACATCACCATGCACACATCGCCAGCGTCATGGCCGAACACAATCTGCACGAACCGGTCATCGGTGTGGCGCTCGATGGCACTGGTTACGGCACGGACGGGACGATTTGGGGCGGCGAATTTCTTGTGGCTGATCGCGCTGAATTCGAGCGTGTCGCGCATTTCAAGCAATACCCGTTGCCTGGCGGCGAGAAAGCCATCTTGGAGCCATGGCGTATGGCGGCCAGTGTGTTGATAGTAGAGGGGTTGTGCGAAGTGACGCCCAAGCTGCGCCCGATCCAGAAAATGATCGAGGCGAATTTCAACTCGCCGCTGACCTCCAGTGCGGGACGCCTCTTCGATGCGGTCGCCGCCATCCTCGGTCTCTGTGACGTTGCCACTTACGAAGCGCAGGCGGCAATTCGACTGGAGGCGATTGCGAATGCGCGAGTACGGGAGAGTTATCCATTTGATGTCTTGGCGCAAGGTCGGTTGCGGGTTTTGGATTTTGGTGGAATGATCCACGCCATCCTTGATGACAAACGTCGTGGAAATGACGTCGGACTGATTGCGGCAAAATTCCACAATTCCATTGCCGCTGCGATCCTGCGGACCTGCCAGTTGGTGCGCAGCGAGCGTGGTTTGCAGACGGTTGCGTTGTCAGGTGGCGTTTTCCAGAACGAATTATTGCTGCGGCGCACGGTCGAAACGCTGCAGGCGCGGGAGTTCAAAGTTTTTACCAATGCGCTGGTGCCGCCAAATGACGGTGGTTTGGCGCTTGGGCAAGCGGCAGTAGCGGCGGCGCGATACTCTGAAGCTGCGAGCTCCATTCGCGGCGCGGGAGAAGAGGCCGCGAAAGTGTTTTGCGGCTACAACCCTTCACGGGTGATGGAACAACCATGTGTCTAGCGATTCCAGCGAAGATCGTTGAACTCAACGGCACGGTGGCTGTCATTTCAGTAGATGGCGCGTTGCGCAAGGTGGACGTGTCGCTGATCGAGAAGCCGCGGCTTGGCAGTTACGTGTTGGTGCATGCCGGTTTCGCAATTCAAGAATGGGGACAGAGCGAGGTTGACGAATGGGAGGCCATTCGCGCGGCGGCGGGTCTGCCGGGAGTGACGACGTGAAAACGCTGGTGCCCATCAACGAACTGGCGCGTCACATTGGGCGGGATGTGCGTCTCATGGAGGTTTGTGGGACGCATACGATGTCGGCGTTTCGATCCGGATTGCCGCAATTGTTGCCGCGCAATGTCCGCCTGATTTCCGGTCCCGGCTGCCCGGTTTGCGTGACGGATACAAATTACATCGACGCGGCTATTGCGCTTTGTCGGCGTCCCGGCGTGATGATGACGACGTTTGGCGATCTGGTGCGCGTGCCGGGGAGTCCGCCGACCAGCGGCTCGCTGGAACGCGAGCGCGCGGCGGGAGCTGACTTGCGTGTGGTGTATTCGCCGACCGATGCGGTTGCGCTGGCGCGGGAAAACCCGGCGAAGAAGGTGGTGTTCCTCGGTGTCGGGTTCGAGACGACCGCGCCGACTGTAGCCGCGAGCATCGTGCAAGCGATGAAGGATGGAGTCCGAAACTATTCCGTGCTCTGTGCGCACAAGACGATGCCGCACGCGATGGAAGCGCTGTTGCACGACCAGGAGGTAAAGATCGACGGATTCATTTGTCCCGGACATGTCAGCGTGATCACAGGCGCGGCGATGTATCGGTTCATTTGCGAGAAGTACAGGATCCCTTGTGTCGTCGCCGGTTTCGAAGCGTTGGACATGCTGAAGGCGATTGAAATGTTACTGGTGCAGGTTGCTGGGGGACATGCAAAGGTGGAGATTGAGTACAGCCGGTCGGTCAATGAACGGGGGAACGTCGCGGCGCAGAAGTTGTTGGCGGAAGTCTTCGAGGAATGCGATGCAGTATGGCGCGGGATCGGTAACATCCCACGCAGCGGCTTGGCGATTCGCGCGAAGTACGCGCAGTTCGACGCGGCAAAGGCACTTGGTGTGAAGTTCGAGGCGTCCCGACCGCATCCGGGATGTCGGTGCGGTGACGTGTTGCGCGGGGTGATCACGCCACCGGACTGCAAACTGTATGGCAAGACCTGTACTCCTACGGACCCCGTCGGGCCGTGTATGGTGTCAAACGAGGGAACCTGTGCGGCATTCTTCAAATACGACAGGGGAGCGGGGGCATGATGGTACACGACCGGATTCTAGTATCGATTCCGCCAGGAATGACTATCGCATTTCTCTTTCTTCAAGCTTTCCACCGCTGCACTTCCGGCAACTTGTTCCTTTTGAACCACAGAAACGGCAGAATCGTCCACCACATTTGTTACAAACCAAGACTTTGTCGTAATGCCTTATTTCCCTATTACATTTGTCGCATTTTGCATCATTCGACATGGGTAGCGGCTCCTTTCTTGATGTTTTTGGAAGCCTGTGTTGTTTCCCCTCTCAACACCATATTATGAGCAGTTCTTAACGGAAACAACGATGAATTCTCAAAATACAATTAGAACATGGCGCTTCAATAACGCACGGGACATAGATCGACGATTGTTAAGAGTACCCGAAGCTGCGCATAGTTCAGTTCAGACCGCACTTCGCTATCTTTATTTGGATGACGGACCGCGCAATCTTAAACGAAGACAGCTTAAGGAGGCAGAACAATACCTTGATGACGCGGAAGGAGTTGTGATCCGCTGGCTCCAGACGCGCACGAACGGTCATTTGAAGAAGTCATATGGCTATCCGGCACTGCGTTGCGCTCGTCAGGCACGATATAGATGCGAGAAATGTGGAAATTCAGACGTTCGTGTTCTTGAATTCGACCACATTAGGGGACGAGTTGCAGGAAGCGGATTAGACTGCCTTTGTGCAAACTGCCATAGAATCAAGTCACGGGAACTTGACTGGACTGGTCAGAAACAGAGGCGCGAGCGATGAAGCACGACCGGATTCTGCTGGCGCATGGCGGCGGCGGTTCGCTGACGCACGAACTGATTGAGGAGTTGTTCCTGCCGGCGTTTGATAATCCCCGGTTGCGACCTCTCGAGGACAGTGCCGTGCTGTCGCTGAAAGCGAAGAATTACGCGTTCACGACAGATAGTTATGTCGTGAAGCCGTACTTTTTTCCGGGTGGCGACATTGGAAAGCTGGCGGTGTGCGGCACGGTGAACGATTTGGCGGTACAAGGCGCGCGACCGTTGTGGCTGAGCCTCGGTTTGATTCTGGAGGAAGGATTGCCGTTGGCTGATCTCCGGAATATTGTCGCCTCGATTCGTGCCACTGCTGTGAAAGCCGGCGTGGAGATCGTAACGGGCGACACGAAGGTTGTCGAACACGGCAAATGCGAAGGCTTGTACATCAACACGACGGGTATCGGAGAGATCGTCACGGCGCAGCCGTTGAGTGCAGCAGGGGTGCGGCCAGGCGATGCGGTGATTGTGAGCGGGAACTTGGGGGAGCACGGTGTGGCGGTACTGAGCCGGCGCGAGGGAATCGCATTTCATACGAGTGTGGTCAGTGATTGCGCAACGCTGTGGCAACTGGTAAAAACAGTGCTCGACGCTGGAGGCGAGGTTCACGCCATGCGCGATCCGACCCGGGGCGGTCTGGCCGCGACGGTGTGCGACATCGCCCGCGCATCTGGTGTCGGAATTCGGTTGCAGGAAACGACGTTGCCGATTGGCCGCGAGGTGCGTGGCGCGTGTGATCTACTGGGGTTGGATCCTCTGACGATTGCCAACGAAGGTAAAGTGGTTGTGTTTTGCCGGGGCGCGGATGCCGAGCGTGTGTTGAGCGCGATGAAGTCTCATCCGCTGGGAAAGCACGCCTGCATTATCGGCGAGGTGACGGAAAAGCCGGCGGGTGTTGCTCTTTTGCATACGGCGATTGGCGGCGAACGGATCGTGGATATGCCGACAGGCGAGGATTTGCCAAGAATTTGCTGAGACGAAAAGGAATTTGTTAGGAGACCGAAAATGACGAGCCGAAATTTCACCACTATGGATGGCAACGAAGCGGTGGCGCACGTTGCGTACCGTGTTAACGAAGTTATTGCCATATACCCAATCACGCCATCTTCGAATATGGGTGAATGGGCTGACCAATGGGCAAACGAGGGCGTGAAAAACCTTTGGGGCACGATCCCTTCTGTAGTGGAGATGCAAAGCGAAGGTGGCGCAGCAGGCGCCGTGCATGGCGCGCTGCAAACCGGGGCGCTTAGCACCACATTCACCGCGTCGCAGGGCTTGCTGTTGATGATTCCCAATATGTACAAGATCGCCGGCGAATTGACGCCAACGGCGTTTCATGTGTCGGCGCGGACGCTGGCGACACATGCGCTATCCATTTTTGGTGATCACAGTGACGTGATGGGCGTGCGCAGCACCGGCTGGTCGATGCTGGCTTCTGCATCAGTACAGGAAGCAATGGACTTTGCGCTGATTGCGCATGCGGCGACGCTGGAATCGCGCGTGCCGTTCCTGCATTTCTTCGACGGATTCCGTACGTCGCACGAGGAGGCCAAGATCGAGGTGCTCGCCGATAAGGATTTGCAGGCAATGATTGATGATAATCTTGTCGCGGCGCACCGTGCGCGCGCTCTGACACCCGATCGGCCTCTGCTGCGCGGGACGGCACAGAATCCCGACGTGTTCTTTCAGGCGCGAGAGGCATGCAATCGTTTCTATCTTGCTTGTCCAGATATCACCCAAAAAGTGATGGACCGCTTCGCGAAACTCGTGGGACGGAGTTATAGATTATTTGAATACCACGGCGCGCCCGATGCGGAGCGCGTTATCGTCCTCATGGCGTCCGGGTGCGAACCGGCGCATGAGACGGTGGACTACCTGAACCGGCGGGGGGACAAGGTCGGTGTGCTCAAGGTGCGGTTGTACCGGCCGTTCGACACTAAACGGTTTGCCGAAGCGTTACCCTCGACAACGAAAGTTATCGGGGTGCTGGACCGCACCAAGGAACCGGGCAGTACGGGCGAGCCGCTCTATCTCGATTGCGTTACAGCGTTGTCCGAACAGGGCCGCAGCAGCATCAAAGTCGTCGGCGGCCGTTACGGATTGTCGTCGAAGGAGTTTACGCCGGCGATGATCAAGGCGGTTTTTGACAATCTCGGGCAGGCGAAGCCGAAGAACCATTTCACGGTGGGCATCAACGACGACGTAACGCACACCAGTCTGCCGTGCGACGCAGAGTTTTCGGTGGAATCCGAGAAGGTCACGCGGGCGGTGTTTTACGGATTGGGCGCCGACGGCACGGTGGGAGCGAATAAGAATTCAATCAAGATCATCGGCGAGAACACGCGGAATTACGCACAGGGTTATTACGTGTACGACTCGAAGAAGTCGGGTTCGACGACGGTGTCGCACCTGCGGTTCGGACCGGATCCCATTCGCTCGACGTATCTTGTCAACAAGGCCAACTTTGTGGCCTGCCATCAACCGGTGTTCCTTGAGCGCTACGACATGCTGAAAGACGCCGTGCCCGGCGGCGTGTTCTTGCTGAACACACCGTATAGTCCAGAAGAGTTGTGGTCCCATCTGCCGCGACGGATGCAGCGCCAGATTGTGGACAAAAAACTGAAGGTTTACGTCATCGACGCGGTTAAGGTCGCCCGCGAGAGCGGCATGGGCGGGCGTATCAATACAGTCATGCAAACCTGTTTCTTTGCGATCTCAGGCGTACTGCCGCGCGAGGATGCGGTCGAAGAGATCAAGAAGTCGATTCGCAAGACTTATGGCAAGAAGGGTGAGGAAATCGTGCAGATGAACCTGAAAGCCGTGGACAGCACCTTGAGCCATCTGTTTGAGATGAAGGTTCCGGCCGGTAAGGACGGCGGCTTTGAGCTTCCGCCGGTGGCGTCGCGGGAGGCGCCCGAGTTTGTGCGGGACGTGCTGGGCGAGATCATAGCCGGTCGCGGCGACGAGTTGCCGGTCAGCAAACTGCCATGCGATGGCACGTTCCCGACAGCCACGGCACAATGGGAAAAACGCAACATCGCGCTCGATATTCCAGTCTGGGATCCTGTGACCTGCATCCAGTGCGCAAAGTGCGTCATGGTGTGTCCGCACGCCACGATTCGAGCGAAAGTTTACGACCCGACCCTGCTGGCGAAGGCACCGGCGACGTTTAAGTCCACCAACGCGCGAGACCGCGAGTGGAAGGGCATGAAGTTCACGATTCAGGTGGCGGCCGAGGATTGCACGGGGTGCGGCTTGTGCGTGGATGTCTGCCCGGCAAAGAACAAGACGCAGACGAAGCTCAAGGCGATTAACATGGCTCCGCAAGCACCCTTGCGCGAGGCCGAGCGGGCCAACTGGAGCTTCTTCCTATCAATCCCCGATGTCGACCGTCGTAAACTGAAGGTTGGCAGTATTCCGCAGCAACAACTCGAGCGGCCGCTGTTCGAGTTCTCCGGAGCGTGTGCGGGCTGCGGCGAGACGCCGTACATCAAGCTGGCGAGCCAGTTGTTCGGCGACCGCATGGTTGTCGCCAACGCGACTGGCTGCACCTCAATTTACGGCGGTAATCTGCCGACGACGCCCTGGGCGAAGAATGCCGATGGACGCGGACCGGCTTGGAGCAACTCGTTGTTCGAGGACAACGCGGAGTTCGGGTATGGCTATCGGCTGTCCATTGAGAAGCAGAAGGAGTTTGCGGCGGAACTGGTGAAGCGGCTTGCGCCACAGCTCGGCGACGATCTGGTGCAGGGTTTGTTGGCGGCGAACCAGAAAGACGAAGCTGGCATTTACGAGCAGCGGCAACGAGTCGCGGCGCTGAAAGCCAAGCTGCAGAACGTCAATACGCCTGAATCCCGTCAATTACTCACCATCGCCGACATGCTGGTCAGGAAGAGCGTGTGGATCATGGGCGGTGACGGCTGGGCTTACGACATCGGGTTCGGGGGTCTGGATCACGTTCTGGCCAGCGGGCGCGATGTCAATGTGCTCGTGCTCGACACCGAAGTTTATTCAAACACCGGCGGACAGATGTCGAAGTCCACACCGCGCGGCGCGGTTGCGAAGTTCGCGGCCGGCGGCAAGCCGATGCCTAAGAAAGACCTCGGCTTGATCGCGATGAGTTACGGCAACGTGTACGTCGCTTCCGTGGCGATGGGCGGGCGGGACGAGCACACGCTGCGGGCGTTCCTGGAAGCGGAATCGTACGACGGCCCATCGTTGATCATTGCCTACAGCCATTGCATCGCTCACGGCATCAATATGACGACCGCCATGCAGGATCAGAAGGCCGCGGTCAACTCAGGACAGTGGTTGTTGTATCGGTACGACCCGCGGCGCACGGCGCAGGGCGAGAACCCACTACAATTGGATTCGCGGCCGCCGAAGCAGAAGGTCGAGGATTATCTGCTGATGGAAAACCGGTTCAAGATGTTGACAAAAATCAATCCGGACCATGCCAAACTACTGTTTAAGATGGCGCAGGAAGACGCTGAGACGCGGTTCCGGTTCTACGAATATCTGGCGGCGCGGAAACTGACGCCGGAGAAACCGGCAGAACCGATGGCACCGGCGGCGACCGCTTAATGGGGAAGGGGATGGGAACATGGATCTGACGACGACTTATCTGGGAATGAAACTACGGAGCCCGCTGGTGATGTCGGCGTCACAGGCGTTGTCGGGGGAAGTGGACAATGTGCGGCGCGCAGAGGACGCGGGCGCGTCGGCCGTGGTGTTGTACTCGCTGTTTGAAGAGCAGTTGCGGATGGAGGCGCTCGAGTTGTATCATCACATGACGGCGGGCACCGAGAGTTTTGCCGAATCGCTGACGTATTTCCCGGAACCGAGCGAGTTCCATCTGGGCCCCGATGGATACCTGAAACACATCCAGAGGGTGAAGAAGGCGGTCAAGATTCCCGTGATCGCCAGTCTCAATGGCATGTCGCTCGGTGGCTGGACCGATTTTGCCAAGCAGATCGAGCAGGCCGGAGCCGATGCGTTGGAGTTGAATGTTTATTACGTCGCAGCGGACTTGAAGATGGGCGCCGCCGAGGTTGAGAAGACCTATCTCGACATCCTTAAGGCGGTGAAGTCTGCGGTAAAAATCCCGGTCGCAGTGAAGTTAGGCGCCATGTTCAGCAGCATAGGGAACATGGCCAAGCGTCTCGATGACGCCGGTGCTAACGGGCTGGTATTGTTCAATCGGTTTTACCAGCCCGATATTGATTTGGACGCGTTGGAAGTGACGCCAAATATACTGTTGAGCACACCGCAAGACATGCGGCTGCCGCTGCGCTGGATCGCGATTTTGCATGGACGGATCAAGGCGGATTTGGCGGGCACAAGCGGCATTCACACCGGCGAAGACGCCATCAAGATGCTCATGGTCGGCGCCAACGTGACGATGCTGTGCTCAGCGCTTCTGAAACACGGTATCGGCCACCTACGCACCGTGGAGCAGGAGATGCGCAATTGGATGGAAAAGCACGGGTACGAGTCGGTAAGTCAGATGCGTGGCAGCATGAGCCAGATTAAGTGCGGGGATCCGACGGCGTTCGAGCGCGCCCAGTACATCCGCGCCGTCACGACCTACAAAATGTCATAAGCACGGGCGACTGCAATAGCCCGCCACCGGTTGGCGAGTATGAGGATGGGGTGACCGACGGGATTTGAACCCGCGACAGCCAGATCCACAATCTGGAGCTCTACCAGGCTGAGCTACGGCCACCATCAATTTCAGAATACAGTGCGACTCTAGCACTGCCGCAATAGGGGGTCAAGCCATCGCCACTCGGGCGCTGAGTTGCGGCGAGCACAAGTGTGTCGCCTCTTGACGGTTTTAACGCTTTTAACGGTTCTAACGTCCGTTATAATCCCTCGCGTGAACCGTATCCGCCTGCTTCCGGAGTACATCGCCAATCAGATCGCCGCTGGCGAGGTTGTTGAACGTCCTGCCTCAGTTGTGAAGGAGTTGGTGGAGAATGCACTCGATGCCGGTGCGCACCATATCACCGTTGTCGTCAAGAACGGCGGCAGATCGGCCGTGCAGGTGACGGACGACGGTTTTGGGATGAGCCGCGATGACGCGTTACTGGCATTGGAACGCCACGCCACGAGCAAGATTTCACGGGCCGAAGACCTGTATAACATTCATTCGCTCGGCTTTCGGGGAGAGGCCATCCCCAGCATCGCGGCGGTGTCGCGGTTTGCGCTGACGACGCGAGAGCACGGTACCCTCAGCGGTACGGCGATTGAGATGTCAGGTGGACGAATCGTGTCGGTGAACGACGTCGGAACCGCCGAGGGAACAATCGTCGAGGTGCGGAACCTGTTTTTCAATCTGCCCGCCCGTCGCAAGTTTCTTAGGTCCGAGCAGACCGAAATGGCGCACATCGAACACATCGTAACACTCTGTGCGCTGGCACATGCTCAAGTTGCATTCCGTCTCGTGGCGGACCAACGGGACGTGTTCCATCTTGCACCGGCCATACATCTGCTTGACCGGATGCGTGAACTGTTTGGGGGACAATTTTGCGAGCAACTGGTGCCGGTGGAACTGGAACGCGGCGATATAAAGGTGACCGGTTACGTCGGGAAGCCCGGGGTCAGCCGCGCCGACCGCAGCCAGCAGCACGTGTTTGTCAACAGCCGTCCCGTCGAAAGCCGGGGCGTCAACTATGGGCTGCTTGAGGCTTACCACACGGCGTTGATGAAAGGTCGGTTCCCGATCACGTGTTTGTTTGTCGAACTCGATCCCGCACTGGTGGATGTCAACGTTCACCCGACGAAACGAGAAGTGCGATTCCGCGACGAATTTGCCGTACGGCAGTGCGTAATTGATGCTGTGCGACAAGCGCTCGAACCGAAGGGCTCAACTCCGCGTCCATTGCCGACGGCGATGACGGGTCCTGCAGGAACCATTGTGTACACCTCGACTCCGCCGTCAGACGCGCTCCCGCGAATAGAACCACGGTATATCGAGACCGATCTCCACACCGTGCCGACGCCATCAGTCGCTTTGGGGGAGATTGAGACGCAAGAGGAAGGGCGCTGGCGAATCCTCGGCGTTATCAACCAGCTTTATGTGATCGCGGAGTCGTCTGAAGGAATGGTGCTGATCGATCAACACGCCGCCCACGAGCGCGTGTTGTTCGAGAAGATGCTGAAGCAACTGGCCACGGATACTGCCCCGTCCCAGAAGCTTCTGTTGCCCTTGACGCTGGAATTGGACGCGCGTGACGCGGTGTTCCTGCGTGGCAACCTCGCCACACTTCACAAACTCGGCATCGGCCTCAGCGAGTTCGGTGACAAGACGTTCCTCGTGGACGCGTTGCCGCCGTTTTTTCCGTTGGAAAACCTATCGCAGGTTTTCCGCAATATCCTGGACGAATTGCGCCAGACGGGCGAACAAGTCCATGCGCGGCGATTGGCTGAAGATAAGATCGCCACCACGGTCTGCCGTCACGCCGTCAAGGCGCGTGACCTGTTGAAAGGTGAGGAACTTCGGGCCTTACTGGAGCAGCTCCACCACTGCGACCTGCCGTACACCTGCCCGCATGGACGCCCCACCATGATCCAGATCTCCTATGCCGAACTCGAGAAAAAGTTCGGGCGGAAAGCGTAGGGGCACTGTTCACCGTTTGGCGAGAACGGTTCGCGCTGCAACGATATCAGCAGCGATTTGGCGTTTCAGGACATCGGTGGAATCAAACTTCCGTTCGTCGCGGAGTTTTTGGACGAATGACACTTCCACGTCTTGGCCGTACAGGTCACGAGCCAAATCAAAAACGTGCAGTTCCACGAAACTGCGATGGTCGCGGCTTTCAAACGTCGGACGCGTGCCGATATTGACGACACCAGCGAACGATTCTTGTCCCACTAATGCCCGCGCCGCGTACACACCGTTGGGTGGCAGAACTTCGTTGCTTGGATTCAGGTTGGCGGTCGGATAACCGAGCTTACGACCGCGGGCGTCACCCGGTTCAACTGTGCCAAGGATAGAGAATGCGCGGCCGAGCATGGCGGCGGCGCGGTCGAGGCGTCCGTGCAGGACATGCTGGCGAACGGTTGTGGAACTGATCGTCTCTTCACCAAGTTTCACAGAAGCGATTTCCTTGGCGAGATAGCCGTGCGCGGGTGCAAGTTTCTTGATCAGGCGCACGTCACCTGCCCGGTTATGCCCAAAGCGGAATCGCGTGCCCACGCAAATCTCACGGAGACTGTGGGAGTGCTGAGCGAGCAACTCGATGAACCGCTCCGGGGGTTGCTCGGAGAACGGTATATCGAATGTGAGGAGCAGGCAAATATCAACGTTCAGCCGCTCGAGCAGGCGAAGTTTGTGTGGCGTGGAGGTGAGCAACAGTGGCGCCTTTTCGGGATGCAACACGCGCATAGGATGCGGGTCGAACGTCAACACTACCGACGTGCCGCCGATGGCGCGGGCGTCGGTGCATGCCTCCGCGATGACGCGTTGATGGCCGAGATGAACGCCATCGAATACGCCAATTGCCACGCACGCGTCGTGGGCGGCGGTCGGCAGTTCCTCAAATGTACGCACGATACGCATCGGAATGGTCACGATGGCGCCACGTTACCAGGCAGGCGGAGGAGTTTCAGCATCGGGATAATGAACGCCTGCAACTGTTCGCGTGTGAGGTTCAAAAGGGTGTCGAGCGGTTGTGCGTCCTTGAGGTCGAACTGCCCCGAGCGCGTGCGGCGCAACTCGGCTAGATGGGCGCCACAACCCAGCGCATCGCCGATGTCCGAGCACAGCGTCCGGACGTATGTGCCTTTCGTGCATTGGACGCGGAAACCTGCGTTGGGCGGATCGAGCGTAAGCAGGCGCAAATCATAGATGTGAATGGCGCGCGGCTCGCGTTCGATGGTCCTGCCTTTGCGCGCCAGTTTGTAAAGCGGTTGTCCTTTGTATTTGATGGCACTGATCATCGGCGGCACCTGCTGGATGTCGCCACGAAACCTGGTGAATACCTGTTCCAGATCGGCGGACGTGAGCGGTGGAACGGGTTTCTCGGCGATCACCTTGCCATCGGCATCCTGTGAGTCAGTGGAAACTCCCAGGCGCATGATTCCTTCATAAGCTTTGTCGACGGCCATCAAATGACTTTGCAGTTTCGTGGCGCGTTCGAGAACGATCACGAGCAATCCCGTGGCAATCGGATCGAGCGTGCCGCAGTGTCCGACCTTCTTGAAGCCGAACCGCCGGCGAATACGGTCCACCACGTCATGCGAGGTCAGCCCACTCGGCTTGTCCACGAGCAGAACGCCGTCAGATGGAGTGAGTTCGGGTCGCATGGCAGCAAAGTTACAGTGCCGCCTCTTTGAGCGCGGCGTGGATGGCTTCCAGCACCCGCTGCTCCACGTCACGCGGTTGTCCGGCAATGCGAGCGCCACTGGCTTCACGGTGACCGCCACCGCCGAAGTGCCGGGCAATGGAGTTCACGTCCACTTTGGGGTGTTTAGAGCGGAAGCTGACACGGATCTTACCCGGTTCAGCGAGTTCTTCAAACAACACCGCCACAACAACGCCGTCAACCGAGCGCGCATAATCGATAAGACCTTCGGTATCTTCTCGCTTGGCTCCGGACTGCTCGTACATCTCGTTGGTCACCCAGAAGTACGCGACGCGGTTGTGTTCCGCCAACTTCAGGTCAGCCAGTGTGCGTTGGAGCAACTGCATCCGAGCGTAAGGATAGCTTTCATATACCTGACGGCTGACCTCGCCAACGTTCACGCCTTTATCGACGAGATCGGCCGCGACTCGCAGAGATTCGGCGGTCGTGTTGGCGAACATGAATGAACCCGTGTCGGTCGAGATGGCCGCGAACAGGCAAATGGCGATGTCGCGCGTCAGCGGAAAGCCGTCGCGCTGGATCAGTTGATAAACGATCTGGCCGCTTGCAGTTGCTTCGGGAACGATCCAGTTAATCTCGCCAAACTTCTCGTTGCTGACGTGATGGTCGATGTTAATAAAATGCTTTCGGCTGCGGACGCGTTCCATCCCCGAACCGAGGCGCGGTAGCGTGGAACAGTCAATCGCCACCACGACGTCAAAGTCTTGCGGCTCATGCGGTGGCCGGCAGATCATTGCGCAGTTCGGAAGGAAACGGAACTTTGCAGGCACATCGTCGTCATTCCACGCCTCAACCTTTTTACCGAGATTTTTGAGAAGAATGGCCAGCGCCAATTGCGACCCAATCGCGTCGCCGTCGGGCCGGTAATGCGTCAAGATCAGGAAATTCTGCTGCTCGCGAAAGAGCCTGCAAATCTCCTTCAACGGGTCACCTGTGAGATTCTGACTAGTGTGAGTCTTCATGGTCGATCTCGTTCAGAAGATGTTCGATCCGTCGCGCGTGCGCCTCAGTCTCATCGAGAAAGAACTGCAGGCGCGGCGTGTACCTGAGGACGATCCGTCGCGCCAGTTCCTGTTGAACCAAGGCATGCCGTTGACTCAGGGTGGTCAGAGCACGTTCGCGTTGTGCCTCTGAGCCAATCACGCTTACGTAGATCCGTCCCTCCTTAATATCGGGGCTGATTTTCGCGGCTGTCACGGTGACGAAACCGCAATCGCCCAAGTTCAGTCCCTGGACGATTTCGCTGACCTGCTGTTTCACCAACTCTGAAACACGCTGAATTCGATGATTACTCATGGCGGTGCCGCCTTCGGCAGCGAGAAACGGCCTCCTGACCGCGCTGTGAAAATGTGTGACGCTAAAGTTTCGGCATGATCTTCTCGACCGAATAACACTCGAGAATGTCGCCTGCCAGGAAATCCTGGTAGTTTTCCAACCGCAGCCCGCATTCCATGCCGGCCTTGACCTCTTTCAAGTCGTTCTTGAAATGCTTCAAACTCGCGATGCGCCCCTCGTATTGCACTGCTTTACTCCGTAGCACGCGCACACGTGACCCGCGCGTGATGTGTCCACTGGTGACCATACAACCGGCAACAGCAGGCCCCTTGGAGAAGGTAAACACCTCGCGCACTTCCGCACGCCCCGTCGCGATTTCGCGTGACTCCGGTTCCAGCAAGCCTTCCATGGCCTTTTCAGCATCTTCCAGCAACTCATAGATGATGGCATAAAGCTTGATCTGCACGCTCTCGCGCTTAGCCATATCGGAAACGCCGCTTTCGAGTTTGACGCGGAACCCGATAATCACGGCGTCGGAAGCGCTGGCGAGCAGGACATCATTTTCTGTGACGCTGCCGACAGCGGTGTGGATCAGGTTTAACTCGACTTTATCGCTCTTCAGTTTGCCAAGGGATTCGGTGATTGCTTCCAAGGAACCTTGCACGTCAGCTTTCAGCACAATGCTCAGAGTCTTTTTCTTGTCGTCTTCGATCTGACTCATAAGGCCTTCCAAGGTGGTGTGACGTGTCGTCCCCAGTCCTGCGGCTTGCGTGCGCACTTCTATTTGGCGTTGTTCGCCGAGCTGGCGGGCCTCCTTTTCAGAATTCACGACGGAAAACTCGGCGCCGGCTTCAGGCAGCCCGGTGAGCCCAACGATTTTTACAGGCGCTGACGGCGTGGCTTCCTTAACACGATGACCTTTGTCGTTTATCAGCGCGCGAATCTTGCCTTCGTATGGCCCGCAGATAATTGCGTCTCCGACGCGCAGTGTGCCTTTGCGCACCAGCACCGTGGCAGTTGGTCCCATACCGGATTCGAGTTGCGCCTCGATCACGTTGCCCTTGGCGGCTCGTTTGCGGCTCGCCTTTAACTCCATGATCTCGGCCTGCAATAGAATCATCTCCAGTAAGTGGTCCAGATTCTTCTTGGTGGTGGCCGACACATCGACTGTGATATTCTCACCACCCCAGGATTCCGGACTGAGACCGTGTTCCTGCAGTTGTTTCTTAACACGGTCCGGATTCGCCGTCGGTAGGTCGCACTTGTTGACCGCGACGATGATAGGCACCTTTGCAGCCTTGGCGTGATTAATGGCTTCGATCGTTTGCGGCATCACGCCGTCATCGGCACCGACAACTAGGATGACGATGTCGGTGACATTGGCGCCGCGAGCACGCATCTTGGCGAAGGCTTCATGACCCGGTGTGTCGAGGAAGGTGATCTGCTTGCCGTCGGGCATCACCACCACGCTGGCGCCGATGTGCTGGGTGATGCCACCACTTTCGCCGGCGACAACGTTGGTTTTTCGGATGGCGTCCAGCAGCGAGGTCTTGCCGTGGTCCACGTGGCCCATGACGGTGACAACAGGCGGACGCGGTTGCAGGTCCTTCGCCACGTCTTCTTCGTCTACAATTTCCGGCTTGGTCGGCGGTCGGTGAACGGTCCCCGCCCCGCGCTCGCGTTTCTCCAAGTCGAACAGAAAACCGTGGCGCTCGCAGATCTTGCGGGCGGCATCTTCACCGATTGACTCGTTGACATTCGCGAAGACGTTCATCTCCATTAGCTCCATGAGCATCAAGTGTGGCTTCTTGCCAATGCGAGCGGCCAAATCGCGCACGACGATCGGCGGCTTCATCTGGATGACTTTGTTCCCCTGTTCATCGATGATGAAGGGAGGTTCGGCAGGCGTCGGCGCTGGCGTGGGGCGCGCGGCTGGAGGCACAACACATGGCGGCAAACTGATAGCCGACGGGGCTTTGCTGGCCGGCTTGTGTGCCGGCACAAGCTTAGGTGGCACCACAGGTGTCCGCAGGGGAGTCTTGGTCGGAATAGCGGCAGACCGGGTGCCGGGCGCATTGGCATGTGGAGCAGCGAAAGTTGTCTGCGGAACGCTGACGGCCGAAGTTGCTGGCCGCACGTTGGTTACGCGCGCAGGTTGGACAAGACGTTCGGGGGTTGCGATAGATGCAGCTGGTGCGGGCGCGACTGGTAATACGGGCGGTGGAGACGGCGGCGATTCGACGGATGGCTGCGCTGGTGGCACATAACCGTATTCATTCTCCAGTGCTTCGGCAGTGATCTTGTCAATGGTGCTGGAGTGGCTCTTGACCGGGTACTTCATGGAGCGCAGTTTTTCGATCATCTCCTTGCTGGAGATGCCGCAGTGCTTGGCCAAGTTGTGAACGCGTATGCTCATTGTGTCGGTTGCTCGCTAGCGCCTTTAACACCCGGTTCCATGAGCGCCCCTTCGCGCCGTTCTTGTTCGGCCCCCGCGGCTCTTTGCGCGGCGTTGGCTGTCTCAGCGCCAAGAATCTCCGCCAAATCCTCCATTTGGGCTGTAAGCAAGTCTTCTAGGGAATGGAAACCATGTTTGACTAGGATATCTGCGGTCTCGGGGTTGACGCCAGGGATCGTCGCCATCTGTTTGATCGCTCGCGCCATTTTCTCTTCGAACCCGAGCGGCACAGTCTCTTGTTTCTCGATGTTAATCTTCCAACCGGTCAACTTCGCCGTCAGCCGGGCATTCTGGCCCTTCTTACCGATGGCCAACGATAGTTGTTCGGGATCAACGAGAACCTGCGCCGTCTTCGTCGCCTCATCAACAGTGACAGTCTTCAGTTTGGCAGGGGAGAGCGCATTGGCAATGAACTGGATAACGTTCGGGTCCCAGCGGACGATGTCGATTTTTTCGCCGCCGAGCTCGCGCACGATGTTCTTTACGCGCATACCGCGCATGCCAACGCAGGCCCCGACCGGATCGACTTTCTCATTGTAGGAAACAACGGCAATCTTGGTGCGATACCCCGGTTCGCGGGCGATCGCCTTGATTTCCACCGTCTTGTCGGCGATCTCTGTCACTTCCAGTTCAAACAGGCGACGGACGAAATCGGCGTGACTGCGCGACAAAATGATCGCAGGCCCCTGCGCTTCGTTGCTGACGCTCAGAATGTAGGCCCGGATGCGGTCGCCCGGCTGGTAACCTTCGGTTGGGACGCGTTCACGACTCGGCATGACGGCTTCGATCCGACCGATATCGATGATCACGTCGCTACGCTCGAAGCGGCGCACTGTTCCGGACAGAATGTCGCCCGCACGCCCCTTGAACTCTTCAAACACCATGTCTTTTTCGACCTGACGAATGCGTTGCAGCATGGCTTGCTTAGCGGTTTGCGCGGCGATGCGGCCGAAATTCTGGGGTGTAACCTCGACATCAATGGCTTCTCCGAGTTGGGCTTGGGGATAACGGCGCCGTGCATCCGCAAGGGCGACCTCGTCATGCTTGTTCACCACATGTTCCACGACGACCAATTTGGCCAGAGCGCGGATGGCCCCCGTCTTGCGGTCGATCTCAATGCGGAGATCGCGGGCGGGGCCCACGCTCTTCTTTGACGCTTGCAGCAGGGCTTGCTCGACGGCCTCTAACAGGATCTCTTTATCGATCCCTTTCTCCCGCTGCAAGTAATCCAATACCGCTATTAGTTCGCCGTTCATATCGTTTTCATGTGGCGACGCGTCCCATCAAGGGAACAAAAAAGTGGGTTGTTCGACCCACTGACTCAGCGCCGCCAAATAATCCACTTTTCACTATAGAATGGCGTGCTATTTGGGTCAAGCCCATAGTCGAAAGATGCGCCGTCGTTCTCAGAATTGCGTAACTTCTTTGAGCTTAGTGCCGAATGGCTGCTTCGCGGGGGGGGTGGATCTCAAAGTTCAGGATAAGTTTCCTGAGCAGCTTGCGCCGCCAATGGGTTGTGTGTAATCTCCTCCGTCATGACCAACGAGGAACGCAAAGAGATCGTCAAAAAACTGCTGGCTGAGGGCCGGACACTTTCTGAGATTCAAGATTACCTCCGCAAAGAGAAAGGCGATTCGATTACGTACATGGAACTGCGGCTATTGTTGTCGGAAATGCCCGACGTAAAACTGCCAGAGAAAGAGCCGCTGAAACCGGCATTAGCATCGATGCTGTCGGGCGCGCCGAATGCAAACACTGCGCATGTTCCGAATGGTTCAGGGCCAGCGGCCCCTCAAAAGACGCAGGAGACGGGCGGCAAACTCTCGATAAGCATGGATCACCTTCCGCAACCCGGTTCCGTGTTGAGCGGGTTTGCGCGATTCAGTTCGGGCGCAAAGGCGCACTGGTTCCTCGACGAGATGGGCCGTCTCGGGTTGGAACCGGAACTAGGTTCAGAGAAACCCACTCAGGTCGACATGGAAGAGTTTTCCTCTGAACTACGGCGGATGCTGGAGCAGGCCGGCGGCGGGATGGGGATGTAGTTTTCAACAAGAAGCACACAAAGATCACAAGGGTTCGTCAAAGGACGAACCTTCGGATTCCTTTCCTCAACAGTTTCACGTTGAAGTTGATCAATAACCCCGTCGGGATCTTCGCGAGTTTCATTTAAGTCAGCAACTGGGCTTCGTGGATTGGCAGGAATTGGTCAACGCTCTTGAGTTCCACGATCAGCTTGTCGCCCATAAAAACATCTACGCGGTAGCCGTGTTCTTCGTGGTGAATCACCGCTTCTGTTCGGCCTTGAAGAGTTTGTACTCGACGGAGTCCACCAGCGCTTCCCAACTGGCTTCGATGATATTGTCAGAAACACCGACTGTGCCCCAGATTTCTTTGCCGTCGGTGGACTCGATTATGACGCGCGTTTTGGCGGCCGTGCCGGACTGGGAGTCGAGGATGCGCACTTTGTAGTCCACAAGACGGACAACGGCGATAGCCGGATAAAACTTCATTAGCGCCTGACGGAACGCGCTATCGAGCGCGTTGACGGGGCCGTCGCCTTCCGCTGCAGTGTGGACAACCTTGCCGCGGACGGAAAGGTTGACGCTGGCCTCGACTATACTGCGGCCGTCACCGCCATTTTTGTCCATGATGACACGATAGCCGAGCAGGTTGAAGAACGGTTTATGCCGTTTCAGCAACTTCTGGACAAGGATATGGAAGCTGGCATCGGCAGCCTCGAACTCATAGCCGGCGTGCTCGAGTTGTTTGAGTTGATGGAGAATGTCGCGGACTTCGGCTGAATCCTTGTGCAACGTCACGCCAAGTTCGTGAGCCTTCATCAACACGTTGCTGCGTCCGCTGAGTTCGCTGACGAGAACGCGGCGGCGGTTGCCGACAACTTCGGGAGCGATGTGCTCATAACTGCGGGCGACTTTCTCCACGGCATCGGCATGGATGCCGCCCTTGTGGGCGAACGCACTGGCGCCGACAAACGGCTGTTTGATGTCGTGACGCACATTGGCGAGGTCGTCTACGAACAGCGATAATTCGCGCAGGCGGCGCAGGTTTTCCTTCGGGACGCTCGCCACGCCCATTTTCAACACGAGGCATGGGATGATGCTGGTGAGATTACAGTTGCCCGTGCGTTCGCCATAACCATTTACGGTGCCTTGAACCTGTGATGCACCTTGCTCGACTGCGGCGAGTGCGTTGGCGACGGCCAAGCCGCTGTCGTTGTGCGTGTGGATGCCGACGTGGCACTTAAGCATCTTACGGGCAGCAGCAGTGATCTGACCCACCTCTGAAGGGAGTGAGCCGCCGTTGGTGTCGCAAAGCACAACGATGTCCGCACCCGCGTCCTGCGCGGCCTGCAACGTTGCCAACGCATAGCGTGGATCATCCTTGTAACCATCGAAGAAATGTTCCGCGTCGTAGACGACTTCCTTGCCGAGCTGTTTGAAGTACCGCACCGTGTCGGAGATCATCGCCAAATTCTCCGCCGGCGTTGTGCGCAAGACCTCAGTAACGTGCAGGGACCACGTCTTGCCTACCAGCGTGACCACTGGAGTCCCGGCCTTGATGAGCGCCGCAACTTGCGGGTCACGCGCGCACTTGGTTTTCGCACGGCGCGTGCTGCCGAAAGCGCTGATCTTCGCGTGCTTGAACCTCCGTGCCGCGACAGAGGCAAAGAAATCCAAGTCCTTGGGATTGGAACCCGGCCAGCCGCCCTCGATGTAGTGGACACCGAAAGCATCGAGCCGCTCGGCGATGCGAATCTTGTCGGCACTGGAGAATGAGATTCCTTCACCCTGCGCGCCGTCGCGCAGGGTCGTGTCGTAGATCATGACGGTTCTGATTTTGGTGCTCATGTCACAAACGGGAAGACTAAAACCGAACGCGGCAAGCGTCAACCCCGCACTTTGCCTTGAACTTTCCCAGGTCGGTGAGGATACTGCAACTCTGGGAATCATGGGTGCGGAATACCTAATCACAGGCGGCGCGGGATTCATCGGGTCGAACCTCGCCGAGCGGCTCGGGCGCGGCGGTAAAAGCGTCCGGGTGTTCGACAATTTTTCCACTGGCCGACGCGAGAATCTTCACGGCATTAAAGCAAAAATCGAGGTCATCGAGGGCGACCTGCGAAATATCGCGGAAGTGCGCAAAGCAGTAGCCGGTGTGCGGTACGTGTTGCACGTGGCGGCGTTGCCCAGCGTGCAGCGGTCGGTAGAAGACCCGGTAACAACGCATGAAGTCAATGTCAATGGCGCATTGAACCTACTGGTCGCGGCGCGTGAGGCGCGCTGTCAGCGTGTCATCTTGAGTTCATCGTCGGCTGTTTACGGCGACACGCCCACGTTACCGAAGCGGGAGGACATGACTCCGAGTCCTGTCTCGCCGTACGGCGCGAGCAAGATCACCGGCGAGTATTACTGCCGCCTGTTCTGGCAGCTGTACGGGTTGGAAACGGTGGCGTTGCGGTACTTCAATGTGTTCGGCCCGCAACAGGATCCACAATCGGAGTACGCGGCGGTGATTCCTAAGTTCATTACGAACATGCTCGCGGGACGGTCGCCAACGATTTTCGGGGACGGGACACAAACGCGCGATTTCACGCACGTTGACAACGTCGTGGAAGCGAATCTCGCGGCGTGCGCAGCATCGAAGGATGCGCTGGGTGAACCGTTCAACATCGCCTGCGGCGAACGAATTTCGCTGCTACAACTCGTGGACACAATCAACCGCGTCACGGGCAAGAACATCACTCCTGAATTCAATCCGCCACGTTCCGGCGACATCCTCCACAGCCAGGCCGACGTCACGAAGGCGCGGGAACTTCTAGGTTGGAAACCCACCGTCAACTTCCGCGAAGGCATCGAGAAGACCATTGCTTGGTACGGCGGCCAATAGTGGAGTGATCGTCCCTGCGCGCCGACTTGTCCGCCATAGCTTTAGCGGCGGCGGATCGTGGTGAAGCCGTGCCGGGATTTTTTGCACGGAATCGAAACTTCTAGTTGCCCCGCTTCCAAGAAAGAGTATAAAAACTCAATCGCACAATGTACTGGATTAGCAAGAGCATTCATCAACTCGGACGCGGTCGCCGCCGTTTATTGATTTTCCTGGCGGTACTTGGCCCGGGAATTATCACGATGGTCGCCGACAACGATGCCGGCGGGATTTCCACCTATGCCCAGACAGGCGCCAAAACGGGATTCAATCTGCTGTGGATGTTCATCATCCTAGTGCCGATGGCATATTACGTGCAGGAGATGACGGTGCGGCTCGGCGCGGTCACCAAGCGCGGCCATGCTGAAGCGATCTTTGACGGGTTCGGACCGTTTTGGGGCTGGTTCAGCATTTTCGATCTGGCGCTGATCAACTGGCTGACATTGGTCACCGAGTACATCGGCATGACTCAGGCGATGAAGCTGTTCAATGTCCCGCCATTACTGACGTGCATTGGTGTTACGGTGCTGTTGTTTGGAATCGTCGTCTCGGGTAAGTATTGGACGTTCGAGAAAATCACGTTGTTCTTCTGTCTGTTTAACCTCGTTTACATCCCTGCCGCGATCTGGGCCATGAAAACGGGCAATGTGAACGAGGGATGGACCGCGGTCGGCCGTGGGTTTTACGCTCCGAATTTCCCCGGCGGCCTGACGGTGGGTTTAATCACGCTGATCATGGCTAACATCGGCACCACGATCACGCCGTGGCAGATTTTCTTCCAGCAATCGGCCGTGGTGGACAAGGGGATGGACGTCCGCGATATCAAGATGGGCAAGGTAGACACCTTTGCCGGATCGCTGCTGACGTGCCTCGTGGCGGCGTTCATCATCATCGCCACCGCCGGCGTGTTCTACTATCATACCGGCGGACGGATTGTTGTAGAGTCAGCGGCGGAAACCGCTGCGAAGATGCCCGAAGTCATGCCTGCGGGCACGCATTGGGGCCAGTGGGCCAAGCTACTGTTCGCCATCGGGTTGTTTGACGCAGGATTGCTCGGCGCGCTGTGCATCTCGTTGAGCACCTCGTGGGCGATGGGGGAGGTATTCGGCTGGGCGCACTCGCTGAACAAGAGCGTGCGCGAGGCGCCGTGGTTCTACGTGGCGTACGTGATGATGTTGCTGTCGGCAGCCGTGGTATCGCTGGTTGCTGCCATAAAAGTTCAGGACATGATCACTATTTTCGTGCAGGTTGTTGCGGTGACGCTGTTGCCGGCGGCGTTATTTTTCCTGATTCTAATCCTGAACGACAAGCAGGTGATGGGCGAATACGCCAACACGCGCTGGCAGAACATTGCCAACTGGTCGATCGCGATTTTTGTTGTAGCGATCTCGACATTGTACGGTCTCTCGATTATTTTCCCAGAATGGTTTGGCGGTAAAACCTAGAACGCATGTTATGAACTCGCAGCCCGACAATCAGCCAAAGCCTCCGGTGCCGCCACCGTCGGATGGAACGCAAGATTTTCAGTTCTACTTCTTTTCCGAGTTGTACAAGCGCCCCGTCTGCGCCGGCAAGGTCAAGGATCGAATCGGCAGAGTGACCGATCTCGTATTCAAAATGGCGGAACCGTACCCAGATGCGGTGGGTATCCTGCTTGACCATGGCTGGGGGACACCCAACGAGTTTGTGCCGTGGGAGAAGGTGGTGAAGATTGAGGACGACGCGATTTTTGTCGCACGACGTGAAGACAGTACGCCATATCCTCCGTTTGTGGATCAGCCCGGCTGGATTATGGTGAATGAACACCTGATGGGGCAGACCATTTTGGATATTGACGGTCGGCGCACGGAAGTCGTCAACGACGTGCATTTGCTGGAATCGAAGGGCAGGATGGTGCTGGTGCACGTGGATATTTCGTTCAATGGTTTCATGCGGAAATGGGGACTCGGGCGGCTGACCTGGATCAATGACCAGTTTATTTCATGGCGGTATGTCCAGCCCCTGTCAGTGGAAGACAAAGGCACGGACACTGTCTCACTGTCAATCACCCGCAAACGTATCAAGAACCTGCCCAGCGAGGATTTGGCCGATGCACTGGAAGAGTTGAAGGGCGACGAACAAGAAGCGGTGTTCTCGGCGTTGGATTCAGACAAGGCCGCCGAGGTGCTGATCGAAGCTGAACCCCGCGCGCAACGCCAACTCATCGCCAATCTGCGGAAAGAACGCGCGAGCACCATCCTTTCCCAGATGTCGGTACCGCAACTAGCGGTATTGTTTTCTGTTTTACCTCACGAAGATGTGACGGGATTGATGGAATTACTACCCAAGGCGCAAGCCAAGAAATTGCAAACCTTGATCTCTCAGCGCGAAGTGACGGCACAAACGCTGATGTCTACTGATTATGTCGCAGTGCTCAAGGAAGCCAAGGTGGCTGAAGTGCTGAAGGACATCCGAACTTCCAAGCGCGAGCCATACACCATTTCCTACGTGTATGTCGTCACGAACGAGAACGTCCTGGCAGGGGTCAGCGATTTGCGGGATATCGTATTGGCGCCCGACGACACGAGCATCGGCGATCTGTCAGTTTCGCCTGCGGTTTCCGCGCAGGCAGACGATGCACGAGAGGACTTGACCGCGATGTTTGCCAAATATCACTTTAGAATTATTCCAGTCGTCGATGCCAACGATCACATACTGGGCGTTGTTCATCACAAGGACATCGTAAAAGGTTTGGCGGCTCGCTTGTTCACCTGAGGTCGATCATGCCGCGCATTCAAATAACCCCGATGGTGAAGGTGGCGCTCTATTTTCTGCGGGCGTATCTGATCATCCTATTGCTCCTGATCCTTATCGCATTCATCCGTAAGTCCAAAGCCAACTCTTCCATCAGACCATCCGCGCCGCCGGCCGCGTCACCGAGCGCGCCCAGCGGAGATTCGGCGCCGTAAGCAACGGCGATACTCCGAACCTGCCTTATTCACGAACTGGGGGTCGTTCGCGAAATAATCTGGGCTAAAAATTGAGAGGCCGAGATTTTGGGGTCTCGGCCTTCTCGGGTCGGTAAGCGCTGGGAAGCGCTTTCGACGAGGTATGTGGTATAGGGCAACGGTTCTATCAGCAGGCACGATGCCAACAGGCGCGGACCATGTGTTTTTGCCGTTTTTGCCCCCTTTTTTGTGCGGGAAAAGGCCGGATAGCCACTGGACGATGGTGTTAGCCATTGCAACCCTGCGAGGGTGTTCTGATTTTTGGGAGTTTTTTGCGGCGACTGGATGCTTGACGACTTCACGCCTGAGACTCTATACGAAGAACGGCTGTTTTTCCTGTGGGGCTGACGGTGCCTCACGAAAACCGCCATTCAACCTTTAACGGTGGAAAGATTCATATGTCTGTAACAGTTGATAATGTGTCGCCGTGTCGAAAGAAACTGCGGATCGAAATCGCTGCTGAACGGGTGTCGAGCATGCGCGCCGAGATCTCTGCTGAGTTCCGCAAAGCCGCATCGCTGCCGGGTTTTCGACCCGGTAAAGTGCCCGCGTCGCTGATCGAGAAAAACTTTGGCAAGCGAATTGACGAGGAGCTGCAAAAACGATTGTTCAACGAAGGTTATCGGGAAGCGTTGAGCCAGCAGAAACTGCGCGTGGTCGGTTACCCGGAAGTCGAGTCCGTCGAGCACACACCGGGCAAACCGTTGGTGTTTGTTGCGGCGGTGGACACGGCGCCGGAGTTCGCGTTGCCGAACTACAGGGGCATTCCGGTAAAGCGGAAGGAATCGCCGGTCAAGGACGAAGACATACAGCACACGTTGACGCATCTGCAGGAGCAGCAGTCAGATTTTGTGGATGTGACAGGCCGCGGGTTGCGCATGGGTGATTTTGCCGTGCTCAACTACAGTGCCGTTGCCGAGGGCAAACCTCTTGCCGAACTGGCACCAAGCGCAAAGCCGATCGCCGAGCGGAAAGATTTCTGGGTGCTAGTCCAGTCCGGGTCGTTCTTGCCGGGGTTCTGCGACCAGCTTCTGGGCGCGCAGATCGGTGAGAAACGGCAGGTACTGGTGGATTTCCCCGCCGATTTTCCTGTTAAAATGCTCGTTGGCAAGAAAGCGACGTATTTCGTGGACGTGACGGCGATTAAAGAGCGGAAACTGCCAGAATTGAACGACGAGTTTGCCAAGAAGATCGGCGCGGAGAGCCTCGAGAAGCTCAAAGTGCAAATCCGTGAAGGAATCGCGGCGGAGAAGGAGGACGAAACGCGGACCAACATGCGCAAACAAATCGTGGACCACCTGCTGGCCAAGACGCCATTCGATCTGCCAGAGTCGCTCGTCGCGGCGGAGGCGCGCAGCATCGTTTATGACATGGTGCGAGAAAATACCATGCGCGGGGTCGCCAAGGAGGAGCTCGAAAAACGGAAGGACGAAATCTTTGGCTTTGCCACGCAGAGCGCCAGAGATCGGCTGCGCTCATCATTCATCCTGTCGGCCATAGCCGATGCAGAGCAGATCAAGGTTGAGCAGAAAGAAATCGAGGAGCGACTTGTGCAACTCGCGGAACGGCACAGGGTGACGCCCGAGCATCTGAAGGCGCAACTGGTGGAACGGGACGGGCTGGGGGAGATCGAGGAGCAGATCCGCGTGAGCAAGACCCTTGATTTCCTCCTCGGCAGTGGTAAGGTCGAGACCGTTACGGAGGGCTGAGGTCATGGAGAAATCGCAGATTCTGGTTCCGATGGTGGTCGAACAGACCGGGCGCGGCGAGCGCGGTTACGACATCTACTCGCGGCTGCTCAAAGACCGGATCATATTTGTCGGCACACCAGTTGACGACAACGTGGCCAACCTGGTTATTGCGCAGATGTTGCACCTCCAGTCGGAGGACGCCGCCAAGGACATTGAGCTTTACATCAATTCACCGGGAGGCTCGGTCACGGCGGGCTTGGCGATCTACGACACGATTCAGTTCGTCAAATGCGACGTAAAAACCTACTGCGTCGGCCAGGCTTCCAGCATGGGCGCCGTATTGCTCGCCGCGGGCACAAAAGGCAAACGTTATGCGTTGCCAAATGCCCGCATCCTGATTCATCAACCGTGGGGCGGCGTGCAAGGTCAGGCGTCTGACATCAGCATCCAAGCCAAGGAAATCCTGCGATTGCGCGAACGGCTCAACGAGATTCTGGCGTTGCATACGGGCAGGGCCGTCGAATCCATCGCCAAGGACACCGACCGCGATTTCTTTATGTCGGCAGCCGAGGCGCGCGACTATGGGCTTGTGGATGAGGTCGTCAAATCCCGGCGCGAGATAGAGAAGAAATCCGAGAAGTAAGTACGCCATTGTGTAGCAATGGCATGCGTGAATTGGAGAATAGTTAGACGTGAGCGCAGTTGACACTCTGAAACACAGTATTATCTCGGCAATTTGCTTGAGCGGAGCGGTAGTTCTCTTCTCTTGCGCCGTTCTTTGGGGTATTGCGCTCATTGAGAGGTCGGAGGCACCCACACGTACACTCGCCAGCCATTTTGCATCGCAGACTGGCAGGATGAGCAGTCAAGATATGCTGAAGCCCAATGTTGCCGTACAAGCACGAATAGCCCTAATAATTGCGGCACTCTCTACCGCCGCAGGTGTTGGGTTGGCCAGAGGAATAGAGGAAGCGTCCAAGGCTTTCCACTGCAGAAGCCGCACATCGGGGAAACGTGTAGATACAGATCCCGGTAAGTAAGCTTCGCGAAACGGACTAGTAGCTAGCTATCGGGGTCACGTCTAGCTCTTCTCGACCTGCTCAGTTTTTATTGTCTGCCGCCTGATCGCTTGATTTCAACCTTCGACGCGCCATCAGCCCATTGAGTACTGACGAATTCTGGATGATCAAGCCGTCCACTCCGTCAAACCGGGCCGCAGGAACGCCGCTGGCGACTTGCGCTTTGAAATGATCAAACTCGATTCCGTCCACGTCCATGCAAACGACCGCTGGCCGCAGGTCTTCCTTTTCGAAGCCGAATCGGATGTCGGCCAGTTCCAAATCGCGGACATGCCGCGCGAAAAGTCCGTATGCCGGCATGACGCCAAACCGCGACGGTTCCGGGTAACCCTGTTCCAATTCTGGCGGGACACGCGCCGCGTCTTCCTTTGTGCCGCCGCCTTTGAATATGAGCCGGATGTTTTGAAATCGGACGTCTTCAACGTAATGACCGGGGATGCCGGTGATATGGATTCCGCTCATCGGATCAATGCCCGTGGCTATGATGTTCGAGATGAAAACGTTCCGGATCGTCCCGGTCTTGGTGCCGTCGGGACCGCGGTTGCGTCCGCCAAGCCGGATGAAGATCGGATACTGTGCGACGTCCATCATCGTGATGTCTGAAATGTTTATGTTCTTCAGAATCCCGCCATCCACTTTTTCTAGCGCCAGACCGCGGCAATTCCGGAACGTGCAGTTGGCGATGGTCACGTTGCGGAATCCGCCGTTCGATTCCGTGCCGAACTTAATACGACCTGTCTTCGACTTGCTCGGCAACATCCGTCCGTCAAGGAATGTGCCTTCCTCGAAACCAGAGACCTGACAGTTGACGATTGTAAGGTTTTCCGTAATCCGCGCTTCGCCGAGGCCATAGGAACTCTTCGGACACAACCCGTCGTCGGTCGGCGAATTTATCCGGCAATTGGGGGCCGTCGTGTTGCGGCAGCAATCGATGTCGATGCCATCGCGGTTGGTGTCGATTTGAAGGTTGTCGAGGGTGAAATTGTCAACACCGGTCGCGAGAATGGCAAAATGACCGCCGTGAAAAATGGTGAAGTCGCGCAGCAGGACGTTGCGGCAGTTCTTGAGAGCAATGGCCTTGTTACCGACGCCGGCAGGAAGCGTATCGCGCGCATTCGGGTATCCGAACTTGCCCGGGATTGGAGCCGAACCGGCGGTGACGTTGGCCGGCGCGTTCGTCTGCGTTTCATCGGGGATGGGAAGACGGGGTTCACCCGGCAACGGATCTTTGCGACCCCGGCCGCGGCTCAGTCCCCTGCTAAAGATCCTGCCCGGTCCGACGATGGACACGTTCTCCAATCCTTCACCCCAAATGAGGCTGTTATGCCAGTGCGTGTGACCGAAATCCTGATACGGTTCCCATTCGTTGGGCTCTGGCGCGTCGTATCCGCCGGATTCGCCCTCGGGTGGCGGGATCGGCGGCAAGAATGGTCGCGCCGTGATCTAGGTAAAGCGCTACGTTGCTCTTGAGGTGGATCGAGTAACTCGCATAGGTGCCCGCTGTAAAATAAACCGTGCCACCGCCGGCTTGGGCGCATATTTCGATCGCCTTGTTGATTGCTTGACTGTCCAAGTTCTTCCCGTCGCCTATCGCGCCAAAGGCGTGAACGTTGTAAGACTCTCTGTCGGTGGGAGACGGTGCTCCGGCTTGGCTGATTTGCGTGCCAATTGAGATCTCGGCCGACGTTCCGATTTGTGGGAACGCCACCTGCCACAAAAACAGGCAGAGAATGCCGAGTGTTAACCGTGGAAACCGCGCTGGGGGGGATTGAGTTTTCATAGAGTAGCCGTTGATGAACGTTAAATCGCCTCCGACCAAGGCTCAAGGTTTTTTGTTTCTGAAGGTCACTCGGATTCGCCACAGTGGTTGGAGCGCCTATTCTCCTGAGCTTGCCCGCACCACTTGAATCCGTGTAAGCTTATGGTGACATGATTGCACTCGTGGATTATGGAATGGGCAACCTGCGCAGCGTCGAAAAGGCCTTGGCGCGGAGTGGGGCGGACGTGCGCATCGTTAGCGACCGGGCTGACGTTTTGGCCGCCGATGCGCTTGTCGTGCCGGGCGTCGGCGCATTCGGCGATTGTTTGACGAACCTTGCGCGGCTCAAACTCACCAACGCGATCCGCGAATTCGTCGCGTCGGGCCGACCGTTTCTCGGCATCTGTCTCGGGTTTCAGGGGCTTTTCGATTCAAGCGAGGAAGCGCCGGGCGTGAAAGGGCTGGGGATTTTCCGCGGCACAGTGCCACGGTTTCCAGTTGGCACACTGAAAGTGCCGCACATGGGCTGGAACCAGTTGCGGATCAAACGGCCTGATTGTCCGCTGCTGCGCGGTGTAGCCGACGGCAGTTTCGTGTATTTCGTGCACAGCTACTATTGTAAACCAGCAGACCAGGCGGTGGTGTGCGGAACTACCGAGTACGGCATAGAGTTTTGCTCGATGCTCTGGTCCGGCAACGTGTTCGCCACGCAGTTCCATCCCGAAAAATCGCAGGCGATCGGTCTGAAAATACTGGAGAATTTTGTGAAACTGGGGAACGGCTGATTGAACCACAGAGACACAGAGGGCACGGAGTGTTAAAGAATCCCTTTCTTATTTTCCCTGCGATAGACCTTAAGGACGGCAAGGTGGTGCGGCTCCAACAAGGCCGCGCGGACGCGGTAACCGTCTACAGTGACGATCCTGCGGCGATGGCACGACGTTGGGCGGGTGATGGCGCGAAGTGGTTGCACGTTGTGGATCTCGATGGCGCGTTCACAGGCAAACCGCGCAACTGGGATACCGTCCGCGCGATTCTCGGCGCGGTGCAGATTCCCGTCCAACTCGGCGGCGGATTGCGGACACGGGAACAGGTGGCGACGGCGCTGGCGATGTGCGTGACGCGCGTAGTGGTCGGCACCAAGGCGTGCGAGTCGCCGGAGTTCGTGAGCGCGCTGGTAAAGGAGTTTGGGAACCGGATCGCGGTTGGGATTGACGCGCGCGATGGGTTCGTTGCCGTCAAAGGCTGGATCGAGAAAACGAAGTGGACGACAATCGAGTTCGCGCAACGGATTGATCAACTCGGCGTTGGGACGATTGTTTTCACCGACGTGTCCACCGACGGCATGCTGCGCGGGCCGAACATCGCGGCAGTGTCGGCGGTGTGCGGGACGGTGCGATGTGACGTTATTGCGTCGGGCGGTGTGTCGCAAACGGAAGATGTGCGTCGTCTCCAAGCAGTATCGACAGAACATCCGAACCTCGTTGGTGTCATCATCGGCAAAGCGCTCTACGACGGACGGGTCGTTCTGCGCAGTCTGCAAGGGTAATAAGAACAGTATGACACTGTTGCTCATCCTTTTCCCACTGACCTCGTAATGGACGGCTCGCGTCAAGATTCCCCGGCTGGCATGGTGGATCAACGTCTTATAGCCGGACTGCCAGAAGATGACCGATGACTACTGCAGGATGAATTCTCTTTCGCTGGTCGGAGGCGGCCCTGACGCCAGGCGCAATCGCCCCAGTGCTTCGCCGACAAGAAACAGGGAACCGGTAATGATCACCAAGTCGTCCTGGCTCCGCGCCGTTTGCGCATAGGCTTCCTGGAGGTTGGCGCATACTTTGACTTTCGCATGCGGGTTGGCTGCGTGACAGAGCGCAGCCAGTTGTTGCGGATCGCACGTGCGTTCGCTGTTGACCGGCACGCAAAACACGCGCGCGGCCAGCGGTGCGAGCAGGTGGCAAATCTGGTCGTAGTTCTTGTCGCGCAACACGCCGAGGATCAGCGTCATGCGGCGTCTGGGGAAATGCTTGCAGATGTTGGCCGCCAGTTCCTTGGCCGCGGCGGCATTATGAGCACCGTCGAGTACCACCGGCGGTGTTTTGGAAACAATCTGGAACCGGCCCGGCCAACAAGTCTGCTTCAAACCATTCCGCAGGTCTTTCACGTCAAAACGGATTCCTGATGCTTCCAATGCTGCAACAGCGGTGGCGCAGTTGATCACTTGGTGCGCGCCGAGCAGGGGAATCTCCAGCACGCCGTAGTCGCGATGGGTGCCGCTCAAGCTGAGCCGCTGCCCATGAACGGGTTCGGTCAATTGCGTGCTGCGGATGAGTTGACCAATAATTGTCAACGGAGAAGCGTATTCCCCGCAGGTGCGTTGGATGACGGCGAGCGCTTCCGTCGCGTCGGCTGCGGTGACCACTGGGATGCCCGGTTTGATGATGCCGCACTTCTCGGCAGCAATCTTCTCCAGTGTGTCGCCGAGGTACTGCATGTGGTCGAAGGCGATGTTGGTGATGATTGAAACCAGCGGCGTGACGACATTGGTCGCGTCCAGTCGTCCGCCGAGGCCGGTTTCCCAAACCACGACTTCCGCTTTTTGTTCGCGGAAGTACTGCAGGGCCAATGCGGTTACGGTCTCGAAGAACGTCGGCGGTCGCGAATCCGGCAAGGCGGCGACCTCATCCAGCAACGGGCGGATTTGCTCCACGAGCCGCACGACGTCGGCTTCGGCGATCGGGATGCCATTGATCTGGAAACGCTCGCAGAAGGAGACGAGGTGCGGTGAGGTATAGAGCGCGGTCTTATAGCCAGCGGCGGTTAGGACGGCTTGCGACATTGCGGCGACACTGCCTTTGCCGTTCGTGCCGGTGATGTGGATGAATCGCATCGCGCGTTCGGGGTTACCCATCGAGTCTAGCAGACGCTGCATCGTCTCCAAGCCGAGTTTCTGGCCGAAAAGTCGGATCCCATTAAAAAACTCGATGGTTTCAGAGTACGTCATGGGCAAGTGGAGCGTTGGAGTGTTGGCGCCTAAAGTCCTGTTATCTTCCGGCGCTCCATCACCCCAGCCCCCTGTTGTTAGCTGTCCGCTTTAAACTTCCGTTTGCCACGACCCGAGAAGTAATCGAGCAATAGACCGATCGTCGGTTTGAGTTGTTTGCGGTGGACGATGGCGTCCACAAGACCGTGGTCTCGCGCGAATTCACTGGTTTGAAATCCTTCGGGCAGTTCCTGCTGGGTTGTTTCCTTGATGACGCGCGGCCCGGCGAAACCGATAAGCGCTTTCGGCTCGGCGAGGATGACATCGCCGAGTGACGCGAAGCTTGCCATGACGCCAGCGGTCGTCGGATGCGTCAGTACGGAAATGTAGGGCAGTCCTGCCTTGGCATGCAATGCGAGTGCGCCGCTGGTCTTGGCCATCTGCATCAAGCTCAAGATGCCTTCATACATACGCGCCCCGCCCGAGGCGGACACGATGACCACTGGAATCTTCAAGGCCGTCGCCCGTTCAATCGTGCGTGTGATGCGTTCGCCGACCACCGCGCCCATGCTCGCGCCAAGAAATGAGAAGTCCATCACCGCCAGCGACACATCGTGTCCGTTCAACTGACACAGGCCGTTGACCACCGCGTCGTTCAGCCCTGTCTGGCGTTGGTAGGCTTTCAAACGGTCCTTGTAGGCGGCGACACCCTTAAAGTTGAGCGAATCCACACTGGCGAGATCGGCATCCATCTCGCGGAACATGCCGTCATCGGCCAGCGAAGCGACGCGTTCAGCCGCTGTCATGGCGAAATGATAGTCGCATTTCGGACAGACCTTCAGATTGGCGATCAGTTCCTTGCCGAAAATCATCTCCCCGCAGTCGCTGCATTTCAGCCACAAGCCGCTGGGAATCTCACGTTTCTTTGTTCGGGCACTACTGATCTTTGGTTGTTTCTCGAACACGGCTATCCTCACATTCCCCGTGCCACCGCCAGCGCGATCACACTGCGGGCGCCAGCGCGACGCAAGACTTTAGCACAGCTATTCAACGTTGCGCCAGTCGTAAACACATCGTCCACCAGCGCGAGCCGTTTCCCCTCAAAAACGTCCGTGCGTCGTGCCGTGAACGCGTTGCGCAGGTTGCGGTCCCGTTGCTCGGCATCGAGCGCAGTCTGCGTGACTGTGTCCTTGACGCGGCGCAACTGGCCGTCAAACACCGGGCGGTCAAAATGTCGGCTGAGCGCAGCGGAGAGGTACTCGGCCTGGTTGAACTCCCGATCGCGTTTTTTGCGCGGATGCAACGGTACCGGCACGATGGCATCCACCGTTTGCCAGTCAATCCACTGCCGCGCCGCTTCGATCAGCCATTCGGCCAGATGCGGGCCGAGGTACATTTCGCGGTTATATTTGAAACGGTGGATGCTCTCACGGACGATCCCTTCGGCGCGACAACCACAGACTGTACGTGTGAAGGCGAACCGCAGGTCTTGGCAATACCCGCACACGAAGCTGTCGCTCACAGCTCCTGCGAACGGCGAGGCGCACTGCTGGCAGAAGGGTGCCTCAATTTGCCGCACCGTGGACAAGCACGCCGCACAAATCACGCCGCGTTCTTGTTCCGCCAGCGCTGTGGAACAAAAGAGGCAGTTCCGCGGATAGACCAACCCGATAGCGCTCTCGATCCATTGCCGCACCACCTTCATCGCCTGTGCATTCTAGCTGCCTGTCGCTTTTCCCGTCAGTCCCGCGACTATGGGACTGCGTTGCTGTTGCCCGACCGGTTCTGGACACCAATTCCAGCGCGATCAAGCTGGCGAATTGCCGCTGGCCGCAGAAGGATCAAGGTCATGGCGACACCACCATGTAATCACGGCCAGCAGCAGCAACAACACCGGCCAGGTTATGATGTTTTCGGTCAGCCGTTCAGCTCCAAGCCAGTGCGGCTGCGGAGCGACTGTAGAGGTCGTCAAGAGCGAGTACATTTTCATTGTGAAGACCCAACCCGCGTGGAGGCCGATCGCTGGGTACAACACGCGGGTCTTGGCGAAAGCCCAGCCCAGGTTACAGCCTGCGAGGAAAAGCGTGACCAACGCGACAAGCACGCCCGGCTTGTGCGCCGGTTCGCTTACGGCAGTTGCCAGGTAGACAAAGCCTGTGTTCCAGTGCACCGCTCCTGGCGCGATATTGAAGTCCGGGGCACGGACGAAATGCAGCACCGCATAAACAAAGCTCGTTATTAACACGGCAACAACTACGGACCACGCGCGCTGCAATGTCCCTTGAATCCCGCCGCGGAAAAACGTTTCTTCGATTACCGCCACGAGCGCTCCCACGCAGAGGTATTTCAGCAACGAGATCGGCAGGTTGGGAGCAAAGCGGAACGTCCGCGCGCCGAGAAGGAGTGAGAATGCGCCCGCAAGCGCTAGCGAACCGAACCCTAGGCCGAACCCAATGAGCACCTGGCGCCACCAGCGGGGCACCGGTGCGTAACCGAGATCGCGCCAGGACCGGACCCTGACGCAACGCAGCAGCGGCCACAGTCCGATCAGCGCGGTCGCGAGCAGCGTGCGGTCACAGATGCGGCGGAACGGTTGTCTAACCAGCCAGTCGATGCCGGAAACCTGGCATAGCCAGAAGGCGCCGGGTGCCGCCAGTGCCGCGGTGACGACAACGATGACCGCATACGCGGCGATGGTTTTGACGGCATTCATTCTGATCATGAGAAAGCAATGCACTGCTCGATCTCACCCCGCTGTCTGAGGTTTATCCTGCGCCAGGCTGGATCCAGACCAACGCTGTATTCGCTGTCTAGGGCTGCGACTGCAAGGCCTTGATTTTTTCAGCGGACACATTGCCAGCCGGGCGGTTGGTCTCCGTTTTGCTGGCCTTATCGGGAGCCGCATTGTTGATCCGATTTGTCGCGTCGTTCCTGAAGTGCTTATCCAGGCTCAGTTCCTCTCCCGCACTCAGCATCTGGCTGCGGCGTCGCGCCTCGGCCACGGCTTCGGCATCGTTCCGCAACACGGTCGGGCGGATGAAGACGATCAACTCGGTGCGGGTTTTGGTTACTTTCTTAGTTTTGAACAGTTGGCCGAGCAAGGGTATATCGCCCAAAAACGGCACTTTGGATTCGGAAACGCCCTTTTGCTCCTTGATCAAACCGCCCAGCACAATCGTGCTCTGGTCCTTCACGGTCACCGATGATTTGGCTTCGCGCGTAGTGATGATCGGCTGCGAGTTACCGCTGATGTTGACATAGCCGCCGATGTCATTGACCTTCTGATCAATGTCCATCGTGACATAACCATCGGGGTTGATGCGCGGCGTGACGGCCAGTTCGATGGCGATGTCTTTGTACTCGACGTTCGATTGCAGCCCGTTGGCCGTCCCGTTAGTCGTGCTTACAGTGGAATAGCCGGACAATTGCGAGGTGATGATGGGGACCGACTCGCCGACTTTGATGGTACCTTCCTTGTTGTCCAGCGTCTGGATGATCGGCGTTGACAGCACCCGGAAGCGCGAAGTGCTGGCCAGCAGTTGCAGGGCAACATCCAGCTTGAGATTTCGGAACGTGGCGTAATATGTCAGGACGCTCGACAGCGTCGCGCCGACAGGCGTGGACCCTGGAGCCTCGCCCGACAAATCCATTGGGTTCGGAGACGGAACGCCACTGCTGTCGGCGGCGGTGACGGTGCCGCCGTACGAACTGACCTGACTTCCTTTGAATAGCCGCTTGATCATATTGACTCCGACATCCAATTCATTGTTCAGCGTCACTTCACCGATGACAACTTCGATGAGCACTTGCGAAATTGCCGTATCGACGCTGCGGATCAACGCCTCGATGCGTTCCATGTCTTCCTTTGTGGCCATGATCAACAGCGAATTGGTGCGCGGATCCGGCAAAACGCGTATGCCTTCGGCATACTGTAGCAAGCCAGCACCTCCCGCGCCGCTTCCCATGGACGTTGGCGCCGTGCCTCCGGAAACCGTCGGCGACGGTAGTGATCGCGTGGCGCTGGTGCCGCCGCTGCTTGACGAACTGCTTGGACGGCGCGCCGTCGTCGACAATGACCCGCCAGTGATGAGCGAGTTTAGCAGCGAGGCTACGTCCTGTGCTTCGGCGAAGTTCAACGCAATGACCTTGGTAATGACATCCGGTTCGATCTTAGCGTCAAGCTCGGCAATCATCTGGTCGAAGAACGCCAAGTTCGACGGACGAGTGAACACGAAAATCTTGTTGGTGCGATCATCGGGCGTGATGATTGTCTTGCCTTCGATGACCACATCCTCAGAGGGTGTCCCGGCCGCGCCGGTGCCTGCCGGCTTTTGCGGAACGAAAGGCCGGGTGGGAGCTTGCGCCGGCGTACCCGGTTGCGGTGAGCTGGAAGCAGCGCGTGCACCCAGTTGCTGGGCTTCCTGGAGAATGGCCTGCAATCGTTGCACCACATCGGCCGCTTTCGCATGAACCAGTACGTAGATCTTAGTCTCCATGCGCAGGGCTGACGGCTGGTCCAAGTACTTCACGATCTCAAGCATCTGGTGGATGTTTCCCCCCGTCTCGGTGATCAGGATGCTGTTGGACTTGGCCAGCGCCAAGAGCTTGCCGTAGGGGTGCAAGTATATTTGCAGCGCGGTGATTGTCTCCTGCGCATCGGCGTACTTAAGCGGGAGCACCTGTGTGACGAGCGCGTCGCCAGCCGGCAACGCACCGCCGACCTGTGGACCTTCTTGTGGACCCGCGGCGATCTGAACCACCTTTAGGAACTTTTCCCCCTGCGGTAGCACGGCGATGCCGTTAACGGCCAGCACGGTGTCCAACGCCTGGATCGCTTCCTCCAGTGTTAAATTCGTTTGACTGCGAAAGGTGATATTGCCAGCGAGATTCGGCGCGCTGATGACAGAACGATTGGTGAGCCGTGCGTAGTAATCCAGCACCGCAGTCACAGGCGCATTCTGGAACTCGATGATATCCAGTTTGGGTTTCGCCGTCACCATCGGCGCTACGGGCGCTGCTGACGTGGGGGCCGTCGTGTTGGGAGTCGGGAGAACCACGGGCGCGGGTGTGGGCGTTGGTGGGTTTGTCTCGCCGACCGTGGAAGTATCACCTTCGTTCTGCGACCAGGCGATACGGATTTGTCCGACGCACACCAGTGCGCCGAGCGTGATGGCCAGAGCAAAACGAAATAGTCGGTTGAATCTCACTGAGTTCCTCCACGTCGGAATGGAATGCGCCGCGGCGTCGGTTGCGGTTGTGCGGGTGCTCCCGGCGCAGCTGTGCCCGGTATTGGTGCCGTCATACCCGGCGGCGTGGGACCGCCCGCGCGCGCTTGGTACGACAACTTGGCGACTTCCAGACCTTGCTGCAACACCAGTTTAGGGGGCGACTGTTGAATCTGCACCACCTTGACGGAATCCATCATCTCACCCTCCGCCTTGAAGTAAATACGGTTGTTTCGTTCCTTGTCTTGAATGATAGCGAGCGGGCGGTTGTCCTCCGTGGTGCTGACCACCCCCACGAAAACGTACCGGCTCGCGAAGTTGGGCTGCGCAGCGGCTGATGCGGCCGACGACGCGCAGAACGGCGCGCGATCGACAATCACCTTGTATGGGCCTAAATTTTGCGTCTCGCTGGTGGCGCCAGCCGCACGCGCCGCCAACACCGCCGCGGTAGTTAGCGTCCCAATTGTTCCACATACCCGCGTCATGTTCCCGATCCTTCCATCTTGCCAGACAGTGCGCGGATTTGGATGTCACAGCGCAGGATGCACGAGTTGTCCGGACGCGGTACAATCTGCAATTGCTCGACGCTTATGGATCCTGCGCCCGTCTGCAGGGCGTACAAGAATTTCACCAACGATTCCGTGGTCGCTTCAATGGTACAGGCAACTGGCAGTTCGCGGTAAACGTCTTTCTCGACCACCGGCATGGGGCGACGGTTGCTGATTATAATACCCGCTGCTGTGCCCACTTCTTCGATCTTCTTCAACACGTCAGAGGTAGCCGTGTAGCGTTCGCTTGTTTTGCCAAGGCTGCCGCTAAGTGCGTCGTATTGCGCCCGCCATCCGGGTACGCGATCGATGGTGGCCCGGATCATCTGCAGCTCACCACGCTGCGTGGTAATTTCACGCAGCAGCGATGTTCGAGTCTTGGTCAATGGCAACACGAGCAGATAACTGACGCCACACACCAGCAAGGTGATGGTCGTTACCAACAGAACTCGCTCTCGTTTATTCAGCGCCATTGTTTCATTTCCGGGGAACGCTTGTTATCCCGCTCGCAGCGGGTTGCAGACTACAGAGAATCTCAAAGCGCGTCAAGCCGCTCCCGGGTTCCGTGCGTTCCGACACCGTCTTGACGCTGGAGAACAGCGGACACTTCTCCATTCGGCCAATGAATTCGTTCACAGTGTTGGCCGATTGCGCCTGCCCGCGCAATGTCAGCGTTTGATCCTTGCGAAAGGTCAATGAATTAAACGTCAAATCATCTGGCTTCAACACGCTGGCCTCGCGCAGGACTGCCAGCGCCGAATACTTCGTGTCGAGTTGCTTCTGCATAGCCACCAGTTCATTGTGCAGCTGCCGCGCGTCGGCATATTGCTTTTGCAGCGAACCAACTTTGTTCCGCAGATTGCGGAGTTCCGTCTTGCGAAATGCCAATACCGTCAGAAACATCGCCAGCGCGGCCAGATATAGCGCTGCCAACGCAATCACCCCACGTATGACGCGCCGTCGCAACCGCACGTGCCGCCGGCGTTGGCGCCACTCGTTTGGCAGCAGGTTCAATCGTGGGCGGTCCCCGGTCACCGCGCCGTCAAGACACAGGCTTAGTGCGGGCGAGGGGACAACGCCATCGCGCAGACATTGCGACGGCAAACCACAGTCGCTGGCAAGCGCCGTTGCCGCGGCGTCCGCATTCTCGTGGAGGGCTACAAACGTCACGAGACCATGGCGACAGTGTGGCATGGTGGTTTCCGCCGCGACCAGCGTGCGCTGTAATTCCTCGCGCACCGCCGTCCGTCCTTCAATCGTGCCCAATGATTCCGCGTCGAGAAGAAGCGAGCGGATGGTCACCGGTTGGGTCTGCTGATAGATAACCAAGTGAGCCGTCACCGTGCCGAGCAGGACAAGGGTGTTCAATTTGTCATCGATCGGTATCGACTGGCGCTGGCAGAGCGCGCGGAACATGGCCAGCGCATCCACGGTAACGATTTCAGGGGGCAACCCGGCGGCCTCCAGCGCTGATACGCGTTCGTTGACCGCCGCCTTGCGAGCGATGGCCACCAACACACGGCTCTGGCCATCGGCCACATCGAGCGGCTCGAAGCCGTAAACGATTTCCTCGGTTGGCAGCGGACTGAGATTGTCGATTTGCAGATCGAGCATTTGCTGCAGTTCGGATGGATCCGTGGTTGGCAATTGCAACATTTCACACAATGCGTCCTCGCATCCGATGGCGGTTACGATGTGGTGCTCGCTCGGAACGAATTGCTTGCGCAATTCCTCCGCGGCGGTCTGCCACTGCAACGCCGGCGCTGCGGCCTTACCATCGTTGCCGGGCGCGCGAGGCACCGTGGCCGAGGCCCGCTGCCGGGCATTGATCTCGGCGCCTGTAAAATCCGCTATCGCCAGTTCCAGCGTGCCCTCGCCGAAAAAGAATCCCGCCCACGCTCGTGGGGCATGCAATCGGGTCAGGCGTCGGGCCGCGCGAAACGGACTCATAAACCCCCACGCTTTTCTCGCCACGCGACCGTGGCAACATTGAGGCCATCGCGCTGCACGGTGGCGAGGATGGTGTACTTGGCACCGCTGACTTCACCGGTGGATTTGATTGTGAAGAAACTGGAGGTCACGGTGATGCGCGAGCGGACGCGCTGCTGCAATTCGCTTGGCATGACGGTAAGCAGTTGCATGAACTCATCAACGGAACGAAACGGTAAATCGTCTTCTGTGCCCAGCAGCCGGTCGGGACCGTCTCGGCGCGCGACGATGACCTCGAGTTCTGCATCATCGAGTTCTAGGGCGCCTTGGAGCACGGCGGACGGCGCGGTGTTCACGTTAATCTGCCCCTCCGAAGTGACGGTGACAAGGTCGACCAGTCCGGGCCGCGCGGGCTCTTCATCCTTGGCAGGCGCGCCGTAGAACAGTTCGGGAGTCACGCCGCGCACGAGAAGGAGTTCTTCGACGCGATCAAGCGGACCATTCTTGCAGCGGTACGGCGGGTTGAGGTTTTTGTAGTAGTCGTCGGTCTTGGCGCCGTTTAAACGATGAAGATCCCCGGGTTCCATCCAGTCGAGGATCGAATCGACGATGATGTCCGATTCGGCGGGATCTACGTTGAGCACAGCGAGCAACCGGTGTAGTTGCCCGGACGTGGCCCCGTTGATCGGCATCTTGCTTTCCTCGTCGATGACCTTCGCGTTGTAGATTCCATCCCCCAGCGCATGATCTAGGTACCATATGTCGTTGGTGGCCCACTCTTGCTGCAGTGTGTCGATGCCGGCATCCGCGGCTTGGCGTTTGTTCAACAGCAACTCCATTTGCGCGACCTCGACTCCTGAGCGCGCAAGCATCTCCGCCTTCAATTCCTTGCGGCTGTAAGAGGCCACCTGCGTCTCAACGTGCATGGTGAAAGCAAATCCGCTAATCATCAAGGACAAAACCATGATGACCCACAACACGACCACCAACGCCACGCCACCTTGCTGGCGGGAACATGGAATCGAATCGTTTTGCCACTTCATAATCATTGTTTGCTGCTGGGCGTTCCGGGACCCGATGATGTACTTCCGCTCGGGTTCCCACTCTGGCCAGGGTGCAGATTCGCATACTGTGCGACGGGGAATTCGACGGCGCGCGTCACGGTGATGGGCGAGATGCGATCCCCGGTACTGCCGAACGTGACCATGAACTCAACCGCGTCGGGCATCGCATTTTCCTCCTGCCAATCGTCTCGCCACTCGCTGGTGGAAGCACGCCAGTATTTCACAATGAAACCGCTTACGTCCGCCGAGAACACATGTGACGTGGGCTGCGGAGGATCATCGATTTCCAAAGCCGGGGTGTTGGCGATGGCCAGTACAGGACGACCAAATTGGTCTTGGGACATCCAAATCGTGACGCGGCGCATTCCCGCCATGGACATCTCGTTCTGTGGCAACAACGCGTCCGACGCCGTCACAAACGAGATCGAGTCGCCTTCGGTTTCATTGTGCTGGCCGTACAGGCGATATATGCTTGGATTGGAATCGAAATACACCACCGATTTCGTCAACTCGCTCAAGGTCTCCAGCACGATGCGCTGCCGCTGGAACATGGCCGTCGCATCTTCGCCGTGCCGCCACGCCTGCAGGCCAACGCTCCAAACGCCGTACACCGCCGCGATCACAATTGTCAGGATTGTCACCGCCAGCATGACCTCAAGCAGTGTAAATCCATTATGTGCGTGTCGTCGCATGGTCGTTACCGCGGTTTCTGCGGCAGATACCGGTATTCAACCGCCGAATCGCTGAAAAGTTTTCCGCGCTCGTACCAATAGACGGTGATCGTTTGCTGCCAAAGTCCTTCGGCATCGGTCGACTCAAACTTCCGCTCCCACGACCAGCCGGGGAGGTCCTCAAACGGGCTTTCCTGGTCGAGGTAATCGGTGGCACGATCAGTGTGAAACTCGTAGCACTTGTTGGCGAGGAGGTTTTCAGCCACCGAATAGTTCTGCACGCGACGCGCTGCCGCGACGCACTGGCTTAACTCATCAATCAATGCAAACAGGCCAATGGTCAAGATTGTCGTGGCGACGAGCACCTCCAACAAGATGAACCCGGCAACCGCGTCAATGCGACGGGGAAGGGGAGTTCGATGACGTGGCAGTTTCATTATTTCACCGGATATGGATAAGCCGTGGTGCTGGCTGTGACGGGATCCAGCGTCAGGCCGAGAAAACTGCCACGTTCCTGTCCCCGGAATATGACCGTCAGCGCATCGCACGTGCCGTTCGGGTAGAAGGTCACATCCACTTGGTCTTGACCTTGTTGCACTGGCGGTTCATCACCGAGTTGCGCGGTGACCATCGCGACGCGTGGCGAAAGTTCCGTGGTGCGCAGCGTGAGTTCCGCGTAGGCATCGCTGTTAGACGACGCGGCCTGGGTAACCCAGTAGAGTTGCTTGTTCATGTCCAGATGCAGCACCGCTGGTTTCTGATACGCCACCGCTTGGTAACGTGCAAACTGGCAGGTTGTGCCCAATGAGCGCGCAGCGGCGCTCACCAGCGAGGCGTTATAGGAACGTACAAACGACGGAGCCGCCACCGCCAGGAAGACCAGCAAGACGAAAACTGTCATGCCGAGCTCGATCAGCGAGAAGCCGGCAGCGCCAACCCGCCGTCCGCGGTCAAAACAGATTACAGATATCGTCATTGGTGCCTTCGATCTTGTCTGGTCCCGGGGAGCACAGATCGAAGCTACTCGCCGTCTTCACGCCGGGGCACGTGTAGATGTACTTGCTGTCCCACGGGTCATCCTTGATTTTGGCCTCTTTCAAGTATGGTCCCTTCCAATTGGTGCAACTGGGTGGCTGGACGATCAAGGCCTGCAACCCTTGTTCAGTAGAGGGGTATGCCCCACAATCCTTCTTAAAATCGTCGAGTGCCGCGGAAAAAAATTCGATATCACTACGGGCCGTCATAGCTTGTGCGTCCGAGATAGGACCACCCAGTTTACCACCAAGCATCCAAACCAAGATGCACAAGACGACGACCGCAATCAGCATCTCTAACAGCCCGAAACCAGCCATCATGCTCTTGCATTTCAACGGCCAACCCTGTCTGGGTGTTATCGTCATAATCAAAACCCTGTGCGCATCGCATCCATTGCCCGCTGGTACTGTCAAATGCCGCCATCCCGCTTCGTGGGATCATTGCCAGTTGCCGATATCGTCCTCAGTGCCTTCGACTCCATCGGGACCGGCTGAGTACAGGTCAAAACTGTGGGGCAACTTCTCGCCGGGACACTTGTAAATGTACTTGTGGCCCCACGGATCGTCTTTGATCTTGCCCGATTCGATATATGGGCCTTTCCAGTTGGTGCAGTTTGGCGGTTGCGCGACCAACGCCTGCAAACCTTGTTCTGTGCTTGGATACGAGCCGCAGTCCATCTCGAGCATGCCGAGCGCCTGACTGAAAGCCTTGATGTCGGCCTGCGTGGCGGCGATCTGCGCCTGTTTGGTCTTGCCGCCCAGTTTCACCACGGCAACCGTCATCAGGATGCCCATGATGACAACCACCAGCATGATTTCCAACAGGGTGAACCCCGCCGCGCCTCGAAGGTTCACCCCGACGGATTCAGGGCTTTCGGGACCGGACAACCAACTTCGTTTGACTGCGTTCATAAACTCTCCTCTGTGCTCATTTACCGATGCCAGATGTGATGTCGAATACCGCCAGCAACACGCTCACCACAATGCCGCCGACAACCAGCGCCATGAAGATGATAATAGCCGGCTCCAGCAGCGTGGTAAAGACCTTCAGTGTGTACGACAACTCATTTTCGTAAGTATCCGCAATGGTTTTCAGCGACGGTACCAACTCGCCGCTGGCCTCGCCGACCGACAACATATCCAACAGCAGTGGCGGAAAGATTTTCCCCTGTGCCAGCGGTTGCGAAATGCTCGTGCCGTCCGTGACCCGGGCGCGTGCCAGTCGGATTTCGTGAGCGATGACGCGGTTGGTCATCGTGTCCTCAACGATCTGCAACGCTGTCAGCACCGGCACGCCGTTCTCCAACAATGTCGACAGCGTGCGTGCGAACTGCACGAACGCGCTGGTCTTGATGATGCGACCGATCACAGGCAATCGTAGTTGCAGCGCGTCAATCGCCAGTCGTCCCTCGGGCGTTCGCGCCCGGTGACGGTAAAAGATTATCGCCACTATAGCCAGCAGCACTACGGCAATCCACAAATAATAACTGGTCGCCAGGTGGCTGACGGCGATCAGAATGCGCGTTGGCAATGGCATCACGCGGTTCATTTCTTTGAACATCTCAGCGAACTTCGGCACCATGACCGTCATGAAAAATGTGATCGTTCCGATGCCGAACAGGACGATGATTGCAGGATAGATCAGCGCTGCGCTCACTTTCTCGCGCACGGAAGCCACTTGCTCGAAGTGGTGCTGGAGCCGCATCAGAATTTCATCGAGCGTGCCGCTTGCTTCGCCGGCGCGGACGAGGTTCACATACAGGCGCGGGAACACCTTCGGATACTTCGCCAACGCGTCGGACAGACTCCGGCCCTGCACGATGTCGTTGTGCACCTGGCCGAGTATGGCGCGCAGGTTTTTCTTTGATGACCGCCGTTCCAACGCGGAGAGCGCGTCACTCAATCCCATGCCGGACCGCAGCAGACTGCACATTTGATTGGTGAACAGCAACACGTCGCGCGTCGCCACCCGTCCGAGGCGTCCGCGCAGTTGTTTGGGGGTGGCAGTGGCGGCATCCGCGCCGGCCGCCTCCACCGTCAGCGGGAAATAACCCATCCGGCTGAGTTGCGCCAACGCCAGCCGACGGTCGCCAGCATCCAGCGAACCGTTGACCACCTCGCCCTTCGGCGTCTTGGCCTTGTACTGAAAGGTCTGCATCGCCTTAGTGTCGCTCAACGAGCACGGTAGCCGAACCGCGCTCGCAAGGCAACATCGTCCTTGCGCCGTCAGCCTCAGCGACCTGCAGATTCGGATTGTTATGCGTTCAGCCCCTCCGCATAATGCGGCCCCAGTTCCATTATAGGGGCGGACCGGGTTGCTGAAAAAAGGACAAGTTATGCAACGAAAGATTGGCTTATATGGAATGATTGGTTTAGGCGTTTATGTTTTTATGGCAATGGGTTTCCCAAGCCGTTTAATTCACGATTGGTCTGTGCAAAGGTATATAGATGGGGTCACTCTTGATGTGCGGATGGTCCTAGATATTCTGATGGCAGCGCTGAGTGTTCTGTGGATCTGCTGCCTTTCCAAGGGGAAATACAAGTATAAGTCCTTTCTCGTTGGCATTTATTTAGCCCCGCTCATAATCGACATTTGTCTTGTGGAACTCGCGGTGGTTTTGGGCACCATCCATCATTGGAAACACCCTGTAGCGGCCAAGTGAGAGGCAAACAGGGTAAAAGGATCAGTCCTAGAAAGGTGACATTTTAGAAAATCAAAAATGGGTCAATCCGCCGCCTTCTTACTCAAACACAACCAATAAGAACCCAAAACTATGACTGCAACAGCGACTCAAGTAATGGAAGCGGAGCACCGGAATATTGAAACCGTGGTGAAGGCTCTCGGCGACATCGCGGTCGCCATTGAGAAAGGCCAACGCGCCGACGTGACCCTGCTGAAAACGGCGGTGCAGTTCTTCCGCGTTTATGCGGACAAACTTCACCATGGCAAGGAAGAAGCATTGTTTTTCCCGATGCTGGTCAAACGCGGCGTGCCCCCACAAGGTTGTCCGATTGGCGGACTCAACCATGAGCACGAAAAGGGTCGTGCGCTAGTAGGCTCTTTGGAGGAATGGATTACCTTTTACGAGCAGAAGAAACCCGGCACTCAAGATAACCTTGTCCAAACGCTACGGGGGATTTTCGATCTCTATCAAAACCATATCTGGAAAGAGGACGCGATGGTCTTTCCGATGGCTGACAAGATCCTCACCGAAGCTGACCAGAAAGAATTGAGCGAGAAGTTTGCCGAGGTGGATAGATCCATCGGCCTCGATGTTGTTGCTCGGATGGAACGATTCGCCAAAAGTCTCGCACGAAGTCCCGCAGCCCAGCCCGACGGTACCAACACCGCGCAGTCAGGCGGCTGTGGCTGCGGTTGTTCGTCATGAAATCGGACTGACCGCTTCTTTGGCTGTCGAATAGCTTGCCGGAAGAGCCTGTCATCTCTGAAAGCCGCCAGCCGGCGACAAACAGCGGGTTAGGTGCCGACCAATTCTTCGTCTTCCTGAGTGACCCGGCCGACTTCTTCGATAGTGGTGATGCCGGCGCAGACTTTGGCCCAGCCGTCTTCACGGAGAGTCCTCATGCCTTTGGCGCAGGCGGCTTGTTTGAGCGTGCTGGACGAGGTGCGCTCGATGATCAGTGGTCGCATTGCCTCGTTCATCACCAGGATTTCAAAAATACCCTTGCGCCCCCGGTAACCAGTGAACCGGCATTCGTCGCAGCCGCGACCGCGGTAGAACTTCGTTGTCGCCAGTTTATCTTCAGGGAAGGCGACCCCACGCAGCATCTCGACGTCCGGCTTGTACTGCTCCTTGCAGGCCGGACAAATGGTGCGGACGAGACGCTGGGCGATGACAGCTTCCAACGATGAGCTGACGAGGAACGGTTCGATACCCATGTCGATCAACCGCGTGACTGCGCCGGCAGCATCGTTGGTGTGCAACGTGGAAAAAACCAGGTGGCCCGTCAACGCGGCACGAATGGCGATCTCGGCTGTTTCGAGGTCGCGGATTTCACCTACCATGATGACGTCGGGATCCTGGCGGAGTATGTGGCGCAGTCCGCCAGCAAAGGTCAGGCCGATGTCCGGTTTTACCTGCATCTGGTTGACACCGGGCAGTTCATATTCGATCGGGTCTTCGATGGTAATGATGCGCTGATCAATCGAGTTGATGGTGCTTAGGAACGCGTATAGCGACGTGGACTTGCCGCAGCCGGTCGGTCCCGTGACGAGTATGATGCCGTGCGGCAGTTCGACGAGTTTCTTCACCGTATGTTCGTCGGCGGCGTCGAGGCCGAGTTTATCCAAGCCGATATGCAGACTGGTACGCATCAGAAGACGCAAACTGACGCTCTCGCCATAAGCCGTGGGGATCGTCGAGACGCGGACGTCGATCTCGTCGCCGCCACTGCGGACGTTGATGCGACCATCCTGCGGGAGGCGGCGCTCGGCGATGTCCATGTTGGCCATGACCTTGATGCGCGAGATAATGGCGGCTTGGAACCGTTTGAGTTGCGGCGGCACGGGCGTCTGGTGTAGCACGCCGTCCACGCGATAGCGGATGCGGAGGTCATTCTCCATTGGTTCGAGATGGATGTCCGTCGAACGCTCCTTGACCGCCTCGCCGATGACCTGGTTTACGAACTTGACGACGCTGGCCTCCTGGTCAACGTTTTCCAGGTCTTCCTTGCTCATCTGCGTGACGGCATCGATGTCCAACACGTCCTTGTTCTTTTGCATCAACTCATCGAGCGTCTCGGCGCCGACGCCATAATAACGTTTCAGCGCCTTGGCGATGTCGGCTTGGGTACTCAAGGCCAGTTGGACGCGGCAGCGCGCGACCATGCGGATGGATTCGATCATTGCGAGATTGAATGGATCGCTGGTGGCGACTATCAGCGTACCGTTCTCGGCGCGCACCGGCATGATGTTGTATTGGAAGACAACTTTCGTTGGCACTTTGGCGCGCACGGTGGCGTCCACTTCCTGCTCGGCGAGGTGGGTAAAGTCTAGGTGCAGAACGCGGGCAAGAGCTTGCAGCAATGTTTCTTCTTGGACATTACCGAATTCGATCAGTGTGGCGACCAACGGTTTGGTGGCATCCCGCGGCGCTTGGAGAATGGCGTCGATTTGCGGCGCGGAAAGCAGCTTGGTGCTGACCAGCACGTCGCTCATGGCTGACGGGATGCCATCAGGTTGGACTGTGGACGTCACGCTGTAAGCATAGAAGAATGGTCACAGCCTTGTCAACCGCCCTGTCGGATCGCTGCGAGTTCGACAGCAAACGATTTCTGTGGCATTGATAGCATGGTTTCTGCTCTAATCAGCGCCATTCGCGAACATGAAAGCAGCAGGCAAATGAGGAGGCAGTCGCCATGTTGAGCTCATCTTACCGCACGATTTCGGCCACGCTCGCGGGAGTGGCAGTCGCAGCCGCGATATCGGTTCTGCCGCAGGAAGTTCGCGCAGAGAACAAGATTTCGGCCACGACTACGTTTCGTGCCACCATCGACAGTGGCGTTGGAGGTGGTATTAACGCGGTCGCGGGCGCGGCCGGTTCGGTCGCGATCCTTCGCCAAGGTGCCAAACAGTCGTTCGCGGTTAACGTGCACAACCTGGCTGGTTCAGGCTACGGCGTGTTCAGCGGTGACACGTTCACAACCAATTTCCCCGCCTTCTTGATCGCGGCGTTGGACCAGAGAAATGTAACAAACGGCTCCTGGATACTGAAGTTCACTTCCAAGAACGGCGCCCCGCCACAACTCGGTGTGGCCGATGTGACTAATCTTGTAGACAAGATCATCTATATCGCTACGCCGGGCACTACGAACATCACTGGTGGCGTGACGAACCTGGTCGACTGCACGACGAACGTAGTGGGCAGCATAACGAACCTGGTCGACTGCACGACGAACCTGGTCGGATGCACGACGAACGTAGTCGGCGGCGTGACGAATCTGGTCGACTGCACGACGAACGTAGTCGACTGCACGACGAACGCAGTCGGCGGCGTGACGAACCTGGTCGGCTGCACAACGAACATAGTCGGTAGTGTAACCAATATCATTGTCGGCGCGGTGTTGTGGGCGCCGATTCCCGATTTTTCGGCGAAACCCTGCAAAGAGAGTTTCAAGAGGAGCAAAGTGCTGGAACTGCCGGCAACCCCTCCAAGCCCTCGTTCGCACGGATCGATCAAAGTCCAGTTTGTTGGCCCGCTAGGACAATCGGTTCTCGACATGCGCGCCATGGCTCTTCCGCGCGGTGGCCACGTGTATAAGGTGTGGATGGAAGATGGCTTGAGTTTTACAAACATTGGCTCGCTTGCGCTTTCGGTTTCGGAAGCAAACGGGCGTTTCCTCCGCGACACACGTAAGGGCCAGCCGCTACCCCTTCAGGTGCGACAGATCGGCGACTTATCGGGCCGTTCTATCCTGATCATCGACGAATTTGACGAAATCGTCTTGGAAGGCGTGGTTCCGTAACGTGCGACCGGCGTGGTAGACTGACGTTGCTTGGCCGTCCGTTACCAGTGACCGTCGGGATTGCGGAGCGCGAGTTCCTGGTAATGTTTCTTTGAGAGTTCAGCTATAAACCTCGATGGTCGTTGAAACCCGCCACTGTCACCGCTGCTCATGCGGAACAACGGATACGTCAGATAAAGTTCATCCTTTGCCCGCGTGACGGCTACGTAAAACAAGCGCCGTTCTTCCTCCTCGCCTTCGAGATTGTCGAGCGACCGCGCCAGCGGGAACATCCCGTCGCACAGCCCGATGACGAATACAGCGCGCCATTCCTGGCCTTTGGCTTGATGCACCGTGGTCAGGCGCAGATACTCCTGCTCGTTGGAGGTTGACAACGAGGCGTCGTCCGCTTCGAGATTGGTCAACAACGCCAACTGACTTAAAAAATCCTCCAGCGTTTCGAACTGCATGCCGAATGACGCGAGTTGATGCAGGTCTTCCTCGCGGGCGCGAGCATTCGGGTATTTGACCTTGAGGTAATCGCTGTAAAACTCGTCCACGATTTGCTCGATCATTGGCGCAGGTTTCTTCGGGTCCAGTTTGCGGAGATGATTCAGAGCGGTGGCGGCTTTCTTCCACTCATCGCGTGCCTTGACTGGTATGGCGTCGCTCGTCAGCAATAGCGGTTTGCCGGCGACAAGGGTCGGGTGGAATTTTCCCCACAATTTATCGGCGGTCTTGCCGCCGATGCCGGATAGCAGGCGCAAAATGCGTTTGAACGCCAGTTCATCGTGCGGATTCGCAGCCACTTTCAAAAAGCTGCTCACATCCTTGACGTGCGCCTGTTCGAAGAACCGCAGGCCGCTGGTGATGAGGTACGGGATGTTGCGGCACGTCAGTTCCATCTGCAGTTCCATCGAGTGATAGTGGGCGCGGTACAGGACAGCGACCTCGGTTAGCGGCACGCCTTCGTCGCGCAGTTCCAAGACTCGCTGGGCGACGAACCGTGCTTGCTGGTTCGCATCATTGGCGGCGACCACCCACGGTTTGCCGCCGCCGGTCCGGACCGGTTGCAGGTTCTTGGCAAACTGGCGGACGTTACTTTTGATGGCGTCGTTGGCTAGTTCAAGAATCGGCGGCAGACTGCGGTAGTTGACTTCGATTTTATGCATCTGTGCGTTAGGGTAACGATCCGGGAATGTCAGGATGTTGCGATAGTTGGCGCCGCGCCACGAGTAGATGCACTGCGCGTCATCGCCGACAACCATCAGGTTCCGGTGTTTTGCCGAGAGTAGATCCACGAGATCGGCCTGTATCTTGTTGGTGTCCTGATACTCATCCACGAGCACGTGTAGGAACTGCTCCTGATACCGATCACGGGCTTCGGCGTGGTCTTGCAACAGTGCCAAACAATTCACCAGCAAATCGTCGTAGTCCGTCGCATTGGCTTTGCGCTTGCGCTCGGTGTACACGGCCCGCAGCGTCTGGATCGGCCCCGCAAGATGGGTGAAATAGGGGTACTGCTCGGCCAGCACGCGTTCCAACGACCGTTCCGTGTTGACCATCAGGGAATAAATCTCCGCCAGCACGTCGCCCTTGGGGAAACGTTCCCGGCGTGTATCGATCTTTGCCTCGGCGAGACAGGCGTCGAGCATGTCCTTCACGTCTTCGCGGTCCAGAATCGTGAAATCATTCTCGTAACCGACCAGTTTGGCGTGACGGCGGAGCATGCGGTTGGCCATGTGATGGAACGTCCCGCTCCAGATGTGCGTGATGTCCGGCTCGATGAGTTTCTGCGCGCGGGTGAGCATTTCTTTGGAAGCTTTGTTCGTGAACGTCAGTAGTAGAATTTGCCCTGGCGACACACCGTGTTCGACAAGCCACGCGACACGGTAAGTCAGTGTCCGCGTCTTGCCGCTGCCTGCGCCGGCGATGACAAGCATCGGCCCGGAGTTGAGGGTGCCGTCTGCGCCTTGGGCCGTCACGGCAGCCAGCTGCTGTTCGTTCAGCTCAGCCGCGTAATCGATGTGCAGATCCGGCGACCCGCCTTTGGCGAGGCAAGCGCCGTGCGCGGATTTCAAGACATACTCCTGCGTCATGCCGATTTATACTCCCACAGTCTGTGGGCTGCCGGGACTCCTTGGTTGACCACTGTGGCCGCCGCTTATTTCGAAGGTTTGCGCGTAATCTTTTCGCGCACGTCACGGAAGCTAAAGTCCACGGAAGCGATCTTCTTGTATTCGGTAACAGCTTTATCGTGTTGGCCCATCGCCTCGTAGGCAACGCCGAGGTTGTAGAGGATGTCCTTCTTCAGGGCATCCATGCTCGGCGATTCCTCCGCCGCCTTCGTAAACTGGTCCACTGCGAGGTCGTAATGGCCGAGTTTATGGAAGCATTGGCCGAGGAAATTGTAACTGGCGACGCGCCGTTGCGGCTGGCCGGCGGATTTTTGGAACGGTTCGATGGCGCCTTCGAAATTGCCTGTCTTAAAGTAAAGGGCACCCAGGTCGTAACGGTAGAGCAAGTCATTTGGATACCGCTCGACCAACCGCTCCGCGTTGGATAAGAGAAGTTTGTCGTACTCCTGTTCGATGTCGGCAATCTGTTTCTCCAGTTCGGCGGCGTTGGCTGGTTTGCCGGCAAGTTGTTTTTTTAGAGCGTCGCGCCGGGCCTCGATGCGGTTCGCGCGCACCTGAGAGATTTCCTCTTCGAGCGATGGGTCCGCACCACCTTCCGCGTTGAAGATCTTCTCCAGGTACTCGAGCGCCTTATCGTAATCGCCCTTCTGTCCATAGAGTTTGCCAAGTTCGCGTCTGATGGCTGGGCTTTCGGGATCCTGCGCCAGCTTCGCGAGGTTTTCCTTGATGAGATTCTCAATCATATCCTCGGCGCGGACGACGCGAGACTGTTGCTCGAGCGCAATGGATTCCTCCTTGTCTTTCATGACGTCGCGATAGGACTCAGCCTCTTCCCAACCGCCCTTTTGCATAGCGCCGTGGGCGATGGCATCTTGCAGGCCTTTTTGAGCCTCGTAGTCGTTCGGATGGATCCGCAGAATGTGGTCGTACGCATCCCGCGCCAAGTCGTACCGCTCGATTGTGCTGCGAGCACGGCCCAACCAGTGCAGTACCTTGGTGTCGCGCGGATGCAGTTTGGTGTAATACTCGAGCGTTTGGACCGTGGTCTCGGGAAAATTGGCGTTCATGGCTGCTTCGGCCAACAGAAGCAAGGCTCCACCATTTTTAGGATCCTCACAAAGAATTTGCTCCGCGACGTTCATCGCTTCAACGGGATTGTTGCTCACCTGCATCTTGCCTTTGGTAAGCAACGGCGTGAACTTCGCGGTGGAGAGTGCGCGCATGAAACCGCCTGCGCCTTCCGCCCGTTTTATTTGCACGGCACGCAAGATTTGACGGCCTTTGATGAAGTTCGGTTCGACGCTCAGGCATTGCATGAGCATCTCAATGGCAATTTCGGTCTTGTCGCGATCCAACGCATCACGGGCCTTGTCGAACAGGTCGTGAGCGGCACTGTCGATGTTTTCAAATGTTTTCTCAGCCATGGCGTCTTTCCATTGGAAACAGTGGAAATGCTACAACAAGATTCGTATTCTGGTCAATAGTCCGCTTTGCCACCGCCCGGCCGCGAGCTTGCGCCGGTTTGGCTAGCGCGTGTATTCTCTCCAGCCGCATGAGTTCGGTCATCAAATTCGGCACATCGGGGTGGCGCGGAGTTATCAGCGACACGTTTACGTTTGCGAACGTGGAGTTGGCGGCGCACGGTATTGCGCAGTTTTTGCAGGAAAACCCGCCGACGGGCGCGGCGAAGCGGATCATCATCGGCTACGACACGCGGTTTTTGTCACGTGAGTTCGCGTCGCGATGCGCGGAGATCGTCGCCAGCTACGGGTTCGAGGCGTGGCTGACCGACCGCGATGCGCCGACGCCGGTCATTTCGCACATGATTCGCGTTCACAAGGCGTCGGGCGGCATCAATATCACCGCCAGCCACAATCCGCCTGAGTACAATGGGCTGAAGTTCAACGGTGCCGATGGCGGCCCGGCAGTTCCCGAAGTCACGCGAGGCATCGAGGCGAAGGTGGCCGAACTGGAGGGCAGCGAAATCGCTACAAGAATATCGCTCCCACACAAGAAAATGGTGAAGGTTTTCGATCCGCGGCCGGAGTATTTCGCGCAGTTGCGGAAGCTGGTGGATTTTGCGGCATTGCGCCGTCGGCGGAAATCGGCGGTGGTGGATTTGATGTTCGGCACAGGGCGCGGGTATCTTGACGTGTTGCTGGAGAAACGCGGCGGCTGGCGATTGGAGCCGTTGCACGTCGGGGTGGATCCGTTGTTCGGCAATGGCCATCCGGAGCCGATACTGGAGAACATGGGCGAATTGCTGACCCGGCTGAAAAAGTCGCGGGCCACGCTGGGGCTTGGGCTTGACCCGGACGCGGACCGGTTCGCGGTGGTGGACAACGATGGGACTTTTATCAGCGCGAATGAAGTGCTGGCGTTGATGCTGTATCATTTGGTGAAGAACCGCCACTGGACTGGCGGAGTGGTGCGCACGGTGGCAACGAGCCATCTTGTGGATGCGGTGGCGGGGTTGTTCGGCGTGAAGGTGCATGAGACGCCGGTGGGATTCAAATACATCGGTGCGCTCATGGAGAGCGAGCCGATTATCGTTGGCGGCGAAGAGAGCGGCGGGTTGAGCGTGAGGGGGCATGTGCCGGAGAAAGATGGGATCCTGGCGTGTCTGTTGATGGCCGAGTTGGTGGCGTATGAAGACAAGGGTCCTCGCCGGATCCTGCGGGAGATTGAACGGCAGACGGGCACGATCGTCAGCGACCGGATCAATCTGCACGTAACGCCGGAGCGTAGGGAGAAGTTGCTAAAAAAGTTTGCTGCCGGGCTGGAGCAGTTTGCAGGACGGGGCGTGACAGGGATGGTCACCATCGATGGTTTTAAGTTTTTGCTCGGCGACGGTTGTTGGGTTATGTTCCGAGCGTCGGGCACGGAACCGGTGTTCCGGTGTTACCTGGAGGCGCGCTCGATGCGCCAACTGGCCGTGTTCCGGGCGGCGGCATTGAAGTTGGTGAAGTAGCGGGAAATGATGCGGTTTATTTGGAAAGCGGCTGCCGCAGCCGTCGCTCATGCATTGAGGGAAGCTTGATTCACTCAGCGGGAAAGCATAGCATTTAAATAACAATCAGGAATTTAGTGTGAAGACAATTATGACGACCAAACGACTCGTGCTCACCGTGGCCGTGGTCCTGTTGACGGTAAACCTTTTCGTCGGGGCGCGGATTTACTCGGAAGCGCAAGCCAAACAGGACAAGGATAATCCCTACGTGCAGATGGAACTCATGACCCGGGTCATGGAGTTGATTCGCAAGGATTACGTGGATGGCGAGAAGGTGAGTTATCAGGAACTGACCTACGGCGCTTTGAAAGGCATGGTTAATTCGCTCGACCCGCACAGCCAGTTCATGGAGCCGGACCTGTACAAGGACATGAGGGAGGACACGGAAGGCAAGTTTGGCGGTCTAGGGATTCAGATTGGCATGTCTAGGGAAGGATTCCTCACGGTGATCGCGCCGATCGAAGACACACCCGCGGCGCGGGCGGGGGTATTGCCTGGCGACCGCATCATCAAAATTGAGGGAAAGAGCACGGAGAGGATGACTTTGCAGGACGCCGTGCGGCAACTGCGCGGCGATCCGGGCACGAAAGTCACCATCACCGTTTTTCGCGCGAAAGCGAAGGACCCCGGCGAAAAAATCAAGGACTACACCATCACTCGCGCCATCATCAAGACCGACAGCGTTAAAGACACCAAGCTCCTCGAAGATGGCATCGGTTATATCCGTATCACCCAGTTCAACGAGCCTACGCCGGACGAATTCGAGCAAGCGTTGGTCAAGCTGGAGAAGCAAGGCATGGACGCGCTGATCATCGACCTTCGCAATAACCCCGGCGGTCTGCTCGAATCCGCGCGCAAGATCGCCAGCAAGTTCGCGCACTCGGGCCAGCTCATCGTTTCGACCGAGGGCCGCCATGCCAGTCAGAAACTGATGTATTACTCCGATGGCGGCAAGAAGTGGATGACCATTCCGCTGGTCATCCTCGTGAATAACGGCAGCGCCAGCGCCAGCGAGATCGTTGCTGGTGCGTTGCAGGACCTAAAACGCGCAGTGCTGGTGGGCGAGACCACGTTTGGCAAAGGCTCGGTCCAGAGTATCGTGACCCTACCGGATGGTTCCGCCGTGCGGTTGACCACCGCGAAATACTACACGCCTAGCCATAAAGTCATTCATGAGAAAGGCATTACGCCGGATATCGTCGTCCCTGTTTCCGAAGAGACCGAGCGCAAACTACTTGAACAGCGGATGCGCGCTAACCTGCCGCCGACCGAAGGCGCGGAAAAAGTCGAACCAATCGCCGATGTGCAACTGGAGCGCGCTGTTGCCGTGATCAAAGGGGTCAAACTCTTTGCCAAACAGGCCAAGCTCAGCAACGTGTCCGCCAAGAACCTAGTCACCACGGAATGAGCGCGCCGCCGGGCCATGGGCCGGCGCGTGAAGGATGTGCCATGAACATTCTAGGCGTGGAAACGTCTTGTGACGAAACGTCCGCGGCGGTAGTCCGCGATGGCGCGCGGATTCTTTCCAACATCGTAAGTTCACAAATTGACATTCATCGTCCCTACGGCGGCGTCGTGCCGGAGTTGGCGTCACGCAACCACCTGCAACTCATAGACGCTGTCATTCGCGACGCGCTTGCGGCGGCACAATTGACGTATGCCGATATCGATGCCGTCGCAGCGACGTATGGCCCCGGACTGGCCTCCTCGTTGCTCATCGGGCTGAACGCGGCCAAAGGGATCGCGCTGACGCTGGAGAAACCGTTCATCGGCATCAACCACGTCGAGGCGCATTTGTATTCGCCGTGGCTGTTGTCGGGTCGTAACGGGGGGATCCCGTCTGCGGACGTTCTCCCCATAATCTCGCTTATCGTCTCGGGCGGACACACTATCCTAGCGCACGTGACCGGCATCGGACAACACCGGATTCTCGGCCAGACCATTGATGATGCGGCGGGCGAGGCATTCGACAAAGTCGCCAAGCTCCTCGGACTCGGGTACCCCGGCGGCCCGGAGATCGACAAGTTGGCGAAGTGCGGCAGCCGCGAGGCGATTAAGTTCCCGCGGAGCATGCTCGACGACCCGAGTTACAATTTCAGTTTCAGCGGTCTGAAGACGTCGGTGCTCTACTACGTTCGCAAGAATACACAGGCGCACGTGGAAGACATCTGTGCGAGTTTTCAGGAAGCCGTGGTGGACGTGCTCGTGGGCAAGGCGATCCGGGCCGCTATTGCGCACGGCGCGCATTCGGTGAGCGCGTCGGGCGGAGTTTCGATCAACAGCCGATTCCGTGAGAAGCTTGGAACGGTCTGTGCCGAGCACGGGTTGCGTCTGCTCGTGGCGGATTCGCAGCTTTGCACGGACAATGCGGCGATGATCGCTGCGTTGGCGTACTACAAATTGCGTGACGGACAGACCAGTGACTTTTCGCTCGAAGCGGCGCCGTCGATCGGCCTCGGTAGGGCGCGACCGCCGGGCGCGCCGAGCATTATGACGGACGGCCCGGCGGTCCGTCCCTACCATGAACTATGAAAACTAAACTCATCGTCGCCAATAGCGAGCACGATGCGAATTTGCTCTACGCCACGGGGCTGTTCGCGCCCGACCCGTTCGTCCTCCTCGAGGTGCGCGGCAAACGATACGTGGTGGTGAACGATCTGGAGATCGGCCGCGCACGCAAGCAAGCCACGGTGGATCGGGTGCTGTCGTACAACCGGTACCTGAAGCGGCTGAAGCAGCAGGGCATTCCGCAGCCGCGGCAGAGCGATGTGGTGCGGTTGATGTTGAAGGAGTTTCACGTCCGGGCGGTGGCAGTGCCATCGGACTTTCCGATCGGTCTGGCAAAGAGACTGCGCGGGATTCGCATACGTGTGATACCGGAGCCGTTTTTTTCCGAGCGTGAGGTAAAGACGCCGCAAGAGATGCGTAAGATCACCCGGGCGCTCTGGATGGCAGAGGAGGGGATGCGCGCCGCGATGGATGCGCTGCACGCGTGTCGAGTCGGGCGGGACGGTTTTCTGTACCGGCACGGACGGAAGGTGACGTCCGAACACATTCAAGGCGTCATTGGTGCCACGGTGGCCGGGTTGGGTGGCGTGTCGGCGCGTACCATCGTTGCCGGCGGGAACCAGGGCTGCGACCCGCACGAGGTCGGCCACGGGCCGTTGCGGGCGCACCAGCCTATCATCGTTGATGTTTTTCCGCGAGACATGACCACCGGCTACCATGGCGACATTACGCGCACCGTTGTGCGCGGCCGCGCCAGCGATGCCGTAAGGAAGCTGTGGCTGACCGTCGAGCAGGCGCAGGAGATGGCGTTTGGCAAATTGCGCGCGGGAGTGGACGGACGCGACGTGCACCGGGCAGTCATGGATCTCTTCAAGAACGAAGGCTACCCCACCGGTCAGCATCGCGGTCAGATGCGTGGGTTTTTCCACAGCACCGGTCACGGTTTGGGACTGGACGTGCACGAGACGCCGCGGCTCAGCGCGGTCTCGGCGCTGCTAAAGGCCGGCCACGTAATCACGGTCGAGCCGGGCCTATACTACCGGGGCATCGGCGGCGTGCGCCTTGAAGATGTGGCGGTGATCGGCCCACGCCACGCTCGGATTCTCACCGCGTTCCCGAAGTTACTCGAAATCTGATCGTTGCTGCAAATGCGCAGGCTCAACTACAGACCGAGTAAGCTGTCCCGGCGGTTGCTTGAACGCCGCCGAAAGCTGTGCTATCTAACGACGTAAACGGAGGAAGACAAGAGATGTTGAATCCAGCAGTGACAGGTTTGTTGATCTTTCTGGTGATGATTGTGGCTATCATCGCGCAGGTGCGTGTGAGTTCGGCGTTTAAGCGATACTCACAGGTCAGGGCGCGAACTGGTCGCACCGGCGCGGAAGTGGCGGAGGAGATCCTCGCGGATGCAGGAATCACCGATGTCGAGATCGTGCCGGGTGAATCATTCCTTGGCGATCACTATGACCCGACAAAGAAACAGTTGTGCTTGTCGCCCGGCGTGTACAACAATGAGTCCGTCGCGGCGGTCGGCATCGCGGCGCACGAGTGTGGGCATGCCATCCAACACAAACAGGCATACGCGCCGCTGCAGATCCGGATGGCGGTGGTGCCGGTGACAATGGTTGCATCACAGATGCTGCCATTCATCTTCATCGGCGGATTCATGTTCGGGTTATTCCGAGCCATCCCATGGTTGCTCAACCTCGGCATAGGGGTTTATGCCATCCTGACGTTCTTCCAATTGATCACGATGCCAGTGGAGTTCGACGCCAGCCGGCGCGCGAAGCTGGTGCTGACGCGACGCGGAATCGTCACCGCGGAAGAGTCCGATGGCGTCTCGAAGGTGTTGAACGCGGCGGCGTGGACGTATGTGGCTGCATTCCTGTCGGCATTGGTCTATCTGCTACATCTGCTGGCTTTGCGCAGGCGCGACTGATTGGCGGGTCAATCCATCCAAACGAGCAGGAACCATCGGTGAGGGTGTTCCTGCTCGTTTTGTTTTTTAGCGTGACGATTCCCGGCCTAAGTGCGATTCTGTTTTTGTGTTGACCTCCTTCACAGCGAACTCGACGCACTCGATCCTAGGTATGGCATTGCCGTTTGGAATCGTCGGCCGAATCAGCTTGAGGGCCGGCTTAGAGTGTCCGCACACATGGTAGCCGCACAATCCTGATCCGAACCGCGACAACATGGGAACGACAACAGCAGCCCAAGCAGGACAGTACCTGTGGATTGGATTACCCGGCGTGAAACTAGGCGTTGCCGACCGGCGAGCGCTCAAGGCAATCCAGCCCGGTGGCATCGTGTTATTTGCCCGCAACGTCGATGCATCCGGCCAACTGCGGGCGTTTACGGCGTCACTGAAGTTCTGCGTTCCGCTTCGTCCGCTGCTGGCGATGGACGTGGAGTGTGGCAAGGTCAACCGTCTGAGGGACATCATCGGCGCGCTGCCGGGCATCGCCGAGATCAAGAAGACCAGAAAACCGGGCGAAGCCCGGCGGCTCGGACATACAATCGGCCGCGCACTGCGCGAGTTCGGGATTGATCTGGATTTCGCACCGGTGTTGGACTTGAACCTGTTCGGCGCGACAACTGACAACGCCCTAGATAGTCGCTGCTGGGGCAGGCGCCCGGCGACGGTGGCCCGCTGGGCCGGCGCGTTTGTGGATGGACTCAAGGCAGCGGGCGTCGCGCCGTGCGCTAAGCATTTCCCCGGCCTCGGCGGTGCGCGCCGTGATTCACATGAGCACTTGCCGACGATCAACCGCAGTGCCAAAGAGTTGTGGACGGAGGACGTTCGGCCGTACCGCGATTTATTGCCGAAGTTGGGCGCGATCATGATCGGGCACGGGCATTATCCGGCGTACGACGGAAAGAAACTGGTGCCGGCCAGTTTGTCGCAAAAGATCGTGACGGGATTGTTGCGCAAACGGATGGGTTTCGATGGGCTAGTGGTGACCGACGACTTGGATATGGGTGCGATCAGTCAGTGCTGCGCGTTTGCCGATGCCGTGGTGTCGGCATTCTATGCCGGCGTGGACATGCTGATGGTCTGCCACAGCGCCGAGAAAATATTGACGGCACACGAGACGCTGACGAAAGCCATCGAATCCGGCAGGATTTCGCCAACACGACTCGCGCAGTCACGCCGGCGCATTGAGCGGTTTCGGCAGAATTGGGTCGGTCGGACAGGTTGAAAGGCGGGTCTGTCCGCAGCCGGCAACGGCAAAACGGCCAGCCCGAAAACCCCGAACCCCTTCGGGGCTTGCCAGCGAAACGGTGCTGTGTTAAAAGCTGGCGCATGTTCAAGCAACAGCAGACCATCAAACGGCCTGTCTCGTTTTCGGGCGTCGGCATTCACACGGGTAGTCAGGTCAGTATGACATGGAAACCCGCGCCCGTTAACCACGGCATCAAATTCGTGCGCGTGGACCTCGACAGCAAGCCGGTTATCGACGCGGTCATCGCCAACGTCGGCGATACGACACGCTGGACGACTCTCGGCAACGGCAACGCCGTAATCCACACCGTCGAACACGTCCTCGCCGCGCTGCACTGCTCCGGCATTGACAACGTGCTGATCGAATTGGACACCAACGAGCCGCCTGTCGGCGACGGCAGTGCATTGCCGTTCGTCGAGATGGTGAAGGATGCGGGCATCCAGCCGCAGGAAGGCAAACGCGAGGTATTCCAACCGCGCGAAGTGGTGCACGTCGAGGTGGGTGATTCGCTCGCAATCGTGTTACCAAGCGATCATCTGCGGATCAGTTGCACAATCCAGTACGGCCGGCCCGGACTGGATGCGCAATTCCTAAGTTTGGTGGTGGAGCCTGAAAGTTTCCGGACGCAGATTGCACCGGCCCGGACGTTCGCGTTCTACGATGAGATTCAGTCCCTGATCGACAAAGGCCTGATCAAGGGCGGCAGTTTGGAGAACGCGGTGCTGATTCGCGGCGAAACCGTGCTGGCCACGGCGCCGTTGCGATTCCGGGACGAGTTTGTTCGTCACAAGATGCTCGATGTGCTCGGCGACCTCACGTTGTTGGGACAACCACTCGCTGCACACATTGTCGTTGTGCGACCCGGCCACACCGGCAACGCCGAGTTGACGAAGGCGCTGGCGCGTGTGCTGGAAGAATCGAGTGAACCTGTCTTCGCGACCATGCCGCCACCGGTCGCGGCCGGCACCGGTCCCGATGTGGTAGCGATGGACATCATCCGGTTGCTGAACGTCATGCCGCACCGGTATCCGTTCCTGATGATTGACCGGATAATCAAGATCGAAGGCGAAGAAAAGATCATCGGGCTAAAGAACGTCACGATCAACGAACCGTATTTTCAGGGACATTTCCCCGGTCACCCGATCATGCCGGGCGTGTTACAGTTGGAAGCGATAGCGCAGGTGGCGGGCCTACTCATGCTACGTCAGGGTCAGAACGCTGGCAAAGTGGCGTACTTCATGAGCGCCAACAACGTCAAATGGCGCAAACCGGTCCGACCCGGCGATCAACTCATCATCGAAATCGAGATGGGCCGCGCCCGGAGCAACATCGCCAAGGCCAAAGGCGTCTGCAAGGTTGCCGGTGAGGTCGTCAGTGAAGCCGAAGTGATGTTCAGCATAATGGATAAGTGACCGCGCCGACACGACAAGTTATCAATACTATTAACTGACCCCTTTCCCGCCGTTCGCGAACTCCCACTCGACTACGGTGGTCGCCACACCTTGGCGTGTTGCGGTGCGCATGAAACGCTCCTGTTCGATGCTCGGAGCGTCCCAGTGCGGGCACTTCACCTCCACCAAACGCATCGCATTGGCGCTCCAAATGACAAGGTCAGGGCAGCCCTTGGCGAGCCGCGAGTGACGGTAGAGCAGGCGAAGTGTAGCGGTGACAAAAGGCGGCAAGGGGACACGTCTGGTCCGAAAGCCCGACGCCGAGGCGGTGTCGGGCACTATGTCGACTACTCCACTCGACGTGCCGCGTGAGTTCAACCAGGTGCCACGCTCGCCGGGCGCCAGCTGCAACGCGAGGACGGCCAGTTCCGCGGGAAGCGCGCGGTCGCCAGCGCGCACGAGAGGCTTGCCCCACCAACGGGCTTTTGCGGACTCAAAGTGTATGCGGGGGGTGTTCACCATGATTGGGCGCTACCTAACAATAAATACGCAGTCCGTACAAACCAGTAAAGGCAGACTATCTGTTTCTGCCTAAACCCGGCCAAAAGATGCGCCCGGCGGTTCCCGGAGTAAAGCCGGAAGTCACGATGGCGGCGGTGGCATCGGTGATTGACCCGGAGGCGAACTTTCGGTAAGAAGAGAATCGTACTCTATGGGGCAATCTGTCATTCATCCCACAGCCATCGTTGACTCGCACGCGCAGATTGGCGACGTATGCGAGATCGGACCGTATTGCATCGTCGGACCGAATGTGAAGCTGGGCGAGGGGATCCGCTTGCATTCGCACGTGGTCCTCGACGGTCTGACCACAATCGGGCCGCGATGCGAGATTTACCCGTTCGCGTGCATCGGCTTGAAAACGCAGGACCTGAAACACAAGGGCGGCAAGTGTTATCTGGAGATCGGGTCCGATAACGTGTTCCGCGAGCATGTTACCGTCCACACGGCGACCGATGACGGCGGCATGACGCGGATCGGGTCGCATGGCAATTTTCTCGCGTACTCTCACGTGGCGCACGATTGTCAGGTGGGTAGTCATGTCATCTTCAGTAACTGCGGGACGCTGGCCGGGCACGTATTGGTGGAGGACTACGCCGTGATCGGCGGTTTGGCGGCGATCCATCAGTTCTGCCGGATCGGGACGATGTCGATCATAGGCGGCTGCGCGAAAGTGGTGCAGGACGTGCCGCCATACATGATCGCAGATGGCAATCCCGCCGAGACGCGCGGAGTCAACAAGGTCGGCTTGGAGCGCCACGGCGTGTCCGAAGAAGTCCAGCGGGGATTGCGGGACGCCTACAAGATTATGTTTCGAGAAGGGTTGACAACCAGCAACGCTTTGGATAGTATTTCCGCGAAGATTCCGCCCAGTACTGAGCTCGCACACTTGATCGACTTCTGTCGTAAGTCCGAGCGCGGAATTGCCCGATAACTGACAAGTACGGAAGATTGTTGTGGCCGGTTTGTTGCCGATACTAATCGCCAAGTCCAATTGAGCTGTTGCCGAACGCAACAGCATATAAATGCCCTTTTGTATCTCAGCAGAAATGCATTGTGTGCCGATCGTTGCATGACCGGTGCGGTATATCCACTGGAACAATAGCCATGAAGAAGCAGAACACCGAGAGCGAGAACGAGCAGCAACAGCAGGTGCCACAGAAACCGGTGCCGGATAAACCGGCGGCGGAGAAACAGGCGGCAACCGAACTGCCAAGGGAACAGCCTAAAGAACCGCAAAAACCGGCTGACAGCCGTGTGCGTGGCGTGTTGGAAGTTGGCGAGAAAGGATTCGGTTTCCTGCGTAATCCCGCCAAGAGCTTCCAGATCAGCCCGAATGACATTTATGTCTCGCCGGACGTCATCCGCAGGTACCGGTTGCGTGCCGGGCTGGAAATCGAGGGTCGCGCGGTTCCACCCAGGAAAGGCAGTCCGCAGTTGGCGGAGATTTTTACCATCAACGGCCAGCCGACCGAGAAGTACGCTTCACTGAAGAAATTTGATGACCTTACCAGCATCAACCCGAACGAACGCTTCGTTCTGGAGACCGTGCCGGACCGGTGCACGACGCGGGTCATTGACATCGTCGCGCCGATCGGCAAAGGCACGCGCGGGCTGATCGTGGCCGCGCCGCGCACGGGCAAAACGACGTTGTTGCACCATATCGCGGATGCGGTGCTGACGAACCATCCTGACGTGCACGTCATGGTCCTGCTTGCGGACGAGCGTCCTGAAGAGACCACTGATTTCCGCCGCTCGATCAAGGGCGGCGAGGTCATCGCCTCCACGAACGACCAGACCATCGAGGACCACGTTCGCACGGCGCGGATCGCCATCGAACGTGCGAAACGGCTGGTCGAGTTCGGCAGGGACGTGTTCATCGTGCTCGACTCGATCACGCGGCTGGCCCGCGCGTTCAACAACTATATCGGCTCGACGGGCCGCACCATGACAGGCGGTCTCGACGCCCGGGCAATGGAACAACCCCGACGCATCTTCGCGAGTGCGCGCAAGGCAGAGGAGGGCGGGTCGTTGACAATCATCGCCACCGCGCTGGTTGAGACGGGGTCGCGGATGGATGAGTTGATCTTTCAGGAATTCAAAGGCACAGGTAACTCCGAGTTGGTGCTCGACCGCAAGATTGCCGAGCAACGATACTGGCCTGCGGTGGACATCAACATGTCTGGCACGCGACGTGAAGAATTGTTGCTGTCGGCAAAGGACCTCGAGGCGATCGCGCGACTGCGTCGCGCGCTTAGTGGCGTTGAGCCGGTCGAGTCGATCCAGCGGCTGCTTACCGGCCTTTCAAAGTTCAAGACGAACAAGGAATTCCTCGCCCAAATCGCCAAGGCGTCCTGAGCGCGGCGACCGGTTTGCCCTTGTGCGGCTCGGTTTTAGCATGATATAAAGTGACTAATATGCGACGGTTTATCTCTTTTCTGGTGGCCGTGCTGGCACTGTCAGGCGCGTTCGTAGCCGGTGCGCAGGCACAATTGATAGTGCAAATACGCATGGCACGCGAAGCCTTCCTGTTGTACGAACCGCTTCCTGTTCTGGTGACCATCCGCAACGTTTCGGGCCGCCCAATTCAACTGGACGAAGTTGGAGGCCGGCACTGGCTCGACTTCACCGTGTCCGAGGAGAACGGTCGGGAGGTTTTGTGTCTGGCAGGGTTGCAGTCCGAAGGAAGCGTGACAATCCCGCCCAATCAGTCTATCACGCGGACGGTCGATCTGTTGCCGTCATACGATCTGCGGTCGCGCGGCGTTTATCGCGTGCAAGCGGTGGTGGACAGCGGCGGCATGCGGACGTCGTCATCGCCTCTGCGGTTCAACATCACGCAGGGTCGGGAGATCTGGACGCAGACGCTGGGGCTGCCGACGCGCGATGATCAACCCGAAGAATACCGCACCTTTTCCCTGCAAACGCGGCGCGATGGACATTCCGATTACCTTTACATATGCGTTCGCGACGCCAGGAAGAACATTGTGTACGGCCTGCTGGAAACGGGATCGTACATTCCTCTTGGCGAACCAAGTGTCCGGTTTGACAAGGAAGCCTGTCTCCATTTGCTTTACCAGTCCAGCCCGCGCGCCTTTGGGTATGTACGGGTGAATCCATTTGCGCAGGTATCGGACCGCGCGGTCTATTCCGATTATTCATCGAAACCCGAACTGGTCGTTGATTTGGAAGGGACTGTGACCGTGCGCGGGGGCGAGAAAGTCTTCCCGCACCCCGACCGTGTGTTAACTCAGGAAGAATTGACTCCTTCACCACCACCGCCGATGCCGAAGTCCAAAAAGAAATGGTGGTGGCCTTTTGGACCGTAGCGAACACAGGCTAATCAACGCGGGCCGTTGAAGGTCAAGTCGAGTTCGCGGCGCCGCCTTCACCTCGTCCAACCGTCGTACGGGCATCGTCTGAAGTGCTCCCCTGACCTTCTCGGGATCGGTACGTATCTCCCTGTGCGATTTGTCGCATTGCCTCAATGAACCGATCCAATGTCGAGCGGCTTTCCGTTTCGGTCGGCGCGTGTCAAATTCAGAACGGTATCTCATCACCGAAGGTGTGAATCTGGATATTCCCACCGAGAAATTGATGAGTTGTTGGTAGGGACGGACCGCTGGGCCGTCCGAAGTGCTGCAACGACGCGGTGCGCCCGGCGGTCGCGCCCTACCGGCGCACGTCATGGTGGTGGCGTGCAGGTGCGCCCTCGTCGAAGCCGCGTTCCGTTGAAAGAACTTCTGGCCTTTGCGCCGTGGCGATTGCGTTCCACCGATGTTACTGTTACTTTTGACACGGACTCTATGAAGAAAACGGTTCCAACGCACCCAGGCTGCGCCGTAGGCTCCGCCGAGGCGAGGCGCGTCCAGTTTGACGCCATTGAAGGTTGCCTCGAAGACATTCGTCGGGGCCGGATGATCGTCGTCACAGACGATGCCGACCGCGAGAATGAAGGCGATCTGGTCATTGCGGCGGAGAAAGCGACGCCGGCCGCAATTAATTTCATGACCCGGCACGGGCGCGGACTGATTTGCGTGCCGATGACCGAGGCCCGCTTGAAGACGCTCGGAATCCACCGCATGGTGGCGGAGAACCGCGAGAGCTTCAAAACAGATTTCATGGTCAGCGTGGACGCGCGGAAGGGGATTATGACCGGCATAAGCGCCCACGACCGCGCCCGAACGATTCGGATTCTCGCCAACCCCCGCGCCACACCCGAAAACCTGGTTGCGCCGGGGCACGTTTTCCCGCTGCAGGCGAAAGAAGGCGGCGTGCTGCGGCGCGCGGGGCATACGGAGGCGGCAGTGGACTTGGCGCGTCTGGCCGGACTCACGCCCGTGGGTGTGATCTGCGAAATCCTGCACGAAGATGGCGCGATGGCGCGGCTGTCGGAATTGCTGGAGTTCAAGAAAAAACACAGGCTGAAGTTATGCACAATTCGCGACCTGATTCAGTACCGCCGCCAACGCGAAAAACTCGTGGCGAAAGAGCAGGAGATTTCGCTGCCGACGCAGTTCGGCGATTTTACGCTGCATCTATATCGCTCGGTGATTGATGGCGAACATCACGTAGCGTTGACCTACGGCAACGTGCGCGGCCGGAAGAACGTGCTGGTGCGAATGCATAGCGAGTGTCTAACCGGCGACATCTTTCGTTCGTTGCGATGCGATTGCGGCGCGCAACTTGAACAGGCGATGAAGATGATCGCGCAGGAAAAACTCGGCGCGATTGTCTATCTGCGCGGGCACGAAGGACGCGGAATCGGGTTGGCCCACAAGATTCACGCCTACAAACTCCAGGAAAAACATGGTTTGGACACGGTGGAGGCAAACGAGCGACTCGGGTTCAAGGCCGATTTGCGCGAGTACGGCGTCGGCGCGCAGATCCTCGCCGATCTCGGCTTGCGGACGATCCGCATCCTGACCAACAATCCGAAAAAGGTCGTCAGCCTCGACGGATTCGGATTAAAGATCATCGAGCAAGTGCCGATTCGCATTCGGCCGAATCCGCACAACGTGAAGTACCTGACGACTAAGAAGAATAAAATGGGACATGCGCTTTAAATAGCGGAGGGGGGAAGTTGGTATCTGCCTCAGGCGCGGCGAAAGGCGAAAGGCGGAAGGCAGAAGACAGACAGGATCCTGACGACAATGCTGCGGGCAAAGAAAACAGAGACGAGGAAGTCGGCGACAGGCTTACGCTTCGGCATCGCATCGGCGCGGTACAACAGCGACATGGCGGACGCGTTGGTAGAGCATTGCGTGAACACGTTGACGGCGGCGGGAGCGCGGCAGCGCGATATCAAAGTGATGCGGGTGCCGGGGAGCTTCGAGATCAGCGCCGCAGCCGCACGGCTGGCGAAATCCGGGAAATTCGACTGCGTGATCGGTCTCGGCGTGATTTTGAAGGGCGAAACCAGCCACGCTCAGCACATTGCCGTCGCCGTTGCGCACGGCCTGACCTGGATCGCCATGGATACGGGCGTGCCGACCGTGTTCGGGGTTGTCACGGCAGACAATCTTCACCAGGCACGCGTGAGGTGCCTCGGAAAGCAACACAATCGCGGACGCGAAGCGGCACAGACCGCGATCGAAATGGCGGCGTTATGGAAAAACCGTTGAAACAACCCGGTAAACGCCGGCTCGGCCGCGAGTTCGCGATTCAGTTCCTCTATCAGTACGATATGGGCGGCGGCGAACTCGACGACGCACTGCGATTGTTCTGGCTGACACAGAATGAGGTCAACGATACGGTGCGCGCTTTCGCGACGGAACTGATTCGCGGCTGCTTCGCCAACCGCGCGGCGGTGGACGAAAAGATCCAAAAATATACCGAACACTGGGAATTGCATCGCATCGCCGCAGTGGACCGGAACATTCTCCGTCTGGCGATGTACGAGATGCTCTGCCGCGACGACATCCCGCCCGTGGTCAGCATCAACGAGGCGGTGGACATCGCGAAGAAATTCTCGACCCGCGAGTCTGGCGCGTTCGTCAACGGCATCCTCGATCGGTTGAAAGCCGACCTGCTGCGGCCGGCGCGCAGCGCGGCGGGGAAAGGACCTTCGTAGGAGCGACTTATAGTCGCGACTGATCGCGAACGGGATTCGCTCCTACAGACTCCATGCTTACGGCCTCAGCTGATCTACACTTGCACACCCGTTTTTCCGATGGAGGTTGGACGCCGGACGAATTAGTACAGGAGGCCGCAAGACTCGGTTTCGTGACAATTGCGGTGACCGACCACGACACGCTGGATGGCATTGCTGAATCGCTGGTTGCAGGAGCGAAACAAGGGGTCGAGGTGATCGCGGGTGTGGAGATTACCTGCAATCTCGACGGGGTGGAGGCGCACCTGCTCGGCTATTTCCTCGGTGATACGTGGCAAGCACTGGCGTTACGCGCGGTCCTCGACCACGCCAAACAGTTGCGGCTCGAACGCATCGAACAGTTTGTCGCGCGGCTGCGTCAACTCGGCGTGCCGTTGAGCGTTGCCGACGTGATGGCTGGCTCGGATTGCGGCACGACGGGACGTCTCCACGTGGCGCTGGCGTTGCAACGGCGGGGCGTCGTCGCCAATGTGGAGGAAGCCTTCACCCGTTTTCTCCGTCGCGGACGTCCCGCGTTCGTGGATCGGCCGCGGATCAATCTCACCGAGGCCATCGGCCACGTTGAGCGCGCCGGTGGCGTCGCCGTGCTGGCGCATCCGGGGTTGCTGAACCGGGACGACCAAATCGAAGAACTGGTCACGCTTGGCTTGGCCGGGCTGGAGGTGTGGCACCCGCGGCATTCGCCCGCGCAGACCAGCCGGTACCTGAAGATGACCGAACACCTTGGCCTGTTGGCGACGGGCGGTAGCGACAGCCACGGCCCCATGCGGGATGAACTCGTGTTCGGTTCCGTGCGGCTGTCGCAGGAACGGGTTGAGGCGCTCAAAACGCGCGCAGCCGATTCCGCGAAGGCACGACGATGAACTTGTTTCAGAAATTTCGCGATAGACTTGGAAAAACCTCCGCGAAGCTGGCGGCGGAGATCAAACAGATCGTCGCCAACGCGCCGCAACTCGATGACGACGCGTTCGAAGAACTTGAGGCGGCGCTGATAGGCACTGACATCGGTGTGACCACGGCGCTGCGCATCGTCGAGCAGACACGGGAATTGGCCCGAAGATCTGCCGACGTGGATGTGTTTGCCATCGCGCGGGATGAAATCATCCACGAGCTGTCGGTGGATGGTGGGGGCGGACCGCCGGGCCACCCGTCTGGGTTGATCAAAGCGCCGCAGCCCCCGACGGTCGTGCTACTGGCAGGCGTGAACGGCACCGGCAAAACCACCTCGACGGCAAAACTGGCGCACTGCCTGAAGGGGCAGGGGAACACCGTGTTGCTCGCAGCCTGCGACACCTTCCGCGCTGCGGCGATCGAGCAACTGAAGATTTGGGGTGACCGCGTAGGCTGCGATGTAATCGCGGGACAATACGGCGCTGACTCGGCGGCGGTTGCGTTCGATGCACTGGAAGCGACTATGAAACGCGGGGTCGATTATCTGTTGATCGATACCGCTGGACGGCTGCACACGAAGAAGAACTTGATGGAAGAGATGAAGAAGATGCACCGCTCGCTCCAGAAACGTCTTCCGACCGCACCGCACGAAGTCCTGCTGGTTCTCGACGCGACCACCGGGAGTAATGCTCTCGTCCAGGCGCGCGAGTTTCATCAGGCACTCGGCGTGACGGGACTTATTGTCAACAAACTCGACGGCACGTCCAAAGGTGGCATCGTCGTAGCCATCGCCCGCGAACTGAGAATCCCAATCAAATTCATCGGTCTCGGCGAGCAAGCGGACGATTTACAGCCGTTCGATCCCAAGCAATTTGCCGAAGCGTTGTTTGGAGAGACAACAGGTTAACGACTGATTCGCGCCGAGGCCGGAAGTACCGAACAACGTCACGCCGCCGTGCCGCCACGTTCGCCGGTGCGAATACGGACGGCGTCCTCGACGGGCAGGACAAAGATCTTGCCGGTGCGCGCCGTCTGGACAATCGTTTTGATCACGACATCCAGTTTGTCGTCGAAGACATTGCCGTTGTTTATGACGCTTTCAACGCTGTTGCAAAGCAGACTGGCACGTCCAAGATCATGCACTTCAAACAGCCGCAACTTTTCATTATGCGGGACACAGATATCAGGAAGCATTACCGCGTTCAGTCTTCAGCTAGCGACTATGTAGCATTTCATAAACGCATGAAATCCGAGTTCGAACATTTAACCTGATCTCGTCAGGACAAAACATTCGCGAGGGCAATCGACGAGTATAACTACGTTCGCACGCACTAACGGCGAGGGTTCAGACATGAAAGAAACAGCGACGTAGCTTGCGTTCGACCAGACTTCAGTTGGCACTAGCCCGTGGTAAAGGGGTCAGTCAATAGTATTGACAACTTCCTTGCCGGCGGTCGTGCTTCGCTTCATGGCTCGGAAGTTGCAGATTGAGTTTGGCGTAGCGAATGCCGCAGTCGCGGCACTGGATTCCGACCATGACGCGACGGTTTTTCTACCGACGGCGTGTTGCTCACTCCATGCCGTACACGAGGATCTTGAAGGTGCCGGGAACCATTCGCGGACGTCCCCGACCACCAGCGAGCGCGCCTTCTGCCGGCGCCTCAAACTTGGCTGCGGCCAGGTAAATCTTGTGCGTCTTCGGGTCGAGCGCCATCGTGCGCGAGCCGCGCGCGGTCGCGAGCGTCTGTACCACGGTGAGCTTGTCGGGTGCATCCTCGTGGGCAATGGTCACCGTCCCGTCGCGGCACGAAGCGAAAGCGTACTGCGTCCCCGGATCGAACGCATTCGCGTCCACTCCGTCGCCGATGGGCACGGAAGCGACGACTTTGCCGTTCTCGCTATCCATCATCACCATCAACTTGTTGCCGCAGCCGAGAAACAGCCGATGATGCGCCACATCCATTGCCATGCCCGAAGGCTCCTCGCCGGGCGCGATCGGCCACGTATTGACGACTTCGTGCATCTTGGTGTCAATCGCGACGACTTCACTCTTGTCTTCGAGATTGTCATAGACGCGTCCCGCTTTCGGATCGGCAGCGGCAAACTCCGGCCTGCCTCCCAGCGGAATGGTGGAGACAACCTTGCCTGTTTTTGCATCGATCACCGTCGCGGATTGGCCGCGCCCATTGAACATATAGACTTCCCGTTGTCCCGGCTCGTAGAGCATCCCATCCGGGTTCTGACCCGTGTCCACCTGCGACAGCGTGGTCAGCGTCTTCAGATCAACGATGCTCGCCGTATTTGAGCGCCCGTTGCTGGTGAACCCGCGCTGTAGATCGGGCGCGACTGCGAGACCGTGGACGCCCGGGGTATTCGTGATCTCGCCGGCGACCACTTCCTTGTCCAGATAGATGACGACCACCTTTGTGGCATGGCTGACGTACAGGCGGCGACCGGCTTCGTCAACCGACAGATAATCCCACCCGCCGTCGCCGCCGACCGGGATTTCCTTCAAAAAGTGATACGGGCCGTCGGCGCCGTAAAGCGGAGCCGACACAATGCCTGCGATACCGAATGCAATCGCACCGATGAACTGCAGATGTTTTGTCTTCATATAGCCACCTGATCTCCCGTTAAGATTTGGCAGGATAATAACGCTCGGAATACCTCTCGCTCAAGAGGAAAAGCCCAGGTCAATAACGTGTGCCTTCGTGGTGGGAAGAAGACTCTGGCAAGCGGTGCAGCGACTCCGCTATCATGTCTCAAGATGGACCAAACAACCCAACCCTCTCCGCGAACCCGCTGGCTCAACCGCACGGTGCTCGGCATCGGGCTGGCGTCGTTGCTCAGCGATTGGTCGCACGAAATCGCTACGGCGATCATGCCGGCGTTTCTCGCCACGATGGGCGCGTCGGCCGTGTGGCTCGGTGTCATCGAAGGCGTGTCGGATGGCTTGTCCAGCTTCGCCAAGATGGGCTCCGGCTATTTCACCGATCATTTGAAGCGCCGTAAACCGATTGCAGTTGTCGGTTACATCGTCACAGCCACTGGCACGGCGTGCATCGGTTTGGCGACACAGGCGTGGCATGTGTTGCTGTGCCGGGCAAGTGCATGGCTCGGACGCGGCGTGCGCACGCCGGTGCGCAAGGCGTTGCTCGCGGCGGCGGTCACGCCCGAAACGTACGGACGTGCGTTCGGGTTCGAACGGATGATGGATACCTGCGGTGCGATTGTCGGTCCGGTGACCGCCACGATTTTGCTGGCTGTCTTCGCCGGCAATTTCTCGCGCGTGCTGCTTGTGACACTGGTCCCGGGATTGCTGGCGGCAGCGGCGATCGGGTTTCTGGTTGAGGAAAAGGAACGCATCCACGTGAAGTACATTTCGTTCCGCGCACGGCTGACGGCATTGCCGAAACCGTTTCGGCGGTTCTTGCTGGCCGTGGGATTGTTCGGCGCGGGCGATTTTGCGCATACGATGCTGATTCTGCTGGCGACGCAGAAGCTGAAACCGCAGTACGGAGCAGGTGGAGCCGCCACCATCGCGGTGTCGTTGTATGTACTGCACAATGTGCTGTATGCCGGGTTCGCGTTCGTTGCGGGCTGGCTGGCCGATCATTTCGACAAACGCGCGCTGTTGGCGGGCGGTTATGCGCTGGCAGCCGTGATGGGGCTGGTCCTGATGTTCGCGCCGATGAGCCTTCCGTTGCTGGCGATGGTGTTTGTGATCGCAGGCATCTATGTCGCCACCGAAGAGGCGCTGGAGGATTCGCTGGCAGCCGAGTTGGTGGACAAGGAACAGCACGGTATGGGTTTCGGTGTGTTGGGGACAGTCAACGGCGTCGGCGATTTCGTTTCGAGTATCGTGGTGGGCGTATTGTGGACGGCGTGGGGGACGCAAGTGGCATTCGCTTACAGCACGGTATTGTTCACCGCGGGCGCTATGGCCGCGTGGCGGCTGCGGAAGGCGTGAGCAACGGTTGTCCCCGTCCTTGGGCGGGGCAGGGTTTTTACGTTGCAGAGGCCGGGGGTTGCCGTTACAACACGCGCGAGTCATGCCAAACATTGTCTATTTCGACTTGGAGACGCAGAGAAGCGCTTCCGATGTTGGCGGCTGGGACAGGAAGCGCGACATGAAGATGTCGGTCGGCGTGACCTTCAGCACGGGTGACGGCCAGTATAGGATTTACGACGAAGCTCACGTCAACGACCTTGTCAAACAACTCATGCGCGCCGATCTTGTCGTCGGGTTCAATATCATTAACTTCGATTACGAAGTGTTGGCCGGTTATTCGCCATTGGATTTGCGCGCCGCGCCGACATTGGACCTAATGAAAGACATTGAGGGCACACTTGGTTTTCGCTTGTCGCTGGACGCCGTTGCCAAGGCGACACTCAAAGCGCCGAAAATCGCCGATGGTCTGCAGGCGTTGCAGTGGTGGAAGGAAGGCAAGCTGATGCAAATCGCCGAGTATTGCTGTTTCGACGTGAAGATCACCAAGGAACTTCACGAGCACGGCCGCGTTCATGGCGAAGTCTCTTACACCGACCGTTTCGGTCAGAAACGCAGTGTGCAAGTGAAATGGTGAAGAGCTTTTGAAAAAGTCGTTTACGCTTGTAGTGGCGGTCTACGGCCGCCGAAATCTCCCCCAAGAACGACATCTCGGCGCACATAGAGCGCTGCTACAATACCCTTTTCAACGCGCCGACCAACCCGGCATTGTCCCAGGCAGGCGCGGAGCAATGAAAAATTCGAAGTTTCTTGCAACGGAAATGTGGTGTATGTTGTCAAAATAAAGTGGGAATAGTTCGAAGCATGGATCACCTCGGATGTTCTAGCTGGGAACCAACAATAAAAGGAGCACCAATATGAGAAACTGGTTTATCACCGTGTCGGCAGCCGCGCTGCTGGCAGCCAATGGCGTCCGTGCCTAGGAACAGAACGCCACTAATATGCCTCCGCGCCCACAGCGCGAACGCCTCGCTGCCCGCATGCCGAGCGCACTTCTGCCACCCCGCATCGCTGACGACCTGTTGTTAACCGACGAGCAGAAGACCAAACTGAAGTACCTCGAAACCGCATTCGTCAAGGAGCGTGACGAATGGCGTACCGCGCATAAGGATGTAGGAACCGACATGCAGAAACTTCGGGAGGAAGCCAGTGCCGCCCGCAAAACCGGCGACAATGCCAAGCTGGAAGAAACCCGCAAGAAGATGCAGGAGCTCTCCGCGCCGATGATGGAACTGAGACGGAAATACATGGACCAGCTCCGCGCCACGCTGACCAACGAGCAGAAACAGAAGCTCGCCACAGCGTTGGAAGAGATGCGGCAGCGTTGGAGCAACCCTCCTCCGGGCACGGAAGGCAAGCCCGCAACGCCACCCACTCCGCCGCCTCCAGCGCCAAAGTCGGCAGAATAAGCTGTTAGCGATGTTGGAACCGCGCGACGAAGGCGCCATCCACGCCGTCGCGCGGCGGGAATGTTGAATACGTCGTTTCGAGCGTGAACTCCGAGTGTTGCTTGGAGAATCGCTCGACGACGCGTTCATTTTCTTCGCGTTCCAGACTGCACGTGCTGTACACCAATACACCGCCCGGACGCGTCAATCGCGCCGCCGCAGCCAGCAGTTTTTCCTGTAACGCCGCCAGCCGCATAATCTCTTTTTGTTCAATCCGCCATCGCAAATCCACGCGACGCCGCAATACGCCTGTGTTCGAACACGGCGCGTCCACCAAAACACGGTCGAATTGCGCATTGTGGAGATTACCATCCGGCCGGCCAGCCTTGAGCGGGGCAACGATGTTGACGCCCAACCGCGAGCAGTTTTCCGCCACCAGCCCTAGCCGCGAATTTGATGAATCTATTGCGATGATCCGCCCGCGGTTCTGCATCTTCTGGGCGATGTAAGTCGTTTTGCCGCCCGGCGCGGCGCACATGTCCAACACTGACTCGCCCGGTTGTGGGTCGAGCGCGTCCACGGCAATCAAGGTGGATGGGTCCTGGATATAAAACTCTCCATTCGCCCATGCCCGCGTTGTGAACAATCCCGCCGGCTCAATCACGCGCCAGGATAACGGATGAGTCGTAGGCTCGGCTTTGATGCCGGATGGCTTGTCTACGATCTTTAGCGAGTTTACCCTGAGATATACTGGCGGCGGTGTGTTATTCCATTCGCACAGCGCCTCGGTTTGTTCTCGTCCCCAGCGCGCGACCCACCGCTTCCACAACCAGCTCGGATGCGAGTAGTACACCCATGGTTCCATCTGTCGTTTTGTGCGCAATGCCGCCAGCAGCGACGCGCGCTCGCGTGCCGCGCGCCGCAATACGGCGTTGACGAACTTTACTTCGTCGGCGCTGGCGCGCTCTTTGGTCAATTCGACCATTTCATGCACAGCCGCGTGGGCCGGGATTTTCTTCAGGAAAAATAATTGGTAAAGGCCGAGATCAATCAACAAGGCTACGGTCGCGCGTGGCGGCTTGCGCATGAGTTGCCCGCGCAGGAATTCGAGTGCCAGTCGCTGGCGCAGGCAACCGTAGAACAACTCGGTCGCCAGCGCGCGGTCAGCCTTGCTCAACTGCGACGACGCCAGTGCCCGTTCCAATAACGTGTCGGCCAACACGCGAGAACCTGGCCAGTCCCGATCGGATCGGGGCAGGCATTGGAGCAGATCAGCGGCAACAACGCGCGCGTTCACGGCGCGAAGTTTACCGCGAATCGGATTCGAGGCGAGTACAATCCCGCTTGCGGCTTTTCAGGCGCGTCGGAAAAAGGTTTCTTCGGCGTCGGCTTTCGTGTATTTCGTGATGCGATTTATGAAGGTTCCATATTTCGATTTGAAGGCGCAGTACGCGGCGATGCGGGAAGAAATCCTCGGTGCTCTGGATCGCGTCTGTCAAAATGCGGCGTTCATACTTGGTGAAGAGGTTGCGCAATTCGAGAAGGAGTTTGCCGCCTACTGCGAGGTGAAACACTGCGTAGCACTGAACTCCGGCACCAGCGCATTGCACGTCGCGTTGTTGGCCGCCGGCATCGGTGCCGGTGACGAAATTATCACTACGCCGAACACATTCATCGCCACTGCCGAGGCGATTTCTTACACGGGCGCGAAACCGGTGTTCGTCGATATCGAACCAGCCACCGCAAACATTGATCCCCGGTTGATCGCCCAGGCAATCACACCAAGGACCAAGGCGATTCTGCCGGTACATCTGTACGGTCGGCCTGCCGCCATGGATGCGATTCTGGATGTCGCGGCGCGGCAACGCCTCGCGGTCATAGAGGATGCGTGCCAGGCGCACAGCGCGCGGTATCGCGGGAAGCGAGTTGGTGGTTTTGGTTTGGCGGCGGCATTTAGTTTTTATCCCACGAAGAATCTCGGCGGTTACGGTGAAGGCGGCGCGCTGACGACCAACGACGAGCGAGTAGCGCAACTGGCACGGTCACTTCGCGACCACGGCGCCGTCCGCCGTTATACGCACGACCGTGTCGGCTACAACTATCGCATGGACGGTTTTCAGGGCGCGGTACTGCGCATCAAACTGAAACAGCTCGATGTGTGGACGGCGAAACGCCAGGATTTGGCGCGCCAGTATCGGAAGCATCTGGCCAATGTCCGCATTGACCTGCCACACGATGATCCGCACGACGAGTGTGTCTATCACCTTTTCGCCGTGTACGTGGACAATCGCGACGCCGTGCGCGCCGAACTGGAGGCGCGCGGCGTGCAGACCGCAATTCATTATCCGTCGCCGCTCGCACTCCAAAAGGCATACGCCAACCTCGGTTACCGCCCCGGCAGTCTGCCGCAGGTGGAACGCGTCTGCGAACGGGTGCTCTGTTTGCCGATGTTCCCCGAGTTGACGCTGGAACAGGCTGAATACGCCGCAAAAACACTCGCAGAAATCGTAGGGCCGAAATAATCGGTCTTCCTCATCCTCACACCAGCGCCCGTATCGAAAAATCGTTTCCCAAGTCACACGATTCGGTTAAGATTACGCATCGACCTTATGTTTACTGCACGCACCTTGTGGGAAGGACGTTGGCCGCTGCTCGTCTCGGCGGTGCCGACCGTCGTTTTTTTCTGGGTGGGGGTGACGGGGCGCGGCTGGGGCTGGGTGGCGGGTGGCGTGTTTGCAGTGCTGTTCGCGTTTGTGGTAGCGTTCTTCCGCGACCCGGAGCGAGCGACATCTGCCGATCTGCGGGTAATCATTGCGCCGGCCGATGGGCGCATCGTCGAAGTCAGGACAGTTGCAGAGCCGCATTTCTTAAAATGCGAGGCGCGGATGGTGGCGATTTTTCTGTCGGTGTTCGACGTGCACGTACAGCGGGCGCCGATTGCCGGCGAGATCAAGTTAGTGAAATACGTTCCAGGCAAGTTTCTGGATGCCCGCAGTCCTAAGGTTTCCGAGGAAAATGAGAACCGGATCATCGGGATAGAAACGCCCGACGGGTTGCGGGTGACGGTGCGGCAGATCGCGGGGTTGATTGCGCGGCGGATTATAGGCTGGGCGGACACAGGCGCGCGGCTGGAACGCGGCGAACGATTTGGGATGATCCGGTTCGGGTCGCGCGTGGAAACATTTCTGCCACCGGGCACAACAGTATTGGTGAAAGTCGGTGATTATGCCAAAGGAGGCGAGACAATCCTTGCCAGACAACGTTAAAACTCGAACGACCACGGGCCAGATGCCAGTGGCGCAAAGCGCGCCGCCGACGCTACCGGAGAACGGGGAGAACGGGGAGAACGATGAGAAGGTCAGAATCTACCTGTTGCCCAACCTGTTGACGGCTGGCAACATGGCGTGCGGGTTTTTTGCGCTGACCTGGATCTTCAAGTACGAGCAGGGCGGCAGCTTCGATCCGATCATGTTCGCGATTCGGCTGATTCTTTTCGCTTTCATATTTGATTTTTTCGATGGACGTGTGGCGCGGCTGGCGCACAAGGAATCGCTGTTCGGGCGCGAGTTCGATTCGTTGGCGGACATGGTGAGCTTCGGCGTTGCGCCGGCGTTTCTGGTGTACCGGATCATCCTGCCCGATTTCGTGAAGACAGGCTGGATGGTGGCAGCGGTGTATCTGGTGTGCGGCGGTATTCGGCTGGCGCGGTTCAATATCTTGACCGGCGCGGCTGGCGCGAAAGGTGGACGAGAGTTTCTTGGATTCCCGATACCGTCGGCGGCGGCGCTAGTGGTGAGCGTGACGATGCTGATGATGTCGTTACAGGAACAGGATCGGGCACTGGGGCGGTGGCGGTTTGCGTTGCCGGTGCTGATGATCATGTTGTCGTGGCTGATGGTCAGCAACGTGCGATATCCGACGTTCAAGTACGTGGACTGGACACCGGTGCGGTCGGTGTTCGCTCTGGCGGTCGTGGTGATTGCGGCATTGCTGTTGGTGACGCACTTTGAGTGGACGCTGGCGATATTGTTCGTGGCGTATCTGTTATATGGGCTGGTGCGGCCGTGGGTCAGCAAACGCTGGCAACGGGAGATCGAGTCGGACGAGGACGCCGGGGACGAAGCGAAGTCGTAAGGGGTTAATCAGCGAGATGGATATCACCGCAAGAGAGTTGCTGCGAGCAGTGACGGCGGGGTTTGCGAGCGGATTCATTGTTTCGATTCCAGTCGGCCCGGTGAATCTTACGGTCATCAATCAGGCGTTGCGCCGCGGTTTCCTGCATGCGTTTCTCGTCGGGTTGGGGGCAATCAGCGCGGAGACGATTTACGCTATGCTGGCGTTCGCCGGGCACGCCACGTTGCCGCGTGGTTCGCAATGGTTGCTGGTGCTCCGCATCGTGGCGCTGGTCGCCGTGACCGCGATGGGCGTGCACAATTTATTGTTGAGGCAGGAGAAGTTCGAAGCCTTGTCCACTGCGAAAGCGGAACTCACAGATCAACGCTGGCACCATCCGCGCTCATTCCTGCTTGGGTTCCTGCTGGCGCTGTCGAACGTCATGCTCCTGGTCATCTGGGCCACATTCGCCACGGTGCTCGACGCGCATGGCTGGGCGGACATGGACGTCGCCCCAATGCGGTGGACATGTCTGGCCGGCGTGGTGACCGGGGCTGCGACGTGGTTTTGCCTGGTCGCGTGGATTGTCTCACACGCCCACCGTCGCATTGCGCCACGGACATTGACATGGCTGGCGCGTGGGTGCGGTGCGGTATTTATCGGGATCGCCGGGTTGCTCGCCTACAAACTCTCGGGCCCATGAACCGCAGCGGTTGACTTGCCAGGCGTGGCGCCTTAATCTGGTGCCATGCTGAAGCCGACATTCAACGCGGCCGTGGCGTTCTTCCACCGGCTCCGGGGTTTTCTCCTGGATGAACTTCCCTGGGAAGGTCGCGTTGTCAGTCCGCTGCTGAAGAGACTGCGTACGGCTGGGCAGTTTGTCTATGTGCTCTGGCGCGGGTTCCAAGACAACCGTTGTCCGGTGCGCGCGGCGGCGCTGTGTTACACGACGTTGCTGGCGCTGGTGCCGATGCTGGTGGTGGTGTTCAGCGTTTCGAAGAGTTTTCTGCGCGAATCGAGCGCAACTGTGGTGCCGCGGGTGCTCGACGCAGTGGTACTGAAGGTCGCGCCGCAACTGGGGTACCTGCCGGACGGCAACGCGACGAATGCGCCGGCGGCAACGGGCCATGTGGTGGTCACTTCAGCGGCGCGCCGGCAGGCGGTCGAGGCCATACAGACGTTCATCGGACGGATCGATGCAGGCGTACTCGGCTTGGTGGGCACGCTGGCGCTGGTGCTGGTGGCGATTCAACTATTGATGACGATCGAGGACACGTTCAACGACATCTGGGGCGTCCAGCAGGGTCGTTCGATCTGGCGCCAGATCGTGTACTATTGGACTTGGATCACGCTCGGCCCGCTCATGATTCTCGTTGCGGTGGCGTTCACGAGCACGGCAGAGTTTTCTCATTGGTCGGACAAGCTCGCCTTCCTACAAGGCTCGGGAAGATTTCTGATCGCGCTGGCGCCGTTTGTCATCCTCTGGATCGGGTTCGGGCTGCTGTACGGGCTGATGCCGAACACGCGCATCCATTTCCATGCCGCGCTGATCGGCGGCATCGTCGGCGGGACGCTCTGGCAACTCAACAGTATATTGAACACCATGTACATGTCGCGCGTCGTCACCTTTAGCAAGATTTACGGCACGCTCGGCATTCTGCCGGTTTTCCTGCTCGGCGTATATTTCTCATGGCTGATCGTGTTGTTTGGAGCGCAGGTGTCGTTCGCAGTGCAGAACGTCCATGCCTTCATCCAGAAGCGCGCCAGCGAACGCCTCGATCAGGCCGGGCGCGAACTGCTTGCCTGTCGCATCGTCCTGCTGGCTGTGCAACGGTTCCTCCGCGGCGAACCGCCGCATGGCCGTGAGGAACTGGCCGATAAACTTGGCGTGCCACTCCAACTGCTAAACCGTATCGCCGCGCGGCTTGTTGCCGGCGGAGTCTTATTGGAGGTGGCGAATACCGAAAACGGACTCACGCCGGCACGCCCGCCAGAATCCATCACCGTCGCCGACGTGCTGCATGTCGTTCGCACCAACGATGGCCAGTGTGGCGTACCGCCGGGACCGCCGGACAGCGAGTTGATGCCGACGGTCTTGCGCGATCTCTACGCCACGGCGCGCAACTCCCGGGCCAACGCCAATTTTGCTGAGCTGGCGTCGCGACGAAACAAGTGATTTTGCGGCCAAGTTACTTCGCATCCGTGGCGATGTGTTGCTCGTACCACGCAATGGTTTTGCGTAGTCCATCCTCGAACGGCGTTTTGGCCCGGAACCCAAACGCGCGCTCGGCGCGTTGCGTATCGAGGCAACGGCGGGGTTGGCCGTCTGGCTGGGTCGTGTCCCAGCGGATTTCGCCGCGGAAATTCGTCAGCCTGGCAATGAGCGCGACCAAATCCTTGATGGAGATTTCCTTGCCGGAGCCGAGGTTGACCGGGTCGGACTGGTTGTAGTGTTCCGCGGCCAGCAAGAGGCCCTCGGCCGCATCCTCGACGTAAAGGAATTCGCGTGTTGCTTTTCCCGTGCCCCAGCATTCGATGGATTTATCGCCGCGGTTGCGGGCGTCGACGCATTTCTTGATGAGCGCGGGGATGACGTGCGAAGTATTGGGATCTAAATTGTCGCGCGGACCATAGATGTTGACAGGCAGCAGGTAGATGGCATTCAGGCCATATTCCTGACGATAGGCCTGGCACTGGACAAGGAGGGCTTTTTTGGCGATGCCGTATGGCGCGTTGGTCTCTTCCGGGTAACCGTTCCAGAGGTTTTGCTCCTGAAACGGCACGGGCGAGAACTTCGGGTAAGCGCAGATGGTGCCGGCGACGACGAGTTTCGCGAGGCCGTACTGCCGGGCCTGCTCGATCAACTCGATGCCCATGATGGCGTTCTCGTAGAAGAACCGGCCCGGATGCGCCCGGTTGGCGCCGATGCCCCCGACGACTGCTGCGAGATGGATTACCAGTGTGGGCCGCGCGTCGCGGAGCAGGCAACGGATCGCATCGCGTTCCCGCAGGTCGTACTCAGCACTGCGCGGAGCGACGACGTGGAGGCAGCCGTGCGTCTGCAGCGCCGCCACGACATGCGAGCCAAGGAATCCGCCGCCGCCGGTGACAACGACACGTTGCTGTGGCCAGAAGTTGGTGGTCATTGCTACTCTTTGCGCACGGCCCGGACTTTGCCAGCGAGTTTATCGGTGAGCGACTGGACATCGGCGTCCACCATCAGACGGACCAGTTCCTTGAATCGCGTTTTCGGTTCCCAACCGAGGACGCGTTTCGCCTTCGATGCGTCGCCGAGCAGGAGGTCCACTTCGGCGGGGCGAAGATATCGCGGGTCGGTGGCCACATATTTCTGCCAATCCAAACCAACGTGGCCGAACGCCAACTCACAGAACTCACGCACCGTATGAGTTTCGCCGGTGGCGATGACGTAATCGTCGGGCTGGTCTTGTTGGAGCATTCGCCACGTCGCTTCGACGTATTCGGGCGCGTAGCCCCAGTCGCGTTTGGCATCGAGGTTGCCTAGGTAGAGTTTATCCTGCAAACCGGCCTTGATGAAGGCGACGGCGCGGCTGATCTTGCGCGTGACAAACGTTTCTCCGCGGCGCGGTGATTCGTGGTTGAACAAAATGCCGTTGGCGGCGAATAGGCCGTAGCTTTCGCGGTAGTTTACTGTGGCCCAGTAGGCGAATACCTTCGCGACGCCGTATGGACTGCGCGGATGGAACGGCGTGGTCTCGCGCTGCGGGACTTCGGCAGCCTTGCCGAACATCTCGCTGGAGGAAGCTTGGTAAAACCGCGGTCGGACGCCGGTCTCGCGGATGGCTTCCAGGATACGGATTGTGCCGATGCCGGTAATATCGGCAGTGTACTCGGGAATATCGAAGCTGACGCGGACGTGGCTTTGCGCGCCGAGGTGGTAAATCTCGTCGGGCTTCAATTCGTAAAGTAGTTTGACCAAGTTGACCGAATCACTGAGGTCGCCATAGTGCAGAAACAACCGCACGTCTTGGATGTGCGGGTCGTGGTAGAGGTGGTCAATGCGGCCGGTGTTAAACGTGCTGGCACGGCGGATGATGCCATGGACTTCGTAACCCTTGCTCAGAAGCAACTCCGCAAGGTAGGAGCCATCCTGTCCGGTGATGCCAGTGATCAAGGCGCGTTTCATGGCGGTCTTAGCGCAAGCAAGTATGCACCAGGACCGATGGCCTAGCAAGCCGCTTGTGGGCGACGGGCCAAAGCTGTTGCGTTGCCGGATGGGCTGTGTTAAGTTCGCTTGTTGTTGGCCTGCAGTGATTGCAGTCCAACGTACACAAATAGTCCAATGGAAGAGAAACAACCACGTTCACCGAAGTTGGGGCGCCCGCCGGAGGGCCGCGACCCGAGGTTTGTATGGAGCGTCGCGCTGTTCTGGCTGGCGATCCTTGTTCTGGCGCCACTCTTGTGGCCGAAGTTATTGCAGCAGTTCCGCATGGAACGCGTCAAGGAGATCCCCTACGGCCAAGTAGAGGAGTTGGTCAAGCAGGGGCAAATCAAGAAGGTGAATGTGGTTGTCGGAATGGGGGCGAGCGACATCGTCAAGGGCGAGTACGAGGTGACGGACAAGAATGGGGCAAAGGAACTCATCAAGTTCACCTCCAAAGTCAACAAGCTTGGGGACTCGGAGAAAAATTTCCTGCGCGAGAACAAGGTTCCCATCGAATACACCGACGCGGTTCGATGGTGGGTTTATTTGCTCGAATCGCCCGTGGTGTTCCTCGCGGTGTTCGTGGTGATTCTCTATTTCTTCGTTTTCCGCCAGATCAAGATGGCGGGCAGAGGCGCAATGAGTTTTGGCAAATCGCGCGCCCGGATGCTCAGCCGCGACCGCAACAGGGTGACGTTCAAGGATGTCGCCGGCTTGCAGGAAGCCAAGGAGGAAGTCGAGGAAATCATCCAGTTCCTCAAAGACCCGAAGAGATTCCAGCGTCTCGGCGGGCGCATTCCGAAAGGCGTGTTGATGGTCGGCCCGCCCGGCTCGGGCAAGACGCTCTTAGCCAAAGCCATTGCCGGCGAGGCTGACGTGCCGTTTTTCTCGATCAGCGGTTCCGATTTCGTTGAGATGTTCGTCGGCGTCGGCGCAAGCCGCGTCCGCGACATGTTCGAGCAGGGTAAAAAGAGCGCGCCGTGTATCATCTTCATCGACGAGATTGACGCCGTTGGCCGGTCGCGGTTCAGCGGCATCGGCGGCGGCCATGACGAACGCGAGCAGACGCTCAACGCGCTGCTCGTCGAGATGGATGGGTTCGACACGCAGGAAGGCGTCATCATCATGGCCGCGACAAACCGGCCCGACGTGCTCGATGCCGCGTTGCTGCGGCCCGGCCGGTTTGACCGCCAGATCGTCCTCGACCTGCCGGACATCAACGGCCGCGAGGCCATTCTCAAGGTGCACGCCCGTCAGGTGAAACTGGGGACCGAGGCCGATCTGAAAGTGATAGGCCGCAGCACGCCGGGTTTTTCTGGTGCAGACTTAGCCAATCTCATCAACGAAGCCGCGCTGCTGGCGGCGCGCAACGGCAAGAAGGCAGTTGGTACGGAGGAACTCGAAGAGGCGCGCGACAAGGTCCGCTGGGGCCGCGAACGCCGCAGCCGGGTGATGGATGAGAAGGACAAGAGGCTCACTGCCTATCACGAGGCCGGTCACGCGCTGGTCATGTATCTGCTGGAGAACACCGAGCCGCTGCATAAGGTTACGATCATCCCGCGCGGCATATTCCTCGGTGCGACCTTCTCTCTGCCTGAGAAGGACAAGTACCATGAAAGCAAGAAGCAGTTGCTCGACGAGGTGACTGGTATCATGGGTGGCCGCATCGCGGAGGAGACCATGTTCGGCGACTGCACCAGCGGCGCGGCGGGCGACATTCTTCAGGCTACGCACATCGCCCGCAAAATGGTCACCGAATGGGGCATGAGCGAACGGCTTGGCATGGTCAATGTCAGCAGCCGCGAAGAACACATTTTCCTCGGACGCGACCTACTCAAACCGCGCGAGGTTAGCGAGCAAACCGCCCGCGAGATTGATGAGGAAGTGCGGCGCATCATCGATGGCTGCTATAATCGCGCCCGACAAATCATTCTTGACCAGAAAGACAAACTAGTTGCGTTGGCCGAGGTGCTAATCGAGTACGAAACGCTCGATGCTTCCGAGATCGAGGAGCTGGTAGAAACCGGTAAACTTTCCAAACCGCCACGCAGTACGCCGTCCACCGTGACTCCACCATCATCGCACGGAATCAAGCCTGAACTCGTCTCAACTCCCGTCATCAATCCCGGTCCCGCACCCGCCAACACATGACGATGTGTCCTTGAGCGACGACTTGGGACTCCGTGGTTTTATCGAAAGTGTCGGCCTTTGAAATGCCATGCAACTTGTATTCGCTGGAGATGTGCCGCGCGGTGGAGACGGTTGATTGCACGATGAAAATGCCAGTGCCTGCCTTTTGTGCGATGGCGCCAAAGCATTCGGCGCATTGCGGGATGGCGCTGACAGCGCAGAACGCTCCAACCTTCTTGATCTCGCGCACCCGGGCCGCTACGAGGCCTTCCTGAATCGGCTGGGTGTAGATCTGCTCACCAATTGAGTCGCTTCTTCCTTGCTGGCGCTGGCGATCTTATCGAGGACTTTGTTGGGGTTACGGTAGCGCGTCTGCACGCCTTCGAGATTGAGCACAGCGATGCATCCAAGTTTACCCATCTCAATGGCAAACCGCACGTCCACCACGCCATCCATAGCGCTGGCCATGATCGGGACGGAAATCTTGTGTGGCCCGATCTTAACGGTCGTGTCCACCTTGTTGGGGTTGATGGTGATGTCACTCGGCACTAGGGCGATGTCATCGAACCCATACGTGACCCGCGCCTTCCGATTCCGTCCAATCCACATTCCCCACAACTAAAACCTCCATTAAATTCTCACTTGTGTGTCTGCTGCCGCTTCTCGCCATTGCCGTTGGCGATGGGCGGCGGTTCTGTCGCCCACAACATTTTCACCACGCCCCAGGCCAACGAAGGCGCTTTCAAATCCGTGGCCGGCTCGAACCTTATCTGTTGCGCCAGTTCCACAGCCTGCGCGTCCACCATATCCTTACCGCACGACCGTTCCACCGATGCAAACTGCACCGTCCCATCCGGTGCCACGCCGATCCGCACCCGCGTCGGCTTCAACGCCATCTCGTTGTTCACAACGGGCAAAGACGGAATTCGAACCAATGCACGACCCGCCAAAGCACCCGACACCAAAAACAGTGTCCGATTTTCGCTGGGAGCAACCTCAACCGGCGCAACGGCGGCATCATCGATCCCCACACTGCTGCTTTTCTCAACCATCGAGTCCACCGTATCTATCAGCGGCGGCTGTTCCAGCAACGACGTCGGCACGTTCACCGCCTCCCGCTCCAAGAACGCCGGGGTTGCGCCCCAATCCGCGGGTCGAGACTTGACCGGCGCGACGTGTTGCCACAGCCGTTGCGAAAACCCATGCGGACTCGGCAACGACATCACACTAGGGTCGAATAGTTCCGCCGCCGCAGGCTGCCCGCGTCCCGCAGTCGCGAGATTACCACCAGCCGTCAACCAACGGACATGTCGTTGCGCCTCGTCACCCGCCGTCTTGGCCGGATGCGTTGTGCGCAATCCCTGTAAACCCACCACCACCGCCAGACACACGGCTAGCAATAGAAACAATCTCTCCCATTCACCGAAGTGGAATCTCCAGAGCTGTTTCATCCTGTCACGGTGCCATCGTCATCGGCGTCTCGGGCCGCGTGGCGAGGTTGACGTCGTGAATGCCGGCCTTGAATGCGATGTTCATAACTTCGACCACTACGCCATGCGGCACCTGTTTATCGGCCTTGATGATCAACTCCTGGTTTGGCGCCTTGCGAACTTCCTCACGCAACGCCTTCTGCAGATCGGCTGGCGTCGTCGACCGGTTGTTAAAGAACAGCAGGTTCCCACTCGTGACCGTAACTACCAGCATCTGAAAACTGCGCACGTTCGGCTTATCAAAGCCGGGCAAACTGATGCCTACGCCTGATTGCTGCACGTACGTTGAACTCAGTAGAAAGAACAGCAGCAGCAATAACACCACGTTCACCACCGGTACAGGATCCATCAAACCTTTGGCAATCTTACAATTGGTTTTGAAGATCATAGCAACGATGCATCGTGTTCAATTCTTGGGTTTCCCGTCCAGTGTCACTGGCGGCGCGTCTTTGTCTCCGTACGTCAGCAGATTTAGGATCGCATTTGCCGACTTTTCCATGTCCAGCACCAGGTTCTGCAGTCGAATCACGAGGTAGTTGTACGCCACGTACGCCGGGATCGCCACGATCAACCCAGCCGCCGTGGCCTGCAGCGCTTCCCATACGCCTTTTGCCAGTTGTCCCGGAGTCGCTAGTTCCACCTGCTCGATCACGTGAAACGCGGCGATCATTCCCAGCACCGTTCCAAGGAACCCCATCAGCGGCGCCACTTGCGCCACAGTGGCAAGAATTGGCAGATTGCGTTCGAGCTTGACCACCTCGCTGTGTCCAGCGTCCTGCATAGCCTCGCGGATCTCTTCGCGACTGCGGTTGTGATTGAGCACGCCGACGCGAATGACCTGCGCCACGGGGCCAGGTGTCTCGTCGCATAAGGCAAGCGACTCCGGGATGTTACCGCGACCCAATGCATTACGGATCCCGGCAACGAAGTCGGCCGCGTTGATTTGTGCGCGATGGTAGTGCAACAGCCGTTCCAGGAAGGTAGCAGCGGCCATCAAACCGCCGAGAAAGATCAGCCACATCACCAACGGGCCAGCCTTGCTCATAAGCGCTAATAACATAAATGTCCCTTCTGCCTAACTGATTCAATGCTCGTTTTCAACGTCAAACCCTCCACCGCACGCCGTTCAGAACATCAATTCCGGGTGCTGGACGATGATTCTCCGAATGCGATCCTCCAGCATCGGCTTCAAGTCAGGGCACAGCTCGATCAGTCGCTGATACAGTTTTTTTGCCTCGCGCCATTGTTGCTGTTGTTCCTTGATGCCCGCCGCCGCCAAGCCGGCCTTGCCCAACCAGAACCGCTCTGGCTGCGGGTTCGGCTCCGCGATCTGCTCATATACCGGCTTGGCGTAGCTCTCGTAAGACTCGGCCAGCTTGCCCAGTTGCTCATAGCTCTGGCCAAGCTTGTAGTAGAGTTGATTCCGTATTGCGGGCTCCGCCTGCGCCGCGCAGTCCAGCGCCGCGCGATAACTGGTCACCGCTTCCTCGAACCGTTTCAGAGTGAACAGACAATCACCTTTCCGCCCGTGTGCCTCGCAAACCAAATAGCAGTCGCCAAACTGCTTTGTCACCAGATCGAACACCACCAGCGCGTTGTCGAACTGCCCCAACTCGGTCAGTGCGTCGCCGTCGATGAACAACGCGTCACACCGCCACGCTGAATTGGTGAACGTATTGATCAGTGCCTCGAACGACTCTTTTGCTGTTTTGTAATCCTGCCGCGAGTAGGCCGCCCGCCCGGCCATGTACTGCGCCGCGTCAGCCAGCTCATGCGTTGGGTAGTTCTTGGCAAGCAAGTCAAACTGCTGTTGTGCGTTAATGTAATCCTGCCGTTTCGCGTAGAAGTCGGCCACCCAGTATTGCACCTCCGGTGCCACCACCGACTTCGGATACTTGGCGAGAAAATCCTTGAACTCCGCCAACGTTTTCTCAGCCAGCCCCTTCTGCGCTTGGCACCAGCCGCGACGGTAAAACGCGCGCTGGCCGAGTTCCGACTCCGGCGCGGCGCCGCTCAGCTTCTGAAACTCCGCAATTGCCTCGTCATATTTCCCTTCGCGGCAAAACGATTCGCCCACCGCCAGCTCTGCGCGGCCCGCCAGGTCGCTGTGTGAATAATACTTGATCGTCACCGCGCGAAACGCGTCGCGCGCCTTCGCTTCGTTTCCCAGTTTGTCGCAGAGGATTCCGATTTGGAACTGCGCCTCTGGCGCATAATCGCTGTTTGGATGCTGTTCCGTCAACATTTGGAATGCGGCCAGCGCCGCCTCCATGTTGTTTGCCCGCTGATAAGTTTGTCCCAGTTGGAACATGGCACGTTCGAGCAACCCCACGTCCGCGTACTCGCCGATCAACCGCTGATAAGTCCCCGCCGCCTCGGCGTACTGACCGAGCGCAGACTGTGCGTCCGCGAGCTTGAACAATGCTTCGCCCGCCAACGCGCGGTCTTTTGACTGCGCGAGATCAAACGCCTGCTGGAAATACTTCAATGCATCTGGGATTTGACCAAGCTTCCATGCACACCACCCTGCGTTTAGGTGCGCCTTTGCCAGCGACTCGCTCTGCGGATGTTTACTGATCAGTTCCGTGTATGCTGTCTGCGCTGCCGTCCACTCACCGCTGCCGGACAACAAATCGCCGATCGCCAGCCGCACCTCGTCGGCCAACGGGTCGGTCGGGTTCGCCTGCAAGAACGCCCGCAGTCTTGCCACGCCCTCGGTCAGTTTCCCGGCGCGCACGTACGCCTCGCCGAGTTTCAACATCGCGTCCCTCTTCAACTGGGCCGACTGCGCGTTGGCCAACGATTGTGAGAATGCCTCCGCAGCCTGATCGAACGCCCCATTCCCCCAATGCATCCAGCCTAACCCAGACCACGCTTCTGCCGCCAACTGCGCATCAACGGGTCGGCCCGGCTTCGATTTGAATGCATCGAGCACCTCGACGAAATGCTTCTGCGCCTCGGCGTACTGTTTCTGTCGCCCGTACGACTCGCCAAGCAACACGTGTGCACGGTACGACGCCAGCGCATCGGGAAACTTCCGAATCAAGTCACCGAACGCAGCCTCTGCCTTGTCGGGCTGTTCCAGTGCCAGATAAATCTGTCCGCGCAACAATCCCGCTTCCTGCACCAACTCACTCTTCGGCCCGCGCTTCAGCAACTGCTCCAGCGTAGCTGCTGCCGCGGCGAATTTCCCCTGCTTGAATTGCGCAACCGCCAGTCCATATTCTGCCGCCGCAAGATAGGAACTGCTTCCGTGTTTCTTGATCACCTCGGCGTACCTCGTTTCCGCCTCGGCAAACTTCCCGCTGCGCACCAATGCCTCCGCGAGCCAGAACCGGAACGCATCGGGCCGTTTGTCCGGCCAACGCCCCAACGCCTTGGTAAAGGTTTCGACCGCCTCCTGCCGCTTGCCCTGATTCAGTTGCGCTTGACCAAGTAACAGCGCCATCGCGTCGGCCCGCTCGGAGTCCGGGAATTTTTCAAGAAACTTGCGCGCTTGCTGCTCCGCCAGATCATTCAACCCATCGCCGAACGCCGCCTGCGCCACGCGATACAACCGGGTCTCCTCGGCCGTCACGCCCCGTGCCTGTGGGGTCGCCGCAACGCTGAGTAGTACCGCCGCAGTCAAAACACTCAGAATGTTCGCACATCGTCTCATCGCCCTCCCATTATTGACAGAATTCGCCGCCCACCGCAAGACCGATGCGCGGAATGAACGGTTTTGCGGCTAATCAGTCGTTATTTTTACCGTAGCGACTAGGCCGTCTCATGTTTTGACAAGAAGTCAGTTTTCGGCTATACTCAACAAGTAGTCGCGCGACATGAGTCGAAAAGCCGGTTCAAACCGCGTGAAAACCTACACTGGGGGAGGGATACGGAAATGAAAACGAAAGTGGAATCCATGCAACCAAGAAAGAAACTCGAGGGGAAACGCGTATTTTCAATTCTGGCTGCGGTGGTGGCAGCAATGATGCTTGCCGCGCCCGCGCCGGCTGCGACCAACGCTGTTTCCGATGCCATGTGGGCCAGCGTCGACCAACTCGTTCAAGCCGCCGCTGCCGCCGGTGGCAGCGACTCGGCGAGTGCGCTCACCGCGCTCAATGACGCGGAGGACTTCCTGAATCAGGCTAAGGACGCTCTCCCAACTTCTGGTTTCAGCACCAAACTTGTGAGTAAGTTAGGGAAGGGGATCGACGCGACAAATAAAAAACTCGCCACCTTGGATAGTCAATTCGAAAGCCTGAGCGAGAAATCGGCAGTGAGTAAGCTTTCCAGTGCCGCCAACTCGCTGCAGAAACTCGCGAATCTCGCGGGAAGGCCGCTTCTGGAGGAGGTTACGCCGAATAATAGTGCGGGGTTCCTCAAAGCCGGCGCGATGGTTACCATGGCGTATGCCATTCCTCCGGGATGCACGGACGTGAGTGTTCACGTCACGGCGGCTCCTGGAGTGATCGCAGGCGACCCGATAATCTCTCCCGACGGGACGATTACCATCATAATGGGCTCGACTCAGGGTGGTGCTGACGTCAGTGTGAGAGGTTGCGGCTGCGCGATCGAGTGCTGTAGCCGGGAACTTTACAACTACGGTGGGCCGCCGGCGAAGCCGGTGTCGGGACTGCCCGACGGGTTCCCGACGAATCTGACGCCGGGTAAATATTTGTTGACATACTCGGGGCTTGTCGGTGCCATCACGTGTTGCAGCGGCTCGCCACCGACATGCAACACTTCTCAGGGGATTCCCTTCGGCCCCATAGTCTCTCCACAACTGTTACCGTTGACGAACGTGAAGACCTTCGCGGCATTGCTGGAGAAGACTTTCAACACCGTAATGGCGGCTTACCCCGCGCCGTCGGGCTGCACTCAGAAAGCGAGCTTCTCTCCGATCAACGACACCTCGTTCACTATGACCTATTCTGCGACCTGTTCGTCGTCGGGATGTACCCCCGGTACCGCGACGTTCCAATTAACCTTGCAAAAGCAGTAATATTCAGCGAGAGCCGAAAAGCTCATCCGCGGCTGAGCATTTTCTGCAACGATTGGCCGGTGTAGGAGGCGGCGTTGGCACTGAGTTCTTCGGGCGTGCCTTCGGCAACTATGCTGCCGCCGGCATCGCCGCCTTCGGGGCCGAGATCAATAATGTGGTCGGCACACTTTATAACGTCGAGGTTGTGTTCGATGACCAGCACGGTGTTGCCGGCGTTGCGGAGTTTGAACAGCACTTCCAGCAGCTTTGCCACGTCGGCGAAATGCAGGCCGCTGGTGGGCTCGTCGAGTATGTATAGGGTGCGGCCAGTGGCTTTCTTGGCGAGTTCAGCCGAAAGCTTGATACGTTGTGCCTCGCCGCCGCTGAGCGTGGTGGCTTGCTGGCCGAGTTTGATGTAACCGAGACCGACTTCCTGCAGCGTCTGGAGAATGTTGCGCACCTTCGGCACGGCACGGAAGAACTCCTCGCCCTCGTCCACGGTCATGTCGAGCACGTCGGCGATGTTTCGGCCCCTGTAGGTGATCTCCAGCGTCTCACGGTTGTACCGGCGTCCGCCGCATTCCTCGCATGTGACGTACACATCGGGCAGGAAATGCATTTCGATGCGGATGATACCGTCGCCCGTGCAGCGTTCGCACCTGCCGCCTTTGACGTTAAAACTGAACCGGCCAGGCCCGTAACCGCGGACTCGGGCATTCGGCAATTGGGCGAACAGGGTGCGTATGTGATTGAACGCGCCAGTGTACGTCGAAGGATTCGAACGCGGTGTGCGGCCGATAGGGGACTGGTCGATGACGATCACCTTGTCGAGTTCATCTACGCCGGTGATGCCATCGTGCGCCCCGGGCCGATCCTTGGCCCGATAGAACCGGCGAAACAGCGCTTTTCGCAGGATATCGTCCACCAACGTGCTCTTGCCCGAACCGCTCACGCCTGTCACGCAAGTCAAGGTGCTGAGCGGAATGCGCACATCAATGTTCTTCAAATTATTTTCGCGCGCCCCACGAACCGTCAGCCAGCCCCGAACATTCGTTCGGGGCGCATGGCGCTGCTTTGGCACGGGCACCTGCAGTTCGCCCCGCAGATAGGCGCCCGTCAACGATTTCGGGCAATCGAGAATGGCCTGCAATGGGCCTTCCGCAACCACGTAACCGCCGTGGACGCCCGCGCCCGGGCCGAGGTCCACAATATAATCGGCGGAACGAATCGTTTCCTCGTCGTGCTCGACGACGATGACCGTATTGCCGAGGTCGCGCAGGCGTTTCAGGGTCTCCAACAGGCGATGGTTGTCGCGTGCGTGCAGGCCGATGCTGGGTTCGTCGAGCACGTAAAGCACGCCGACCAGTCCCGATCCAACCTGTGTTGCCAGACGTATCCGTTGCGCCTCGCCGCCACTCAAAGTGTCGCTCTTGCGATCGAGCGTGAGATAATTAAGCCCGACATTCTCCAGAAACCCAAGCCGCGAACGAATCTCCTTCAAAATCTCCCCTGCGATCTTCAGTTCATGTTCGGTCAACACGGCGGTCGCGGCTTGCCCGCCTTCGGCACCGCCCGAACCGTCTACACGCCGCGGCCCGGCTGGAGCTGAACCATCCAACGACTCGAAGAGTTGCCGGGCTACGCCGATGCTCATCCGCGTCACGTCGATGATGGATTTGCCACCGATGGTCACCGCGAGGCTCTCGGGACGCAATCGCGCTCCTTTACAGTCAGGGCATGGCATGCCGACCATGAATTGTTGGAGCCGGGTCTTGGTGAATTCGCTGTCGGTTTCCTCGTAGAGTCGTTCGAGATTCGGAATAACGCCTTCAAACGACTTGCTCATCTTGCGCCACGCACCTTTGCGCCAGTATGTGAACTCGATCTCCTCGTCGCCCGTGCCGTACATCAACGCTTTCCTGACGTTCTCTGGCAAATCCTTGAATGGCACTTCCATGTCCACGCCAAAATGCTTCGCCAACCCGCGCAGCAGCATCTTGTAATACATCACCAGTCGTCGCCCACCGCGCCGCCATGCAATGATGGCACCGCCATCTATGGATTTCTTGCGATCGGGAACGATGAGGTCGGGGTCGAAAACCATTTTTGTTCCGAGGCCGAGACAGATGCGGCAGGCACCGTCGGGGGAGTTGAACGAGAAATGACTCGGCTTGAACTCACCGTAGCTGATGCCGCAAAACGGGCAGGCGTTGAGACTGCTAAAAAGACGCTCCGACCATGTCTCTTCGCCGCCCGTCGCAGGTCGGAGCAATGCCAACAGCAGGCCGTTGCCCCATTTCAACGCCGTCTGGACGGAGTCGGCAAGACGCGGCCGCACTTTGGCACCAACGACCATCCGATCCACGATCAACTCGATGTTATGATTACGTTTCTTGTCGAGCTTGACGGGTTCGCCGACGTCCAAAACCTCGCCATCCACACGGACCCGAACAAAACCTTCGCTGCGGACACGGGCGAACACATCGCGAAACTCACCTTTGCGACGGCGTACCATCGGTGCGAGGAGCATGAGTTGGGTGCCATCCCCGAGATTGAGAATCTGGTCCACGATCTGGCTGACACTCTGCGTGGTGATCGGGCGGCCGCAACGGTGGCAGTGCGGTTTACCAATGTTGGCGAACAACAGCCGCAGGTATTCGAAGATTTCGGTCGCAGTGGCGATGGTGGAACGCGGGTTGGAGGCGGCGGTGCGTTGTTCGATCGCGATGGCGGGCGAGAGACCCTCGATGAAATCTACATCTGGTTTCTGGAGTTGTTCGAGAAACTGGCGGGCATAAGCAGACAGGCTTTCGACGTATTTGCGTTGACCTTCTGCATAAATGGTATCAAAAGCGAGACTGGACTTGCCCGAACCACTCAACCCCGTGATCACGATAAGCCGTTCGCGTGGCAGGCTGAGCTGGAGATTTTTTAGGTTATGCTCCCGCGCCCCGCCAATGATTATCATGCCTCGCACCATATCTGCCGTCTCTCGAGAGAATCTCAAAATTGCGAACCTAGCATAAAACCGTTCAGTTCACCACAGAATAAGCATGCTCACCATGGCACAGCTTCTGCTCAAAGAAAACTAGCGGCTGCACAAGGTGCGCCGGTCAGGTAAACAACCGAAACCTTAGGGTAGGTGAGGGGGAGTTATGGAAGTAACAATTGAGAATTTAGAACCGGTGGATATGAAAGACAGCGGCAAACAGCTGGAGGAACTCCAGAAACAGTTGGAGATGCTGCACCAGAACCTGCGGACGGTGCGCCATGCGGTCAACAACCATGTGGCGGTCATCATGGCGATGGCGGAGCTGACCCAGAGGAATCCGGCCCAGAGTCAGAAGCTCTGCCAGATCTGTTTGGAGAAGTCGCCACAAATTGCCGACGCGATTGCCGGGTTTACGGAACTGTTTCAAGGAACCCTCAATGTTGACCACGAAGCGGGCGGCGATTCCGTTCCGCACTGAGTTCAGTTTGCGGAAACAGGTCTCGCGCCGATCGGGTTTACAGGGTTGTGGCCGCACCCCAACCGTTACCTGAATTCGCAGGTACTGCCTCATCTCCATCCTTGCCCCCGCGCGCTGATCGCATACACTTGCGGCCATGCTGATCGATTACCACATGCACACGCGACTGACCGATGGCGTCGGTGACCCGGTCGATTACGCGCGGGTGGCGGACGCGCACGGATTGAGCGAAATCGGCTGCTCAGACCACGCGCCCCTCGACGGCCCCGACCCAGATGAGCGGGGTAGGGGTTGGACATTGAAACTCAGCGACCTCGATTTGTACGTCGACTTGGTGCGCGAGGCGCAACAGCAGGTTCCGCAATTGCCGATCAAACTCGGGTTGGAAGTGGATTATGTTTCCGACCGCGAGGGTTGGATCCGCGAACTGGCGGCGATGTATCCATGGGATTTTCTTCTTGGCAGCGTGCACTTCCTCGGTGACTGGCCCGTCGATCTGGGCGCAAAGGACTGGGAAGGCCGCGACATCGAGGCCACTTGGCGTGAATACTTCGAACTGTGGAAGCAGGCGGCCCGATCGCGCCTGTTCGATTCCATGTCACACCCTGACCTGCCGAAAAAGTTCGGCTACAGACCGAAGACAGACTTCACCCGTGTTTTCGAGGATGCTTTACACGCAGTTGCGGAAAGCCAGACTGCGATCGAGGTCAACACGGCGGGGCTGCACAAGCCGTGCCGCGAGATTTATCCGTCCGCCGACTTTCTGCAGATCGCGCGGCGGCTTGATATTCCGGTAACGTTGGGCAGCGATGCCCATTTGCCTGAGGAGACAGGACAGGATTTCGACAAGGCCGTGGCACTGCTGCGCCGCTGCGGCTACAATAAAATTTGCCGCTTCACTCTCCGCAAACGGGAATTGGTGCCGCTAACAATGTCACCCTGAGCGAAGTGAAGGGTCTCTGCTTGCCCGGACCATGCAGGGCCAAACTATGGAGAGATTTGCCGTCAGACGACAGACGGCCCGCAGCGGTTTCGCTTCGCTCAGAATGACAGGGCGAGTGGCTATTTGGTCGCCGCTAACACTGCGCTGAACGCTTTTGGATCGTTCGTAGCGAGTTCAGCGAGCATCTTCCGGTCGAGGCCGATTTTCGCTTTTTTCAATGCTTCTATGAAGCGGCTGTAGGTGATGCCCTGTGCGCGACAGGCTGCGTTGATGCGTTGCGTCCAGAGAGCGCGATAAGCGCCTTTCTTGTCCTTGCGATGGGCGAAGCTGTATTGGAGTCCGTGCCAAACGGCATCCTTGGCGTAACGGTACTTCTTACTGCGCCAGCCGCGATAACCTTTCGCGGCCAAAATCATTCGTTTACGGCGGCGACGACTGGCCGGTGCATTAGTGGCTCTTGGCATGTGTAAGGTCTCCTACAATTTCAGATTCTCGATAACCGTTCTCAGAACTAGCCGCGATGACTGAAAGGCAACACGTTGAGCAGGTGATGCTCGTGCGTCTTGCTGACTGCAAGCGTCTTGCTGAGGCGGCGTTTATGTTTGGAGGACTTGTGGCCCAACAGGTGCCGCTTGCCCGCACCGTAACGCATCACCTTGCCGGTCGCGGTGATTTTAAACCGCTTCGCCGCGGCCTTTTTCGTCTTCATCGATTTCCTTCGTGGCATTGCTGTCTTCCTTCCTAAACGTCTCGTTCGTCCTGTTACAATCTACTGCGCGTTATCCGGTTCGTCAGTCGTATGCAGCTTCTTTGCCAGGCCTTTCATCGGCGTCAGCAACATATGAATGCTGCGTCCCTGCCGCTTCGGCGGCACTTCCACGCGGCTGGCGTCTTGCAGGTCGTTGCCCGCCCGCCGCAACAATTCCATCCCAAACTCCGGATGCGCGTTCTCGCGTCCGCGAAGCTGCAGCGAAACTTTCACTTTCATCCCATCAAGCATAAACGCCCGCATATGATTGAGCTTGATCGAGTAATCGTGCGGATCGATGTTCACGCGCATCTTGATTTCTTTGATCTTCGTGGACTGCTGGTGTTTTCGCGCTTCGTGTTCCCGCTTGGTCTGTTCGTACTTGTACTTGCCGATGCCAATGATGCGGCATACCGGCGGAGTCGCGTTCGGAGCTACCTCGACCAAATCCATCCCGCGTTCTTGGGCCAGCGCTAACGCCTTATTGACGGGCAAAACGCCCAGTTGCTTGCCGTCCTCGTCGATCGTGCGCACTTCTGACGCACGAATCTTCTGGTTGAAACGAATATACTGTTGAATACCCAAATCTCCTGTGGACCCTGTCCGGGCCTTCATCACGCCGTAGCGTGATTGTGGCCACGCGTCGGCGGGTTAGTTTTGTTGCTGCACTTTGTTCACGATTCTCCGACGAAACACTTCATAGCGGCTTCACGCCGCCACGATTGCCCGTTCTCTTAAGGCTTTCTCGGCGCCAATGCAATACTCTTTTCGAGCGGCCCCGGTCACTGCCGCCGCTCTTTGATGGCCTGTAGAATATCAGCCACAACTTCCGCCTTCGGCTTCGCTCCGAGGCTGCCTTTGCCGTGGAGGCGCACACTCACCGCGCCGGCTTGCACGTCGCGCGGACCGATCACGAGCATCGTGTGTACCTTGGCCATCTCCGCACTCTGAATCTTACCTTTGATATTATCAGCGCTGTAATCGGCTTCGCAGCGGACCATGTTGACACGTAGCTCGTTGACGATGCCTTTGGCGAAATCGACGACCGCCGCTTCATCGCCGATAGTCAGGACGCGGACCTGTTCAGGCGCGAGCCAGAGCGGGAAATTCCCGGCGTAATGCTCGATGAGAAAACCTATAAACCGTTCGTGCGTGCCGAGCGGCGCACGGTGAATGCAGAGCGGGGTCTTATCGGTGTTGTCCTTATCGCGATAGACGAGGCCGAACCGTTTCGGCACGGCAAAATCCACCTGATTGGTGGCGATGGTGAACTCCCGGCCGATGGCGCTCCAGACTTGCACGTCAATCTTCGGGCCGTAAAACGCCGCTTCGTTCGGCACCTCGACGTAGTTGATGCCGCTGCTCTTGAGGACTTCTCGGACCTTGTCCTCGGTTTTGATCCACAACTCCGGCTCGCCGACGTATTTCTTGCCCATGCCTTCAGGCGCGCTCGTGCTGAACCGCATCTCGTACTTCTCGATCCCGAAAATCTTGAAATACTTCAGGTACATCTCGTTGACCGCGTTGAACTCGGCAGCAAACTGCTCCGGCGTGCAATAGATGTGCGCATCGTTCATGTTGAGCGACCGCACGCGCATCAGCCCAAACAATTCGCCCGACTGCTCATAGCGATAGCAAGTGCCGTATTCGGCCAACCGCAACGGCAAATCCCGGTAGCTCCGCGGCTCCGCCGCAAAAATCCGGTGGTGATGCGGACAATTCATGGCTTTCAGGTAGTAGCGAACGGCTGAGGAGTCAGAATCTCCAGCATTGCTCTCCCTCTGGCTTCTGGCTTCTGGCTTCTGGCTTCTTTCCTCTACCAACTCCATCGGCGGGAACATGCTATCTGCGTAGTACGGCAAATGGCCGGAGGTCTTGTATGTTTTCTCCTTGGCGATGTGCGGTGTTTTTACCCTGACGTAGCCGGCGGCGAACTCGGTTTCCTTGGCCAGCTTTTCCAGTTCTTCAACGATCACCGTGCCTTTGGGCAGCCAGAGCGGCAGGCCGGGGCCGACGTATTCCGTGTCTATCACGTAGAGTCCCATCTCCTGCCCGATCTTGCGGTGGTCGCGTTTCTTCGCTTCTTCGAGCATCGCAAAGTAGTCGTCAAATTCCTTCCGGGTTTTGAACGCGGTGCCGTAGATGCGCTGGAGTTGCGGGTTTTTCTCGTCGCCCTTGTAGTAGGCGCTGGCGACGATGGTGAGCTTGTACGCGCCGATGTTGCCGGTTCGCATCACGTGCGGCCCGGCGCAAAGATCAATGAAATCGCCGCTCTTGAAATAGGTAATCGGCTCGCCTTCCGGAATGCCCTGTATCATGTCGAGCTTGAACTTGCTCGGAACGCTCCGGTCGTTGAGCGCCGCCAGGCGCCCCTTCTGTGCATCGGCAATCGCCTGGTCGCGCGTGACAACAACTTTCTCGAAGACCAGGTTCTCTTTGATGATCTTCTTCATCTCGGCCTCGATGGCCGGGAAATCTTCGGGCGAGATGCGATGTTCCAGTTCGCAGTCGTAGTAAAAACCGTTCTCAACCGCCGGTCCGGCGGCAAACTGGGCATCGGGCCACGACTTCGCAATCGCCGCAGCCATCACGTGGGCGCACGAGTGGCGAAGGCGCTCCAGATCGGTCATCTTCCCGCGATCATCGAGAGTTTTGCGTTCGGATTGCATGGATTAAGATTAACAACAAAGGAACAAAGAAACGAAGGAGAAAAACTCGTCTTACCGTTATTGTTGTTCAAGTCCTTCACCGCGCCGTTTTCCAAATGGCCAGCAATCCGCCGAGGCCGCACAGCAGCAGCACGCTGACGGCGATGGCGCCGCCGTTGGCGTATTGCGGCAGGAATTGCAGCGACGCCGCGCCGACTGCCGGGCCGACGCAACTGCCTACGCCAATGGCGGCTTCGTGGATGCCGCCGTGCTCGCCTTTCGCCTCGCCCGCATCCATCGAATAAAACAGCGACGAGTAGTAAATCAGCCCGATCGCGGCACCGAAGAAAATTTGCGACACGAGCAGCACTGCCAGACTCGGCACGATAAGAATCACAGCGAACGAAACGATGAGCACACCAAACGCCATTACAAGCCAGCGAAACCGGTAATGCCAGTCCGTCCAGTGCCATAGCGCGATAAATGCACCGAGCCGCACAAAACACCACAACGAACATGCAAATCCCGCGAACATGGGCGAGAGGTGAAAGCGCGCCGCCACGGTTGGCAGCATGGGGATGAATGTGTTGATGGCAATGTAGGCGAACGGGTTCGCGAGCCACGCCATGCGGAGAAACGCCTTGGTTTTGGCGGGCGAAGGCCGGTGCGGGTCGGGAATTGGTGCTGGTGCGGGTTCGTTGCCGGCGGCGCGAACGACGTCGTTCGCGTGTTTTTCCAGCCGCAAAGTCAAGGCGAGTTGGGTGATTAAAATCGCGATTGGCAGGAAGAAAATGGTTCTGAACCCGAATTTTTCCACGAGCGTGCCTCCCCCAAAAAGACCCAGCGCGTTTGTGCTGGCCCAAACGACATTGTAAGTGCCGACCGCTCGCGGCAAACCTGTCGCGTCTTCGCCTTCGCTCACGAGCGCCTCGATCGTAGGCCACAGGAAACACATCCCAACGGTGAGCGCTGCGGTGGCCAGCATCAGGCCGGCCGCGGAATTGAGTTGCGAGCCGACCGACAGCGCAAGAATCATCACGCTGAAACCGAGCTTGAGCGCGTTGAAATAGCCGCGCCGTTGCGCGAACCGCCCGGCCTGCCACGAGGCGAAGACGTAAATAAAACCAAGCGCCCCGGCCAAAGCGAGGTTGTGTTTACTGTCGAAGCTGAACCGCTTTTGCAGGAAAAAGTAGAGGTAATAAAAGTAAAACGACGTCGCGAAGGAACTCATGCCTCCGAGCGTAAAACAGGCGAATTTGAATCCATGTCCCTTTTTAGTAGTCATACAATCCGTTATCGCGCGTAACGCGGATCACATTTATCACCTTCTTCACCGCGCATCAAATCACAAGCTTACCCCGACTGGAATGGTGATGATGTCCAGAGGCGCACATCGGGGACCGGTTGACAGGACAATTGTTGCCCCGTAATATGCACAGAACGGTCACGTGGACGATTAGCTCAGTTGGCTAGAGCGCTTCCTTGACATGGAAGAGGTCACAGGTTCAAGTCCTGTATCGTCCACCATCCTTCGCTCAAGCCCACACGACAGGCTTGAGCTACGGCTGGCACACCATCCTTCGCTCGAAGCGCAGCGAGGACGAAGGCTGACAGGATAGTTCACGCCAAGGCGCCAAGCGTTGACCTTTGCGAGCTTTGCGGCTTTGCGTGAGACAACATCGAACTGGAGGAATAGATCATGGCATTAAAAGTTGGCGACAAAGCCCCTGAATTCGAACTCACCACCAAAACCGCAGAGGGACCGAAGAAACTCAACCTCAGTGCCAATTTTGGAAAGAAGAACACCGTGCTGCTCTTCTTCCCGATGGCGTTCACGGGCGTGTGCACCAAGGAAATGTGCGAGGTGAGCCAAGGCATGAATGCGTACTCAAGCCTGAACGCAGAAGTCTGGGGCATCAGCGGCGACAATCCGTTCGCGCAGGAAGCGTGGGCGCAAAAGGAAAAGATCACCGTGCCGTTACTCTCCGATTACGAGCACAAGGTTACGCGCGCTTACGGCATCGCGTACGACAGTTTCCTGCCTCAGAACAACCTCGGGATGGGCGGCGTCGCCAAACGCTCCGCATTCGTCGTGGACAAACAGGGCGTCATTCGCTACGCGGAGATTAACGACGACCCCGGCAAGCTACCGAACTTCGAGGCAGTTAAAGCGGCCCTCGCGCGGTCCGCCCCTACCACGACTACACCATAGCCTCGTGCCGATAGCTTTGCACTTGCGAGCCGGGTGCAGCCAAGTATAGTCGGTGTCCGCGCGATGAGTGCACCCCATAATCTACTGGGAACGTTCCAGACGTTTGATGCCGGTGACGGTCGGAGCGGCAGATTCTATTCGCTGCCGGCGCTGGAAGAGGCCGGCATCGGCAAGATCTCGCGGCTGCCGGTTTCGCTCCGCATCGTGTTGGAATCCGTCTTGCGCAACGTGGACGGGCAAAAAGTGACCGAACGTGCCGTGCGAACGCTGGCAAATTGGAACGCGGCCAAGCCGGCGGCGGAAGAGATTCCGTTCGTTGTCGCTCGGATCTTGTTACAGGACTTCACGGGAATCCCGCTGCTGGTGGACTTGGCGGCGATGCGTTCCACCGTGGCGCGATTGGGCAAGAACCCCAAAATCATCGAGCCGCTTGTGCCCGTAGATTTGGTCGTGGACCACTCCATACAGGTGGATTTCTTCGGCACCCCGGAAGCGCTACGGCTGAATCTGGAACTGGAATTCAAACGGAACCATGAGCGATATCAGTTGTTGAAGTGGGGACAGCAGGCGTTCAAGACGTTCAAGGTCGTGCCACCGGGAATCGGCATCGTCCATCAGGTGAACCTCGAATACCTCGCAAAAGGCGTTCTTTCTACTCAATCTGCGATTTCTGATCCGCAATCCGCGCTTTATTACCCCGACACGCTTGTCGGCACGGATTCGCATACGACGATGATCAACGGGCTTGGCATCGTCGGTTGGGGTGTCGGCGGCATCGAGGCCGAAGCGGGCATGCTCGGTCAACCGGTCTATTTCCTAACACCCGAAGTTGTCGGTGTCCATATGACCGGCGCGTTGCATGAAGGCGTGACCGCGACCGATCTGGCGTTGCACGCGACCCAGATGCTGCGCAAGGCGAAGGTCGTCGGCAAGTTTGTCGAGTTTTTCGGCGATGGCGCGGCGAAGTTGACGGTGGCCGACCGCGCGACAGTCGCCAACATGGCGCCCGAATACGGCGCGACAATGGGATTCTTCCCCGTTGACGACGAATCGCTAAATTATATGCGCGCCACGGGCCGTACGAATGGGGAGATTGTCGCATTTGGCAATTATTTCAAAGCGCAGGATATGTTCGGCATCCCGCACAAAGGCGAAGTGGATTACAGCATCGAGCTGGAACTCGACCTCGCCGCAGTCCAACCCAGTGTTGCCGGGCCGAAACGTCCGCAAGACCGCATCGAATTGCCGCAGCTCAAGGAGGAATTCGTCAAAGTCCTCCAAAAACCGGTCACAGAAGGCGGCTATGGCAAGCCAGCAGCAGAACTGAGCAAGCGTGTAAAAGTGGATCACTCGCAGATCGGACATGGCTCGGTTGTGATCGCATCGATCACCAGTTGCACTAACACCTCGAATCCGTCAGTCATGCTCGGCGCCGGGCTGCTAGCCAAGAAGGCGGTCGAACGCGGATTGAAGGTTCCGCCTTACGTGAAAACGTCGCTCGCGCCAGGCTCGCGCGTCGTGACCGATTATCTTGAGAAAACTGGCCTGCAAAAGTATCTCGACGCGCTTGGATTCAACCTCGTCGGTTACGGTTGTATGACGTGCATCGGTAACTCCGGTCCGCTACCTGCGCTCATCGAGGAAGCGATTATCAAGAACGGTCTTGTCACGGCCAGTGTTCTCTCAGGCAACCGCAACTTCGAGGCGCGTGTTCATCAGGATGTGAAAGCCAACTTCCTCATGTCGCCGCCGTTGGTGGTCGCATTTGCCTTGGCGGGTCGGGCCGACATCGATCTGACGACCGAGCCGATTGGCAAAGGCAAGGACGGCAAAGACGTTTATCTGCGGGACATCTGGCCGACGCCCGACGAAATCCGCTCGGCGATGCAGAGCGCGCTGGGGCCGGATGCGTTCCGCGCGTTGTACAAAGATTTTGAAGCCCAGAACCCGGCGTGGAAGGAAATCCCGTCATCGGTCGGCAACGCATACCATTGGGATTCTAAAAGCACTTACATTCAGGAACCGCCGTTCTTTGCGGGCTTCTCGATGCATCCGGGCAAGATTACCGAAATTAAAGGTGCGCGGGCGCTCGGCATTTTCGGTGACAGCATAACTACCGACCACATCTCGCCGGCTGGCAGCATCAAGAAAGATTCGCCTGCGGGAAAATATTTGATCGGACGCGGCGTGGAACAGATTGATTTCAACAGCTACGGCGCGCGGCGCGGGAACCACGAGGTCATGATGCGCGGCACGTTCGCCAACGTGCGGATCAAGAACCTGATGACGCCGGGTGTCGAAGGCGGTGTGACTAAATACGATGGCGAGGTCATGCCAATTTACGATGCCGCCATGAAATATCGGCAGCAGAAAACCCCGCTCATCGTGTTCGCCGGCCGGGAATATGGTACCGGCAGCTCGCGCGACTGGGCCGCAAAAGGGACCGCATTGCTTGGCGTGCGCGCCGTTGTCGCCGTGAGCTTCGAACGCATTCACCGGTCCAACCTTATCGGCATGGGCGTGCTGCCGTGCCAGTTCCAGGAAGGTACCAACGCTCAAAGCCTCAAACTTGACGGCAGCGAGACCTTCGACATTTTAGGTTTGTCCGAAGACATCAAACCGCGTCAGGAATTGACGTTGGTGATTCACCGACACGCGGGGACCGAGCAGAAGGTTTCTGTAACGGCGCGACTCGACACCTCAATTGAGGTCGAATACTACCGGCACGGCGGCATCCTGCCGTTCATGCTGCGGCAACTGCTGGCAGAACCATCCTGAGGGATCAGGTGGTAGTGTCCGAATTTAACGGGCGGTCGCCGCTATCGAGTTGAATTAAAACGCAAATGCGGGCAAACTCTGCGGCAATGTCATCTGGCCTGACGTTCGTCACGAACGAATCCGGCAAGACTTTGCGTGACCGTTTCGGTGTCTTGCTCGGTACCGACACGCGCAATTCGGCGTAGGAAGTAGAGAGATGGCCAAAGGCAAATCCATCGAGTCGCACCCTGAACTCGGTTTGCCGGAAGTTCGCAAGCCCTGGCAGACTGAGGGGCTATTCTCCGATCATTACCTCAAGGCGCGCATCCAGAAAAACAACTGGTGGCCGAGCGACGAGCAAGCCCGGTCACTTTGGCTGTTCTGCCAAGAGCTTTTCAACAAGCGTGCCCGTTGGTTGGCCGAACGAGGCAATGAGCAGGATTGCCGCCGGGAGCCGTTCTTCGTCCACAGCGACCTGACGACTGCTGTTCAACTGGCCGACATTGTGGGGTATTGTCTGAACTGGGGCGTCCGTCTGAACCGGATGACCGAGCCAACCCGAAAGGAGATCGAACCGCTTGGGAAGATGGCGTTTGACCTTCGGTATGTCGGGAAGCGAACGGATGAGATGACACTGAAAGATTGGGCGATCTATGGGATTTTCTATATCGAAGACCTGCGCCCCAAATGGGAGCGTGAGGCCGAGCAGGAGATATAAAAAAGAAAAGGCAATGCCGGACATTGCTGCCCAACAAAGCCTCCGCTGCAAATAATACGCAAGCGGCTTGCTTTGTCAACAGCTTTTATCAGTGGGGTAAACTCTCGACTCTTGACAGCGCATCCGGCGAATACCGATTCATACTCGTCCCCACACATGATACCTAGCACTACTAGGTATCGTCCCCTTAATCTGAAAGATTCCAGCCTCTGTCTGAAATCTCCTCGTGCCAGTGCTGATACCTAGTCCGGTCACGGGCTTGACAAAACTATTGGCGCAGCTATAGTGAATTGTAAACAGGACAAAACATGTCCTCTTTAAATGGGTGATGGAATGCATGACACATTAGAGATTCAGAATCTGCATGTAAGGATCGAGGAGCGCGAGATCCTCAAGGGCGTAAACCTTGTGGTGCGCAAAGGTGAAGTCCATGCCCTGATGGGGCCGAACGGTTCGGGCAAGAGCACGCTGGCCTATGCGTTGATGGGCCACCCGAAGTACACGGTCACCGAGGGCAAGATACTGATGAAAGGCCAGAGCCTTCTCGGAATGGAGCCGGACGCGCGCGCCCGGCTCGGGCTTTTCCTTGCGTTTCAATATCCCTGCGAGGTGCCCGGCGTGCGCATGAGTAATTTCCTGCGGTTGGCGGTGAACGCCCGGGTCGGCAAAGAGACCGACGTAATGGAGTTCTACGACAAGATCGAGAAGACCATGAAACACCTCGAGATGGGCGAGCAGTTCGTGAAACGGTACGTGAATGAGGGGTTCTCGGGCGGCGAGAAAAAGCGGAACGAAATCCTGCAGATGATGATGCTTCAACCGGAGTTTGCCGTTATGGACGAGACCGACTCGGGATTGGACATCGACGCGCTGAGAATCGTTTCGAAGGGTGTGAATGAGTTGCGCGGGCCGAACCTTGGGATTTTGATAATCACACATTACGAACGGATCTTGCGCTATATCACGCCGGATTTCGTCCATATCCTTGTCGACGGACGTATCGTCAAATCCGGCGGAGCTGATTTGGCGGTACATCTGGAAGAGCACGGTTACGACTGGATCATAAAGGAGTCGGAGGCGAAAGCATGAGCACCCCGGTCCAAGACGCCGGCCCCGGTGAATACAAGTACGGTTTTCACGACGACAGAGAGGCGGCCTTTCAGATCGAAAAGAAAGGTCTCAGCCATGATGTCATCGAGCAGATCAGCCGTCACAAGGGCGAGCCCGACTGGATGCGCGAGTTCCGTCATCGTAGCTACGATGTTTTCCTGAAAAAGCCGAACCCGACGTGGGGCGTTGACCTCAGCGAGATCGATTACAACGACATCTGGTACTACGTATCGGCCACGGACCGCAAGGAACGGAGTTGGGACGAGGTGCCAGAGGATATCAAACGCACCTTCGATCGCCTTGGTATTCCCGAAGCAGAACGAAAATATCTGTCGGGCGTCGGCGCGCAGTATGACAGTGAAGTCGTTTATCACAACATCCGTGAATCGCTGGCAAAACAGGGTGTGATCTTCATGGATTGCGATACAGGCCTGAAAGAGCGCGAAGACCTGTATAAGGAATATTTTGGTAAGATCATTCCGCCGGAGGACAACAAGTTCGCCGCGCTCAACTCCGCCGTCTGGTCCGGCGGCAGCTTCGTTTACGTGCCCAAAGGCCTCAAGGTTGACATCCCGTTGCAGGCCTATTTCCGGATCAACACCCAGAATATGGGCCAGTTCGAGCGCACGCTGATCATTGTTGAGGAAGGCGCTTATGTGCACTACGTCGAAGGCTGTACCGCGCCGATTTACACCACCGACTCACTGCACAGCGCTGTGGTAGAGATTTACATCAAGGCCGGTGGGCGGTGTCGTTACACGACGATCCAGAACTGGAGCACGAACGTGTACAATCTCGTGACCAAACGCGCGTATGCCTATCGCAATGCCGTTATGGAATGGGTGGACGGCAATCTCGGGTCGCAACTCACGATGAAATACCCGAGCGTGTACATGGTCGAACCGGGCGCGCGCGGCGAAATCCTCTCCATATCCTTTGCCGGCAAAGGCCAGCACCAGGATGCCGGCGGAAAAGTTGTGCATATGGCCCGCAACACCTCGTCGCGCATCATCAGCAAATCCATCAGCAAAGGCGGCGGCCGCGCCAGTTATCGTGGCCTCGTCCATGTGGACAAGGGTTGTTACAACTGCAAGAGCAACGTCGTCTGCGACGCGCTAATTCTTGACGAGAAAAGCCGGTCCGACACTTATCCTACGATGGAGATCAATGACGACCACGTGGACATCGGTCACGAGGCTACGGTCTCTAAGGTCAGTGACGAGCAGGTGTTCTATCTGATGAGCCGCGGACTGAAAGAGCAAGATGCGATGAGCATGATTGTCAATGGTTTCATCGAGCCCATCGTGAAGGAATTGCCGATGGAATACGCGGTTGAAATGAACCGATTAATTCAGCTTCAACTGGAGGGATCAGTTGGGTGAAAAGCACAACGGCTGGCCAACTGGAACTCGAAGGGTAGGGGACATCAGCCCCTATGATGATCTGAAACGGCCATGACAACTGGATTCATAGAGCAAACCGTCGAGGCTATCGCCTCCGGTGAACCGGGCTGGCTCAAAGCCCAGCGGCTCGCTGCTTGGGGCGTTTTTTCGAAGCTTCCGTTCCCGACTCAGCGCGATCAAGAGTGGCGACGGTTCAACATTCGGGCGCTGAACATGGACAAGATCGCGGCGTTCGGAAATGGCCGACCGGCAATTACCACAACGCTCTCTACATTGACGACCGATGCCAGTAAGGCCGGCATTATTCTCTGTGATTTGGCAACAGCGATCCAAAAGCATCCGGAACTTGTCCGTGAGTATCTTGGCAAAAGCATTTCTCCGGACGAACCGCGCAAGTTTTCAGCGCTACACTCAGCGTTCTGGCAGGGCGGCGCGTTCGTTTACATCCCGCGTGGCGTAAAACTCACAGTCCCGATTGAGGTCACGTATAATTTCCATGGCGCCGGTGTAGGTGCGCTACCGCGCACGGTTATTGTCGTGAAGCCCGGCGCCGAGGCGACATTGGTGCAGCGATTTACCGGCGGGCCCCGCAGTGAGCAGCTACTGAGGGGCGGGCCTGATGTTGTGGGCAACGGCGCAGTTGGCCTGCACGCCAGCGGCACCGAAGTGTTTGTCGAGGAAGGCGCTCGTCTGCACTACATCAGCCTGCAGAATTTCTCGCCCGGCGTGTTCGATTTCACACTGAAACGCGCTCATATTGGCCGCGATGCCGAGATAGACTGGGTGCTCGGCATGTTTGGCGGCTCGTTCCTGCGCTACGACGTCGAATGCGCCATGGAAGGCCCCGGCGGCACGAGCTACATGTACGGAATCGGTCTAGGTGAAAAACGACAACAGTTCGGCCAGTTTACGCGGCAACACCATAAATGCGGCAATACCGTGAGCGATTTGCTGTTCAAAAATGTGTACCGCGATGAAGCGACCGGTGTGTACTCCGGCGTCATCAAGGTCGAGAAGAACGCGAATGGCACCAACGCATATCAGGCGAATCGCAATCTGGTGCTGAGCGAGACCGTCAAGTGCGACTCGCGTCCGCTGCTGGAGATCGAGTCCAACGATTTACGCTGCACCCACGGCGCGACCATCGGGCGCCTCGACGAGGACCAGGTCTTTTATCTACGCAGTCGCGGCCTGCCCGATCCCGACGCGCGACAACTGTTGATTGAGGCATTCCTCGAACCGGTACTGGCGCGCATCAAGGTCGAGGACATGCAAAAGGAATTTAGTGGCCTGATTCACAGTAAACTCATACGGTGATGTCATGATCGAAATGCTCGATACGGTTGAACTCGACGAAATCCGCGATGACTTTCCGATCCTGCAACAGAAAGTCCACGGGAAACCGCTGGTCTATTTCGATAACGCAGCCACCTCACAGAAGCCGCGCGCCGTGATCGATGCTCTCAACGATTTCTACGTTCATTACAACGCCAATGTTCATCGCGGCATTCATGCCCTCGCTGAGCGCGCCACCATGGAATACGAGCGGGCTCGCGAGCGGATCGCCCGCTTCATCAATGCCGGGTCACCGGAGTCCGTGATTTTTACCCGTGGCGCCACCGAATCTGTCAACCTCGTTGCCTATTCCTGGGCGCGGAACAATTTGAAGAAAGGCGACGAGATACTCATCACGTGGATGGAGCACCACAGCAATACGATCCCATGGTATCAGGTCTGCGAGCAGACCGGCGCGGTGATCAAGCGCATTGAACTGAATTCAGATGGCACTCTGCGGCTCGATAATCTCGACAAACTTGTCACCAGCCGCACCAAATTAGTTGCGATCACGCAAGCATCCAATGTTCTCGGCACGATCAATCCGATTCGTCCGATCGCCGACGCTGCACACCGGAAAGGGGCGCTCATACTTGTGGACGGCGCGCAAAGCGTCCCGCATATGGCTGTGGACGTGCAGGCGCAGGATTGCGACTTTTTCGCGTTCAGCGGCCACAAGATGTGTGGTCCGACCGCAAGCGGCGTGTTGTATGGCAAGAGGGAACTTCTCGAAGCGATGCCGCCATTCATGGGCGGCGGCGAAATGATACGCGAAGTCTGGGCGGACCACGCCGTGTACAACGATTTGCCGTACAAGTTCGAAGCGGGCACGCCGAACATTGCTGAGTCCATCGGCTTGGGCGTGGCCGCCGATTATTTGACGCAGATAGGTTTGGACCGCATACGCGAGCACGAGAAGGAAATCACCCGGTATGCGCTCACGCGGCTCGAAGAGTTTCCCGAAGTGGTCGTTTATGGCCCGCGGGACGTGGAGCAACGCGCTGGTCTGGTTGCCTTCACGCTGGGCGACATTCATCCACACGATTTGGCGACCCTCCTAGACCAGGAAGGCGTGGCCATCCGCGCCGGGCACCATTGCACCATGCCGTTGCATAAAAAACTCGGCATTGCCGCAACGGCCCGCGCCAGTTTCTACCTGTACAACACGCGGGAGGAGGTGGACGTTTTTATCGCGGCCTTGCATTCGGCCAAGAAGTTTTTTGGCGCCTGCCCGACGGGCAGGCAACTCGGCTACTAACCGGCCGAAAAACTGTAACATCCTGCGCTCACACGGGTCAGATACAGCGGATGGACGACAATGAAAAGTCACATGAGGCGAGAGATGAGGTTAGGGGACTTGATCGAAGCCGTTTCCCAGTATGCGCGCACCGATCGCGAAGTCGGCCTCGTTGTCTCCGACTTGATCCACCGCGGCGTGGTGCGACTCCATAACCGCCACTATCGCCGCCAGCCGAGACGGTGACAAGAATCAGTTCCGGAACACGATTCAGGAGGACAAGTTCGGCACCTTTGCCTTCAAGTCGCGGATGAAGGCATCGCGGTTTTTGGGGGTAATGATGAAATTGCGGAAGATTCCCGTTTTCCTGCGGATTCGCACGACGCGTCTCACAAGCCAGAGTGTGTTGCACCAGTGTTCGTTCCAAAACGGCGCGCAGGTATCGACTTTCTCGATGTCCGACAACGCAATCCTGCGCATTGTCAATCCGAACCACGCCACACGCAAACAGCGGTCATCGATGCGGTAATCAATCCGCGTGACGGCCCAGAACGCCAGTACCACCCACACAGCCCAAATCAGGAGAATGATTGCGTCCGTCACGGGCGGAACGGTAGCAACAACCGTGGTTACCAGCCAGCTTTTTTACTTTGCCGTCAAACGCCGTGTGTTAAAGTCTGATCGCCATGCTCGAAGAGCTTTATCAAGACATCATCCTTGACCACTACCGCCGTCCGCGCAATCGCGGCAAGACTGTGCCTGCCGACGTTCAAGCGAAGGAGTATAACCCGCTTTGCGGCGATGAGATTGAAGTTACGGCGAAAGTGGCGGGCGGGAAGATTGTCGAGATCAAGTTCGACGGCCACGGCTGCTCGATCAGTCTGGCGTCGGCCTCGATCATGACCCAGAAGCTCGCGGGCAAAACGCTTCAGGAAGCCGCCATGTTCATCGAGGATTTCCTGAAAATGATGCGCGGCGAGAAAGCCTTCGGTGGCAGGGAACTTGGAGATCTCAAGGCGCTCGAAGGCGTGCTTAAATTTCCCGTGCGCGTCAAGTGCGCCACGCTGGCCTGGCACACGGCGGGAAAATGTCTCACGGAAAACACGGCGAAAAAACTCTAGCACATCAGCGCGGGTATTCTCAGGGCGCCTTCTCGCCGCGGAACGGCACTGGTTGCACTTCTCGTTGCCACTCACCATTCACATTGCGGCGGTAGAACTCGCGTTCGGCCACCGTCGTGCCGTCGGCCTGCCGTGTTTCGTGCTCAACAATCTTTCGTAGCGGCACCAACGGTTCCGTGTAGGTGCCCGTGCGCGTCGTGTGCACGGGGCCTTGTTCAATGGTTACCCGTTGGATCGAACCGTCCGGCGCGCGCGTCTCAGTCATTTCAGTCTTACCGCTCACGTTCCACGTCGATCCGGACGGCGTCCGCACGATCCGTTCAATGTGTGTGGTATCGCCCTCGCGGCGTACGATTTCACTCTCCTGCGCGCTCGGCCCAAACCGTCCTTCGATATGGTTGAATGCCCCCACCTTTCGCGTGATCAACTTCTCCGTCGGACTTTGCGTAACAACTGTCTCGTCCACTTCCTTACTCGGTATGATGTTCCCGTTCACGTCCCGCGTCTTCTCGATCTGATGAGTCTGCAACGAGCCGTCGGCGGCTCGGACGGTCGTAGCCGTAACGTCCCGCTCCACGCCAAATCGTCCGCTGGGGTCACGACGTTCCTTCAGCAATTGGACATGCTCCCCTGTCGCGTCCTTCGTGATCACCTCTCTCGTCCGCAGCATCGTTTGTTTCTTACCGTGGACGTCCGGCTCGACCACATCCGTGATTTTCTCCGTCACGTTCGGCGTAAGCATGCGCGTGGTCGTCGTGCTGCGGCTCGACTCAACGTAACCGCCGTCCGCGAGCCGTGTCCGCAGAACCGATTCGACGTGCGTTGGCGTGCTCGTCGCCCCCTCATTCCTAGGTTGCGGGACCGTCTGCGCTCTGGCCCCGATGCCCGCACAGAGCACGCCGGTCACGGCCAATCCAACCAACACAACGGTTATGTGCTTCATGATCGCCCTCCGTTCGCCTGAATTCATCCTTCCAAACCGGTGCCCGAGGAGGGATTCGAACCCTCACGATGGATTAACCCACCTTCGGATTTTAAGTCCGATGCGTCTGCCGTTTCGCCACTCGGGCGACGCCTGCATATTCGCACAGATGCCGGGGTAGTGCGAGCCTGATTTGCTACGCAGAAACGTTGAGCAAGTGTTCGGCATTCCTACGACACGAGGCGCAAGCGATCGTGCCGGGCAGCGGAAAAGGCAGAGCCAAAAACACCCAGAGACGAGGGGGACAATAGCCTGGTGGCCATTCTGACCGCAACCGTGGCCGATTCTGGAGCATTTGCCAGCGCCGCACACCTGGCATTAGGATGCGCAACAACGAGAGGCGTCAGCATGGACATTGCTTTCAAGTGCGAGCGGTGGCGGACAGAATCTTGTTGTGGATGAAGCTGGGGCGGGGATGGTTGTCGCGTGTTCCAAGTGTGTGGCCAGAATGTAATGGTGCCTACAGTTACAGCTCCTCTGACTGCCATGAGTGAACCTTCCAGCGTTCAATTCGAGACGTGTCCACATTGTGGCAAGGATGCCTGTGCCACCGACTTGTCTTGCATTCATTGGCCGGGTTGTTCACAAGCAAGATCGCCCTGCACTTCTTGGAACATCAGTTCCGAAGGCGACACCCAAAGAACAGAAGGTCGCATCCGCCCGCGCTTCAAACTTTTCCGTCCGTGAAGAACGCCTCCCGTTTTCGGACCTGCAAACTCTCGGCGGGCCATTCGCCCCTTGACTTTGTCCGGCTATTATGAAAAATGCTGGCACCTCGATGGGTGGAAACCTTAAGATTGCCGTCGGTTCAGATCATAGCGGACTCGATCTGAAGAATCAGCTTCTCGGCTATTTGCAGAGCCGCGGCTATTTCGTGCAGGATTGCGGCACGCACAGCAAAGACGCCGTTGATTATCCGCGCATCGCCTACACGGTCGCGCGCCTCGTGGCCGGCGGCGTTTGCGACCGCGGGATCATGGTGGACGGCGCCGGTATCGGCTCGGCCATGGCCGCCAACAAAGTCCGTGGCGCGCGCGCCGCGGCGTGCTACAGTGTGGCCCTCGCGAAGAACTCGCGCGAGCACAACGACGCCAATGTGCTCACGCTCGGCGCGGGCCAGACGGATTTGGAAGCCGCCAAGAAAATCGTCGATACGTTTCTGGCGTGCGAATGTGTTGAAGAACGACATCGAAAACGTGTACAATTGATCAATGCGATCCAAGAGGGGCCAATTGAAACCGGAGCACACCAAGCGACGTTGCTGGCCGCGATGGGAGACCCGCGTGTGAGCACCTCGCCCTCCGACCTCGAACGCATCGCCAAGCGCGTCCAGGAAGTCCTGGCCTCGCAAGGCCATCCGCCGATCGCGGCCACCACGCCCAAATCGCGGCTATCTCCGCAGCAGGTCGCCCAACTCATCGACCACACGATCTTGCGGCCCGACACCACCCACGCGGACATCGAGCAACTCTGCCGCGAAGCGCGCCAGTGCAAATTCTATTCGGTGTGCGTCAATCCGACGTGGGTATCGTTTGCGCGCCAAGCCCTCGAAGGTTCGGGCGTGAAAGTCTGCTGCGTCGTCGGTTTCCCGCTGGGCGCGCAGCCGCCTGAAACCAAGGCGATGGAAGCGCGCGCCGCCATCCGCCAGGGCGCAAAGGAAATCGACATGGTCATCAACGTCGGCGCGCTCAAGAGCGGAGACGATGACCTGGTCTTGCGCGACATTCGCGGCGTCGTCGAGGCCTGCCGCGACGGCAGCGCCAAATCCAAAGTGATCTTGGAGACCGCCCTGCTCACCAATGAGGAAAAAGCCCGCGCCTGCGAACTCACCGTCAAAGCGCACGCCGACTTCGTCAAGACCTCCACGGGCTTCAGCTCGGGCGGGGCCACCGTGGAAGACGTGTCCCTGATGAGCCGCATCGTTCGTGACAAGGGGCTCGGCGTGAAGGCGGCGGGCGGCGTGCGTTCGCTGGCGGACCTGCTGAAAATGGTGGCCGCGGGCGCGACGCGCATCGGCACATCGAGCGGCGTGAAGATTTTGAAGGAGGTCGCCGGCGAAGCCGTCACCGGTGAAGGAGCCAGGTACTGATGACCGGTAATTTCACGGAAAGGAACTGAATTATGGCCGATCTGCGTTCGTACATTTTTCTGGATAGCCTGCAGCCGCAGGTGGCGTCGTTCTTTGCGACGGTGTCGCAGGGTTTCCTGCCGATTGCGGAACAGGCATCGCTGTTCGTCGAGATTTCCCCGGGCATGGAGATTAACCGAGTGACCGACGTGGCGCTCAAAACCACGAAGGTCACGCCCGGCATGCAGATCGTCGAACGCTTGTACGGCATGCTGGAAATCCATTCCGACTCACAGGCCGACGTCCGCCAGGCCGGCGCGGCGATTCTCAGCGCGTTGAACCTCAAGGAAGAAAGCCGCTACAAACCGCAGATTTTCAACAGCAGCGTCATCCGCCGCATCGATGATTATCACACGATGCTCATCAACCGCATGCGACACGGCAACATGATCCTGCCGGGCCATACGCTGTTCACGATGGAGGTCGCGCCCGCCGCTTATGCGGCGTTCGCCGCGAATGAGGCGGAGAAAGCTGCCGAGATCAACATTCTCGAAATCCGCGCGTTCGGCAGTTTCGGCCGCATCTATCTCGGCGGGGAAGAAAAGGACATCGATGTCGCCTCCAAGGCCGCTGAAACGGCGATCAACAGCATTACCGGCCGCGAGATGAAGGGCAGCGGCGGTTAGAAACTAATTTCGTACGAATCGTAAACCAGATAAGGAGACACAGTCATGGCAGATGCATTAGGGTTGTTGGAAGCGCGTTCGTTCGCCGCGGTGGTGGAAGGCGCAGACGCGATGGTCAAAGCCGCCAAGGTCGAATTGGTCAGCATGGAAAAGACCGGCGGCGGCTACGTCACCGCGGTCATTCGTGGCGACGTCGCCGCGGTGAAGGCCGCGACCGATGCCGGCCGCACGGCCGCTAGCCGCGTCGGCGAAGTGGTCGCGGTCCACGTCATCGCGCGTCCGCACCAGGACGTCGACGACGTTCTGCCGCTCGGCCGCGCCACGAAGGCTGCCAAGAAGTAACGGGTGGCGTAAGCCTCTGGCTTGCGGTTGTTTTATGACCGCACCGGGACGGTCGCGCCACCATGTGAGGGACGCTTATGAATCTTGGCAAAGTTGTCGGCACCGTCGTCGCCACGCGCAAGGAATCCAGCATGGACGGATTGAAGTTCATGCTGGTCAAGCACGTGGACAGCGAAGGCAAGGAAACCGGTGGACAGGTCGTCGCAGTGGACGCCGTCGGCGCCGGCCCCGGCGAACTCGTGCTCGTCGCTACCGGCAGTTCCGCGCGTCAAACGCTCGCGACCAAAGATCGCCCGTGCGACGCGGTCATCATGGCGATTGTTGATACGTGGGAGATCGGCGGCACCGAGAAGTACCGAAAGGATTGACGCCATGGCCCTCTCCGATCAGGAAGTCGAACTCATCGCGCAGCGCATCGTCGTCGACCTCACGGGCCGCGGCGACGCGTCCGGCCCGGCGTCATCCTCGTCGGTATCGACCCCGGCCCCGTTGCGCGACATCGGCATCTTCGACACCATCGACGAAGCGGTCAAAGCGGCCAGCGTCGCGTTCTGCCAGTACGACCAGATGGGGCTGAAGAAACGCAACGAGATCATCGCCTCGATCCGCGCCGCCATGCGCGAGCACGGCAACGCCCTCGCCCGGATGGCTTGGGAGGAAACCAGCCTCGGCCGTTACGAAGACAAGGTCCTCAAGAACCAGTTGGTCACCGAGAAAACACCGGGCACTGAAGACCTCCATCCGGTCGCAGTCACGGGTGACAACGGGCTGATGCTGATGGAGTTGGCACCCTACGGTGTCATCGCCGCCATCACGCCCACGACAAACCCGACCTCGACGATCATCAATAACAGCATCGCGATGGTGGCCGCGGGCAACTCGATCGTCTTCAACGTTCACCCCAACGCCAAGCGCGTTTCCTGTCACAACGTCGCGCTCATCAACAAGGCCGTAGTCGCTGCCGGTGGCCCGCGCAATCTCATCACCTGCATCGCTAACCCGACTGTCGAGAGCGCGCAGGCGCTGATGAAGCATCCCGGCGTCCGCCTCATCGTCGTCACCGGCGGCGGCGGCGTGGTGCAAGCCGCGATGCAGAGCGGCAAACGCGCGATCTGCGCCGGGCCGGGCAATCCACCCGCGGTCGTTGACGAAACGGCGGACATCGACAAGGCCGCGCGCGACATCGTCTTCGGCTCGTCATTCGACAACAACATCATCTGCACCGACGAGAAAGAGTGCCTCGTCGTCTCGAGCGTGGCCGACAAACTCATCAAGGCGATGACCTACAACGGCGCCTTGCTGGTTACGAAGGAACAACTGCCGGCGCTGGAGAAGGTCGTGTTCAAGAAAACCTACGGCCCGCGACAAGAAGCCGACATCGACCGTTCGCTCATCGGCAAGAACGCCAGCGTCATCCTCCAGAAGGCGGGCATTCGGTGCGACGACAGCGTGCGCTCGGGCATCGTCGAGGTGGATCACGATCACCCACTGTTGTGGACCGAGCAGATGATGCCGATCTTCCCGATTACACATGTGCGGGATGCCGACGAAGGCATCGACTTCGCGCTGCAGCTCGAGCACCCGCGGCGACACAGTGTTTCGATGCACTCAGAGAGTCTGCCCAACCTCAGTCGCATGGCACAGGAGTGTGACGCCAGCATCTACGTGAAAAATGGGCCGATGCTGGCCGGCCTTGGCTATGGAGGCGAGGGTTACACCTCGTTCACCATCGCCAGCCCGACAGGCGAAGGAATGACAAGCCCAAAGAGCTTTTCGCGCTGGCGTCGTTGCACCCTCGTCGGCGCATTCAGGATTGTGTGAAAAAATTTCCCGCCATTGCGGTTGTGGAATTCGTAAGCATCGCGGACGGCATTTATACGACCGACGCGATTCTGAAGAAGGCGCCCATCGCCATGATCCGGTCGGGCACGGTCAGCGGTGGACGTTACCTCACCATCTTCGGCGGCACCACCGGCAGCGTCGGTGAATCACTCACGGAAGCCCTCACCATCGGCGCCGGCAGTGTGCTCGACCACGCGCTCCTGACGGATGTTCACGACCGTGTCCACGATGCCGTCCTCGGTAAACGTACCATCTGCGAACAGGAATCTGTCGGTATTTTGGAAACCGATACCGTTGCGGCGAACATCCGGGCTGCCGAGGCTGCACTCAAAGGCACGGAAATTGTACTCGTCGAGATTCGCCTCGCCGAGTACGAAATGTCCGGTAAGGCTATCAGCGTGTACAACGGCGTGCTCCACGAGATCGAGACGGCAATGAGCATTGCCAATGATACGCTCCGTGGCCGGAGCGCCTTTACGCGGTATCGCATCATTGCGCGTCCTCATGACACGATCACCGCGCAACTCGGCGCGACCACCTGCTTCACCGACGCCAAACCTCATGAACTCGAAGGCGAGGAGGCGATCTGATGTTGCTCGGCAAGGTCATCGGCACGCTCACGCCGTGCATTGTGTACAAAGGGCTCGAAGGGGTGCCGATGTTGTGGATTCAGCCGCTCGACAAGCGGGGCAATCCGAAGGGGGAAGCACTCGTTGCCTGCGACGCGACGCGCATGGCCGGTCCCGGCGAGATGGTTTACTACGAAGGCGGCCGCGAGGCCGCGCTCGCGCTCGAACCGTGGTTTGTGCCGGTCGATCACGCCATCGTCGGCATCGTGGACGACCTGCATCTCGAAGGCGGTGCGTCATGATGCTCGGCACTGTCAGAGGCCACATCGTCTCGACGATCAACCATCGGTTTTACGATGGCAAGAAGATGTTGATCGTCGATAAGGAGGATTTTGCCGGCAAACCGGGTGGTTATCTCATCGCCATCGACAGCGGCGTGGGCGCCGGCATCGGCGAACGAGTGTTGGTCATCGACGAAGGCAATTCCGCCCGCCAGATCGTGAAGAGCACCACGGCTCCTCTCCGCTCGATCATTGTCGGCATAGTTGACCGCGTCGACGCCGCCGAGGCGTAAGGTTTTGGCGTGCAGCACCACGGCACACGACCCGCCGCACGGACTCGGCCACGGTGAGCTTGTGGCTTCGCGCTCGCCCCTTCACAGCTATCACTACGCCAACGAGTGCTTTCCCGGCGAGCCACTACACCGCCCCGAGTTGCCGACTGAGTATTTTTTATCGCAATTATCCCGCAGCGGATTTTTCAGCAGATTCCCGCGCGAGACGCGCTGGCAGCTTGAAACAGCCATGAAGGGCCATATTCTCGCGCACACGGAACCGGTCGGCACGCACCAACAGCAATGAAATGAGCGCGCCGTTTACTTCTTTTGTAGTTCGGCGCGAATCATGGTGAGTATTTCGTAGTAGCGCCACGCAGCAGGAGCGTCAGGCTCCTGGTGATGATCGGGCCTCAGCATGAGATCGCCCGTGGCCAGCAATACCATCCGCACGTCAGGATTCTGCCGCACTTTTTCGTGCGTCGCTTCGACAATCAACCTGTAGTGCTCGGCGGGCATGGCGGGCTTGTACTCCATGCGTTTGCCCTCGAACGTGACCCACGTGATGCCCAGTTTCTTCATGTTATCGTTAGCCAGGTTACCCGCATGCTTCGCGTCGAAGCCGGTAAGCTGCGCAACTTGCTCACGCGTGTACTTCCATTCCAATCCCGGGAACCCGGCTCGCGGATCGTCGTCACCTTCAGGATACTTCATCATTTGCCAGAAACCCTCCAGGCTTGCGTAGAGTTTTCCGTGAAAGGTGAACGGTGTCGGTGCAAGATTGGAGAGTAAGCCAAGTTCGTTGCGTTTCGATAGGATCACTTCGCCGGGGCCAGCCTCCTGCGGCAGGATTTCCCATGCAGGCGCGCCGTCCTTCGACACCGGCCCCCACCAGTGCGACGGGTAGCGCGGATCGCGCGGCACGGCTGCCATGTCTGCCGACGCCCCATTCGCCGCGAGCAGCAGTGTCAAGCAATACAGGGCCTGGCTCAACGTTCCGCGGCGCATAACCGAATTATGGGGCGGAACAGCCGGAACGACAAGATCGGATTCCTTACCACGGAGAAGATCATCGCTGCCCTCGGCAGTGTCCAGATCGATTTTTCAGACACAAGCCGACAGACCGGCGCCGTTCCCCAAAAGGATGACCGCTGCCACGATCACCAGAGCCACCACAATACCGTTTCCGCGTCACCGTTGGCGTTGTAAGCCGCGATCATGCCGCCGACGTGGTTCCATTTATCATCATCGAAATCATCGCGCAGCGGAGCAAACAGCGGATTTCCAATTGGCAAAAATTGGCAATCCGTCTGCCTTTTGATGCATTTCCTTGCCTCTTGGTGCAAAAGTGGAGTTTGCCTTCAACACCTTATTCCACAAGGAGTTGCGGGATTTAGTGAGAAAATTCGCAGAAACTCGAAACTGGCCGAACGCGGATTTTAAGTCCGATGCGTCTGCCGTTCCGCCACTCGGGCAACGTACGCCTATTCGCACAGACATCAGGGCAGAGCGAGCCTGATTTACTTTGCAGAACCGCTGGCGAATCTTCGAGCGGTAGGTTACTTCGCTGTGCCCCAGCGGCTGTGGAGGAAGCGTTCCCAGGGCGAGAATAGAATTTTGTCCGCCAGCAATCCGATTGCGATGATCACCAGCATAATGCCGATCACCTGGTCCATCGCGTTGAGTTCGCGCCCATAATGCAGGAGGTGCCCAAGGCCGAAACCGGTCAAAATAGTCACGAAAATCTCCGCCGCCATCAGTGAACGCCAAGCAAACGCCCAGCCTTGTTTCATCCCGCTTACGATGAACGGCAATGAGGCCGGCAGGACGACTGTGAGCCAGGTGTGTAACTGACTGGATCCCATCGTGCGTGCCGCGCGGGCGTAAATCGGCGGCACCGTACGCACGCCGTTGTCAGTCGCAATCACCACCGACCACAGCGTTCCCATGATCACGACGAACAACATCGCCGATTCGGTTTGGCCAAACCACAGCAAGGCCAGAGGCACCCAGCAGACGCTCGGCAACGTCTGGAGTCCCAGTGCCACGATACCCAGCGTGTCTTCCATGAATTTGAACCGGGCTGTCAGTAATCCCAACGGAAGCCCACAGATGATTCCAAGAAAATAACCGAACAATAATCGGCGCATGGTGACGACCGTGGCATGCCACAGCGTGCCATCCTGTATCGCCCCTTCGAGGTATTGGGCTACACTCGATGGTCCCGGAACCAGCACGGGAGACCATCTTTTGGTTCGGTATAGTCCTTCCCAAATCAGAATCAGCACGACAAAGAAAACGAGGATCAACAGTATGCGCTTCATTCGGCCACCTCAGCAGTTCCGGGATGCAAATGCCGTTTCAAGGAACGCGTGATCTCGGTCGAGTATTTGGCAAGATCAACACTGTTGATGTCGCGCGGACGCGGGAGATCGACACTAAAGCTCTCTTGGATGTGGCCAGGATGCGGTGAGAACAGCAGCACACGATCGCCCAGGCACGCAGCTTCGCGGACGTTGTGGGTCACGAACACAATCGTCTTGCGTCGTTCCTGCCATATACGTTGGATGTCGCCGTAAAGCTGCTCACGCGTCATTGCGTCGAGCGTCGCGAACGGTTCATCCATCAGCAGCACGCGCGGGTTCGGCGCCAGCGCGCGCGCCAACGCCACGCGCTGTTTCATGCCGCCAGAGAGTTCATGGGTATTGGCGTGCACGAAACTCTCTAGCCCGACCAGGTGCAAATAATACTCGGCCACCTCACGGCGTTCCTTGTTGGTCAGGTTCGGCTTCAACTTCAGTCCAAACATCAAGTTGCCCATCACATCCAGCCAAGGAAACAGTGCAGACTCCTGAAACATCATCATCCGCTCATGCCCGGGTCCCATCACTGGTTTGCCGTCCGCCAGCACTTGGCCACTATCGGGCGTCTCCAGCCCGGCAATAATATTAAGAAGTGTCGACTTGCCGCAGCCCGACGGGCCAACGAGACAAACGAACTCGCCTTCGTGAATGTTCAATGAGACGTTGTCCAGCGCATGCACGGCGGTGCGGCGCATCCGAAACCATTTCGACACGCCTTCCACAACCAGCTTTTCGGGTGGGACGTTCCGTAGCTCCTCGTGAACCGCCATCACTTGATTTCAGCCAAACCCTTCTCGCGCAGCACGCCGTTCAGAAGCTTGAGGTCGTAGATGCGCGAAAGATCGGGCTTCTCTTTCAAGAATCCGATGCGATACGCGTCTTCAGCGGACTTCAAGAGTGAAGCGCTGACCGGATCGTATGTGATCTCCAGCCGCTTCCAAGCGCTGTTGAGCGTTTCCTGAGGCAACGACTTCGTCGTCTCAGCTTTGATCTCCGCATTTAGGATCCGCTTCGCCTCGTCGGGATGCTCATTGATCCACTTCGTCAACTCAACGTGCGCAGCGATCCATTTCTTGAGTAAATCAGGACGTTCCTTGAGAAATTTCACACTGCTCACAAGGTGCGTCGTGACGTACTTGCCACCCGTCTGTTTCCAGAGCGAACTTTCATCGAGATAAACCTGTCCCTTCGCCTCCAAAACAAGCCGACTCACCCATGGCTCGACAGTCCACACCGCGTCCATTTCCTTGCGCGCGAACAAGGACAACTGGTCGGGATTGGCCGTCGGTACGACCAGCGCGTCGCCGCCGGTCATTGTGATCTGCAGTCCCTTCGACTGTAGCCACGCACGACAGGCGACATCCTGCGTGTTGCCAAGTTGCGGTGTGGCGATTTTCTTGCCCTTGAAGTCGGCGTTCGCCTTGATGCGGCCATCAGGTTGCACGACCAACGCCGCGCCACCGCTGCAGCCGCCCGCCACAATGCGGATTTCCTCGCCTTGCGATTTCAGGTGCGCGTTGATTGCCGGATTAGGCCCGACGTACGTGATATCAAGCGAGCGCGCAAAAATCGCCTCCATAGCGCTCGGCCCGGCATTGTATACGAACCATTGGATCTCCACGTCCGGACCAAGCCGTTCCTCAAACCAACCCTTGCCCGTGCGCGTTAACCCGTGACCGATGACGCCTTGAGCGTGTGTGATGTTTGGGAAATGCCCGACCCGGATGACGATCTTCTCAGACCGCCCAGTGGCCGTCATAGCCAGCAGCGCAAAAGTCACCAGAGCTCGTTTCATTTTCGTCCTTTCGCAAATGGCAGAGGCGCCTTATCGCGGCGAAGCTTGCGCAACGTCACATTCACCATGTCTGCGACAGTGAAGTTGTCGAGAATGCTGGCAATGGCATTGCGCACGTCCACCATCAGAATGCGCAGCCCGCAGTGCGCCTCGTCGGGACACGAACACGGTTTGTAGGCGGTCACACTGGCGCATGAAATTGGTGCCAGTGGACCGTCAATCAACCGCACGATCTCGCCTGTGGTGATCTGGCTCATCGGTTTCCTGAAATAGTAGCCGCCGCCTTTGCCGCGTTTGCTGGCGAGATAGCCGGCACGGTTCAACTCCAACAGAATCGCTTCGAGGAATTTGACGGGGATGTTCTCTTTCTTTGCCAGTTCCCGGATTTGGAGTATGGGTCGCCCCAATTCCTGCGCGATCCCCAGGTTATTGAGCGAACGCAACGCATACTCGCCCCGTTTCGAGACCTTCATCGAGTCTAATCCTACTGTATTAGTAGGATTAGGCAAGCGGTTTCCGTGCTGTGACGGGTTCGTTCTGTCAGAACGCCAGTTGCAGCCGGGCGACGATGACTAGGGAATTTCCCAGCCGGCTCCGGCGCGTTTCCTTCACGAGCAATCCCTTCTTTTCCAGTCCGTCGGCCTTGGCTTCGTCAGCGGAAAAGAAAATGTCGGCGGGCGCACCTTCCTCAATTTGCCGCGCGAGCGTGCCGGACGCGGCGAAGTTGAAGACAATTTTGTCGCCGGACTGTTTTTCGTAATCCGCACCGATCTCCTTGAGCGACTCGGTGAGGCTCGCGGCGGCGAAGACGGCGACCTGCGCGGCGAATGAAGTGGTTACAGCCAGCAAAGCTACTGCGAAAAGCGTGATCGTTTTTATTGTTTTCATGTTCTTAGCGTTTGATCAAAAGTTAATGGTCGTCTGCACGAAAACCCAGTTGGCATCCACCGCGCCGCCATTGGCGGGCTTGGTGGCCACGGATTGTTTGATGTAATCGCCCACGAAGAAATGGCCGTAACCGGCCTGCAACTTGCACCATGATGTGACGGCGTAACTACCCACCAAGTCCAATTCCGAACCGACATACGAATTGAAATCGGGATGGATGCCGTAGCCGTTACTGTTGCGGCCACTACCGGAGGCGGGATAAAGCGAATCATGCGTGTCCGCCAGCCAAAACCAGAGATAATCCACTGACAACGTCAAGTCTTTGGCCGGCTTCACGGACGCGGAAATACGCGGGATGTGCATGTTGCGTTCGCAGAACAAATTCATCTGCCCGTAATAAGAGTGGAGTGAACCAAACAGGTTGTCAAAAGTTTCACTTTTACCGTCCTTGGAATTGCTGTCGCCGGAACCGCCTTCGTAGCCGATACCCAGACGCGGCGTGGCCCAGACATTTGTCCAGGTGTAACCTGCGCTGGCAAAAATCGCGTAAGCCTGCTGATCCAGCCGCTTTTTCAGAGTCGAATTGTAAATACTGCCCAATTGTCCGGCGGCTTCGAGGCCGTAATCCCAGCCGCACAGTTTGTCGGGCAGGGATTTGAACCGGAACCCGAGCGTATAAATGTCACGCGCAGTGGTCGGCGTGCCGGGCACGTCCATCGCCGAAGCACTCACGGCATGGGCGTCGGCGTTGCGCGAAAGAAAATAAACCTGCGACTCCTGCCACGGCAGCAATTTGTCGCTGGAGGCGTAGATGCCGCTGAACCAGTCATGGCCGTTGCTCTCGTCAAAATGTCCAGCGTAGGGCACCACGACATTGCCGGCAAAGGTGTCCACCCAAAACGATTCGCCAACATAATGCAGCTTCACCGCATCAAACGTGCGGCCCGGATTGGTCCAGTCGGCGACGCCCACAAACCGTTGGTCGCCATAAATCAATTCCTGCCGCCCGACTTTTACCATCAACGGAAATGCTTTCGGATCGCCCAGCAACAAGTTGGCCTGGCGCAAATCCGCCTCGTTTTGATCGGGTGAAGGCGAACGCCGATCCCAGCTTTCCGTCGCGCTTTGGAATTCGCCAAAAACCGTCAGCCATGTCACCGGCGTGTAACCAAGATGCACCCGTTCACGGAGCAATAGCTCATCGGATGAATTCGGTTTGCCATGTGCAATGAAATCGGTGTTGGGATTGACTGGTATCGTCAACGGTTTGCCGCTGGCGGGAACACTGGTCATCGAGCTGGCCGCCGGCACCGCGCCTTCGGAATCCGCGTAACGCAGCCGTAACTGGCCGCCGATGTCCCAAGCCTTGAACTCGGGGAATTGCTCACGCAGCCAGTCATTTAATAGGCCGGCGCCGGCGATGGGTTTAGCGGTCGCAACTGCGTTGGTGGTGGTGATGGTGTCATTGGTCTGCGCCACGACCTTGAAAGTCGCGCAGAGCAGGCTCAGGCCAAGGATTGTCCAGTTTCTGCGATTTAGGCGCAGGCAGGTTTGTTTGCGGGTTCGATTTGCTTTCATAAGTTGTCTACAGTTCAGTTTGTTTTGGTTTGAGTTGAGTCGGTATCGGATGAAACCGTGGCTATCTCGCCGGTATCACGCGCGTTGAGCGTTCAGTTGCTGTTCCTACCTTTTAGGTTCTTGCTTGTCTACTATTTTAGTAGACAATGCAAGCGAAATCTTCAGTTTTTTTGCGAGTAGGACGCAAGCGCGGTATCCAGCTACCGGCTGATGACGAAAATCGCGAGATCGGCGTTGAGGTTCGAGTCGTCAAAAACCTCAGTGCCCGATTCTGTGTCGAGGGTGATGTGCCGGTGGACGCGGATGTTCTTCTGGCGACAAAATTCCTCGAAATCGGCAATGGACAGGAACCGAATATTCGGCGTGTTGTACCAATCGTAGCGGAGCAGACCGGCGGATTTCGGGGCGCGACCGCCCTCGGCCAACATGTGGCGCAGGGTGCGAAACGCCATGTTGGGGAAACTGACGATGCAGGTGCGGCCGACGCGGAGCATGTCGTTGATCACACCTTCCACGTCGTGCACGGCTTGCAGGGTTTGAGAGAGCACCACACAGTCAAATTGTTTGTCGGCGAACGCGCGCAGACCTTTGTTCAAATCCGCTTGAACGACGTCGAGGCCTCGCCGCACACAGGCGAGAATCTTCTGCTCGTCCAATTCCACACCGATAAGCCGGTGATGGTCCTTCTTATTGATGCGCGCCAGCAATCCGCCGCGCCCGCAACCGAGGTCGATCACGCTCGCAGACGGAGGGATGAGTTCCAGGATCCGGTCATAGTCGAGCCGTCGCGGATGGAAAATGCTGGTCGGGCTGTGTCCGTGGTAATCTTCGTCCTCGCTCTCATCAGTCGGGGTGTCACCGGCGAGATTACCAAGGAACGCATGTATCAATTCACCGTAACTGGCTAGGTCGTCGGGCAGCAGGAACGCGTCATGCCCGCAGTCGCTCTGCACGTTGCAGTAGCTTACGGGCGCCTGATTGCCGATGAGCGCATTTACGATGTCGCGTGATTGGTCGGGCGGAAACAACCAGTCGCTGGAAAAACTGACGACCAACCAGTGACACAGCGCTGGACGGAAAGCAGCGGACAATTCCGCAGTCGTGACGCCGAAGTCGACCAGATCCATCGCCGTCGAGAGCGCCATGTAACTGTTGGGGTCGAAACGCTCGACGAACTTCGTGCCTTGATAGCCAAGATATGAGCCGACCGAGAATGTCTTTTCGAATTCGGTGGCGACTTCTCTAGGTTGGAGACGGTCGGCCCCGAACTTTTGCCTCATCGCCTCGCGTGACAGGTAGGTGATATGGCCGATCATGCGGGCGATGGCCAGCCCAACTTCCGGCCCATGTTTCTCCTTGTAGTACTGGCCGCTGTGATAATGCGGATCGCGGCGGATGGCATTGCGTCCCACCACATCGAACGCGAGCGCCTGACTGGTTAGCCGCGGCGACGTGGCCAGCGCGATCGCGCCGGTTACTCGCTCCGGAAAACGGGTCGCCCAAGTCAACACTTGGTGGCCGCCCATCGAACCGCCGATCACGGCTAGCAATTTCTTGATCCCCAACCGCTCCAGCAACTGCCGCTGGACCTCGACCATGTCTCCGATGGTGACAATGGGGAAATCGCGGCCGTACGGCTGGCCGGTCGCCGGATTGATGCTGCTGGGTCCGGTGGTGCCGCGGCAACCGCCGAGCAGGTTCGGGCATATCACGAAGTGCCGGTTCGTATCAATCGGTTTGCCCGGACCGACGACGATATCCCACCAACCGGCATCATCGGCATAATCGTGACGGGCGACATGTGAGTCCCCGCTGATAGCGTGACAGACGAGCACGACGTTGTCTTTTGCGGCGTTAAGCTGGCCGTAGGTTTCATAAACAACCGTCACCGACGGCAACTCGCCTCCGAGTTCCAGCTTCAGCGGCGTGTAAAACGTCACCGTCTGCGCATGCTTCAACGGCTGCGCGCTTCGGACGCTGTCGCTGCTCTCGAAGAGGTTGTTGGTTTTCATCAGCGGTTGCCTCGTCAGGGTCGGTCCGTTATTTCTGTGATGCCTTCAATGCTTGGTCGAGGTCGGCAATGATATCGCGCACGTCTTCGATGCCAACCGACAACCGGACGTACTCGGGCGTCACCCCAGCCCGTGTCTGTTCCTCGGGAGTCAATTGCGAGTGCGTCGTTGAAGACGGGTGTATGATCAACGATTTTGCGTCGCCGATGTTGGCAAGGTGACTGAACAGCTTGACGTTGTTGATCAATTTGACGCCGGCCTTCTGGCCGCCTTTGATGCCAAAGCCGATGATCGCGCCCGTCCCATCGGGCAAGTACTTCCTGGCGTTGGCATGGTCAGGGTGGCTGGGCAGGCCGGGATAATTCACCCATGCTACGGCCGGATGTTTCTGGAGAAACTCAGCAACGGCTTGCGCATTCTCGCAGTGGCGCGGCAACCGCAGGTGCAGTGTCTCCAGTCCCAGCAGGGTCAGGAACGATGCGAATGGACTCTGACAACCACCCGTATCGCGCAGCCAGTGGGTACGGATATGAATGATGTATGCGATATTGCCGATCGGCCGCAGCGCTTCCTCGAACACCAAGCCATGATAGGCAGGATCGGGCGCGCAGAATTCCGGCCATTTCTGCGGGTCCCTGGCCCACTGGAACTTGCCGCTGTCGACAATCGCGCCGCCAATGTGCACGCCGTGGCCGCCGATGAACTTCGTCGTCGAGTACACGACGATATCGAAACCATGTTCAATCGGGCGGAACAGCGCAGGCGTCAGCACGGTGTTGTCGATGATTACCGGCAAACCGTGACTGTGCACGATATCGGCGAGCTTTTTGAAATCCGGCACGTCGTTCTTTGGGTTGCCAAGCGATTCGAGATAAACGGCGCGAGTATTTTTGTCCACCAGCTTGCTGAGGCTTTCGGGCTTCTTCGGGTCGAAGAACCGGACTTCGACACCAAGTTTCGCAAAGGTCTGCGTGAACAGCGTCCACGTCCCACCGTACAGACTCGTTGCCGAGATGAAATTCTGTCCGGCATGTACGATTGTCAGCAGGGACGCAGTGATCGCCGCTTGGCCGCTGGCGAACGCCAGTCCCGCCGCGCCGCCGTCCAAAGCCGCCAACCGTTTTTCGAGCACATCGTTGGTTGGGTTCGTCAACCGGCTGTAGATGTTGCCGAATTCCTTGAGCGCGAACAGATTTGCCGCGTGGTTGGTGTCCTTGAACACGAAACTGGTTGTGGCGTAAATCGGCACAGCCCGCGCGTTGGTGGTGGGATCCGGCACCTGCCCGGCGTGCAGAGCCAACGTGCCCAATTGCTGTTTGCTATTGTTGTTCGACATGATTATCTCCTTATTTCCTTTTTGATTTCGTTTGTCAAACCCCGTCTTGGCTCAGTCCCAATCCTGAAACAGCACGGTGGACAGATACCGTTCGGCCGAATCCGGCAGAACGGTGACGATTATCTTGCCGTCAAACTCCGGCTGGCGCGCCAGTCGCACGGCGACGGCTGCCGCCGCGCCACTCGAAATGCCGCTGAGTATGCCTTCCTCGCGCGCGAGCCGGCGCGAGAACGTAACGGCATCAGCGCTGCTAACCTGTTCGACGCGGTCCACGAGCGACAGGTCGAGCACGTCGGGAACGAAGCCGGCTCCGATACCCTGAATCTTGTGCGGGCCAGGCTTAAGTTCCTGGCCGGCGAGCTTCTGCGTAATGATCGGGCTTTCTGCCGGCTCGACTGCGACCGATAAGACTTTTTTATTTTTCGTGTTTTTAATGTACCGTGACACGCCGGTAATTGTGCCGCCGGTGCCGACACCCGACACGAACACGTCAATCCGCCCATCGGTCTGCTCCCATATCTCCGGTCCCGTGGTTTTTTCGTGAATCGCCGGGTTCGCCGGATTCTTGAACTGTTGAGGCAGGAAGTAGCGTTTGGGATCGGAAGCGGCGATCTCTTCAGCTTTCGCCACCGCTCCAGACATACCCTTGGCGCCTTCCGTGAGCACCAACTTCGCACCAAGCGCCGTCAGAACGCGCCGTCGCTCGATGCTCATTGTTTCCGGCATCGTCAGCACGACCTTGTAGCCGCGCGCCGCGCCGACGAATGCCAGCGCGATGCCGGTGTTGCCGCTTGTGGGTTCCACAATCGTCGTGCCGGGTTTCAGCAAACCTTTCTGCTCGGCGTCCCAAATCATGGCGGCACCGATCCGGCACTTGACCGAGTAAGACGGATTGCGTCCTTCGATCTTGGCCAGCACGACGGCCTTGGCCCCGTCGGTGATCCGGTTAAGTTTCACCAACGGGGTGTGCCCGATGGACTGCGAGTTGTCTTCAAAATACGTTGTCATAGTCAGTTTCCCTTTCTGTAAACCGATATGGTCGCGGTTGATGATAGTTAGAACTCATATTTTGCGGTAACGCCCCAGACGCCATTGGCCTGGTGATTCAACACGTTGCCGAAATGACCGTAGCCGGCGGCCAGAGTCAGATGGTTGTTCACCACATATGCGGCGTCAATCGTCCACCAGTCGCCCTCGGCTTTCACCAGATTGCCGATGGGTTTGTATTTGTTTGGCTGCTGCCGGTATTCTGCTGCCAACGCGAACTTGTCGGTGACAAACACCACCACGTTGCCTTCGAACAGGAAGTCATACTTGGAGGTGAATCCGCCCAATCCGTTCCACACGCCCTCGGTCGCGCGACCGCCGAGTTCGACCAGGACCGGCCGTGGCGTTTGCGTGAACAACTTGGAGGCGTAGAGCGTGAAGTCCGCGCCAGCATTGTGCTTGATGCCCGCGCTGCTTAACGCGCCACCGAGGTCGCTATTAATACGGCTGATGCCGTCGTTGTATTTGAAGTGCGTGCCAAACGTCAGCGCGGGAATCCATTTCTGTCCAAACTCGCCTTCCTGCAACAATTGCAGCCGCGCGTTGAAGTTGTGCAACTCGACATCATTTCGGCTGATGCTCACCGTGGTTGCCTTCTTGATCGCCAACGGCAGGTCGCCCAAGTTCAGGTGGTTCCAGCCGTAGCCGAGTTCGAGCCGCTTCCACGGCGTCTCCGTCAGCGTTAGCGCCTCCAGATTCTGTCCGTGCCCGATGTTGACGAAGGCAAAGCCGGCGCTCGGACGACCGACTGGCTCGCCATTGCGCGGCGGGTTAACGAGGTAGGCGGACAGCGTCGAGAAGATTCCGCCATTCCCTTCGATTTGATGCAACGGCCACGGCGGCCCTTTTTCCGCCGGGACGGCTTTGGCTGGCGCCGCATTCGTGGTTTCTTCCGCGTGCGCAGTGAGTTGACTGCTGAACAACTGCGCGGCGGCGACAGCTATAACGAGCAGCTTACGATTCTGACTTTTGCGTTTCTGGTTCATGACAATAACTGATTCTTTCTTAGCAACACTTCCAGTCATCTGGTCAGTCTCGCAGTTTCGGTGTTCTTAGTTGGCCTCCATTTGTATGGTTGGCGTCAAATTTATATTTCCCAATCACTATTCGCGTTCAGACGCAGTTTCTCGGTGCGCTCGATTTGTATTACGCGACCGTCGTGCACGATAATCTGCACGACACCGTAACCCAAGGACGCGACGTAGCGCTGGACAATCGCCAGCCAGTCAGGTTCGCGTCGGCGCGGCTCTTCGCGGTTGTTTGCGTTTTTCTTTTCCATATCGGCCTTAAATAGATCGATCCGTCTCGCCTCTGCCTGACGATGTGGAAGCTTGTTGGGTTGAGTCCCGACCGCCGGCCCACCGGTATAGGAGCCGGTCGCGTTTGCGTCGGGCCTCCTCCAATCGCTTTGTGCCGAGGGATGCGCGGACCCTTTGCTTGGTCAGCGGGGTGGGGTACGTAGTGTAATGGATAAACCACGTCCCGTTGTTGTTCCAAAGGTGATGCCGCGTATTCGCGGAGTTCACCCGAACTGCTATTATTGTCTGACTCATGACACGTAATACCTTTCTCGGTTACGCATCAGAGATGGGGATAAAAACATCGCCACCATCACTGAGCTATTGATTGCTCACTCTGGCGGCTGGCAGGCTCACCAGAATTTTGTTTCGGAAGCCCCTGGCTCCCGCACATCGCCCCGAAAACTTTCGAGGCACGCCACCGCAGGATTTCTGAACCTCGGTTGGCGGGCCAAGTCACTGCCACTTGGCCACTCTTAATGTGTGCTAGACGACTCTCTATACACTCGTCTTTGCATCGTGAAACGGGAGGCACTATACTCGACTCTTCGGATCGCGCAACAACAAAGTGTGTCATAAACCGGCATGGCGTTCTTACACGCCAGACGATGCTTTGCTTCATTCATTCCACGATATATCGCTAAGCGATATATCATGGCCGTACGCTGACTTGACACATCGGTATCCGAGGTGTCATCCCGGTCTGTTGGCAATTTCGAGGTTGACGCGGCGCGCCGAACCGGGAAAGGGGTTTCCCAAATACTCGCTCAGAACTTCTTGCGGAGATTGGATGGCAGGATGTTCAACTCATTACGGTATTTGGCAACCGTGCGGCGGGCGATGGGTATTCCTTGTTCTCGGAGGATGGCGACGATCTCCTGATCGGAGAGCGGCTTGGCGGCGTCTTCGCGGCCGATAAGCTGGGAGATCTGCTCCTTTACGCTGGTATTGCTCAGGGCCATGCCCCCTGTAGTTTCGAAGCCCGGCGTGAAGAAGAATTTCATTTCGAACAGGCCCTGCGGCGTTTGCATATACTTGTTGGCCACGGCGCGGCTAACAGTCGTCTCGTGGACACCGACCTTCGACGCCACTTGGGCCATCGTCAACGGCTTGAGGAACGTGAGGCCTTTATCGAGGAACTCGCGCTGATGTTCTGCTATGATCTTGGCAATGTTGTAGATGGTCTGCTGCCGCTGGTGAATGCTCTTAATAAGGAATTTGCCTGCGCGAATCTTGTCGCGGATGTAGTCTTTCGCTTCGCCGTGCTTGTCCTGCTGCGCCATCAATTCCCTGTAGGTATTGCTGATACGGAGGTGGGGGATCTGATCATTGTTGAGCATCACCGCGTAGTCATCGCCGATCTTCTGGACAACGACATCCGGCGCGACATACTGCTGCTGCTCGGTGCTGAACATCCGGCCCGGCTTCGGCTCGAGCGTCGAAATGAAATTGGCGATCTGCTGGACCTGCCCCGTCGTCAGATTGTGGGCATGGGCGATTTCCGCATAACGTTTTCGCGCCAGATCGTCCAGGTGCTGTTGAACGATGACCGCCTCGATTGATTCCGATTTGCCAAGCCGATCCAACTGAATCAGCAGACACTCCCTAAGGTTGCGGGCACCGACGCCGACCGGATGAAACCCTTGCACAATCTCCAGTACGTTCTGCAATTGCTCCAGCGGGACACCTGAACTGATCGCCAATTCCTCCAGCGGCGTGAGCAAATAACCGTCGTCGTTGATGTTGCCGATAATCAGCTCGGCGACCTTGCGCAAATCGTCGGGGACATCTGAAAAATTCAACTGCTCGATCAGATGCTGTTGCAGCGACTGCTCCTCGGCGATCGAGTCGAAGAAGTGCTGCCGCTGCTCCTCCTGCTCCTGGCTCCACGACCGGAAACTGCTGGTCTGGGCGAAATACTCGCGCCATTCGTCGTCGAGCTTGGAGAGGGCCTCGAACTCCTCCTTAAAATCGATTTGCTCTTGCGTCTCTTTCGACGACGAACCGTCATCGCTGTCGCGTTCGACCTCCACGCGCGGCTCGTCCTTGGGCAATTCCTCCAGCAATGGGTTCTGCTGGAGTTCCTCCTGAACCAGTGAGCGCAACTCAAGCGTTGGCACCTGCAACAGATGCAGGCTCTGCTGCAACTGCGGCGCAAGAATCTGCTGCAATGACAGCCGTTGAACTTGCTGTAACCCTGGACCCTGAGCCATCGGTAAACCTTTTGGGACTAACTGCGAAACCCGTGAGTACTATAAGCGCAGCCGCTGCCAAGTAAAGGGTAAAACTCTGTGGGCTTGCTGTGATGGCACAGCCAGTTGACGGACGTGACTGACTCGCAAGCGTGGTGTCGCTTCACCGGCCGATGCTCTTGTAGGTAAACCCGAGCTTCTCCATTTGTGACGGATCGAAAACATTCCGACCATCAAGCACGATGGGTTGTCCCATGACCGAGCGCAGTTTCTTAAGGTCCAACTGCCGGAACTCATCCCATTCAGTGCAGATCAACACTGCATCGGCACCCCTGGCGGCGGCATAGGGAGAGTCGCAGAACTCAACGCCGGGCAGGATTTCGCGGGCTTTCTCCATCGCCTGCGGATCGTAAGCGCGAATTCGGGCGCCCTCTTTCTGGAGTGGTCGGATTACATCCAACGACGGCGCGAGACGCATGTCATCGGTGTTCGGTTTGAACGCCAGGCCGAGCACGGCGATCGTTTTATCCCGCAGGATCCACAGCGTCTCACGGGTTTTCTTCACGAAACGCTCGATCTGTTCCGCGTTGACTCGCTGGACTTCTTTCAAAATGCGGAAATCGTAGCCCAGTTGGTCGGCGATGTGGATAAACGCGCTGAGGTCCTTGGGGAAACAGGAACCACCATAACCCAGTCCGGCATTGAGGAAGGACTGTCCGATGCGTTTGTCCAGTCCCATGCCGTGGACGACGTCCTCAACATTCGCGTGGCTGGCTTCGCAAATGACCGAGAGTGCATTGGCATAGGAGATTTTCAGCGCCAGGAACGAGTTGCAGGCATGTTTGATCAGTTCCGCGGAATTTATATCGGTGACGACTATCGGCGCGTGGAACGGCGCATACACTTCCTTCATCTTTGCCACTGGCCGATCGCTTCCCACGCCGATCACGACGCGATCGGGCTGCATCAAGTCCTGCACGGCGCAACCTTCCCGTAGGAACTCGGGATTGCTGACTACGTCAAAATCTGCCTTGTGGCTATTGTATCGTTTGATCGTTTGCGCGACCTTCTCGCCCGTCTTGACCGGCACAGTAGATTTATCCACGACAATCTTGTACTCGGTCATTGCGCCGGCTATTTCGCGCGCGACTTTCTCTACAAAACTCATGTCCACCGAGCCATCAGGCTGCGGCGGGGTGGGCACGGCGATGAAGACAACCTCGGCGTGGTTTACGCCCTCGGCGATATTGCCCGTGAAACGCAGCCGCTTCGAGGCTACGTTCTTCCTGACAAGCGGTTCCAGACCCGGCTCGTAGATTGGGATCTTGCCGCTTTCGAGCAGCGCGACTTTCTTCAAATCATTGTCCACGCAGACCACATCATGGCCGACCTCGGCAAAGCATACGCCCGTGGTCAGACCAACATACCCAGTTCCGATAATCGCGATTTTCACCATCGTCAATTTCCTCCTCCGACCCCGATGCGACTGAGCGGCAAGCCCATGCCCGGAAACGACCGCAACGACACTGCGAAGAAGACCGTCACCTCATTGCTATGGTCACGCTGATTGCTACGGCTCACTCCGTAGGTGATATACCAATCATGCGTTTCCTGGCGCAGGAGGTATTCTTGTTCCTCCCATGCGCCATCCTGCATGTCGAAGCTTTGGTACATGTGTGCCGTCCAATGTCGGCTCAGGCGCATAGCGGTATCCAGACGCACCAGATTACTGTCGTTACGCAAGAATAATGTACCTACCCCAACGGACCAACGGTCAGCGTCCATTACTCGGATCGCCGTACTTAACTCCCGCAGCACGTTATCACGCAGGTCATAGCGCGCGAACGCGTCCATTGATAAATATTCGGTCGGCCGCAACCGCAAGGTGCTGTACAAATCGGAAAAGCTGCGCTCACCATTGTTCTTCTCAATGTGGTAGTCGGTCCAGTTTTCCAACTCCACCAGATCCCACGGCCGCCCGTCACGTTGCGTCTGCAGTTTCTGGCGCAGGCCGAACCGGAGCACGTTTTCCTTAGTGATGTCGTCGATCGAGTTATACGCCGGAAAGTCCAGCGGCGAATATCGCGTCAATACTAGGCTGTCGCCGCCCTTCAACGTCGTGCTGCGGATAGTATCAAATTGGAATAGGTCGTTCGTCCCCTTGTTCGGTGTCGGAATCCACTGGTAGTCGGCGAACGGCTGAAGGATGTGTCGCAGTCCGTCCACCCGTAGCGCATCGCACTTCACATCGTCCCACGTCCGTGAAATTTTGAACGAGGTCTCAGCGCCGAGATCGAAGACAAACCGTCGCACTTCATTGGTGAGCGCCGCAGTCTCTGGCGCGCGGTTGTAATAGGTGTAGCGGACGCCGGCGTGCGGCACCACCGACAACCAATCGCCGAACACCTGTGGCATCAGGATTTGGTGAAACGTGTCCGCGCGAACTGCGTCGCCAGTAAACGTCAAATCGTTGGTGAGACCGCGATTCATTTGATACTCGCCCACGCTGCTTTCGCCCTCGTAAAAGAACGGTGTTGATCCAATCCGCGTACGATTTACCGCCCATTTCGCTTCGGGCAGCCTTTCCACTTCAGTGAAGAAATTGTTCACCTCCGGCCGCACCAGCAGCGACAAGGTGTAGTTCGGGCCGCGCTTCGTGATGTCCGCAACGGAATCAGGTTGGCGATCGCGACGGAACTCGTCGAGGAAGAAGTCCTCAAGGATATCCGGGTCGCTGAGCTTGTTAAGGCTGACTGTCAGGGCAATGTCGTCTGAGAAGTACTGTTTATGGAGCCATTGGACGCGGTACCGATCCATGGGAATGTCCACGCCTGCATTCTTGTCCTGTTTGTCCATCGGATGGCTGTCACTGATATAGTATCCGCGTAGCAATCCGTGCCCCTCCGGGGCCATCTGATAATCCAGATCCAGCCCACCACCGACGCCCCGGCGGGTCCGTTCGTCCAAATGAACTCCCAAGACCGTATTGGTGGTCAAATGCCACCGTGTGCTGGTCAAGAGAAAGAACCCTTGATCCGAATTCAGGCCTACCACGACCGCGAACGGCGGCTCGTCGCTGTGTGGCGTGAAGCTAAACATGGGGAGCCAGAAGATCGGCACACCGCCCAGTTTCAGCACCGCGTTGTGCAATTCGATCCGGCCATCTGGCCATATCTCAGCGTGCGTCGCTTCCAGGCGGTAATCGGGCGGCTCATTCTCACACGTGGACAAGGCAAGTCGTGTGGTCAGATAATGGTTGGTCTCCGTCTGGCTGATCGAATCGATCCACAGCACGACGCCGTCCACGAATCCGCGGACGTGCTCCGCGTGCATCTCCCCGGTATCGAAATTGTAGTACGCGGCCGGCGCGGCCCATTCCCGCCCTTCCCGCGTCAGCCGCACATGGCCTTCGGCCCAAGCTTCCCGCATCAGCCGGTTATAGCGCACGTGGTCGCCCTGCAAGATCGCGCCGTTGCCGCGCACCACGACATTGCCGTCGCCATAAGCCATGTTGCTATTCTGGTCGAACCGCAACTGCTTCGCATCGATCGTGACCGGCTCGCCCTGCACCCCTTCAGCCGGTACAGATGGTGCCATATTCGCCGGTGCTTCAGTGGGCAAGGCATCGCCCCGAGCCGCCGATGCTGGCGCAGCCAAAATGAGTGCGACGATCCAACAGTGAAATCTGCTCCCCTTTGTCATGAGCTAGGCGGCACGCTATCACAACGCGCAATTTCCCAGCAAGACCAAAGCCGCCCGTCCCGTAGTTGTTTCAGCGACAAGCGATGACTTCAATTTCAACAAGCGCGTCCTTGGGCAGCCGCGTTACCTGCATCGTGGAGCGCGCCGGTGGCGCTTGCGCAAAGAACTGCGCATAGACGGCGTTCATCGCGGGGAAGTGGTTCGAGTCGGTGAGAAACACGGTCGTCTTCACCACATTGGCGAGATCAAGATTTTGTGAGCGCAGTAACACACGAATATTCTCTAGGACGCGGGTCGTCTGTTCGGTTATGCCGCCCGCGACCATGTTACCGGTCGTCGGATCGAGCGGGATCTGTCCCGCACAAAACAGGAGATCTCCCGCCCAAACGGCTTGCGAGTATGGCCCGATTGCTTTCGGTGCGGCGTCAGTTGCCACGTTTCGCCGATTCATTCTTCTTACCTCGATTTCCCTCCGCAACACTGGCGCGCAAGTACAGCCAAGCCGCCAAAATGAACAGCCCGACATCGCGCGCCAGCGTCATCGCGTCCATCTTACCGGCTTCGATCGTACCGAAGCAACCGCACTGGATATCAAGCCCGCGCACCAGTGCCTGCCCGATCGCGACCAGAAAAACGCCCATCAGCCCGGTAATCACCAGTGCGCTGCCTGGCAACCAGAAGCCCATCACCATCACGATGCCGACAACCGTTTCGACCCACGGCAGCGTGATTGCCATGAAGTTCACCAGTACCGACGGCAGCAACCGGTAGTTCGCCACATCCTCGGCGAACTGGGCTGGATCGAAGATTTTCACCACACCGGCATAGACAAAGATGCCGCCTACCAGCAGCCGTGCCAGAAACTTCACCAGCCTGCCGAACATCTGTTGCCGCGCGTTCATGGTTCAGCTCCGCTCTCGGTGGGAAATCCCGCATTGCGCCATAGCGTCCAGCCATTGGCTAGCACGCGCACATGGTTGTACCCGCCGCGCTCGCGCAACAGCGTCATCAGCGAATGGCTCAAGTCGCACTGCTCACCGTCACAGTAGACGACAATTTCCGAATCTGGGCTGAGCATGGCCGCCATTTTCGGGAAATACTGGTCGAACTGCTCGACCGGCAGATTGTGCGAGAGCGCGATGTGACCCGCGGCGTAGTCCGCCGGTGCCCGCGCGTCCAGAAAGAACGCCGTGCCTAAGTCCCACAGTTCCTTTGCCTCGGCCAGCGGAATCCTGTCTTGGTCGCGAAGCTGTGGCTTCGGCGGCCGGATGAGTGGGATACCCTTTTGTAAAAAGGCATTGACCAACAATCCTATTGCTGCGCCGGCCAGCATGAGGATCACTGCTTGCAGAAGCGCGCGCCGCATGTCAAGGGTGACCTTAGTAAGGATATTTTGTCACTGAGCCGCTGGAGTCGCAGGATGATTCGTTGGATTTGCAGGTTCTGCCGGGGGCACGGGTAAGGCCTTGTACGGCACTCTCCGCGCCGGGAAGACTTGAATTACAACAGGTATTTGAACTTCCGGGTATTTCGGCAAGTTTGTCTCGAACTTGATCGTCCCTTGCTTGGTTTCTCCCGGCGCTTTGGGCAGCTTGGCGACCACGGCGTACGTCCTGCCGGCCTCAACTGTCTGCAATTCCAGATCCAAATCGGGCAGGTTGCAGGTCAGCTTGCTCACTTCAAATGGTTGCCCGGTCTGCGCCGTAGAGATGATCACGCGGCGCATCATACCCGCTATAGGACGCGTTCCCGGCCAGTTCTCCGGGTCGGTGATGCTCCACAGCAGCGACTCAGGCATCACTGTAAGTTCGCCGACCACTCGTCCGGAAATGGAGAGGCGAATAGCCGGCGCGTTGGTATCCTCCGCGTACACCCGCAGCCCTTCAGTGAACTGACGGAGCGCGCCGGTCGCTTTCACCTGAACCGCGATCTTCGCACTGGGGTTGTTCGTTTCACCGCCCATTTCAATTTTACCTGACAACATCTGACTGTCGGCTTCCACTTTGGTGAGTACGAGCTCCTTACCGTCCACACGCCGCACCGTGAACGTCACGTTGGTGGTGGCGCCTTCGCGCAACATGCCGACCGACATCTGCGACGGCTGGATGTCGTATGTCTTCCGGATGTCAACCTTGATCGTCAGACGTTGTGACGGGTTCTGCGGATCATTTGAAGGAACAGTGATGTATTTCTCAATATGACCGGCAGCTTGAGATAGATTGACACGAAAGGTCAGTTCGCCCTTTTCACCGGGCGGCACCGTTTCCGGTTTGACTCCTGCCACCGTGCAACCGCAACTGGGCGCCGGTTTCTGGATTTTTAGAACGGCGTCACCAGCATTGGTGAACACAAATGTTCCATCGACACGGTCAACCTGCGATGTCACGCCAAAATCATAAACCATCGTTTCAAACTTAAGCTTCGGCCCGCCTTCGGCCCATGCCGTCGTTCCCGCCATTAGCATCCCAATTATCACCGCCAAAAACCGTCGTGTTCTCATTGTTGTTCCTCCAAATTGCATCTGCTTTTTATACTATCCAATTATTCCGCGTTTGGCAAGCGGAACCCTCTTGTCCTACTTGGCGAGTTCGGCTACACTAAACTCATCATGTTCAAGAAAGCGTTGTTGCCGGTTCTTCTGATTCTGATGATTATCATCTTATTGGCGGCCGTGGACCGCTGGGGTGAGATGGGAACAAGCGAGGAAGGAAGGATCGGTTGGGATAGGTTTTTCCCCATCGGGCACCACCATTGAGGAGACGCGATGGGACACATCACGAAACCACCGAACGCACGCAGAGTTATTGTCGCACCATCGATCCTCGCGGGCGACTTCGGGCATCTTGCGTGTGACGCCGAACGAGTGGAACGGGGTGGGGGAGACTGGTTGCACTGCGACGTGATGGACGGCCATTTTGTGCCGAACATGACCTTTGGGCCGGACACGATCCGCGCATTGAGGAAAGCGATCAAGTTGCCATTGGATGTGCATCTTATGATTGAGCAGCCCGACCGGTACGCCGAGGTATTTGCACGCGCCGGCGCTACAAGACTGACGATCCAAGTCGAGGCGCGTGGCAATAAACAGGCCGGAACCGGGGGGCGCGCCATCTTCGAACGGAAGTCCAACAACAGCATTGAAGAAACACTGCAACTAATCGAAAAACTCGGTTGTCAACCCGGACTGGCAATTAATCCACTTACGCCCATCAGCGCGGTAGTGCCATACTTGAAACAGATTGATCTGATCCTCGTTATGACCGTGTGGCCCGGGTTTGGCGGACAAAAATTCATGAAGGAAGTCGTACCAAAGATTCGAGAAGGGCATGCGCTGGTAGAACGAAGTGGGCGCAACATCCATATCGAAGTGGACGGTGGCATCGATCCACGAACCGGGCCTCTCTGCGTCGAAAACGGAGCAGATGCGCTTGTCGCCGGGAATTCGTTGTTCCGACACAAAACACTTGATTTGGCCAAGGCGATTGAGGAGTTGAGGGCAGCCGTTTCGTAGGATCGGTGTTTTGTTGCGCGCATCTCGCAGACCCGGGCTCTGCCACGACTACGATGTAATTGCGTGTTCTGGGTGAGAATGGAAAACAGCGAAATTAGATTCGGAACCGACGGTTGGCGCGGTGTCATTGCCGAGGATTTCACCTTTGACAATGTGCGGCGCGTGGCACAGGCCACAGCCGATTTCTGGAACCAAACGGCAAGGCAGGGGAGCAAGTTGGCGATGGTCGGCTACGACACCCGATTCCTGTCGGAAGTTTACGCGAAGCTCGTTTGCGAAGTACTGGCGGCCAACGGAATCAAGGCGCTGTACCCGCCCGTTGCCCTGCCGACGCCAGCCGTGAGCTATGCGGTGCGCGCACAGAATCTCTGCGGCGCCGTGATGATCACGGCAAGCCATAATCCACCGCAGTTCAATGGTTACAAGATCAAGGCTGAATTTGCGGGGCCCGCCGGTCCCGATATCTGCAGGCAGGTCGAAGCTCGGATCGGCCAATCGCCGGTACGCGCAATCAACTTCGATGAAGCTTTGCGCGCCGGCACCATCAAGCTTTACGATCCGCGACCGTCGCACGTCGCTGCCATAAAGAAGCTCGTCGATCTGAAGAAGATTCGCAGCGCGCAGCTCAAGGTTGTTGTGGATTCAATGCACGGTTGCGGTAGTCGTATTATCGAAGAATTGTTGGCGGGGGCAGCTCGCCGAACCGCTCGTCGGTTCGTGCAAACAATCTGTGCTGATCGCGATCCATTATTCGGCGGCGTGAACCCGGAACCGATCGGAAAAAACCTTGGTGCGCTTTACTCTGCGGTTAAGAAAAGGCACGCGCACGTCGGGTTGGCGACTGACGGCGACGCAGATCGCATGGGCATGGTGGATAACCGTGGACGATACGTATCAATACAACTCGTTTTCGCGATGTTGCTGCTGCATTTGCTGCGGAATCGAAAGGAGAAGGGCGGGTGCGTCGTGCGCTCGACCAATTGCACAGTGCTGATCGACCGGATTTGCCGGACATACGGCTTGGAGTGCGTCGAGGTCCCCGTCGGTTTCAAGTATATCTGCGAGCAGATGCGGCAGCACGACGTGCTGATCGGCGGCGAGGAAAGTGGCGGCCTGGGTTTCCACGGCCACATCCCCGAGCGCGACGGAATCCTAGCCAACCTGATGCTGTTGGAGATGCTAGCGGTAACGAAGAAGGGCGTCACACAGATCGTTGCCGACATCCAAAAGGAGTTTGGCAAGAGCGCGTATGACCGGATCGACCTACATTATCCGTTGGAGAAGCGCCAGCAACTCATCGAGACGCTGCTGCGCGAACCGCCGCGCGACCTGCTCGGCACGCCGTTGGCCCGCGTGAACGATTTGGATGGAGTGAAGTACATTGCCACAGATGACTCTTGGCTAATGTTCCGTGCCTCGGGCACGGAACCGGTCATCCGCATCTACAGCGAAGCTGCCAGCGCTACGCGCACCCAACGCTTGCTGAAGTGGGGGAAGTCCCGGGCGGTGGCGATTGCCACATCCTCACCATAATGTCCCGCTGTGCTGGCCGACTGCCGGTGTCCAGATCAAGTAAGGGCAGGGAAGGGGACTATCCAAAACCGTCAAGGGCTGGTAGAGTAGATGCTTCATGGAGTTGGATCACATACGGAATTTTTGCATTATCGCGCACATTGACCACGGCAAGACGACGTTGTCGGACCGGTTGTTGGAGGCGACGGGCACGCTGCAAAAACGTGAGATGCGGGAGCAGGTGCTCGATTCGATGGACCTCGAACGCGAGCGCGGCATCACGATCAAGGCGCATCCGGTGACGATGTCCTACCACGCGGAGGACGGGCAGCTTTATGAGTTGAACCTGATCGATACGCCCGGTCACGTGGATTTTGCCTACGAGGTTTCGCGCAGCCTAGCGGCATGCGAAGGGGCGTTGCTGGTGGTGGACGCGGCGCAGGGCGTCGAGGCGCAGACGGTGGCGAACGCGCACATGGCGTCGAAGCAACATCTCACGATCGTACCCGTCATTAATAAGATTGATCTGCCAAGCGCGAACGTCGAGGAGACGAAGCGGCAGATCGAGGATTTGTTGGCGATCCCCGCCGATACGGCGATTCTGGCGAGTGCGAAGACAGGCGTCGGGGTTGATGAAATCCTGCGGGCGATTATTGCGCGCATGCCACCGCCGAAAGCTGAGAAGGAGAAGTCACTACAGGCGCTGGTGTTTGATTCGATGTTCGACACGTATCGCGGCGTAGTCACGCATGTGCGGGTGTTTGAGGGAGAGATCGCGCCGGGGATGATGATTCAGTTGATGGGCACGGGCGTCAAGTACGAGGTAAAGGATGTGGGGGTGTTCGCGCCTAAGCCCGAACCACGCAAGAAGCTGTCGGCGGGCAGCACGGGATACGTCATCGCCAACATCAAAACGACCTCCGAGGTCAAGATCGGCGACACCATCACCGACGCACGCCAACCTGCCAGCAAGCCGCTGCCGGGATTTCAGCAGGTACACCCGATGGTGTTCAGCGGACTGTACCCGATTGACTCTGCGGACTATGAGCACCTGAAGGCGGCGCTGGCGAAACTGCAGCTCAACGATTCGGCGTTCCAGTATCAGTCCGAAAGCTCCGCAGCGCTCGGCTTCGGTTTCCGCTGCGGGTTTCTCGGCCTGTTGCACATGGAGATCGTACAGGAACGACTGCGGCGGCAGTTTGACATGGATATCATCGCCACGTACCCGAGTGTGATCTATAAGGTGCTCCAGACCGATGGCACGGTGCTCGAAGTGGACAATCCGGTTTTCCTGCCCGATCTGTCGAAGGTCGACCACATCGAGGAACCGTACGTGCGCGCGTCCATCATTTGTCCGAACGAAAACATTGGTGACATGCTCCAACTGGTCATGGACAAGCGGGGCGAAGTAAAGAAAACCGATTCCATCGACACGCGTCGCGTGATGTTGACCGCCGAACTGCCGCTCAATGAAATCCTGGTGGATTTCCACGACAGGATTAAGAGCATCACGCGCGGCTACGGTTCGATGGATTACGAACCGCACGATTATCGCGAGGGCGACCTCGTGAAGCTCGACATACTTGTCAACAGCGAGCCTGTTGACGCGTTCTCCAGCATCGTACATCGTGCCAAAGCCGAATCGCGCGGGCGGGCGTTGGCGTTGAAGCTGAAGGAGGTCATCCCACAACAGATGTTTCAGGTGGCGATCCAAGCGGCGATCGGCGGCAAGATCATCGCTCGCGAAACAGTGAAGGCGCTCTCGAAAAATGTCACAGCGAAATGCTATGGCGGAGATATTACGCGTAAGCGCAAGCTTTGGGAAAAGCAGAAGGAAGGCAAGAAGCGCATGAAGCAAATTGGCAAGGTCAACATCCCGCAGGAAGCTTTCATTTCAGTCCTGAAATCGGGGTAGAGGAGGGAACCATGACTTGGAGTGATCGCAAAACATTGCGCCAAACGCGCGAGCTAACCAAAGGTACACGTCGGCTGCTGCGAATCAACTGCGACTTGCTCGATTCGAAACGGTTGCAGGATGTCGAGTCGGCGTGCCTAGAATTGGAGGCGGCCATCCTAGCGCAGGATATCCGTTCTGCCTCGTCGCTCGGCGACAAGTTAAACGAGGAGATCACAAAGACTTTCCCGCCGCGCCACGATGCAGGAATGCGCGAGTGGGTGGAGGCGGTCCTGCTCGCGGCAATCATCGCGTGGGGCGGGGTGCGGACGTTTTTCATTCAGCCATTCCAGATCCCCACGGGCTCGATGCAACCCACCTTGTATGGTGTCGTTGCCGCACCGGGTTGCGATCCGGACACCCCATTGGTTCGGCGTTTTACTGACAGCCTGTTCTACGGAGAATGGCCTCGCGAACAAGGCATGCCACCCGTTAGAGCGGTTGTGGATTACCTGGCATGGAATCTTTTTGGCAAAACGAGTTTCGCAGCGCAGTGCGTGTTCAGCGGCGACCACATCTTTGTCGATAAGATCAGCTACCATTTTCGCAAACCACAACGGGGCGACATCGTTGTCTTCGACACCCGCCATATTCTGGAAATGGATCCATCGTCTCGCGGCAAGTTCTACATCAAACGCCTGATCGGTTTGCCTGGCGACGAGGTTCAAATCAAACCTCCGCGTGCTTATATCAACGGCGCGGTTCTCGACGGACGTCCAGCTTTTCAGCGCATCTACTCAATGGAAGACGGCTATCACGGCTACCTGAATCGTCCACCGTACAGCATCCCGCCACACCTGAGCCGCCCCGAGGACAAATACCGTGTCCCACCTGACCATCTCTTTGTCCTTGGCGACAACAGCCCACAAAGCATGGATAGCCGTTACTGGGGGTCATTCCCGCGGGGCGACCTGATTGGTCGCGCCATGCTTGTGTACTGGCCTTTGAGCCGGCGTTTCGGGGCGATTGACTAGCGAAAAGAGGGACCCCGGTCTCTTAAGAGATAATCCGGTATATCGATATACCCAAAACACGCAACGTCGCACAATATATGTTATGTCCCATAATGGGCGCTGGGTGGCACTGTTCCTTCTTTGGGTGCTTTGGTTAGGCGTGCCAGTCCCGCAGGTCAAACAGGCTGCCTGGAGCTGTGGCTCTGATTGTCCCCGCCGGGGGATGGCGTTCGATTTCAATCATGCTATCGGGACGGATTATGCTTACGGAAAAGACACCGGTATAACCAGGATGCCAATTGAGAGCGGCCAGCGGAACGGCCAATTCGAGAACGCGATTGAAAGCGAAGTGTACGCCTTCCGTGGCCCCGCCCTGTTTGGGGTGTTGCTGGGATAGATCCATGATTCCGTAGGAGGAATCTGGTTCGCTGAATTTCCTGAGAACGAGCGACAACCTATGCGGGCACAAGAAGTCCAGCAACAAGCTCGCAGCCGCTGGGATTTTGACGGCTGGTCGGAAATCGATGCGCAGGCAGAATGTTGCCACGTCGAAGCCGAAGTGGATGTCTTTTACAAGCTGCTCGCCTTGGTACATCGTCGTCATTGCACGAACTGGTTCATAAACGCCCGCCCCGAACCATTCGTAATAGGACGTGACCTGGCCATCAATCTGCGGTTGGATCAAATCCGTGGGTTCGCGGAGCACGCCACCGGGCTGCGTCTCGCCGATCGGGATGTTCAGGGCATCGGGAATGGGCGCGCCTAGAATCCGGTACACGTTTTCGAGATGGCTCCGAAACAACTGGTCAAAGAGCGCGTTGTTCTCCGTAGCGAAATCGTCTCCGTACCACCAGAACCAGTCGCTGCCCTCTGCCGCATAGATTTCTTCCAGCGCCTTTTCGTGTTCGTCGGGCGTGATCTCTTGTCGATCCGCTTTCGACTGCAGGAAGTCCCTCGCTTGTCCAAGCAACGCCCACGCCCGATTTTCTTCGGAGGAGCCAATCCAGATGTCGAAGTCCGCGTTAATCCACGAACCGGTGTGGAGCGTGCTCAGAGCAACCGACAACGATTGTCCAGAGAAGTAATCGTGGAAGGTCGTGGCCGCGAGCTTCTCATCCCGCGTCAGTCGTTGGTACAACTCCGTGAGAAACTGCTGGCCCCCGTCGGGGAAGTTTTCCCAGGCATTCTCTCCATCCAGAATGATGGCGCACAGAGGAGCTGCCGTTCGAACGTTGCGGGCGATTTCCCGAAGATGATGCATCAGAAACTCCGCAGCACGGACCGGGTCGTTCCGGCAGGCCGTGAATCCGATGAAGTCACTCAGGTTGCGGTCGCGGAACGCGACGTTGACAGCGGCATTGCCGAATGCGGCCCGATAACCTTGAAAAAGCTGGTTGCGGTCGTGCGGTTTCGTGGAAGAATCCGCCGACGAGCTTCGCCAAAGCACTTCTTCGTCGGTGGCGAACCATTCGAAACCTAGTTCCTGAAGAATTGGGACGAGTTCAGGGCAAACGGATCCCTCCGATGGCCACAGGCCGTGCGGCGGCTGGCCGAAAACCTCCGCATGAAAATCACGTGCCCGTGACAACTGGGTCCGTGCGTCTTCCGGATGAGCGAACATTGGCGGCAATTCGCGGCCGGGCATACACCGTCGTGCGAAGTCTGTGTTGTACACCAGCGGCAGGATCGGATGATAGAATGGCGTGGTGCTGATCTCGATTTGGTTGTGTTCCGCCGCGTTACGGTAACGGTGTAACACCATCTGCAAGATGTCTCGCTGCCGGTCAAAGACAATCTGCTTGTCCGCCTCGGTGAAGTCGCGATCTTTGCGTTTCAACTCGGCGATTTCCGGGTACAAGCTATTCGCCGCATAACCGAACCAAGTGAGGTTGAACCATACCTGCAGGTCACGGCATTCCGTCACGCTGAACTTGCCCGCCATCCGTTCCAATTCCGCCTGCGTGACCTTCCCTACTCCACGTTTTTGCAGCAGACCACGGTACCGTGGGTACGGCTTGATCATGTTCTCCGAGTTCGCCTTAAAAAAATGCTCCAGCAGATCAGCCTTCTGCGCCGCCGTCAGGGTCTCGGCAGGCGTGGCGGCCAGCTCGTGCCACAAATCGCGCACTTCATCGTTGGCCAATTGCTGGATTTGCCGGACCAGCACAGGTGTGAGATTAAACGTGCAGCGGAACTCGGGCACCTGCTCCACCAGCCAGATCATGTCCAAGTATCCCTTCGTTGCATGCAAACGCACCCACGGCATCAACGCGATCCCGCGCACGGGATCGACATAGTACGGCTGGTGCATATGCCATAGAAATGCGACGTGCAGTGCCATGGCCGTTTCTGTTCGGTTCAAAGCGGGATTTCGCGCAGGTACCTCGCAGCTTCTTCGGGCGGCGTCGGGTTGATATAGAAGCCCGTGCCGACCTCAAAACCGGCGATCAATGTCAACCGTGGCAGGATTTCGATGTGCCAGCGGAAGTCTTGATCAATGGTACCCCAGTAACCGGCGTGTGGATAACGCGCCGGCGACGTTGTGATGATGTAGTTGTATTGCGGCTGGTTCAACGCCTTCGCCAGTTTCTGCAACGTCACCTTCAATACGTCGGCCAAAAACATGATCTCGTCCGCTTGGATGTCCTGAAAACAGGCCGACTGCCGTCGCGGCATGATCATTACTTCAAACGGAAACCGCGAGGCGAACGGGCAAAACGCCACAAACCCATCGTTCTCGTACACCAGGCGCGTACCCTCCTTGAGTTCCTGGCGCAAAATGTCTCCATAGATGCTGCGCTCCTTGTATCCGTAGTACTGCATCGCGCTGGCCAGCTTCTCCTTGACCCGCTTTGGCGTGACGGGCATGGCGATGAGTTGAGAATGCGGATGCGCGATGTTCGCGCCGGCCTGCGGGCCAAAGTTCCGGAAAACGAGGATGTAACGGAGCCGTGTGTCCCGTAGCAGGTCGAGCATGCGAATCTTGTACGTCTCGATCACGCGGGCTACACCTTCGACTGGTTGCTGCTCGATCTGGAGTGACGGGTTGGGCGTTTCGATGATCACTTCATGGGCACCGACGCCGTTCATTTTGTCATAGATCCCCTGCCCTTCCTTGCCGAGATCGCCTTCGATCCTCAAGGCGGGAAACTTGTTCGGCACCACGCGCACCTGCCAGCCCGTGCCGTTCGGTCGGCTCTGCGGGTCGCGAAAGGCAAAAACCTCGGGCGGCGTGTACTGCTCGTTTCCCTCGGCAAATGGATCCCTTGTCGCATCCACGGGCTCCACGCGCTGCTGTACGAATTCGCCGGGCCGCTTCCCTCGCTCGGTCGTAACAATCACCCAGCGTCCCACCACCGGATCTTTCCGCAGTTCTGGCATCTTTTTCGTCCCTTTCCATCTCATTCACGTTTACGGGGCGAGTACCAGCCCCGCGTACAGTTTCTCATACTCACCCGCGCCGCCTGCTGCCACGAGAAGTCGCAGGCCATCGCTTCGCGCATCAACTTTTGCCACAACTGTGGCTGCTTGTAAACCGCTACGGCATCGCCGACTGCACGCGCGAGCGTATCCGCGGACAATTCAGCAAACTTGAGCCCGTTTCCTTTGCCCGCCGAAGCGTCCCACTGGATAACCGTGTCGTCTAAACCGCCCGTCGCCCGCACCACCGAAATCATACCGTACTTCAACGCGTACATCGCAGTCAATCCGCACGGCTCAAAGCGCGACGGCATCAGCAACAAGTCGGCGCCGCCTTGGATCTTATGGGCCAACGTCTCGCTGAAATCGGGGCGCACAGCAACCTGTTACGGGAACCGATTCGCCAGGTCCGCCACCGCCTGTTCATACTGCGGATCGCCCGTGCCGAGCACCACGATGACCACGCCGCGACGGAGCAAGTCTTCCGCCGTGCACGACCAGATCCACGCCCTTTTGTTACGACAACCGGGAGATGAACGCCGCAATCGGAGTCGTCTCCGTCACCGCGAGATCGAGCAGCCGAACCAGTTCCGCTCGGCACGCCTTCTTGCCGGACAAGTTGCTTGCACTGAAGCGTTGCGCCAACAACGCGTCGCGCGACGGATCCCACGCATGATAATCGGCTCCGTTCAAGATACCCCGGAGCTTTTGCTTCTGGCTCTGCAGCAGCGAATCCAACCCACACTCTTGTGCCGGTGTCTGAATCTCTTCGGCGTATTTCCGGCTCACCGTTGTGACCGCATCTGCGAATGCAATTCCTCCCTTCAGCAGATTCAGACGACCGTGGAACTCCAGTCCGTCCAGCGCAAAATCCTCACCGCCAAACAGTTCCTGATAAGCCATGTTGTGAATCGTGAAGATCGTCGGCACCCCAAACTCCGGGCCGAGTTGTATCCGCCGCGCTGTCATGGCGACTGGGATGAAGCCGGTTTGCCAATCATGGCAGTGCATTACGTCCGATCGGAACTCGCCTTGCCCCAGCAATTCTACGATCGCCTTGCTAAAGAACAGAAACCGTTCGGCGTTATCCTCATAATCGCGTTGGCCCACGCCGTAGAGATTCGACCGATCGAAGAACTCGTCCCGACGGATCAGCATGAGACGGATATTATGCTGCACACGCGCCTCCAGCATGTCGCCCGTAACAACCTTGTGGCCGATAGGAAGACGGAGGCTCACCCCCCACGGATTTGGCTCCGGGCACCGCGTCACGGACACAACGGTAATACGGCAGAAAGCAGATGATCTCGTGCCCAAGCTCGCTGAGCGCCAGCGGCAATGTGCCGACGGCATCTCCTAGCCCGCCCGTCTTAGCGTATGGCGTCATCTCGCTCGCGGCGAACAGTATTCTCATCGCATGTGCCCGGTGCACTAATAGCAGCGCTGAACAACTCGGTCAAGGGAACACGCAATACCTATTGTATCGAGCGTGTCCCAACTTTTGGATTCAACGAACTTGGAAGCAGCCTCGGTTTGCGAGCTAACTCCTCACCTTCTATGGGCCGAGATCCTGCCGATGTGTTGGCTGCGGTTGATTTTCATTGACACGCTTTTGCTTGGCCGGCATTCACAAAACTGCACAGATAGATGCCAATGGATGAGAAAAAGGCCTGTTTCAGCTTGCATCCCGAAGTGGTTTAGTGTGGCATAAGGTGTGCTGCTATATACCGTGGAGTGCTCAGCCTATGGCGACGCGGATTACTGAGGAAGAGACCAACCAGGTCCTGCGGACGGTGGAGATGTTCGAAGCGATCACCGGATCGCAACCGGACGATTCGCAATCGCTCGAAATCCTCAAGGAAGCCTACAATAAACTAGGCCGCCAAACCGACAGCCTGCGGATTTCCAGAAAGCTGGCTGGCGCTTACGTCCACCTTGGCCAGCTTTCGAAAGCAATCCTCGAATACGAAGGCATTCTGCAAGAGTATCCCGATGATGTGAACGCCCGCGCCGCCCTGACGGAACTGGAATCAAAAGCCTCAAGGCTCACCGCACCCCAACCTTCCGGGACGACCACGTCGGCTGAGCACTCCAAGCATCGAGCAACTCCTGCTGCTCCCACGGGGCCGTCCCCTGTTTTGAAGCATCCCGCAGCCGTCGACGCTGACGTCGCGTTGGCGGAGATCTTGGTCGCCGAGAAGGTGGCGACACTCGAGACGATCCAGTCACTGTTGCAGAGGCTCCCAATCAAGCGCACCGCCGCCCTGCAACAAGGGCAAACCCTGACGCTAGTGCAGCTTATGGTTGACGACAAGGTCGCCAAACTCGATGACATCCTTGTCGCGATTGTGAACCGCATCGGCCTGCCGTACCTGCCGTTGTCTGTCTACGATGTGGATCGCGACGTGGCCTGCTTGTTGCCCCGCGACATTTGCTTCCAGCATTGCATCGTTCCATTCGATTTGATCAGTCGTTCAGTTCTGATCGCCACCGCCAATCCATTTGACACGGCGGTGCGAGAACAAATGCGCTCCATGGTCGACTATAATCCAATCTGGTACGTGAGTTCCCCTGGCGACATCACCCAGGCGTTGCGCCGGGCTCACGGTCTGGAGATACGAGTTAAAGAGAAACACTAAACCACTATGGCCATGAAATCATTTGGCGAACGGATCACCGACGCCCTGATTGCCGACGGCTTGTTGTCCGAGGAACAGCTCAACATGGTCGTCGAAGTGCAGAAGAAACAGGGCGGTCGTCTTTTGAAGCTGCTGCTTGAGCGCGGGTACGTTACCGAGCAGGATATGATGGTCAGCATGAGCAAGTGCCTCGGATGTCAGCCTGTCACCCTCACGAAAATGCATGTGCCCCAAGAGACGATTGACCTCATCCCGAAAGATATGGCGCAGAGCTACAAGATGATCGCCATCGCCAGCCTCGGCAAAAAGATGTTTGTGGCGATGGCCGACCCTCTAAACGTGCTCGCCCTTGACGATCTGCGCCGTGTGCGACCGACCATGGAGATCATTCCGCTGATCAGCACCGAAAAGGCGGTATCGGATTTCCTGAACAACGCCATCAACACGCCGGCCGCCGGCGGTATCGACGAGATTCTCAAAGGCGTCGAGGTTTCGGAAGAAGTCGAGCTTGCCAAGGAAAAAGACGATGGGATCAACCTTGACCGTCTCATGGAGAGCAGTGAAGAAGCGCCAGTCATCAAGCTGGTGAACCTTATCCTAGTCCAGGCGATCAAAGACCGCGCCAGCGACATTCACTTGGAGCCGTTCGAGAAATCACTACGGCTTCGCTACCGCGTCGACGGCATGTTGTACGATTCCGCTGCGCCGCCAAAGTCATTGCAGGCGGCCGTCTCCTCGCGCATCAAGATCATGGCCAACCTCGATATCGCGGAGCGCCGGCTGCCACAGGACGGACGTTTCCGCATCAAGCTCGCGGGCCGCGAAGTGGATCTGCGTATCTCCGTGTTGCCCACGATCCACGGCGAGAAGATTGTCATGCGCGTGCTCGACAAGGGATCACTGAATTTAGATCTCGACCATTTCGGCATGGATCCCGAAGACCTAAGAAAGTTTAAGAACGCCATCGATGCGCCGCACGGCATGATGTTGATGACGGGGCCAACGGGTTCGGGCAAAACCTCCACGTTGTACGCTGTCCTCAACTACCTCAACAAAGAAGATGTCAACATCGTTACCGTCGAGGATCCCGTCGAGTACCAGATGATGGGTGTCAACCAGGTACAGGTGAAACCGGAAATCGGACTGACCTTCGCCGGCGGACTGCGCTCCATCCTACGCCAGGACCCAGACATCGTGATGGTGGGTGAAATCCGTGACTCGGAAACCGCCGATATTGCGGTGAAAGCGGCGTTGACGGGTCATTTGGTGTTGTCCACGCTGCACACCAATGACGCACCCGGCGCTATCGCGCGGTTGATCGACATGAGCATCGAGCCGTTCCTGATCAGTTCCTCCTTGTTGATGGCTTGCGCGCAACGTCTTGTCCGCAAGATCTGCCCCCACTGCAGGGAGGCTTTCCAAGTGCCGTCGGAGGTCATCAAACGCCTCGGATTGGCTCCCGACGATGCCAAGAAGACGTTTTACCGGGGGCGCGGCTGTAGTCGCTGCAAGGATACAGGCTATCTCGGTCGCCTGGCCATCCTCGAGGTGTTACCGATCAGCGGTTCATTGAAGGACCAAATCCTTCATAACGCCAGTGCCACGGTCATTAGGAAACAGGCTTTGGAGGAGGGAATGAGAACATTGCGCATAGCAGGCATCGAAAAAGCCCAAGCAGGTTTGACAACCCTCGATGAAGTCCTGCGTGTTACCGGTATGGAGGAGTGAGCATTCAGATTCTGCAACCGGCCGTTTTTGACTAGGACATAAGAAATGAAGCTGAGTTTTTTCAAAAGTTCAAGGCCTGCGCCGGACCGGCCTGCCAATACGTCGGCATCTGCGGCCGCTCAACTCACATCGCCACTGTCTCCTGACGATCATCCTCAGGGCGAATCGGGTTCGCAGAAATCGGCGAGAGACTTGCCCCTAATTACCCTGCCGGTGGTGTCGATACTTTCGGAGTTGCCTCCAAATCTTTTCGTTCTTGGTGCCCAGGCCAAAATCGCAAAACTGACCATCGAATTGCCGTCGAGTTGGGTACTGCCTCAATTGGCGACAGGCATCATCACCCTGCGCGTGTCGGATTTGATCCCCTACTTCCCGCAGGATATGTTGCAGCAGCCGGTGCCGCACCTTTCGGACCACCAAACGGTCACATTGCCGTTGGCCCAGATAGTCGCCTCCATTCCGCCCGAGGTATTTGCACTTCATCACGAATCCGTAGTCGACTTGAACAGCCCAGACTTGGCTGAGTTACCGCAATTGTTTGGTGATGCGAGGACGGATGAGAAACCCACGGCGATCACTGCACCTGTCGAAGTGATGCCGCCCGCTGCGGAAATGGTCGAAGCTGCACCGATGCCGGCACCGCATGCCAACGTGCCCAGCCAGCCAGTCTGGATTAGTCTCCGCAGTCTCCTCACCGTGATTCCCGATAACCTGTTGACCCAACCTCGGGCGGTAGTCAGCGGACAACTCGATTCCGACGCGCGAGCCGCCCTCCCCTTGGAGCCAATTCTGCCGCAGTTGAAGACAGCCTGCATCAAGTTACCGCTCGGAACCATCATCGCGGCGATGCCGGCATCATTGTTTGTCAGTCCCCTACCCCAGGACCTGAGCGAGGCGATTCCACTGCCCCTCGACGAAATCGTGCCGCAAATTCCGCCCGACATATTTGCCAGCGTTATGAATGCTCCGGTTACCGATCTGTTTGAGCAAAACGAGTTCGAGATCCCCACCCCGTTTATCGAAACGGGTGTCACTGCGCCAGAACTGGTGCATCCAGTTGCGCCACCGCCGCAACCGGCTTCTCCAGCCGCCGTCACCAAGCCGCCTTCACCGATCGCCGGCGTGCCGTTGGCGCAACCGACGACGGATGAACACGCGCCCGTGGTTTCCGAGCCGGTGGCAGGCGTTACGACTGCGGGCGTGGTCGACCAACAAAAGCACCTCGTTCATCTGAACAGTTGCAGCGCCGACGATCTTACGCGGATCCGCGGCATCGGCCCGGCGATGGCCAGGCGAATCATAGAATTCCGTGCCGCGCACGGGCCGTTCAAGTCGATGGATGAATTGTGCCAAGTCGCCGGCGTTGGACGCAAGACGTTCCGCGCGTTGACAGGTATCGGTCGGCGGAAGCTGAACCGCCTGCTCGGCGTCATGGAAGACCGCGAATTGTCACTGCCCGAAGTTGTGCGGCTGCTTGGCACGTTCCCCGGCGTGGATGGCTGCGTCGTCGCGCTCGAAGACGGCCTGTTCGTGACTGGCCAATTGCCGCCGCCGCTCGACCAGAATACCGTCAGCGCCTTCGGCCCGCAGTTGTTCAAACGCATCGGCCGCTACGTCCGCGAACTTAACATCGGTCAAATGCACCGCTTGACGCTGTTCACGGATCAACGCCCCGTGAGCGTTTTCCGCGCGGGCGACGTGTATCTCATTGTCGTCCACCACGAGAAATGTTACAGTAAGGTGTTGTTGCGCCGGTGCGAGCGCGTCGGCGAAGAGATTGCCGCATTGTGTCGTCAGCGCGCGACCCTTTAAGGAGTCAGTCGCCGTGTCAATTATCAACTACGTCAACAAGGAAGTGCAGTTCAAGATTGTGTACTACGGCCCCGCGTTGTGCGGGAAGACAACCAACCTCACCTACATCCACGGCCATGTCGGCGATGCCAGCAGAGGCGAACTGGTTTCGCTGGCCACGGCGGCTGACCGGACGCTGTTCTTTGATTTCCTCCCGCTGAACGCCGTTGCTGTCCAAGGGTTCAGGACGCGGTTTCAACTATACACCGTGCCCGGCCAAGTCGTTTACAATGCCACGCGCCAACTTGTCCTGCGTAGCATCGATGGCGTAGTATTCGTTGCCGATTCGCAGTGGGATAAGATGCAGGAAAACGTCGAGAGCTTCCACAACCTGCGGGACAATCTTGCCCTGCAAGGTATGGACCTGAGTCGGATTCCTTATGTATTGCAGTACAACAAGCGCGATATCCCCCGCTCCGCGCCCGTCCACTACCTAGAGTACATTCTGAACAACCAGCCCGTTCGTATGCCCAGCTTCGAGTCTGTGGCCACAACCGGCGCTGGCGTATTTGCCACGCTGAACGCCGTCTCGCGGTTGCTGCTGGCGAAACTTGTCTGTGAAAGTGAAGAAGCTGCCGACGCAAGCAAAGCGCGGGCGGCAGCGACCGCGGTCACCACCCCGCTGGGGATCGCGTCGGCACAACTAAATGGTAACCAATCGTGAACCCAACACCCGTTCCACCGACAACTACGCCGGACGTTCTAGGCAGCACAAACAACCTTCCATCGCCCGCAGAACGATTGCAGTCACTGTTGGCTGATTTCCTCGACAAATCGCAAGCCACGTTCTCGTTGGTGATCGACCGCGGCGGGGCGATCCTCTGCCAACAGGGCAGCTTGTCCGGATCTATCGACTTCTCCATTCTTGCTGCTCTGGCCGCGGGCAGTTTCGCGGCCACCAAGGAACTTGCCGCTCGTCTCGGCGAGCCGGAATTCAACACGCTCCACCATCAGGGTAAGCATGCAAATATCCTTGTTAGTACGGTGGACGACGACGTGGTTCTGATGACCGTGTTTGGCCCGGAGACGACCGTTGGTCTGGTGAAATTCTACGCCGTCAGCACAGTGTCCTATCTCGCCGCCTTACTGAAAGAAGCGCGCACATCCCGCGATTCACAGGTTGCCATCTCAAAGAGCGACTTAGACACCGTCGGTAACATCTTCCCCCAGTAGATCTCCGCTTATCCAACCCACCAACGAAAGGAATGGAAGTCCTCATCTCCTCGCGCGTCACCGCGTTAGCCGCAGCGCGATCTCCCTCGCAACTGTGTCGAACACAGCTCCAATTTGGCTTGGGTCGGGTGCAAACAGCGCTTTGCCATCGTATGGCGTTTGCGCATACCCCAGAACCGAAGGATCATCATTCGCGATCTGGTGTAAGAAAGGCTGGTTGATTTTAGCGGGGTCATTTCCCAAACCGATTGAATAAACGATGATATGGTTGTCGCGCATCGCCTTGGCTGTTTGGACCGCACGATACTCGGCATCAGCAGTGATGTTGCGCCGGGTGAACAACGTCCCCGGCCCGTCCTTTACTGAGAGAAAACCGGTCGCGCTACAAGGACAGCCGCACGCGGACGGTGTGACGGCTGTGTCGGGACCAACAGAACACCCGTTCCCGCACTGGGCGCCCGAGGAATCCCAAAAATCGAGGGCAGTGCTTGGTTCGCTAGGGGCATTTCCGCCAAAAATATACGAGGTGGCAACCGGACAACTCAATGTATCCTGAATGGTGTTGGCATAACCATCCGTAAAGAAGACAACGACCTTGAGCGCGTTTTCACCGGAAACAACAGGTGCTATTGCTTCTTGAACGAGGCCAGTGGCCAATCCGCCTGAAGAGAATGTCGCATCGCCCCGGACCGCGAACATCGATATGACTTCACTTCTAATCGCGCTCTTGAAAGGTTGCGGAGGGAACGTTGTTGGCATTGGCACGTCCACCGAAACGGTAGTGGAGAAAGTCACCATGGCAACTTCATCCCTGGTATCATCGAAATAGCTTAGGAAATTCGTAACCGCCTCGGGCATTTTGGCAGCTCCACCATAGTCAGTCATCGAACCTGACCGATCCAAAACGAGGGTAATAATCGCCCTGGCGCGCGTGCCCTGTGCGGTGGAGCCTACCGTGAGCGTTTTCCACTGCGGAAGAATCCGGATGAAGAACGTGTTGATCTGGGCCGTGGCGCTAACGTTGATGTACGTCGTTCCTGTCGTCATGTCATTGGTAAAACTCACGATGGGTACGGGTGGACTTACGTCGCGGCCCGATGACCGGTAGTTTTCGTAAAACATATTCGTCGCGATGCCGGTAGCCACATCTTGGCCTTTGCCGATGTTAAGTGCCCCCGCGAGGGTGGCCGAGTCCACCGCTTTCGACAAACTGGACTTTGTCAGATATACAAAACCCAGGTCAATCGCCAAGCCCAGAAACAGGATCAGGACAACCAAGGCGAGCATGAATAGAATCAGTATCTGGCCGCGCTTCTTCCCGGAAAGTTGAGCCTTGTGAATCGCTTTCATGTCGTCATCCTTTCTTCCCTTCCTCAAAAGAACGCAGCGTCATAGTTGGTCGTAGGCAACGTCATCCCCAACAATTGACCCAGCGGCGTCACAGGCGTAAACGAGTAAAACACCTCCGCCACCCACAGTGTCTGATTGGGCAGTGGTAGCTGGGGATTGGGCAGTGTCGCAACATTCCCCGGGGGGCCCACCTTGCTTGTTGATAACATGCCGCCTGTCATTTGCTGCTCGCTGACCCGGGGCACGCCATCGGTGTTAGTGTTAATCACCGAACTGAGGATGATATAGCCACTGCTGTTGATGTTCAGTGGCTGGGCCGAGGTGACCAGGGCATTTAGGGCATTGGTCATGTCCGTGCCACGCGAGATCAGGTTGGCTCCTTCGCGGCTCACGTTAATCATCACCTCGCGCACCAGAATAATTCGGGAGAAATCGATGATGGCAAATAACACCAGCAGCAGCATGACCGCCACGAGGGCAAACTCGATCAACGCTTGACCCGACCGGCCTCTCACCTTTTGTGAGCGGCCCGACTTCGACGGCTGCGGTATCTTGACCATGAGTTGCCTCAATTCGTCTGGCTGGGGGAAAACGGTTCGTTCTTAAACGTTGTGCTCACTGTAAAGTGGTATACACCATTTGGGAAAAACTTTCCGATGATCGGAGTGAGCAAGTGCAAATCGTAGGAGAGAGAAATCGTCACTGTATCGCCAGGCCCACCCGCTCGCCCCGGACCTGCGTTCGTACTCGTACTCGAAATCTGAATATCCGATGGGTTTAGCGTCATCCCGCTGGCTTGCTGCGCTTTCTGGATGATGGAGTCCACGCGAGAGAGGCCGGGCAGGCTCTGGCCCGTGACGGCAAACCGTCCGGCTTCCCGCAAAGCGTTCTGAAGAGTGATCTGGGTGTTGAACAGCCGCCCAAAATCCAGAACGCCGAACAGTAAAAGAAAAAATAGTGGGGCAACCAGCGCGAACTCGACCAATGATTGCCCCGCCTTCCCGCACACCGCACCACACGCACTTTGTGTCCGCCTCATCGCACAAAACCTCGATTTCCAACCCTGTAATCCAATACACCAGTTAATCGCGGATTGCAACTCGCCCCCAGTCAGACACCGGCTACGCGCTTCCAGCGACCACGGAAAACCGGCTTGCCCTCCGCGAGAAACCCGCATTCAAACTCTGTTCGCGCCTCGTCGGGCAGAGACAACGGCGATTTCGCAGCGAAGACACCCGATTCCCCCATTAACGCCGTTATCTCCTGAAAGTAATTTTTCTGATCGGTGGCCACGTTGACCGTGCCGCCCGGTTGCAGCGTCCGCCGCAGGTCTGCGACAAACACCGGCGAAAACAGTCGCCGGCAATGATGCCGCCGTTTGGGCCATGGATCCGGGAAATAAATGTGGTATGCCGCCACCGATGACTCAGGAATCAACTTCGCGATCAAGTAGCTAGCTTCGATGCGGATGAGGTGCACGTTGGCCAGACCGAGCCGATGAATCTTTTTGTCCACCTTTCGCAACCGCAGCAACAACCGCTCGACGCCGAGAAAGTTCCGGTCGAGCTGCGTCTGCGCCGCCCACAACAGGAATCCGCCTTTACCGCAACCGACGTCCACCTCGATCGGTCGCGACTCGGCGAAGACGCGCTGCCAGCTCAACGGCTCGATCCAGTTGGGTGGCGTGTAAAGGGCGGTCTCCACGACAGATTAGAAAGCTTTTGCCTCCAGAATCGGATAGGCCACCGCGGCGATGTGGGAGTTGATGCTCTTGAGGTTCGTCAACACATCCAGATGAATCGCGCTGGTCTCAATGGATTCCGCCAGGCCTGCATGTAGCCGATGAAAATGCCGCGCCCGCAATTCGATCTCGCTCTCGTGTATTTGGTGCTTGTGCCGCAGCAGCTCCGCCGCCAACAACTGATCCCGGCTGGCAAAGGCTGACATGGCAATCTCGAAGTTCTCCTGCACTTTCCCAAAAAACTCATCCAGCTCCGCCCAGCCTTCCTTCGAGAACTTAACTCCCAAGGTGATCTGCTTCTTTGCCAGATCGATCAGGTTCTTGTCGATGATGTCGCCCACCGTCTCTAGCTCGTACGCAAAACTCAGAAGCGCCATCTCGCGCCGAGATTCCTCCGGGTTCAGCGCCTGCTCGCGCAACCGCGTGATGTAGGCCTTGATCTCTGTGTTCAACAAGTCCACCTTGTCGTCCTCCTGCTGAACCTCTTCGCATAGTGCCGCGTTGTTCTCCACAAATGCCCGGTGCGCCTTCCGCAACATCTCCCGCACGATATCCGCCATGCGCAGAATCTCCCGCGTCGCCTGCCCTAGGGCCAGTGCCGGACTCTCCAGCGCCGCCGTGTCGAGATACTGCGGCCCGAACCGTCCTTCTTTCTCGGCCGTTGGCCGTGCCGGCACAAGCCGCTCCAACCATCGTGCCACGAGAGGCACAAGCGGCAGGAACACCAGCGCCAACACCACGTTAAACAACGTGTGCGCGTTTGCCACCACCTGCGTGTCACCCGCCGGACTCAGCGGCTGCAACGCGTCCACTAATGGCGGAAGCAACGGCACGCAGACCGCTGCACCGGCCAACTTGAATAGCAGATTGCCGATGGCCATGCGCCGCGTGTCCACCCGCGAGAACCCGGCAACCAGCGCGGTTACGCCAATCCCGATGTTCGCGCCAATCACCACCGCCACAGCGCTATTGACAGGCAGGATCCCCTCTCCGCACAGCGCCAGGCCGATACCGATTGCCGCCGTCGGGCTTTGCAGAATCAGTTCCAGCACCGTCGCAAACGACACCAGCCAGACCGGATGACTCGCCAGAATCCGCATCACATCGCGGATATCATTGTTGTCCCGCAGCGGCGCGACAGCAAGAGTCAGCATCTGAATCGACAATAGCAGAAAACCGATTCCAAGCAGCGATTGTCCCGTGCCGACCACCTGCTGCCGACGCCCGAACACGAATAGCGGCGCACCGAGCGCAATGAACACCGCGTTCCAGAGATAGAACTTGAACGCGAGCAACTGCACTGTGATCGTGAATCCGATATTTGCGCCGAGCATTACCGCGAGCACCTGCTGGAACGTTACGAAACCCGAATTGATCGCCTCCACCGAAAGCAACGCCACTGCCGTGCTGCTCGGTGTGAGAATGGAGAGAAAGAATCCGGCGCCCAATCCGTGGAGGTTGCTGCGCGTAGCCGTTTGGAGGAGCTTGCGCAGATGCGAGCCGACCAAGCGTTCGGTGCCCCGTCGCAACGTGCGAATGCCGTAGAGCATCAACGCGATGCCCGCTAGGAAATTTAGTTGCTCCAGCATCCGTCGCCCGCCTCCTCAATTCGCGCGCTATAAAAAAGATGGTGGCGAGGGTCAGAATTGAACTGACGACACCTGCATTTTCAGTGCAGTGCTCTACCAACTGAGCTACCTCGCCACCCGTTAAGCGTAGCCAAGTGGCCGCACTCTAAACAACGCTCCCCTGCCCTGTCAAGATTCGCGACACGCTGACGCGATTTCCAGCGCCTGTCACACCTGTGCGCGGCCAAAGTGACCCAAATTCATGTGAGCCATATAACTTGTATCGTCGCAAGTTTCTAAGCCATAGGATATTGAGCCGTAGCGGCGGCAAGCTCACGAGGCCGAGCCGGATGGAGACTCGGCCTTTTCATTTGTCGCCGGCGGCGCCGGGGCCGTTTCGCAGGCGGGATGCAACAATGTGGTAATCTGCTGCTGTACTTCCGTCAACTGATCCAACCGTAGATGTGGATCGGGAATCGTATACGATTCGCCTGTCACCTTGTGCTCGTAGACAAGCAGGTCCTGGCCATCGTCACCCTTCACCGTATCGCGATGGATGAGAAATTTCTTCCGCTCCAACATCACCGCGAGTATGTAACGTGAGGCCGCTTGCGTAGGATCATTCGATTCGCACAACTTTTTCAGGAGCGTTTCCGCCGTCTCTTTCTGGATCGGCTCGGGTGGCGGTGGAGCGGGCATTTTGTACTCGCCCTGCCAATACGAGACAACTTTGTCGCGGCCAGCCTGAGGCAGGCATTCGTCGCACAGGTCGCGCCGTTGATAGCCTTCGGCTACGAACGACAATAACGTGTGATACGTTTGCTTGTCGGCAAACGGTTCCTGACACGCCGTGCAAGCAGTCGCCCGCGGTTGAATGTCCCATTCCGTCATTTTTGTTGCGAAATTCGCGGGTGATTATAAGATGCACCCAACACGTTGTCACGTTCCACATGAACCGACTTCGCAAATATCTGCTGCTGCACGCCACCGCCATTGCGCTTCTTGCTATCGGGTGCCATCGTGACTCAACACCCAACGAACATTTCCAGGCCGGGGTTAGCTACTTCAAAGAACAAAAGTATGCCCGTGCTGCTGCTCATTTCGAGAAAGTTGTCGCCGCACTGCCAGCCCACGCGCAAGCGCGCAATTTCCTCGCTGTTTGCCAGCTCCGCGAAGGCAAGACCGATGACGCCGTCAAAAACCTGCAGGAAGCCTTGCGGCTCGACCCGAACTACACTGCCGCCCGTTGCAACCTCGGCCTCGCCCTCCTCGAACAAGGCAAACCAGCCGAAGCGATTGCTGCGCTGCGCCAAGTCGCCGCTGCGTCCGACGCGCCGAACGACATCCAATACCTGCTCGGCCTCGCCTACATGCGGGACTCCGCTTGGGCACAAGCCGACCAAGCTTTCACGAAGCACCTCCAGACCGAGCCGAAGACCGTCGACGCGCTCAACAACCTCGGCCTCGTCTGCGTCCGCCAGCACGATTACAAACGTGCCGCAACGTGCTTCGAGCAGGCAATAGCGGCAGATACCAAGTACGGCCCATCGTACCTGAACCTGGCGGTTGTCGAGCACCAGCATCTCGGCGACAAACCGAAAGCGCTCGGGCACTACAAGCGGTACTTGGACCTGACGCCGAAAGTGCAGCAGCGTGCCGACGTATCTAAGGTCGTCACTCGCCTTTCGCAGGAACTCGCGCCTGCAGAGCCGGCCACTGTCGTCGTCGCCACGAAGCCACCGGTTCCAGCAACAAAGATCGCCACGACGACAACCGTACGCGCCGTTACGCGCCCGCCCGCCACCACAGTTGTTGCCCGTGTTGCTTTACCTACCCCGTCGGCCGCAGCCCGCGCGCCATCCCGCGAACTCGGGATCGTTACCAACTTTAGTCCCTCCGCATCCGTAGCGAAGCCGCGGGCCGTCGCGGTCGCGCCCATCAAAAAGAAGCGGACACCTGTTGCCGTGCAACTCTTGCGTGCCGGTGACCGTGGTAAAGCCTCAGTTTACTTCAACGACGGTGTTAAACTCCACCAGCAACGCAATCTCTCCGGCGCCGTCACCGCCTACGCCAAGGCCACCGCCGCCGATCCGACCCTCGCAATCGCCTACTACAACGCCGCCATCGCCTATCGAGAACTTGGACAGATCGGCAAAGCCTTGGAAAACTACGAACTCGCGTTGATTGCTGACCCCGCTTACACCGATGCGCGCCGCAACTATGCCATCCTCCTTGAACAGCAAGGCTATCTTGATGATGCAATCGAGCAGTACGAAACCATTCTGCGAACTAACCGAGCCGATGCAGCCGCCCACCGCGCCGTCGCTGCCATCTACGCTCGTGATCCCGCGACCATCGGCAAGGCGCGCCAGCACTACGAGGCGTATCTAAGGTTGGACCCCGATTCTCCGTTGGCCCGCGACATCCGCCTCTGGCTGGATCAGACCCACTAGACCCTGCTGAGAGGTCTCACGCCTTCGGGGCCTGTTTCTTGACGTACTCGATGATCTTACGATCATCATCACGCGCCGCCCATACCTCGCGAAGGAAATCAGCGGGATGAATGTCCACCTTCTTCAAGAATGCGCGGTCGCCCCCGCAGCTATACATGAACTCGGGCGACATCTCCCCGCGCAATTTTGCCCGCGCCTTCGCGATGATCCGTGGCAGCCAGGCGAACCCGTCAACTTGAGCATCTTTCGCCGGCAAATCCGCCATGGAGATTGTGCGCCGTGAAGGTTGCCCCTTCTGCACCACGCGGAGGAAATCCCGACGCACTGATGTGACGAGCACTGCCGTTGCGAACGACGGTTCCTGACTCGTGCACCAGTCTTCGGCGAAATCGTACACCTCCTGTGCGGTACAACCTATGGATGCCAGGAACGCCGTCTCCTCGGCGTTGAAGTACTTGGCTGCCTGACGATTCCCTTTGCCGTACTCCGCCACTGCTTTGTCGTAGCATTGGCGGAACGTTTCCACCCAATCGTAGTTGGTTGTCTTCATACCGGGAACATAACCAGACTTGGCCGATTGTCCAGTAGCGTGATCCGCAAGACCTAAAACCAAGCCGTCGCATCAGGCAAGATGAATAAAGAATAGACCTGACCCTCAGTCGTTCTTGCTGGAAGTTTTGTGCCTCACCTTCCACTCTCTCCATTCTGCCACGATGTCTGCAATGTACACAGACAGAAGGGCGACAAGGGCGAGTATAATAAGCTTACGAATCGAGTCTGGATCTGGATGCCCATAAAGCCACATCAGCCCCAAAACAATGCACCAGAGAGTGTACTTCATCTGCTCATAGTTTGGTATTCCCGATTGGTGAGTACCCATTGCCTGACGCCCCGCTTTGAACCCCCGTATGATCGCGGTAATTGTCTTGCTCATTATCGATAACCCCCTCTCTAACACGTTGAACAAGGTCAAGTTCGTCCATTATCCCCTGCTGTGTCAAATTCAATCACCCAAAGCTCTCGGCTAGGGCGATGGCGTTGAGCATTGCTTTGGCTTTGTTGACGGTCTCGGTGAACTCGTATTGCGGAATGCTGTCGGCCACGATGCCGCCCCCCGCCTGCACGTAGGCAACGCCGTCCTTCAGCAACGCGGTGCGTAGCGTGATGCAACTGTCGAGGTTGCCATTGAAGCTGAAGTAGCCTACCGCACCGGCGTAGGTGCCGCGCTGGGTCTGTTCCAGCTCGCTGATGATCTGCATGGCGCGAACCTTTGGCGCGCCACTGACCGTGCCCGCGGGAAACGTCGCACGCATCAAATCGTACGCTGAACGGCCCTGTTGCAGACGACCTTCCACTTCGCTGACGATGTGCATGACGTGCGAGTAACGTTCGATGACCATGAACTCGGGCACGCGGACACTGCCAAAATCGCAGACGCGACCAATATCGTTCCGAGCGAGGTCAACCAGCATCACGTGCTCGGCACGTTCCTTCTCATCAGCAAGCAATTCCTTCTCCAACCGCAAATCTTCTTCGGGCGTCTTTCCCCTCCACCGTGTGCCTGCAATGGGCCGAATCTCCACTTGGCCGTCCTCGCAACGGACGTGGACTTCGGGCGACGCGCCGACAAGTTGGAAATCCTCAAAATCCAGCAGGAACATATATGGCGATGGGTTCACCGATCGCAGTGCACGATAAATATCTAGAGCCGACGATTTCGTTTTCGTTTGGAACCGCTGGGCCAGCACGACCTGTATGATGTCGCCGGCGCGGATATATTCCTTCGCCCGCTCAACAATTTCCGCGTGGCGCGCCTGCATCATATTCGAGGTCACGGGCAGCGGCGTCGGATCGCGGCGGAACTCGACAGGTCGCGCCACGAGTGGACGACCCAATTGCGCCACCATTTCGTCCACATTGGCGCACGCCTCGGCGTAAGCCAGTTCGGGCGGGCCATCAATGCGCGCGTTGGCCACGACCTTGATGGTCTGGCTTACGCGGTCGAAAATCAGCAATCCGTCGCTGATCATGAAGCAAAGCGTCGGTGTGTGAAGCTCGTCTCGGTTGGGCAACGGCACTGTCGGCTCGATGAAATGAATGTATTCGTACCCGACGAAACCGACGGCGCCACCCGTGAACCGGGGCAGACCGGACAACGCGACGGGCTTGTACTTCGCCATCTCCTGCTCTACGCGCCGCAACGGGTCTTCGCCACTACGCGCGTCAAAACGGATCACTGCCCGCGGGTTCGCGCCGACAAATGAGTAGCGCCCGACGTTCTCGCCACCTTCGACCGACTCCAGCAGGAACGATGGCCCGCGTTTGCGCAGTTTTTGGTATACCGACACAGGCGTCTCGGTATCCGCAAGGATTTCGCGGTACACGGGGATCAGGTTGCCGTGCTTCGCAAGCTTCAAGAACTCAGTTTTTGATGGGGCAATCATTCCTCTCCGTGTCATTCTGATCTCGCAGTCGCGGAAGAAGAACCTCCGCATCTAATGTCCGCGCGTGAGCAAACATTCAGAGATCCTTCGCTATGCTCAGGATGACAGCACAGGAGCGTGATCATTTCTTTTTTCCGTACACCTTTTCCGGTTCCACCAGCCGCTGCTCGGTGATTTTGGCCTCGTCGCCCTCGATTTTACGGAAGAAACAGGACTTATAACCTTCGTGGCACGCCGCGCCGATCTGCCCAACTTCGATAAGCAGTGCGTCTGCGTCGCAATCGAACGAAATGTTCTTTACGCTTTGGACGTGGCCACTCGTTTCGCCTTTGACCCAATACTTATTCCGGGACCGGCTCCAAAAACAGGTTTTGCCCAGTTCGATGGTTTTCTGCAGGGATTCCTTGTTCATCCACGCCATCATCAGCACACGCCCTGTCCCCTGCTCCTGAATAATGGCCGGGATCAATCCAGTCGCATCATATTTCAATTGGTCTAGAATTTTCATAACCGCACGCAAATCCCTTTATCTTTCAGAAATCGTTTCACATCCGCCACTTTGTATTCTCCGAAGTGGAAGACGCTTGCCGCTAATACCGCATCGGCTTTCCCTTTTGTCAACACTTCGGCCATGTGTTCGAGCGTGCCCGCGCCGCCACTGGCAATCACTGGAATCCGCACCGCCTCGCTGATGGCGCGGTTCAACTCGATGTCGTATCCGCGTTTCGTTCCGTCGGCATCCATGCTCGTCAATAGAATCTCGCCCGCGCCGAGCGCCTCGACGCGCTTGGCCCACTCAAGGGCGTCAATGCCAGTCGGTTTGCGTCCACCGTGCGTATAAACCTCCCAAGATAGCTCCTGGCTCCTTTTCTTCGCATCAATTGCCACCACGATACACTGCGAACCGAATCGTTCCGCACCTGCCCGTACCAAGTCGGGGTTCTGAACCGCCGCCGTATTCACACTCGTTTTATCGGCACCGGCCTTTAGCATCGCGCGAATATCGTCCACGGTGCGGATCCCGCCACCAACGGTCAGCGGCATGAAACACTCGCTCGCTGTGCGCTTGACGACGTCGATCATCGTGGCGCGTTCTTCATGGCTGGCGGTGATGTCGAGAAACACCAGCTCGTCGGCGCCTTGACGGTCATATTCCTTTGCGCATTCGACGGGATCACCAGCGTCACGCAGGTTGAGGAACTTGGTCCCTTTCACCACGCGACCGCGATCCACATCGAGGCACGGTATGATGCGTTTTGCCAGCACGCGGGCAAAGATACAGAGGACGGCGGCAGGAGGACAGGGAAATTTTCGCCGCTGCTCTCAGTGGCACTGGGCCAGACCGTGTTTCTTCATGTACTGCTGGTGATATTCCTCGGCGCGATAGAACGTGGGTGCGGCTACGATCGAGGTGGTAATGGGCCGCTGAAAACGACCCGACACCTCCAGCTTTCGCTTTGATTCCTCGGCGATCCGTTTTTGCTCTTCGTTCTGATAGAAGATGACCGACCGATACTGCAAGCCGACGTCGGGTCCTTGGCGGTTGACCTGTGTCGGGTTGTGGTTCTGCCAGAACACATCGAGTAGTTTCTCATAGCTGATCCGACTCGGGTCGAAAGTGACCTTAACCGTCTCCGCATGCCCCGTGCGCCCCGTGCAGACCTCTTTGTAGGTCGGGTTTTTCGTTGTGCCGCCCGCGTAGCCGACCTCGGTGGCCGTGACACCTTTCGTTTCCGCAAAAGCCTCCTCTACACCCCAGAAACAACCGGCCGCAAACATCGCGGTTTGAAGTTTGGGCGCCGCATGGGTATCCGCAGCCTTGTCGATGAACTTTAACGCTACGGAATTCAAGCAGTAACGGAGACCTGTCGGCGGCGGCCCGTCATCGAACACGTGGCCGAGATGCGCGTCGCATCGGGCGCAAAGGACTTCCGTGCGCCGCATCCCGTAACTTGTGTCTGGTCTCATTGCGATGCGGTCGGGCGCGATCGGTTTCAAAAAACTTGGCCAGCCCGTGCCGGAGTCGAACTTCGCGTCAGACGAGAACAATTCCAGCCCGCAACATACGCAGGCGTATATGCCGGGCTTTTTGTTGTCGTAAAAAACGCCGCAGAACGACGGCTCCGTCCCACGCTGCCGCGTCACACGAAACTGTTCAGGGGTAAGAATCTTGCGCCATTCGGCGTCGGTTTTGATAATCTTGTTCATGGCAGGCTTCTCATCTTTCTGTGTGATGTTGTCAAAGGCGGAGAAAACCAAAAGCGTAACCCCGGCCGCCACCGTCATAGCCAGACTAATACCGACCCACTCACGCCTTCTCATGACATAATCTAGGCGCGATGAACTGATTGTGCAAACGGCGATGGACAGATCAACTCACGATGGCAGGATCGGCGGCGCGTATAATCTCAAGGAGAGCTTGGGGGTCTTGAGTCTTGCGTAGGCATTCAACGACGTATTCGCTTTGCATGAGGCCGCTGATCCGGGCGAGCAGGCGCACCTGAAAATGCGGCGTGGACAGTGGGGTCAGTAGCATGAAGATGAGGTAGATTTTCTCGTTCGTGCCTTTCACAGGAATGCCTTCCTTTGACTGCGCAAAGATGACGACAGGACGGTCAATATTTTCCAGTCGTGTGTGGGGCACCGCTAGTCCTTGACCGAGGTACGTACTGACGTCAGCTTCGCGCTCCAGCACGGCGCGAACGATCTTCTCCCGGGCTGCAGGCAGTTCGGCGGGATCAACTCGCGCGAGAATTTGCGGGATGGCGTTGGTGATATCGGGAGCACTCAACCCCAAGACAATCCGTTTCGCACTCATGGTGTCGGCCAAGAACAAGGGCGGTTCCTTTTCGAATTCGTCCTCAAGCGAGCCGATGATCTCCTCGATCACGTCTTCCAGCGCGATAAACCCAATCCATCGGCCTTTGCGGTTCGCAACAATGGCGACGCGGCGACGATGGTGCTGGAGTTGCGAGAGGAGCATCTCCAACGGCAGGTCGTCGGTCACTTTCAAATAAGGTCGCATGATCGCCTTGAGGTCGGGCGCGTCCTGTTTGTTCAACTCGTGGTGGACGATGTCTTTGACGTGGATGATGCCAAGCGGCAACTCCTGTTCGTCATCGAGCACCGGGAAACGCGAGTACTTGGATTCGCGGATCATTTTGAGGTTCTCCGCCCACGGGGCCGACAAATGGAGCGCTCTGACGGCATGGGGTGATTTCATGGCATCTTTCACCTTCAACGCGCCGAGGTCGAAAACGTTCTCCATCAGCAACAGCCGCAAAAACGAGAACGCCCCGCTGCTCTGCGCCCGTTCAAGGATGATGCGGATTTCGTCCTCAGTGTGCGTCGGGTCGTGCATTGGGGCGCGGAAACCGAGCAACCGGAGAACGCCATTGGCGCTTTTGTTCAAGATGACGAGCGGCACGAAGAAAATAAAGTGGAACACCTGCAATGGCAGGGCAATCCACAACCCGCTGGCCTCGGCGCGACGAATGGCGATGGATTTGGGCACGAGTTCGCCCAGTAAGATATGGAGAAACGACACGAGGATGTACGCAATCGCCACCGCGGTCGCCTCGATCACAGCGGGTGAGGCAACTCCCAGCCACGTCAGCGGTGTCGCGACCAGTTGCGCAAATACGGGCTTGCTTACGAAACCCAGTCCGATGCTGGCGAACGTAATGCCCACCTGACAGAGGGAGAGATATTCATCGAGATGATGCTGAATGTGCTGCAGCATTTTCGCTCGCTGGTCACCACGGTCCACAAGTTCCTCGACTCGCGTCGCACGCACCTTGACGCTGGCGAACTCCGCCAGCACGAAAAAGGCGTTGAGCATCAGCAACAGCAGCGTAGCAATCAGCAGAATAATCAGCATTAGACTGGAGCCCTCACCTCAAACAACAGTGAATTAGTTTTGTTCAACGAAAACACCCGCTAAACCGAAACCAGCGTGGGCAGTCTATAAAACTTCCGCTGGACACGTCAATCGTGTACAGGGGCTTTCCCATGCTCCACGCTGGATGGAGAGGACGCCGTCTCAGGGGTTGGCGACGGGCTTGTCCGCGCCCGGTGACAGCGTCGCCGAAGGCGGGCTCTTGATCAACACCTCGATCTTCGCCTTCGCGCGGAGGTCTTGAACATATTTCCGAACAATCTCGGCGCCCCGACTCGCCAGCAGATACTTTTCGATGTCGGCCTTAACCTCCTCGAACGGCATCTCATGCGACGGCTTCCGGTCGGTAACCATCAGTAAATGGTAACCATACTTTGTCGTCACGACGTTGCTGACTTCATTCGTTGGAAGCGAGAATGCAGCGGCGTCAAATTCCGGCACCATCGATCCACGCGGGAAGTAGTTTAGATCGCCACCGCTCGTTGCCGTTGTGGGGTCTTCAGAGAATTTCTTCGCCAACTCCGCAAAGTTCCCGCCTTGTTTCAGCAACGACCGCACCGCTTCAATTTGCGCCAGTTTTTGTGTCTTGATCTGGGACGTCGCATCAGGAGGCACCCGGATCAGGATATGACTGGCACGAACCGTTTCTGGCTGATAGAAGCGAGCCCGATTCGTCTCGTAAAAGGCTTTGATCTCCTCGGGTGCGATCTTGCTTTGCTTTTCAACAATGGCACGAATCGTATCTTGGACAATCATGTTATCCCGCAGACGGCGCATGTACTGCTCCTCCGTCTGTCCGTCCTCCTTGAGGGCTTTGTAATAATCACCTTCGCCGAGCTTAGCTTTGATCGTCGATACTTGCTGCTGCACGCGCGCCTCAAGATCCTTAGACTTGTGACTCTGCCCCTCCTGTAGGAACAATTCGCGTCCGATCAGTTGCTCCAGCACCTGACTCTCGAAATCGGCCTGCTTTTCAGGCGGCACATACTGACCGCGCATTTGCAATTGCATCAGCAACTCCTGCTTGGCGGCATCAAGGTCCTTGCGAGTGATCTCGGTTCCGTTGACCCGCGCCACCACCTCGGTGGGATTTGCCGTAGGCTCGGATGTCGGCGCGGTCGTGTTCCGCACGGGCGTGCGCGCTGGTTTGGATTTCTCCTGCGCCCCAACGGAACCAGCGAGGGCGACAACACTTATCAACGCGACGACTAATCTTTTTGTCATGGAGGTCCTTCCGGTTTTATCTGAAAAGTCCGGGCACCCTAACACCTTGGCTGACCACGGTCAAGCGGGAACGCAGCCACTACCGGGAACCGCAGCCACTATGGAACAGGTTATTACGTCAATCATGAGATCATGGTTTGCCGACTACGGCTCACGCCGGTGTGTTCCCTGCGGATTTCGGTGCCCGCCGCCGAAACGCGTGCGAGCCTGCCAGGATCCATACCACGCGAAGCGCTTCGTGCACTATGCCACCCGACATCTTTGACTGTCCCGCGTACCTATCCGTGAACGTGATGGGAATCTCACGGATGCGGAATCCATTCATCCACGCCTTGTAGGTCATCTCGATCTGAAAAGCGTACCCGTTGCTGCGGATTTGATCGAGGTCAACTGTCTCCAGTACGCTTCGCCGGAAACATTTGAACCCGCCCGTCGGATCCATCACAGGCAACCCCGTCACCAACCGCACATACAATGATGCGCCCCGGCTCAACAGTAGCCGCCGGATTGGCCAGTTCATCACCCGCACCCCGTTGATATACCGTGAACCGAGGACCAAGTCCGCATCCGCCATCGCCTTCAGAAAGTTTGGAATCTCGCATGGATCGTGCGAGAGGTCGGCATCCATTTCGAGAAAGTAATCATATCCGCGTGCCAGTCCCCATTTGAACCCAGCGATGTACGCCGTGCCCAATCCCAGTTTTCCTAGTCGTTGGAGCAAATGCACCCGCGGATTCGTACGGCTCATCTCTGCGATGATCGCCGCCGTGCCATCCGGCGAATTATCGTCCACAATCAATATGTCCAAAGACGGGTCCTGACGCAATGCCAGCGGGATCACCTGACCAACGTTGTCCTTTTCGTTATACGTTGGAACAATCACCAATGCTCGTTTTGTCATTTCACAAACCTCGGGTTCGCGAACACCAGATATTCACCATTCACGGCCAAAGGCCACGGTTGCCCGTCTGGTTTTGCATACACCACGCCTTGTCCACCGCAATACACCACCGGCCATTTCTCCTTCATCATCACTGCCTCCACGACTTCCGGCACGCCTTTCAGCCAGCGACAATAAGTCAAATCGATTCCCCGCGGTTTGAGGCCACTCTCGTCAATGCCCGAATCCAGAACGATATACTTCGCATTTTGCCAACGACAATCAAACCAGTACGAATCTCTTGGTTCCAAAGTCGGTGTCGGCATGTCATTCGCCACGCCTTCGTAACGGGCACAAAACGTAAGCATGCTCCGCCGGTCACACCGCGCCAGCCAGTAAATCTGTTTCGGCACAATTACAAAGTCGTCCTTGGTCGTATGCGCGTTGACGAACCGCATGGCCGCTTCAGCGTCGGGTACAGACCACTGTGTCCACATGTCAATCCGCGTGTGGAAATGTCCCCATGCGCCCGATGCCGAAACCAGACCGAACCCACCCAGGACGAGGATCGCGACGGCCGCCTCCAATCCGTTTCCGAATTTCGGCGCGATGCGTCTGGCTAATTCCCCAACCCACGCCAGCGCTCCCGCGAAGCCAACTGCCATCAACGGCAGAAAAATTGTTGCCGGATAGAAGAACTCCGGCACGTTGTTCAGTTTCTTGAGCACGCCATACATCAACACCAGCAGCCAAAATGGCACCCATAATCGCATATGCCAATCACGGGTCGGCAGGAATAGAAACCCGACCGTTGCTACAGTCAGCCACCAATCGTGTCCCGACCATGGCAACGGCGGCCCCTGAGTTGGAGTCTTGAACCCGAGATTCCACACATTCCGTGCGAATCGTTCGACTTCGCCAATCAACGTTGGCCGGGTCTCGTTACCGGCAACGCTCATTAACAAGCTGACATGTGATTGCAATTGCGCCACGCCATGAATCGCCACGTACCACAACACAAATAATGCTCCATACGCGCATGCCGTCGCACCCGCAACCAGCACGCGCGTCAATCGCGCCTTCCACGTCCGCGCGAGCGGTGTTCCCATCGCGGCCGGATTCACCAGCGCCACAGACACAATCACGGCCCCGATCAGCGGGTATGTGAAATAATTCGTCGCCGTCGCCAGTGAACAGAAAAACCCGGCAAGCACAACGTCGCGCAACCGCTTTTCCTGCACGTACCTAAGCAAGAACCCGACGGACGCAAGCGCAAACGCTCCGGCCATCGGATGCGAGCGCACCCAGCGGAAATTGATGTTGGCTTCGCTATAAACCAAAAAAGCCGCCGCACAGAGAAAACCGAACCTTTTGTCGCGCAGTCGTGTCCCGATCCAAAATAGAATCGCCGCTGCCGCCAGCGCTGTCACGACACCCAATGCACGTGACACAACGAGGTCATAGCCAAACACCCGCAGCAATGACCCGTTGATTGCCATGTAGAGCGGTGGATAGGGATAGGGGAACACAAAGTCATCGATGATTGGTCCAACGCGTGGCGTGCCGTGGATGAACGTCCAGCTTTTTTCCATCCACTCGCCCTCGTCGCCGTACCAGTTCGGATTTATCCGCAGGTTCGGCAGGTACAGGAGCACCCAAGCCACCAGCAGTACCAGTGTGATCCTGCGTTCCCATGAACTTTTCAAGGGGAAAGCCTTCATTGTGTCATAAACAAGAGGCGCATTGGCCCGAAGTTGGTTTGCGGCACGGTTGCCAACTGCTCCCATTGCTGCGGGCTGAACCGCACGCGGTTTTCATCCACTACCACAATGAACAGGTTTGTTGGAAACCGTGTTGCGGCTGGCGCGTGGTTTCTATCGAACCAGATCAAATACGGCAAATCGGCCTGCGGCAGTTCGAACCGCCCAAAATTGTCCATCTGTACCAGTACCGGCAGACGTAACCACGCCGTCACTTGCGGTTCACGGCCCAGCGACTTGGCAGTGCCCAAATCCAATTGTGCCCCGCTATCCTCCACCAGCTTCTGGCCGCCGCGCTCCACCAGGAACTGTGCAGCCTGTTTTTTGAAGCTTAACACTGTCCCATAAGTGCCGAAAGCCCCACCCTCTCGATTCACAAGCCGGTAGAAATCCAGCAGGTACACTACATTCCACAACAGCATCGCGCCCAAACCGATGTACAGCGCGCCCCACGCCACCTTGTTCAAAAATCTTCGATGCGCTTCCTGATAGACGACGCCCATCGCCAGGAAGTGCACGGGATAGAGGATCACGAAATAGGGCAAGTACGTCCAAAGCCCACCTACCCAAAAAACCACCAGCAGCGATACCGCCCACAAAATGAGAATCCACGCGCTCTGTGCTGCGCTGTCCTCCATAACGCTCACGAATGGAAACCGCTTTGACCAGCGCCAGCTGCGGATGGCGCGGATTGCCAGCCACGCCAGCGCCATCACAAACGCGAACCGTTGCAGGACCAACACCGAGTCTCCCAAGGTCCGGGATTCGGAGAAATAGCGATGCGGTCTGCCGGGTTTCTGCGGGAAGATTTGATAGGGATCGAAGCGTCGATCAGCACTGAGTCCCAATACGTCTTCGATCTCGCCGCCGTTGAAGATCGCCAGCGCATGCACCCACAACTCGCTGCGTGGTCGTGGCAGCCGGTGCCCGCTCTCCGGATTGATGGTCATGCCCGGCGGCAGGTTCCATTTCTGACCGCCCACTGTCCGTCGCGCTTGCTGCAAATCGGCCCAATGGTTCAATTGCTGGTATTTAAGGTAGGGCAGCAACAATACGCCCGCCGCCAGCACGCCGCCTGCCGCCCATCGCCAGTCCAACTTGGGCCGCAACAGTGCCAATGTCCCCAGTACCGCCGCCAGCAGTCCCAGTCCCGAAAAATGGTTCATCACGAGGCACAGGCTCAGGAACGCCACCCAGAAGATCGCTTTCGTCTTCCGCTCCAGGATCAGCGCATGCAACGCCCAGATGGTGAGACAGGCCAGCAGCGGTTCCACATCGATCGCCCAAATTTTTCGCGAATAAAGCACTGCCCAAGGGGAGACGGCAAACAGCGCTGCGGCAACCAGCCCGGTCATGCGCCCGTAATACCTCCGTCCCACATGCCAGCACACCAGGATCGCCGCCAATGATTGGATTACCAGCAGACAACCTACGGTTGTAGGATCGCCACTGAGCCACAACATCGGCACGAGCAGGTAAATGAACACCGGCGGATTGGTTACCCCGACGCTTGACATCAATCCTGCCAACGGCAACGAACCACCTTTTACGAACTGTAGAGCCAGCCACGCCGCAAGAGCTTCGTCACCCTTGAACTCAATTAAGTCCAGCCGCATTAAACGCAACCAGGCTCCGACGGCTAGAATGAGTGCCAAGCAGACCCATTCGCGCACCGAAACGGGGGTATTGGGACGCGACACTGAGTGAGTGTTCGTCCTTGGATCAGCGGTTCTGGCTGCAGCCATGTGCGCTCTCAGTTCATCCATGCGGTGCACTCATCGTTCCGCCATGGCCAACATGTTGAGTCCAAATTCGAAATAGCCAAAGCGAGTTTTCGTCATCGGGAAGTTCGCCATTCCGAAATACCAACCCAGCAGTGGCAGCGTGTAGGCGTATTGATGCTCGTGAATCTCCTCCTTACTCACCAGCCGCAAGTGCGCCATGACGTGCAGCAAACCATTCGACCATGCCGCCGGCGTCGTGATGATTACCGTTCCGCCGGGACGAAGCGTGCGGTGCGCTTCGCGAAACAAGGCCACCAGACTCTGTGGGTTCAGATGCTCCACGACGGCCAGCATGGTGATCACGCTGAAATAGCCGTCCTCAAAAGGCAACTGTGGCAGCGCGTTTAGATTCAATGTGTGCCAGATGACGCCGGAGCACGGGGCCGATGGGGGAAGTTGGTCGATCGCGAATTTCTGCTGGAACGAGGTGTGCGATAGAAAATACGGATACGACCCGCATCCGATGTCCAGAATCCGCCCATCGCGCAACGCCGGCGGAATATGTCGCTCCGCTTGCTTTGCCCGAAGCCGCGCCAATAGCGGCTCCAACAAACCATTCCCCCGCGTCACTCGTGCCTGCTCGTTACTCACTCCTGCCTTTCAGGACCGTGTTGCCAATAAATGTAATGTCAACCGGCCCGCGATCGCTCATCCGCAAAAGACTTAACCTAATTATTAACGTCGCCTACAACCGCAGCACTATGAACTAAAAATCCGTGCGTTCCGCCACATCGGGCCAACTCCCATGCCAAATACCAGAAAAGCAACCTGATATAGAATAACAAAAAGGACAAGCACTGACGCCGGGAATCATTGCCAGCGCCAGCCGCTCCTACAACTTTATCCTTTGATTTCCAATGGCCAGCCCACGCGCTGCGCACGGCGGATCCGAAATAGTTCAGCCCAAATCCGTAGCGCTCGGCGCAAGTCGTAGGGGATGCGCGTGTCGGGATCATGCACCCATTTCACGGGCACTTCGGCGACGCGATAGCCTTCACGCGTGGCCACGACCAGCATCTCGATGTCGAAAATCGCCGTATCAGAGGTCACCTGTGGAAAAATATTTTGGGCCGCCTCGCGTGTCATCGCCTTGAACCCACATTGGGTGTCGGAAATGCCGCGGATGCACAACGTTTTCGTGCCCCACCCAAACAGTTTGCCAGCCAATGCGCGATGCAACGCCTGTGGTTGTTTGACTTCCGCGCCGTACACAGCCCGCGAGCCAATCGCAATGTCGTGTCCGCCGTCTCCCAATTCCTCCAGCAGCTTGTCCATTTCGCTGATCGGTGTGCTCTGGTCGGCGTCGGTGAACAACACGAACTGCCCGGTTGCGGCCAGCATTCCCGCGCGCACAGCGCCGCCCTTTCCACGATTCGGATTCAGGGAAATCAGTCGCACCATCGGATAGGTCCTGGCCAATTCCTCTGTGGCCCGCGCCGTGCCGTCCTTGCTGCCGTCGTTGACTACAAAGATCTCAAATCTCAAACCCTTATTGCGCAGGAACTCTACAATCCCCGGCAGATGCCGCCGCAGGCGTTCTTCCTCGTTGTACGCAGGAATAACTACGGAGAGATCAGGCGGGGACCCCTTTTCCATTCAGCTCGCTTTCCGCAGCGCCCCGGTCTCGCGCAACGTGGCCAACGCCTCGGCCGCGTAGTCCTTGTCGAGCTTCTGCTGCCGAATCCACTCCACGTACTCGCGCACGCTTTCCCGCGGGGTCTTTATCGGCCGCCAGCCTAGCTTCTGCAATTTTGAAATGTCCGATACGCTGTGACGCGTGTCGCCGACGCGATACTCGCCGGTTACATCCGGCGAAACCCGGGCGCCAAGCACGTCGGCCACAATCTTTGCGAACTCCAGCACCGTGTAACCTCGCCCGCCGCCAACATTGAACACCTGATAGTTCGCTTTGTCGTTTTCCAGCACCAACTGATTCGCGCGCACAACGTCCGAGACATCCACATAGTCGCGCAGTTGCCGCCCGTCTTCGAATACCGTCGGCGCGCGGCCCGCCATTAACTGCAACGTGAAAATCCGCAGCACGCCCGAATAAGCGTTGCGGAACGACTGATACGGCCCTTGCACGATCGAGTAACGCATCGCCACACTGGGGATGCCATAATTCCTGCCCAACGCGACCGCCATCAACTCCTGTGAGTATTTTGCGATGGAATACTGGTTCTTCGGATTAGCATGTGTCTCGAGCAGGGTCAGCGGCGTAATCGCGCCGCCGCACTTTGGGCACACCGGCTCCCACAGCCCTTTCGTCAACCGTTGTGGTTCGCGGCCGTCGGGAAACACTTCGCCATCCTTGACGCATCGGTAGCGGCCTTCGCCGTAAACGAACTGGCTGCTGGCGACGACGACCTTGCGCACCGGCAATTTCTCCGCCACGATCGCTTCATACAACAATGCGGTGCCGACGCTGTTGACATGAAAAAATTGCGAGAAGTTCGGCAGCAAGTCTTGGTGGGCTGCGAGATGAATCACCATGTCCGCGCCGCGCAACGCTTTCCGCCAATCCTTGCGATTCCGCACATCGCCGAGCATTCGCTCGGCGTCCCGCGGCAAACACTCAGGCCATCCGCCTTTGCCATCATGCACCGGCGGCGTCAGGTTGTCCAGGATCCGTACCGCGTATCCAGCCCGCAACAACTCCGTTGCTGTGTGCAACCCGATGAACCCGGCTCCGCCGGTGATCAACGCCAGTCCTTTGCTCATCGGTTTGCGTGCGCCTCTTTAAGCTTCTCGTACAGGTAACGCGTGATGATGTGGTCGAGGATCATGTGCACGTCCTCGACTGGGCCGTATTCATCGGATGAAACCACAATGGCCACATCGGACAGCTTAGCCAGTTTTCCCCCACCGAAACCCGCCAAGCCAACGACCTGCAAGCCCATTTGCTTCGCAACCTTGACCGCCGCAATGACGTTCGGCGAGTTGCCCGAAGCCGAGATGGCAATCAGCACGTCCCCTCGCTCGCCGAGATTCTTCAACGGCTCGCTAAATATGCGGCTGTAATCCGTGTCATTCGCCCACGCGGTCATCAATGGAACATTGTCGGTCAGCGCAATCGCGCGAAATCGCGGCCACCGCGACGAACCCTGCTTGTCGGGGTCGTGGCCGAGTGTGCCCCTGCAGAAATCATTCATCATGTGCGCCGCCGTCGCAGCGCTGCCGCCGTTGCCGATGATAAAGATCTGCCGCCGTTGCGCGTACGCCGTTTCGAGTACGGCGATCATCCGTTCCACCGCATCTAGTGGCAACTGATCCAGCGTCGTTTTCAGGTCGCGCAAATACTGTTTCGCAAACTCGCTCGCTCGTTTCATATTATTCAGTACCTTTGCATGTCCAAGACAACCCGACTGCCGCCTTTCTCGAGTCGGAACGGCATTTCCCGCAGATCGGCCAACGCTTTCCGCACTGATTGTCGTTTGTCGCTCGGCACGCACAACAGGAAAAATCCACCACCGCCCGCGCCGGAAATCTTGCCGCCCAGTGCCCCCGCCTTCAACGCCCGCTCGTAAATCTCGTCCAACTGGCTGTTGGTGATCGTCCCCGCCAGCTTTCGCTTCGCTTCCCACGCTTCGTGCAACAACGGCCCGAGCGAGTCAATCGCACCGGTCGAAATGGCTCGCCGCACCTGTTCGGCTTGCCGCGCCATTGCTTTTAGCACATTCGTCTTCTTCCTGATGTTGGACTTCTGCTCGGCCAGAATTTTCGCGGACTCTCGCGTCTTGCCAGTGAAGAACAGCATAAGCATGTTATCCATGTCCTCAAGCGTGGCGCGAGATGCCTTGACCGAATTCACCTTTACTCTTGGCCCCGGACCAAACTGGAAATATCGCAGCCCGCCATACGCCGCGATGTATTGATCTTGCACTCCGATGGGCTTGCCGACGATGTCGATCTCGATTTCACACGCCTCCCGCGCCAACTGTTCAGCCGTCGGCGTTGTGCCTGCGTAGTGATGGAGTGCGTTGAGCACGCCAACTGTGACACTGCTGGATGAACCTAGTCCCGATCCCTCCGCCGGAATGTCCGCCATGAACGAAATCTCGACGCCTTTCGTCACGCCCACTTTCCGCATCGCCCCGCGCACCAACTCGTGTTTGACCTGGTCTACTGAGTCCACAATCTCTTTTTTCGACCAGTTTACGTAAATCTTGTCGTCGAAACGTTCTTTGACGATGCAGTACACATACTTGTCGATGGCCGAACTGACGACCATCCCGCCATGTTTCTCGAAGAAGTCGCGAAAATCGGTGCCTCCACCCGCGAGCGAAATGCGCAATGGCGTTTGAGTGATGATCATCGCGCCAATCCCTTCTCAAAATCCCGCTGCGCCTTTGCCAACCGCTCCGGCGTGCCCACGTCCTGTACATATGCCTTGGGTTTCATCGCGTACACAGCCTTCCCCGCCGCCAGCAACTTAGGGAACACGTCCCTGCCAAAATCGCTAAACTGTCCCGCCGGAATCGCATCCAACACCTGCGATTCCAGCACATAAATACCAGCGTTGATCATGTTTGTCGAAGCCTCTTTCGGGTCCGGTTTCTCAACGAACTTTCGCACCCGGCCGTCCATTTCAGTCTCCACCACGCCGCCAGTCCACGGTTCAGGCGATTCGAATAGCGCCACCGTCGCAACCGCCCGTCGGGTCCGATGAAACTCCACGAGCGGCGCGAACTCAATGCGCACCAGATTGTCGCCATAGAACACGATGAAAGTCCCGTCGCGCAATTCGTCTTCCATCTTCTTCACCGCGCCAGCGGTGCCGAGCAATTCAGGCTCATGCGAGTACGTGATGTGTACGCCAAACTTGCTGCCGTCGCCAAAATGTCCCGTGATCTTCTCAGGCAGGTAGTGTAAGTTCACGATCAATTCCCGGATGCCCTGGTCGCGCAACAGCGCGATGTGGTGTTCCAACAACGGCCGACCGGCAATCGGCACCATCACCTTCGGCACGTCCAGTCCCAGCGACCGCAGTCGCGTCCCGAGTCCCGCCGCAAGAATGAAGGCTTTCATGCGGGGGAGGTTAAAACCGTTAAAGTCGTTAAAAAGGTTAAAAGTTGGAGGCAACGCGCTGACCGCAGAGTTTTAACGGTTTTAACAATGTTCATTGCCGCTCCCGCAGATACCGATTCAACACCGCCCACGCCTTGTGCAGCGCCTTGGCGCGATGGCTAATCCTGTTTTTTACCTCCTGCGTCAACTCCGCGAACGTCTTCACTTGTCCGTCGGCAATGAACAAAGGATCGTACCCGAACCCGCCGCCGCGGCGTTCCTTCTCGGTTATCACGCCGTTGGAAATTCCCTCGACCACGTCCACCAATCCATTCGCGTCCGCCACTGCCGCCACGCATCGAAACCGCGCTGTCCGTTTCTCCAGAGCTACGCCGTGCAGCTCGCGCAGCAACTTTTTGTTGTTCTCGAAATAGCTCGCCTCCTCACCCGCATACCGCGCTGAATACACGCCCGGCGCGCCCTTTAAAGCGTCCACCTCCAGCCCAGAATCGTCTGCCAGCGTGAGCATTTTCGCGAACCGCGCCGTTTCCACGGCCTTCTTGATCGCGTTATCGCGGATCGTAGGAGCATCCTCAACAATCTCCGGCAGACCGGCAATGTCTGCTGATGAAACGATGTCCAGATTCAGTTCCGCCAGAATCTCCCGAATCTCGCGAAGCTTGTGCTTGTTGCGTGTGGCGACAAGTAATTGCATGGTCGCGCATTATACCGACCCGTCGGCAAAAATGAAAGACAGAGTGCGCACCGCCTAACGCCACGCACAGGCGAGTTGGTTCAGAAAATCTGGTTCATCGCGCAACAGTTTCACGGCAAGGTCGTCTATCAGAGTGGGATAAAGTCTAAGCCGATCATCTTGACCGGGTCGATTGTAGATAGTCCGGATCACTACAGATACGTCGATTACTTAATTAGGAAGCTGACAGACTTTCGGCAAAGGGGCGCGAGCCTTGGACAATCTAGCAAAGGCAAAATCCACAGTGGAGGCACACGGAAGATTCTAGAAAACGAGTTTGGCAATTTGCCAAAGGACTTGCCGTTAACCGAATTCGACAAACTGGTCGATACCCTCAAGGCCAAAATTGATAACACCGCTCTGGGTCGGTACAATCACGCAAGAGGCGTCCGCAACTACCACACGTTTGAAGAGCATGGAAAAAAGGGTAAGGATTGAACCAGCTTGTTGAACGGCAGTTCGCACGGTCGGCATTTTCACGCGCCCATCAAAGCCCACTACCGGTATCGCCGAGCCTCGTGACCGGGCAGCGGCGACTGCCGGGCCGTCCTTCGTGCGTCACCGACGCGATCCAGCCAGACATTAACCTTCTTTTCCCTTCGGCACGAATTGGATCAGTACGTTGGTGTTGCGGCAACAATCTGTTAAAGTGATGACATGAAAGTTCCAGGCCTACGAAGTCCTCATGAGTTGGTTGGCGGTCTCGTCTATTTCGGACGGATGCTCGACAAAATCCGCCTCCACGCTGCCGGAAAATTGCCCGCCGATTACCACGAAAATCTCGGCGAAGGTTTCGACAGTCGTTGCTGCAGTTTTCTCCATGTCGCATACGACGATGTCGTCGCGCGCGTCAAACAGGGCGGTACAGACGAAGAGGTTCTACAGTGGTGCTTAGCCAGCGGCCGAAAACCGACCGATGAAGAAATCGAAATCTGGAATGATTACATGCGCAAACGCGGTTGGCATGATTCTGTCAGCAAACGATTAGTCGAACGCCTCAAGGAAGGCGGCTTCTCTCGCCGCACCGACATCCAGACCTTCTTCGACTTCATCGACGCCGACGAAGGTCGCGTTTCCCCGAACTGAACTCGCGCCCCAAGCATCGCTGCGATTTCGGCTGGTGTTCATGGCGCGGTGTCGGTATTTTCCCGCCCATCCAATGGCAACCAGTAAACGCAGGAAAAAGTCTTCAAGTAAAACGAAGGAAAGGTTGCGCGTGCTTTTTGTCGCGTCGGAGTGCGCGCCGTACGCAAGAACGGGCGGACTCGGCGACGTCGTGGCGGGTTTGTCGAAGGCGTTGCGGCAACTCGGTCACGACGCGCGGGTGCTGATTCCGTTGTACTCGTCCATTGATCGCGCGAAGTACTGGATCAAACCCGTCGGCACTGCGTGCGTGCACATGGGCGGCGCCACCGAGCATTGGGTCGGCATCCACGAGGCCATGCTGGACGATGTCGTTCCGGTGTGGTTCCTCGACTATGATTCCTATTTCGGGCGGCCCGGGATTTACGACGGTCCGTTCGGACAATACTACGACAACGCCTACCGGTTCGCGCTGCTGTCGAAAGCGGCCCTACAAATCTGCAAAGACCAGCAGTGGATTCCGCATGTCATGCACGTGCACGATTGGCCGACTGCGTTGGTGCCGGTATTTCTTAAAACGTGGGATCGCGTCCTATCGCCGTTGTCGAACACGGCGAGCGTGCTGACAATTCACAATATAGGTTACCCCGGTGTGTACGACGCAAACGTTCTGTTGTACGCGGGATTCGGCGACCAGTATTTTACGCCGGACGTCTTCGAGGATCACGGCAAGGCGAATCTATTGAAGGCGGGCATTTACTTTGCCGATGCGATCACAACCGTCTCGCCGACGCATGCGAAAGAGATTCTCGACCCCATCGGCAGGATGGGACTGACCCCGTACGTGAGCAACCGGCGCGCCGATTTCTTCGGCATCCTTAACGGCGTGGATTACACGCACTGGAATCCCGAAACCGACAGTCATCTACCCGCGCGTTACTCGGCAAAGGACATGAGTGGCAAAGCGATCTGTAAGCGGGCGCTTCAGGAACAATTCCACATAGAAGTCACCAACAAACTGCCGCTCTTCGGAATCGTCAGCCGTTTCGCCCACCAGAAAGGGTTCAGCCTGCTGCGAGAAGTGTTGCCTGCGGCGCTCGATGACATGCTGATGCAATTGGTCGTGCTGGGCAACGGTGATTCTGACACCGAGAACTTCTTCCGTTTGTTGCAGTCGAAGTATCCGGGACGCGGCGGCGTGCGCATCGGGTTCGATGTCGGGCTCAGTCATCTTATCGAAGCGGGTAGTGATTTCTTTCTGATGCCGTCGCTGTACGAGCCATGCGGACTCAATCAAATTTACTCCCTCAAGTACGGTACATTGCCGGTCGTCCGCGCGACGGGCGGTCTTGACTACACAGTGCAAAACTACGATGAGGCGACAGGAAGCGGGACCGGCTTCAAATTCTTGGAGCCATCACCGCGCGCGCTGTATTATTGCATCGGCTGGGCCATCAGTACTTGGTTCGATCGTCCGCAACACATTGTCAAACTGCGACGACAGGCGATGGCGCAGAACTATGATTGGCGCACGTCCGCCCAGCAGTATGTCGGGGTGTATCAACACGCGCTGCGGAAGAAGCGGCCTGCAACTTTCTGAAGCCACGAGGTTGCGGCACCGTTTGTTTTAATTGCGCTTCTAGTCTGCCTCACTCTCCATTCCCCCACGTCAACCTCGCGTAGAAATTGCTTTTGTCGATGCTATGCAAGCTCGGTTGCCATCACGCGTAAGACTTGCGGCGCTTCGCAACGCCCGATATAGTCATCGCGTTTTATGCCTGAACTCCGAAAGAAATATCCGTTCGACAAGATCGAGCCGAAGTGGCAACGCTACTGGGCCGAGCACAAGACGTTTGCCGCACGCGATGAAGCAGCGAAGAAAAAATTGTACGTTCTCGACATGTTCCCCTACCCCAGCGGCGCGGGCTTGCACGTCGGCCACCCCGAAGGCTATACCGCGACTGACATCTATTGCCGATTCAAACGGATGAATGGGTTCAACGTCCTGCATCCGATGGGTTGGGACGCATTCGGCTTGCCGGCTGAACAATACGCCATCGACACCGGCACGCAGCCCGCCGTCACGACGCGCAAGAACATCGACACTTTCCGCCGTCAAATTCAGATGCTCGGGTTCAGCTACGACTGGGACCGTGAGGTGAACACCACTGACCCAAACTACTTCAAGTGGACCCAGTGGATTTTTTTACAGCTTTACAAGAAAGGCCTCGCCTACGAAGCCGAGATCCCCGTCTGGTGGTGTGAAGGCTGCAAGGCCGTGCTCGCCAATGAAGAGGTCAACGCTGACGGCACTTGCGACCGCAAAGGCCATAAAAACGTCTATCGTCGCCCGCTCCGTCAGTGGATTCTCAAGATCACAGCCTACGCCGAGCGACTACTGAAGGACTTAGAATTGGTCAACTGGCCGGAGTCGATCAAGGAACAGCAGCGCAACTGGATCGGCCGCAGCGAAGGCGCAACGGTGCGGTTCAGAGTTCAGGGCTTAGAGTTGTCGATTGAGGTTTTTACGACTCGACCTGATACGCTCTTTGGCGCGACCTACATGGTGCTTGCTCCGGAACATCCGCTCGTCGAGAAGGTCACGACGCCCGAGCAACGCGCGAAGGTCGAAAGCTACCGAACTCAAGCGACGCATAAGAGTGAGTTGGAGCGCACGCAGTTGGAGAAGGAAAAGACCGGCGTGTTCACTGGCGCCTACGCAATCAACCCGGTCAACAACGAGAAGATTCCGATCTGGGTAGCCGATTACGTGATGATGGGTTACGGCACCGGTGCCATCATGGCCGTGCCGGCGCATGATGATAGGGATTTTGAATTCGCAAAGAAATTCGGGCTGGAGATTCGCATGGTAATCCGGCCGCTTTTTGACACCGCTGAGCAAATGCGGGACCTTGCTGGACGCACGGCGGCCTCGTGGGGAGAAGGCTCTGAAGACGAAATTCAGAGCTTGAGCAGCTCGATTGAAGAGGTTTTGCGCTTTGGAGGGGCGAGCTATTTGAAGGATTTGATCGACCCAGATACCCATGAACTTCGGCGGGCCTTCGAAGGTGATGGTAAGAATTTCAATTCCCCCGACCGAGATACCGCTCTGCGCTGGCAGATGGCCCGAGAACCAATCTGTGACATTAATGGTCTATCCACAGAAGAAGCCAAGAAAAAGATCACCACGTGGCTCGAACAACGTGGCCTCGGCAAGGCAACGGTTCAATACAAGTTGCGCGATTGGTTGTTCTCGCGGCAACGGTACTGGGGTGAGCCGATTCCAATCGTGCATTGCGAGAAGTGCGGCACGGTGGCAGTTCCTGAGAGTGACTTGCCGCTTACATTGCCGGAGATGAAGGATTACACGCCGACGGGCAACGCCGCGCCGCCGTTGGCGAAGGTGACCGATTGGGTCAACACGAAGTGTCCACAGTGTCGTGGCGCGGCGAAACGCGAGACGAACACGATGCCCCAGTGGGCCGGGTCGTGTTGGTATTACCTCCGTTACATTGATTCGCAGAACGACAGCGCGTTCGTCGGCAAGGACAAAGAGAAATACTGGATGCCGGTTGATCTCTACGTCGGCGGTGCGGAACATGCCGTGTTGCACCTCCTCTATTCCCGGTTCTGGCACAAGGTGCTCTTCGATCTCGGCCACGTCTCGACGCCCGAGCCGTTCGTGCGATTGGTCAACCAGGGCATGATTCTCGGCGAGGACAACCAGAAGATGTCGAAGTCGCGCGGCAACGTGATCAATCCCGACGACGTGGTGCGCGAGTACGGTGCGGACGCGTTCCGCATGTACGAGATGTTCATGGGCCCGCTCGAAGCGACCAAGCCGTGGAACACGCAGGGACTCGAAGGCGTGTATCGGTTCCTCGGTCGTGTCTGTCGGTTGTTCTGTGACGAAGAGGGAAAGCTCATCGTGGACGACTCTGTTCCTGACACGAAGCTGCTCAAGGTTCTGCATCAAACGATCAAGAAAGTCACCGAAGACACCGACACGCTCGCGTTCAACACTGCGATCTCGCAGATGATGATCTTCGTCAACGAAGTCACCGCGCAAGAAACGCGTCCACGCAAACTTCTCGAACCGTTCGTGTTGTTGCTCGCGCCGTACGCGCCGCATCTGGCCGAAGAACTTTGGGAGAAGTTGGGCCCTTCGACTTCGCTTAGGAAAAGCCACAAGCAATCGCTCGCCTGCGAGCCGTGGCCGAAGCACGACGCCGCGTTGCTGGTGGAGAATACCGTCACGGTCGTTCTGCAGGTCAACGGCAAGTTGCGCGACCGCATCGACATGCCTGCCAACGCATCACAGTCGGAACTCGAAAAGCTGGCACTCGCCAACGCCCGCGTGAAGGAATTCCTCGCAGGCAAACAAATCAAGAAAGTCATCGTCGTCCCCGGCAAGCTGGTCAACATCGTTGCCAAGTAGCGTGGCGGCTTGTTTCACGGCAAACCTGCAAGGATACCTTCCGTAGGCTTGTGCGGCTGCGTCATCGCCTTTAGAATCCCCGCGCAATGGTTCCGCAATCGTATTATCGGTGTTGGGTGGAGGTGGATTTGGATGCGTTGCGGCGCAACGTGGCGCTGATCCGCCGCCGCATCGGCCCACAGACGAAACTCATGGCCGTGGTGAAGGCTGACGCCTACGGGCACGGGTTGTCACAGATTGCCGCCACATTGATGCAGTGCGACGTGGACGCGTTCGCGGTGGCGAACCTCAGTGAGGCCCTCGAACTGCGGCGGCTAGGTGGGCGCGGTTGGCCGGTTTTGCTGTTCGGTTCAGCGCTGTCGTTCGAGTTGCCCAAACTCGTCGAGCAGGACATCGCACCGACCATCTCAACGTTGGAGGAAGCCGCGCTCGTCAATGCTGAGGCTGAACGGCAGAAGAAGACGGTGGGCGTGCAGGTCGAGGTGGACACTGGCATGGGGCGCGTCGGCTTCTGGTACGAGGACGCCGCGCGCCAAATCGGTCAGTTGGCCGCCCTGCCTCATCTGCGCATCGAGGGCATGTACACGCATTTCCCGTCGGCCGACGTGAATGTGAATGAGACGCGACAAGAGCTGGCGGCGTTTATGCGAGTGGCGCACGAGTTGGAGGCGGCTGGGATGAAGGTGCCGCTCTTGCACGCCGCCAACAGCGCGGCGCTGCTGAACCTGTCCGACGCAACGCTCGGCATGGTGCGGCCGGGGTTGTTGCTGTACGGACTTTCTCCCATCGGCTGCGTGGCGCCGGGGTATCGTCCGTTGCTGTCGTTCAAAGCGCGCGTGGCGTTTGTGAAGACGGTCGAGGCTGGCCGCACCATCAGTTACGGGCAGACTTTCGTAGCGAAACGACACATGAAAATCGCCACCGTCGCCGCAGGCTACAGCGACGGATTCAGCCGCAACCTCTCGAACCGCGCGGAGGTGCTCATTGGCGGTAAACGGTGTCGCGTGGTTGGGCGCGTGACGATGGACCAGATCATGCTGGATGCCTCGGAAGTGCCCGAGGTGCATTGCGGCGACGAGGTTGTGTTCATCGGGCGGCAGATCTGCCCCAACGGAAACAAGACCGAAGCCGAGATCACCGCCGCGGAAATGGCGGGCTGGGCCGACACTATTGCGTGGGAGATTCTCTGCGGCATCACCAAGACCGCCCGCGTCCCACGCGTCTACTCCGGCGCGAACGCGGCGTGATTTCCGCAAGTGACCGTTTGCCAGCAGATACCGTTGCGGCTATATTGCCGCCGAGGAAAGGAGAACCGATGAAACAAAGTCCTAAAAAGGAAAACCCCGCCGGGACCGGTCGCGGTTCGCAACGCGTGAAATGCGCGTGCACAAGTTGTCAATGCACCGTGGATATAGACAAGGCTGTCCGAAAGGACAACCTCGTTTTTTGTAGCACGATGTGCGCCTCGCATGCCCGTTGCACTTTCGAGGAATGCGGTTGCGAGCACGACTGCTGCACGATGTAGAAATGAAGTGACGGTGGTGTTGGAGTGCCGGGATGTTGCGGCTAGGACTTGGTGACGCGATGCCGGCGTTTCTGGTTGTGTTTTGCGGACTCCCAGAGCGCATCAAGTTCTTCCAGTGAACAATCTTCCAGACGACGGCCCCTCTTGTGGATCGCGCGCTCAACGTACTGAAAGCGACTGACGAATTTGCTGATGGTGCGGTTGAGCAGTTCTTCGGCCTGCAACTTCTCGAATCGGGCGAGGTTGACGGCGGCGAAGATCAGGTCTCCGAGTTCTTCTTCGAACTGCTTTTTGTCGCCTGAGGCTATTGCGCCTTTCAACTCGCGCAGTTCTTCGTCGACTTTCGCCACGACGTCATTGACGTGTCGCCAATCGAACCCGACGCGGGCCGCTTTGCGTTGGATTTTGTCGGCTTTGAGGAGCGCGGGCAAACTACGCGGCATCTCGGTAAAAATCGAGTGGGCGTTTTCCTCGCCCTTCTTGATGGTTTCCCATTGCTTGAGCACCTGCTTGCTATCAGGCAGCTTTTTGCCGCGGAACACATGCGGGTGACGGCGGACAAGCTTGTCGGCAATCCCCTTCGCCACGGCATCGAAATCAAACTCTTTCCGCTCGCTGGCCAGTTGGGCATGGAAAGCCACCTGTAACAGCAAGTCGCCGAGTTCGTCGCGGAACTTGCGCATGTTGCCGCTGTCCAGCGCGTCGAGCGCCTCGTAGCATTCCTCGATGAGATCGTGGCGGATGGATTGGTGTGTCTGCTCGCGGTCCCAAGGACAGCCGCGCGGACCACGCAACTGCGCCACGATGCGGAGCAGCCGCGCGAGGTTCTTGGTTGACGATCCCATAAGTCCAACAGAATAGCCGCGTGGCGGAAGCGAACGCAAAGGAAAACATGGACCCTAGGTGAGTTTGCGAGCACGCCCATCGCCGATGGAACTCTGCGGGCGCAAGAATCTTATCCGCAGAGCGAGCTGCGTTACGATGACTCAGCTACCGCGCGACCGATTGGCGCTAGGAAACGCCAGAACCTCGATGTCTTGATCGCTTAGCGCGGCTTCGCGCAACGGAGCGGCTCGCTCCAGTCGCCGCTGTTCCCAGAGTCGCTCCAGCTCCAGCTCCAAGGCGGCGATCCGGTGAGTACCCACCGACGGAAGATCATCCCCAGCATTGGACAATCTGCTTCTCAGAGACTGCAACTCCTCCGTCATCTGCGCGATCTTATCCAGCAGCGTCGGATCCTTTGGCCTCCGAGACGACTTAAGCAACCGCACTGTCAGGGAACGTCGTCGGCGCATCCTGATTGTCTTCATTTTAGGTGTTTTCTGACGGGCTTTCATGTCATTAAGATTGACATCGTAAGCACGCCAGCCGTTCAAATCAAGGATAGAATGCGTCCAGCGCCGCGCCAATGATTCCCAAGTTATTGCAGACCAATTAGATGGGTGGAATCGTGGCGAGCGGATTCAAGCCCTTTGCCCACAAGACATGTACGCCCATCCCGCCAGCTTGTTAGCGCTGTATCTACCCTTCAATTAGGCAGTTATTGCGCAAGCGTGAGAACCCGATGACTGAGTAACTGATCTTTATCAAAAATGAAGTACCCTTTGAACTTCCGTCGTGCTGTTAGCAAGGGCAGCCAAAGAGGATCGTCTTGCCACATGTCGTGGTAAGGAATCTGGGAGATTGGGGTCCAAAACGGCGTCGCCTCGTCGGTTTCGTGCAGTTGGCCTGTGCACCCGGATGCCGCGAACACGGCCACCTGTAGCTTGTAACCGTCAAGGAAATTAAAGAATAGTTCGCCAATCTGCTCCGAACCGGTCGGTATCACCCCGATCTCCTCCTGCGTTTCCCGAGTCGCGGCCGCCAACGCCGTTTCACCCGGCTCCAATCGTCCGCCCGGTCCATTGATTTTCCCAGCCCCCAGCCCACGTTTCTTCCGAATCAGCAGAATCTCCCCGGCATGCATCACGAAACATAAGCAGGCATGCTCCGTTGGTTGCCATTGTTCCCAATCGATCTCGTTAACCCGCAGGCTCATGCGACTCAACTTTACCGTAAATGCATTCTCCTCACCAGCTTTCTTGCGATGCGCTTGACTCTGTCTCTCTGCCCAAGCATGATGCGGGTGGAGAAACGCACGCGGTGATCCCTGTATGTCCAAGGTGCGACGTCGAGTTGTTCATCCTGCGATTCAAGGACGTCGAGGTGGATTTTTGCCATCGTTGCCGCGGGTTGTGGCTGGACGCGGGCGAACTGGAGGTGTTATTGCAGCAAACCGGCGCGCGCACGGTCGATCCCATACTGCGTTCGCTGCAACAGGAGGGCACATTGCCGTCCGGCGGCAAACATCTTTGTCCGCGGTGTGATAAACCGCTGCGCGAGATCTCCGTGACCCAAGCGGGCGCCGCACCTTTGGTGCTGGATCGCTGCCCGTTCAATCACGGTTTATGGTTCGATGCTGACGAACTGCAGGAGTTGCTGGCTGATTTCGCTCCGGAAAGCGGCGCCAGCAAAACGATTGGTTATCTGAACGAGTTGCTGGGAATGAAGAACAAAACCTGAAAAAGGAGAAACCACGTTATGACACTGATAATGCTGCTGCCGGTGCTTTTGATAGGCTTGATTGTCGTTCTCGCCCTCTGGTTGGCCGGCGTTTACAACGGATTGATTCGGTTGCGCAACCAACTCGAGAACGCTTGGGCGCAGATTGATGTGCAATTGAAACGCCGCTACGACCTGATACCGAATCTTGTCGAAACGGTCAAAGGCTACGCAAAACACGAGAGCGGAACGTTCGAGCGTGTCACTCAGGCCCGTAACATGGCGATGAGCGCCAAGACCGTCGGGTCGCGCGCCGAGGCGGAGAACGTCCTGACCGGCGCACTAAAGTCGCTATTCGCGGTCGCTGAGGCATATCCCGACCTGAAGGCGAACCAGAACTTCCTGCGGCTCCAAGAGGAACTGACCTCGACGGAAAACAAGATCGCTTTCTCGCGCCAGTTCTATAACGACACCGTGATGATCTTCAACACGCGCATTGAGGTGTTCCCTGTCAACATGGTAGCCGGTATGTTCAACTTCATGCGCCGCGAATTCTTCGAGGTCAAAGGCGAGGAACAACGCGCAGCGCCGAAGGTGTCGTTCTAGGTATTGATGGCATGACGTAATGGAGTGATGGCCGTCGGTCGGTTTTTCCGCACTCCGGAACTCCGAAGCCTCGGGTATCGCCGCCATGTGGGAACAAATTCGCGCAAATCGCCGCCGCGCCGTCGCGCTCATCACGCTGATGGGCGCGGTGTTGCTCATCATTGGCTACGCGGCGGGTGAATTCTTTGCACCCGGTGCCGGTGTGCTCGGTCTCGTGTGCGCGCTGGTCATCTTTTTCATCCAGCTCGCCGTTTACTATGGCGCGGCGGAGACGATGCTGCTCCACGGCGCCAACGTGGTAGAGTTGAAGCGCGAAGACAGTCCGCGACTCTTCAACATCGTCGAGGAGATGAAACTGGCTTCGGGTCTGGAGTTCATGCCGAAGATTTACCTGATTGACGATCCCGCGCCAAACGCCTTTTCCATGGGACGGAAACCCGACAACTACGTCATCGCCGTTACTAGCGGCCTTGTCCACCGTCTCAATCGCGATGAACTGGAAGGCGTTATCGCCCACGAAGTGGCGCACCTCAAGAACCACGACGTGCAGTTCATGACGCTCGCTGCCGTGATGCTCGGTTCGATTGTCATCCTCGCCGTTATCGTTCGCCAATGGCTCTGGTTCGGAGGCGGACGCCGGCGTGGCCGCTCAGAATCGCGCGGTGACGGCGGCGGCCAGGCGCAACTGATTCTGCTTGCCGTTGGGCTGATCTTTCTCATTCTCGGCCCGCTGATGGCGCAAATCCTTTACTTCGCCTGTTCGCGTAAACGCGAGTTCCTCGCCGACGCCTGTGGCGGGCAGTTCACACGGTACCCCGAAGGTCTCGCCTCCGCGCTCGAAAAAATTTCGGCGGCCAGCGCCACCACCAGTTTCGCCAGCAAAGCCACCGCGCCGTTGTTCATCGTCAACCCGCTGTACGCCGGCGGTGACGAACCCGACAGCGTTTTTTCATCGCATCCGTCCACGGCCGAGCGCATTCGCATTCTCCGCGGCATGGCCGGTTCGTCGCTTGCCGATTACGAAGCCGCCTACCACAAGACCGCGCGGGGCTCGCTGTTCAGCCGCGAAACACTCGGAGCCTCGCAAGCAAACACCGGCATCCGCGCACCCTCCAACGAAGGTCCAATCGAGACTCGCCACGACACCCGCGCCCCCTTTTACCGGACGCGCGGCTATCTACACTTAAAATGCGATTGTGGCATGGAGATTTCCGTGCCGGAAGGCTACGAGAGCGACGAAATCACCTGCATCCGTTGCGGCAGCGTCCTGCCATTGCCTGCCGCGAGCGAAACCCCGACCGCCGCCGGACTGCCGCCCGTCATTCCGTTCCCCGTCCCGCCACTCCAGTACCGACGCTCCGGCGCGGGATGGGAATCATTCCGGTGCTCGTGCGGTCGGACCATTCAACTCAGTCCGTCCTTTGCCGCCTCCCACATTCACTGCGACGATTGCGGACGGAGCATTGAGATCGTGTAGCGACCGGTTTTTTGCCAAGCCAACCTGCTGGCGCCAGCAAAACGCTTGTGGTTGTTGGCTGTCGTGCTATTAGTTGCACGCATGATGCCAACTCGTTCAGGATCGTTTCGCTTGTTTCGCTTCGCGGGGATCGATGTATTCCTGCATTGGTCGTGGTTTTTGGTCGCGTTTTACGAGATTCAAATTCGCCAAGGGAACTACTCCTCACCGCTCTGGAACGCGCTGGAGTATCTGGCGCTGTTCGTCATTGTGACGCTGCACGAGTTCGGGCACTCGCTCGCCTGCCGGCAGGTCGGGGGTAAGGCCAACCAGATCGTGCTTTGGCCACTTGGCGGCGTGGCGTACGTGGATCCGCCGCAACGTCCCGGCGCCACGCTTTGGAGCATCGCAGCGGGGCCGCTGGTCAACGTCGTGCTGTTCCCAATTCTGTTCCTGCTCGTTTTGTTGGCCCAAGCGTCAGGGTGGAAGACGTCCCTTCCGGATGCCTACAGCCTGCTCCGGGCGGTTCGCTTCATCAACACTGTTCTTCTTGTCTTCAACCTCCTGCCAATCTATCCGCTCGATGGCGGCCAAATCCTGCGTTCTCTGCTCTGGTTTGGACTGGGGCGCGGACGGAGCTTGAAAGTAACGACCATCATCGGTTTTTTCGGCGTGGCCGGACTGATCCTTATCGCCATCGTGATACAAAGCTTGTGGATTGGCATCATGGCCGCATTCATCCTCCTAAACTGCTGGAGCGGGCTGCGGGCCGCGCGAGTCATGTCTCAAATGGAAAACGCGCCGCGCCGCGTCGGGTTCGAATGTCCGTCCTGCCATGCCTCGCCCATGGTCGGGGCATTTTGGGGTTGCGGAAAATGTCGGAAGGCGTTCGATACATTTGAAACACACGCCGTCTGTCCACATTGCGGCACGCAGTTCAACGCGACGCGGTGTCTGGACTGCGGCGCGATACATCCGCTGGATGCGTGGATTGTCCCGACGGATGTGCCGCCGAAACTGTAATCCACAATTTCACCCGTCACATCTTCTGGTAGATCCGGGCGCCCTTGCGTTTGAATTCCTTGCTCTTCTCGCGCATCCCCTGCTCCGCCACCTGGCGGACGTCTTTGGTGATCTGCATCGCGCAGAACTTCGGGCCGCACATCGAACAGAAATGAGCGAGCTTCTTGCCTTCGGCTGGAAGTGTTTCATCGTGAAACTTGCAGGCGGTTTCTGGGTCGAGTGACAAATTAAACTGGTCTTCCCACCGGAACTCGAACCGCGCCTTACTCATTGCGTCGTCACGCTGCCGCGCCATCGGATGTCCTTTCGCCAGGTCGGCGACGTGCGCGGCGATCTTGTAAGCGATGACGCCGTCCTTGACGTCCTTCTTGTCTGGCAAACCGAGATGTTCCTTCGGCGTGACGTAACACAGTAACGCTGCGCCGTACCACCCAATCAACGCTGCCCCGATCGCGCTCGCCATGTGGTCGTAGCCCGCGGCGATATCGGTCGGGATCGGCCCCAGAGTATAGAACGGCGCTTCCTGGCACCATTCCGACTGTTTGTCCATGTTCACTTTGATCAGGTGAAGCGGCACATGGCCGGGACCTTCATTCATCACCTGACAACCGTATTCCCACGCGATCTTCGTCAGTTCACCTTGCGTCTTCAGTTCCGCGAACTGCGCCTCGTCGTTTGCGTCGGCAATTGAACCGGGCCGCAATCCGTCGCCCAGACTGAACGCGACGTCGTAAGCCGCCATGATTTCACATAGCTCCCGGAAATGCGTGTAGAGGAAGTTTTCCTGATGATGTGCCAGACACCATTTCGCAAGGATTGCGCCGCCCCGGCTGACGATGCCGGTGAGACGCTTGGCCGTCAGCGGGACGTGGCGAAGCAGGACACCGGCATGGACGGTGAAGTAGTCCACGCCTTGCTCGCACTGTTCGATGATGGTGTCGCGGTAAATCTCCCAAGTCAGTTCCTCGGCCTTGCCATCAACCTTCTCCAGCGCTTGATAGATCGGTACCGTACCGATGGGCACCGGCGAGTTGCGAAGGATCCACTCCCGCGTTTCGTGAATGTTCTTGCCCGTGGAAAGGTCCATCACCGTGTCGGCACCCCACTTGATCGCCCAGCGCATCTTCTCGACCTCTTCCTCCACCGAACTGGTTATGGCGGAGTTGCCGATGTTGGCATTGATCTTTGTCAGGAAACTGCGACCGATGATCATCGGCTCGGATTCGGGATGGTTGATGTTGACGGGAATGATTGCCCGTCCTCGCGCGATCTCGCTGCGGACAAGTTCAGGATCGAGTCCCTCGCGGATGGAAACAAATTCCATTTCAGGCGTGATGACATTCTGCCGCGCATAGTGGAGTTGCGTGACGATCTTGCCGGGCTTGGCACGAAGTGGCATGGAGCTTTTTACATCTCCGCGCGCCAGAATCCACTTACGGCGTAATTTGGGTAGGCCGGCCTTCAAATTATCGTGGTCCGGCCCGCTTGTGTCGTAGACACGGACAGGTTTGTTCACGCCGATGCTGCCGTCCGCGGCCACCGTAGGCGACAGCGCAATCTCACGAAAAGGCACGCGCACGTCCCGGTGCGTTTTGCCCGTGACGTAAATCTTCCGCGATTTCGGAAACGCATCGCTGCTGTGCACTTCTCCGTTGCCTTTCTTGGGTGCGATCATTTCTCCCTCATGCAAAACAAAAAACCGATCCCTGAATCAGGGACCGGCTTTCTCAAGCATTTCCCTACGCCAGCATTACCTGGGTCAGGTTCTATGGGTTTATTCTCAGCTCCGAAACTGCCACGCGGTTTCGGAGCACCCCAAACTGTCTGTCACATCTAACACCAAGACTACCAGCATGGCGACTGACAGTCAAACTACTCAATCACCACCGCGCCGTACCCAACTACCGCTGAGTAGTCGCCGTTTACTTCGCCGCTCGTGCGATAATCCAGCAACTCGGCGCGTTTTGCGCCAAGCGCTTTTGCCGCGACCAACACAATGTATGCCGGCAGCACGCCGCACATCGAAATATTGTGCGTCGCAACCTGCTTGAGCAACGTTTCTTCGTCGAGGTTTACCACGGCGTCGAGCGCCAGCTTGTCTTTGCGGTTCGACGTCTCTTGATCTTCGTAGTGGTTCAGGTCGCTCGAAGCCAGCAGCAGCACTCGCTCGCGGCTTTCTTGAACCGTTCGTGCAATCGCCGCGCCGATCTCACGCAACTCCTTTTGCACGGCGCGGCCGATCAGGATCGGCACGATCTGCACGTTCGGGTTCCGACGCAACAAAAACGGGACCTGCACTTCGAGCGAATGCTCCACGTTGTGTGCGCGCGGGTCGGCAGTCAATAAGGAGCAATTCTTGAGCAAAGCTTTGGCCAGCGGTTCGCAAATGGGCACATCGCCGATCTGTGTCCGCCATGCACCGGTATCCGCCATCGCGTACGGATCGCCGAGGCCATGATGGTTCGGGCCGAACATGATGACGCGGTCAGGCACGAGCACCGCCGCATACGCAGTCCCTGCCGTCACGCCCGAGTACATCCAACCGGCGTGCGGCACCAGCACCGCAAGCGCGTTTCGTTGTTTCTCGACAGGCCGCAGGAAGCGATCCAATTCAGCGTTCACTTGGGCCGCCGTGCCCGGGTAAAACTGTCCCGCCACTGCCGGAGGCCGAATCACGGTTTGCCTTTCCATTGGATTCTCCTAAAGTTGACGCAGAACGGCTATGAAACCATCACCGAACGAATTCGAGACACTCGTTGCCGAAGCGCTGAAGCTCATCCCAGACGAGTTCCGCCCGTTCCTCGACAACGTCCAAGTTGTCGTCGAGGATAAATCGAGCGCAGAGTTGCTCAAAAAAATGGGCGTGACGCCCGACAGAACCCTGTTCGGTCTGTACATTGGCACTCCACTCCCGGAACGCAACATCATGTATTCAGGGTTTCCTGACCGCATCATCATTTTTCAGCATCCGTTTCTCGAGAAATTCGACCATCCTGATGAGATCCGCCGCGAAGTTGCCCGCACCGTCCTCCACGAGGTTGCCCACCATTTCGGCATTGACGACGATCATCTCATCGAACTCGGCTGGGGTTGAGTTGCTAGGTTTCACTATCGGCCGCCCAATGTAACGGAACGACGGCGCATTTTCAATACGGTCGCGCACGGCTTGCCATCGGTTTGGCGCGAAAACGCCGATTGTTATTCAAAAGATTGTCGGCTGACGTTTCTTTGGTATAGTCACGCCAATGAATTCTGGTTCGGACGAAACACCGTCGTTGTCGTTGGATGAACTTAGCATCTCGCCTCAATGGACCAAGTCCACTGGCAAGTCGTATGACCATTACACTGGTGGCGAAGGCATGGGTCGGGAACGCTCTCGTGGCAGCCATGACCGCAAGCGCGAGCGGGGACACGGCGGCCCGCGTCCACCCGGATCAGGAAAACCCGGTGGCGGCGCTCCGGGAAAATTCGGGCATCGACCCGGCGGTCGGCCATCCGCTCCCGGCGACCGGCGCACGGAGCAACGCTCGAACCGTGGGCATCCGCCGGCAGGCAAAGCCGGTCCGCATGGCAAAGGTCCGCAACGCCATCTCGAACATCGGCCCATGCCCGCGGCAGTCGAGGTATCGTTTATCCCCGAAGAGAAACGTTTCACAGCGATGCTAGATACGCTTAAGCAATCCACACGTGCTTACGCATTTTTCGATATCGCGCGTCTGGTTCTTAACAAGCCTGAACGTCATCACGTGAAACTCGCGGGTAAACCTGCTGCCGACGGCACGCGTGCACCGTTGTGGCTGGTGCAGCCCAGCGAGAGTCCATTTCTCACGCGTGACGAAGCCATCCGATTCCTGTTTCGTCGTCACACGAACCTGCTCTGGAAACAGGTCGAGACACCAATCGATCCACCCAAAGGCAACTTCACATTTGTGAATCGCTGCGGTTTCACCGGCGAGTTGCTCGGCCCGCCAAACTACCACGAGTACCAGACGCGCATCGTGCGTCACTGGAAGGAATTTTTGGCGGATATGCCGTTCGACAGATTCAAGGCGCGCATCGAGACCAGCAAAAACCCCGAAGCCGTCAAACAATGGCTGGATCAGATGAGTTTCAAAACTGAGTACGAGTGCCGTTACTGCGCGTCTGCCTCATCGAAAACGGCGGCACCAGCAACACCGCCTCCGGTCCCCGTGGCCGACGCCCCCGCGGCGGCCGCGCCCGCGGAACCAGATGGCGGAGCGGCAGCGACCTCTGCGCCACCGGAGCAGTCCACACCGCAGGCGTCACCACCGCCGCCTATGCCTGAACCTGTAGCAACACCGCGATTTGCCACGCGCGAGGAAGTCGAAAAACACATCCTCGCCAATCACCTTGATAAGTTCGTCACCTCGGCGACGGAACTCCAGATCGGCGGCCCCGCGAGCCGTAGGATCGCGCACAACGGCATTCACGAGGCCGTCCGCCAAGCTTGGGAAACTGAGTGGGGGTTCCCATTGAAGACCGCCGCCAGTTTCCAAACGCAGTTGCGTCAGGATGATTTCCACTTCTTCAAAGACCGCAAAGGTATCACTTATATCTCTCGGATTCGTCTCAAACGTTTCGAGGTCGGTCAGGTATTGACGGAAAACGTCCAGAAGATTGTATTGTTCCTTCGCGCACACGAGGGGGTGACGCGGAAAGAACTGCTGGCCGCTCTGGCTCCAGCGGCAAAAACCGCCGTAGCAGCGCCTGCCGAATCCAGCACGGTTGCTCCCACGACGGAAACGGCTGCTCTTACCACGACGGAGACCGTACCAGCTCCGGAAACTGTGGCACCGGCACCCGGTCCCGCGCCTGCCGACGTTCCAGTGCCGCCGACCGAAGAGGAACAAGTCTTGCGGGATTTGCACTGGCTGATTGCTGATGGTTTTGTCGTGGAACTGTTCAACGGCCGACTGTGGGTCCCAACGGAGAAACATCTACCGCCTCCACCCGCACCCGGCGTCCAACCGGTGCCCACGCCAGCTTCGACCATGGCGCTCCCGCCGTCGCCGCCCGAAACGTCAGTGGCGCCCGCGGATGGTGCAGCCCTCGTTTCCCCGCAAGAGACTGCCGCTATGCCAGCCGATGCTGTTCCGGCTGAATCTTCTCCGGACGCGCCTACGACCGAATCATCACCAGCATCATCTTGAATCGGCTGAGCGCCTTCAAGGCGTGGGGTTGGTTGGCCGGCATAATGATCATCTCGCCCGCGTCTAGGTGATGCGGTTTGCCAGAAATGCTGATCTCGACCTCGCCGTCCAGCACGCACACCAGCGCATCGAACGGCGCGGTGTGTTCACTCAACCCCTGTCCTGCGTCGAAAGCAAACACGGTGACCGTGCCGGTGTTTTTCTTCAGGATTTCCCTACTCACCACTGAGTTGGCCTGGTAATCCACCAACTCCGCCAGTTTCACAACCTGTCCGACCAACTTTTTCTTATCTTCCATGTCAGTTTCTCCATCCCGGACTTATGGCCTGTCTGGTTTCGCCCCTGTCCTTCTCACAACTGGCCGATGTCTTCGTTCCAGAGTTGCGGTTTTGCTGCGATGAATTCTCTCATCATCGTCACGCATTCCGGCAGCGCCAGGTCCACCACCTCGATGCCGTGGGCTTCCATGAACTCACGGGCGCCCGCAAATGTCTGGGATTCGCCTGCCACGACTTTCCTGATGCCGAACTGCACTGCCGCGCCCGCGCACAAGTAACACGGCATCAACGTCGAGTACAACACCGCGCCGCGATAAGTTTCCACGCGCCCGGCGTTGCGCAAACAATCAATCTCCGCGTGCGTGACCGGATCGCCGTCCTGCACCCGCTTGTTGTGTCCGCGCCCGACGATCTTGCCGTCCTTAACCAACATCGACCCGATGGGAATCCCACCCTCGCTCAAACCTTGCCGGGCTTCCTCAATTGCCGCCAACATGAATTTGTCGGACATATCACTGTCCTCCGATTTCCTAAACCAGCCCTAACTCCTTCAAGCTGACAAAATCCCGGTCGCGCCCTTTCGTGCGTTGACCGATGATAACGTGGTCGAGCACGGAAATTCCCAGCAGTTCGCCGGCCTTCACTAGCCGTTTCGTGATGGACACATCTTCGGCACTGGGCGTCGGGTCGCCGCTCGGATGATTGTGAGTCAGAATCACCGCAGCCGCCGACGCCGCGATGGCGTCCTGGAACACCTCGCGCGGCTCGACAATGCTCGCATTCAACGAACCTCGCGATACCTCGCTGACTTTGATCAGCGCATGCTTCGTGTTGAGCAGCAATACCCGGAACTCCTCGTGATTGAGGTGCTGCAGGACCGGTCGCGCCACTGCCACGGCGTCTTCTGGCGTCGAGAGCACCTGCTGATGCTCGCGCGATTCCTCACTCAACCGTCGTGCCAGTTCGAACGCGGCTTTAAGTTGGATGCCTTTGGTGGAGCCGACGCCCTTGACCTTTGCCAACGCTTCCAGCGGCGCTCGCACTAATTCCTCAAGCGAATTGCCGTGGACCTTCAGCAGTTCCTGGGCAAGTTGAACGGCAGACTGACCTTTCACGCCCGTCCGCAACAGGATTGCGAGAAGCTCGGCATTCGATAGCGAGACCGCGCCGCGCTGTTTCAGTCGCTCGCGCGGCCGGTCGGCCTCGGGCATCTCGCGAATCAAGTACGGTGTCGTCACGTCGGTTTATTCCGGGGTCGCTTGGAGCAAGCCGATTCCCCGTTTTACAGTCGAACCCCTACTCCTCCATCGCCACCACATACGGCGCCAGTTCACCCGCCAACACCTTCGGGATCTGCACTTTCAACAGCACTTTGCCGTTGTTGTCCAGCCCGCGCTCCGTGACGTAGCCGCACCGGTACACAAGCGCGATCGTTTGTGACCGTTCGGGTGGAATCAACAGCGTCACCTCGACGCGCCGATCCTGCAACTGATTGCCAATCTCTTCGAGTAACGACTTAAGGCCATCGCCGTGCTTTGCCGAAATCGGCACCGCATGCTGAAATTCGTGCAGGAATTTGTCGATACTGGTCCGGTCTTCGCCGAGCTTATCCATCTTGTTCAGCGCGATCACCATCGGTTTGCCCGACGCGTGAATCTCATGCAACACCACGTCAACCGCCTTGATCTGCTCGGCGGCCTGCGGATGACTCACGTCCACCACGTGGAGCAACAAATCCGCCTCTACGGTCTCTTCCAACGTCGCCTGGAACGCTTCCACGAGTTGATGCGGCAGTTTGCGAAGGAAACCAACCGTGTCGGTTAGCAAAACGTTCTGGTTGTTCGGGAGCCTTAGCTTGCGCGTCGTCGGATCGAGCGTCGCGAACAATTTATCTTCTGCTAGCACGTTGGCGCCCGTCAACGCATTCAGCAGCGTGCTCTTGCCTGAGTTGGTGTAACCGATGATGGAAATCACAGGCCAATGCAACCGCTGCCGACCGCCCCGCTCTATCCGTCGATTTTTCCGCACCTCGGCCAACTCACGCTTCAAGCGCGTAATCTTTTCCGTCGCGCGCCGGCGGTCAACTTCGAGTTGTTGCTCGCCGGGTCCGCGTGCGCCGACGCCGCCGCGTTGCCGCGATAAGTGCGTCCACAAACCCGCCAACCGCGGCAGCATGTATTCGAGCTGCGCCAGTTCGACCTGAATCTTTCCTTCCCGCGACCGCGCGCGCTGGGCGAAGATATCGAGTATAAGCTCCGTGCGGTCCAATACCTTGACGTTTTCGCCGAGCAACTCGCTCAGGTTCTGCGCCTGAGCGGGCGACAAATCGTCGTCGAAGATTACCATGTCCGCGGCCGATTCTCGGCAGCGCTCGGCCAATTCTCCAACCTTGCCTTTGCCGATGAACGTCGGCGCCGTGGGCGTGTCCCGTTTCTGGGTGAGCGTGTCGAGCACCAGCGTGCCCGCGGTTTCGGCCAGTTCGCGGAGTTCAACAAGCGAATCCTGAACGGCCCACCGGTCGTGACCGGGCCGTTCCAGTCCAACCAACAGCGCCCGCTCTTGCAGCCCCGCGTGTGTGTCGTGTTGCGTCTTCAGACTTTGGCCATTTCCTTCGGTATCATCGCCAGAACGCGCCGGGCCGTTTCAGCCGCGGTCTCATCCCGCGAAATCTCAATCCAAGTTACATCAGGTTCTCGGCGGAACCAAGTCAGTTGTCGCCGGGCCAATTGTCGCGTTCGTGTCTTGATCAGTTTAACCGCTTCCTTCAGTGACAACTCGCCGCGCAGATGAGCCGTCAACTCGCGGTAACCAGCCGCCTGCATTGCCATCGCGTTCTGCTCAAGACCGCGCGCCATCAACGCGCGTACTTCGTCAACCCATTTTGCTGCAATCTGCCCGTCAATCCGTCGCTCGATCCGTGCATACAAGTCGTCCCGCTCGCGGTTTAGGCAAAACATCGCCGTTTCCTGACTCCTGATTCCTGACTCCTGACTCCTATCTCCGCTTCCCCACTCCTTCTGCAATTCCGCAATCGGTTTACCGGTCGTATAAAAAACCTCCAACGCACGCACCAGCCGACGCGGGTTATGTCGGTCAATCTGCGCCGCCGTGCGCGGATCCACACGCTGTAATTCCGCAAAAAGTTCTGCTACTGGCTTTCGCTCCAGTTCCGCCCGCAACTTCGCGTCGCGTGACGGTCCTTCGAACAACCCGTGCCGCAACGCCCGTACATACAGGCCAGTCCCACCGACGACCAACGCGCATTTACCGCGCGCATGGATATCGTTGAGCGCCGCAGATGCCAATTCTACAAACCGCTTCACGTCGAATGGCTCGTTGAGATCGCACACGTCGATCAGGTGATGGGGTACCGCAGCGCGTTCGGTGGGAGTCGGTTTCGCCGTGCCGATGTCCATGCCGCGATACACCTGCATAGAATCGGCCGACACAATTTCCGCCTCAAGTTTCTGCGCCAAATCAAGCGCTACCGCGCTCTTGCCCGCCGCCGTCGGGCCGAGAATGAAGATCGTCTGCACGATGGGAGAATATCCATCGCACGCCCCGAAAACAAATAAGGATTGGTTTCCAATGCAAAATATAACACCTTGCGAAAAGAAGCCCCCGGTGGCAGCCTGCTGGCCCAACGGTATTTGTTGGAGAAATGACCGGCACAAGTAAAAGAGAGGAATATGAAATCTAGAATTACCTTGGGTCTTATGCTCAGCGCGCTAGTTGCCGGCGCGTTCTTTGTCTTGGCAGAGTCAACACCAACCAAGTCCATACTCACGACAGAACCGGCCGTAACCCTGAAAGAAGCCTTGTCCCTGGCTGAACGGTACGTAGCAGAGAAGACAATCAACGTCTCAGGGCACTTTGTGGAATCCGTAAGACTCGTTTGCATCCCAGACAATCCAAAAGGTGAGAGACAGTGGATCATTACTTGGGCACTGAAGACACCATCCGATGGAGGCCAAGTGTTTATCCACGTGAAGATGGACAAATCTGTCTCAATGACCAGAGGGTTATAAGAGTTCTAACATCAACTCCATGCGATTCTCATAACCGCGGCGGTTTTTTAGATCGCATGAGTTGAGACGTTAACCTCCGCGTCTTCGTGGACTCTGTGAGAGATCCAGCCGTTTCCGTGCGCCTACTTCTCCGCTTCCACGTTGATATGGAGGTCGCGGAGTTGTTTCGGTTCGACCTCGCTCGGCGAGTTAGTCATCAAGTCCACCGCTTTGGCCGTCTTCGGGAACGCGATCACGTCGCGGATATTGCTGGCGCCGCAGAGAATCGCCACGAGCCGGTCGAACCCGAGCGCGATGCCGCCATGCGGTGGTGCGCCGTACCGGAACGCCTGTAGCATGTAGCCGAACCGTGATTCCGCGATGTCGTGCGGGATATTCAGCACCTGCTCGAACACCTTCTTCTGCAGGTCCGGTTGGTGAATACGAATCGAGCCACCACCGAGTTCCACGCCATTGAGCACAATGTCGTAGTGCTGGCCGTGTACCTTCGTCGGCTCGCTGTCCAGCATCGGAATATCTTCCGCCACCGGGGCGGTGAACGGATGATGCGACGCGACATAGTGGTTCGATTCTGCGTTAAACGTGATCAACGGGAAATCCACCACCCACAGGAAATTCCACTGGTTGTCGCTGACCTTCAGCTTCCCCTGCCCTTTCAAAATCTCAGCCACAACCAGACGGATACGGCCGAGCACTTCCCAAACGGCCTCGCGTTTGTCCGCCCCGAACAGGATCAGGTCGCCCTCTTCGATCTTCAACTTTTCCGTTAGCGCCTTCTTCTCCGCATCGTTGAAGAACTTCACAATCGGCGATTTCCACTGGCCGCCTTCGACCTTGATGAACGCCAGGCCTTTCGCGCCGAAAGTTTTTGCGGTTTCTGTCAACGCGTCGATTTGTCCCTGTGTCGCGCAGGCGAGTCCTTTGGCGTTGATTGCCTTGACCACGCCGCCCGAATCGACCGTGCCGCGGAAGACTCTGAACGTGCTTTGCGCAAAATCCTTCGTGAGATCCACCAGCTCGATACCAAACCGCGTGTCAGGCTTGTCGGAGCCGAACCGTTCCATCGCCTCGATGAACGGCATACGGGGGAACGGCGTTTTGATTTTCTGGCCGAGCGCCGTTTGCCACACATGCGCGAGCATGCCTTCGATCAGCGCGTACATGTCTTCGCGAGTGATGAAACTCATCTCCAAATCAATTTGTGTGAACTCCGGCTGGCGATCTGCGCGCAAGTCTTCGTCGCGGAAACATTTCGCCAGTTGAAAATAACGTTCGATGCCCGCCACCATCAGCATTTGCTTGAACTGCTGCGGCGATTGCGGCAGCGCGTAGAACTTGCCGGGATTCACCCGCGACGGCACGAGATACTCGCGAGCTCCTTCCGGCGTGCTCTTGAACAGAATCGGTGTCTCGATTTCTAGGAATCCGTGGCCATCAAAATAGTCGCGCACCGCCTTGGCGACCTTATGGCGAAGGCGCAGATTTTTCGCCATCGCTGGCCGCCGCAGATCGAGGTAACGATACTGCAGCCGTAGGTCTTCGCCGGCTTGCGCGCCGCCAGAGTCGTCGAGCTGGAATGGCGGCGTATCGCTCGGGTTAAGGATTTCCAGGGTGTGCGCCAGCACTTCGATTTCACCCGTCGGCAATTTCGGATTCGCAGTGTCGGCCGGGCGTTTCCGCACGGCGCCGTCGAGCGTGATGACAAACTCGCTGCGCAACGATTGCGCCAGTTCCCACGAAGCCTTGTTGTGTTGCGGGTCAAACACCACCTGCGTGATGCCTTCGCGGTCGCGCAGGTCAATGAAGATAATGCCACCATGGTCGCGCCGCACGTGCACCCAGCCGCACAGACAAACCTTCTGGCCGACATGCGTCCCACGCAACTCTCCGCAATGATGTGTCCGTTTCATAGGCGTTAATCAGTGTAATCCGCGGAATCCGTGGATCATTTCTTCCGTTTTCAGCCGTTTCTCCTCACCGGTAGCCAAGTTCTTCACCTTGACCTCGCCAGACCGCCATTCTTCAGGACCGATCACCAGCGCGAATGGCGCGCCCAGTGCGGAGGCAGTCTGGAATTGTTTTGCGACCTTTGCCGGTGTCAGCGAGTAATCCACCGCCACGCCGGCGTCGCGCAAATCGTGAATCAGTTTCAACGCTTCGCTGCGCAATGATTCGTCTGCAATGACGACGTAGCAGTCGAGACCCCAGTCGAGTTTTGGCAGCAGGCCACGGTCTTTCAGTAATTCCGTCAGCACCACGTCGCCCATGCCGAAACCAAGCGCCGGCAGGTCAACGCCGCCAACAAGTTTTAGAAGATTATCGTAGCGGCCGCCACCCGCGATAGCGCGAAGTTCACCCTTGCGATCGTGTATTTCCCAAACGATGCCGGTGTAGTAGGCCAATCCGCGGACGATCTTGAAGTCAATCTTGCAGTGGGCGGCAAGATCTCCAAGCGTTTTCAGCGTTTGTTCCAGTTCAGGTGCGTTTTTGGTCGATTCTTCATTGGCAAACGCCAGAATCGCATCCACCTTTTCTGCTGACAACCCCAGTGCCGCCAGTTTTTCGCACGTCTTCTCGATCTGCTCGCGCTCCAGCTTGTCAATCGCTTGGAATGCCGCATCCTGCCGGTCGCCGGCGACACCTTGATCTGTCAGATATCGTTGCCATGCCCGGCGGTCGGAGACGCGCACGACGAAATCCCTTTCGGTCAGGCCGAAACTGCGGAGCGTATCAATGGCCAGCGCGATGAGTTCAGCGTCAGCGGCGATGTCAGTCTCGCCGATGATGTCGGCATTGAACTGGAAATGCTCGCGTAGCCGACCACGCTGTTGGCGTTCGTAGCGAAACAGTTGCGGTACGGCGAACCATTTGATCGGTTTCTTGTAGCCGCGGTGGTGGGCACCGACCATGCGCGCGAGTGTCGGCGTCATCTCCGGACGCAACGCCACGGCGCGGTCGCCTTTGTCGGTGAAGTTGTAGAGTTGTCCGACGATTTCTTCGCCCGATTTCAATGTGTACAGTTCCAGCGATTCCAGTGGCGGACCGTCGTACTCGCGGAAACCGTAGCGCCGGGCGGTCTCCCGCCATTTGCCGAAGATATACCGTCGAACGGCGAGGGTCTCGGGAAAAAAATCGCGGAAACCGGGCAGTGGGTTCATGGTAATGGCCGACGCATCAGTTTATCGTTCTGATCCCGCCCCGACATCCATCGGGCCTTCGCTCGGGGTGACGTCGTGAGCGCCTCACGGCGCCATCTTCTTCGTTAGCTCGAGCACTTGGTCGCGCATTTCCTTGCCCGGTTTGAATTTCACCACGGCGCGGGCTGGAATCTGCACGTCCTTGCCTGGGTCGTTTGGATTGCGGCCGACCCGCGGTTTGCGCAATTTGACCTCGAAAACGCCAAAGTTGCGCAGCTCGACTGTTTCACCTTTCAACAGCGCTTCGGTAACGTAATCGAGCGTCTTTTGGACTACGGCAAGCACATCCTGTTGAATCAGACCCGTATCGTTGCTGATCCGAATAACCAAATCACGTTTTGTCATGGTCGCTCCTCTCCGCTATTCTGCTGCCTCTCTTCTCTCGCAGTATGTTGTTTCGCAGCCAGTTCTGCCCGGAATCCTGCGACGACGGGGATCATTTCCCCTACCACGCCGCGGCAATCTTGCGCACCTTCCCCTCGTCGGGTAAATCCATGAACGACTGCAGACTCGGCACACGGAACACTCTAATCATGCTGCCCAGCCCTCGTCAAGCCAAACTCCGCCACCGCAAGCACTTCAGCGCGCCGCCGCCCGCCCCGCCCACAACTCCTCAATCGCCTTCCGCCCCGCCGCCACATCCTCCGCGCCGAACCGCACCACGCGCACCCCGTCCGCGCGCCATGGACGCGGCTCCCAAATTTGTAGTGACGCCGGCCCGTAAAACGCCACCGTTGGCGTCCCAACTGCCGCCGCGAGATGCGTGACACCGGAATCGTTTCCCAAGAACAACGCGCACCGTTCCATGACCGCCGCCAACTCCGTCAACTTCAACCCGCGGACCACCGTCGCGCATCCCGGCGCCAGTAACTCCATCAACCGCCTGACTGCTGCATCGTCCGCTTCGCCGTGCACCACCAGAAGTTCCACTGCCAGTTCGTTCACCAACCAACGGCCCAACGCGGCGAACTTTTCTGCAGGCCAATTCTTCTTCTCGCTGCCGCTGCCCGGATGGAGCACCACCAACGGCTCCCGGGCCACTCCTTGCAGGAACCGCGCCGCCGACGCGCGATCTTCGTCGTTTGGGAACAGCCGCGGACGCGACTGCGTCGCGTAGATCGCCAGCGACTCCAACGGTTTGCAGTAATGCTCCGCGGCGTGCATCCCGCGTTCGTGAGACGGTCGCGCCGACGCCTCAACCACTTGTCGCACACCGCACTGTCGCACGTTGTCCGCGAACACGCTACCGGGGTCGAACAGGTACGAGATCACGAGATTGAAACTGCCGAAGTACTTCATCAACGTCGGATCTAGAATCCCGGATGGCACGAAAAAGCCGGCCATTGCCCGCGCCTCGATTGGCTGCACCGCGTTGGCGTAATACCGTCCACGCGCTAACTCGATGATGTGTGGATAGCCGAGGATCTCAATGTGCGCCTCGGGCCAGCGTTCCCGCAATGCCCCGATTGCCGGCAACGTCATCAGGAAATCCCCAATCGCTCCGCCGCGCACCACCAAGATCCGTGGACTCTTCACCTGTTGTTACAGTTCAAATGCGGCTCGCGGGAGTTGGGACTGACGGATGATGGACGAGAGAGTCCCGACCGACAGTTCTCGATGATTGGGCACTGTCACAGTAATGGTGGAATTGCCATAACGCCGCTGCATGATGATATGACTGCCCCGCTGACGGACTTGAACAAAGCGGTGCTCGGCCAGAATTGCGCACGCCTGCTTGCCCGACAGGACGCGCAACCTACCCAACCGCCACCTCCACTTGGGTCACATAAGTTGACTTGTGCAACCGGCGACGGATTTCCGACGGCGAAGCCGCTTCGAGAAACAACCCCACTGCTTCGGCGATGTTGCGCCGCGCTTCCTCGACCGTCCCACCCTGACTGGCCACATCCAGTTCCGGACACAACGCCACGAAACAACCGCCCTCCTGCTGGATGATTACCGTGAACTGCTTGCTCGTCTTCATATACCTTATATATGCCAAAATCCACCGACGAACGCAACCACCGCCAGCCTTCAACGCCAGAAAACTCCACTTTACCAGTATTCGTGGAGTCTTCAGTGTCAGATGGTTCGGCTGAAGATTAACAGCGTGCAGAAGGTGAAGTTAAGCGCTTTACTCCGATGAATCTCTCGTTCCATCCTAGTACACGAACAATCCCAACACGAGCAGCATCACGCCGAGGGTAACGCCGATGGCGCACACAACGCGGCAGCGGGTGTTGTTGGCCATGGACCAACCGAGGAGATCGCGGAGGTGATGCGGCGCGATCGTCATCCACATCGCCGCGATGACCCAGATGTACGCTAGCGTGGTGACCGCGAGCCGCGCCGCCAATTCGCTCGTGTCAGCGGCGTCCACCATGACCTTTGCCACGAGCAACAGCAGCGCCGCCATGCCCCGCAGTGCAAGAAATTGATCGGCATACTTGATCACCAACGCGTAAGCAATTGGCACCCCGACGACGATCGCCGGCCGCGCCCACGACGGCCAGTCTTTGTCGGCGGCGATGAACATCACGATTCCCACCCACACAGCCGCGTACGCCATGAGAACACGGCCCCAAAACACTGAGCGCGGAAATTTCAATGACACAGCCCGAAACTTGTCGGGCACGACCAATCCGGGCATTCGCGCCACGATGATGATCGCGCCAATAATAGTGGAGGTGAGAGCGAGTCGGTTCATGCGAGGCAAGTCCCTTTCTGCAATCTTAAGCCCGCCGGAAGAAATGCCTTTTCCATAATTGAATGATCATTCACAACATTGCCGTACAACGCGACGACGGTAACCTGCCCGATGCGGATAGGCAACAGTTGTCCAATGAGTTCCGCCGCGCCTTCAAACATTACGATCTTATTGTTGCGCGTGCGGCCCGCCAACCGTTTCGGATTCTTATAGCTGCGGCCTTCGACCAGCACCTCGACCATCTCGCCGACGAGCCGTTGATTCTGCTCCAACATGGATTCGTTGAGCGCATCGAGCAGAATCTGATGTCGCATCTCCTTGACCTCGTCGCGGAGTTGGCCGGCCATCCCGGCAGCTTCCGTGTCGCGCCGTGGCGAGTATTTGAAGATGTACGCCTGATCGAATTGTACTTCACGCATGAGCGACGCCGTCTGCTCGAAATCCTCTTCCGTCTCGCCGGGGAACCCCACGATGATATCCGTCGTGATGCCGATCTGTGGCTTCACGGCACGGAGTTTTTCGACGATGCGCAAATACCATTCGCGGCTGTAGCCGCGTCCCATGAGTTTCAGGATGCGCGTCGAGCCGCTCTGCACCGGCAGGTGCGCGTGCTCGCAGAGTTTCGGAAGGTCACGGTACGCCGCCACAAGATCGTCGCCAAACCCTTTTGGATGCGGAGACGTGAAACGTATCCGCTCCAGCCCCTTTACTTCGTGCACCGCCTCCAGAAGCTGGACGAACGGCGTTTTGCCGCCCTTCTTCGCCATTGTTTTGCGCCCGTAGCTGGTCACAATTTGACCAAGCAACGTGACTTCCTTCACTCCAGCCGCAACCAGACGTTCCACTTCATCGACGATTTCGGGAATCGGGCGGCTGCGTTCCTCGCCGCGCACCGATGGTACAATGCAAAACGCACAGTGCATGTCGCACCCTTGCATGATGCTGACATACGCAGTGATCTGCCGTCCGTCTGCAGTCTCCAGCACATGATCGCATATCGCCGACTCGCTGCCCGGTTCTTCAGCCACGTCCACGATGGCGCTACCATTCCGGTCGAAAATCGCCTCCAAATACTCCGGCACGTGATGAATGCGTTGCGTGCCAATCACGAGATCTACTGCAGATTGTTCTTTGAGTAATCGCTCACCGCGGCTCTGCGCCATGCAGCCCATGAAACCAAGCACCAGATCGGGTTTGCGGCTTTTCAGGTTGGCAAGCAGACGCATTTTGCCGAGCGCCTTCTGCTCGGCGAGATCGCGAATGCTGCACGTGTTCAGCAGAATCACGTCGGCATCGTCTTCCGAGTCAGTGATGGCATACCCACGTGCCTGCAGCATGGCGGCAACAGCCTCGCTGTCGCGCTCATTCATCTGGCAACCGTAGGTTTTGATGAAGACCTTCTTCATGGAATGAGAATGTTCGGAGTATAACCGGTCGGGACGACGCTTGGCTACGCGGAATTACGAATCGTGGTGGCCGTGTATGAGCGCCATGACTTCAGCCCGGGTTGAAATCTTATTACGGAACCCGCCGCGCATCGCCGAAGTGATGACGGTTGAACCGGGCTTCTTGACGCCGCGCATGGTCATGCACGTGTGAACGGCTTCGCAGATGACGGCAACGCCTTGTGGTTTCAATTCCTCGTTGATGGTGTCGGCTATCTGCCCCGTCATACGCTCCTGCACCTGTGGCCGCCGCGCGAACGCCTCGACGACGCGCGCCAGTTTGGAAATGCCGACAATCCTCCCTTTTGGAATGTAGGCGACGTGCGCCCTTCCGAAGAATGGCATCAGATGATGCTCGCACATTGAGAAGAACGGGATGTCCTTGACCAACACCATCTCGTGGTGTTCCTCGTCGAACTGCTTGCGCAGGCTGATGCGCGGATCTTCTTCGCCCTGACCGTAAATCTCCTCATACATCCGCGCGACGCGTTCCGGGGTCTCGCGCAATCCCTCGCGGTTGACGTCTTCACCTATCGCCTGAAGCAAAAGATGCACGGCCTGTTCGATCTTCTTTTTGTCCACGGAATGTTTTTTCATGCGCACCAATCGCGCCCACCATAGCCGAAGCGCCTCAGTTGGTCAATCGGCGCGCACCTTGGTAGTGGTACAGTTTGACGAGAAGCAGAATGAATAATAGATAGACCTGAGCCCTAATCTCCCTAATCTGCCGGTCCCCGCTTATTGTCGTTGCTCAATGCTTGGACTCTTTCGTCCAGTCGTTTGGATGGACAAAGATTCGTAACGAACGCCCCTGCCTGTTCCTTTGAGATGGGCGATAAGCCGAGCAAGTCGGCCAGTTGTTTAGCTTTCACCTCGTCATCCTGCGATGAGCGAAGAACCTTCACAACATTCGGTAGCACTTCCTTCGCTACGCCCGCCCCAAACGTGTGTATTCTATTTCCCTTGTGGGAAAAACTGTAGAAATCGCCTTTCTCCAAGCGCTCAGCATAATCTCGGCAAATCTTGCTGACGTATTCAACCGCGTTCGTCGGCGTGATTACAGGTTTACGCGTGAATGGGATGAGATTCTCGTTGATCGTATGTCCATCCGTATATGTGACCATTGCAGAAGTTTTGTCGGGGTTCCGCTTCACTTCCTTTACGCAAGGGAGGTTCCTGAATATTTTCTCCATCTCGTCAGCCAATTCACTCCGGCCATAATGCGATGAAAGATATGTCCCCATTCTGGTCATGTAGGCTTTCAAACTCTTGTCATATAGAGTTGTATCCTTTGTTATATCCGCGGGTAGTGTAGGGCGCATATCTTCTGGTTTTGGAATTTCTGTGACCAACGGAGCATAATTGGCAATGAATTGATCGTTGATATAGATGGCTAAGTTCTTCCGTGACACCACATAAGGGGCATCAACATACTGGCCTTCAACAAAAACGAAGCCATTGGAAATGGGTTGACTGTTCGTAAAAATCGCGCCGCTTGCTTGCCCACTGTTTTTCTCCGCCCCTTGACAGCGATGCGCCGGAAGAAAGCAAAGACATAGAAGCGTTGCCAGCGCGAACAGAAGTTGTGTGTTTGCCCGTTTCATAAATGTTCTCCTTAAAATGACCATTCGCGATTGTCGCCGCTCGGCGTGATGCGGTTTCCGTAGCGGGGTCAGTCAATAGTATCATGCCTTTTGCACCGCAGTGATGTGCTTATAACAAATTCGTCTCTCGCCGACAACACTTGCCAGAACTCTGTTTTTCATTGGCTCCAATCTGTGCAAATGCTAGATAGCTCTGTGCATTTAATGGAAATCCAGCGCAAAATCCAAGGATTGCTTGCCGCACCGAATTATCACCCGCTGCGACGGTCCGAACTAGCCACCGCCCTGCGGCTCAATGCCGCGCAACGCCGCGAGTTCCGCCGCGTGCTCGCCGAAATGATCGAACAGGGCGAGGTCGTTCGCGTGCGGAACGACCGTTTTGTTCTCCCGCAGGAAGCTGACCTTGTCGTCGGTCGCATCACCTGTAACGAAAAAGGGTTTGCCTTTGTGATACCTGAGGTCTCCGACGCCGCGGCGCGTCCCGCCGAACGTCCTGCGGACATTTACATCGCCGAAGAAGATACCGGCGTCGCGCTTCACGGCGATAAAGTGGTTGTCCGCCTCAACCGCGAGAAGCGCCGGGGTGGCGACCGCACATCGGGCCGTGTCATCCGCATTCTAGAACGCGCCCACGAAACAGTCGTCGGCACACTGCAACAGACTCGTTACTTTCATTACGTCATTCCCGACGACCCGCGTCTCCGGCACGACATCTACACCAAGCCGGCGCATGGCGCGCAAGTCGGCCATAAAGTGGTCGTCAAACTCGCCGACTGGACGTCGCGCCACGTCAATCCTGAAGGCGAGATCATCGAAGTGCTCGGCAAAGCTGACGCGCCCGGTGTGGATATCCTATCCATTATCCGCAAATATCAATTGCCTCAGCAGTTTTCTGAGCCGACGCTGACCGAGACCGAGCGATTGCCCGACCGCGTTCGCGAATCCGATCTCGCGGGTCGTCGCGACTTGCGCAACGAGTTCATCGTTACGATTGACCCCGACGACGCCAGGGATTTCGACGATGCCGTCAGCGTGACCGAGCTTGGCGACGCACATTCCGGGGGTTGGCTGCTCGGCGTCCACATCGCCGATGTTTCGCATTATATCCGGCCACGGTCTGCGCTCGACCACGAGGCGCTTGGCCGTGGAAACAGCGTTTATCTTCCCGATCGCGTGTTGCCGATGTTGCCAGAGAAACTTTCCAACAATCTTTGTAGCCTACGTCCGCATGAAGACCGCCTAACAGTTTCCGTGTTCATCGAGTTCACGCCAAAACTGACAGTACGGCGCACTGAGTTTACCCGTAGCGTCATTCATTCCCGTCACCGGCTGACCTATAAGGAAGCTTTTACGCGGCTCACGTCAGATGGCGATGGCGATGCGCTGACGCATGAGTTGAAGAAAATGTGGCGGCTGGCTGCGCGGTTACGCAAGCAACGGTTCGCGCACGGGTCGCTCGACCTCAACGTTCCCGAGGTCAAGGTCCGGGTTGACAAGCAAGGCCGGCCGACATCCATCGAGAAGGTTGTCAACGACATCTCGCATCAGCTCATCGAGGAATTCATGCTCGTTGCCAACGAAGCTGTTGCGCGGCACATCTGTCAGTTGCAGATTCCGGGTTTGTACCGCATCCACGAAGACCCTGATTTGAGCAAACTCCGCGATTTTGCCGTGTTCGCGCGCAGTTTTGGACTGAAACCCGGCGATTTGGCGCACCAAGACCAGATGCAGCGGTTGCTGGAAAGCGTCAAGGGCAAGCCCGAAGAGTACGCCATCAATCTCAACCTGCTCCGCTCGCTAAAACAGGCGCGCTACTCCCCTCAACCAGTCGGCCACTACGGATTGGCCAAGAAATTCTACACGCATTTCACCTCGCCCATCCGTCGTTATGCCGACCTGGTCATACATCGAATATTGTTGTCCACGCTGACCGGAGCCTCCGAGCATCATGGGAAGACACAAGAGACTCCACACCGGTACCTGCTTCAAGAACTGGCCCGCATTGCCGAGCACACGTCGCACACAGAACGTGTCGCCGACGAGGCGGAAAAGGAAGCCGTCGAGCTGAAGAAGATCGAGTATTTCCATCTCCAACTCACGACCGGAAAACTCGACGTGTTGGATGCCGTGGTCTGTACTGTTCGCAACTTCGGCATTTTCGTCGAACTGCCGGAAACCTTGATACAAGGTCTGGTGCACGTCTCGACACTTGACGACGATTTCTACCAGTACGACGAGCAGCATGAGCGGCTGGTTGGAAAACGCACACGCCGCATCATCAAGATCGGCGACCGGCTCCGCGTCCAAGTCGAGCGGGTTGACGTGTTCAAGCGTCAGGTTGACTTTCGCGTGGTGGCCGAGCAACGCGACCCCGGAAAGAGTTCGCGGTAAACGTTCAAACTTTACTAATGTCCTAGTTTTGAATGAGCCTGCAATCAGAAGCAAAGGAGAGCGTGTCTATGACAACGAACTGCCCGCGATGTAAGGCAGAACTGGAAATGGAAGAATCGGCTTACGACCAGATTGTGAACTGCCCCAAGTGTCTTGCGGAAATCATGGTTGTAAAACCTTCCAAACAAGAGGTGCATGTTGCAGCGGAGCACACGCCGCAACAAGCAAAGGGCGCAATAGAAGTAATTGTAAAAGACTTCGACCTGCCGCTGTGGTCATGGATTAAGGCGATCCTCGGCATTTGGGTGGCCTCTCTTATTATCGCCGTGTTCTGTGCGGCATTCGCTGCCGTTATCTATTTTGTTTTTTGGCTTGTGACTGGACACGACCTCACGGCTCACATTTCAAATTAGGACACTACCCAAACTTTCTGTTGCTCGCCGCGAGAGGATTGGTATCATCACGCCGCGCTGAATCCGGCAAATCGGCTGACAGGCACTGATCATGGCAAAAATTCAGATCCAGAACGGCAAGCTACTCGTCCCCGACAATCCCATGCTACCTTTTATCCGTGGCGATGGGACCGGGCCGGATATTTGGGCCGCGTCGGTGCGCGTGTTCGATGCAGCGGTGAAGAAAGCCTATGGCGGCAAACGCAAGGTCGAGTGGATGGAAGTCTTTGCCGGAGAGACCGCGTTCAAGAAATCCAAGAATTGGCTGCCGGATGAAACGGTCAAAGCGTTCCAAGATTATCTTATCGGCATCAAATGCCCGTTGACCACGCCCGTCGGCAAAGGCATCCGCTCGCTCAACGTTGCGCTGCGCCAGACGCTCGATCTCTATGTCTGCCTGCGCCCAATCCGCTGGTTCAAGGGCGTCCCCTCACCCGTCAAGCACCCGGAAAAGGTGGACATGGTGATCTTCAGGGAAAACACCGAGGACATTTATGCCGGCATCGAGTGGCCCGCCGAATCGCCCGAGGCGAAGAAGCTCATCGAGTTTCTGCAGAAGGAACTGGGTGTGAAGAAAATCAGGTTCCCCGCCACCAGCGGCATCGGGATAAAGCCTGTCTCCCGCGAAGGCAGCGAACGGCTCATCCGTGCCGCCATTGAGTACGCCATCAAGAACAAGCGCAAGAGCGTCACACTTGTCCACAAGGGCAACATCATGAAGTTCACCGAAGGCGCGTTCCGCGACTGGGGTTATGCCCTTGCCAAACGCGAGTTCGGCGCCGTCGAGATCGATAGCGGGCCGTGGTGCAAACTGCCGCAGGGAATCGTCATCAAAGACGCTATTGCCGACATCACGTTCCAGCAAGTGCTAACTCGTCCCGAGGAGTTCGACGTCATCGCCACGCTCAATCTCGATGGCGATTACCTAAGCGACGCGCTCGCCGCGCAAGTTGGCGGCATCGGCATCGCGCCAGGCGGCAATATCAATTACATCACCGGCCACGCCATCTTCGAAGCCACGCACGGCACCGCGCCGAAGTACGCCAATCAGGACAAGGTCAACCCCGGTAGCGTCATTCTCAGCGGTGAAATGATGTTCCGTTACATGGGCTGGACCGAAGCCGCCGACCTCATCATCCAAGGCATGAACGGGGCCATTGCCGCCAAGACCGTCACCTACGATTTCGCGCGCCTGATGGACGGCGCAAAGGAAGTAAAATGCAGCCAGTTCGGCGATGCGGTGATCGCGAAGATGTAGCCACGAATGCACACGAATGATCGCAAATCGAATTGTAGGAGTCGTTGGTAGGGACGGCTTGCCGATGGAAATGGCTCGAAGGCCTGACTAGCAGAGGATTGTCTTTTGGCTTGACCCGGAGTGGGCTTGTTCTTATTTTCACAAGCCTTGACCGAATCTACAACGTATCCGGCTGACCAACCACGCATCGTCACACGAAACGTCTTGTGGCCCCAACTCGCCGCGCAAAAAGCCTTATCCGCCTAAAAATCCGTGCCCGACGTCAGGACCCAGTTCGTCCACGCCGTTTTGAGGCTGAAACTCTTGCACTTAGTTCCTTCACAGCCCTTGCCTTTAACCGTGTCCTTCATTGTTCCCGGGACACCGGTCGTCAATAGCTTAATCTTGGGGGAGAACTTCACGCTCTTGACCGTCCAGGTAACCGATGGGTCTGCGGATTCAAGCAAAGCGGCCACGTCGCTTTTCAGCGTGGCTATGCCAACGTCCCCGAAGTTGAATGTGAGGAGCTTCGTGGTGTTTGTATAAGTTCCCGCGTACTCATGGCCCTTGAACTGTATACTAGCGGTGCCGTCACTCATGAACACGGCGGTCGCCGGATTCGTGATGGCCTCGTTAACCTTACCAGCCTTGAATACGGAGATGCTGGACAGGTTCCAGACTGAGTTCGTGGTCGCGCCGGACGCGGCCAACTGCCCAATGAATCCCGCCAGACATACGGCCACTACAGAACTAACTAGTGAATGTTTCTTCATACCTGCGTCTCCTTTGTGATGGGTGCCAGCCAACTGGCTTGTGGGTGTATCACACCGCGCTTCGCTGCTAATCCGGCATCCTGTTAGGTTTGTACGAAACTCTGCGTGAATAATTTCACAAGCCAAGGCTCCCGTCAAGACATTCCGGGAGTACGTTATTTCGCGGTGATCAGGCACCGGCAAAAACCAGCGACTCGCCCCCCCCGACCTGTCATTCGTCAAAACGATGACAACGCTTGGTGACCCGCTGCGGACGATTCACTGATCGTTCAGTGAATCGATGGCGGATTGGGCAGCAGTACGGACGTCCTCATCGCGATCAGTCAGAAACGGCTGAATCAACGGGATGGCCCGTTTATCACCCAAGAGACCCAACTCCTCAATCGCTGCCGAATGGACCTCATCCGGCTGGTGCCGATCCAGCCCGGCAACGATCTGATCGTAGGCCGACGGATCCTCTAGGTTGCCCAGTTCGTTCAGGATATCCGTCTTGACCTCCACGCTAGTCTCGTCCCGAAATAGATAACCCAATCCGGTGGCAATCTGCGGTTTGGGAATCCCAGCATCCGCCAGCTTGGCCATCTCAGTGGCCATCGCCGACCGCTGGCCCCGGTCCCCTGTCGTGTGGAAATTGTGGAGCATGTCCTGCAACCTGGAATCCAGGTTCTGCACCGGGATGTCACTCGCCAACGGCGCCGCCGTAAACGCCTCCGCCTGTGTCGGACTGTCTGCGGAGATTTGCTGCTCGACCACGTTGGAATTGTCACCGACCGCCGCGCCTGTCCCCTTAACCTTCGATCCCGAATCCATCGCCAACGCCGACTCAGCGTTGTCCGTCTGACCGGTATCCTGTGCAGTCTTCGGACGAGGGACCGCAGTCTGTGTCTTGCCGCAACCGCTGGCAAGGAAGGCGAGAAGAACCAGACTAGTAATGAAGGACTTCAATATATACATCGCGTCTGAAAACTTCCCAGCCGTTTCAGCCAAGGTCGATCTGATCAAACCAATCGCGAACATCGTCCCGATACTGGCCCGCACCAGAATCCTTGTCAAGGAGCCGCTCCCCAACATCTATCCTCTCGGCCAGCCGACCGGGTCCAAATATCGTAAACGCCTAGATAGTGTTCAGGGAAAGGAAATACGCGGGCAGCCGTCGTCTCGGGAGGGTCCACGTCTAACCGTCCGTCACCGCTCGGTAGTGCGTCAGTTTGAAAATTTGCGCTCTTGATTCTGCCAAAATACCTGCCATGATGCGGGTATTCTTTTGTTCTTCTGGTTGTGCTCTGGGGGGTTTCAGCCACCGCCCAAGAAGTGCCCAGCGGCACGTTCACTTACGTGTTTACGAACCTGCCCCTTTGGGATACCACCGGCAGCTACACGAATCACATCAGCGCTAGCGGCAAGAGCGATACGGTCATCATGGATTTGACACAGTCGGCCACCGGCAAGATTACGGGCACGCGGACGGATTCGATTTCCGGTGGCTCGCATGTTACCATGACCATCACCGGAAAAGTCACTGTCAAGGGCGGAGTCACTGGCGCCAAGGTGAAAATGAAGGGTACGGTCACTGCAGACGGCTACACAGGCCCTGCCACGGGTAAAGGCACGACGACGCTTGACTCGTCCGCTTTAACCATCGAAATCGTCGGCAGCGAGAAGCTATGCGTGAATACCCCCATCGGCAAAAAATGTGAGACCTTCACTGCAGACACGACATCCGCGTTGCCGGCGGGACTGACCGGCGATTGGACACTGGATACTAACATTGCTGCCGATGGCGACAAGCTTTCGGGCACCGGCACGTTGACTCTGTCCACTGGTCGCGTCCTCACCTACCAGATCACCGGCAGCTACAGCACCACGGCCGAAGATGCCAAGCTGAAGTTGGTCGGTGAGACTGATGCCATCGGAACGAGTTTATCACTTACGACTCACGGCACTGCAATGGATTTGACCGCGCTCAAAGGCAAGGTCTTGGGCCAGAAGCCGACGTTACCGTAGTCGATCACCCCACGAAATCCGGCTTACACAGCAGCGGGTGTCCATCAGCAATGCCCGCCGCGCTCCACCGGGGTTACACTGTATCCGGCTGGGGGCACGTAACCGGCATGGTGCAAAAATTGAAAGCGGGAGGTTGAACTCGCGCACCGTTGATGACGTTGCCTACAGCAGGTAGACCGCCATCGTGAAAGTTAGACGCCTCGATCCGAACCTGACACCAGAGCAGTGCCTTCGCGAGTTCCGTCACTTTGATCGAGTTGAACAGCGATCACATCCCCGTCTTCGTTTGCGTGGCGTGTTCAAGTTTCGCACTTGGGAAGAACACGAGAAACGGCGTCAAGCCAACCGTCAGCTTCGGTGAGGAAGCTGTACGGAACGACAGAGACCCTTGGACAAGCTCAGGGTGATAATGCGAATGAAGGAAGTCATGCCAGCACTCATCGAGAAACCCACCCGCATCACATGACTAACGCCGAAATCCGCAAACTCAAGGCCGCGGCGCAGCGGCTAGCCCGGATTATTCGTGAAAGTATCGCGCACATGCGCAGCCCGTCAGGTGTGTATGATGGTTGACTTCGCTCCACGGAAGCTTAAGCTGTTTCGTATCGAGGAGCAGAGTACACACTAACCCCAAACACGGGAGGAATGCGGTATGGATCAGGCGGCCTTGGTTTTCTTTGGATTGGTGATTGTGTCTATCGTGAACTTTCTTGGATTCCGGCAAGTCTGTAAGACCATTCGGGAATGCAAGAAGTAAGGGCAATCAGTTCAGCGGCGCGGTGACCGCAGGTGCAGCCACAAGACGCGTGGAACGGATTCAGCCTCACTCAAGGGTTTACCCCGAATCTTTTTTCGGGGCGCAAGGCCGCCAAGCTTGTTAGAAACGGCTCAACCTTTGTAGTGGTTGAACGCGCTTGCCAAAAGTATCAATTCGGGATGAGCGGCGGCGAGCTTGGGTAATACTACGCGGATACGTGAGCGGTAGGCCGCCAGTTTTTCTTGCAGCGGATGCAGATCGTTCGCTTTGTCCCAGTTAAGGTTCTTCAGGTCGAGGACGAGACGGCTCTTGCTTTGCTCCAAAGAATCGCGGATTCGTTGGGCGAGTCCTTCCGCGTGCTTGGCGGAGAGGACACCTTCCAAGCGCATCCACACTTGCTTCCTGGAATGTTGCAGTTCGACTTGGATGGAAAGATCGGGAATCGAGACTTTCTGCGGGATTTCTTCCCAAAGCTTGAATGCGCTCCAGCACTCCTCAGGCATCCGATATGCCGTCCGCATCAGTTTGGGATGCTGAAAGAGATTCAGCTTCAACGTGATCGCCGTCCACAGCGCGGCCCCGACAGCCACAACGGACTTGAGTTGTTGTACCAATGTGGGCCGTCCCAATTCCGCGTGGATTTGCCGCTCCAAATTGCCAATCCAGCGACGCACCGCGGCGTTGGGACCGAGCAGTCGTCCCGTAATGAACACCGGGTACGCGCACCGCAAATCTCCGGCATAGACCCCAGCCTTCTGGCGCAGGAATGGGTTTGGTGAGTTTTTAAGTTTCTGGTAGCCGAGGAACCGTCCTTCGAGGGTGCGGAAGATACTCGGACCGAGCCGTTGAAAATCCTCTTCGAAACACCAGCACTGCAGTTCTGCGATCTCCGCGGCAGAAAGCGTCGGGTGTTTCATCCCCGCGGTGAAGCCATCCGCGATTCGGTACATCAGTTCGGGGTTTCGGATGTACTGTTCGTGCAGCAGTCCTTCCTTCATGACCCGCGCATGAAACGGCGTGCTGGGCACGGGGCCGTAGATCAGGAACTGCGCCAGCGCAGGCTTGAGCTTCATCAACCCATCCAGTTCCTGCGCGACGACTTCGCGGTTCTGATAATCGAATCCGAGGATCATCGAAGCGAGGATGGTGATGCCATGCTCGCGAAACTCCGTAAGGATATCTTCGACGGGCCGGCCTTGCTGCTTGGCGTAACCCGAGCGCGTTCCCTCGTAGCCTATCCAGAAACCATCGATTCCCATTTCGAGGATTTCTTCGACGGTGTACTGGCTGATCGCCTTGATGCTGGAGAATGCGAAGATCGACAGGGTCTTGCCGCCTTTCATTACGCAGTCGCGAAACTCCATCGCCCGTTTCTTGTTGAGCAGAAAATCTTCGTCGATGATCAGAAAAACCAGGTTCGGATCCAAGTCCAAGTAACGCTTCACGACGTCGTAGATGTCTTTACCCTCGGGCAGCAGCTTAATGTGTTTACGCTTGAAGAAGTGCGACGTGCAACAGAAGTCACAGCCGTTTGGGCAGCCAAGCCCGGCGAAGATTTTTCCCGTGCCGGATACCGTCCATCCAAACACCTTCAGATCGCTCACGATCAACGGCTGCTTGTACGGCATTGGGATTTCAGGTTCACCCAGCAGCCGGCGCATGAACGTGACGCCTTCTTCGCGGCAGATGAAGTCCGAATAAGGCTTAAGTTCCTCGTCGGACAGGATTGTGCCGTAACCGCCAAGGATAATCTTGGTGTTGGGCGCGTACTGGCGAATCAAGGCCACCATGTCCTTCACCTTATGGAAGATCGCCATCAGGAAGGAAATACCCACGTAATCGTAGCCCTTCTTGAGTTCGCGAATCAACTCACTCTTCGATGGGTATTGCAGCACCACCGTGGGCGTATCGAGGTTCTCGGCGATGTACTCGAGCGAATACTGGATGTTCACCGTCCGCGGACTGAAAATCCCCTGTGCGCGCAGCACCTGACGATATAACAGCTCATAGCCGACAGATGGGGCATCGCCATATTGTGGCCCCAAAGGACGGCAGACGCTGGTCAACAGCACTTTCTTCTTCATGGGCTATGTCTCTATACGAATCCCCCAGTCAAGATGTATGCGCTCCGGTGTACGAAATAAGACGCGTGATCGGAGAATCTGCAGCTTAGTCACCTAAATGTAACAACCCATTATTAAGAAGTCAAAGACTCGTTTCGGTGAACAGTCCGAGCGGCATACAGCAGCAATACGCATCACTTGTTGTTAATGCGCATCTTTCCACCACTTGGCAAACTCAGGAGCGGCTTGAGCGGGCAATATTCGCACAAGGCGACACGGGATTTGCAGTAGGTTTTGCCGACGGCGACGAATTGGGCGTGGAAATCGTTAAACAATGATGGAGGATGTCGGCGGAAGGGTGAGTGGAACAGCTTCTGGATCTCGTCGTAGGTTGCTGACGGCTTTATGAGGCGGTGTCGGACAAGGACGCGCCGGGTATAGGCATCCACGACGAAGATTGGTTTGCCGAGCGCGTACAACAGAATCGAGTCGGCTGTCTCGGGGCCGACGCCGTTCACTGAGAGCAGTTTCTCGCGCAAAGATGTCAATCTTTCGCGCCGCATCCGCGTCACGCCGCCGTACTCGGCAAACAGGAACTCGATGAATGCCTTCAGTCGGCGCGCCTTGATGTTGAAGTAACCGGATGGGCGAATCAGCGCGGCGATCTGGTGTTCGTTAAGCTGGTGCAGGGCGCGTGGTGACAGGGCGCGGGCGCGCTTGAGGTTTGCAATGGCTTTCTCGACGTTCGACCATGCGGTGTTCTGGGTGAGAATCGCGCCTACGCAGACCTCGAACGGCGTATCACCCGGCCACCAGTGTTGATGGCCGAAATGGGCGCGCAACCGCTGATAGTAGTCACGAAGGTTGGCCACCGGTTTCATCTCGGCGCGGCATTACGCCTTCGCTTCGGCTCTGTTCTCGCGGGCGATGGCGGCTCGCTTTCGGGCGGTTGCATTCAGAATTTTCTTCCGCAGCCGGAGGTTTTCCGGAGTTGCTTCGACGTATTCGTCGGCAGCGATGTACTCCAAGGCGCGCTCAAGCGACATTTTCAGCGGTGGTTCGAGTTGGATCCCCTTCCCTTCGCCCACGCTGCGCATGTTGGTGAGATGCTTGGTCTTGGTCGGGTTGACGGGCATATCTTCGGAGCGCGGGTTTTCGCCTATGATCATGCCTTCGTAAACTTGTTCCTGCGGGCCGATGAACAAGCGGCCGCGTTCCTGAATGTTATTGAGCGCCCAAGAGGTGGCGATGCCGGTCTCCATCGACACCAGCGTGCCCGTGGTGCGCGTCATGATCTCGCCAAGGAGCGGGCCGTATTCCTTGAACATGTGCGACATTACACCGCGGCCGCTGGTAACATTGACCAGATCTGTCTCGAAACCGATTAGGCCACGGGTTGGGATGGTGCATTCGAGGCCGACGCTGTGCGGATGGTGCAGCATGTTTATGATCTCGGCCTTGCGACCAGCAAGATTCTGGAGCACATCTCCGAGAGATTCTTGCGGCACTTCTACCCAGAGCGATTCGTAGGGTTCCAATGTCTTGCCACCTTCGTTGCGGAGAATGACTTCGGGCCGCGAGACGAGAACTTCGTAGCCTTCGCGCCGCATCTGCTCGACAAGGATGGCGATCTGCATTTCACCGCGCGCGCTTACGAGGAAAACATATGCCGCCTCGGTATCCTGGACTTGCAATGAAATGTTGGTGCGAATCTCTTTATAGAGCCGCTCGCGAATGTGACGGGCGGTGACGAACTTGCCTTCGCGTCCGGCCAGCGGGCCGTCGTTGACGGCAAACTGCATCTGGATGGTGGGCGGATCGAGTTCCACGAACGGGATCGGCTTACACTCATCGCTGTCGCACAGCGTATCGCCGATGGCGAGATCCTCGAAGCCTGACACTCCGATGATATTGCCGGCCTCGCCTGCGACAACGGATTCCGAGGATTTCATGCCGCTAAACTCGAACACCTTTGTCACTGTGATCCGTTCGCGATGACCGTCCTTCGCGATGCGGACGATGGAATCGCCGATCTTGACCGTGCCGCCAATGACTTTGCCGATGCCGATGCGGCCGACGTAATCACTCCAGTCGAGGTTGCTCACTAGCATTTGGAATGGCGCTTTCGTGTCGGCCTGCGGTGCGGGAACATGCTTGATGATGGTTTCGAATAGCGGCGTCATGCCGTTGTGCGGGTCACCGAGATTCTTGAGCGCGTAGCCATCGCGGGCACTGGCATAAATAAACGGCGCATTAAACTGGTCTTCGCTAGCATTGAGTTCCAAAAGCAGTTCCAGCACCTTGTCGTGAACGCCGTGCGGGTCTGCATGTTCGCGGTCGATCTTGTTGATGACGACGACAACCTTCAAACCATGCAGCAGCGCCTTTTTCAAAACGAACCGTGTCTGCGCCTGCGGGCCGTCGAAGGCGTCCACGAGCAGAAGCACGCCGTCCACCATCTTCAGGATGCGCTCGACTTCGCCGCCGAAGTCGGCATGGCCGGGCGTGTCCACGATGTTGATTGTGTAACCGCCCCAGTGGACGGAGGCATTCTTGGCCTTGATGGTGATGCCCTTCTCCTTCTCGAGATCCATCGAGTCCATCGCCCGCTCTTCCATCGCCTGGCCGACGCGGTACATGCCGCCTTCGCGGAGCAGTTTATCCACCAGCGTGGTCTTGCCGTGGTCAACGTGGGCAATAATGCCGATATTGCGAATGTTTATGGTCATGGAAAACCCTGCGAGGACGGGAACGTCAGTGAGCATCAACAGTTCAGCCCTCGCGATACACCTCACCGTCGGCGCCGTGTGCGGCGCAATCGGCTGGTGCTGCATTGGACTGATATCTGTTTCATGTTGGCGACCTAAAAACTTGGTGGAGACGATGGGAGTTGAACCCACGACCTCCTGAATGCCATTCAGGCGCTCTCCCAACTGAGCTACGTCCCCACATAGGGGAAATCAACCGGCTTGGATGCTACCTATGTTGCCCCGCTTTGTCAAACGCGCCCTGTAAATGACGGCGGCACAACGGCGGCTTGGTCCGCCAAACCCATTTTTCAAAAACCGGGCTGATGAAAGAAAAGTTTTGTCATCTTCGATGTGTTTTGCTAAAAGAAAAAATACGTTTTGCCGTTTCGTCGTTAACCAATAACAAAACCAAACAATCAAGAGCCTGGCAATGTCACTGAAGATTCGTGATGCGAAACAATGCAAGTATGACGTGCTCGCTTTGGGCGAGTGCATGGTGCGGCTGTCGCCGCCAGGACATGGGCGGATCGAATTCGCTAAAACGCTGGAGGTGGACGTTGGCGGTGGCGAGTTTAACGTCGCTTATGCGTGCACGCGCCTCGGGGTGCGCGGCGGGTTCCTAAGCAAGCTTCCCAATAATTACGTTGCACGCATCGCCATAAATCACGGACGCGCCGTTGGCCTCGATATGTCGCACGTCATCATGGAGAAATACGATGGCGTCGGGCGTAAAAGCCGGGTCGGGCTGAATTTCACCGAAGTCGGCACCGGCCCGCGCGCAAGCGTCACGATGTACGATCGCGGCCATTCCTCTACGAGCCAGATGAAGCCGACCGACCTTGACTTCAACACAATCTTCGGTCGGGACGGCGCGCGCTGGCTGCATACCGGCGGCATCATGGCATCGTTGTCCGACGATACCGCCGCCACGGTGAAAGCCGCGCTCGAAGCCGCCGACAAAGCCGGCACAATCACCAGTTACGACCTCAATTTCCGCAGCAAACTCTGGTCGAGCGAGAAAGCCGTCGCCACCACCAAGGGCCTCATTAAACACGTCAAAGTCCTCATCGGCAACGAAGAGGACTTTACGAAAGTGCTCGGATTCAAGGTCGAGGGTGTGGACAAGAGAATGCAGAAATTGCCCGTCGAGAACTACAAGGCGATGGTTGAGCGAGTTGTGAAGACCTATCCGCAGATCCAGGCAGTGTGTACCATGTTGCGCGTGGTGAAGAGCGGTTTGATCAACGATTGGTCCGGCATTCTCTGGCACGAAGGCAAATTCTACGAGAGCCGGAAGTTCGAGAATTTGGAGATCGAAGACCGCGTCGGCGGTGGAGACGGTTTCAGCAGTGGCATCGCGTACGGTTTCCTTACCGGCATGGACCCGCAGGACATCGTTAATTTCGCCGCCGCGCACGGCGCGATGATGCACACCACCCGCGGCGACACCAGTCAGGTCACGCTTGAAGAAGTGATGGACGTCTCCAAAGGCGGCACGGCGCGCATCAAACGTTAGTAGGCATCACGGATTCCATTTTCCTGCTGATGCAAGGCGGGCGAGAAGCGCTGCACGCTCCCCTGCTTCACGGTCGGTCTGTGCTCTGCCAGCGTTTCACCAGTTTGTGCTCGATGCCGAGATGATCAAGCACACGGGCGATTATGGTGTCCACCAAGTCGGAAACCGTTTTCGGCTTGCTGTAGAACGACGGACTGGCGGGGATGATGATCGCGCCAGCTTCGGTCAGCGTCGCCATGTTGCGGAGGTGAATCAGGTTATAGGGCGACTCGCGTGGGACAAGGATCAGTTTGCGCCGCTCCTTTAGAAACACGTCGGCAGCGCGGGCAATCGTGGTATCGGAAACGCCATTGGCTATACGGCCGATAGTTCCCATCGAGGCCGGGATGATCACCATCGCATCGAACTTTACCGAACCGCTCACGAATGGGACGGACATCGAACCATTTTCGTCGTACCATTTTACCCGGGTGTTCGCCACCAACTCGCCCTTAGGCAGTTCCAGTTGCGCGACTTCGCGCGCGTGCAGCGTCGTGATTAAATGAATCTCATGCTTGCACGCATCGAGATTATCGAGCAGCCATTGCGTGTAAATAGCGCCGCTCGCACCGGTTGTGGCAATGAGCAATCTCATTGCGTTTTCACCGCTTCCTTCGCCGCTTTCAATGTCTGCTCGATATCAGCTTCTGTGTGCGCCAACGACATGAAACCGACCTCGAACTGTGACGGGGCGAAATATACGCCGCGTTCAAGCATTGCGTGGAAGAATTTGGCATACCGTTTGGTGTCGCTGGTCTTGGCGGTCGCGTAGTCAATTACTTCGCGGTCGGTGAAGAACGTACAGAACAATGAGCCAACTCGCGCGTGGCGACCAGGCAAAATCTTCTTCAACTCGTCGCAAAGTGACGCAGTAAGTTGCTCTAGGCGTCGGTAGGGCGCGACCGACGGGCGCGCCGCATCGTTGGGGGAGCAGACGGCCCGCGTGAGCGGCGTAGGCCGCAACGCGGCTGCACGCCGGCGCTCCATCCCTACCCCAAACAATTCCTCCAGCGTTGCGATTCCCGCTGCCATTGCCAGAGGATTGCCGGAGAGTGTGCCCGCCTGATACACCGGGCCGGACGGCGCGAGCAAATCCATGATATCTGCGCGACCCCCGAATGCGCCTACCGGCAAACCGCCGCCTATGATTTTGCCGAGCGTCGTCAGGTCGGATTGGATCCCGTAAAGCTCTTGTGCGCCGCCTCTAGCGACGCGGAACCCGCTGATGACCTCGTCGAAGACCAACAGCGCGCCGTTCTTCCGTGTAAACTCGCGCAACTTTTCGAGGAAACCGGATTTCAGTGGAATCAATCCCATGTTGGCAGGAATCGGTTCGATGATGGCACAGGCGATTTCCTTCCACGGAACGCGATCAAGCGCAACGAAATCGTTCAACGGCAGAGTAAGCGTATTACGCGCGAAATCGGCGGGCACACCGGTGCTGTCGGGTGCGTCGAACGTCATGGCGCCGGAGCCGGCCTTCACCAGCAACGAATCGGCATGACCGTGATAGCAGCCTTCAAACTTGACGATCTTGTCGCGCTTGGTGAACCCGCGTGCGACTCGGATTGCAGACATTGTGGCTTCCGTGCCGGAATTGACGAACCGCACTTTCTGGATCGACGGGAAACTTTCGCAGACGAGCTGTGCCAACCGAATCTCGCGCGGATTCGGCGTGCCGAAACTCGTGCCATCGCGCGCCGCCTCCTGCACCGCGCGCACGACTTTCGGGTGTGCGTGCCCCAAAATCATTGGGCCCCAAGAACAGACGTAATCGATGTACTCGTTGCCGTCCACGTCCCAGAGCCGCGAACCTTTTGCGCGCTGGGTGAAAAACGGCGCGCCACCGACGCCTCCAAACGCCCGCACCGGCGAATTGACGCCGCCCGGCATCAACCGTATCGCCTCCTGCCAGAGTTTTCCGGAATATTCGTGCCTAGGTTTCACGCGATAGCCAAAATTCTAGCAGGTTTTGCAGGGAAGTGAAATGTGGTATCTTGCCCACGTTTATGACCGAAGCGATTGTTCAAGTCGAGCGTCTGCGGAAGGAGTTCGACGGCACGGTGGCCGTGGCCGACGTGTCGTTCGAGGTTCGACGCGGTGAGATCGTCGGCGTGCTTGGGCCAAACGGTGCCGGCAAGTCGACGACCATCCAAGTTCTGCTCGGGCTGACAACGCCCACGGCAGGGACGATCCGGGTATTCGGGCAGGATTTGGAGAAGAACCGGGTTGAGATTCTCCAACGCTGCAATTTTTCGTCGGCATACACGGGTCTGCCGTCCAACCTCAAGGTATGGGAGAACCTACTGGTGTTTTCCTTGATTTACGGGGTTAAGGGCCATCGAGAGAAAATCGACCAGTTGCTGGAACTATTTGAGATCGCCCATCTGCGGGGAAAAATCACCGGGCATTTGTCGTCTGGTGAATCGACACGGGTCAATCTATGCAAGGCGTTGTTGAATGATCCCGAACTGCTGCTCTTGGACGAGCCAACGGCAAGCCTGGACCCCGACATTGCCGACAAGGTCCGCAAATTGTTGCGTCGGGTTCAGCGCGAGAAGGGAATCACGATGATTTACACCTCGCACAACATGCGCGACGTCGAAGAAGTCTGCGACCGGGTGCTGTTCATGCACAAGGGGAGGATCATCGCCGAAGGTACGCCGCGTCAGGTCATTGAAAGGTTCCAGCAGAAATCGCTGGAGGAAGTATTCATCCGCGTGGCGCGTAGCGGTGATTTGTTAGGAGAGGTGGCGGAATGAACTGGCGACGGGTAGGCGCATTGATTTTGCGGTACACCTTTCTGTACACGCGCAGCATGCCGCGGATTCTAGAGATGTTCTTCTGGCCGGTGATGGACCTGCTGGTTTGGGGATTTGTCACCATGTACCTGCTCAAGGCCGGGAAAGCGGTGCCGAGCTATATCACGTTCCTCATCGGCGCGATGATTTTCTGGGACATCCTCTATCGTTCCCAACAGGCAATAACGATTTCATTTCTGGAAGATGTTTGGGCGCGCAACCTATTGAACCTGTTCGTGTCTCCGATTCGTGTCAGCGAATTCATCGCGGCAACGTACGTGGTGGGTTTCGTCAAGATCATCGTGATCGTGGCGCTGCTGACCGTGCTGGCCTTCAGCCTCTACTCGTTCAACCTCTTTGTCATGGGCATCAGCCTGATCCCGCTCTTCATCAACCTGTTGTTGATGGGCTGGGCGATCGGCATGATGACCACGGCCCTGATCGTGCGCCTGGGTCAATCCGCCGAAGCGCTGGCGTGGGGTATTCCGTTTCTGATCCAGCCGGTGTGCGCAGTGTTTTATCCACTCAGTATACTGCCGAAATGGCTCCAACCCATCTCGTTGGCCATCCCTGCCACACACGTCTTCGAAGGCATGCGAGATGTCTTGGAGAACAAAGGCATGCCAGTCGGACATCTCTGGGCGGCGTTTGGATTGAATCTGCTCTATCTCGCGGCGGGTGCGCTGATTTTTAGTCGCATGTTCGACGTGGCGCGCCGAAAGGGTCTACTAGCGAAATTGGGAACGCAGTAACGCTACCGCTCGACATACCGCTGCGCAATCGGCACTCGCCTTCCGATCCCAAATGCCTTTGTCGTCACACGCAGGCACGGTGGCGCTTGTTTGCGCTTGTATTCGTTGAGGTCGATCTTACGGACGATGTTGCGGACCAGGTTTTCGTCGAACTTTGTCTCCATGGCGATCTCGGCGGCCGACTTGGATTCTTCCACGTACTTTTTCAGAATCGCATCGAGCACATCATACGGTGGAAGCGTGTCCTGGTCGGTTTGATTCGGGCGCAACTCGGCGGACGGCGGTTTGGTGAGCGACGCTTCGGGAATGATCGGATGCTGAGCGCCGATCCCACTTTGAGCGTGATTGATGTACCGGGCCAGTTGATAAACCATTGTCTTCGGCACGTCGGCAATCACGGCGAGACCGCCCGCCATGTCGCCGTAGAGCGTGCAGTAGCCCACCGCCAACTCCGACTTGTTGCCCGTGGTCAGCAGCAGGTGGCCCAGCTTGTTGGAGAGCGCCATAAGCATCGTGCCGCGAACGCGCGCCTGGATATTTTCTTCGGTGGTGTCTTCGGGCAGTCCCGTGAACACTTCCTTAAATGCCGCCTTGTACACCTGGAACACATCCTGAATGGGAATCAGCTCCCAGCGAATCCCGAGGTTCTTCGCCAACTCTCGCGCGTCGTCAATGCTGCCCTTCGATGAAAACTGCGATGGCATCGAAACGCCCATAACGTTTTCTTTGCCGAGCGCGGCAACGGCGAGGCAGGCTGTGACCGCAGAATCGATTCCGCCACTCAAGCCGAGCACGACGGATTTGAATCCACATTTGACGGTGTAGTCGCGCAGGCCGAGCACGAGTGCGGAGTGCAGACTCGTGATCGGCGATTCGTGATCGGTCATTCGTGACCGGTAATTGTTAACTGGTAACTGATCACCGGAAGGTGGAGCGTCGAGGTCGACGACGACGAAGTCTTCGAGGAAAGCGGCGCCTTTCGCAATGAGTTTACCATTGGCGTCAAAGGCCATGCTGTTGCCGTCGAAAATCAGTTCGTCGTTTCCGCCGACGAGGTTGCAGTACACCAGCGGGACACGGCATTTCTTCGCTTCCGCCTGCAGCATGTGGAAACGAATGTTCTCCTTGCCGAGATGGTAGGGAGACGCAGAGATATTGCAGATGATTTGCGCCCCCTCCCCTCGCAGGAGCTCCTGTACGGGATTGCGCTGGTAGAGCCGTGCAGGCAGGTAATCCTGCGTCCAAATGTCCTCGCAGATGGTCAAGCCGATTCTCTGTCCGTTGAAAGAGACTAGCTCGTTGGATTCGGCGGGCTGAAAATATCGGTCTTCATCAAACACGTCGTAGGTCGGCAACAAGGTTTTGAAGCGTCTGGCCACGATCTGGCCGTCTTGGATCAGGGCCACGGCGTTGAGGTATTCCTTGCCGGGCCGTTGCGGATTGAGTTCGACGTAGCCGACCAGCAGCGCCGTCTTTCCGATCTGTCCGGCCAGTTCGTTAAGTGCCTGGAGATTATCCGAAACGAAACGGCGTTTCGCCAGCAGATCGCGCGGCGGATAACCGGTGATCGCCATTTCGGGGGACAGAACCAACGTTGCGCCGGCTTCCACACCACGACGATAAAACTCCAGCAGTTTGGCGCAATTGCCATGTAGGTCGCCGACCGTAGTGTTGATCTGGGCGATAGCCAGTTTCATTGCAACTCAAACTCTAAGCCTCGCCAAGTGGCGGGGCAACCCAAAACCTGCTGCGGTTTGACCATGCTTGGTCTATTGGCTCGGACAGGTTGGCTTGCGTTTTTGGGCGGGGGCGTTTATTCTAACCGAGTAGTGGATGGAACCCATGGCAATACTATCACACCAATCGATGCATGACTCGGTCACGCATTTGGGGTTGCCGTTGGCGCACGGGGCATGGACGCCTAACACCGACGTGTATGAGACTGCGGATCGCTTGGTGGTGCGGCTGGAAGTCGCCGGTGTCGAGCGTGACAACATTGAGATTGCGCTGAACGAGCGCTTGCTGGTGGTGCGCGGATATCGGCGCGATCCGTGTCGCACGGGCCGATGTCAATTTCGCCAGATGGAGATTGACTATGGGTTTTTCGAGAGGCGCATCATCATTTCCAGCGTGGTGGACGGGAAACGTGCGCGGGCCATGTTTGATAACGGGTTTCTGCATATCGATTTGCCGAAGGCGACCCGGACCGCGCATACGGTGGTGACAGTGGTCATCGAGGGCGTAGACTGACGCCCTTGCGGTTGCGAAGTAACTGGGAGGTTTGGAATCAGGAGGAGCGAAGTCTGGTAACGGGGATCAACTCGACATGGCTGGGGCCGATAAACTAACTGGTGAGGAGCGAAAAACGCTGGCGGAAGGCGCTACGCGGCCGCCTGTGCTGGAGATTCCGTCGCGTCTGCCGGTCTTGCCGATGAGCGACGTGGTGGTGTTCCCGCACATGACGGTACCGTTGCTGGTCACGAGTGGCCCCTCTACGAAATTGATCGACGACGCGGTGGCGGGCAACCGTCTGCTGGTCGTGACGTTGCAAAAAGACCCCGATGTGGAACATCCGCGCGCTGACCAGCTCCAAGAGGTTGGGTGCATTGCGCGCATCATGCGGATGTTGAAATTCCCCGACGAAAGCGTGCGAGTGCTGATCCAGGGCCAGAAACGAACGAGGATTCTGCAGATCGAATCCCAGGAGCCGTATTTGGTGGGGCGCATTGCTCCGATCGAGGACGAGATCGAGGACAGCGTCGAACTGACCGCGCTCGCCCGCAACGCCGGCAATCAGTTCCAGGAAATCGTAGGTCTCTCGCCCTCGCTGCCTGACGAGTTGAAGGCGGCCGCCAGCAACATGGAGGACCCGGCGCGGTTGACGGACCTGATTGGGGGCGTGCTGAATATTTCCCTGCATGAGAAACAGCGGCTGCTCGAAACCGCGAACGTCAAGAAACGGTTGGAGATACTGACGACCGCCATCAGCCGCGAGCGCGAGGTGCTGGCTATTGGCAGCGAAATCCAGGACAAAGTCGGCAAGGCATTGAGCAAGACCCAGCGCGACTTTTTCCTGCGCGAAGAACTCAAGGCGATTCAAAAGGAACTTGGTGAAAACGCCGAGGGCGGCACAGAGATTGCCGAGTTGCGCGAGAAGATCGAGGCGGCGAAGATGCCGACCGAGGCGAAAAAGGTTGCCACGAAGGAACTCGACCGTTTGGCGACAATTCCGGCCGCATCGGCGGAGTACACCGTGGCTCGCACGTACCTCGATTGGTTGATTACAGTGCCATGGGGCAAGTGCACCGAAGATAAAATGGACATCGGACGCGCGCGGCGTATCCTGAACGAAGACCACTACGACCTCGACCAGGTCAAAAAACGCATCCTGGAATACCTGAGCGTGCTCAAACTCAGGAGCAATTCCCACGACGGCGCCGCCGTCGGCAAAGCGCCAATCCTCTGTTTCGTTGGCCCGCCCGGCGTCGGCAAGACATCACTCGGCATGAGCATCGCGCGCGCGCTTGGCCGCAAGTTTCACCGCATCTCACTTGGAGGCGTGCGCGACGAGGCGGAAATCCGCGGTCACCGCCGCACATACATCGGCGCATTGCCGGGACGGATCCTTCAAGGTCTTCGCCGCGCCGAGAGCAACAACCCCGTGTTCATGCTCGATGAGATCGACAAGGTCGGCGCGGATTTCCGCGGCGATCCGAGCGCGGCGTTGCTGGAGGTGCTCGATGCGCAGCAGAATAACAGTTTCTCCGATCATTATCTGGAAGTGCCGTTCGACCTGTCGCGGGTCATGTTCATCACCACGGCAAACCTGCTCGATCCGGTTCCACCCGCTTTGCGCGATCGCATGGAAGTCATCGAATTACCCGGCTACACGGAGCAGGAAAAACTGCACATCGCGCGGAAGTATCTTGTGTCGCGTCAGCTTGCTGAGCATGGGTTGACCGAAAAACAGTTGACGGTGTGCGACAACGCCTTGACGGGGATCATCCGCTACTACACTCGCGAGGCTGGTGTCCGCAACCTCGAACGTGGAATCGCCACGATCTGCCGGCGCACGGCGCGGCGCATCGTCGAAGGCAACGCCCGGTGCGTGACGGTGACCGCAAAGAACCTGAAAGATTTTCTGGGTCCGCAGGAATTCATTCAGGACATGGCGGAACGGACGACAGAGCCGGGCGTGGCGCTCGGACTGGCATGGACAAGCGCCGGTGGCGACATCCTGTTCATCGAAGCGACGGCGATGCCGGGCAAAGGCAACCTCGTACTCACCGGCTCGCTGGGCGATGTGATGCGCGAAAGCGCCATGGCCGCGATGAGTTACGTCCGCTCACACGCCCAGCAACTCGGTGTGGAGTCGAAGGCGTTTGGCCGAAACGACATCCATATCCACGTGCCCGCAGGCGCCATCCCGAAGGACGGTCCATCGGCGGGGGTGACGATCGCGGTGGCATTGGTGTCGTTGGTCACGCGCCGGCCCATTCGTCCCGCAGTGGCGATGACCGGCGAGATCACGTTGCGCGGCAAGGTGCTGCCCGTCGGTGGCATCAAGGAGAAAGTGCTCGCCGCGGCGCGGTCGGGCGTGAAAACCGTGCTGTTGCCCGAACAGAACCGCAAAGACCTTATCGACGTGCCAACCGAGGTTCGGCACAAGTTGAGGTTTCGCTTCGTGCGAACCATCGCCGACGCGCTCAACCTCGCCATCCAGGGCACGATCAAACCAAAACCGGGCCACTGATATTCGCGCGGCTACCACTCAGTTTTTCGAGGGGTTTTTCCGCACGGTCGTGGCGAGGCGTTTCATGGCTTCTTCCTCGCCGAAGTTAAGCGCGTCATCGTAGTACTGCACCATCTCGCGCTCGGTGGCATTGTCCACGACGAATCGTCCTGTGTCGGCGACGAGCTGTTTGATTTGGTTGCGGCGTGCAGTCAGTTGTTCGAGCCGTACTGCGGTCGCTTCGGTATTAGTGGCTGTGGCGGTTTGTGCCATCAACAGCGTCTTTTCCAAACTCTGGCCGACGAGTTCGGTGATCAGAAAGGTTCCGTGTTGCATGGATTCGGCGGCGCCTGCCAGTAAGTGGGCAGGTTCGGTTGTCTTGGCGCGCACCAACTCGTGCACCATGCTCAAGACGGGCCTTTCAGTTTCGGAGCCGATGCGGCGAGCCGTATATTCGGAATAACCCGCCGCTTCAAGCGCACGAATCCGCGCACGGGTCGCTTCGGTGGTGTAGTCACGGAACCGGGTTGCTGTCATGAGCGACTGAAATTTGGCGGTCGTGCCACCCTTCTGGGACAACCACAAATCGGCCAGCCACGGCACGGCGTTAGTCGGATCAACGTTCTCGCAACGCCGCAGCCATGTCCGTGCTAGGTCGGACTGCCCTGCCCTAGCCGCCGTACAACCGAACCGCAGCACGATGCCGGTGTTGGTGCCGCTCACGGCCAGCGCTGTTTCAAACTGCGCCTGTTTCTGTATCCAATCGGTGAGTAGTTCTGCTGCGCCCCACTGGATTTGCATGTCGTCGCTGTGTTGCTCGGCGGTGCGAAGAATCAAAGCGGGATCAACGCGTGTAAGTTCGAGCGACTCGGCGGTCTGCAACTGGCCCGATGCGCGTCGTTCACGGTCCACGCGACCGAAATCGTTGAAGGTTGGCAACGGAGCGGCGAAGGATGAAGGACTTGCCCCGAACATGTTCGGGGTGAAGATGAATGATGAAACAATGGCGACAACAAGGAATCTCATGGCCGTCTGCTTTCCTTCGTCTTCTGACGCTGGGCGATGATGAGATCTTTGATGCGCAACGGGTGCGGCAGACCTGGCATGATTTCCGCAGGGTCCACCGTTGCCGCCGTCGAAATGGTCAGATCGCCAAACCCGCACAACCGGCCGAGCACGCCTTGGTCGACGTCAATCGAGCGGATGTCGCCGATGAACAATTCCCGGTATTCCTTGCCGAGCAGGCCGCGCTCCAGCTTCACGCGGTCGTGGTAAACGCGCAACACCAGCGAGTTTCGTTTCCAAAGCGCGACCACCAGCGGGACGATCAGCCAGAAGAACACGAGATACCAGAAAAAGTTCCACCACGACGGCCTGACCTCCAGCAACGCCTCAATACCGTGTGCCGGGGTGGCGGCGTCGGCAAGGCGTTCCGCGACCGGGTAACCGCACTGCGGACAAGCGGTAGCTTCGCGGGACACTTCCCGCCCACATTCAGGACAATTAATCAGCGCCATGGTCAATTCCTTCCCACCGCGGATTTTGTTGCGAAACGGTTTTTATGGTGGTTGGACTCTACTGTATGGTCAGCGGCGATGGCTGTCAAAACTCATGTAGCGAACGGCTTGGCTCAGCGGCAGCGTCGGGACGGGCGAGACTCCTTCTCGATTATCGCTCATTTTTGGTAAATCGCGCCGTTCGCGAGCTGCGGAGCCACTGTCCGCATGGAGCTAATGTTAAGCGCACTTTTATTTTTTAAGGCTCTCCAAGAATTGAAAAGACGACTCTCGAAATGTGCTTTGAACTTGCTCTAAATCCAAATCAGCACCTTCTGTAACAATAACTGAGAAGGTGAGAAAGCCACGTGATATATCACCTAGGTATATAGAAATATTCCCTGCTGGTCTCTCTGAATTATCCATCACTGTTAGACGATATTCTTTTTCTTCTGGAACTATACCGCTCCCCCAGAGCATATCAACAGAACGCGCCAAATGAAGAAGTGTGGTAGAAAAATCAGCCACGATCACTTGCTCAACTGTAACATCTCCAATTTCTAGCAATTTTATAATGATGCCATTTCTTTTATCAAGTTTGGTGAAAATTCCGTTTGAATCCATCAACGCCTTTTCTGTTTTGGAAAAAATTGATTTATTGTTATTTGCGATGGGCTGACGGAGGCAAACGATATAACCGGCAGGATAAAAGAGGTATGGAGGCTGTTGGGCAAAACGCACAAAAATATTTCGGTTATCGGCTAACTTATTAAAAAGCCTTTCAAGTCTTTTACTTTTGTTAGGTGGCTGTGACATGAAGTGATAGAAGAAAGCCCTTGAGAGAGACTTATGTCCTGATGTCGTTGCAATTGCATTTCCGCCCAAATATTCCACTATTTGGCAATTGGTAGCACTAACCGAAACTTTATAAAGAGTTTCATTATCCAACGTGTAGTTAGCTGAAATCTTATCTTGGCTTTTTACTACAGAATTGGCATCAAGGGTTCCAAGCCCTAAATAACTTGGCGGGGACTCTAGCGACTCAACGGATGCTTTCTCGTTATTCTTACTCATTCCTGTATGCTTTTAAAAGTGTGCGCCTAACGGCGCAGATCAGACGCGCTATATAAAGCATCGCCTGCACCTGTTTGTTCGACTGTAATGCTTTTCGACTCCGGTAGGGTACCCTTCAGCAGACGGTACTCATACGAGTTCTCTTTCTTGCACCGGTTGATGATAGTCGTTTCCTCAAGCGGCGCTCCCATTGTCCAGTAAATCATTCTTCCTTCATCAAAATAAGTAATGCCCTTCCTGTAGAACTTGCCCTCGTATCCGTTCGCCCGAATATGGCGAACTAGCTGCACAAAAAGATTTTCATCTACACACTCCCGAACGATGTACTCGTGGGGCCATTCCGGCATCGTCTTCGCGTATGTCCATTTTGACGAGGCGATGAATTCCTGTAAAGCATCGGGCAACGCAACTGGATTACTCATTATTCGGGTTCTCCACTGATTTCGATTTTAGCGTGGACAAAACGTCCGCGATCTCTTTCAAGCGATCCACAATACGCCTTACCACTTGGTCTTTGTCCTCGCGGAACGCGATATCAATGGCCACCACAAAGGAGTCGTCCTCATGATTGGTTGCAAAGACGCCATGTTTGGCTGCCCACGGTTCGAGTAACGCCCGCACCTCGTCCGCACGTCCCCAACCTGGCGAGAACACCACCCACAGCGGAGTTCCGCCGTGTTCTTTCCACAGGCCGAAATGAATTCCAAGCCATAGTCCAGCACCCTTCCCATCGCCAATATACGCATAACGTCCGATTCGTGAGGCATCTGCTTGAGGTTTAAGCCTGTCTAAATGCAGGACGCCTTCGGTGACCGCCAAGTTTACGGATGCCTGCACAACGAAACTCAATTGAAGAATGAGTCTAGGAGTACGTTGATCGGATGCCTCCTCCGATGATATTGGCTCAAAAGCATCACTGTCAGCCGCTTCGCAAAGTGCCCGTAACTGAAGAAGATCGCTTCTCGCAGACTGATCATCTGCCACTTCAATCTCCAATGCAGAAAGCAACTTCGTCCAAGACGTGAGAGCGAGTATCGGGCCGATGCTCGTCGTGGCGACGCGAAAGATACCAGCGACCGGACCTTCTGTTGCTAAAATCTTGTCATCGGCCAGTCTTTGATTTAGGTCGCCCCATAACCGCTCCTTGCGGTTTTCAGGACCAACGACCACGAGTATCGTGGGCTGAGGACATTTGGCAAGTTTTTGAAGATAAGACACGGGTTGATTTTCTGTCAGACCGGCCCAGAACTTGTTTTCGACAAAGACATGCGGCTTGCCATCATCATCACAACCCCGCATGTCAGGGCGATTATTGCCCTCTGTCTGCTGAGTCCGAAAGTAAAGGCGCGGTATTTGCGGGTGAACTCCGCGAAGAAGTTTTATAATGCCGTTTTGAGCGGCTTTGTGGGACCGAAGAACGAAGGCAAGCGCCTCGGTCGCTACATTTTCATTTTCTTGGGAAAGTCTCTTTTGGACAATGTGACTGAATATGGTTTGCATTTCTTATCCCTTCCCATTCTTGTTGCCGAACGTCCAGAGCTCAGCCATAGCCACCGGCGGCCGGCTCAGCAATGGAACAATGATAATTAAATTTCATGTCTCGGTCAAAACTGAAGGGGCGATGCCTGTTGGCTGCAGCGATTTGTTAGCCTCTGGCGCTGTCATATCTGGTAGCCCTTAGCCCTTGCTTGGTCGGTGAGCGAGGCCAATACGCTGTCTCTCATAAACGACGCCCACTGACCATACTTGACACCAACAATATGGCCACGTCGGTTCGTATCAATATGCCAATAGGGAAGCCACACCGACCGGTGGCCCTCGTTGATTGATTCAACCATGACGAGAAACGGATAAAACCCACGTTTTAACTTACCCTCCCGCCAACTTCTCGGTTTGGGCTTTGGCAGGAACACATCCAAAACCTTGCATGGGTGAGGGTATTTTCCGTTGCCAAACGAAAACTCCAACAAGAGATGGCTTCTTGCGCCACACTTGGAGCATCGCGCTCTTTCCTGCTGAATGTCACACAAGGCATCAAAGAGCCGAGCAACCCACTCGCGATGCCCACAACTGCGAACGCTGCATACGTTGAATCGGCCGGTCGCCATATTCTTCTCAAGAGGCTAACAATAATGGACAGGCTGCATAAACCGGTTAAGGCAGGCTGTCCGCTTCTGTCTAACATCCAAGAGCCGCAAATCATCATAGCCGGCCTGCTGGGCTTGTCACGCCGTTTCCGCCACGGAACCAGCGAATGGGGGCGATTGGATACTGCCATCGTTCGGGCCGGGGAAGATGTAGTCACGGCGCTCTGTTGCCGCGCCGGAATGCGCCCCGACGGAGCGGGGCGGCTACAGCACTTGTCCAAATTCGCCTACACAGGCAGAGACGCCTGTGCTACCGGAGATTTATGAGACTGCTTCTGACTTCTGTCTTCTGTATTCTTCCCCTGCCATGTCCATCAAAATTGATTTGGCGAAAAAGAAAATCTCGCTCGGCGTTGGTGATCTACTGGCTGAGCCATTGCGGGTCGGGCGCGTCGCTGGCTTGAGCGTCTGGACGCGGATGGCGCTCGGTCGCGAGGCGCATGTCGAACGCCAACGCGCGCAGGCCGGCCAGCACGCGAGTTACGCGCGGGAGATCGTCGTCCGCTACAAGGCGACTGTGGACGGTTTTGCGGTGACGATTTCTGGGCGGATCGACGGGGTGTATCCACCCAGCAACGGCGAGCCACGGGTGATTGAGGAGATCAAGTCTGTCGTGCTGCCGCCATTGATGTTCGGCGCGATTGACGCGAATGCGTATCCGCACTACGTCGAGCAGTTGCGGTTGTATTGTTTTTTTGTCCAACAGGAGTCCGGTCGCGACAAAGTCGAGTCTGCAAGGCATCCGAAGCAAAATGTCGCTCCTACAGGAGGGGTGCTCGGGCGGATGGTGTTCGTCAACGTCGCCGACGGTTCCTTCAAAGAAATCGAAGTACGTGGCCCGTTTTCCGATTGCGAGGAACTCGTTGCTGAACGCGTGCGGTTGTTGATTGATCAGGCGCGGGCTGAAGAACGGCGTTGCACCGGACGACGGGCGCTCGCCAACGAAATTGTGTTCCCCCACCCCAAGCCAAGAAAATATCAGGACGAAATGATCGCCGCGGTCGAACGGGCGTTGGCAAAGGGGCGGCATTTGCTGGTGTCGGCGCCGTCGGGCATAGGCAAGACAGCGGGAGCGTTGTATCCGGTCCTGAAATACGCGTTTGCACATGACAAGCGTGTGTTTTTCGTTACGGCAAAGAACACTCAGCAGCCGATTGTGCGGGAAATGTTGCATCGTCTGGAGACGCCAACGGCCGTGTTGTTCCGTGCCCGGGAGAAGATGTGCATTAACTCGGTGTACGCCTGCCGCGAGGAGTTTTGTCCATACCTGCAAGATATGTCCGCCAAGATCGAGCGGACGGGCGTGCTCGACCGGTTGCTGGCAGAACGGCTGATCACGCCCGAGATGATGATGGATGCAGGCCACGCCGCGAAAGCATGCCCGTTTGAACTCGCGTTGATGGAGTCGGAGCGGACGGACGTGATCGTCTGCGACTACAACTACGTGTTCGATCCACAGGTGTATTTCCGTCGGTTTTTCCTCGATGCCGATTACTCGGACGCGGTGCTCGTCATTGACGAAGCGCACAACCTCGTGCAGCGGGCGATGGATTACTACTCGCCGTCGTTGCGGCGCCGGCAGATCGAGGAGCTGGCGGCGAACCTGTGGCATGTTGAACCGTCTCTGGCGAAGGATTTCCGCGGGTTCCTTGGATTGCTCTGTGAGTTTTTCGATTCGCTCGCCGCGCAGCGCGGCGGGGACGAAGACAGTCAGGTTGAACGAGCGCTGACAGATGACGGCGGGAAGTTCCTCATCGAGCCGCCACGCGAATTTTTCGAGGACGCGAAACCTGCGGCAGACAAGCTTGCCGTGCGCTACATGCTGGACAAGATCGCGCGTGGTCGAGCGATTCCTGACGATCCTGTGGAACAATTCCTAGTGGATTTCGGCCAGTTTTGCGGCGTGTTGGCCATGATTCCGCCAAGCGAGGGGCTTGTGGGCGAAGAGTTCGCGTGTTTTTTCGACCGGGCAGGCGGTCAGTCGCTGAACATCCTTTGCAAAAACCCGTCACGGCAACTCGCGCCGCGGCTGGACGGGTTTCACAGCGTTATCGCGATGTCGGCGACGCTTGTGCCGATGGAGTTTTATCGGGAGACGCTCGGGTTCGATTCCGAGCGCACCGACGAGGCGGAGTTTTCGTCGCCGTTCCCCCGGGAGAACCGGAAGATTGTGGTGGTGCCGAGCGTGTTGACGACGTTCCGCCAGCGCGCGGCGCACTACGGGAAGATTGCGGAAGTAATCGCCGCGACGGCCGCAGCGCGCCGGGGTAATTACATGGCGCTGTTTCCGAGCTACGAGTTTTTGAGGGCGGTGGCGGAGCGATTGCCGGATGGCGATTGGGAATTGAAAGTGCAGGAACCGAACATGACGGAGTTGCAGCGGAACGCTCTATTGGAATCGTTCAGACAGACCGAGCCGCCAAAACTGGTGTTAGCGGTGCAGGGCGGACTGTTTGCCGAAGGTGTGGATTATCCGGGCGAGTTGTTGTTGGGTGTCATAGTAGTCAGTCCCGCGCTGCCGCAAGTGGGTTTCGAGCGGGAACTAATGCGCCGGTACTATGATCAGCGGAACGGGAAAGGATTTGAGTTTGCCTATCTGTACCCGGGCATGAACAGGGTTATCCAGTCGGTCGGACGCCTGATCCGCACGGAAACCGACCGTGGAGTGGCAGTGCTGCTGTGCCGTCGGTTCACACAGCCGCAGTATTCAACGCTTTTTCCGGCGGATTGGTCTGAAACGGGTAACGAGGTCGTGGTTTGCAACAATTGTGGAGAGTTAGGGGCTGTTTTGCGCGATTTTTGGGCCTCCGAACGCGGACATACAGCCTGAATCGGCTTTACATCGTGCCCGGAATGGGTATACTCTGCTCCCCGTTCAAGGAGGTTAGGGTTCGAAATTCATGATTCAAACAAAGCAAGATTATGCCTTACAGGACGTTGGTCATTTGGTGTCGGCCATCGAAGCGGCCCAAGATTGGGTGCTTGATCGGCAGGCTGCCGACGGGCATTGGTGTGCCGAGCTTGAGGGGGACACGATTCTCGAATCGGAGTACCTGATCTATCTTAATTTCATCGACGAACTTGACGACGTAACCCTCCGCAAAGCGGGTAATTATATTCGCTCCAAGGTTTTGTCCGGAGGTGGCTGGAACATCTATCCCGGCGGCCCGATGGAAATCAGCGCTTCGGTGAAGGCATACTTGGCGTTGAAGATGGCGGGCGATCCTGCGGACGCGCCGCACATGGTCAAGTCGCGCGAGGCGATTCTCGCGGCGGGCGGCGTGACCCGGTGCAACACGTTTACGAAGATTTATCTGGCGATGGTCGGGCTGTATCCATGGGACGGTTGCCCGGCGATTCCGCCCGAGATAGTTTTATTGCCGAAATGGTTTAGCTTCAGCATGTACAACATGTCGGCCTGGTCGCGCGCGATGTTGGTGCCGCTCTCGATCATACGCACCTGCCAGCCTATCAAGCCGATGCCAACCAAATGGCAAATCGACGAGTTGTGGCTGGGCAGTCGTGAGAAGGCGAACTACAGGTTGCGGCGCGATGTGCGGACGTTCACGTGGCGGAATTTCTTTCTCACGGCGGACACGTTCCTGAAGTTCTACGACCGTCAGGGGATCCGGTTCATGCGGAAACGGGCGTTGAAGCAGGCGGAGCGATGGGTCATCGAACACGGGCGTGTGCCGGGCGGTCTGGGCGCAATTTTTCCCGCGATGGCCAATTACGTGATGTCATTGCGGGTGCTCGGATACGCCAGCGACAGCTATCTTGTTGCGCATGGGATCCGCGAGATGAACCTCCTGCGGATTGAGGAAGGCGATACATTGCATCTGCAGCCATGTTTCTCGCCGGTATGGGACACGGCGATAGCGGTCAATGCGCTCCATGAATCCGGTCTGGCGCCCGATCATTCTTCCTTGGGAATGGCGACACGCTGGTTGTTGGACAAGGAAGTCCGTCGGCCCGGTGGCTGGCGCATCAAACACGCCGAGAGCCATCGCTATACCGAGTTGAACAAGCCGATCGGCGGCTGGTTCTTCGAGTATAACAACGAATTTCACCCCGACGTGGACGATACCATCATGGTGATGATGGCGTTGAACCGCACACAAACGCCGTTTGATCGCGAGAAATCGGCGGCGCTCCGCCGCGCGATTCGCTGGGTGATCGGCATGCAATGCCGCGACGGCGGTTGGGCGGCATTCGATCGGGACAACGACAAATGGCTATTCACGCAGGTGCCGTTCGCCGACCACAACGCGATGATTGATCCGTCCACATCCGACATCACTGGCCGGGTGCTGGAATGTCTCAGCCACTTTGGTTTCACGACCGAAGACAAGTGCGTGCAGCGGGCTATTGAATTTCTCAAGCATGACCAATGTGCCGATGGTTCGTGGTACGGGCGCTGGGGCAGCAACTACATTTACGGGACGTGGCAGGCATTGCGCGGGCTGCGCTGCATCGGCGAAGATATGCGTCTGCCATATGTCCGCCGCGCGGTCGCGTGGCTGAAAAACATTCAGAATGCCGACAGCGGCTGGGGCGAATCGCTCCACAGCTATGAGGACCGGCGTTACAAAGGTCTTGGACCGAGCACGGCATCGCAGACGGCATGGGCGTTGATGGGCCTGATCTCTGCAGATGAAATGGATTCACCCGAAGCGGCTCGTGGCGTCCATTACCTGCTGAACAATCAAGAAGTGGACGGCACGTGGGACGAGCAATGGTATACCGGCACCGGTTTCCCGCGTGTCTTTTATTTGCGATATCATTACTACTGCCACTACTTTCCGTTGCTGGCGCTCGGCATGTATGCGCGCCACAAATTGGACGGGCTGCCGCCAGTGCCGCGCGAGTCGGAGAAATCGCGGTCACTGCAGGCATTCTTCAAACAGCCGCGAATACTGCGCAAAGTGGCGCGCTGGCGGTCGCTGGCGCAATTCACGACCGAAATCTAGGTCCCGACGCACAGTCACTGGAAGAAAAGGGATACACTGCTTGAGATTTCCGTTTGCACTTTCGGCGAAGATCGCCCGACACATCATCAGTAACAAGCTCCGGGGCGTGCAACGGTTCGCTCTCGTGCTGCAACTCGAGCCGCTTCATACCTGCAACCTCAGTTGTACAGGTTGCGGCCGCATACGTGAGTATTCCACTTCGCTGAAAGACATAATGACGCTGGAAGACTGCCTGAAGTCCGCGGCGGAATGCGATGCGCCGATGGTCTCCATATGCGGCGGCGAACCGACGATCTATCCGCAACTGGAGGAACTCGTTGATGGGTTGCGAAAGCAAGGCCGCATCGTTTACATCTGCACCAACAGCGCGTTCATGCGGAAGAAAATGCGCGAATACCTCGCCCGCGTTTACACTGCGCAGATCGAGCCGACGGTGGCGGAGTTGGTAGCGAATGGCCTGCTCACCGTGCAGGATGCCGAGGAGATCCGCAAAGGCAGGGACGACGGACGTCCCAGCATCGCGCCGAGTCGGTGGCTGTACTGGAGCGTGCATCTGGATGGCTTGGAGCGCACGCATGATCTTGTCGTCGAGCGTGAAGGCGTCTTTCGTGAGTGCATCGCCGCCATAAAGATGGGCAAGGCGCTTGATTATCAGGTCGCAACCAATACGACGATTTACAGAGAGACCGACATGAAGGAGATCGAACATCTGTTCGATTTCCTGTCCAATCTCGGCGTGGACGGTTTGACTATCAGTCCCGGTTACGACTTCGACAGCGCCAAGCAGGACATGATCAAGCGAGGCAAGGCGCGCCCCGAAGATTTCTTCCTGACTCGCGCGCTAACACGCCAGAAGTTTGTCAATATCGTGGATTGGGGGAATCGTTATCCGCTATTGGGCACGCCGGCGTACCTGGAATTCCTCGCGGGCCAGCGCGACTTGCGCTGCACTGCATGGGCGATTCCGACCCGCAACATCCGTGGCTGGAAGGCGCCTTGCTACCTGATGACCGACGATCATTACGCCAGCTATCATGAGATGCTGGAAAAGGTGGATTGGAACAAGTACGGAGTTTTCAACGGCGAAATCTGCGACCCTCGGTGCGAGAATTGCATGACGCATTGCGGATACGAACCGACGGCGTCGCTAGGCATCGACACGAAGCCAGGCGACATGTGGAAGATGATCAGATATAATTTTGGCAAGCGCCCGGCATCCGTGACCGATGCGTCGCACGTGAATGCGTTTAACGGCGTGAGCGCAGGCCGTGGACATTTGACCGGCGCGAAGTTGGCGCCACAACCCGTCGAGATGACGAAATGATCGCGATACTGGTTGCTGTGCGTCAGGAACTGCGCCCGATTTTACGGCTTGCGGATGCGGATCACGTTGTTCGGCAGGCGCACCTTGATTTCCACGAAGGCACGCTCGCCGGTCAGCCGGTCGCACTGCTTGCGCTTGGCGTCGGCAAGGAATGCGCCCGTATCGCCGCAGAGGTGACAATTCGTTGTTACCGCCCTGACCTCATCATCAGCGCCGGCTTTGGCGGAGGACTGCAACCCTCGGTGCGCGACGGCGATATCGTAATCGGCACGGAAGTTCTCGATCTGATGGAAGACGATGGTTATCAGGTTCGCTGGCGGGCGGAGCATCCGCTGCCGCCGCACGAAGAACTGCGCGGTATTGGTAACGGTTCTCTCGTCCATTTCGGTAAGATACTTACAGCCGACGAGATGGTGTTGCAATCGGACACCAAGGTGCGGTTCGGCAGAGCGACCGGCGCACTTGCGGTGGACATGGAAACCAGCGCCGTGGCCGCCGTGACCGCAGCCCATGACACTCACATGCTCGCCGTGCGATGCATTACGGACAACGATCACGAAGACTTGCCAGATGAGTTCAACGATTTCTTTGTGCTTGGTCAACTGCAAGGCGGCCGAGTGCTGTCTTCGTGCGTCCACAGTCCGCACACCTTGCTGGACCTGGCCAGGCTGGGCTTTCGCGCAAAGCAGGCGGGGCAAAACCTTGCGCGGTTCCTCGATGCTGCCATTTGCGCGCTACACCTTCCAACCCTTCCGGCGCGCAATCTCCAGTAGCGCCGGCAGCAGCGTCAGCGAACTGACGAGACAGGCCGCGATGCCGATGGTCATCACCAAACCCAGACTGCAGATGCCGCGGTGCGCACCGGTCGACAGGCTGCCAAACGCAATCAGCGATGTCAGCGCCGACAGCATGACCGCGCGACCAGTGCTCTTGCCGTAGAACGTCGCCTCGCCATCCTCGCGATATCGTTGGACGATGTAAATGCCGTAGGCGACGCCGATGCCGACCATCAATGGCAACGTCATGATGTTCGCGGGATTAAACTGTATGCCGAACACCGCCATTACCCCTATCATCCAAATTGTACCAACCACCAGCGGCACCAACGTCAACGCCGTTGCCAGTACTCCACGCAAATCGATGAATACCATGATCGTTATGACCAGCAAGGCCCACAATGCCGCTTTGATATAGCCGCGTTGGAGAACCACGATAAACTCATGCAATCCCATCGGCGTGCCAGTCGCTTTGGGAGCCACCGACTGGACGTCCGCGACGAATCGCTCCAGCGGTTCGCGTTCCCAAATGTTCTCTTTCGGGAAGACGCGCACGAGGAACTTGCCGGTCTTGCCCACCAGCATTCGGCGAAGATTTGGCGTCACATCCGACACCGTCATTGGCCGCTCCGCCTGCTCGGCCAACAACGCAAGTTGGCTCTGCAGATCATCGTAAAACCGCCGCTCGTACGTGCCCAGCCGTTGCGTCAGTTTGTCCGGCTCAACCGTCTGCAGACGCGCGCGCGCATCCTTTGCCGCTTCCGCCAACGGCGCCAGCACTTTCTGCGCCGCCTTGTCACCGCGTTCGGCTGCGTCGCGCGCCATCTTGCTCGCCCGCAAACGCATCGACCCCAACGAAGTCAGGACCGCATCGGTATCGTTGGTCTGGAACGGCTGCACGTTGAACGTGATCTCGCCGATGCGTTGGCGAATTTCATGGATCAGGGGCACTTTCGCCTCCTGATCTTCGGGTATCAACTCCGCAATGCTGTGCACAGCGATCACCGTCGGCAAGGCAGACAAACGTTTCTGCAGGACTCGCGTCTGTGCAAGGTCATCGCAAACGACGGCAGCGAAAATGGCAGATTCAGCGTCGGCGTTCAACAAGCGCATTTCCGTGTCCACAGACTCCAGCCCACGTGACTGGAGCTTGAGGACATTGAAATCGAACTTTGCGCGCCAACCGACAAGTATCGCTGCGAACGCAATCGCTGCGCAGATGCCGAGCGTCACCCACGGTCGGCTGAGGAGGGTTCGCTCAAGTCCCGACACCTTCACCTGCACGGGTATATGCGCTTTTTCGTTGCGGTGGCGGATGGTCAATAGCAGTGCCGGCAGCACAACCGTCATTCCCAACGTTGCCAGCAGCATTCCCCCACCCGCGATGATGCCGAGTTCAGTCACGCCTCTAAACCCGCAGAGTGTCATTACAAAGAACGCGGCCGCGTTGGTAACGCCCGCGATGATGATGCTAGGGCCGGTGGACTGTAATGCGGCGCACACGGCATCGAACCGGTTGCCGCACCGGCTTAATTCCTCCTCGTAGCGCGAGATGAATTGCACGCCGAGATCTTCACCGAGTCCCAAAATCATCACCGCAAACGTGATGGTAATGATGTTCAGGTACCCGATGACCAATGTGGTGTAGCCCATCGTTACAGCTATGACCATGATCAGGCAACAGACCGAAAGAAGCATCCGCAGCCAGTCGCGGAAACCGAACACGATAACGATCGCAATCAGGGCGAGTGTCAGTGCCGAGGATTTTTTCGCGTCGCGTTGGGAAACGTCCATCTCGTCGAAATCCAGGACTTCTTCGCCTGTCATACTCAATTGCACTCCGGGGAATGCGGGGCGCACCTCGTTGAGAATGCGGCGAATCTTCGGTATGGTCGCTGCGTGATGATCGGTGCCGATGATCTTACCGGTCAACCGGGGATGCAGGAGGATTACGTACATCCGTCCATTCTGGAAAACATGGTAACCCTGCCATTTCATCTGCTGTTCCGCTTCACCAAGCATCTCCTCGCTAAAGAATGCATTGGCCCATGGCGACAACAACCGCCACTTCTCTTCGTTACCGTCCGTCTCGGCCAACTGTTTGGTAATGGCGGTGATCGTTGGCAGGAAAGATTCCATGCGTCGCCGTTGGTCTTCAGGCGAGATGGCCATCTGATCCAGCATCTGGTTCATCGAATCAAAGAACGTAGCCAACCGGGGGTTCTGTTGGAGCACGTTGACGAGCTGGTTGAAGTCCTTCAGCGAATCGCCAATTTGCGACAGCTCTGGACGGGACAGGTAATATAGGAACCATTTCTGCATCGGCTCAAAGTCCACGCGATAAAACACGTCCGCAGGAATGAATTGCTGCGCTTTGGGAGAATCCCCGGGAAACTGGTTGTTGGCTGGTGCCAGGAGCTGTTTGACGAGCGCATCGACGGCGGCACGGTTGCGGTCGGGATGTTTGCCTTCGACGACGAGCAGGTAATCTTCTTCGGCATGGAACTCCTCGGCGTACTGGCTAAAGAGCCGCCAGTACTCGCTGTCGCGACCAATAAGATCATTGCGGCCGGTTTTGAATTGCAGAGAAGATGTCGCGTAAATTGCCGATATCACTGCCAGAAGCAACGCACCCAGCGGGAATACCCACGGCCAACGGCAGATTACCGCCGCCAGTTTGTTTAGGAATTTTTGTCGCATAATCCGTTTCTTGCTACGGGAACGACATCTGCCCCAAAAATCCACCCCTAAGTATTCGCGACGTTCAGGATTCGCAAAAGCGGCCTATAAAGACCGCACTACCGTGCCGCCTCCGGCGCGCCGGCCTTCTCACCCCGGTTGCGCAACGCCGCTTTCACGAGGTTAGTGCCCATCTCCCACATCGGCCCGGGCAGCTTATGACATTCGGTGAGCACGTCGTCGAGCGCGTTGACGAAATACTGGATGTCTTCATCGGTGATGATGAATGGCGGCAGGATGCGGATGATATCGCCGTGGCTGCCGCTGACCTGCGTCAAGATGTGATGCTTGTCGAGCAGCGGCATCACCACCATCTGCGCGAACAATCCGTCGTGCGCTGCGTGCACCATCTTCCACGCCATCTTTAGTTTAAGGTTCTTCGGTTCCTGGAATTCGATGCCGATCATGCAGCCCTTCCCGCGCACCTCCATCAACACCTCGTGCTTGGACCGCAACGCGTTGATCGCGTCCATGATCTTCTGTCCCTGCACCGCGCTACGCTCCACGAGGTTCTCCTGCTCGAGGATATGTAATGTTGCCAGTCCGCATGCCACGCCGAGGTTGTTCCGCCCGAACGTCGTCGAATGCACCCAGCACCGATCCATCCGATTGAACAGCTTCTGATAAATCCACCGTCGCGTGAGCATCGCGCCGACCGGCACGTAACCGCCGCTGAGGGCTTTGCTGGTAGAAATGATGTCGGGTTCAAGTCCCCAGTGCTGGAAAGCGAACATCTTGCCCGTGCGCCCGTAACCCGTTTGCACTTCATCGCAGAAAAACAACGTCCCGTACTTCCGGCAAAGCTCCTGCGCCGACTGGAAATATCCATCAGGCGGCATCCACACACCCTTGCCCTGGACGCATTCCACTGCGAAACACGCGCAATCCTTCTTCGACAACACCCGCTCCAATGCATCGAGGTCGCCGTACGGCACGCGCGCGCCTTCCAGTAACGTCCCGAACCCCTCACGGAACTCGTCGTTGCCCATAATCGAGAGAGCCCCGAGCGTAAGCCCATGCCAGCCGTGGTCGAGATACGCGAACTTGTTGCGGCCAGTGGCGGCGCGGGCGAATTTCAGCGACGCTTCGACGGCTTCCGTGCCGGAGTTACAGAAGAATACGGCTTCTAGATGTGGCGGTGAAATCTGGACGAGCTTCTCGGCGAGCAGGCCCGCGAGAAACGCGCAATCCATTTGCACCATGTTCGGCAGATCGAGGTCGAGCACGTCGCGGATCACCTGCGCGACGCCGGGATGATTTCGCCCGATCGAGAACACGCCAAATCCGCTGAGCATGTCGAGATAGCGATTGCCTTGTTTGTCCCAGAGGTACTGATCTTTGGCCTTGGCGTACACGCGGTCGAACCCAATGGTGCGAAACACCTTCACCAGCGTCGGGTTGATGTACTTCTCGTGCAGCTCGTAATTCTCGCCCAACCGCTCGGCCACGATTTTCTTGATATCGAATGACGACATGGTTCTCCTAAAGAACGTCCATTGGTTGTGGAACTTATCGCACCGCGCGCGCCCCTGGCAAGCCGCAAACGGAGAGGCACACCTCTGGATTCACCAGAGGATCGCGAAGGACACAAAACCGGAGGGGCTACTTCCCGTCACTTTGCCGAACCGGACTTGTTCAAGATGGCGGTGTAGAGCATAGGGCGCTCGTCCGCGAAGGCTTCGCTACCGATCAGCACGACGACCGGCATCGCGACCCACACGCCCGGCTTCGGTACGTTCTTATTCTCCAAACCATATGTCGCCCACGACGCCTGCCATGAACCCTTTGCCAGTTTGGCGCGCAATGTCCACTGCTTCATTTTCTTGTTGTAGGCCAGCTTACAGCTTCCAAAACTGCTCACGCCCCTGCCCTTCCCCTTTGCGTCCAAGGCGAACGTTACGTTCGTCGTGCCGCCAATGTCCAGCCTGACCACCTTGTTGGTCAGATTGAAGCCCGCGTCGAGA